>Ga0137308_100029_pt1 | contig 218366 bp, 165 predicted proteins | sample Inofrocosms_June_FD_97181 | JGI IMG/M metagenome (GOLD analysis project Ga0137308, IMG submission 97181) | Mouse cecal microbial communities from Vienna, Austria - N-Acetylneuraminic and N-Acetylglucosamine D2O microcosms_June | ecosystem: Host-associated > Mammals > Digestive system > Large... | reverse complement strand
GCAAACAATCACCTTTCTTAGTATAATGTGATTGTTCAGGTCGCATTACAGGAAGGAAAGGTGATTTAATGGCAAATAAAGTAAATTCTTTACCGCACACAAAATGGATGTGTAAATACCATATTGTGTTTACTCCTAAGTATAGACGAAAAGCAGTTTATAATCAATATAAAGAAAGCATACGTGCAGAATAAACGCATGAACGGATACTCTCTAATTACCATCCCATTATTTGGTCAGTTCATCAATGGAATCTAATAAATCATTAGTGTATAATACTCTCAGGACAGCAAGAATAAGCGGAAGTTCTGTCCTGGGTTTTCTCCCAATCGTTTTTCGGACTCTTCTCATGCTTCGTCCATAATATGCTTTCATCAACTTAATAATAAACATGACGAACCGTCTGATAAGTCCCAGGCCAGGTTATGGACTGCTTTCTTTTCCTTGGAGTCCAGGCTGTCTTCCCTGAATACAACATCCAGTGTCCAGTGCAGGTTATTTTCTATGTTCCAGTGTCTTCGGACTACTATTGCAAATAACCCAGCAATGGGTTTGATGCTGCACAGGTAATACCGTTCTTCTATATGGGACTCTCCTGTTTCCCTGATAGTTATAGTCTTTCTCCCATACCCGATGGACTTTAGTTTTTCCCATCTGCCACGGTCTTCAAACCACCGTATGTCATCAGTGATGAAAAATTCCCTTATGGTTATGGCATAGGTGGATTTCTCTGTTCCGCTCTGGTATTGTCCTGCTTTCTGGCGTATCTTTTCCAGCAGATCCTTACAGGCAAAATAATTCCGAATTTCTTCATAAGCCTGCTTTTGGTTGCCTTTGAGTGCAAGACAATAATCCCCGTGTGCTTCCTGCACAACCACCCGTGCAGTTTCTTTCTGGGCATTCATGGCATCCACCGCAAAATCATAGATATCCTCCCACTCATCATTTCCAGCAACGACACCAAAAAGGACAATACCCAGAATATCTTTGAAAGCATGCTTCACTTTAGCCTGCTGCCTGCTGTCCATCATTTTGCCAGCCTGTTGTACATAAAAATCCATAAAGGTCAGGTCAAGGCCATTACGTTCTGAAATGCGGATTTCTTCTACAAATGCATGAACTGTTTTTGATAAGTTTTCAAGTTTGGTATCTTTTTTTGCCATACTGTCCCTCACATTCACAAAGTGTTGTTTGGAAACAGTATATTATATATTAGTTCAAAAAGAAAGTAATCATAATATTTATTGGTAAAATATAACAAAAAATGCCAAAAAAGGTGTACTTTTTTCATTCATGCGTTTAATCTGTAAAAACATTAAAGTTGTGTTGTATGAATAATTCTGGCTAAAAAACTTTAATTTTTCGTCATATTAAATATGCAAATTTAACAAAAGGCTAAAAATGTATTATATAAATTTGACAAATATTAAAAAACAAGCTATACTTGGTTTTACAGTCCGATTTCGGACATAAAATGTATCTGTCTGTAAGCTTATACATTATTATTTTGCCTTTGTATAGATAAAATTAAAGGGGGTTTTTAATGACAGGAAAAAGTATTAATAAAAAGTTATCGGAGTATAACAGCATTATTAAAGAAAATGAAGAAATATACCATAAAATTGCCAGGAAATTTGGTCTTTCTGATTGTGCCTTCTGGATATTGTATACGATGTGTGAAGAGGAGGATACATTGACGCAAACTGGCATTTGTGATGCTTTGTACCAGCCTAAACAGACTGTTAATTCTGCATTAAAGAAACTAGAAAAAGATGGTTATATAGAATTAGAAACAATAGCAGGCTGCCGCAGTAAACAGATTAACTTCACAGAAAAAGGCAGTAAATTTGTGGATGAAACAGTGGGAAAAGTTATTGCAAATGAACAGAAAGCACTGCTTAGTTTAACATTAGAAGAACAAGAAATGTTTATTGGATTATTCCATAAATATACAAATCTTCTGAAAAATAATATAAACAGCATGGAAGACTGGTAATGGGATTAATTGGAATTATTTCTAACATTTTAGAAAGTGTATTTAACTACTTTTTAATGGATGGAGGATTATTATGGGTATACAATTATCAGACCAGTTTACTTTAAAAAAATTACTGCGTTTCTGTCTTCCGCCAATTGTAATGATGATATTTACTTCAATTTATGGCGTAGTAGACGGGCTGTTTGTATCAAATTTTGTTGGAAAAGTACCATTTGCTTCAGTAAATCTTATTATGCCATTTATAATGATACTGGGTGGTTTTGGTTTTATGATTGGAACAGGAGGCAGTGCCCTTGTTGCCAAAACAGCAGGTGAAGGTGATAAAGTTAATGCAAACCGTTATTTTACAATGATGGTAAAACTTACTGCTATTTGCGGTATTGTACTTTCTGTTATAGGAATTATTTTTATACGCCAGATAGCCATATTGCTTGGTGCAACAGAAACAATGCTAGATAACTGTGTTGTTTATGGAAGGATAGCATTGTTATTTAATACTGCTTTTATGCTGCAGAATGTATTCCAGACATTCCTTACAACAGCTGAAAAGCCAGAACTCGGGCTTATTGCAACTGTTTCAGCAGGTGTTACAAATATGGTGCTTGATGCAGTATTTATTGGGCTGTTTAAATGGGGAGTTGCAGGTGCTGCGCTTGCTACAGGAATAAGCGAATGTATAGGCGGGATATTTCCTTTAATTTATTTTTTGAGACCTAACAACAGTCTTTTACAGCTGGTAAAGACAAAATTAGAGATACGTATATTATTAAAGGCATGTGCCAATGGTTCATCAGAGCTTATGTCAAATATATCTTCTTCATTTGTTAGTATGTTGTATAACTTCCAGCTTTTAAGGTTTGCAGGGGAAAATGGTGTTGCTGCTTATGGTGTACTTATGTATATACAGTTTATTTTTATTGCAGTTTTTATTGGATATACAATAGGAACATCCCCTATAGTAGGATATAATTATGGTGCTAAAAACCATAAAGAGTTAAAAAGCCTTCTTAAGAAAAGTTTAATGCTTATGGTTATAGCAGGAATTATTATGATGGTTCTTGCACAAGTTCTTGCATTTCCGCTTGCCAAAATTTTTACTGGTTATGATAAAGAACTTTTTGATATGACCAGGAACGCATTTAAGATATTTTCATTTTCATTTATCCTGGCAGGTATAAACATTTTTACATCTTCATTTTTTACAGCACTTAATAATGGAGGGATTTCAGCAGCAATTTCATTTCTGCGTACACTTATATTCCAGACAGCTGCTGTACTGGTTCTGCCATTATTATTGGGGCTTAATGGAATATGGTGTGCTAATACTGCAGCGGAGATATTTGCGTTTATTATATCACAGTCATTTCTTTTTGTTAACAGGAAAAAATACCATTATATGTAAGTATTATTGTGGAAAGGACAGGATTTATAAGGACCTTCTGCGGCTTCTGTATATATGCCGCAGAATGCCAAGACTTCCAGATTCATCCTTTCCATGTTCTTTCCATACACCAATAGAATATAAAAGCTGGTTAATTGTCCCATCACCAGTTAATGGACCGGCAATGGTTCTGCTATTTTCAATTGTTAAATGCAGATTGGATTTATTATGCCAGATTGAAGAAAATATGTACTTGTGGTATAATTTCCTGGTATTGAGAAAGGAAGATTTATATGCCACTTAAAATTATTAGAAATGATATTACAAAGGTTAAAGCGGATATTATTGTAAACTCTGCAAATCCAAAACCTGTTTATGCTAATGGAACTGATGCTGCTATTTATGAAGCAGCAGGAAAAGAGCAGCTGCTTGTTGAAAGGCAGAAAATTGGAGAAATCGCTGTTGGAAGTATTGCTGTTACTCCTGCATTTTCACTTAATGCAAAATATATTATACACACAGTTGGTCCAGACTGGCAGGGAGGAGATGCTGGGGAATTTGGTTTTTTAAAGTCCTGTTATAGTAAGTCCCTTGAAAAAGCTCTGGAACTTAATACAGAAAGTATAGCATTCCCTTTAATTTCTACTGGTGTATACCAGTTTCCAAGGGATAAAGCACTACAGACTGCAGTAATGGCAATTAGTGAATTTCTTTTTAAATGTGAAATGTTAGTAATTCTTGTGGTATTTGACAGGAAGTCTTTTGAACTTTCTGGAAAACTGTTCCAGGATGTACATGAATATATAGATGAATGTGATGTGGCAGACCAGGCAATACATGAATACCAGTATAACAGGATGGCAGAAGGATACAGAATGGCAGTATCAAGAATGATGCCAGATAATATAAATGGGAGAGAAGATAAAAGCCTTAATGATATTATAGAAAATATTGGAGAAACATTCCAGGAACGTCTTTTAAAACTAATTAGCCAGAAAGGCATGTCTGACCCAGAAGTATATAAAAAAGCAAATATTGACCGTAAATTATTTTCAAAAATAAGATGTGATATTAATTATACACCAAGGAAAAAGACAGTGCTTGCATTAGCAGTTGCACTTGAATTAAATATCGAAGATACAACAGACCTTTTAAAACGTGCAGGATTGTCGTTTTCTCCAGGTAGTAAGTTTGATTTAATAACTGAGTATTTTATTAAAAGAGGGATATATAATATAAATACAATAAACCTGGCATTATTTGAACATGGACAGCAGACGCTTGGGGTATAAATAACCTGGAAGCTGAGGGAGAATATTATGCATAATATTAAAATAAAAACAGAGCGTCTTTTTCTACGGCCTCTGGTTGTTGCTGATGCTGACGAAGTTTTTGGATGGGTTAGTGATGAAAGAGTTTCACGTTATATGGTTTATACAACTTATACAAATATTGAAGAGGTTAAGGAATGGCTTACATTTGTTGAAAAAGATAAAAGTACATATAATTTTGGTTTTGAACGTCTTTTGGACGGAAAGCTTATAGGCAGTGGAGATATAGGACTTGACAGAGGATTTAAAAGCAAAGAGAAATATTGGGGATTTGGCTATAATTTCCGTTATGACTGCTGGGAAAATGGATATGCAACAGAAGCTGCTATAGCTATGATAGAATACGCCCGTAAGAATTTTGTAGTAACACATTTTGTTGCAAGCCATGCAGAACCTAATCTTGCTTTTGGAAAAGTTATAGAAAAATGTGGATTAAAGTTTGTAAAATACGGAGAGTGGAAAAAACTTGATGGAAGCTGCAAAATGAAACCAATGATATATGAAACGGAGTTTTAATTTTCCAATGTATAAGGCAAAATTAATAAAACCAGGTTTTTAAAATGCAGAAACGTTTGTAAGATAAATGGATGTGTAAAACGTATAACTGGTATATTATTTATACCAGCAAAAGTTTGAATAATTCCATCTATAATCTATATTAAGAAACTTTACGTTGGCAAAAAGGCAGGCTAAGCCCATGCGTTCCAGACAAGAAAAGATAGTATATATCATCTGCAGGGTCTAAGTTAATCTATAGTATGCATGGGCTGGTTACTAGGCAGAACTGTTGTAATACTGTCCATAAGATTTTGTAAAATTGTATAAGGAAAAGGTCCTGTAATTAAAAAGAAAATTTCTTTCTTGGATGTTTTGTTGTTAAAATATCTTTTTGCTTTGACATAGCAACATGTGTATATATTTCTGTTATATTAATAGAGCTATGTCCAAGCATTTCCTGGATGTATCTTATATCAACATCTGCTTCTAATAAATATGTAGCAAAAGAATGGCGGAACATATGTGGGGTAATATGCATATCAATAGCTGCTAGCGAAGAGTATTTGTTAATCATATCTCTTACAGACTGCTCAGACAGTCTTTTCTGAAGACGGTTTGTAAAAAAATAACCACAGTTTTGTATATCATTTGTACATACTTTCTGGTATTCGGAAAGTATAGAAACTACATCATCATTTCCAATCTGGATTTTACGTTCTTTTGCTCCTTTTCCATAGATTAATATATTTTTTTCATATAAGTCAATATCCTGTTGTTTAAGTGAACATAATTCAGATATTCTCATGCCAGTAGAAAAAAGCAATTCGATAACTGCTATATCACGCAGTATGCATTTTTTCTGGTATTTACTTCTGGCAAGCTTTTTTTGTTTATACATTACAGACAGAAATGTTTCTATAGTATGTAATGGAATTATTTTAGGAAGAGTAACTGGTTCACGGAATTTTGTCTGGACTTTATTCATAGGGTTTATTTTAACAATATCTTTACATTCAAGATAATGGAAAAATGCTTTTACAGAGGATATTTTCCGTTTAGCTGTTTTAGGTTTATATTCCTGGTGGAGCATTGAAATAAATGATTCAATGGTACAAGGTGTTATTTGTAAGACAGAACTGGCAGGAATGGATTTTTGGAATTGTTTTAAGTCTATGCTATATGCTTTTAGTGTTTTTTCATCAAGCATTTTCTGACATTTACAGAATTCAATGTAACTTGGTATAAGTGTTTCTAATGTATCCATAATTTAAAATCTCCTTTGGTCTGGTATTAAATTAAATTGTAGAACAATTGCTATATTTTTTCCAGATATGTATAAAAATTAAAATATATGTAATTTATAGAAATAATATGGTTATTTATGGTGGAAGAGTAAAGTAAAATTGACAGGTAAAAGTTTTAATGTTCTATATATTTATTAATAAAAAATATAATAAAATAAAAGGAGGGTTGATATGATAAAATAATACCAATTTATAGTTTTTTAGAAAATGCTTATTTTAGGCAAAATAATAAGATAAAAGTTTATGAGTTAAAAACTATCTTTTATTGTATATTTTAAAAACTTGCAGACCAGTGAAAAAAAGAAAAATAAAAATGTAGAAGAAAGGATAGAATTTTAGTTACAGATATTGAAATAGGGATAATTTAAGTGTAGTATTAAAAAATATAAATGTTTTGAAGATATAGGGATAAATCTTAATGACAAACCAACTGTAATTGTTGGTGATAATGGTTCTGGAAAAATTTCTATTCTTGTGGGATAGTTATATTTATTGAAATAATGATTATATAATTAGATAGGGTACTGGTAAATGAAATTTAGGATGTGTGCAATAGATTAAAATAGTTTTTATGGATTTTGATAGTATAAGTACTTATAAATTTTAAAGGGGAATTATATAGCTTCCCCTTAAGCATTTTATAGTGTATTGGTTCGGTCAAGTTAATACTAAATTAACCTGTTGTGCTAATTAAATAAAAAACAATAAAACTTCAACAAAATACGCTATTCTTTTAAATTAGTTTAAACTAAGACAAATTTACCAATTTAGTAAGGTATGTTGTTATAATATCTTCAGATTCTTTTATGTCTGAATATGTAGTAGTTTGTTAAAATTAATTTATAATAATTACTGAAATAATGAATTATAACAATTATTTTAATATCTCTCCAAAAAAGTACTAGCATTTTTTGTCAGATTATGGTATATTATTAACCGAAGATAATAAAAGATTATCTTCGGTTAGAAAGATAAAAATTGATAGGTAACAATTTATTATCTATTATTTTTAAAAGAGGATAATTGAAAGTTATCTGCTGGAAGTTAAGTTTGATAATATAATTGAATATTATTGGACAGCAATTTGAGAAATTTTAATATAGGATAATTAAGGATTATCAGTGATTTTATTAGAACTTCTTGAAAGAAAATATTATATCAATTGTTGAGGGAAGATTTAATGGAGAAAAAATACATATTAGTCAAGAATAATAAAGAATACACATTTGAAAAATATACAGATGCAGTATTTCAAGAGCAAACATCAATTCAATCGCTCTTTAATGGCAGTATTCTGAAAAGATGTGAAATGAAAAATTCAGATTTTTCTAAAAGCGATTTTGAAGGAACTATATGGAATGATGTATTAATAGATAATTGTTTTTTTAAGTCATGTGATATTAAAAGTAGTATTATAACTGACTGTAAATTTGTTAATTGTGACTTCTCCTTAAGTGTAGTAAATGACACAGCATTTAAAAATTGTAGTTTTATAGATTGTTTTTTCACAGAATCAATTATGAATCAAAATACTTTTACCGATTGTTCTCTTATTAATATAACCTTAGATGCTGCTACTATTACACTTTCAAAATTTGAAAATTGTAACATTGAATCTTTAGTTTTAGGAAATTGTAGTTTTTATGACCATATAATGATTAAGTGTAATTTTCGAGAGGTAACTATTAATATAGATTCTATTGGTAGAATTTATGGCTTAACCATGGAAGACTTACAAAAATTTAAGTATATTTTTTTAGGAACAACATATGGATTTGCCCCTAATATATTTTTTTATCAAATTGATAAAGTTTTTGCTAGCAAAGAATGGCAATTACAAAAATCGATATATTTATTTAATACAGACAAATTAAATACATATGATTTTATTATTTCTATATTTAAGGATATTTTATTTTATATCGAAAATAATATAATTGTAAAACATGATGAATTGGTATTTGTGCTTAATATTTTAAAACAGTTAAAAACTGAAAATCATCTTCCTTTATTTGCACTTTATCAAGGCATAGAAATTTTAAATTGTGGGATAGAATTATTAGAAAACACACAATATTATAATAGAACAGAAAATTTTTATGAACTTTATAATGGTTGTTTTTTAATTTTTAATGACTTGTTATTGAAATTTACGCAGGAAAATGAAAATTTGTTATCCTTGAATTCAGAAAAAACACATTATATATTAGAAATTCATTATGAGGGTGATAATGTAATCAATTTTGATGAAGTTTTAAATAATTTTTTGAAATACAACGGCTATGATGAATCATATTATAGTAAGTTATTAAAGGTAAAGAATGGTAGTATTGTAGAAGTCATTTCGGTTGCTCTTATATCTGTTTTTGCACTTCAATTATTACTCTATGGTATAAATGGGGTGTTATTGCAGATTGCAGATATGACTACCAAAGTTCAAGTTATAAAAAGTAAAAGATATAGGAAAAATCTTCTTCAAAATACTATTGAGGGGAAGCAAATCCAACCTGAAATAATAAAAAATTCATTGGATTTGCTTAAAAACAAGGAATTTAATAAAACCTTAAGTAGTCTTGCAACTTCATTAGATGCGACGGAAATTATTAGTGCAAATTTAACTAATACAATTGATTCTGAATAAAGCTAATCGAGACCTTTTAAATATATAATAGCTCTTTCTAAAGCATATAAATATTTCACAGATACGCTACACAGGTTTAAGCGGAAACTTAAACCTGTTGATTTTGGAAAATGATTTCTGCTATTTGGTATAAAGTATGTTGCGGTATTATCAATGAATTTTATTATATTGTCTTTGACATCAAAATAATCATAAGGCAGGTTTGAAAAATATATGGACAATAGGTAACTATGTGACAGTATGTCATATTGAATTTGGTGCTTTTTTAATATATTTAGTACATCTTTTCTGTTTTTTTCTATAATATTATTTACAAAAATTAGATACTCATCATACTCAGAAGATAGAAAATGATGAATTGCTGTAAGAGAACTTAAACTTAAACAACCAGAAATAATATCTGACCATGTATCAATAATCTGATAGTATTTATATGGAAATAGAATTGCTGAAAATTTCATTCCATTGGTGCATAATGCTTTATGAGGAGAGACTATGGTGATACATTGTTTTGTAGTTATTTTTGGTGAAATTAATTTATGAAATTCACTTAAAGTTTCATCAATTACCAATATTATATTTTTGTTATCAACTAAGTTGTTTATATACTCTACAAATTGAGTATCTAAATAAATACCTGTGCAATAAATGGGATTAGTTATCCAGATACATTGGTAATTTTGGAGCGTTTTACTATAGTCATATGGCAGATAAAAATTTAATCCGTTTCTTTCTAACTCAATGTAATGACAGTTAATCAAATAGTCTTTACATATATGTTCAATAGAAAAATAAGAAGGACTAATAATTGCAATATCATGTATGCCTATTATAGAAAGTAGATGAATAACATTTATGATAGAAAGTGACCCTGAATCAAAAAAAGAAATGTCTAATATTTTACTTGTATTAAAACCTAATTTCAGTTTTACTTTTTCCTTTAAATCATCATTTATCTCTGATGAAAAAATATAAGAGATACCATTCTGTATAAATTTACTTGGAAGTGTAGAGGAAACATTTTGAATAAAGTTAAGTGAAGGATTCCAGTCTGATAAATTTATTAAATCATAGTGTTTATTTGCATTGACAATACTCTCAATGTCTTCTAAAAATGTATTTTCATTCATATTATTTCTCCTTGGCTAATATTATATAGCAAAAATATATAATAAAAGATATTACTAACCTATCATTTATTGTTTGAGTTCCTAATAAAATCACTGATAATCCTTAATTATCCTATATTAAAATTTCTCAAATTGCTGTCCAATAATATTCAATTATATTATCAAACTTAACTTCCAGCAGATAACTTTCAATTATCCTCTTTTAAAAATAATAGATAATAAATTGTTACCTATCAATTTTTATCTTTCTAACCGAAGATAATCTTTTATTATCTTATGTTTATTTAAGATATAATAATATATGTAAATAAAAACTTTATTAAAGAACAGTAAATTCAAAAAATGCCAGATAGTTTTGCAATAATAATGTTTAAGAACTAAAATCTAATTTTAAATAATATTATAACTAAATAAAGTTGAAAATGAGTGTTTAGTTGTATTGCCACTGATATATAGTAATATAAAATAATTAAGTGTAAAAACTTCATAAAATACCATATGTAACTTATTATGCATACAGTCTGAAATAAGTCTTTAAAGTACTATATATCATTGTTTATACTGTACAGACTGGTATGGTTCTTTGTAAACTGGATAGGTAATAACAGAAAATTTAGTGCTTATAGCAGATACTTTTATTTAATTAGGCAACAAGTTTAATTATTAGGTATCTAGTTTAGAAACGGATGGGGTTTTGTTTATACAATGTAAGCAGTGGATTTTGTTTGAGTGTTTAAATGCAAAAATTAGAGTAAAAGATAAACCTTAAATTTAATGTTTTACCTGGAAAAATATTTTATACCAGAGTTTGTTCTGACAACAGAAGAAGGAAATATAATCTGGAAAGATTTAAATGTTGCTGTAAGCAGTCACCAATTTTCTGTTGTACATATGATTTTACCATACACAATGTTTGATGGTATGAAGCTCAAGTTTTAATCAGGCTTGTGCTAATCATAAAATAATTATTGAAAGCCTTAAAACCACAAAATATACATTTGTTAAGTTGAATAATAATTTTAGCGAATATATATTACAGTATATTTACTTAAAAGATGAACAAAGCCAAAGTTTAACTTATGTCTTTAAAGTTTGTGGAACAGCTGGCATTTGAGCTGTTCTACAGAAGCCTTGTTAATGATATTTGGCAAGAATATGACAGGCATAGATATGTGTTAGAAGATAATAGTGTTACAGAAGAAATAAAAGAAAGATATAATCCTGTATTAAAAGGAACAACAGATAAACCAGCTTATACCAAAATTATAGCTTTTTTATCAGAGTGTCTTGAAAAGTATCATGTGCAAAAGACAATCTACCACTTGAGAATGCTTACTTTAATGGTTTTTATAATAAAATGCCTTCTTTTGCCATTTGATTTTTTGTCGCTTTCCATGCGTCCATTTTCTTTCTTTTGTATGATAATATATTAACACAAATTAAGAAAATAAAAAAATAAGAAAAGGAGTGGAAAGTATGGCAGGACAGGACAAAAAGAAATATAAAGTGGGAATGTTTGGCGGCAAGTTTATGCCGTTCCACAAAGGGCATTTTTATTGTATTGATGTAGCTGCCTCACAGTGTGAAAAGGTTTATGTACTTTTGTTTAGTGGAGGAGACCAGGAGAATGAAATATTGATTAATAATCCTGGTGTTTGGTATTTAAGTATTGAAGACAGGCAGAAACATATAGAGTCTGCAATAAGAAAGTATAATAATGTAGTGTTTTATACTATTGATATTACAGGATGCAGGAACCCAGATGGTACTGAGAACTGGGATATGGAAACACCTCTTGTACGTGCAGTATGTGGAGAGATGGGTGCGGTTTATGGGAGTGAACCTGGTTATAAAGCTTATTTTGACAGGGCATATCCAGAAGCAGAGTACATACTTGTTGATGTTAAAAGGATACATTACCCAATTAGCGGGACAGCAATCAGGAATATGGAAAACAGGAAGGAGAGGGAATTATGGATAATTTAAAGAAGTCTTTTAAAAGTTTAAAATGGTATGAGTGGATAATGGCAGGAATAATGATTATTATTGCTGCATATGTAATGGTACAGTCTTTTATAAATCCAGGAAGCAGCAGTAATCCAGCGTGGCTTGATATTATTAACTTTATAAGTGCGGTATGTGGGGTTTTCTGTATATTCTTTTGTGCAAGGGCAAGTATATCTAATTTTGGCTTTGGGCTTGTTAATACAGTTGTATATATTATTTATCTTGCATACTGGAAAATATATGGGACTATGTGTCTTGAGATTTTTGTGTATTTTCCAATAAATATTGTTTCATGGGTTTTATGGGCAAAGCATAGGGATAGTGAAAGAAAAGAAATAACTATGGCAAAGAAACTTAAAATTTGGCAGGATAGTGTTATTATGGCTATAGTAATTGTATCTGCATGTATTTACCATAAGATACTTGTTTATGCAGGCGGCAATGTTGCCTGGCTTGATGCTTTTACAGTGGCTATAGGAATTATTGCAACTGTGCTTGAAATGTACAGGTACCGTGAACAGTATGTGTTATGGATTATTACAGATATTGTTGCTGTAGCGATGTTTATTGTACATTTTGACCCAGTATACCTGGCTAAGAAAAGCATCTACCTGGTAATGGCTGTTATAGGTTTAATTAACTGGTGCAGGCTGAATAAAGAGCGTAACCATGAAAATATATAGATTACTGGAATTAAGTATGTTGTTTCTATATATAAATTATATAAACTCCTTGACCATAAAAGTACAATATATTATAATTTTGTTTGTAAAATTTATGATATATATTTATTGAAAAGAGGAAAAGAATATGAGATATGAATTAACTAAAGATTTAGAGACAGGGAATGCAATTATTGATAATGAACATAGTGAACTGTTTAAGGCTGTAAACAATATTGTTGATGCATGCAGCAAAGGGCAGGGGCGTAAAATAATGGAACCTGCTATACAGTTTCTTTTAAGTTATGTAGAACTGCATTTTTCACATGAGGAACAGCTTCAGAAAGAAAGTAATTATCCAGATATAAAAATGCATAAACTGTTCCATGAAAATTATAAAAAGACACTTAAAGATATTGCATTGGAAATTCCATCAGATAATCCTTCTATTACGGATCTTGTAAAATTAAACAGCCATATTGCTGTACTTATAAACCATATACGTGTTGAAGACAAGAAACTTGGTACATATTTGAAACAGCATTAAAAGAAGGTGGTTCCAGTTTATATTAAAAAAGATGGATTAATTACCAGGGATTTGCAAATTAGTAATACAAAAGATTATACCAGAATGGCTCCAGATGATTCGTTATCAGATGTTTTTGGTGATTGTACATTATGGATGGAAGACTTTTTAGTATAAAGGAAATACAAAGGAGACAGAATTTTATGACATTAAAGGATTTAGAGGCTGGAAAGAGTGCTGTCATCCAGACTGTTGGCGGTGAAGGTGCATTGCGCCAGCATTTTCTTGATATGGGTGTAATACCTGGTGCTGAGGTTACTGTTATTAAGCTGGCACCAATGGGAGACCCTATGGAACTCCAGATACACGGGTATAAGCTGACATTAAGGCTTGCTGATGCAGGCCAGATAGAGGTTTCACCTATTGAAGAACGTAAACGCAGGCATGAAGGGGCGAAGGGCATTAATAAAACTGAACATCCTGGATTAGGAGAGGATGGCAGATACCATGTCAAAGCAGATGAAACTTCTCTTCCAGCAGGTACAAAACTTACTTTTGCGCTGGTTGGGAACCAGAACTGTGGCAAAACTACTTTATTTAACCAGCTTACAGGTGCAAACCAGCATGTAGGTAATTTCCCTGGGGTAACTGTAGACCGCAAAGACGGACAGATTAAAGGATATCCAGGTACATTAGTTACAGACCTGCCAGGAATTTATTCAATGTCACCATATACAAACGAAGAAATTGTTTCACGTAATTTTGTACTAGAAGATAAACCTAAGGCTATTATTAATATTGTGGATGCTACCAATATTGAACGTAACCTGTATCTTACAATGCAGCTTCTGGAAATGGAAATTCCAGTTGTAATTGCGTTAAATATGATGGATGAACTTATAGGAAATGCTGGTTCTATTGATATTAATGGTATGGAAGCCATGCTTGGTGTACCTGTAGTCCCTATATCGGCAGCGAAGAACCAGGGTGTAGATGAACTTGCAAAACATGCAGTACATATTGCACAGTACCAGGAGCATCCAGGAAGGCAGGATTTTTGTAGTGAAAGTGATGCAGGAGGTGCAGTACACAGGTGTATCCATGCGGTATGCCATTTAATTGAAGACCATGCAAAAAGGGCAGGTATTCCAGTACGTTTTGCAGCAACAAAATTAATGGAAGGTGACCATTTAATTCTTGAAAAGCTGGAGCTTGACAAAAATGAGCAGGAAATGCTTGAACATATGGTTGTACAGATGGAGAGTGAGCGTGGACTGGATAAAAGCTCTGCTATTGCTGATATGCGTTTTACTTTTATTGAAAAAATCTGTGAGAAAACAGTTGTAAAACCAAAGGAAAGTAAAGAACGTATACGCAGTGAGAAGATTGACAAGGTTTTAACTGGTAAATATACAGCTATTCCATGTTTTATTGGGATTATAGCAATAGTATTTTATCTTACTTTTAATGTTATTGGTGCATGGCTCCAGGAATTACTTGATATGGGGATAAGTTCACTTTCAGATATGGCTGGCAAGACCTTAAAAGCAGCAAATGTAAATGAAGTGCTTCAGAAATTTATTATTAATGGCATATTTGAGGGGGTAGGCTCAGTTCTTTCTTTTCTGCCAGTTATTGTTACGCTTTTCTTTTTCTTGTCGTTAATGGAAGACAGCGGTTATATTGCCAGGGTTGCATTTTTTATGGATAAACTGCTCCGTAAAATTGGTCTTTCTGGAAGAAGCATTGTACCACTATTAATTGGATTTGGATGCAGTGTGCCAGCGGTTATGGCAACACGTACCCTTCCTAGTGAAAGAGACCGTAAAATGACAATTTTGCTGACACCGTTTATGAGCTGTACTGCTAAACTTCCAATTTATGCATTTTTTGTAAATGCATTTTTTCCTGGAAAAGGAGGGCTGCTTATAACAGCGTTGTATTTGCTGGGAATATTTACTGGAATTCTGGTTGCATTTTTATTTAAAGGTACTTTATTTAAAGGAGAGGCAGTACCTTTTGTTATGGAACTTCCTGATTACCGCCTGCCAGCAGCAAAGAATACAGGGCAGCTTTTATGGGAAAAGGCAAAAGACTTTTTGCAAAGGGCATTTACAGTAATACTTGTTGCTACAGCCTGTGTATGGTTTCTGCAGAGCTTTGGTCCTCATATGGATTTGGTTCCAGATTCTAAAGATAGTATTCTGGCAATGCTTTCTGGATGGATTGCACCAGTGCTTGCACCAATAAAACTTGATGACTGGAGGATTGTAACTTCACTTGCCAGTGGTTTTATGGCAAAAGAAAGTGTTGTTTCAACATTAGAAGTGTTATTTCCAGGCGGGGTAAACAATGCTTTGTCTACATTACAGGCAGCTTCCCTGCTGGTGTTCAGCCTGCTTTATACTCCTTGTATAGCAGCAGTGGCTTCTGTAAAAAGGGAACTTGGCAGAAAATGGGCAGCTGGTGTTGTGGTATGGCAGTGTATAATTGCATGGGTAGCATCATTTATAGTCTGTCTAGTTGGAATGATGTTTTAAAAATAAATATAAACAGGCATGTTTATTTTAAAAATGTGATAACATGCCTGTTTTGTATTTTATACAATCCAATATTATTTAAGAAAAACAAATGCAATAAGGTCAAAAAGCTGCCTGCAATTAAATGATTCTTTTGCCCATCCCATATAACCATCTTCTACGGCAAAGAATATAGCATGTCTTCCGGTTACAGTTTTAGTAATTCCGTGTAAAACATTGCTTGAGCGGTCAAATCAAATAGTACATATTTCTTCGCCATCTGTGTAATTATCAATTATTACATGTATTTTTCCATGACAGCCTCTTGGAATAACTTTAAGTTCAAGTTCCATGCCGCCATCTGTAAAGTCTTGTCCAAAGTCATAGTATTTCCAGCATATTACACAGCCTGATGTTATATTTGTAATTATTCTTGTAAATTTATCAAATTCTGTGATTATACATCCATTTTTTAGTACACATGCTGTATCTGCATTAGTGATATTATATGGGTCCAGTGCATCTTCAAAACCAAGGAAAGTTATTTCTACTTCATGGATTGTCCCGTCTGGTATGTATTCCCATAATGGGAGATATGGATTTGCCATAATCTGCCTCTTTCTGTTTATTTTTTATATTATAATTGCAAATATTAAAAAAATACACTAATTTTTACATTATTAAAGCCCCACAGAATACAGGACATATCACCATAAGCTGGGGGCCTGCCATGTTAATGGCTGTTTTTTAGGAATTTGATGTAAAAAAGACACTAAAGTCAGCACATTGGTGCCTGTATTACAGGCTGTAACTGTTTCCCTTGAAGTGCTTCTTCTATAGTATCTGGCAAAAGTTCTACATGTGCAACCAGCGAATTGTGCTTTTTCTTATAATCATCCTGTCCAAATGGCACGAAATAAATATTTTTCATATTAAAAAGCATCCCTAGGTTACGGAAGTTAATACCCATTGCATCATTGGTAGAAACAGAAATAATAAGAGGAAGTTCATTCCTAAGATGTGCTTTGGCTGCCATTAATACAGCTGAATCGGTAATTCCATTTGCAAGTTTAGCAAGTGTATTGCCTGTGCATGGTGCTATTACAAGTACATCAAGGAATTTCTTTGGCCCTATTGGTTCTGCTTCTGGTATTGTATATATTCCTTTATTGCCAGTAATATTTTCTATATCAGTGATAAAATCAGACGCCTTTCCAAAACGGCTGTCTAATGAACATACATTTGGTGAAAAAACTGGAAATATATTATAATTGTCTTTCATATCTGAAATGACTTTTTTTATCTTTGCATGTGTACAAAATGAGCCTGTTATAGCGAAACCAATATTTAGTATCTTCTTTTCCTCATTCATATGGTCTCCAATCTTGCGCAGTATGCGCATTAAATGTTAAAATTAATAGTTATATATATTTAATAATTTCATCGAAAATAATTTTGGCTGAACTTTTAGGTGAGTATATAGCAGGAAGCCCAAGACAGTGTTTTGCAGTTATTCCCCTGCTTTTGCAATATTCAAAATCTGTCCCTCCTGGTTTGGAGGCAATATCTATTATTATACAGCTGCCTTTCATTGTATTGATACGTTCAGGGGTTATAGTTACTGCAGGGGCAGTATTAAATATAAAATCATATTTGCTGAAATCACCTGTTGCTATACCATACCCATTGGCAGAAGCTTTTGCAATATCAGCAGATTCTATTGTAAGCACACTTACATGTGCCTTAAGGCTGTATAATTTATCTGCAAGTACAGTACCACACCTGCCATAGCCTATTATGAGACATCTGCTTGACTGTATATTTATGCTTCCTGATTTTATTGCCTCGCATATAGCACCTTCAGCTGTTGCAACAGCATTTTGTATAGCTATTTCAGGTATTTTCATATAATCTAAAAACATTGCCTTTTCAGAATTGCATATATCTATAAGATAATCTGGCAGTACGCCGCCTATAATGTATGTTTTGGAATGTATAAATGGAATTATGCCAGTTAAGGTTTCTTTTGTAACTGCAACTGGAAGCAGAAGAATTTCATTGCCAGTCCTGCTATATACATCTTCACACTGTTCTAATGGCATGCTGTCCTGGCTGGAAGTATAACTGCCTGCAGTACCAGGTATATCTACTACCGTAAATCCATATTCTGTAAGCATATTGCTAAGATATCTTTGGCGTTTGTCATTACCATATGAATATATAGTCTGGAACTGTTGCATATATCTGCCTCCTGGTGAAATAAAATATTTTCCATAAATTAAAATATGCTAGAAACAGGAAAATGTGAGAAATAAATTTAAGAATGGCCAGGTATTATTCTGGTTGTCCATATACCAGTTTTACTGGCAGTAACAGCCTGGTGTGTAGTTTTACGTTGGTTTGCATTATAGTATTTTATCTGTTATAATAACTTAAATTATGTTTAAATCCAGCAGCCAGAGCCTGTATATATAATATTGTACAGGCGCCTATTTACATAGCAGATATGGGGAGTGTTTATGAAAAACTTATGGAATTATATATCAGGGAAAACCAAGATTGCCCTTACAATGAAGCAGGTGGTTTCATATCTTACAGTGATTATGGCGTGTATACACACAGTATTATTTATACTGTTTTTTTATTTTAATGTAGATATGATGGCAGTAGTAAACATTGTTAGCATAACTGTATATGTAAGCTGTTTTATATGGCTACGTTTTGAAAAAAGCCCTTATGTTGTATTTAACATGTGTTATGGTGAAGTAATAATACATGCAATGCTTGCAACATTTGCAGTGGGAAGTTCTTGTGGTTTTCTGTTGTATATGGTATGTATGATACCAATAGCCTATTATGCGGCATATTCCTTCAAAGATTCAAAAAATTTAATAAATCCCGTTATATATGTATTAACTACAATGGTGGTTTTTATAATTTCAAAATGTGCAGAATGGTTATTTGAACCTATGTATAATATTGGTAATAACTTTATAAGGGATATTATTTATATTATAAATTATTTTCTGGTGGTTATTACAATAGTTGCTTTTATGAGTACATTTCTTATACAGATAAGGACACTTGAGGAACTGATGCTTAGAAAAAACAAGAAGCTTGAGATATTGTCCACCCAGGATGCACTTACAGGTCTTTCTAATAGAAGAAGCATTAATGAAAGTTATAAAAAAATACTGGTAGAAAATAACAGCTTTTCCGTAATACTTGGTGATATTGATGATTTTAAACATATAAATGATACTTATGGGCACTCATATGGTGACAGTGTACTCAAGGCTGTAGCAAATGTATTTAAGGCATCTGTTGGTGATGATGATACTGTATGCAGATGGGGTGGGGAGGAAATACTCGTACTGCTTCCATGTTGTAATAAGGAAACAGCGGCCACCGTAGCAGAGAGAATTGCTGATGGTGTAAGAAAAATATCAATTATTTATTATGATGGTCAAAGCATTAACGTTACCATGACATTTGGAGTTGCATCTTCAAATGAAGAGATGGATATTAAAAATATTACTAAAAAAGCGGATGACAGGCTGTACTATGGTAAAAAACATGGTAAAAACCGTGTTATAAAGGAGGATATAATTTAATACTGCTGCATTTAAGGATTTATATATGTACATAATTAAGGTTTATCACTTATTTTGTCCTTGACAAAAAGGATTGTTTTGGGTATGCTAAAACTGGATTTACATACAAGCGTAATTAAAGGCGGGAAAGGAACGGGTACCAATGATTAAAGCTGCGATATGTGAAGACAGTGAACTTGACAGGGATATGCTCAAGGAGATTATAGGTCTTCTTCTGGCTGACAGAGGCCTGGCATATGATATAGTTTCATATGTCAGTGGGCGTGAACTTGTTTCAGGGTATAAGAACCATCCACTGGATATTATATTTCTTGATATTCTTATGGATGATATAAATGGCATTGAAACTGGCAGGCTGATAAGGGAGATGGATGACAAGGTAGAGATAGTTTATTGTACATCAAGTAAGGATTTTGCTATTGCTGCATATGATGTACATGCCATGGGATATCTTCTTAAACCATATGAAACATTACGTATTGGCGCCGTAATTGATTATTATGTACAGAAACATCCACAGAAGAACCATAATTATATTGAGGTGAAGTCCAGGCACAAGCCGCTCATTATTCCTTATAAGGATATAATACATATGGAGTCAGACAATAAAGTTGTATATATCTATACTACAACCCAGGGGATTGTCAAGGTGTATAATAAACTTGATGCATTTGAAAATGAGCTTGCAGACAGCAGGTTTTTGAGATGCCACCAGAGTTACCTTGTAAATATGCAGTATGTGGTGAGTGTTGTAGATTCAGATTTTATAATGATTGATGACCAGATGATACCTATAAGGAAAAGTGGAAGGAAGCTCATTGTCAAAAAATATGAGGATTATTTAAAAGAATCGTTAAAAAATCATTAGAAACCATAAGATTGTAAAGTTTTTTGGCTGGATATTGTCATTCATGTGGCAATATCTTTTCTTTTTTATTTATTTTATTAATTTATTGTTAAAGTCATTGAAAAGTCATATTGTATTTGTTATCATGTTTAATAAAAAACCAGTTTATTGTCTGGATTAAACCAGGCAATACAGACAGGCAGAATCTTATTTTTATCTAATTAGTGATTTCCAGGCATACTTCTTGATAAAAATTTGCAGACAGAAAGGAATGGTGGTTGTATGAAGGTTAATGGTCTTACAGAAAGTGAAAAGATAACGATGAAATGTGTATGGGACTTAGGTGAGGGAGCACGGCTCGCACACATAATGGAGGTTGCTAACAGCAGATACAAGAAGAACTGGAAACCACAGACTGTTTCTACATTTTTAGGCAAACTTGTAAGAAAAGGTTTTCTTGAGCAGTACAGGGATGGAAGGTACTTTTATTACCATATCCTGGTTTCCAGGCATGATTACAGGTGCCGCATGTTACGTGATGATTTAGACTTCTGGGATGATGGGGATGTAGATGAATTTGTCAGTGAATTAATGGATAAAAAGACATTTTCCATTGCACAGAGGACAGAAATATTAAAAATGGTATCAAAAAAATATTAATAAAATATATTGCAAATATTGGTATTGTAACTGAAAGGAGTCTGGCAGGCTATGTACAGGGCTGTAAAAAGATTTTCTGTTATTGTGGCATGTAGTGTATTTATTATGGCAACTGGCTGTGGAAAGGCTGGACAGGAATATGATAAAGCTGTAGAACTTATGGAATCTGGCAAATATGAAGATTCGCTGGAACACTTGGAAACTGCAATTAAGGAAAATAGTGAAAAGGCGGAATATTATATTACATATGGAATGGTGCTTAACAATCTTGGACGTTATAAGGAAGCAGAAAAAGAGTTTGAGAAAGCATACCAGGATACTGAAAATAAAATATCTGGACAGAATAATAAGCAGCTTTATCTTGGACAGGCAATAGCCTATATGGGGCAGGGTGAATATAATAAAGCTATAGATGCATGTGACAAGGCTGTTAAAATAGACCAGTATAGTTATCTTGATGTAAAATTTAAAATAATGAAAGCATCCATTAAAGAGATTACAGGTGATACAAAAGGTGCATTGGAAGTCTATAATGATATACTGGAAGATGAAGACGGACAAATTACAGATGTATATACAGCAAGGGGCAGCCTGTACTTAGAGCTTGGAGAAGAAAAAAAGGCACTTGATGATTTTTCAGCTGCTGCAGGGTCTGGTGAAAAGTGTTATGATGCATATTTTGCAATGTATAATATTTATATGGGAATGGGGGATAATGCTAATGCAGAGAAAGCAATAAAAAATGTGACAGATATAAAGGCAGAAACTGCTGAAGAAATGCTGCAGCTTGGTAAGGCATATTATTATAAGGGCGATTATACTGCTGCATCATCAAATCTGGATAAATCTCTGGACAAAGGATGTAAAGATGCTTTGTATTATCTTGGAATGGTGCTTATGGCAGAGAATGATTATACTGCTGCTGTTGGCAAATTCCAGGAATATATTAGTTCAGGAAGCAGGAGTAATGTAGCACAGGCTTATAACCAGGCAGCAGGCTGTTATATTGAACTTGAAGATTTTACCAGTGCAGAAAGCTATATTGATAAAGGGCTTGGGGCTGGAATATCTGGGGCATACAGGATTCTTGGCAAAAACCAGGTGGTGCTTTATGAAAGAATGAAGAAGTATAAAAAGGCAAGAAATGCAGCAGAAGAGTATCTGCAGAAATATCCTGGGGATACAGAAATGCAAAAGGAACTTTCATTTATTAATACAAGAATTGAAACTGTGGATTTAGGAAAGAAAGCAGCAAAACAGCAGTGACCTGTAAAGTATAGATATTAGGAGGCAGTAAATTGGAAACAAAGACATTTGAAACTGCAGAAAAGAAGGAACGGGTTATACTCGTTGCGGTAGCAACATCAGATAACGATGATACTGTGCAGTCTCTTGATGAACTGGAAGAACTTGTGCAGACTGCTGGTGCAGAAACTGTTGCAAAGGTTATACAGAACAGGGAGAGGATACATCCAGGGACTTATATTGGAAAAGGGAAAATTGAAGAAATCCAGGGACTTATATACAGCCTGGGAGTGGATACGGTTATTTGTGATGATGAATTGTCACCGGCACAGAACTATAACCTGGAAGAAGCACTAGATGTCAAGGTTATTGACAGAACAGTACTTATACTTGATATATTTGCAAAAAGGGCATCTACAAGTGAGGGTAAGTTACAAGTAGAACTTGCACAGCTGAGATACAGGGCATCCCATCTTATAGGAGGCCGGAGCGGGCTTTCACGTCTTGGAGCTGGAATAGGTACAAGGGGGCCTGGTGAACAGAAACTTGAAGTGGACAGGCGTATTATAAAGGAAAGAATTACACAGGTGCGCAGGGAGCTTGAGAATGTAAAGCAGACAAGGGAGCTTACACGTAAGAAACGGCAGGAAAACTTTGTACCTGTAGTTGCTATTGCAGGATATACTAATGCAGGCAAGTCCACCCTTCTAAATAAGCTTACAGGGGCAGGAGTATTATCAGAAGATAAGCTTTTTGCAACGCTTGACCCTGTTACCCGGAGGCTTTCACTTGAAAATGGAGGTGAAATGCTTTTTACAGATACAGTAGGATTTATAAGGAAGCTTCCCCACCATCTTATACAGGCATTCCGCAGTACGCTTGAAGAGGCTAAGTATGCAGATATAATACTTCATGTTGCAGATTGTTCTAATCCTGATATAGACAACCAGATGTATACTGTGTATGATACCCTTGGAAAGCTTGGTATTGGTGATAAAAAGATTGTTACAGCATTTAATAAAATAGATTTATTTGATGGTGATGTTAATTTAAAAGACCTGAGGGCAGACAAAACTGTAAAGATTTCAGCTAAAAATGGAACAGGGCTTGAAAAGCTGCTGGATGTACTTACAGAAACAGCCAAGGAAGGAAAGGTGATTTTAGAGAGGGTTTTTCCTTATAATGAAGCGTCAAAAATTAACGAAATACACAAGGCAGGACAGGTTATAGAAGAGGATTACAGGAATAATGGCATATATGTAAGAGCAGATATACCAAGGGAGTATATGTATATGTTTGAAAAATAATTTAACCTAATTAAGAAAGCCGTATACATGCTATATAATATAACTAGCGGGTATATGGCTTTTACTTATGCCAGAATAATTACAAGCTTCTTATTTAAAGCCAGTTTAGACATGGTAAAATGGGTTGTTGGTTGTATTAATATCCTTTGAAAACATAATTCTGTGGTAATTTTCTCTATATATATTTTGCACAAAATTTAGAATATATATTGAAAAAAAATGGAATTAATGATAGAATACAAAGAGTAGTAATGTAGCAGGTAAACACGGAAGTATACCAGAACCAAAATTAGGAGGGAGACACAGAATGATTATAAAACATAATATGACTGCGCTGAATGGAAGCAGGCAGTACTTTAAAAATGTAAAAGATAGCCAGAAGATGTCTGAGAAGCTTTCTTCTGGTTACAGGATAAACAGAAGTGCAGATGATGTTGCAGGTCTGCCTATTAGTGAGGAAATGAGAGGACAGATAAGAGGTATGAACAGAAGTTCCAGTAACTGTTCAGATGCTATGTCACTTATACAGACAGCGGATGGTGCGCTGGAAGAAATGCATAGTATTCTTGACCGTTTAAAAGAATTATCTGTACAATCTGCCAATGATACTAATACTGACAGTGACCGTGAAGCAATACAGTATGAAGTTACTGGTCTTTTAAAAGAAATTGATAAAATTGGTTCTGCTACAGAGTTTAACAATAAGAAGTTGTTCCATAATGGTGCTAAGGAATTATGGGTACAGTCAGGAGCAAATTCTACAGGTGGAAGCAGGATTGATATTGACGAGATAAATACAAAGACATTAAATCTTGACCAGATATCACTAGCAACTGGCGATGGTGCACAGGATGCTAACTTCAAGGTAGACAAGGCTATTGACAAGGTTTCGCAGTTACGTGCTTATATGGGTGCAGAATATAACCGTCTTGAACATTCAAAGAGTGTAGATGACTATTCCTCAGAGAATCTCCAAGCATCTGAATCACGTATACGTGATTTAAATATGGGAGATGGCATGGTTAGTTATTCAAGGTCTACTATATTAATGCAGGCTGGTGAAGCAATGATTGCACAGGCTAACCAGGCAGTACAGGGAGTTTTATCACTATTACAATAGAATTTAATAATAAGTATATTATGTATAAAGAGCTTGTTTTATCTGACAGGCTCTTTTAATTTACTAATAAAAATAATTATAAGTACCATATACCCCGCATCAGTACCAGCGTGGGGTATATGGTACTTATTAGTGATATTCCATACCAAGGAGTACCTGGAAATTATAGGTTAACAAAAACTTCTGTTTCTTTCTTAAGAGTGCTTGCAATTTCACGGTTATCTTCAATTTCCCTGGAAATATTTTCAATATCAGCTGCCAGTTCCTGTACACTGTCTGCTGTACTTGCAACACCATTGGTTCCTTCATCAATAGCTGTGCTAATAGAATCAATAGAATTAGCAATTTCTGATACGGAATTTTTCAGTGCATCAGTCCTTAATGTAAACTGTTCCATAACCTGTTCAATATAAGTAGCATTTTGTTTGTATTCCCCGCCTGCGGTTACAAAATCTTCAAAATCATATAATATTGAACTGTTAAGATATTCAATAAGGTCATTGGCATGTGAAGCAAGATTGTGTACTGCCTCAACGATAACACTGTTGATTGTCTGTATATGGCTGGCTGTTTCGCTGCTTTCATCTGCAAGATGCCCGATTTCACTTGCAACTACTGCAAAGCCTTTACCTGCGCTGCCTGCCCTTGCGGCTTCTATTGAAGCATTAAGAGCAAGAAGAGTAGTCTGTTCAGATATATTTAAAATATTGCTGGTAAGGTTATTTATCTGGTCAATGCTGTTGCTGTCTTCAATAGCTTTGTTAAGAACAGATAATATTTGTGAAACTTTTTCTTTTGTAATTTCCATATTTGTCCTTGCTGTATTTTCAATTTTCTCAGCATGGGCTTTCATTTGTTTTGAATATGAATTAATTTCAACAGTTTTCTCAGCTATTGTATTAACTTCTTTATTAACAGAAGCAACATTATTATTTATGGTATTTGAATTATTACCCACTTCTGACATTGTAGCAGAAAGTTCCTCTGTAAATGCAGATAAATCAGTTACACTTCCGTTTGCAGTAATTATACGTTCAGAGATTTCTCCTGTTATATTGTTCATTTTAACTGAACTTTCTGATACCATGCCGAATATACTCTGAAGTTTTTCTATAAATGAATTAATACCATTGCCAAGTGCTGCAATTTCATCATTTGAATATATAGTAATACGCTTAGTCAGGTCACCATGTCTTTCGTCAATATCTTTAATTATTGCAGTAAGTTCACGTTCACCATTTGTAATAGGTGTAATAATTTTTCTTAATACTACAAGAACAGCTATTATAATAGAAAGAACACATATCGAAATAGTGACAATATTTATTACTGAAGATACCTTGTATACACGCTGTAGCTCAGTTTTTGCCTCATTAGATGCCGCCCTTGAATCATTTACCATTTTTTCAATTTTGGCATATAAATTGTCAGAATAATTTTTTAAATCAACATTTGCAACATTAAAAGCCTTTTCTTTCTTATTATCGGCACTGAGTGCCATCATATTGGCAATATTTTTCTTAAATCCTTCATAATTGCCAAGAAGTACAGTAAATTCCTGTTTATCAGAATTGCCAAGGTATTTTCTGTAGCTTTCAAATGTTTCATCAAGTTTTTTTTCATCTGCATTAATTAAGCTGACAAGTTCAATCATAGTGGTTGAATCGGTTGCAACTATATGTGATAATGCCATATTATGTATATTTTTTGCCTGGCCCTGAAGGTCTGCAAGCACTGTTATTCCTGTAAGATATTTATCAGAAATAGTAGTAGCTTTAGCATTAACATTTTTCAGGTTTACAATTGAAATTGTATTAGTAAAAATTGCTAGTACTGCTAATATAAGCAATGGTGTAAACAGCCAGGTTTTAATACTTGATTTTCTTTTGCTGGGTTTCTTAACTTTTTTAGACATCTTAATCCCTCCATTCTATTTTCTTTACCAGAAATCAGCCTACTGTAGAAGCTTTAATCATCTTAACCATGTTGTCCAGTATACTCTGGAGGTTTTTGCCGCCTGTACTTCCTGATGCCATAAGCTTTCCAAATTCAGTAACAGGGTCCCAGTAATTGCCGCCAAGCCTTTGCAGTTCTGAAAATTCAGACTGTGCAAGTACAGCCTGTACGGCCTGTGACTGCATTATCTCATTATCTTTAGAGGCATTAATATTAGATGGCCCCTGTCCTCTTATTTCAAAACGAAGTTTCTGGTTCTCTTCATTAGAAATATATGCTGCAAGCTTATGTGCCCAGTCAAGGTTCTTAGAGTAAGGGTTTACACCAAGCATTTTGTAACCAAAATAACATGCCATTTGTATTTGTTTACCTGCAACTGTATATGTAGGCAGTTTTGTTGCAGCGTAATTATTACCAAGCATGTCTTTTATTAAACTCTCGTCCCATACACCACTTACACATGCAATAACACTGCCATCCTGGATTCCTTTAATCCATTCAGTAGTATTTTTAAAACCTGGGTTTCTGCCAATTTCCAGAAGAGCATTAGCAACATCAACCCCTTTAATACTGTTTTTGATAGAATTCCATGTACAGAAGTTTGTTACACCATCTTTATTTAAACCTACTTTTAAACCAGTCTGGCCATAAAATGAATATAAGTACCATCCTGATGTCCAGTCCATAGCAAACTTTTTCTTGTTTTTAGCAGCTATTTCAAGAATTTTATCAAGTGATTTTACATCTTCACTGCTTAAATATTTCTTATTGTAATACAGGAAATAGCCGTTATCAGCAGTAATAGGGTATCCATAGATTGTGCCATAGATAGTTACAGCATCTACTGCTGATTTAATATTGCTGGTCCTGATTTCTTCTGGGTTTATTACTGGTGAAGCAGCACCACCTGCAACAATTGTCTGTATATCACCATCAGTTGTTGTATATACATCAGCACCATTTAGTACATCATTTAAAAGTGCAGTACGGCACTGTCCTTCAACTACAGGAGACCATTCAATATTGATATCTGCATCTTTTTCATATTCTTTTATGAATTTCTGTGTAACAGCAGTAATATACTCTTTATCTTCCTCGCCTGCCCATATTGAAAGTGTTACTTTTTCTTTACCCTGGTTTTTTCCATTGTTCTGGCTTGTTTCTTCTGATGAAGAATCTTCTTTGGAAATATTCCCATTGCAGCCTGTAAGAAACAGGCAAAATACAGAAACAGCCAGAAGACATTTTAACAAATTTTGCTTCATACCAGTTGTTCCTCCTTTATTAAAATAATAGTTTTCCATGCCAGGCGTCCCCAAAAGCCATAGCATGGATATAACAAATATTATACTCCCAAAAGCTGTTTATAGTAAAAATCAACAAATATATGTTCCAACTATAAACAACTTTAGTATAATTTTAATACATAATTGCAAAATACACAATCAGAAATAATAAAAAAAATCTTTTATAATAATATATTGATTATTTTTAACCAGTATAAAGGATAAATGGTGTCTGGTATACTAATGCAAGATAAATAACTATACAAGAATGGTGCCATTTAATTAATATTGCCTGCAAGTTATGGCACAACTTGAAAAGAGTTGCAGACAGATGTTTTTTGTTATAATATATATATTGTTTTTTATGCACTTTTTGATTTTTAAAATATGCTTTAGTTTATTTGTTTTGGAGGTTGTATACATGGATACTTTAAAGGAATATTATCTTTCAGCAGGAATAAGTGAGGATGTATATTGTTTTTGTGACAAAGTACAAGAAAGCCTTAAGGAAAGGTTTGAGGAAATAGACCAGACAGCTGAATTTAACCAGATAAAAGTCCTCAGGGCAATGCAGGAATACAAAGTAAGTACAGGGTGTTTTGAAACATCTACAGGTTATGGTTATGATGATTTAGGAAGGGAAATACTTGAAGAAGTATATGCCAAAGTATTTGGGGCAGAATCAGCCCTTGTACGTCCACAGCTTACATGTGGGACACATGCACTGACAGTTGCATTGTCTGCTATTTTAAGACCAGGGGATGAGCTTTTATCACCAGTTGGCAGGCCTTATGATACATTAGAAGGAGTAATAGGAATTAAAAAAAACAGCCCGCCATGTTCACTTAAAGAATATGGCATAACATACAGGCAGGCAGACCTTATGCCTGATGGTTCATTTGATTATGAAAGTATCAGGGCAGCAATAAATGAAAGAACAAGACTTGTAACAATACAGAAGTCAAAAGGATATGAGCCAAGACCTACTCTTTCTGTAAAACAAATAAGTGAACTGGTATCATTTATAAAATCTGTAAAACCTGATGTAATATGTATGGTTGATAATTGTTATGGGGAGTTTATTGAGAAAACTGAGCCTGTACAGGCAGGTGCCGACCTTTGCGTTGGTTCACTTATTAAAAATCCAGGTGGCGGGCTTGCCCCAATAGGCGGGTATATAGCAGGCAGGAGTGACCTGGTTAGTATGTGTGCACACAGGCTTACAGCTCCAGGGCTTGGAAAAGAGACAGGGGCTACATTAGGGCTTAACAGGGCTTTTTTCCAGGGGCTTTTTCTTGCGCCTGTAGTTACTGCAGGTGCCCTTAAGGGCGCAATATTTGCTGCAAATATATATGAAAAGCTTGGGTTCAGGGCTGTACCCGGTGCAGACAGCCAGAGGTATGATATTATACAGGCAGTCATGCTGGGTTCTAAGGAAGCAGTTGTTTCATTCTGCAAAGGCATACAGGCAGCATCACCAGTAGACAGCCATGTTGCACCAGAACCATACGCAATGCCAGGATACCACAGTGATGTAATAATGGCAGCAGGTGCGTTTATACAAGGTTCGTCAATAGAGCTTAGTGCAGATGCGCCAATCGAACCGCCATATGCAGTATATTTCCAGGGAGGTCTTACATGGTATCATGCAAAGTTTGGTATTACTATGTCACTGCAGTATATGAAAGATGCAGGGATTATAAAATCTCTTTGAAGTTTTTAGGCTTTTTTTAGAAAAATTTGCGAAAAAAACAACTGTTTTTAATAACCTGCTTATATACAAAAAAAATAATTTATGATAACATAAGAAGTGTATGTATACCGGGGAGCTTTCTGTAACAGGGAGGCAGTATGGATACAGATAAATTAACTATGAAAGAGATGCCTGTTTCAGAGAGACCATATGAAAAGTGTATACAATATGGCACAGCATCTTTATCAGATGCAGAACTTCTTGCAGTAATAATACGCACAGGCGGAAGAGGAGAAAGAGCTACAGAACTTGCGTGCCGTATTTTAAACAATGTGCCAGGCGGAAAACTGGGAGGTCTTTTCCAGATGTCATCAAGGCAGCTGGAAGAAATTAAAGGGATAGGCAGAGTTAAAGCAGTACAACTTTTATGCCTTACTGAAATAACAAAGCGTATGATGTCACAGGCGGTTGTAGAAACACAGCTTGTGTGTACAGAACCTGGTAAGGTAGCTGCTTATTTTATGCCTAAGATGAAGTTCCTTGAATATGAACAGGTAAGGCTGCTTATATTAAATGGAAGGAATGCGCTTGTAGAAGATATAGTTATCTCAAATGGTTCTTTTAATTCTGCAATGGCATCACCACGTGAAATATTTTATAATGCACTTAAGCACAGGGCTGTATCAATAATTATTTTACATAACCACCCGTCAGGTGACCCTGCGCCAAGCCGTGAAGATGTGGTTCTTACAAAACGGCTGGCAGATACGGGTGGTATTGCAGGTATTCCCTTGCTTGACCATATAATTATAGGGGATAACCGTTATGTAAGCATGAAAGAAAGCGGTTATGGGCTTTAGGGCGGGTTTTGGGCATCCCCATTGGAAGGAGCGTTTTCATGTCACAAAAGACTTATGGTATAGATTTTGGGACAAGTACCATTAAAGTATATAAAAAAGGCGAAGGCATAATATTACTTGAGAAAAATGTAGTAGCTACTATTGACAGTGGTAAGAAAGCTGTGGCAATAGGTGAGAAAGCGTATGAGATGTTTGAAAAGGTACCACCAAGCATACATGTTTCATTTCCACTGAGCCATGGTGTAATAGCAGATATGCAGGATATGATTGCCATGTGGAATTTTATGCTGCCAAACCTTGGCGGACACAGAAAATTAAAGGGTGGGGAATTTTACCTTTCTGTGCCTGCAGATATTACAGAGGTTGAGAAACAGGCATATTCACGTATAATAGCAGAAGGGGAATATAAGCCAAAACGCATCTTTCTTATAGACAAGCCTGTTGCTGATGCATACGGGCTCGGGCTTGATGTAGAAAAGACAAATGGGGTGCTTATAGTTAATATAGGTGCAGATACTACAGAGATATCTGTTATCTCACTTGGCGGGGTAGTAGTAACAAAACTGCTGCCATATGGCGGTAACTGGTTCGACAACCAGATTATGAACTATGTACGTAAGGAATATAATTTTGTTATAGGCAGAAGGACAGCCGAAACAGTTAAACAATCTCTTGTATCAGCAGAACCATCTGATGTAAATGTTAAAGTTACAGGACGTGACATAGTAAAGGGCCTGCCTGGTGTAATAGAGCTGTCATCACAGGAGATTTATCCAATAGTAAAAGATATATTCCAGGTTATATCTTCATCTGTACGCTCAATGCTTGAAAGGACACCTCCAGAGATATCAAGGGAAATTAACCATGATGGATTATATCTTACAGGTGCATCATCATGGATTAGCGGAATTGACAAGCTTATCTCTGGTGAGACAAATATAAAAACGAATACAACAAAGGATGCACAGAAAACAGTTGCCAAAGGTCTTGGGTATCTTGCAGAACACCCAAAGCTTGCTGCTGCTTATGTATCCCATTTAAAATAATGGAGGATATTAAGAGATAATGCGTAAAAGGACGAAAATTAATATAGACCCCAAATATATTCTGGTTATCATAGTAGTTGCGTGTGTTGTATTAATGCTGGTTTCTTTTAAATTCCAGGAAAAAATGACTCCTGTGCGTTCAGCAATCGGCAATGTAATTACCCCTATGCAGAATGGGATAAATAAAGTAGGGGCTAAAATTGCAGAGCAGATTGAATATATAAATACTGTTAAAAATCTTGTAGATGAAAATAAAGAACTTAAAAAACAGATTGAACAGCTTTCTTCTGAAAACAAGCTTTTGCAACATGATAAATATGAACTGGAAAATTTCAGGAAGCTGTATGACCTGGATGGACAGTATGAAAGCTATCCAAAGGTAACAGCACGTGTTGTAAGCAGTGGCAATGACAACTGGTACAATACATTTATAATTGACAAAGGCTCAGATGACGGGCTTGCTGTTAATATGAATGTAATGGCAGGGGACGGGCTTGTTGGCATTATTACAGATGTTAATAAATCTTATTCCAGGGTGCGTTCAATTATTGATGATGCAAGCAATGTCGCAGGTACATTCCTAAAGACATCTGATGGCTGTATAGTTAGTGGCAACCTTAGCCTAATGAACGAAGGTGTAATAGAAATAACAGATATAAAAGGGACTGCCAATGTAAAAGATGGATATGCAGTAGTGACTTCACAGATAAGTGACAAATATCTTCCAGGAATACTTATAGGATATGTAAAGGATATAAAAAGAGATTCATCAAATATTACACAGACAGGACGCCTTATGCCAGCAGCAGACTTTTCAAAGCTGAACATGGTACTTGTAATAACACAAGTAAAGGATTCAGAAGATTTGGAGGAGATGTTAAGCAAATGAAACGCTATATAAGCATGTTCCTTATTATAATACTATGTTTCCTGCTACAGACAACTTTATTCCAGAACTTAAAAATTGCAAATGTATCACCAAACCTGCTAATTATATTAATATCTTCCTATGGTTTTATGTATGGCAGAAAATTTGGCATGATTTCAGGTATTCTTTGTGGCATTATGTCAGATTTTATTTATAATGACATTATTGGGATTTATATACTTATATATGTACTTGCAGGTTATATAAATGGAAGTGCACATAAACTATATTTTAAAGATGATATGTCAATACCTGTATTTGCTATTGCACTTAGTGATTTCTTTGTAAATACATTGTTCTATACATTTAGTTTTCTTTTAAGGGGAAGGCTCGATATACTGGTATATATGAAAAATATTATACTGCCAGAACTTGTATATACAGTAATAATTGGTGTAATAATCTATAAAATGCTGAATAAACTTGAGGACAAAATGTATCCTCCAGTAGAAGTTCCGCTTGACAGTGGCAATAATACAGGGCAAGAGGAAATATAATATGCCAGCAGGTTATTGAAAGGGAGGTTTTAATATGTTTGATACAATAAAAGAATATCTTAAATCATTCTTCCGTTCACGCCTTCTGCCAATAACAGTTGTATATATATTATTGTTTGCAATACTTACAAACCGTATGTTTGAATTACAGATAATAGAAGGCAATACTTATTCAAGTGAAGAAGAAGCACGTACTACAAAAATACGCCAGCTTAAAGCATCGAGAGGCAGCATATATGACTGTAATGGAAAGCTGCTTGCTTATAATAAGCTTGCCTATAATGTTACATTTACAGAAAATAATGCTGTAGGTAAACTTACATCAGAAGAAAAAAATATAATGGTATACAATACAATTAAAATAATTGAAAATAATGGCGGGGCTCTTTCTGTAGAATCCTATATGGAAGCTGATAAAAAAGGAAGACTTAAATTTACTGTTGATGGCAGCACTCTTTTAAGGTTTAAAGCAGAAATCTATTCCAAACCAGTAGACGAACTTACAGAAGAACAGAAGGATGCATCTGCACAAGAGTTATATGATTTTATAAATTCTGATGATATAAATGGTCCAAGGTTTGCTATAGACAGCGGGAAATATGATATACAGACTGCTATGAAGATACTGGCAGTCCGCTATGCAATATTTATTAACAGGTACCAGCAGTATAAAACAGTAACTCTTGCATCTGACGTCAATGATAAAACAGTTGCTGCAATTAAAGAAAACAGTGCAGAACTTCCAGGTGTTGATATAACAGAAGATACAGTACGTGTCTATAAAAAAAGTAAGTATTTTGCACATATTATAGGTTATACAGGTGCTATTTCTTCTGAAAAGCTCGCCGCAATGCAGCAGGAAAATTCACAGGGCGGATATACTTCTGATGACCAGATAGGTATTTCAGGTCTGGAAAGTTCATATGAAGATTACCTGAAAGGGGAAAAGGGAAGTGAGAAGCTTACTGTAACTGCTGGTACAAACCGTGTTACAGATATAAGCGGAAGGACAGACCCTGTTGCTGGCAATGATTTATATCTTACAATAGATGCAGATTTGCAGGAAGAATGTTATAACCTTCTTGAAGAACATATTGCAGGAATACTTGTAAGTAATATGCATAACAGTTCTGATGCAGGAACAAAAGGCAAATCGGCCTCTGGTATAAAAATACCTGTTTATGATGTTTATAATGCACTTATACAAAATAACCTTGTGAATGTTACAAGGTTTACAGATAAAAATGCGTCGGAGCTTGAGAAAAGCACCCACAAGAAATATAAACAGAAATCAAAATATATTATAAACCAGCTTAAAGACATACTTAAAACTGGAAGCCAGAAAACATCTAAAGATTTGTCTGATGATATGGTAAAATTTACAGATTATTTTTATAGTATGTTGAAAGAAGAGCAGATAGTGCTGGCAGACCAAATAGATATTTCAGATGCAACATATAAAAAATATGCTGCTGGAAAGCTTAGCCTGAGTATGTATCTCCAATATGCAATATCTGAAAACTGGGTAGACCTTGGCAACTTAAATATTGGTGATGAATATTACAGTACATCCCAGATTTACCAGATGCTTGTTGATTATGGTCTCAGGCTTTTGCAGGAAGATACAGAATATATTAAAATGGTTTACAGTTACCTTATATACCACTATGAACTTTCTGGAAGGGACTGCTGTCTGCTTATGTTTGACCAGGGCAATATTAAATATAATGCAAGTGAGTACGAAAATCTGGAAAAGGGATTGTTGTCTGCTTATTCATTTCTTGTAAAGAAAATTAAAAAACTTGAAATTACTCCAGGGCAGCTTGGGCTTGAGCCATGTTCAGGTTCAATCGTAATAACAGATGTCAATACTGGCAAAGTAAAAGCCATGGTGACATATCCAAGCTATGACAATAATAAAATGGCAAATAAAGTAGATTCAGAGTATTTCAATACTTACCTGACACAGAGCAAATCTTCCCCGCTTATAAACAGGCCTGTACAACAGGCGATAGCGCCGGGTTCTACATTTAAAATAGTATCTTCTGTTGCAGGACTTGAAGAGGGTGTTATAAATACAAATACAACAATATATGATGCAACTGTTTTTGATAAAATAGACCATCCTGCTAAATGCTGGAGTTCTGCGTCACATGGCAGTGTCAATGTATCTACAGCCATAGAAGCCTCCTGTAACTATTTCTTCTATACTGTAGGATACCTGCTTAGTGGCAAGACGTCTAATGGCAGCATTAACTATTCAAGAGGTATAGACAGGTTAAAAAAATATGCGGAGTTATTTGGGCTTACTGACAAATCTGGTGTTGAAATCCCTGAAATGTCACCAACATTTGCAAGCGGTGACGCTGTACGTGCAGCAATAGGCCAGGATACTAATGCATATACGCCTGCGCAGGTTTCAAGGTATATTACGTCTGTTGCCAATAACGGTACAACATATGACCTTACACTGGTAGACCAGATTAAAGATGTTAAAGGAAAGACTGTGCTTGCCAATAAGGCAAAAATAAGGAATAAAGTTAATGTTGCAGATTCAACATGGAATGCAGTACACCATGGAATGTACCTTGTTGTAAATGGACCACGTAGTTCCATTAAGCCAATGTTTGCAGGGCTTAATATAAAGGCGGCTGGCAAAACAGGTACTGCGCAGCAGACAAAATTTCATCCTAACCATGCGTGGTTTGTATCATATGCTCCATATGACAGCCCTGAAATAGCAGTTACATGTAATATACCTAATGGTTATACATCATCAAATGCAGCACAGACTGTAAGGGATGTTTATAAATATTATTTCAGTAATAAGGGAAAGAAGGACAAACCAAGAAAGAAAGTTTCAGGAGCTATTAAAATGCCAGAATCAAGTTCACATATAGATTAACTTTATTAATATTTTGGAGGGAAAGGTAAAAGAAAAAAGAAGAAAGGATAAAATGCAAACACTGGTCTTTCAGCTTTTGTGTTTGCGCCCGGGCTGGAATATATAAACCAGACCGGGGCTTGGTGCAAAATATGAATGATACTGTAGTTATTAAGGGAAGCAAATCAGGAATAATACTGGTATTAAGCCCTGATGCCAGCTATGAAACACTGAAAAAAGATGTTGCTGCTAAATTCCAGGCTTCTGCGTCATTCTGGGGGGCTGCTTCAAAGGCAATATCATTTAAAGGGTATGAACTTTCAGATGAACAGAAAAATGAGATTATAGACATAATACAAGATAACTGCCAGCTTTCAATAGTATGCATAATGGAAGATGACCCGCTGGTAGAATCAGCTTTCAGGAAATCCATTGAAGACCACGCCATAAAAGATAAAGATATCAGTAATACAGGCCAGTTTTATAAAGGAAACCTGCGTTCCGGCCAGGTGCTTGATGTGGAGACAAGCATTATTATAATTGGTGATATAAAGCCTGGTGCAAAGGTTATTTCAAAGGGCAATGTAATAATACTTGGTTCACTTAAAGGCAATGTATATGCAGGGGCTTCTGGCAATCCCAATGCATTTGTTGTAGCACTTGACATGCATCCTGTACAGATAAGGATAGCTGATACAATCGCCCGTTCCCCTGACAACCCTGGCAAAAGTGCAAAATATGAAACGAAAATAGCTTTCCTGGAGGATGGGAATATCTATATAGAGCCTCTGGATAAAGATGTTATATCTGATATCCGTTTATAAGCTGGTACTTGAATTTATAATAACCAGCATGTAATATAGTATATGGACATGTTTATAACCTCATGGCTGCTTTGGGCTGCTTTTGACGGGGTTAAATATAAAGATACAAAATAGTTGACAGGAGGAATTAAACTATGGGAGAAGTAATAGTTATAACATCTGGAAAGGGCGGGGTTGGAAAGACAACATCTACAGCCAATATAGGGACAGGGCTTGCTATGATGGGTAAAAAGGTTGTATTAATTGACACTGACATAGGACTGCGTAACCTTGATGTTATAATGGGATTAGAAAACCGGATTGTATATAATCTTGTTGATGTCGTTGAAAATAATTGCAGGATTAAACAGGCACTTATAAAAGATAAAAGATATCCTAACCTTTATCTTTTGCCATCTGCACAGACAAAAGACAAAAGTGCTGTTACACCAGAACAGATGAAAAAGCTTACAGGGGAATTAAGAAACGAATTCGATTACATACTTTTAGATTGTCCTGCTGGAATAGAACAGGGATTTAAAAATGCTATAGCAGGTGCAGACCGCGCACTTGTAGTAACTACACCAGAAGTGTCTGCTGTACGTGATGCAGACCGTATTATAGGGCTGCTTGAGGCTAACGAAATCAAACAGACACATCTTATAGTGAACAGACTCCGTACTGATATGGTAAAAGAAGGCAATATGATGTCAAGTGATGATGTTGTGGAAATTCTTGCTGTTGACCTGATTGGAATTGTTCCAGATGATGAACACATTGTAATATCTGCAAATAATGGCGAACCTCTTACCGGTTCTGACTGCCAGGCAGGACAGGCATATATGAATATATGTAAACGTGTTCTTGGAGAAGAAGTTCCTTATCTGGATCTGGAAGTAACAAAAACATTTTTCCAGAAATTTGCAGCAATTTTTAAAAGATAGTACATATATAAATAAATACGGAGGAATTTTATGAGCTTTTTATCAAACTGGTTTAAAAGTTCTGAAAGCAGCAGTAATATTGCCAAAAACCGCTTAAAAGTGGCGATTACATCTGACAGGGCTGTATGTTCACCAGAGCTGATGGAACATATGAAGAATGATATTATCAAGGTTATTTCAAAATATGTGGATATAGATACAGACGGCCTTGATATAAAAGTTACAAGAACTGAACTTGATGATGATTCAGGCACAGTAAATGCTGTGCTTGCCAGTATACCCATAAGGGATACCAAGCCTTTCCGGAAGTAAAGGAGTATTTAGATGATTAACCGTATTAAAAAATACGACTGGAAGAAATATAATTTCTCCCTTTTATGTGTAGTAATTGTTATCTGCCTTATTGGTGCATTCTGTGTAAAACTTGCAGGGGGTGAAGAAAAAGGTATGTCCTTTATGAAAGGACAAATAGCCGGTCTTATACTTGGGCTTTTTATAGTAATGATACTGTCACTTTTTGATTACCACTTTATATGCCAGTTTACAGCAATTTACTATATCTGTGGTGTACTGCTTACACTTGCTACACATTCACCACTGGGTACAAGTAATAATACAGATGTAAAGAGATGGATAAAGCTCGGTCCAATAACTTTCCAGCCTGTTGAGCTTATGAAAATTATATTAATACTTACACTTGCCACACTATATTCAAAATTAAGGAATAAAGTGGACAAAGTAAGCACACTGTTTATAATTGTAATTACTACAATGGTGCCAGTTGGTGTAATTTTAATGCAGCCAGACCTTTCGTCAAGCCTTGTAGCAGTGTTTATTATGGTGGTACTGGTATTTGCAGCAGGAACAACATATAAAATACTAGCTCCAATAATAATATCGGGTGTGCCACTAAGCCTTGTGTTGTTCTGGTATATACAGCAGCCAGACAATTTTATATTAAGAGGATACCAGTTCAGGCGTATATATGCGTGGCGCCATCCAGAAGATGACCCTGGCCAGCTCAATATGCAGCAGAATATATGTATGCGTGCAATCGCTTCTGGCAAACTGTATGGAAAATATATACAGGATGGAGGCAAAGAAGGAGCAACACGTGTTTATAATTCAGTGCCAGTTAATGAAAGTGATTTTATATGGTCTGTAGCCGGGGAAGAGTTTGGGTTTTTAGGATGCTGTCTTATACTGCTTCTTTTTGCAATAATTATATTTAAATGTTTTACAGTTGCTAAAAAGGCACAAGATTTTCTTGGAAAGATGATTGCACTTGGGGTAGCAGCAATGTTTATGTTCCAGGTTTTCGCAAATATATGTGTTGCGACGAGGATTTTTCCCAATACAGGGCTTCCGCTTCCGTTTTTAAGTAATGGGCTGAGTTCCATGGTATCATCCATGATTGGTATAGGACTTGTTATGAATATAGGTATACAGCCCGCCAGAACAAGTAATTCAGGCTTTACAATGCGTGATTCCGACAGGGATATAGATGTTGATTTAGATTTATAGATACTATAATATATGGGGTGTTATAGTATATTAATATATAACCAGGGGGTGTTAAAATGAATATAGGACTTGTAGCACATGATGCTAAGAAAAACCTTATGCAGAATTTCTGTATTGCATACAGGGGGATTTTAAGTAAGCATAATATTTATGCAACAGGGACTACAGGAAGACTTATTGAAGAAGTTACTAACCTTAATATACACAAATATCTTGCAGGACATCTGGGAGGTGAACAGCAGCTTGCATCACAGATAGAGCATAACCAGATAGATATGGTTATTTTCCTTAGGGACCCGTTGTCTCCTAAGTCACATGAGCCAGATGTAAATAATGCAATCCATCTTTGTGACACATATAATATTCCATTTGCCACAAACCTTGCAACTGCTGAACTTCTTGTAAAAGCACTGGACAGAGGTGACCTTGAATGGCGTGAAATACTCAGGAAAGAAGAAATGCAGGAATAATACTGGCATCAGATTAAGAAAGGCATGGATTAATATGTGGAAAAAAAGAAAACTGGTATACAGTTTTGCAGCAGTTATTTTAGTTTTTGCCATTTTAACTACTGGATGTGGAGATAAAAAAGACTTTTTCACAGAATATGGGATAACACTGCCAGCAAGTGGCATATCTTATGACAGTTCTAAGTATTACAGCCAGGACTATCTGTCAGGGAATGTCTGTGTTATACCAGTATCAGAACAGGACAAAGAGAATAGCAGCCTGCCAGCAGACGCAGCACTTCTTATAAATTCGGATACAGATGAGGTAGTATATTCACAGAATATATATAAAAGGTTATATCCTGCCAGTGTAACTAAAATTGTAACTACGCTTCTGGTATTAAAATATGGAAATCTTGATGATATAGTTACAATAAGCTATAATGCGTCCCATATAACAGAATATGGTGCCAAATTATGTGGATTTGAGGAGGGCGACCAAATTAAATTAAAAAAACTGCTTTATGCATTTATGGTATATTCAGGAAATGATGCAGGCATAGCTATTGCAGAACATATATCTGGAAGTGAAGAAGAATTTGTAAAGCTTATGAATAAAGAAATGACAGGGCTTGGAGCTGCAGGCAGCCATTTTACTAATTCACATGGCCTTCATAATGACAACCACTATACAACTGCATATGATTTATATCTTGTTTTTAATAAACTTGTCTCAGATTACCCTTTATTTAATGATATTATAAAACAGGGAAGTGTTAAAGCAAAATATAAATCGGCAGATGGGACTAAAAAGGAAATGATTTTTACCTCAACTGTAAAATATAAATTAAATACCGAAACAGCGCCAGAAGGTGTTAAAGTGACAGGTGGTAAAACTGGCACTACACAGATGGCTGGTTCTAATCTTATTCTTTATTCAACGGGGCCTGACGGCAATAATTATATTTCAGTTATTATGCATGCAAGTGATGTATACAGCTTGTATGACCAGATGAATTACCTGCTTGGACTGGAAGGTAAAAGCAAAGAGGAGTAAGTCCATTATAATGAACTTCCCCCTCTTCTTGGTTATCTGGTACATGCCTGCTGTTTCCAGTGCAGCTAAGCAACAGACTTCAGGCTATTCACTGGCTGTATGGATACGGCCATAATAGCTTATTGCGTACAGGCCTCCGATTCCAACTGCTGCATATATAATGCGTGACAGCAGTGACATATCGCCAAATATGACACGTACTAGGTCAAAATCCAGAAATCCAATAAGCCCCCAGTTAATTGCTCCAATTATAACGAGTGTCAGCAGGACATAATCAATAACTTTCATGCAAATTCCTCCTTTTTGTTAATGTTACAATACTAATCATTTCCTTGAAAGTTAAAAATATGTATAAAATAAATTAATAAATTATACCAAGGGTGGACAAATGTCTTTTTTAAGTCTATAATAATTGAGTTAAATATCGTATCTGGAGGGAGGAGTCGTTTTGGCAGGACATAAACGGAACAAAAAAGTTGTTAAAATGAAACGTCGTCCACGTCTTGCTGCCGGACTTATATTAATTGGTTTTTCAGCCTGCCTTCTTGTCCTGTTTATACAGTCCCTGGCAAAAGAGCATATTTCGATATATGAAGTAACAGAAACGGAGATTGCTGATGATGAAATTATAAGAGGTATTATTATAAGGGATGAATTACTTGTCAGTACAAAGAAGAAAGGATATATAAATTATTATGTTGGTGACGGGGTCAAAATAGGAGCTAATACTGTTGTTTATTCAATAGATGAAACAGGGCAGTTTGCTGATGGCCTTTCAGTGCTTGAAACAGAAGATATTTCCCTTTCAGAAGAAGACACAAGAGAAATTAGAAGTGATATAGCTAGTTTCAGGAACAATTTTGATTTATCTGAATATGGCAATGTAATGAATTTTAAATATAATATAGATAACACTCTTCTTAAAATGACAACAGTAAGCCTTCTGGAACAACTTGACAAAGTAATGAAGAAAAAGAAAGGTTCTTCATCACTTCAGCTTGTTAAAGCAAGTAAACCTGGAATTATCTCATTTTGTTCAGATGGGCTTGAAGACTTGTCAATAGATGGTATAACCAAAGATACTTTTAATAATATGACTGATAACTGGAAACAGTTAAGAAGTACTGGAGCTGTTGAAGCTGGACAGGCAGTATACAAACTTGTCAACAGTGAAAAGTGGTCTGTTGTGCTGCCGCTTACAGACAAACAGTATAAAAAAGTCAGTGATAAAGTTACTATTCCTGTTAAATTTAAAAAGGACGGGCTTAAAACAACTGCTGGTATTTCTACTTTTATAATAGACTCTTCATATTATGCAAAGCTTGATTTTGATAAATATATGATACGCTATCTCGACAACAGGTATCTTGATATTGAAATAGAGTTTAACAGCGCTGATGGATTAAAAATCCCCGTTTCCTCTGTACTGAAAAAGAAATTTTATATAATCCCAAAAGATTATATCACTAAAGGTGGAGAGGAAGGAAGTGACGGGGTAATGGTTCTTACATACAAAAAGGATGGCACTAAAGAAACTACATTTAAAGCAACTGGTATATATTATGAAACCAAGAATGGTGATGTATATATTGATGCTTCCCTTTTTGCGGCTGGAACTACTATAATACAAGGTACTAGTGAAGGCACTAAATCAATGAAACTTGCCAAAACTGCAAAGCTTGATGGTGTATATAACTGTAACAAGGGATTTTGTGAATTCCGGCGTGTTGAAAAACTTTATTCAAATAATGAATATGTAATTGTATCAAAAGATACAACATATGGCCTTTCAACATATGACCATATTATTTTAAATCCTGGCATGATTAATGAGGATGATATTATTTATTAGGAGGTGGCAGAAATGGTTAAAGGAAATCTGTCAATAGTAGAAAACAGGATAAAGTCAGCATGTGACAGGGTGGGACGCAGTTATGGGAGTGTTACGCTTATAGCCGTAAGCAAGACAAAACCAGTAAGGATGGTAGAGGAGGCTTATGAATATGGCATAAGGGAATTTGGGGAGAACAAAGCACAAGAGATGAGGGAAAAACATGAAATAATGCCAAAGGATATAAACTGGCATTTTATTGGCCATTTACAAACTAATAAAGTCAAGTACGTTGTTGGGCGTGCTGCACTTATACACTCTGTTGATTCCCTTCATCTTGCAGAAGCAATCGAAGCAGAATGTGTAAAGAAAAATACAGATGCAAATATCCTTATCGAAGTAAATGTGGCACAGGAAGAAACGAAATTCGGTCTGGAAACTGGAGAAACAGAAGAACTTGTAAGAAAAATTTCAGTATTGCCACATGTTCATATTAAAGGGCTTATGACAATAGCGCCGTTTGTCGAAAATGCCGGAAATAACCGGATGATATTCAGGACTTTGAAAGATTTATCTGTTGACATTGGAAGTAAAAACATTGATAATGTTTCCATGAATATTCTTTCAATGGGCATGACAAATGACTTTGAAACTGCTATTGAAGAAGGCGCAACCCATATAAGGGTTGGAACAGCAATCTTTGGAGAGAGGAATATTGCGATATGCTAAATGCGCAGGAATGGAGGATAATATGGCTGGCCGCTTAGATAAATTTATGAATTTCTTAAAGTTAACCGATGAGGATGATTACGAAGACGATTTTTATGATGATTATGATGATAATTATGATGAAAAGGAATTAAAACGTGAAGAAAAGCGCATCCAGCGTGAGCAGCGGAAGGAAGATAAAAGAGCGGCATCATCATACTCACAGAATGACTATGACAGTGTTTATGATGACCCTGTGCCATTTAGCCAGAGAAAGACCTCTGCACATACATCACCAGGGAAAGTTGTACCTATCCATGTAGCTTCATCAGGCTTTGAGGTAAATATTGTAAAGCCTGCTAATTTTGGAGAATCACAGCAGGTATGTGAAATCCTTTTAAATGGGCAGCCTGTAGTTGTCAACCTTGAAGGGATAGATATAACAGAAGCACAAAGGATTATGGATTTTATATCAGGCTGTATATATTCAATTTCAGGAAATATGCGCCAGGTCTCAAGATATATTTTTATTTTCTCACCAAAGAGTGTTGATATATCAGGTGACTATATTAAAAATGTGGCAGCAAGTGATGAAGGTATAAATATTCCTACTTTAAACAAGGAGTTTTAGCCTATGCTTTATTATATAGCATATTGTTTTAATATATTTTTTATGGTTCTGGAAATATTTGTCTTGCTTTATCTTATAAAGAATATATTACCATTTGGTGTATTTGTAAAATATATTATAGATATTATGACAGCACCTGTGCTTGTTCCAGTACAAAAGATTGTAAAACATTCTGTTCTCAAGTGTTTTAAGACAGATATAAGCCCATATATACTGCTTATAGTTTTATTTTATATGGGTGGTGTGTGTTCATACATTATGGAACATTAGATAAGGGGTATAATACAATGGATTTATCAAAGGAAAAACAGATACTGTACCGCCACTTTGATGATTTAATGAAGCTTGCAGACAGACGGGGCACTCCTACATTTAGTAGTTTTGCAGGGCTTAATGAAATGGGGCTTATGTATAAGCTTTTAGAAGACAAAGGCATTACTGGAGAACTGGTTAAGAATTATGTAATTACTTTTGGCGGCTATCCATATGCAGAAAGGCAGATGGCTTGTTTTCTTCCAGATACCTTATATAAAATGGCAGGGTATGAAGATTTTCCGATAGATTGTGTCAGGATAAGTCCAGTAAACTACAAATTCTGTGATGTACTTACCCACAGGGATTTTCTGGGCACTGTAATGAATATTGGTATTGAAAGGAACCAGATTGGGGATATTATAATAAAGAGAGAAGGGAAGAACCAGCTGTTATCTGGTTATATATTCTGCCGTAATGATAAAACACCACTTCTTATAGATATTACAAGAATACGCCATACAGCTGTACATGCAGAAATTACAGATGGTACTCTGCTGGAATATGGGCAAGAGTACAAAGATATAGCTGGAAGTGTATCTTCAATGCGTTTAGACGCAGTTGTCTCCGTTGCTGTAAAGACATCACGTTCAAAATGCCTGGCGCTTGTAAAAGAGGGCAGCATATTTCTGAATGGGTGCTGTTGTACTGAAGGCTCTAAGAATATTTCTGACGGGGATGTTATTTCTATAAGGGGATATGGAAAATATAAAATAGAGCTGTCACAGTCTGTAACTAAGAAAGGACGTTACCATATAACAGTTAAACAATACATTTAAGGATAACTACACCTAAGAGGAGGTAATTGGACTATGCTTACACCAAGCGATATACGTAACCGTATGCTTAAGACTACAATGGGTGGTTATAATAAAAAGGATACAGATGATTTTCTGGATTCTGTGTACCAAAGTTTTGAAATCCTTTATAAAGAAAATAAGGATTTAAAAGACAAAGTTGCTTCACTGAGTGACGGGGTACAATATTATAAACAAATGGAAAATACACTGCAGAAGGCACTTATACTTGCAGAAAAAACTTCTACGGAAACACAGGAAGCTGCCAAAGAAGAAGCAGCTAAACTTATAAAAGAAACTAAGGAAAAGGCAGATACGCTTTTAAATAATGCAAAAGCTGAAACTGATGCTTTAAGGAATAATACAAGAACAGAGGCGGATACACTTATGTCAGAAACCAGGGAGAAAGCAGAATCTCTCCTTGAGGAGGCCAGAATACAGTCTGACCTGATTATGACGGACGCAAAGGCACAGGCTGAAATAACTAAATTAAAAGCACGCCATGATTTTGAGGATGTACAGAAATGCATGGGCAATCTTGTAAAAAGTTATAACAGTTATTATTCACAGCTTAAAAACCTTGTATCATCACAGATGGAACTTCTTGAAAGTGATGGTTTTAAATTAGAAATACCTGATATAAATAATGTAATAGATAAAGATATAAATGAAAATGAAGAAGAAACAAATTTCTCATGGAACAATACTGTAAATAATAGTAATGGCAATAATGATGACAGTGCTGCTACAGAGGAAGTACTGCCAGATGAAATATCCAGCAATGGAGAGGATATAGAGGAAGAACAGGATACACCATTTACATTTATTGATACTGAATAAATGGTTAAGGAGAAAAGTTATGGGCAGGGTAATTACAGTACATTATAATAATAAACCACTTTATAATATAACTATAGAAAACAGCTACAGAGGGCTTTCTGGTATTTTAAAAGGACTTGGTACCAGCTGCCGTAAACTGTGCATAGTTGCTGACAGTACAACAGGAAGCCTTTATTTAGATACTGTCATGGATATCGCAAAAGAATATGCAGATAAAGTTGTATCATTTATATTTGAAGCAGGAGAGCAGTCAAAGAATCTTGATACAGTAGGCAATTTATATGAAAAGCTTATAAGCGGGCATTTTGACAGGAAAGATATAATCCTTGCACTTGGAGGCGGGGTTACAGGAGACCTTGCAGGGTTTACAGCTGCAACTTACCTGCGTGGCATCCGTGTAATACAGCTTCCTACATCACTTCTTGCTATGGTTGACAGCAGTATTGGCGGTAAGACGGGTGTTGATTTCAGGGGATATAAAAATATGGTAGGGTCATTCCACCAGCCTTCTGCTGTTTATATAAATACAAGTACATTGCAAACACTTACAGATGCACAATATTTCTCTGGTTTTGGTGAAATAATAAAACATGGTCTTATTAAGGATATGAAATATTTTGGATATATTTGCGCTAATATAGATAAATTGAAAAGACGTGATACAAATGTATTAGAAGAAATAATTGCTGGAAGCTGTGAAATTAAACGTGCTGTTGTGGAAAATGACCCAGAAGAAAAAGGGGAACGTGCTCTTTTAAACTTTGGACATACATTGGGACATGCTATTGAAAAGCTTATGGATTTTTCAATGCTGCATGGTGAATGTGTGGCAGCAGGCATGGTGGCAGCTTCATATATTTCAATGGAACGTGGGATGATTGGCAGCAGTGGTTATAATGATATATGCAAAATAATAAAAGAGTTAAACCTGCCTCTGGATATAAAGGGAGTTAGTGCAGAAGAAATATTAAAGGTATCAAAAAGTGATAAGAAAATGGATGCTGGAAAGATTAAGTTTATTCTGCTTGATGGAATGGGCAATGCTGTTATAAGGGATGATGTAACTGACAGTGAAATGCTTGGGGCATTAGGACAGGTTTTAAGGGGTGTTTGAAAATATTTCATTAGGAGATTTTGGTTTGAAGAAATATATATTTGGTATTATTGGTTTTATAATACTGCTTGCAGCAGACAGGGTTACAAAGGTGGCTGCACAGACCACACTTAAAGGTACAGATGGAATACCTGTAATTAAGGGAGTATTCCGTCTTCTTTACCTGGAAAACCGTGGCGCTGCTTTTGGTGTTTTACAAAACCAGCGTTTTTTATTGCTGTTTTTTACAGCTATAATATTAATTGCAGTAATTGCTGCATATATAAAAATTCCATTTACAAAAAGATACATACCTATGGAAGTGCTCTTAGTGCTTCTGGCATCAGGAGCTATAGGAAATATGGCAGACAGGGCAATATATGGTTATGTGACAGACTTTTTGTATTTTGAATTAATAGATTTTCCTATATTTAATGTTGCTGACTGTTATGTAGTTATTGCCGCTTTTACAGCAGCATTTTATATACTATTTTATTATAAAGATGAAGATTTTGAGATATTCAAGTTAAAAAAAACAAAAGGGGATTAATATGCCAGATGAAAACTATAATGTAAGTGAAACTGAAATAAATATGCGTCTTGATAAGTTTCTGTCTGGTAAACTCCCTGGAATGTCAAGGTCATATATACAGAAACAGATTAAAGATGGTAATATACTTGTGAATGGAAGTAAAGCCAAAACAGGGTATAAAACAAGTATTAATGATATAATCCAAGTACATACAGAACCACCTGGGGAACTTGAAATAGAACCAGAAGATATACCACTTGATATACTTTATGAAGATACAGATATTATTGTTATAAATAAACCTAAAAATATGGTAGTACACCCAGCACCAGGACATTATTCTGGAACTATTGTAAATGCATTGCTGTTTCATTGTAAAGATTCACTTTCTGGTATAAATGGTATACTTAGGCCTGGAATAGTACACAGGATAGACCAGGATACCACAGGGGCTATTGTTATCTGTAAAAATGATGTTTCACATAACTGTCTGGCAGAACAGCTTAAAGTACATTCTATTACAAGGAAATATAATGCAATAGTGCATAACCATTTAAAAACAGAATATGGCACTATTAAAACTACTATAGGCAGGCATCCTGCAGACAGGAAGAAAATGGCAGTTAACGTCCAAAATGGAAGAGAGGCAGTAACCCATTATAAAGTAATTGATAATCTTAATAATAAATATACTTACGTTGAGTGCCAGCTTGAAACAGGGCGTACACACCAGATACGTGTCCATATGGCAAGTATTGGAAATCCAGTGCTTGGCGACAAGGTATATGGACCTTCAAAGTGTCCATTTAACCTGCAGGGGCAGACACTTCATGCAAGGACATTAGGGTTTATACATCCTTCCACACATAAGTATATGGAATTTGAAGCACCGCTTCCAGAATATTTCCAGAAGCTGCTGGGAATTCTTACACAAAAGTAATACAGCTTAGTATACTATTTTGATATTTATTTTAGTATATATAAGCCACCTTTAAACTTATACAGCCAGTTAATGGCGGAATGGAGAAAAAATGGATAGTATTGATAATAAAAAATTAGCAGATTTATTGTTTCCAGATGTAGTTAATACACCAGCTTATTATGAGGAAAAATACCCATATAGGAAGCTTCCTTCAAAGGCACATGTTACACGTATGGCACCAAGTCCTACAGGTTTTATGCATCTTGGCAATTTATATAGTGCACTTGCTGACGAAAGGATTGCTCATAAAAAGGGTGGTGTATTTTATTTAAGAATTGAGGATACAGACGAAAAACGTAAAGTTGAAGGTGCTGTTGAAACTATTATAAATGTAATGCGTTATTTTAATATAGAATTTGATGAGGGTGCAGGTTTTGACAGTAATGAGGATAATAGTGCTTATGGGCCATATTTCCAGAGACAGAGAGTAGAGATATACCATACTTATGTTAAAGACCTTGTAGAAAAAGGACTTGCATACCCATGTTTCTGTACAGAACAGGAACTTGAGAAGACACGGCAGAAACAGGATGCAGATAAAATCCTTACTGGTTATTATGGTGAATATGCAACATGCCGCAATCTCTCATTTGAGGAAGCAGAAGCAAATATAAAAGCTGGCAAAGAGTATGTTATAAGGCTGCGTTCACAAGGAAACCCTGATAAAGAAATTGTATTTAAAGACAGTATCAAAGGTGAAGTAAAACTTCCAGAAAATATACATGATATTGTGCTTCTTAAAAAAGATGGAGTACCAACATACCATTTTGCACATGCTATAGATGACCATCTTATGAGGACTACAATGGTTATAAGAGGTGGTGAATGGCTTGCATCAGTACCAATACATTATGAACTTTTCAATGTCCTTGGATTTAAAATGCCATCATACGGGCATACAGCACTTCTTATGAAATTTGATGAAGAAACAGGTGGTAAGAGAAAACTATCCAAGAGAAAAGACCCTGAACTTTCACTTGACTATTATAGGAAAGACGGATACCATCCATATTGCATGAAAGTTTACCTGCTTACATTACTTAATTCTAATTTTGAAGAATGGCATGAGAAATTCCCAGATAAAGATATTAATGAATTTCCATTTTCAGTTGATAAAATGAGCCAGTCTGGAGCATTATTTGATAAAGACAAGCTTCATAATATCTGTAAAAATGAGCTTTCAAACTTATCAGAATACGAAATGTATGATTTCCTGCATGAATGGGCGTTAGAACATGAACCTTCCAAATGCGGCATATGGTTTGCTGATAAAGAGAAAATGCTTGGTATCCTCAGGCTTTATATGGGTATTGGAATGAAACGCAGAAGAAAAGATTTTATATATGCAAGACAGGTATTTGAACTGGTTTCTTATTTCTTTGATATTGAAGAAGGACAACAAGAGAAAGATGGTTACAGAAGTGACAGTGAAACAGTAAAAGCTGTTCTTAATGAATATCTTGCAACATACAGGCATGATGATGATAATAATGAATGGTTTAATAAACTAAAAGCTATTGCAGATAAATTTGGATTTGCTTCAGATATGAAAGCATATAAGAAAGAACCAGAAAAGTACAGGGGAAATGTATCTGATATTGCTGAAATTATACGTATTGCAATTACAGGACGTGCCAATACACCTGATTTGTGGTCAATAGTGCATGTAATGGGAGAGGAACAGATGACAGAACGCATAAAAGCGGAATTGTAATTTACAGGCATATCTTAAGGTATGTTTAAAAATTAAAAAGTGCACAAATTATGTGGCTCTGGCAATTCCAAAATTTTACCAACAAAAAGCCATGTGTAACATGGCTTTGCACGCATTTCGCTTGGATGGGATGCGCAGTGGTGCTTAAGCCCCCAAACAGTTGCTTTATGGTAAAACATTTGGAACTTGCCAGAGTAATATAATCTTTGTATAAATTTAATTTTCAAACATCAATAAATCTTTTAGTTTATTGGGTTTTGTTTAACTAAATGACAAAGCAATTTTCAAATACGACTTATAACGGAGTTTATTATGAATATAACATATATTGGACATAGTGGTTTTCTTATGGATACAGGAAGTGCATATTTTTTGTTTGATTATTATAATGGAATAATACCAGAGATGGATACAAGCAAGCCACTTATAGTATTTACAAGCCATAAGCACCAGGACCATTTTAATCCTGGAATATTCAGGCTTGCGGATATATATCCAGGCACATTGTTTGTACTTGCTAAAGGTGTGCCATATAAAAACCTGGCTGTAAAATATTCAAAAAATATTGCCAGCCAGGGGGATTTTAAAAATATACTGCCAGTAAAAAAGGATATTTCTTTAGATGTTATATTGTCCAATGGAGAAAAACTTGGTATAAGGACGCTACGCTCAACAGATGAAGGTGTAGCGTTCCTTCTTTTATATAATGGAAAAAGATATTACCATGCAGGTGATTTGAATTTATGGATATGGGATAGTGAAACAGAAGAATATAACAGAAATATGGAGAAAAGGTATATAACAGAAATGGAAAAGTTAAAGGGGATGGAAATTGATATAGCATTTGTCCCGCTTGACCCAAGGCTTGGAGACAATGCATATGCAGGACTTAAAACTTTTCTTTCTTATGTACATTGCAAACATGTATTTCCAATGCATTGCTGGGGTAATTATGGAATAATAGATTCTTTTATTGAGGAATATCCAGAATATAAAGAACAAATTGTAAAAATATTATATGAAAACCAATGTTACAGATTTTAGACTAGACAGAGAGGTTTTTATAATGAAAGTCCCAGTCCGTATAATTGTGTCTGATAAAATGCGTGTAAAATATACATTTTTGAGTATATTGTGTGCCTTGAAATATACAGTCAGGTAATGTATGTTATAAATATAATTTTTTCAATTTGGCTTTGTGTGCTTGAGAAATAAGAGGAGATGTTTTAAATCATGGAATTTTATCAAGGAACATCAGATTCTGTTATAGAACGGTTATGTAAGACAATATCAAATTTTGACAGGTCATGGCTTGAAAAATGTGTGCCTGCATCAAACGGACAAATCCGGCAATTAGAAAATATTTGTGGCCAGTACGGTTACAGTGTTCCAAGGGTATACCTTGACTACCTAAGAGCAATGGGAGAAAATGATGGAGGTTTGCTTGAAAGAGAATGGGATGGTTATATGGAATCTGGCATTAGTAATATTTTGGAGCTGTTTTGTGAAGAAGATTTTGATGCAAGAGAATATTTGCAACAAGGGCTTTTGTTGTTTTCTTATCACTGGACAGGCACACATTGTTACTTGAGTGTTAGCAGGCCAGAGGACAACCCTGTAGTTACAGACAGGGAGAATCACTACTTTGCGGGGAGTCTTGAGAAATACTTATTTCAGAAAGCATTTGACATTTATCAAGAAAAATTTAAGCATGAGTCATCAGTTGGAACGTCTATTAATTCTTGCGATGCGATATTGAAAAAGTATTCATTTTCATGTTCAATTTGTGGTGGAACAGCAGAGGAAAAAATGGCATTTGTGAGGTGGCTTGTAAAGTCTCTTGGGCTTAATGAAAAGGAAACATGGTTTAGTGATGATGTCCACTATTTTAGTTATAACGGGAGTTATGCACTGAAAGTTAATATATATCACAGTTTGTTGATTGTCTTTTCGTGTGATAACATAATGCTAAAGAAAAAGATAGATTCTAAATTAAGTCATATATTTTCGTAATTATGACATTGTCTTTGTTGTATCTGTAAGAACACGAAAACGAATTGGGAGTAAAAGTAAAAATATACATTTTATGAATATTTATAAGGCATAAAATGAAAAATCAGCCAGTAGGTACAAATAAGCATTAACCAGTGTGATTATTTATATACAAATAATAATTTTGTTATGAAACCATACTGGATTAACAGCAGTGGCAATAGTATAATAAAAGAAATTATTAAAAAGTACATAATTAAAATAAAACACGTATAACTAATTGTATCCAGGTTATTCTATTATTAACACATTATAAGCCATTTCTGGCAGAAATGAGGTAATATATGAATGACAAGGCACTATTTAAATTAACAAGTGGTTTATTTCTTGTTACTGCTAAAACTAATAAGGATAACGGCTGTATTATAAATACGGTATTACAGGTTACAGCATCACCTGTCCGTATTGTAATAGCTATTAATAATAAAAATTATACACATGATATGGTAAAAGAAACAGGACTTTTTAATATTTCAGTTCTTTCAGAAACAGCGCCAATGGATTTATATAAGAGATTTGGGTATATAAGTGGAAGGGATACTGATAAATTTAGCGGTTATAGAGGGGCAGCATATTCAGATAATGGTTGTCTGTACCTTACAGAATATAGTAATGCATATTTATCAGGCAAGGTTATAGAAACTGTAGATTTAGGGACACATACACTTTTTATTGCAGATGTAACAGATGCCCAGATACTTTCATATGGAGAGCCAGTAACTTACAGTTATTACCAGAAAAATATTAAACCTGCACCTGAAAAGAAGACAGGTAATAAATCAGGATTTATTTGTACAATATGTGGTTATATATATGAAAAAGATACATTGCCAGAAGATTTTATATGTCCTGTATGTAAACATGGGACAGAAGCTTTTAAACCTATATAAAATAAAAATATTTACAAGGAAAACACATGAGAAAATATTACGAAGCTTATGATGAGCGCTATAAAACAGTACATTTAAAAGGAGTAAGCTGGTCTAGTGATAAAAGCACCCCTGTTGTATTGGATATTATTCAAAAATACCATATCAGTTTCCAAGATAGTATACTTGAAATTGGCTGTGGAGAAGGAAGGGATGCCAGGGCTGTACTGGAAAAAGGATATAACCTTCTGGCAACTGATATTTCAAAGGAAGCAATAGAGTATTGTAAAAAAACAATTCCTTTATACAAAGATAATTTTAAAATTTTAGATTGTATTAATAATAAACATCAAAGTAAATATAGTTTTATTTATTCTGTAGCTGTTATCCACATGCTTGTTTTAGAAGAAGACAGGAATATGTTTTACAGGTTTATATATGAACATTTGACAGAAGATGGGATAGCACTGGTTTGTTCAATGGGTGACGGGATTAGAGAAATGCAGAGTGATACCAGCAACGCATTTAAGCTTCAGGAGAGAGAACACAGAACAGGGAAAATGCAGGTTGTCCATACATCATGCAGAATGGTGTCATTTGAAACATTTGAAAATGAAATAACATCAAATAACCTGGTATTAATAGAAAAAGGAATTACCACGGCACTGCCAGATTTTAACAGTTTAATGTTTGCTGTTATAAGAAAAAAGTAAAATAAAAACTTATATGGAGAAAAATATGGTCGATGTATATGTAACAAGTGCTTTTAGTAAAAATAATAAAGGAGGTAATAAGGCAGGAATAATTTTAAATATGCTACACCTGGAATATAGTAAAAAACTGGAAATTTCAAAAAAACTTGGGTATTCTGAGACTGCTTTTGTACAGAATTCAGATATTGCAGACTTTAAATTACAATATTTTACTACAACAGAAGAAGTCCCATTATGTGGACATGCCACAATAGCAGCATTTTCTACACTAATGCTGCTTGGCTTGTTAGATAAACAAAATTATAAAATAGAAACAAAGGCTGGTATTCTTAATATTCAAATTAAAGAAAATGGTCTGGTATTTATGGAACAAAACTGTCCATTATATTTAGATATACTGGCTCCAGATGTATTTGAAAGGTGTATAGATAAAAATTTTATTGACAGTAGTTTGCCAATACAAATAGTTTCTACAGGGTTAAATGATATTATGCTTCCTGTTTGTTCTAAAGAACATTTAGAAAAATTATCTCCTGATTTAAAAATGATAACAAAATTAAGTAAGGAAAAAAATGTTGTTGGAATACATATATTTGCTTTATCAGAAGAACCTGGAATAACAGCAATATGCAGGAATTTTGCCCCGCTTTATGGTATTAATGAAGAACCAGCAACAGGAACATCAAGTTGTGCTTTAGCATGTTATCTTTTTAAATATTATGAAAAGAAATCTTCATATATTTTTGAACAGGGATATAATTTAGGCAGAATATCACGGATAATAGTAAATATCACATATCATAAAGATATAATTGACTCTGTTTATGTTGGAGGATATGGACATTTACTTGGTAAAAAAAGTTTATCAGTATAAATTATATTTTATTCCTGTAATATTAATTTTCTGCCTATAACCGCACATTTTGCATCTGCACCATGTCCAATCTGAGGAGTTACTGCAACTGGAAGACTGCCTGCAAAACTTTTTACTTCATCCAGAAGCATTTCCCATTGTCCGGACTGCTGTATTTCCGTAAATGTGCCAAGAAGTATGCCAGAAGCTTTATTAAATATTCCCATCTGCCAGAGGTGTGCAAGATAAGTAATTATTTGTGGAAGTTTGCCACTTCTTGCTTCAAGCAAAATAATTTTGCCTGTACAGTCTGGAAAATATTCTGTACCTGAAAGTTTTAAAAAACAGCGGATATTTCCGCCAGTTAAAATACCTTCCATATAAGAATTGTGTATAAAATAATATGAAAATCCAGGACTAATACCATTATATTGTGTAAACCATTGTCTGGCTTCTTCTTTTTTATCCCATACCAGTGTTTTAATCTGGAAAATACCTGTTTCAATACCTGTCTTTGTGTATATTGCATTACATATTGTTGTAACATCACTATAACCATAAAAACGTTTAGGATGTTTTTTGATTTCTTCAAAATCCAGGTAAGGCAGGATTTCATTTGCAATATCACCGCCAGAAATATCATAAATTGCTTCTATATCATTATCTTTAAAGAAATCTATAAGAACTTTTGCACGTTCCTGGGCTGGGACACCTCTTCTAGTATATATACCTGTATTTTCTGAAATATATAAATATGGTGATAAAACTACATTATAGCCAGTTTCTTTTAAATATAAACAGAGTTCATCTATTTGTTCCCGTGCAGTCCAGGGCAGTCCGTCTGAACAGGCTGTAAGGGCAATTTTCTTCATTTTGAACCTCCTTATTAGTTATTTAATATATTTTTTGTAACATTACTATTATTTTTTCAAATTATATAACAGGGCAGTCCGTTTTTCAAGTTATTTTTCAGGAATATATAATAATGAAAATAAATTTTAAACAAACTTTAAAGAAATATTAATAGGATTATAAATAAGCATGTGGTAAATTATATATAATATTAAAAAGTTTGGAGGAAATAGTAATGGTTTATTTGCTATCTGTTGGAATAGAGTGTTTATCAACATTAATCTTTATTATTCCAGCTATACTTATTTTAAATCATACTTTATTTAAACAAAATAATTTAAATAAAGTTATTATGGTTTTTGTATTTGCATTTTATTGTATGGCAGTTTTTTCTATAACGGGTATTCCTTCATATAATACAATAAGAATTTATTTTAGCTTTAATTTAATACCATTAGCAGATATTATTAATAATCCAGCAGGGTATATTATAAATACTATACTTAATATTATTTTATTTATGCCTATGGGATTTCTAGTACCTTCTATATGGACAGAATACCATTCATTAAAGAAAACTATATTTATGGGATTTGCCGTATCAGTTATTATTGAAATATTACAGATATTCACTTTCAGGCTTACAGATATTGACGATTTAATTACTAATACGTTTGGAACATTTTTAGGATATTATATTGGAAAACTATTTTCATTTAAATTGCCATTAAAAATATCTGGCAATTTCGAAAATACTTTTATAAAATATGAGCCAGTTATTATTTTAATAATAGTTTTACTGGTTAAATTTTTCTTAAAACCTCTTTTATCTGACACAATATGGGATATTGTATTATCAGGGCAGTTATGGGAAAGTATAAAATAAAAATTTCTATATAGTGTGTAGTATTTTCAAAAATCCATAAGCCTGGAATTGCCAGGACCAAAATATTTATATACTAAAAAATTGGAAAACGTAAAAATTATATGGCTTGAAAAAAATGTAAAATCTGGTATAATGGAAATCCAAGCCGTAACCAGGCCAGGTATGTAATGAAATTAGCTGGAGGAACTATATGGAGGATATTTTTGCCCAATTTAAAAATAAACCACAAGAAGATTTGGATAAATTATTAAAAATGCCAGCAGAAGATATTAAAGACAGTTTAAAAAGTCCAGAATTTCTTGATTTTGACATGGCAGCGCAAAACAGCCCTCTTATAAGGGAAAATGCCAGAATGAGAGCAAGGGATGAAATGTTAGAATATATTATTTCTGTGGTAAATGCGGAGATAAATGGAATATCTGATGAAGATGCTTTTGATAACTGGCAGTTGTACAAAGAATTGCACAATATAGATTAAAGAGGTAGTTATAATGCTTTGTAAAGATTTTTATTTAAAATATAAGGATTCCATTGTGTTAGTTTTTAATATAGAAACAAAGTCTTTAAAGGTAATAAATCCAAGGATGCTGCCTCTCTCTATAGCTAACAGGGAGCATACTTATGATATGATAAGAGTATTCTGTTCAAGCAGGCTGTTAATGATGAACAGGGAATATTGTAAAGAAATACTGACTGCCTGCGGCATTTGTGACCAGAGTGATGTAAATATATGCATTATGAGCAGGGCATTAAGTTTCCGTGATAACTACTGGATATGTGCAGCAGATTCTAATGAAACATGGAAAACAATTAATCTTTATAATAATGAATTTTCAATTCCTGTAGGTAAAGTTGCACTGACTGGTGATATGGATAATATTACAGTTGAAAATATAATTGATGACCAGCTTTATACAGGCGAACTTACTAATAAGGGGACAAGGGCAAAATGTTATATGAGGGAAGATGGCAATATATACCTTTTAAAAAGTGAGTCATACAAAGAAATTGCATCAGAAGTGATTTCACCATATATAGCATATGCTTTAGGACTTGACTGTGCAATTTATAAATATATTAAAAGGTTTGGACAAGACTGTTCAGTGTGCCAGATAACAACATCAGAAACAAGGGAAATGATACCATGCAGGGATGTTATGGAGTATTATGGTGAGTCTAAAATGAATTCTGAAAGTATGACTTATAATGCTTTTATTGGGGTAGATGCTATAAATTTTATTAAAATGCAGCTGTTTGATTATATTACTTTAAATATTGACAGAAACCGTGATAACTATGGGCTCTTATCCCAGAATGGCAAGTTTGTATCACTATATCCGGTTTTTGACCATGATTTTTGTTTTAAGGGAAAATCTGTTGAAGGATTTTATTTTCCATCAGGACTGACATTTAAGAAAACTTTATCAATGATAAAGTTAAAATATAGCCAGCAGTACCAGTTTGTATATTCAAGGCTGTTACAGGCAAAAAGTTTTCTTGAATCACAGAATTTTAAAGGAGTATTTTTAAAATATAAAACGCAAAAAGAATATGACGGCATGATGGGCAGGGTTAATGATTTATTGTGATATAATAAATAGCCAGGTATTACATATTTTATGGTACCTGGCTTTTATTATATTTAATTATGCTTTTACAGTTATATAATAGTATTATTTTCTATATAATATTGTAATGGATTTTGCCTTTATTTAATGGATAACTTGTTACTATAGGTGGCATATATATAAGTAATAATAATCTATAGTTTAATTTTCTTCTGGTTCACCAGTCAGTGGTTCAAAACATGGTGTGACATTATTTTGTTTTTTCTTTTCCTTATTTGATGCTTTAATAGCTTCTTTACAGAAATATTCCTGTGCACATATTTTCTGTGTGCCAGGTGCAGTATTGGGGATAATATAGCTTCCATCAGGCTGCATAATCCTCGCTTTTGTATTATCTGTAAGCTGTATATCAAGTATATGGATTACTTCTTGTTTTAATTCTTCATCTTCTACAGGAAAAAGTATTTCTACACGTTTATCAAGGTTACGTGGCATCCAGTCAGCACTTCCCATAAATACTTCTTCAAAACCATTGTTGTGGAAGTAAAATATACGGCTGTGTTCAAGAAAATTGCCAACTATTGAGCGGACAGTGATATTTTCACTTATGCCAGGCATACCTGTTTTAAGGCAACATATTCCACGCACTACAAGGTCAGTTTTTACACCTGCAGCAGAAGCTTCATAAAGTGCTGCAATTATGCCCTGGTCACAAAGAGAGTTCATTTTTGCTTTAATAAATGCTTTTTTGCCTTCTTTTGCAAACTCTGTTTCACGTTTTATAAGTGATATAAAACGGTCACGCAGCCATATAGGAGCTATTGCAAGTTTATTCCATACAGCAGGTTCAGAATATCCTGAAAGCATATTAAATACAGCAGTAGCATCTGAGCCTATTGCTTTCTGGCATGTAAGAAGTCCCATATCAGTATATATCTTAGCTGTACTGTCATTATAATTGCCTGTTCCAAGATGTACATAACGCCTTATCCCATCTTCTTCTTTACGGACTACAAGGGTAATTTTGCTGTGTGTTTTTAACCCAACAAGCCCGTATATTACATGGCAGCCTGCCTGTTCAAGCTTTCTTGCCCATATAATATTATTTTCTTCATCAAACCTTGCTTTCAATTCTACAAGTACAGTTACCTGTTTGCCATTTTCAGCAGCAGCAGCAAGGGAAGCTATAATTGGGGAATTGCTGCTTACACGGTAAAGAGTCTGTTTAATTGCAAGTACATCAGGGTCTTTAGCTGCCTGGCGTACAAAATTAACTACAGGTTCAAATGTTTCATATGGGTGGTGCAAAAGTATATCATGTTCACGTATCTGTTCAAAAAGGTTTCCGCTGCCTTTAAGATATTTGGCAGGCTGTGGTGTATAATTCTTTTTACGCAAGTTTTCAAAGCCTTCAATTTTATCAAACTTTGAAAGGAATGTAAGGTCAAGTGGACCATTAATTTTAAATATATCTTCTTCATTTACCTGAAGTTCGTTCTTAAGTGTTTTAAGCAGGCGTTTATCAATGCCATCTTCAACTTCAAGGCGTATAGCCTGCCCCCACTGGCGCTTCTTAAGCTGCCGTTCTATCTCCATAAGAAGGTCTGCTGCTTCATCCTCTTCAATATCAAGGTCCGCATTTCTCATAATCCTGTAAGGAAATGCTGAAAGAACTTCATAGTTAATAAAAAGCTTTTCAATATTTTTTTCAATAATTTGTTCCAGAAGTATAAAAGTTTTCTGTATACCAGTGCTTGAAGGTATTTCTACAAAACGTGGCAGCACGGAAGGAACCTGTACAGTTGCAAAATCAATATTATCTGTGTCATCACCATGTTTCTTTTTATTATAATGTGACATATATAATTCACGGAATTGTGTATTTTCGCCTGTGTCATTACCAGGTTTTATTTTAATAACAGCACCTATATTTAATGTTTTATTACGTATAAGTGGAAAAGGTCTTGATGAATCTACAGCCATTGGTGTAAGTACAGGAAATACTTCTGACTGGAAGAATTCATCTACATACTTTGACTGTTCTCCGTTTAAATCTTCATAATAAGAAATAATTTTTAAACCATTATTAACGAGATTAGGTATAACTTCATAATTGTATATATTATATTGGTCTTTAACAAGCTGGTGTGTCTTTCCGCTAATTGCTGCAAGCTGCTCTGCAGGTGTCATGCCCGCAATATCTTTTTTTGTATAATTTACTTGTACCATATCTTTAAGTGATGCAACACGTATCATAAAAAACTCATCAAGGTTTGAAGCTGTAATTGCAAGAAAACTCATTCTGTCAAAAAGAGGGCGTTCTTTATCCTGTGCTTCGCTAAGCACCCTGTAGTTAAATGAAATCCAGCTTAATTCACGGTTATAGAAATATTCAGGTTTAAGATAATTACTTTTTTCTGCCATATAAATCCTCCATTCTGAAATTTATTTTTACCAGGGACATGTTAAAATTGTTTTTTCTGTTTAAGTACAGGTATTATACCATATACTTCTTCAAAGAAATCCGAACATTTTCTGAATATGCCCTGTTCAAGTGTAATATCATAAAGTGTCCTGCCAGTTATTATAAGCTTATCATCACGCAGTTCTGCTGTAATATTCCGGAACTTCTGGCGGTGGCTTTTATCCATTGAAATAGCAAGCCTTAGTATTGCATTTAACTTAGCCGCTTTTATATAGTCTTCACTGCTAAATGAATCACTTATACCAGCATAGCTTGGAAAGTTTTCATTAGGATACCTTACAATATTTGCAACCATTGTACGTTCTCTTTGTGATATGCCTATTATTTCTGTAGACATAATAATTTTATATGAGTTTTCACCAACATCATTTAAGTTAATAAACTGCCCACAGCTGTTAAGTATAGCAGATATCTGTAATATAAGCCTGTCACGTTTTGTAAGGTGGTTCTGTTTTTTTAATGCATCAAATATTTTAAGTGAAATATCTTCTACATTATTATTATGGTCATCTTCACATTTATACCGTCTTGCAATATTTCTTGAAGTTGATATCATACTTTCAGTGAAATTGTGTGCAGGTGTTATTTTTTCTTTGCGTTCTGCAAAATCAGCTGCCATTCCATCACATAAGTTAATGCCTGAAAGCCAGATTTGTTCTGCTTTTGTTTCCTCAAATATATTATGGAAAATCATTGCAATAGGGAGCAGCAGTGTTGTCCTTTCAACAGGAGTGTTAAGTTCTTTAGAAAGTTCTTCAGGGCTCTGTGAAGTTATGGACTGGTAAAATTCTTCATACTCCTGTCTGTTAATAGAGTCTTTCTTTTTTCCTTTGGCATCAACAGGCTGCAGGTTTCCAAAATTGTGTACACTAAGGTATTTAACAAAGCTTTGCAGCTGGTTTCCTACAGCAATTATATTTTTAACGTTGTGGTCTGGAATATAAAGTGATACAAAATTGTGCAGGTCATTTGAAATATACTCATAAACAAGGTTCTGGTAATTGTCTGTTTGTGATTTCATATCTTGTAAAACTTCATTTATCCTTAAAGAACCAATCATTATGTTCTGGGTAATTACAAGCACGTTTTTATCAAAAAGTGAGAGCTGTATGCTTCCGCCTCCAACATCTACCAGCAGAGTTCCTTTCTGGATAAGTTTATGGAATGAATTTTCTTTAAGTGCTATTGATTTGTAACAAAGATATCTTTGTTCAGGATTGCTTAGGATTTTAATAAGAAATCCTGTACGCTGTTTTACCTGGTCAAGTACGATTAAATTATTGTCTGCTTCACGCAGGGCGCTTGTAGCAGTAATCATATAGTCAGTAATAGAATATTCTTTCATTTTTCCAGAAAAGCCATTTAAAATGTTACAAAGCTTATCTATGGTGTGATAACTTATATGCTGTGTGGAATATGTTTCGAGCCCAAGCCGTGCAGTGTGGTGTACAGATTCTATTTCGTGCACGCCATACTTTTTAGAAACTTCATATATACGCAGTGTTGTTTCATGTGAACCAACATCTATTGCTGCAAAAATTGTGACTGCCATATGAATACCTCCATTTAATTGTTTTATACTATTGATTTTAATGCATTTTTATATAAATTACCAGTTTAAGTGTATGTTTTTTATAAAATTTTATCCCATGTAAACTATATTACGAACATGTCTTTGCCTCCATTGCACCTGGATGGGATATGTAAGAATGTATATAACTGGACACTATGTGTTGTATAAAAAATTATGAAAAAGATATATGGATTATTTTTGTATTTTGTGTATAACTATGGTACAATTTTTAATATAAATTTGTTATCAGGATTGGGGGAATTATATGAATAAGGTAAAAACTGGAATATTAGGGGCAGGACATATGTCTGGTAAAATAATGCATACAATGCATGAAGTAAAAAGTATTATGCCTGTTGCTATTGCTTCACGCAGCAAAGAACGTGCGGAAAAGTTTGCAAAAAAGTATAAATTAGAGAAGTCTTATGGAAGTTATATAGAAATGTTAAAAGACCCAGAAATTGACCTGGTTTATATAGCAACACCACCGTCAGAACATTTTAACCAGATGAAAATGTGCCTGGAGATGGGAAAAGCAGTTTTTTGTGAAAAACCATTTACAATGACTGCACAAGAAGCAGAAGAAATTCTTAAGTTTGCAGAAGAAAAGAATATTTTTGCTGGTGAAGCTATGTGGACAAGGTATATGCCATTGTATAAGGAAGTCCAGAAGTTAAGGGACTCAGAAGAGATAGGGATAATAACTGCTATTACAGCTAACCTTGGATATCCAGTATGGGAAAGGGCACGTGTCCATACCCCGGAACTGGGTGGTGGTGCACTTTTTGATGTAGGGATTTATCCGTTAACATTTGTTGATGTTATTGCAGGTATGGATTATTCTGTTTTGCATACTGTTATATGTAAGTCATGTGGAGTGGACCAGGTTAGTGCAATAATTATGTCTTATCCATCAGGAATTGTTGTATCTATGTTAAATTCTATAACAGGACCATCAGACCGCCAGGGAATTATCTATGGAACAGAAGGTTATGCTATTGTAGAAAATGTGAATAATTATGAGAGTATAAGGGTTTATAATAAAGAACACCAGTGTACCAGGGAAATCCTGCAACCAGAACAGATTAGTGGTTATGAATATGAGTTAGAAGCGGCAGCAAAAGCAGTTCTTGCAGGACAGAAAGAATGTGAAGAAATGCCCCATAGTGAAATTATAAAGATGATGAAGGTAATGGAAGATATACATATGGATATTAAAAAACAAATTTAATGTGGAGGTATTTATATGGATTTTTTTGAAGAAAAAAATGGAAGCCTGTTTTTCCAGGAAAACGGGGAAACTGTTATGGTAACTCCATGGGGAGAAAACAGCCTGCGTGTGCGCTCTGTTATATTAGGTGATATTACAGGGTATAGTGCTGCACTTCTTGATGCACCAGCAGTACAGCCAGAAATTAATATAAGTGCTACGTCAGCAACAATATGCAATGGGAATATTACAGCAGAACTTGTAGTACAGCCATGGGGCAATGCACTCCAGATTAAGTTTATTAACAAGAAAGGTGAGTGCTTATTGTCTGAAATTCCAAATGGAGGTGCATTAACCCTTAAAGCACGTCATTTTACACCACTAAATGGGGATAGTTTCCATCTTAAAGTTTCTTTTCTGTCAGACCGCAACGAGAAAATATATGGAATGGGACAGTACCAACAGGAAATTATGGATTTAAAAGGATGTAACCTGGAACTTGCACACCGTAATTCACAGGCAAGCATACCATTTTATATATCAAGCCTTGGATATGGCTTCTTATGGAATAATGCTGCTGTTGGGGAGGTACATTTTGGGCTTAATACTACAGAATGGATTGCAAATTCTACAAAACAGCTTGATTACTGGATTACAGCAGGAGATACGCCAGCACAGATTGAGGAGGCTTATGCAGCTGTTACAGGTAAAGCACCTATGATGCCAGAGTATGGGCTTGGTTTCTGGCAATGTAAACTTAGGTATTATAACCAGGAACAGGTGTTAAATGTGGCCAGGGAATACAAGAAGAGAAATATTCCATTAGATGTTATTATAATTGACTACTATCATTGGCTAAGATGTGGTGACTGGTGTTTTGATAAAGAATATTTTGAAAATCCAGAAGCTATGGTAAAGGAACTGCATGATATGGGGATTGAAACAATGGTTTCTGTGTGGCCACAGGTGGACTGGCGCAGCATAAATTTTGAAGAAATGAGACAAAAGGGGATGTTTGTTAAAGCCAATAATGGAATTGATGTACAGATGTTATTTCATGGCAATAATGTATTTATGGATGCAACAAATCCAAGGACAAGGGAATATGTCTGGGAAAAGTGCAAGGAAAATTATGCAGATTATGGAATAAATGCTTTCTGGCTTGATGAAGCGGAACCTGAGTTTACAGGATATGACTTTAACAATTACCGTTATTATGCAGGAACAGTTTCAGAAACTGGAAATATCTATCCAAGGGAATATGCCAGGCTTTTTTATGAAGGGCAGAAGAAAGCAGGACAGGATAAGATTGTAAACCTTATACGCTGTGCATGGGCTGGAAGCCAGCGCTATGGTGCACTTGTATGGTCTGGTGATATTATGTCAACATACGAGGATTTCCGTAAACAGATATGTGCAGGCATACACATGGGAATTAGTGGTATTCCATGGTGGACAACTGATATTGGAGGTTTTCATGGTGGTGTCAAAGATGACCCGGATTTCCAGGAGCTTTTAATAAGGTGGTTCCAGTTTGGAACATTCTGTCCTGTTATGAGAATACATGGATGCCGCCTGCCAGGTGAAGACATTATAAGTAAATCTGGTGAAACCCGTGAGTGGACAGGGGCAGATAATGAAGTGTGGAGCTATGGTGAAGAGAATTATAATATTATGGTAAAATATATTAATATCCGTGAGCTTATACGTAATTATACGAGAGAACTTATGGAAGAAGCACACTTAAAAGGAACACCAGTTATACGTGCATTGTTTTATGAATTTCCAGAGGATAATGCCTGCTGGGATATTACTGATGAATATATGTATGGTCCAGATTTACTTATTGCACCAGTATGTTACCAGCATGAAACTAAAAGAAAAGTTTATCTGCCAGAAGGAACTGTTTGGACAAATTCATCAGATGGAAAAGAATATAAAGGTGGTGGATGGTATGAAATAACAGCACCTATTGAAACAATACCAGTTTTTTTGCGTAATGGAAAGCAGGATTATCTTATAGGGAAAATATAGGCATAAATATATAATAGAAATACTAAAAAGGCATAAAATCTTATTAAATTATTAAGAGTTTATGCCTTTCATGGTATTTATTTTAAGTTCTCCCATTTTTTAGTATACAAGTATTTTAGCTATGGCAATGCCAAAGCATTTATATATTTATTAGACTTTCAACTTTCCCGCCTTCTTCATAGACGTGAACTGTTAAAAATAGCTGGACTAGCTATAATATAAATTTTTATATGGTCTATCCACCTAAAGTAATATCCTGTTCCTGATACCATTGTAAAGCATCTGTAAATTGTTTTTCCTGGAAATCTGGCCATAATTCTTTTACAATATAAAAATCCGAGTAGACGGTCTGGATAGGCAGAAAACCGGATAAACGGCACATTCCGCCCCACCGGATAACCAAGTCAATTCTTGGTATTTCCTGGGATGCCCATCCATTCTTCATGTCCCATTTCCAGCCGTAGTTTATTAGGAAGTTTACCTTTAATGTCTTGTTATTACAAGTAGTTTTATTCCTGTGGCCTGTATATGGAAGCAGTTCTTCAGGAAAACATGAGGAACTTGTATTGCCAATTACATATAATTCTGTATTTTCTTGTCCAGCCATTTTAACAGCCCTTATACATGCTTTTGAAAATGCAGTAACCTGTTCTTTTGGACGCTTACAGTTATCTACTGTAAATCCATAATAAGTTAATTCTTTTATACCATAATTCTGTGCTATTTTAATCAGCTTTAAACCTGGTTCTAGTCCATGTACATAACCTTCTTCTTTTTTTAATCCATTTATTTTTGCCCACCGTCTGTTACCATCTGGAATAATACCAATATGTTCTGGAATACGTTTCATAATATCCTCCAATACTTTTAACAATATATCTGTATAAATTACTACAGCACCAGATAAGTAATCCAGGTTTTGTAGTAATTAAATAAACAGCTTTTATAAATGTGGACAGATTTTAAAAATTTATACATATAATCTGGCAAATTATTTTTAGATTTTGTTATATCAGAGATTAATTACCTGCTAAATATTAGTATCCAGATATTGTAATATAAATTAGTATCATATATTGTTTCCGTGTGGTAAAACTTATTAGTTTGTATATAATGTATTGGTCAGAATTCTTTAAAATATTTTTTATATGTTATTATAAAAAGTATTACAGAAAAAGCTGTTGCCAGATAATCCGTTACAGGCTGTGCTATTACAAGCATCTGTGCTGTATCTGACACTGCATTTAAAACAAGCAGTATAGGTATAAATAGAAGTCCTTGCCTTGATACTGAAAGTATAAGTGATGGCAGTGCTGCTCCTGTGGATTGTATTGCATTAATCATTACAAATAATATCCCTAATACAGGACCAGATATTATATATATCCTTGAGAATGTAAAACCAAAACTAAAAGCATCTTTATTTTCGAGAAAAGCTGTTACAAGTGGTGCCGCACCAAAATAGCATATTATTGTCATAACAATGCTCATTGCAAGTGCAAGGCAGAGTGAGAATTTTAAAACTGCCATATACCTTTGTTTGTTTTTAGCACCAAAACAATAGCCAAGAAGTGGCTGTATACCAGTACCCAGGCCTATTAGAAGCATAACTACAATCATATTTACTTTCATTGCAACACCAAGTCCTGCAACTGCCATATCACCATAAACTTTCATAAAGTTATTGATAATAATATTTGATGTGCTCATAAGTATACTGTTAAATGATGCAGGCACACCGATTGAAAGTACACCAGATGCTATATGGTTTCCTGCTTTGTAGTCTTTTAAATGTATTGAAAGCAAAGAGTTCTTTGATACCAGGTGCATTATATAATAAATGCTTGCTAGTATATTTCCAATAGTAGTTGCTATTGCAGCACCTGCAATATTCCATTTGAATAAAAGTATCATTACTGGGTCAAGTACTATATTTGCAACATTTCCAATAATCATTCCTACCATTGCCTTTTGGGCATATCCTTCAGACCTTATAATATTGCTGAACATATTCGATATAATTAAAAATGGGATTGAAACAGCTAATATTGAAAGGTATTCAGAAGTATATGCCATTGTTTCGTCACTTGCGCCGACAAGCAGGCATATAGGTTTATTTAATACCCATATTAAAAACATTGAAATTACTCCGGTTACAAGACCTGTCCAGAAACAGAATGAAGAAATGTTTTTAGCTTTTTCGTTATTACCTTGTCCTAACATTCTTGAAATAAGAGAAGTACCACCAATTCCAAATAACATTCCTATAGCCATAAATATAAGAAATGCAGGTGTGGCAACTGATACTGCAGCAACCATATATGCATCTTTGGTCTGTCCAATAAAAAATGTATCAGCAAGGTTATAAGCAAGTACCATTATCATGCTTATAATAGATGGTATAGCATTGTTTAAAACTGCTTTAGGGACAGGTGCATTTTTAAAAATTTCTGTTGTTTTATCTTTCATGTGTAAATACTTCCTTTCTTTATAATATTAAAATAGTTTGCTATAAACATTTGTATAGTTCATATGCAAACTATAATATTTTACAAGATTTTCCTTGGAATTTCAAGAGGAATTTAAAAAATGCACACGTCCGTTTAATATAATTAGTTTCTAAAGAAATGCAGGCTTGTTTCCTGTTATAAATATTTTAGAATGTATTTTAAGTAAATAAGGATAAAAGAAAAATTTGCCAATTATTATGTTTTTGGTGTATAATAAATCTAATGTATAAGATTATTTCTTTTGTTTGGATTGCCTGTAGTTATATTATACTATAAAATGGGTCTTGTACATTATTTATTTAAAAAAGTTGTAAACTGTTGTATTTAATTTATATATTTGGAAAAGGAAAGGTTTTATGGTATATTTTATTGCTGATACACATTTTTCAGAAGAAAATATAATATTATATGAAAACAGGCCATTTAAAAATACTGAAGAAATGGATAGTGGACTTGCCAGCCGCTGGAACCAGGTTGTAAATAATAATGATGATGTATTTGTTTTAGGAGATTTTGGAGCAGCTGGCAATGAAAAGGCTATATTAAGAAAATTAAATGGCAGAAAATTTCTTATTAAAGGAAACCATGATATAGAAACTAATAAATATTACCGTGATTCAGGATTTGAAGAAGTTTATGATTATCCAGTGATTATTAAAGATTTCTGGATATTATCACATGAACCATTATATGTAAATACAAATATGCCATATGCCAATTTATTTGGGCATGTTCATAATTCACCAATAATAAAAACATGTAGCAGCCAGCATTATTGTGTTTCTGTTGAAAGGATAAATTACACTCCAATATCTTTTGACAATATTATTTCAATAATAAAAAGCCAGAAATAGTAAAATTATATTATCTGCCATTTATATAATGCTTCCATATTAATTATAATGTCAAGCGGATATTCTCAATCCGCAATGCCTGCAAAAAGGCATTGGCTATTTGCCAAATAACAAACCAACCTTATTGCCGCTTTATGGCAGTCTGGCAGAAGCCCAATCTCCTGCCAGACTAAGTAAGCCCTGGTAAATCAAACCCACCGCTTAAGAAGCGTGTATTTTAAAGGGCTTACTTAATGAGGTTAAAATATCCAGTTAGTGCACTGGCTCCTATAAACTCTAAGAAAGTTTTACAATTACAAGGTGACAGCATATTGGTAAATTCAAGAGTTTCCTGTTCCATTTCAGAATATGCATTATCATCAATAAGCCCTTGTGGAAGAAACCATCTTACTACAATACCGTCATCAAATTCCACTAAAACTGTGTCTCCTGCTGTATTTAATGCTTCTATTCTGGAAAAATAGCTTTTCTCTGGGTGTAATGCTATGGCAAATGCTTCTTCATTGTCTTGTGACAACCAGCTCATAAGGTCCAGAAAACAGCCTCTGTTTATTTTTTCTACAGGACATGGAATAATAGTCCATTCTTCGTGTTTGTAATACCTGCTGATTTTAGGGCTGTCAATAAAGAGTTCACTATATTCTTTAAGCATATGTGGAACAAAGTCTTCATTTTTGAAACATCCAATAATATATCTTGTATATTCATTTTCTGGAAAAAAATAGCCTGTTTTATTTTTCTTCATTAAATCCCTCCCGTTACTATTGGTTTATGTCTGCTTATGTATTGTTATGCCATCTTTTGCAGTCTGTCTATAGCTTCGCTATGTTTCAAAGTTACTTTTTTTAGATTGTTTATGTCTATTTCCATTACATCAATTTTATCAATTCCATGCTGGTAACGCTTATATGTGCCAGTATAACAGGATTCTATTTCTTCCAGCCTTGGTAATATTACATTTTCCTGGAATATTTTTACTGCCTGTAAGTCTGCTTTTACTGCCTGTAAGTCTGCTTTTACCGCTTGTATTTCTGCACATAAGCCTGTTTTTAAAGACTGTATTTCATTATTGACAGGTTTTAATTTAGCATCCATCATATTAGACATTGCTAATAACATTTGTTCATCTGTCATTTTAACACATCCTTTCTATAATTGTTATAACAACTGTGTACTTTGTAGATATTATAACATATATTGTAAAAAAGTAAACCCTGTTAATTACCAGATATGTTAGATTATATTAATAAATAATTCAAATAAAAAACCAGGCATTAACACCAGTGACAGCAATTATAATCTCTGCAGGTTCTTAAATGGCTTACCTGATAAGGTTAAAAAACCGCAATAAATAGAAATTAAACCGCAATAATTGATTAGAATACTTTTAATTAATGTTATACCCTTAAAAAAGATACTATCATTTAAAGGTATTTTTTATTATTGATTTTAATTATATATAGCAGGGAGAAAGTATGTTAAGAATTGCAAAAACTGAAAACGGATTAACCAGGGGTCTGCCAGCATCGGACCCACGTATTACAGTATTTAAAGGTATTCCTTTTGCAGCACCGCCTGTATATGGAAACAGGTGGAGGGCACCAATGCCGTGTAGTAACTGGGAAGGGATATTAGATGCTTATAAATTTAAACCAATACCAGTGCAGGACAGACCTGGAATTGGAGATGATATTTACTGCAGGGAGTGGCATGTTGAACCGGATATTGAGATGGATGAGGACTGCCTGTATCTTAATGTATGGACTAATGCCAAGACAGAAGACAGTTGTCTTCCTGTATTAGTATGGTTTTTTGGTGGTGCACTGCAGTGGGGTTATACATCCGAAATGGAGATGGATGGTGAGCGTATAGCAAGACGGGGAATAGTAGTAGTTACTGTAAGTTATAGGCTTAATGTGTTTGGTTTTATGGCACATCCAGAACTTACATTAGAACAGCCTGAAGCTCCTGCCAATTTTGGAAGTTTAGACCAGCAGGCAGGGCTTAGGTGGGTAAAAAGAAATATAAAAGCATTTGGTGGTGACCCAGATAATATTACAATAGCAGGACAGTCTGCAGGCGGAGGCAGTGTGCTGTCACATATGGTCTGTAAAGAAAACAAGGGATTATTCCAAAAAGCTGTTGTAATGAGTGGAATGATAAGAAACCCATATGAAAGGGATTTTGTTTTTGCACCTGAAAGTATGGACAGTGCACAGGAAAATGGCAGAAGGTTTCTTGAATTTGCAGGGGCAGAAAATATCAGCCAGGCAAGAATGATGGATGCAAAGTATCTTAGCAGGAAATATGCAGAATATGTAAAGAAATATCCAAGAATGCTGACAGTTTGTGACCAGAGGTTTTTAATGGGTAATCCTCTGGAGCTTATTGCAGAAGATAAATATATTAAAGTCCCAGTAATGGCAGGAAATACTAAGGATGAGTTTTTAAATACAATTACTGCTGCTACAGAAGAAGAATTAAAAGAAAAAGCGGAATTAATATTTGGTGGAAAAGCAGAAGAATTCATGGAATTTAAGGAAAGCCATGTATACAGCAATAACGGTTATGCACCTGTAAGCGGAATAGAATGTGCTGTTAAAGAAACATTTCTTAAAACAAGGGAAAATGGTAACAACGAGAACTGTTATTATTACTGCTTTGATGCAGATATTCCTGGATGGGATAATCCTGGAAGCTTCCATTCTGTAGATTTATGGTTCTTCTTTGAAACACTTGCCAAATCCTGGAGGCCTTTTACAGGAAGACATTATGACTTGGCAAGGAAAATGTGTGATTATTTATGTAACTTTATTAAAACAGGAAATCCAAATGGCACTGGTACTGATGGGGAAGAACTGCCAGAATGGAAGCCTTATACAGAAGAATGTGCATGTGAAATGCTTTTCAGGACAGATGGCATAAGGGTAAATACTGGTACTGAAAAACCATTTACCAGATTTATAATGGAACAGACTGGAATTACTAAAAATACATTTAAAAAGAAAGAAGCATATAATCCGTACCTGCCTTCATGGGAATATATACCAGACGGTGAGCCATATGTTTTTGATGGAAGGTTATATATATTTGGTTCGCATGACAGATTTAACGGGTATGTATTCTGCCCTGGAGATTATGTATGCTGGTCGGCACCAGTAGAAAATTTAGGGGAGTGGCGTTATGAAGGGGTAATTTACAGTAAGACGGATGACCCAGCAAATACTGGTGGCAATATGTGTCTTTATGCTCCTGATGTGGCAAAAGGGGCAGATGGAAGGTATTATTTATATTATGTATTAGATAGATTACAGACTGTTTCAGTTGCCGTATGTGATACACCTGCCGGACATTATACGTTTTATGGGAATGTACATTATCCTGATGGCACACTGCTTGGGGAAGGGGATAATGACGAGCCACAGTTTGACCCAGGAGTGCTTTTTGAAAAGGATAAAGTTTACCTGTATACAGGTTTTTGTGGAAAAGGTGATAAATCAAGGACAGGAGCAGCAGTAACTGTACTTGGTGAAGATATGCTTACAGTTATAAAACCGCCAGCTATAATTGTCCCAGGCAGTGAATATAGTGAAGACACAGGTTTTAAAGGACATGCATTTTTTGAGGCTTCCTCAATAAGGAAAGCAGATGGCAAATATTATTTTATATATTCTTCAGAAGTAATGCACGAATTATGTTATGCAGTTAGTGAAAAGCCAGACAAGGATTTTGTATATGCAGGTGTACTTGTAAGTAACTGTGATATTGGGATTAGTACATACAAGCCGTCAGATAAGGTTATGGCATATGGCGGGAATAACCATGGAAGCATAATAGAAATTAATGGGAAATGGTATGTTTTCTACCACCGCCAGACTAATGGTACATGGTATAGCAGGCAGGGATGTGCCCAGTATATTGAAAAGGACAGCAATGGCATGTTCAGACAGGCAGAAATTACTTCATGTGGTTTAAATGGCAAAGCACTGGAAGGAAAAGGTGTACATCCTGCGTATATTGCCTGTAATATGTATACAGATAAATTTTCTTTATATGCTGGGGAAGGAGACAGTTTCCCAAAAATAACACAAGACAGCAGTATAGATACAGGATATATTGCCAATATACAGGATACAGCAACAATAGGATTTAAATATTTCAGCTGTAAAGATATAAAGAAAATAAAAATCTGGACGAGAGGATATATTAAAGGAGTATTTGAGGTACGTCTTGCCTGGGATGGCAGGTGTCTGGCCAGGATACCTGCCAGGTTTTCAAATATATGGGAAGAAAACCAGGCAGATATTGCAATACCTGATGGTATATGGCCTATATACCTTACATTCAGGGGAGAAGGCAAAGGAAGCTTAAAAGCATTTGGACTTTATTAGATTTGGAGGGGGTTATGGCCAGAAATCCAGTTATATGGTCGGATTATCCAGATATAGATGTAATCCGGGCAGAAGATACGTACTATATGGTTAGTACAACTATGCACTTTATGCCAGGTGCAGTGATATTGCGTTCATATGATTTGTGCCATTGGGAAATAATTTCATATGTATATGATACCCTTGACAGTACAGAAGGACAGAAACTTTCTGATGGGAAAGGTATTTATGGAAAAGGAATGTGGGCTGCTTCCTTAAGATACCATAAAGGGGTTTTTTATGTATGTTTTGCTGCAAATGATACAGGAAAAACATACCTGTTCCAGTCAGAAAATATTTATGGACCATGGAAGAAACAGTATATAGAAGGGTTTTACCATGATGCTTCCCTGTTATTTGATGATGATGACAGGATTTATATAATGTATGGAAACCGCCAGATATATATTACAGAACTGGAACCTGATTTATCAGGCCCGTTAAAAGGCGGGCTGGACCGTATGGTTCTTGAAGATAGTGATAATTATAAACTTGGGTTTGAAGGGACACATTTATATAAAATTAATGGAAAATATTATGCCTTTTTTATACATTGGGCAAAGAATGGAAACGGACGCCGGATGGAAGCATGTTATGTGTCAGATTCACTGGACGGACAGTTTAAAGGTGGTGACATACTTGATGATTCATTTGGCTATATAAACGCAGGTGTTGCCCAGGGAGGCATAGTACAGGCACATAATGGAAAGTGGTATGGAATGTTTTTTCAGGACAGGGGCGCTGTGGGGCGCTGCCCTTTCCTTGTTCCAATGCATATTGAAGATGGGTTATTTATTCCAGATGGCAGAAAAGTTCCAGGAGAGATAGAAATTACAAGTACAAGACCAGGGCATATTTATAAACCTTTAAATGAAAGTGATAATTTCTTGTACAAAGCAGACAATAAAGGAAAAATACATTTAAAAAAAGCATGGCAGTGGAACCATGAGCCAGATAACAGTTTATGGTCAGTTACTTCTAAGCCAGGGCACTTAATAATAAAAACAGACAGGTTAAGTAGTAATGTTACAATGGCAAAAAATACACTGACACAGCGTATGTATGGACCTGCCTGTACAGCAGAAGTACAGATAGACGGAAGCGGTTTAAATAACGGGGATTATGCAGGAATTTGCGCTTTCCAGGAATTTTATGGTTTCCTTGCATTAACCAGAAGGGAAGATGCATATGAAATAGTATTACAAAAAAAGGGGTTGCCAGAGAGCAGCAAAACCGGTATTCCAGATGATGTCCGCCATGTACCAGTGGAATGTGCAAAAGTTAAAGCAGGTAAAAAGGCTTGTTTAAAAATAACCTGTGATTTTACAGATGGCAAGGATAAAGCATATTTCTTCTATAAAGAAAATGGAAAATGGAAAGAAATAGGAAACCCGTTGAAAATGGTATTTAAACTTAGCCATTTTACAGGATATAGGTTTGCATTATCTTATTATTCTTCAAGACTTGCTGGCGGGATAGCAGATTTTTCTGGCTTCCAGACTGGACAGGAGGTGTATGGGGATGAAAAGAATAAGTAAAAAAGGGCATAGTTTAGAAGTTCCATTCTATAAAAGTATTTCCCTGCGTCTTATTATCTGTTTTCTTATACCTGTAATTGGAATACTTGTTCTTGGAAGTGTTTCTTATAACAGTGCATCAAAGGCAATTATTAACAGTTATAAAAAGTCTATAAGCCAGACTGTGGGTATGCAGCAGAAATATATAAACCTTGCTGTTTCAAGTGAAATAGATGAATTTAAAAACTATTTTACAGACAGCAGTTTAAGGACATTTTTTGGCGGAAAGATGGATATTATTGAAGCAAGCAATTTGAAAAAGAAATACAACAGCAGGCTTGTAAGCAAACTGTCTATGGATGAAAAGGCAGGCGGGGCGTATTTTATTGCAGATGGTGGAAGAAGCCTGCAGGGCGGCAAAGCTTTGCTTCCTGCTGATGCTTACAGTGCATACATGGAAACAGGGCAGGGTGCCATAGTTAATGCAAATCCTAACGACTGGCTTTTATTTGGGCAAGATAAAGAAGCTGATGGTGTGCTTGGTATAGATACACAGGCTTACAGCGTAAGGATTGCACGCAGGTTCCAGGGACAGGATGTATGTTTAATAGTTGATATTGACAGGGAATTTATACGTAGTGTATTAGCATCAATAGATACAGGAAAAGGTGGCTGTGTGGTACTGGTTACAAGTGATGGCAAAGAATTTTATGCAGAACCAGGAATAGAAATAAAAAATACATTAATTTATGGCACAGAAATCTATAATAAGGCAGTTGCAGCAGCAGAACCAACAGGAAACCAGATGGCTGTTATAAATGGCAATGAAAGCTTATTTGTGTATGGAAAGATGGAAACTGGAAATGCACTTGTCGCAGCAGTTATACCTTCGGGACGGCTGCTGGCTGAAACCAAAGAAATAAAAATGGTATCATTTCTACTTACAGCAGTATTTGCTATACTGGCATTAATTCTTGGCCTTTTAATATCAAGAAAAATATCAGGTATAATTAACTATATTTTACATAAACTTCACAAAGTTGCTGGTGGTGATTTAACAGTACATCTTGAAAGCAGGAACAGGGATGAATTTGGGCTTTTATGTGATGGTGTCAACCAGACAGTAAGCCAGATGAAAGCAATACTTGAAGATGTAAAAAGTGTAAGCTCAGAATTAAATGATACTATTTCTTATGTAGCAAAAGCCACCAATGTATTTATAGAAACTTCAGAGAATATTAAAAATGTGGCTGCTGAGATTGAAACTGGTGCTGGAAAGCTTGACAAAGGTTCAGTGGACTGTCTTGGCAATATGGAACTTTTATCAGGGATTATTAGCAATGTAAGTGCTAATACAATGGAAATAAGCAGGCTTGCTGTAGAAACAGGTAAAACAATAAGCTCAGGGATAGATATAATAAAAGGGCTGGGCGAAAGTACAGAAGTAACTACTAGTATAACAAGAAATGTAATATCTTCAATACAGGAACTTGAGAAAAAGTCAAAGTCAATAAGTATAATTGTATCTGCTATTAATGATATTTCTGAACAGACAGGTCTTTTGTCTATAAATGCTTCTATTGAAGCGGCACGTGCTGGTGATGTTGGAAAGGGCTTTGTAGTTGTGGCGGAAGAAATAGGAAAACTATCTGGACAATGTTTAGAATCAGCAGGACAGATATCTGGAATTGTTACTGAAATTATAAAACAGACAAATGATGTTGTCTTGGCAGCAAAAGAAACCGAACAGGCTGTATCTTCACAGTCAGGGATAGTATCAGGGACAACACAGTCATTTATGCAAATTGGAAGCCAGATAGATAATTTATCGGGTGCACTGGAAACAATTACAAATAATGTACATGATATGGATATATCAAGGAATAAGACTCTTGGAACTATTGAAGATATATCTGCAGTATCTGCAAAAACGTCAGAATGTTCAGAAAATGTAAGCCTGGCAGCGTTAAAACAATCAGATGCGATTAAAGATTTGGACAGTTTAGCAAAACAGCTGCATACAAAAGCTGATTTTCTGGTTGAAATTTTAGGTTCATTCCAGTTATAATTATAAATTTTTAAACAATACACAAAAAGTGCAGGAAAGAAGTAAAGGTGAAAGAAAAATAGAAGAAAGGGTAAAATGCAAACACATATCTTTCATCCTTTGTGTTTGCGCCTCAAATGAAAATGCAGGAATTTCTGCTTGAGGCTTGGTGCAAATTATGAATGGACTGGCAGCGCCAAAAGACCCAGAGAAAAAAAGGGATTTCTTTTATATTATAAAAAATAAAGATATTTTTGGTACAAAAATGGAAGATGGCAGAGGCATACAATATTTGTACCAGGATGACGGAAGGCTTATAAACAGTGCAAAGATTACTGGAGGAATTACAGATGGAACAGAACTTAGGCTTCTTGAAGATACAGAAGGTTTTAAGAAACTGGTACATAGTATAGGGGTTTCTGTTGAAACACCAGACCCAGAAGAAAATGTTCTATTTATATTCCAGATGTATGGCAGGAATGACATATATGGAGGTGGCACTGAATTAAAATTATATTTAAAAGGAAATGGTACTGAAATAAGGATTTATCTTGATAAAATTACTTGGAAGGAAGATGATTTTAAGCCTGGTCAGATTAAGGTAATTATGGAAAAACCTGGTCAGACTGCAAAATTAAATGTAAGGTTTTACCTTAATGATGGCTATTCTGCACCAGAAATTAACGAAGAAAAGGAAATTGATTTTAACTGTAAAGACTATAAACATATAATTGCCAGTTCACTGGTATCAATGGGAGATACTACAAGGCTTAAACGTGCAATAGACAAATCAAAAAACGGCAGGGATATATGTATTGCATATATAGGCGGGTCAATAACACAAGGGGCTGGTGCGGTGCCAATTAATACAGGATGTTATGCATATAAATCTTATTGTGGTTTTAAAGATAAATATGGAACTGGAAATAATGTACATTTTATTAAAGCTGGAGTAGGAGGCACACCATCAGAACTTGGAATAATACGTTTTGAGCGTGATGTACTAAGGGATTATATAGTAGAACCAGACATTGTTATAATTGAATTTGCTGTAAATGATGAAGGTGATGAAACAAAAGGTGTTTTTTATGAAAGCCTTATAAGAAAGGTATTAAAGATGCACTGTAAGCCAGCGGTAATACTTTTATTTTCTGTATTTGCTGATGACAGCAATTTACAAGAACGTATGATACCTGTAGGGGAGTATTATAACTTGCCAATGGTTAGCATAAAAAATGCAGTAACAGAACAGTTTTATAAAAAAGATGGCAAAGGAAGGGTATTAACTAAAAACCAGTTTTTCTATGATATTTACCATCCTTCTAATGCCGGGCATAAGATTATGGCAGACTGTCTTTTATATCTGTACAAGCAGGCAGAAACTAGAAAAAACCTGGAAGGCCAGAAAAAAAGTACAAGTAAGCTGTTATTAAAAGAACCTCTTACTGGCAGTACATTTGAAGATATAAAGCTTCTGGATAAAAGGAATACTTATAATAAAGCAGAAATAATTCCTGGTGGTTTTACTGGTACAGACAATATATTGCAATGTGTGGAGATGGATGCTTCACTTGAACCTGTTCCACAGTTTCCTTATAACTGGTACTATGATGGAAGCAATACAGATATGCCATATTTTGACATGTGGATTGTATGCCGGGCACTTGTACTGGTATTTAAAGATTCAGGGGAAACTGATGCAGCAAAGGCAGATATTTACATTGACAATAAACTGGTAAGGACAGCGGACCCTTATATTAATGGATGGCTGCATTGCAACCCTGCTCTGGTAATTAATGAAAATAAAAACGGAAGACATTTTGTACATATAGAAATAAAAAAAGAAGATGTAGAAAAGAAATTTACAATACTTGGATTTGGGTATGTAGTATAAAAACACATAATTTATGCTGGTGTACCAAAGCCATAACAAGAAATGGAGGAAAAAATAATGGTAAAAGCAGTAAACCCAGTTTTAAGCGGATTTTATCCAGACCCGTCTATATGCAGGGCGGGCAAGGATTTTTATATGGTTAATTCAAGCTTTGCATATTTTCCAGGAGTGCCCATTTTCCATAGCAGGGACTTGGCACATTGGGAACAGGCAGGCAATATTCTTGACAGGCAGGAACTTCTTCCACTAGATGGAAGTGAAATATCAGAAGGAATATATGCACCAACTATACGTTATAATAATGGTACATATTATATGATTACTACTAATGTAAGCCATGGTGGCAATTTTATAGTAACAGCAGAAAAACCGGAAGGACCATGGTCTGGTCCATATTATCTTGGAGAAGAAGCTAAAGGGATTGACCCAAGCCTTTTCTTTGATACAGATGGAAAGTGTTATTATACTGGCACAAGACCAAATCCAGAAGGGGTACGTTATAACGGTGACTGGGAAATATGGATACAGGAACTGGATTTAAAACAGATGAAACTTACAGGTGAAAGCATGGCAATATGGAAAGGTGCCCTGAAAGATGTTATATGGCCAGAAGGACCACACATTTATAAAATTGGAGATTATTATTACCTGTTACATGCAGAGGGCGGTACTGGTCCAGAACACAGCATAAGTGTGGCAAGGAGCAGGAATTTATTCCAGTGGTTTGAAGGCTGTCCAAGAAACCCTGTTTTTACCCATAGAAACCTTGGTATGGATTATCCTGTAATTTATGCAGGACATGGAGACCTTGTTGATGACGGAAATGGCAACTGGTATATAATAATGCTTGCATCACGTCCATGTAAGCGCCATAGCAGCATGGGAAGGGAATCATTCCTGGCAGAAGTGGAATGGGAAAATGGCTGGCCTGTAATTAATCCTGGAATTGGAAAGCTTTGTAAAAGCATGGAAATCCCGTTAGAGGAATACAGATTTGCTAATGAAATATCCCATCATGACCATTTGCATTTTTATGATAACAAACTGGATGACAGGCTTCTTGGAATACATACAAGAAATGAGGAACAGTATTCACTAAAAGCAAGAAAAGGATTTTTAAGGTTGTTTACAAGGAAAGAAAAAATAGAAGATAAAACTAATACATCATACCTTGGAATACGCCAGAAGGATTATTGCTTTGAAGTGCGTACAGGGCTTGAATTTACACCAGCCAATAATGAAAGTGCAGGTTTAGTATATTACCAGAACCATGAAAACCACCTGCGTATGGAGATAAAAAAGAAAGGCAGCAGTAATATGTTCTATGTTGTAGAACATATTAAGGGGATTAGCAATATTATCTCTGGAACAGAAATTGGAAAAGGGATGGCAGAAATTATATTAAGGGCAGAAAACCAAAAAGCATCTGTATATATAAAAACAGAAGGAGAACAAAAACTGGCTGCAGAAAATATAAACCTGCTTCCATATACTACTGAAGAGGCAGGTGGTTTTGTAGGATGTACAGCTGGCATGTATGCATCTTCCAATGGGGAAAACAGCAGTAACTATGCGGATTTTGCATGGTTGTCATATGATGCAGTATAAATAATATTAATATACAGTTTCCAGTGTTTCTTTTGTGGCATTGCTGTACCTGTAACTGTGTTTTACAGAAGAAATATGGAAACTGTATAATCTTTATAAATCATTGGTTTGTGTAACATTTATAAACATATTGCGGTATTCTGTAGGAGTACAATGGTTAATCAGTTTAAACATACGTATAAAAGCAGAAAGGCTTGAAAAACCAGAATTTAGTGCAACTTCAGTCACAGATATTCCAGGGTTTGCAAGTAATTTCTGGGCGTGTTCTATTCTTTTCAGGTTGAGGTATTTATAAAAAGTAGTAGTAGTAATTTGCTTAAACAGCCTTGTAAAATGATATTTACTAAAACCAGCAAGTTTTGCAATTTTATCAAGGTTTAAATCTTCTGTACAGTGTTCATTAATATAATTGCAGATAAAAATAAATTTTTCTGTATATTCCTTATTCTGGTAGTCCATTCCATTGAAAAATACAGAATTGCTAGTATAATTGCGTCCAACCAGCACAAATATATTTAGTAATTTTGAATAAATAATTGTTTCCATTAAAATATTACTATTATTGTATTCTTCATTTATCTGCAACAGCAGGTTACATATATGTTTATGTATATCATGTGGGTTTTCTTTTGTTATCTTAAGGACTGGTGACATAAGGCTTAGAATAGATTCAAATTCCCTTATTGCAGTAAACATTGTAATTTCAGCCTGGAAGATTATACGCCTGCCTTTGCCATGGGCTTTTAGTGAATGGATAACCCCAGGACATATAAATATAATATCTGTAGGGTTTAATGTGATAGTATGTCCTCCAACTACAACGGAGTATATATTTTCTATTGGCATAATAATTTCAACAGGAGTATGCCAGTGGTCTGGATAATCTTCTATTTGTACATTGTTGTACAAACGTAGCCTGGTATCTTTTCTATAATTAACTGTTTCACGTATTCCATTTAAATTTTCTATCATATTAATCCTCCATGTCATACCTTTTACAGCACAAATAGTAATGAAAAATATTTTTTGTACAATATTTTTATTTTAATCTTGTTTAGTATTTAAGGCAAGATATAAAAAGCAATAATTGATAATCCAGTGGCAATAATTAAGAAGATGGCAGTGACAGGTTCTGGTATAGTAATAAATAATAAATATTTTAATAATAAGGAGTGAAGAAATGAGCCAGAAAACAAGAGAGTATGCACATGAACTTGTATCAAAAATGACTATTGAAGAAAAAATGAAACAGATGCTTTATGATTCACCAGCTATTGCAAGACTGGGAATACCTGGATATAACTGGTGGAATGAAGCCCTTCATGGTGTTGCGAGAGCTGGTGTTGCAACTGTTTTTCCACAGGCAATCGGTATGGCAGCGGCTTTTGACCCGGATTTTTTATATAAAGTTGCTGATGTTGTATCAACTGAAGGACGTGCAAAGTTTAATGAATTTTCAAAACGTGGAGACCGTGGAATATATAAAGGCCTGACTTTCTGGGCACCTAATATTAATATATTCAGGGACCCAAGATGGGGACGTGGACATGAAACTTTTGGTGAAGACCCATATCTTTCAGCAGAACTTGGCATAGCATATATAAAGGGCCTGCAGGGTGAAGACCCTGAACATCTTAAATCCGCTGCCTGTGCAAAGCATTTTGCAGTACACAGTGGTCCTGAGGAGCTGCGCCATGAGTTTGATGCAAAGGTATCAGACCATGATTTGTATGATACATATCTTTATGCATTTAGCAGGTGTGTAAGGGAAGCAAAGGTTGAGGCGGTAATGGGTGCCTATAACAGAGTGAACGGCGAACCAGCATGTGGCAGCAGGAGGCTCTTAAAAGAAATATTAAGGGGTGAATGGAAGTTTGAAGGTCATGTGGTATCTGACTGCTGGGCAATAAATGATTTCCACGAACACCATAATGTAACAGATACAGTAGAAGAATCTGCTGCCCTGGCAGTAAAGAATGGCTGTGATTTAAATTGTGGAACGGCATATCTTCATTTAAGTGATGCATACAGCCAGGGTCTTATCAGTGAAGAAGACATAACAACATCAGCAGAACGCCTTATTGAAGCCAGGATACGTCTTGGAATGATGGAAGATTACCCATCCCCATACAGTAATATTTCATACAGTAAAGTAGAATGTAAAGAACATACAGACCTTTCTATTGAAGCAGCAAAAAGAAGCCTTGTTTTATTAAAGAATAAAGATAACATACTCCCACTGGATAAAAATAATATAAAGACAATCGCTGTAATTGGTCCAAATGCCAGTTCCAGGGATGCACTTGTTGGAAATTATACAGGTACATCTTCAAGATATATTACACCACTTGAAGGCATACAGCAGTATCTTGGTGATGATGCAGAAGTACTATATGCGGAGGGATGCCATTTATATAAAAATAAAGTAGAGTTCCTTGCAGAGGAAAAAGACCGTTTTGCAGAAGCTGTTATAGCTGCAGAAAGGTCAGACGCTGTTATAATGTGCCTTGGCCTTGATGCCACAATAGAAGGTGAAGAGGGTGATGCGGGGAATGAGTATGCAAGTGGTGACAAGCCTGGGTTAAAATTGCCAGGTTTACAGCAGGAACTTCTTGAAACAGTTACAGCAACAGGAAAACCTGTAATACTTGTGCTTCTTGCAGGAAGTGCAATAGACCTTTCATGGGCAGACAATAATGTTGATGCAATTATTTGTGCATGGTATCCAGGGGCACGTGGAGGAAAAGCAGTTGCAGAAACAATATTTGGTGAAAATTCACCATCTGGCAGCCTGCCAGTTACATTTTATGCGGACACAAAAGAACTTCCAGATTTCTGTGATTATAGTATGAAAAACCGTACATACCGTTATACAAGATGTAAAGTGTTATATCCGTTTGGATATGGGCTTTCTTATACAGATATATTATACCATGATGCAAGCATAAACTGTACAGAATGTGATGTTAAAGACAGTGTAATTATTAAAACAAAGGTTACTAATAAAGGAAAATATAGTATAAATGAAAGTGTACAGGTTTATATAAAACATATTAATGGTGAAGATTATGAACCAGGTTACCAGTTAAAAGGGATTAACAATATTTTCTTAGAACCTGGCGTAACCATGGAAGTGGAAACCAGGTTAAATGCAAGAGATTTTGCAGTTATTAAACAGGACGGGCAGTGTGCTGCCATTCCAGGCAATTATATTATAAGCATTGGCGGACACCAGCCAGATAAAAGAAGTGAAGAACTTACAGGATGTAAAGCAGAAACATTTGTAATAAAAAGGACAGGAGAAGAAACAGAAATAGAATATTAAACTTATTATATAAGATGCTACATATGAAAGGAAAATTAATATGTTATATGCAGGCGTGGACCTTGGGACATCTTCAGTAAAACTTCTGCTGATGGATGAAAAAGGGAATATACAGAAAATAGTGTCAAGGGATTATCCATTATATTTCCCAGAAGATGGATATTCTGAACAAAATCCAGATGACTGGTGGGACAGCCTTATGGATGGCATGGAAGAATTATTTGCAGGCTGTAATAAAAGCCAGGTGGCAGGAATAAGTTTTGGCGGGCAGATGCATGGGCTTGTTACACTGGACGGTGAAGATAAAGTTATAAGGAATGCAATTCTTTGGAATGATTCCAGGGCAGGTGTGGAAACAGAATACCTTAATAATGTTATAGGAAAGGATAAACTTTCAGAATATACCGCTAATATTGCATTTACAGGTTTTACAGCACCTAAAATTCTATGGATGCAAAAACATGAGCCAGAATTATGGGAACGTGTTAGAAAAATTATGCTTCCAAAAGATTATCTGGCTTATAAAATGACAGGAAACTTTTCTACAGATTATTCAGATGCATCAGGTACACTTCTTCTTGATGTCAGAAATAAATGCTGGTCTAAAGAGATGCTTGAAATATGCCATATAGATATAAACCAGCTTCCAAAGCTTTATGAAAGTTATGAAGTTACAGGTACATTAAGAAAAGCAGTTGCAGAAAAACTTGGGCTTACAGAAAATGTAAAAGTAATTGCAGGGGCAGGGGATAATGCAGCAGCAGCAATTGGTACAGGGACATCAGGTGATGGAAGATGTAATATTTCCATTGGTACAAGCGGTACAATTTTTATATCTGGCAGTTCATTTATGGCTGACAGCAATAATGCCCTTCATTCATTTGCACATGCAGACGGCGGATACCATCTTATGGGATGTATGTTAAGTGCAGCATCATGTAACAAGTGGTGGGTTGAAAATATACTAAAAAGCAACAGCTATGATAAGATATCAGGTCTTGTAGAAGAGAAGAACCTGGGAGAGAATAATGTATTCTACCTGCCATACCTTATGGGTGAACGTTCCCCGCATAATAATCCTTCTATACGTGCAATGTTTCTTGGAATGTCAATGGATACATCACAGGCAGAAATGACACAGGCTGTATTAGAAGGTGTAGCTTTTGGGCTGCGTGACTCACTGGAAGTTGCAAGAAAGCTTGGAATAAAAATTAATACATCAAAAATATGCGGTGGTGGTGCAAGAAACAGCTTATGGAAGAAAATTATAGCATCAGTGCTTGATATAACACTTGAAGTCCTTGAAAGTGAACAAGGACCAGGAGCAGGGGCGGCAATACTTGCAGCAACAGGCTGTGGTGAATATCCTGATATTGGCATAGCTATAAAAGAAATAGTTAAAGTATCAAAGGTTATTGAACCAGATAAAACACTTGTAGAAAAATATAATTATAAGTATAATGGATTTGTTAAGATATATCCAGCAGTAAAGCAGTTATTTAACTAATAAATGGACTAAAGACCTTTTGGGTAATACAGAAGGTCTTTGTCAGCTTATAAGCTGGATTGTTGTTGCTTTACAAGTGAAATTTTGGAATTGCCAGAACCACATAATTTGATTTGTAAAGTATTTAATTTTCAAACTGGAGGGGATTAGCATGCATAATAAAAAATATATGGTTTCAGAAAAAGACAAAAGTATTCCTTTAATTGTTGAAAAAACAGGGTTTGAAGGTGTAAGGAAAATTGCTTTAAAATCAGCAGAAGATATGGAAATGGTTATTGGCACACGTCCACAGGTCCTGGATGATTATAATGGATTTAAAGAAATAATATTATTTGCAACAATTGGAAGAAGCTGTCTGCTTTCCATGCTTGAAAAGGATGGCAAAATTGATTTAAGCATGGTGGAGGGCCACAGGGAGGTATATGGGATATATTTTATTGAAAATCCATTTAAAAATGTGGAAAAGGCTTTAGTAGTAGCAGGCAGTGATAAGCTTGGAACAATTTATGGCATTTTCACATTGTCAGAAAAATTTGGGATAAGCCCGCTTATTTACTGGGGAGATGCAACTGTAAAATATACTAGGAGTATTACCTTTAGTAAAGATATGGAAGAAATATCTGGTGAGCCTTCAGTAAAATACAGGGGATTTTTTATAAATGATGAATGGCCATGTTTTGGCAGCTGGGCATCCAGCCATTTTGGCGGCTTCTGTGCAGAGATGTATGATAAAGTATTTGAATTATTATTAAGGCTTAAAGGTAATTATCTCTGGCCTGCGATGTGGTCTTCTTCTTTTGCTCTTGATGGTCCAGGGGATTTAAATGAAAAACTTGCAGATGAATATGGGATTATTATAGGAAATTCCCATCATGAGCCATGTCTGCGTGCTGGTGAGGAATGGGATATATATAAAAAAGAAAATAAAAAATATGGTACCAAATGGAATTACAAAACCAATAAAGACGGGCTTTTGCAGTTCTGGAAAGATGGTTTAAAACGGAGTGGAAAATATAGGAATATCATAACTGTTGGAATGAGAGGTGAACGTGACAGTGTAATGCCAGGAAGCAGTTCACTTGAAGAAAGCATACAGTTATGGAAAGATATAATTACAGAACAAGACAAGCTTATTAGCAGATATGCAGATACAGAAGAATATAAACATAAAAAACTGTTAGTAATTTATAAAGAAACAGAAGAATACTTTTATGGAACAGAATTAGTCCAAGGTTTAAAAAACTGGGAGGGGCTTAACGATAAAATAATTATGTTTTGTGATGATAATTATGGATATTTAAGAAGGCTTCCAGATAAGACAATGCAAAAACATAAAGGCGGGCTTGGTATGTACTACCATCTTGATTACCATGGAGCCCCTATATCTTATGAATGGATAAATACTACACAGCTTTCTAAAATATGGGAACAGATGTCACAAGCATATGAATATGGAATTAAAGAAGCCTGGATTGTAAATGCTGGGGATATAAAAGGAAATGAGCTGCCATTATCATATTTTATGGCAATGGCATATAATTTTGAAAAGTGGGGTGGTTCTACAAACCTTGGCAGCTATAACAGCTTTATAAAAGAATGGGTTAAAATACAATTTGGAAATATACTAGAAGATGAAATGGTTTTAAAAATAAGTGAAATTATAAATGAAAATATAAATATTATTTCAATGCACAAGCCTGAGGCTATGAATAGTACAGTTTATCATCCTTGTAACTATGAAGAAGCAGATTATATGTTAAGACGCATTAATTCGCTTTTAAAAAAGGCAGCTGCATTAAAAAAAGTACTGCCAGATATATGTAAGGAAACATTTTATAGCATTGCAGGATACCCGCTGTTTATAGGAATGAATTCGCTTCTTATGAATTTATATGCAGGAAAAAATGAATTTTATGCAAAACAGGGAAAGGCATGTGCCAATAAATACAGAAACCTTCTCTCAAGAACTTTTTATATGGAAAGAAGATATAAAGAAGAATTCCAGAAATTTAAAGATGGGAAATGGCAGGGAATGGAGCTTGGACAGCATACAGGCTTTGTAAAATGGAATGAAGATGGATGCAGGCTTCCTTTCCGGTGTACAATTGAACTGCTTGATAAGGCACAATTAATTGTATCAAGACCTGGTGAGCCTTATACTGCAGTGAAAAATTACGGAACGCCTGACCGTATAGAAATAAAGGATTTTTTATATCCAGGCGGGAATTATGTAAAACTTGAAATAGGCAATGGCGGGAATGAAGGTTTTGAATGTCATTTAAGACAAAAGCCATGCAGCTGGATTAAAACAAACTGGACTAAGGCAAATATATCCAGCCAGGAGATACTTATTATATCATGTAAAGAAAATAAACTTCCAGATGAAGCTAAAAAACATACAATCTATATTGTGGGGGCTGGGGCAGAGATTGCTATAGATATATGGGGATGTAAAATGAATAAATCTGGTTTTCCAAAAGGTACATTTTTTGGACGGAATGGCTGCATAGCAATGTATGCAGGACATGCTTCATACATTCTGCCAGCTTCTGGAAGCACATGGCAGGTTTTAAGTAATTATGGCAAACTTGGCAGTGCTTATAAAGCTATTCCAGACCCAGATAAACTAGAACCACCAGTACTTGGGTATTACTTCGTTGTAAGATACCAGGGTACATACTGTCTTGAAATATGGTCAGCGCCAGCAAACCCAGTTTCCACAGACAGCCGTATAAGTTTTGGTTTAACCGTAAATAATAAAGAATTGGGGGAAGTTCCTACAATACAAGAAGATTATAAAGCTGGTGAACCAACGGACCAGGAATGGTGTAATGGTGTACTTGAACAGGTGCATAAGACAAAGTTACAAGTTAATTTAAACCAGGGGTTAAATAAAATAGAAATTTCTGCCACCAGTACAGAATTTGTATTAGAAGGGCTGTTTATATCAAGCCAGCCTTTAAAGGAATCATATCTTGGCCCACAGGAAAGTTATTATATAAATTGATATACAAGATGTGCATGTAATGATAAAAGGATGGTGGCTGTGTATGAAAAATATATTGCAAAAACTAGAAAACCGTATTGATAATTGCAATATTAAAAAGAAATTTTATTATTTATATATAATATGTATACTGCTTCCCCTAGTAATTACAGATAGCATTATAGTTTATATTGTTATACGTTCAGAAAAAATATCACAATACAAAGAAATGGAAAATGCTGCTAATGCTGTACAGTATAGTTTAAGCAGTACATTTGAACAGGCAGCAGGATTTGCCAAAAAAATATATATGAATAAATATGTTAACGAATTTCTGGATAAAGAATATAAAAATACTTATGATTATGTAACAAGCTATTATGATTTTTTTAGGGCTACAAGGTTTGAAGACAGTATTGACCATAACTATGTAAAAGTTACAATGTTTAGTGATAATGATACAATTGTAAATGGAGGAGGATTTTCAAAAATTGACAGGGATGCTGGTTTAGACTGGTACAGATGTTTTAAAAAATCGGGATTGACACAGATGCTGTTTTTTGATTATGACGTAACCAGGCATCCCGTAATTAAACCAGAGCGTAAGGTTATGTTTATAAAGAAACTGGATTTCTTTAATAAGCAGAGAGAGAAACTTTTTGTGGCTGAACTGGATTATAGTAATATAATAAGCTATTTAAAGAAGATGAATTATTCTATGGATATTTTTGTATGCCAGGATAAAAAAATTGTATTATCTAATGGAAAATATACTAATATTATGGATGAATTTGAAGAATTTAATAACCAAAAAGATGCAGGTTATAAAACCAGTATTGTAATTTATGGGGCAGAACTTGATTTTTATGTATTAAATACAAAGAACACTGCATTAAAAGAAATACTAAACCACCTGCCAATTATTATATTCCTTGTTATGGCAAATGCAGTTTTTCCAATTATTATGATGCAGTTTTTGCATAAGTCATTTACTGTAAGGCTTGGTATATTAAGTGATACATTGAGGAACGTTGATAATGAGGAAGACCTTGTTGAAATAAAAAATATACGTGGTGATGATGAAATAGGAAGTCTTATGACCAGTTACAACAAGATGGCAGAAAGAATAAATATACTTATAAAAATTATGTATAAAAACAAAATTAAAGAACAAGAGATGATTTTAGCAAGACAAAAGGCAGAACTGCTGGCACTGCGCAGCCAGATTAACCCTCATTTCCTGTTTAATACACTGGAAAGCATACGGATGCACAGTGTTTTAAGAAATGAGAATGATACTGCTGACATGATAGAGAAACTAGCTGTATTAGAAAGACAATATGTAGACTGGGGTGATGAGGGGTTTGCAAGTGTATCAAGGGAAACAGAACTTGTTAAAACATATTTAGATATACAGAAATACAGATTTGGTGACAGGCTTTCGTATGAAATTGATATAGACAGCAGATGCAGGGATTTTATTATTCCTAAACTTACAGTAGTGACTTTTGTAGAAAACGCTTGTATACATGGAATTGAAAGTAAAACATCATCAGGATGGATTTTTGTACGTATATACCGTAAAAATGGATTTATGTATATTGAAATTGAAGATACAGGAAAAGGCATGGATGAAGTTTACATGGAAAGGCTTTTATGGAAAATGCGCAATGCAAATATACAGCTTCTGCAGGGTAAAGAACGTGTTGGTATTATTAATGCCTGCCTGCGCTTGAAAATGGAAACTAATAATGAAGTTGTATTTGAACTTGATGGGGAAGAAGGAATTGGGTTTATAGTACAGATTAAAATTCCATACAAATATTTAAAACCGGAGGTGGAAGTGTGTTAAAAGTACTTCTTGTAGATGATGAACATTTTATTTTGCAAGGATTAAAGGTTTTAATTAATTGGGAAAAGGAAGGTTTTATAATTGCAGGCACTGCATCAGACGGATATGAGGCACTAGATTTTCTTAAAAATAATAGTGTAGATTTAATTATAGCAGATGTAAATATGCCTGTAATTTCAGGACTCCGTCTGTTGCAGAAGATACGTGATGAAAAGCTTTCAGATGCTTATTTTGTCATACTAAGTGGCTATGCAGAATTTTCTTATGCACAAGAAGCAATGCGTTATAAATGCATAGATTATATTTTAAAACCTGTAGAGAAAGAACAGTTGCTTGAAACATTACACAAGGTAAGCGGGCTTGCTGCAAATAAAGAAAAGAAAAACAAGGCAAGCCAGAAGATGGAAAGGGCATTTCTTGCGAGAAATTTAATTGCTGTTACAGGTGGCAAATATGATGATGTCAATTTAGAATGTATAAGGAAACAGATGCGTTTTGAAGGCGGTATACGTTATATAGAAATTGAATTGGCAGAAAACATGCTTGATGATGAAATGTCTGATGACGAAAAAAGGGCATGCCAGCGCAAATTGTTTGAAGTATGTATAGAATACCTGAATGATTATGCAGACTATTGTGTTTTTGATGTTTCGGGTATTGAAAAAATATATGATATTGGTTTTTTATATTGTGACTTTATGTCAGAAGAAAGTTTAGAAACAGAAAAAGAATATCTTGAAAACTTTCTTTCATTTATAAGGTCAGAAGCTAAAATTCCTGTAATTATGCTGGCAGGGAAAAAGGTTGATGATATAAGCAATATTGCGAAATCATATAGTACTGCATGTATATTGCGCTCATGCCAGGGTTTTAAAAACAGCAAGGATATATATTATTATGATGAGGAAGTACAGGTTTCCAATAATGGGGCAATATTATGCAAGAAAGAAATTGACTCACTGTTAACTGCAGTTGAACAGAATGAGCCAATAGAAATAATGAAAGCTGTAGACTGTTTTTTTGAGGAAATCCAGAAAACTGGCGGAATATACCCGGGAGGGGGTATCCAGAACCTTAACATTAATTATCTTATATTCCAGCTTGTACATCTTGCAACAAGACAGGATGATAATGTAAACCAAGAGGAAATCTTAAGGGTAATAAGTGAACATTCTTTTAAAAAGGGGATTGGACGTGGGAGCAGGGGACATATATTAAATTTTGCACGTGAATATGCAGAGTATCTTGCACAGTTGCGTAAAAATGTTTCAAGAGGTGTACTGGCTGAAGTTGAGCGTGAAATTAAAAGTAACTTTGCAGATAACCTTACATTAAAGGGCCTGAGTGAAAAATATTATGTAAACAGTGCATATCTTGGACAGTTGTTCAGAAAACAATATGGCTGTTCATTTAAAGATTACCTTAACCAGGTAAGGCTTGATGAAGCTGCAAAGCTTCTGGTGCATAGTGATAAGAAAATATACCAGGTAGCAGAGGAAACAGGATACCACAATCTTGATTATTTTGTCAATAAGTTTATAAGTGCCAAAGGATGTACACCAGCAAAATACAGGCGTAAAGCAAGGACATAAATTTCCAGGTTTTAATACTATACTTTACCATGTTTTTTTCTATAGTTTATCAGATTGAATATCTCCTCTTTTTTTAATAGAATTATTACTAACAAAATAAGAAAGAGGAGGTTTTATTATGAGAAAAAAGCACATTAGAAGTTTAATGGCTGTTGCTGTGATGTCAGCAATGCTTGTTACCGGCTGTGGAGATGACGGTGGGAGCAGCAGCAAAAAGTCAGGAGGAGACAGTTCTGGCAGTGGCATAAAAGAGTTTACAGCATTTTTTGCAACACCTGGTTCAGAAATTAATGACGACAATGAGATACAGAAGATTATTGCAGAAAAGACAGGTGTAAAGGTTAAGGAAACCTGGCTTACAGGCCAGACTGCAGAAGAGGCAATAGGTACAATTATTGCTGGTGGTGATTATCCTGATTTTATAGAAGGCGGAAGTGGTACACCACAGTTATATGATGCTGGTGCACTTGTAGCACTTGATGAATATATTGAAAAGTATCCAAATATTAAAGAATTTTTCACAGAGCAGGAATGGGATTCATTACGCCAGGATGACGGGCATATATACTGGATTCCGCAGTTTAGCAATATATATGGTGAAGAGAAAGCCTGTGAACACAATGATGAAGCTTTCTGGATACAGACAAGAGTGCTTAAATGGGCTGGATATCCCGAGGTTAAGACAATGGACCAGTATTTTGACCTGATTGAAAGATATAATAAAGAAAACCCTAAGATGGAAGATGGTACAGAGAACATACCATATACAATACTTTGTGAGGACTGGCGTTATTTCTGCCTTGAGAATGCACCACAGTTCCTTGACGGTTATCCAAATGATGGTTCTTGTATAGTAGACCCACAGACATTAAAGGTAATTGACTATAATACAACAGACACAGCAGTCAGGTATTTTAAAAAGTTAAATGAAGAATACCATAAAGGTATTGTGGACAGGGAATCATTTACACAGACATATGATGAGTATATTGCAAAGCTTTCAAGCGGACGTGTACTTGGAATGATAGACCAGTGGTGGGATTTTGCATATACAGCAGGTGATGCAATTAAATCAGCAGGCCTTGATAAACAGGGATGCAGCTATGTCCCACTTCCAATTACAATAGATGAAAGCAAGACAAACCAGTGGCATAACTCAGGCGGTGTAGTAAATACTGGTACAGGCCTTGCAATTACTACAAGCTGTGATGATCCAGACGCAGCTGCTAAGTTTGTTAATGACCTGTTAAGCCAGGAAATACACGATTTACGTTTCTGGGGTGAAGAGGGTAAAGACTACCAGGTAAATGATAAAGGAGAATTTTCACGTACAGATGAAATGAGAACACAATGTTCTGATACTGCATACAAGGCTTCACATCTTTGTACATATTCATATTTCCCACAGTATCTCGGAACAAGCAGGGATGGTATTAATGCAATGTCTCCAGCTGGCCAGGCAAGTGAATTTTATGACGGGCTTAAGAGTGATGTCAAGGAGTGTTTTGATGCATACGGTGTAAAGACATATGTTGAAATGCTTGGTACAAGTGAGGCTCCTGGTGACTGGTATCCTATGTGGAGTTATTCTAATAACCTTACTACTGAAACAGATGGCGGAATGGCATGGACAAAGATTGGTGAAATAAAACATGAATATCTTCCAAAAGTAGTTATGGCAGATAACTTTGACAAAGCATGGGATGATTATATGAAAGAATATAAAAAATGCAAACCAGAAGACTTTTTAAGTGAAATGCAGACAGAATTAGACCGCAGAATGGAAGCAGCAGCAAAATATAAGTAAAATAAATCCATAAAATAAGATGCATGGCAGGCATAACGGCTGTAGCCGTATGCCTGCCGCAGACTGTATAATGCGCAGGAAGCGGCGCAGGAGGGAGGTTAAATATGTCTGCTAAGAAAAAGAAGAAACAGGCTGAAACTGAAATGAAAGTTAAAATCACCTGGAAAGAAGTAAAACAGCAGAAAGTTCTTTTATTCTGGTCTGCAGTTATAGTTATATATGGGATTATCTTTTATTACCTGCCTTTAGGCGGATGGCTTATGGCATTCCAGAATTATAAACCTGTAAAGGGTTTGTTACATTCAGAATTTGTGGGGCTTGATAAATTTAAACGGCTTTTTTCAGATTCAACTTTTATCAGGGTAATAAGAAATACGCTGGCGATGGGATTGATTAACCTGGTAGTAACATTTGTAATGGCAATTTTATTTGCAATACTGTTAAATGAAATAAGGCAGAGACGCACCAAGAAGGTAATCCAGACAGTATCTTACCTGCCACACTTTCTTTCATGGATTATAGTTACTGGTATTTTACATGATGCATTAAGTGGTACAGGTATAGTAAATGAACTTTTAAAAAATTCCCATTTAACAGAACATTCAGTTGATTTCTTTGCACATACTTCATACTTCTGGCCAATAGTAGCATTTGCCAATGTATGGAAAGAAACAGGATGGAATGCAATTATTTACCTGTCAGCAATAACATCTATTGACCCTTCATTGTATGAAGCAGCATCTATAGATGGTGCCGGAAGGCTGGCAAAGATTATGCATGTAACCCTTCCAGGAATTAAGCCTACTATAATTATCCTGCTACTTATGAATGTTGGTAATATACTTAATGCAGGATTTGAAATCCAATACCTGCTTGGTAACGGGCTTGTAAAGAGTGTATCAGAAACAATAGATATTTATGTACTGAAATGGGGCATAAGCCAGGGTGATTATGCTATAGGTACTGCAGCTGGTATATTCAAGAGTGTTGTAAGTATCCTGTTAATTGTTATTGCAAACCAGATTGCAAAGCGCAGTGGTGAAGAAAGGCTGTATTAAAGGAGGGATTGTCTATGGAAAATATAGAAAAGAAAAATAAACACAGAAAAAAATCATCTACTGCCGACATAGCATTTACTGTTTTTAATTCAATATTTATGATTCTTTTTGTAGTTATTACTTTATATCCCGTAATAAATACCCTGGCAATATCACTTAATGATGGTACAGATGCTTTGAAGGGTGGTATATATTTACTTCCAAGAAAATTTACATTCAAGAATTATACAACAGTATTACAGAAGAACAATCTTATAACAGGAGCATTTATTACAGTTGCACGTACTATAATTGGTACAGTGACAGCACTAGTTATGAATGCAATTTTAGCTTTTATTGTAAGCAGGCCACGTTTTATGTTCCGTAAACAGTTATCTCTTTTCTGGGTTATAACAATGTATGTAAATGGCGGTCTTATTCCTACGTTTATATTATTTAAAAACCTTGGACTTACTAATTCTTTCTGGGTATATATAGTTCCAGGTATGATTAGTGCATTTAATATGCTTGTAATACGTACATATATGAACGGGCTTCCAGACAGCCTTGTAGAATCAGCCCAGCTTGATGGTGCTGGTTATACAACAATTTTTATAAAAATCATATCACCATTATGCAAACCTGTTTATGCCACAGTTGCATTATTTGTAGCAGTAGGACAGTGGAATTCATGGTTTGATGCAATGCTTTACAACCGTATGAGTGGTGAATATACAACATTACAGTATGAACTGATGAAGCTTTTATCATCAGTAACTCAAACTGGTGCAACAGCAGAATCAATGAAAAACGCTGTAGGCGCAGTAACACCAGCTTCTGTAAGGGCAGCTGCAACTATTATTACAATGCTCCCTATAATATGTATTTACCCATTTTTACAGAAATACTTTGTAACAGGGCTTACACTTGGTGGTGTAAAGGAATAATAATAAAGCTGCTGGACAATACAGATAGTTTTACTGGTATGGACTGCAGGCAGATATTATAATTTTTGAAATTTTAGCCAAGGTTATATTCTGGCAGTTGAATATTGCCAGAATATAACTTTTATTATTATTTGGAAAAGAATTGCATGTTTTGCCAGAAACCAATATTTAAACCGCCAGAGGCGGGATGGGGGATGAATATGGATAAAAAAAAGAGCAGGATAAGCATTAAAGCATCATTTTATATAGCCATTATGCAGGCAGCAGTTATGATATGCTTGTTTTTATTTATTAGTTTTTCTGTATCTTCAAATATGAAGAAAATAACAACAGCTAATATGCAGGCCATATCTACAGACAGGGCTAAAATTATAGAAGATTATATATATTCATCAGAAGAGTTTCTTACAGCATATAGCAGGGCAGGGGAAGTGGCAGCTTTATTATCAGAGCCAGGTAATAAAGAGGCTGTGGCAGCGGCACAAAAATATACAGAAACTTTAAGTGCTGATAAAAAGTACCTTGAAGGGATATATATATGTGACTGGGATTCAAATGTACTTGCACATACAAACCCATCTGTTCATGGTCTGGTAATGAGAAAGGATGATTCATTAAGACAACTCCAGGATTCACTGCTTAAGGCAGATGGTGTCTATAATACAGGCATTATTATATCACCAGCAAGCCAGCAGCAGGTTATATCAATGTACAGGGCTTGTTATGGCAGTGATGGCAAGCCTTTAGGGTTTGTAGGGGGAGCAGTATTAACAACAGGATTATTTGAGGAAATAAGCAAGCTTCCTAAAAATGGACTGGAAAGTAGTAAGTTTTATCTTATAAATGTTAAAACTGGGGAATATATTTTTAATGATGACAAAGAAAAAATAGCAGCAACTGCAGAAGAGAATTATATACAAGATTTATTAAAAAAGTTAAAAGATAGTGATGAAACCGGCTATATTGGATACAAAGCTGGAAGTAATAAGTACCTGTCCTCATATTGTTATATGGCTAGCAAGGGCTTGGTATTTATAATGGAAGCTCCAGAAACTGAAATATTTGCATCTGTACAAAAAATAGAAGCGGCTTTAATTGTTATCTGTGTATTAGCGGCTGCAGGTATAACTATATTATCATTTATATTCCTTATGTTGTTTTTAAAACCTTTAACTATAATAAATAAAGTGGTAAATAGACTTGGGGATGGGTATATATCTGATAATGGTATAATAAATGGATACATAAAAAAAAGTGATGAGATTGGGCAGATAAGCACTTCTGTAAAGTATTTACAAGACAATTTAAGAGATATAGTTTCTGGAGTGACAGAGAAAGCAACAGAACTTGATAATAGTAACCAGGAATTTTTGCACAGATTTACAGAAATATATAGTGCAGTTTCTAATATAAATACTGCGGTAGAAGAAATAGCAAATGGTGCTGCAAACCAGGCGCAAGATACTACAGAAGCGGAAAGACAGATGAAATTAATTGCAGATGAATTAAAACATAATTCAGATAATGTAGCCTGTTTGGAATCAGCAGTAGCTAAAACGGCAAGCCTGTTTAGAAATATGGCAGATATATTTAATGATTTAACAGATATTTCTGGAAAAACAGTAAATGGCATAATTGAAGTTGCTACAAAAACACAGGCAACAAATGTATCAAGTGGAAAAATAAAGGAAGCTGTTGATATTATTAAGAATATAACAGAACAGACTAACCTGTTGTCATTAAATGCTTCAATAGAGGCAGCGAGGGCAGGTGAAGCTGGCAAAGGCTTTGCAGTAGTTGCTGATGAAATCAGGAAACTGGCTGATGGAAGCGCAGAAAGTGCCGGGGATATTGAAAAACTTGTAAATGACCTGGTTAATAATTCAGATGCAAGTATAGCAGAGACTGTAAAACTTAATGATATTCTTGATAAACAAAAAAAAGAACTGGAACTGGCAATTAAAGGGTTTGAAAACTTGAAGATGGAAATTTTATCTGTTGAAGATGTAAGCAATAATATAAATGACAGCAATGAAAGAATAGAGAAACAGCAGAAAGCATTAAATATTATTGTAGATAAACTTTCTGCAATATCAGAACAAAATGCTGCAAATTGTGAAGAAACCAGTGCAACAATGGAATCAATTTCAGAGGATATAAATTCATATAATGAAAAAATCCATTTATTAATGGAGCTTTCTGAAAGTTTAAAATCACAAGTATCAAGCTTTAAATTATAATACCAGAAGATATTATATTATAAAACCTAAGTAAAGAAAGGTTGTTTTTATGTATTCTAATATAAATTATAAAAATATTTTTGCAGAAGCAGGATATTCACATAAAGAAATAGAAAAGAAGGTTTCAAATTGTTTTAATGAAATATTTTATGGTGAAAATAAATTTTTCTATATAACAGAAGACAGGGAGATGGCTTACATTGAGGATACAGGAAACCATGATGTACGTACAGAGGGAATGTCTTATGGGATGATGATGTGTGTGCAGACAGACCATAAGAAAGAGTTTGACTTCTTGTGGAAATTTGCAAGGACTTATATGTATATAGATTATGGCAGGAATACTGGTTATTTTGCATGGTCAGTTGCATGTGACGGAATGAAAAATGCAGATTCACCAGCTCCAGATGGTGAGGAATTTTTTGCAATGGCACTCTTATTTGCTTCACACAGGTGGGGTGATGGCGAGGGAATTTTCTGCTATTCAAAAGAGGCAAAAAAACTTCTTTATACTTGTATACACAAAGAAGATAATGGCATTGGAAGAAATATGTGGGATATGGATAATTATTTGATAAGGTTTGTGCCGGAATGTGATTTTACTGACCCGTCATACCACCTGCCACATTTTTACAGGCTTTTTGCATTATGGGGCAGTAAAGAGGATAGTAGTTTCTGGAAAAAGGCAGCAGAAGCAAGCAGGGAATATTTACAAAAAGCATGTGACAGTATAACAGGCTTAAGTCCTGAATATAGTTATTTTGATGGGACACCATATGAAAAACAGGAAATATTTGGAAGGCATGACTGGTTTTATAGTGATGCTTACAGGACTATTGCTAATATTGCACTTGATAATATATGGCCTGGAATGGAAGATGATAATTATAAATTGTGGAGCAGCTGTACAGCTTCAAAATTACAGCATTTTTTTGATAATAAATATAAAGAAGGTTTTGATATAGTTTATACAACTGATGGCAGGGAAACAGAAGAAAAGGTACTGCATCCTGCCGGCCTGCTTGCTACAGTTGCACAGGCATCTTTAATAAGCAGTGATATTTCTGCACTTAAGTGGGTACATATATTCTGGAATATGCCAATGAGGACAGGGGAGAGAAGGTATTATGATAACTGTCTTTATATGTTTGCTGTGCTGGCATTAAGCGGGCAGTACAGGATATGGTAAAGGATTTTTTAGCTATTTCCCAGGATGTTTATACTGTTATGTTTGTTATGCACATAATATAGTCATAATACATACAGATATAATACATATAATACTTCCTGTCTTTTTATTTGAAGACATGCCACTGCCTTTAACTATACCAGCTATAAATAATACAAGCAGCTGTACAGGCTGTATAAGTGCATAAAAATACAAGTTAGCTGTAGCAGCAAGTGCTTCTGTAAGCAGCCCCGTAGCATTAGGGATTCTTGTAGCACAAGCTGCCAGGAATCCTTTTTTTGATACAAGTTTTTTAATATCCAGTTTAGGTAATTGTATAACTGATGTTACAGACAGTACAATTACCAGGATTGTTACAGAGCTGCCATAACCTGTTGCTTCCTTCATATGTACACCATACATAAGTTTGGAAAATATGTAAAAAATACAGACAGGAATAGTTTTCAAAAGATTTTTCTTAGTATTATTACTATCTTTAATTATAATATAAATTCCAAATAATAAAAATGCCCCAGGTATAAGTATGTCTGCCCTTAAAGTGTTTTTACCATTATATACATTATATAAATATGATAAAATAACATTTATGCCAAGCCATACTTTAAGTTCATATGGTTCCATAAATTTAAGAAGTATGGAAGTGGTATAAAGTTCTATAAGTTTCCAGATTATAAGGAAAAACAGTAATAAAAAGCTTTTACTTCCAAGCTGGAAATACCATCCTGTAAAAGGAAGCAGGAATAAAAGCCATAATACTGTAGCAGCAGAAACAATAAATGTATATTCTGCTGGATTACATTTAAGCTTTGCTGCTATATATTTATCACCAAAGGCTGTAATACTATAAGAGATTACTGTAAGGAATGGCCATATCATTTTAATACCTCATTTAAAAAATATTGCAAGTGATGTTATATGCTGTTATATTGGCTGGCATACCAGAAATAAATATAATATTACCTGAATATAATTCTAATTTCAATCCTTTTTAAGACATATTATTGTTTTGCTATACTTTACCCCTGTTTTTTCTATAATTTAACATGACAAAACTAAAAAAAACATAATTATAATAGAATTGTAAATAATCCAGGCAAACAAAATAACAGGAGGAGTTTTATGGTAAAATGGAAACAAGTATTAAAAAGACCATTTTGTATAACCTTATGTAGTGCATTGGTTATAACAAGTGGCAATTTTACTGTACCAGGAATGGCAGTAAAAGCATCAGCAGAGGAAAATAAAAATTTTATATTAAATCCTTCATCCGAAGATATAGCCAGTAATGGTGCCATTACAGGGTGGTATCAAAACAATGAGGCAGAAGTGGTTACTGGTTGTGCAGATAATGTTTCATTTGTTAAAGAAACCGTAGAAAAACAAGATGTAACTATTCCTGAAAAAGGTACAAATATTTTAGACAATCCTTCTTTTAATACAGATACACAAGGATGGTTTGCAACAGGGGGAGACCTTGAATACTATGCTGGTGACAGTGAGGATGAAACTGGTGGATGTGTAAAGGTTACTAACAGGACTGATACCTGGAATTCACTTGCCCAGAATATTGAATCCAAAGTAAAGAATAACACAAAATATTATTTTAGCTGCTGGGTTAAGCTTAGTGATGAATATGATGGAGAAACAGAAGTTAAAGCAGGGCTTACAACACAATCTACTGGTGATATTGGTAATAATGGTAATATAGGTGGAGAAGCTTATGATAACTGGGGTATTTCAAATAATAGAATTAAAGCTTCTAAGGATGAATGGAGAGAGATTAAAGGAAGCTTTATGGCCAACTGGACAGGAGAACTTCAAAAAGCGGAGTTTAAAGTTGCAGATGAAAATAGCACAAAATCATTTTATGTAGATAACCTTTCTATTATAGAAGATGTACCAACCGTAGAAAAACCAGATGTAACTATTCCTGAAAAAGGTACAAATATTTTAGACAATCCTTCTTTTAATACAGATACACAAGGATGGTTTGCAACAGGGGGAGACCTTGAATACTATGCTGGTGACAGTGAGGATGAAACTGGTGGATGTGTAAAGGTTACTAACAGGACTGATACCTGGAATTCACTTGCCCAGAATATTGAATCCAAAGTAAAGAATAACACAAAATATTATTTTAGCTGCTGGGTTAAGCTTAGTGATGAATATGATGGAGAAACAGAAGTTAAAGCAGGGCTTACAACACAATCTACTGGTGATATTGGTAATAATGGTAATATAGGTGGAGAAGCTTATGATAACTGGGGTATTTCAAATAATAGAATTAAAGCTTCTAAGGATGAATGGAGAGAGATTAAAGGAAGCTTTATGGCCAACTGGACAGGAGAACTTCAAAAAGCGGAGTTTAAAGTTGCAGATGAAAATAGCACAAAATCATTTTATGTGGACAATCTTTCCATTAAAGAAAATGATGCAGATTTATCAATAGAGAAAGATATCCCATCATTAAAAGATTATTTTGTTAGTGTAAATCCGGACTATGATTTCAGGGTTGGTACTGAACTGACAGCAGACCAGCTTTATAATGAAAATAAAATGGCACTTGTATATAAACATTTTAACAGTTTTACAGCTGGCAATGAAATGAAGCCTGGTTATATTATAAAAGGGATTAACGATGATGGCAGCTTAAATCTTGATTTTACTATTCCTGATACTACACTTGATGTTTTCTGGAACTATAACCAGGATAAAGCTGAAAAGGACCAGATACATATACGTGGACATGTACTTTGCTGGCATTCACAGACACCAGAGTGTTTCTTTAAAGATACAGATGGTAATCTTCTGGATAAAGAAGCAATGAATGCAAGAATTGAAGAATATATACAGAAAGTGCTTGGCCATGTAAATAAAAAATATCCTGGGCTTGTATATTGCTGGGATGTTGTAAATGAAGCAATTATCCCGTCTGATGGTGAAAAAGGCGGTTTAAGGGTTTATGATGGCAATGGTGAAACATTCTACCACAAGATTTATAAAGACAGCAACGAATATATTATACATGCATTTAAATCTGCAGCAAAATATGCAGCAGATGGAGTTAAACTTTTCTATAATGATTATGGCGAAACAGAACCAACAAAAGTAAAATGTATTTCAGCACTTGCAGATGCAATAAATGCAGGCGGCGGAAGAATTGATGGTATTGGCATGCAGGCACATTATTCCATGGAATCACCAAGTGCAGAAGAACTGTATAATGCAATTACAGAGTATGATAAACATGTGAGTGAAGTACAGATTACAGAGCTTGATATGCTTGCAAGTAAAAGCTATGACGGAAGTGATGCACAGAAAGAAGCAGAACAGGTAAAACAGGCATACCGCTATAAAGAATTTGTTGATACAATACTTAAAGCAAAAGATGATGGTGCTAATATTACTGCATTAGTATTCTGGGGTGTATCTGATGATGATTCATGGCTTGTATCTCCTGAATTTTCAGATGGCAGGCACAATATGCCATTGTTATTTGATGAGAATCTTAAAGCAAAACCAGCATATTGGGCAATTGTTGACCCATCAAGGCTTTCGCCAAATATAAATGAAGCAGATGTTCTTGAAAGCAGCAGCAAAGACTGGTCTCTTGCATCTCCAGTAAAAATTGGCACAGATGGAAAAGCATCAATGAAACTTTTATGGAATAGTGGAAAGCTTTATGCACAGGTAACTGTAAAAGATGAAACAGATGATGCGGATGACAAAGTAACTATATATCTTGATAAAAATAATACTAAGGCAGAAAATATTGACGGTGTTGAGATAATTACTATTAAGAGAAATGAAGCTGCAGCAACAGTGGATGGTTATGTGGCAGAGAAAGAAATTGATATTACTGGCAAAAATGCTAATGCAAAGCTTGGTTTTGATGTAGTAGTTTATGATGCAGCAGCAAGTGTTTCACAGTGTTGGAATGATTTCCAGATGAAACAGGATGAAAGAAGCAAATATTATGGTACATTAATATTAAAGCCATTTATGGTAATTACAAAAGGTTCAGCAATTATAGATGGCAAAATTGACAGTGCATGGAATAATGTACCATCACATAACCTGACAGTAACTTCTAATCCTTCTGTTTCTACAACAGGAAATGTAAAGACTATGTGGGATGAGGATTATCTTTATGTGCTTGCCAATATACAGGATGCAGTGCTTAATAATAATAATCCAAATGAATGGGAACAGGATTCATTTGAAATATTTGTAGATGAGAATAATGGCAAAACTTCAAGTTATGAAGATGATGACTGCCAGTACAGGATAAGTTATAAAAATGAATTAAGCTTTAATGGCAAAAACTGTAATGCAAAAAATATACAAAGTGCAGTAAATGAAACAGAAAATGGTTATATTGTAGAAGTAAAGATTAAGTTTAATAAAGTAAAAGGCGTAGCAAATAATCTTATAGGTATTGATTTCCAGATTAATGATGCAGATGCCTCTGGAAAACGTGTTGCTTCAATTAACTGGTATGATGCTTCTGGAATGGGATATGCACAGCCAGCAGTATTTGGCACGGCTAAGCTTGTAACAGCTTCAACAGTTCCAACAATTCCACCAGAAACAAAGAAACCGTGGCCAGTTATTGTGCCTCCATACCAGACAGCTACTCCAGTACCAGAAGTTACACCAGCACCAAGTAGTACTCCAGTACCAGTACAGAGCACAACACCAGCAGGCACAGTACAGCCATCAGTTACACAGACGCCGTCAGCTACACAGACACCAGGTACTACAACTGAAGTTATAAAGGATAATGTTACAGGTGCAGTTACAGAAATTACTACTACAATAGAAAATGGTAAAACAATAGTAATAGAAAAAGTGACATTGCCTGGCAATATACAGAATATTAAAGAAACAGTAACAGAAAATGTAGACGGACTGGTAAAGACAACAGAAAAGTTAAGCAGCAGTTTAGTTAATGCTGTAATGATAACAAATAAAACTTCTAAAATGGATGGGGCAATAGTAGAATCAGATTCTGTTATCTATACAGGTATTTCAGATATTAACAGTAATTATTCTGCTAAAGTTAAGATACCAGAAAGTTTTATGTTAAATGCAAAGAAAGCGGATGTAGATATAGTTGATATTTACATTGAAAAACCTACAGTTGATGCAGTTAAAACAAACCAAGGACGTAAAATGGTTGTAAAAATAGCAGTTCCTAGTGTAGAGGGAGTATCTGTTGGAAAAGTGGTAATAACAAAAGAAAGTATATCAGGTGCTTCAGGCGGGGCAAGGAAACTTGTTGTTAAAGTTGAAAATGCTAAACCATTAGAATCATATACTGTTACAATACCACAAAGTGAACTTGCAAAAATGTCTGGTGACATTGATATAACTGTAAATACTAAAAAGGTTTATGATGCATCTGGCAGCATAAAGAAAAATGTGGAAAAAATATTAGCTGCCAATAATGTTATTATAGATAACTCTTATATTGTATCTATAGCTGGTAATAAGACAAAAGGAGGCATTAAAGTTTCATCACCTGTCCTTGCTTCTTCAGTAAAAGCAGGTGATAGTGTATATGTATACTGTTATAATAAAAAGACAGGGAAACTTGAAGAGATTGCAAATAACAAGAGGATTGTACTTAATGACGGCATGGCAGGAATTGAAGGTTATCCTGGCAATGACTATATAATTACAGATAAAGAATTAAGCGGTAAAAATATTATTACATTGCTTGGCAGTTCAAAAGTTACAATTAAAAATACTTCTGTAAAAAAAGGCAGCAGTACAAAGATTAATGTTAAACTGCCTTTACAGTTAATAGCAAAAACAGGATTTAATAAAAATATGTCTTATGGCAAGCAGGCGGCAGTTATTACATATAAATCTTCAGATAAAGATGTTGCCAAAGTATCAAAAAATGGTACAATCAAGGCAAAAGGCAAAGGTAAAACTGTAATAACTGTAAAAATTAAGCTTGAAGATGGCAGGACAAAGACAGTTAAGAAAAAAATAACTGTAAAATAACAGTTAAAATTAAATCTGGTTTTATTATACAGGCCTCTGTTAAAAAACAGGGGCTTGGTTTTTTCTATAATTTTTACCTGTTTTTTCTATAATTCACAGGGACAAAATTTTGTATAAAATGTTTATAATATAAATTGAGTACAGCCAGGCGTTACCAATGTTTTACAGTATTGGATAAATATTTATTTGGCCTGGCCAGGCTAAAATAATAACGATTGGAGGAGGTTTTTATGTTTTTAAGGAAATTAAAAAAGATAACTTGTACTGTATTATGTGCATCTATGGTTTTAACAAGTGCATGTACAGGTTTCACAGGAATGGTTGCCAGAGTATCAGCAGCAGGTGTTAATCTCCTGGATAACCCATCATTTAGTAAAGATGCAAACGGATGGTTTGCAACAACAGCTGATACAGCAAAACTAGAATTTATAAATGATGGAAAAGGACATGACCAGGATGGTGGTTATGTAAAGGTAACAGAAAGGTCTGATACATGGAATTCACTTGCGCAAATTATTAAGGATAAGGTTAAAAATAAGACAAAATATAATTTTAGCTGCTGGGTAAAACTTGGAGAAGAATATACAGCAGAATCAACAGTTAAGGCAGGCCTTACAATACAGTCTACTGGTGATAATGGAGGTGAACCTGTCTATGACGGATGGGGGATATCAGGTAATACAGTAACAGCTTCTAAGGATGAATGGAGGCAGATAAGTGGAAGTTTTACTGCAAACTGGTCTGGAGATCTTACAGAATTACAATTTAAGGTTGCTGATGAAACATGTAAAAATTCATTTTATGTAGATGAACTTTCTATTACAGAAAATAATGCAGACTTATCAATAGAGAAAGACATACCTTCTTTAAAGAATTATTTTGTTTCACAGAATGCAAAGTATGATTTTAAAGTTGGCGGTGCACTGACAGCAGATTTACTTACTAATGAAAATAAGATGCAGCTTGTGCAGAAACATTTTAATAGTGTAACAGCTGGTAATGAAATGAAGCCGGATTATATTATTAAAGGGATTAATGATGATGGCAGTTTAAAGCTTGACTTTACTATTCCTGACACTACACTTGATGCTTTCTGGAAATATAACCAGGGTAAAGCGGAAAAAGACCAGATACATGTGCGTGGACATGTACTTTGCTGGCATTCACAGACACCAGAGATTTTCTTTAAAGACAAAGATGGAAAGCTTCTTAGTAAAGATGCTATGAACAAAAGGCTTGAAGAGTATATCCAGAAAGTGCTTACACATGTACAGGAGAAATATCCAGGACTTGTATACTGCTGGGATGTTGTAAATGAGGCAATTATCCCATCTGATGGTGAAAAAGGTGGTCTCAGGGTTTCAAATGGCTCAGAGGAAACATTCTACCACCAGATTTATAAAGAAAGCAATGAGTATATTATAAATGCGTTTACATATGCAAATAAATATGCAGATAAAGCAGTAAAACTTTTCTATAATGATTATGGTGAAACAGAACCTGTAAAGGTAAAATGTATCTCAGAACTTGCCGATGCAATAAAAGCTTCAAGTGGTGCAAGAATTGATGGTATAGGTATGCAGGCACATTATTCAATGGAAAGCCCAGGTACAAATGAACTTTATAATGCAATTAAAGAATATGGCAAACATGTAGATGAAGTTCAGATTACAGAGCTTGATATGCTTGCAAGCAAGAGTTATGATGGAAGTGCAGCACAGAAAGAAACAGAACAGACAAAACAGGCATACCGCTATAAAGAGATTATAGATACTATTCTTAAGACAAAAGATGAAGGTGTTAATATAACAGCAATAGTATTCTGGGGTGTTGCAGATGATGATTCATGGCTGCTGTCACCTGAATTTTCACAAGGAAGGCATAATATGCCACTTTTATTTGATGAAAACCTTAAAGCAAAGCCAGCTTTCTGGGGAATTACAGACCCTTCAAAGCTTCTGCCATATATTAATGAAGCAGATGTCCTTGAAAGTGCAGATAAAGACTGGACACTTGCATCACCAATAAATATTGGTACAGATGGCAATTCAACAATGAAGCTTTTATGGAGCAATGGCAAGCTTTACCTTAATGTGACAGTAAAAGATGCAACAAATGACACAGAAGATAAAGTAACCATCTATTTTGACAAAGATAATACTAAAACAGAAAATATTGATGGTGTTGAAGTTGTTACTATAAACAGAAGTGAAGCTGCAGCAACAGCAGATGGTTATTCAATAGAAAAAGAACTGGATATCACCGGAAAAATTGCAAATGCAAAGCTGGGGCTTGATGTAGTAGTTTATGATAAAACAACAGGTACTTCACAGTGCTGGAATGACCTGCAGATGAAGCAGGATAAAAGAAGCAAGTATTATGGTACATTGACATTAAAGCCATTTATGGTAATTACTAAGGGCAATGCGGTTATAGATGGTGAAATTGACAAAGCATGGGAAAGTATAACAGCACATAAGCTTACAGTAAACGCAAACCCATCTGCAACAACAACAGGTACAGTAAAAACTATGTGGGACAGTGAGTACCTCTATGTCCTTGCAGAAATTAAAGATGAGGTACTTAACAAAGATAATGTTAATACCTGGGAGCAGGATTCATTTGAAATATTTGTAGATGAAAACAATGGTAAAACTGAAAGCTATGAAGCGGATGACTGCCAGTACAGGATTAACTATGTAAATGAGTTAAGCTTTAATGGTACAAACTGTAATGATTCAAATATACAGAGTGCAACAAAGAAAACTGCTGATGGTTATATTTTAGAGGCAAAAATTAAATTCAATACAGTAAAAGGAACAGAGAATAACCTTATAGGTCTTGATTTCCAGATAAATGATGCAGATGCATCAGGTGTACGTACATCTACAATTAACTGGTATGATGCTTCTGGAATGGGATATGCACAGCCAGCTGTATTTGGTACAGCAAAGCTTGCAGGCAGTTCCAGTGATGATGCCAGCATAAGTACAGCACTTGTTACAGGTATTAAAAATTATACTTATACAGGAAAAGCAATTAAACAGGACTTAAATGTAGAAGTAAATGGAAAACAGCTATCCAAAGATAAGGATTATACAGTAAGTTATAAAAATAATGTTAATGCAGGAACTGCAGAAGTTACAATTACTGGCAGCGGAAGTTATTCAGGTTCAGTATCAAAGACATTTAAAATTGCAAAAGCTAAACAGAAGATACAGATTAAGAAATCTTATTATAAGAAAACTGCTGGAAGCAAAAGTTTTAAATTAAGCGGAATTAAAGGAATTGGTAAATTAAGTTATAAAAGCTCCAATACAAAAGCAGCATCAGTAAATGCAAATGGAAAAGTCACAATAAATGGGGCTGGCACAGCCAAAATTACAATTACAGCAGAAGGAAATAAAAATTATAAGAAAGCATCCGCTATAATTAAAATAAAAGTAGTTAAAAAGAAATAACACAGGTCAATGTGAAATTATTTTAACCTCATTAAGTAAGCCCTTTAAAATACACACTTCTTAAGCGGTGGGTTTGGTTTACCAGGGCTTGCTTAATCTGGCAGGTAAAAGCTCTAAGGGAGCTGCCACATCAAAAAACATTATACAAGATATAGAAAATTTATTTTACTAAGAACTATATGTTGTGTATTTTGTTTTTTATGTGACAGCTTCCTTTTTTAATTAACAAAGGTTTGGTTTATACTTAAAGAGTAATAAGGTATTCTTAAAAAAATTATGGAATGTAAAATTTTGATGCTATTGCAAAAACCATTCTTCCATAGTATATTTAATAATAAGAACTGTTAATCTGTTTTATAAGAAATGGAAGTAATTATTATCCAGGATATTTAAGGCTTACCTGGACAATATTTAAGAATGGAGGACTATTATGGCAGATAATTATGATGGACAGAAGTTAGTAGAGCAGATACATAGAATGGAACATGGCAAAGCAAGGACAGATATGATAAAAGATGCCATTATACAAGCAGATAAAGCAGGTGACAATTACTGGAGGATGTACATGCGTTTTGACTATATTTCAGAACAGTATTTCCATGGTGACCCAGTAAAAAGTATTCCAGTAATAACTGAATTGGAAAACGTTTTTAAAGAAGACCCTGGTGCTGTAGAAAGGTATGAAGGGGATGGCCTTGGAAAAGAAGCCTATGTTATGGCAGTATTGCTTGGTGTTGATACAATATTATGCCTGCCACAGGTAACAACAGAACAGTGGGAAAAGTTGCTGGATAATTTATATAAACTTGTAAAACAATTTGGAATGGCAGAGAGAAGTTATTACTGGCAGATGTTCTGGAGATGGCTGTATGCTGATTTTAATAAAGCAGAGGAATATTTAAAAAAGGCATGGAATACAGAACCAGATTACAGGTTTGATTGTGAATCATGTGAACATGCTTATGCTGCCAGGCTGTATCTTGAGATGGGGCAGAAAGAGAAGGCAGATAAATATTTTGAAAAAGTTGATAAAGGTCTTTTAGATGACGTTTGTGATGATACATATCCACAGCTTTGGTATACTTATTTAAAATATATGCTGGACAATGGTGATATAAAAGGGGCAAAACCATTTGCAAAAAAATTATACAGAAAACATAATGAAGACCAGGGAGACTTAGAATTTATGGGTGCGGTCCTGCGTTATTATGCTTATGTAAATACTACTAAGGGATTGTCAATTTTTGAAAAACGCCTGGAGTGGACAATAAATATGTGGAACCAGAAAGCAAAATATTATTTTTATATGGGAGCATATGTGCTTTTCAGGGAGATTTCAAAAAAACAAACAGATGTAAGAATAGAACTGCCAGTAAAATCTGAAGTCTGGCGTGAAGATGGAATATATAATACTTCTGTACTGGCAGACTGGTTTTATACACAGGCATCAGGCATTGCAGAAAGTTTTGACAAGAGAAATAGTAATGATTATTATACAAAACATTTAGAAATTGCCTGATAGAATAAATATATGCAAGGGGATTAGTGTGAAAAATATATCTAAGGCAGCAAAAAAAGCTACATAAGATATATTAAATTTCACACAGGAAAAATGCAAAACCAGCATTTTTCTAAAGCAGGCTTGTCCTGCTATGTTATTTGAACCGCCCAAAGCCGGCATGGAGGATTATTATGGTTAATATAAAAGACAGTGATAAAAAGAAAATAATGGATGAAATACATTATTTCTTTAAAGAAGAATATAATCTGGACTTAGGGTATATTGGACAGGATAACGTATATAATTTTTTTATGGATATTTTAGGAAGTTATATTTATAATGCTGCACTTGATGATGCCAGCAGCTTTTGCAAAAGACAGCTGGAAAATATGGAGTCAGATTTTTATGCACTTTATAAAGATATTTAAAATGAATAAGTACACTTTTCCAATATTTTAATATACTATTCCAAATAAATATTTTTGGAGAAAATAGTGTATGGAAGAAAAAGAGAATTTAATTGCTAATAACTGTAATTTCCAGGGTATAAGGCCAGCTATGGCAGACCTTCCTTATCCTCCTGTACAAGTAAGAAGCAGAAACCAGGTATATGCAGACCTGCTCAGTGTTGATTACTGTGGTTCTGTATCTGAAATGTCAGCAATTACACAGTATATTAATAATGAAAACCGTTTATCTTGTATTAAATGTCCTTTAGCTAAAACAATACTTGGAATTGCAATGGCAGAAATGATACATTTACAGAAACTTGGTGAACTTGTGGTACTGCTTGGCGGAGATATTAGTTTTGTAGCGAAATACCGCAATGGCAGCAATAGAATGTGGACACCTGGATATTTGTCTATACCTGGTAATGCCAGAAAAATGATAATTGCAGATATAGAAGCAGAGAAAGACGCTATAAGCCAGTACAAAGCACATATGCAGATAATCAGGGATGATTGTGTTAATGCAGTTATAGCAAGAATTATTAAAGATGAGGAATACCATATTATGCTGCTTCAGGCTTTGCTTAAAGAAGTATAATAATATTTAAGTTTATATTATTAAAAATACCCCGCTATAATAAAATTATATTTTAGTTTCTTTATAGTGGGGATTGTATTTTATAAAAAAATATTTAAAGTAATATGTGGATTATCTGGTTTTCAAGCAGGCAGGTGACGGATGCCTGGTTTTAGGTAATATATATTGCAAATATATGTCTGGTGTATGTCCAGGATATTGTCTGGTTTATTATAGAAAGGGGTTTTTATGAGAAAATATATTATGGCACTTGATGCAGGCACTACAAGTAACCGTTGTATTTTATTTAACCAAAAAGGTAAAATTGTATCAGTTGCCCAGAAAGAGTTTACACAAATTTTTCCAAAGCCAGGCTGGGTAGAACATAATGCTAGTGAAATATGGTCTTCCCAGCTTGGTGTTGCTGTAGAAGCAATGGCAAAGGCAGGTGCTTCAGCAGGAGATATAGCAGCAATAGGAATAACAAACCAAAGGGAAACAACTATTGTATGGGACAAGTATACTGGTGAACCAGTATATAATGCTATTGTGTGGCAGTGCCGCCGTACATCAAAATATTGTGACAGCTTGAAAGAAAAAGGGCTGGCAGAAATATTCCGTAAGAAAACAGGGCTTGTGGCAGATGCATATTTCTCTGCTACAAAGTTAAAATGGATTCTTGATAATGTGCCAGGTGCACGTGCCAGGGCAGAAAATGGTGAACTTTTATTTGGTACGGTTGATACATGGCTTGTCTGGAATCTTACAAAAGGCAAAGTACATGTAACTGATTATTCAAATGCATCACGCACTATGATGTACAATATTAATGAACTGCAATGGGACAATGATATATTGCGTGAACTTGGTATTCCTGGAATAATGCTGCCAGAAGTAAGACAGTCAAGTGAAATATATGGCATGACAGACAGTTCATATTTTGGAGGCATGGTTCCTGTTGCCAGCATAGCTGGGGACCAGCAGGCAGCACTTTTTGGACAGGCATGTTTTAATAAAGGTGATGTAAAAAATACATATGGCACAGGTTGTTTTATGCTTATGAATACAGGAGATGTTCCTGTATATTCAGATAACGGGCTTGTAACTACTATTGCATGGGGACTTGATGGCAAAGTAACATACGCCTTGGAAGGTTCTATTTTTATTGCAGGTGCTGCAGTACAATGGATGCGTGATGAAATGCGCTTAATTGAGTCTGCTGCAGATTCAGAGATAATGGCGCAGAAAGTCCCAGATACTAATGGATGCTATGTTGTGCCAGCATTTACAGGTCTTGGTGCGCCTTACTGGAACCAGGATGCAAGGGGAACTATTACAGGGCTTACACGTGGTACAAACAAATATCACATTATCCGTGCAACTCTTGAATCTGTTGCATACCAGGCAAATGATGTGCTTGATGCTATGACAGCAGATTCAGAAATAAGGCTTTCTGCATTAAAAGCAGATGGAGGCGCAAGTGCAAACAGCTTTTTAATGCAGGTACAGGCTGATATTATTAATATACCTGTAATACTTCCAAGCTGTACAGAAAGTACTGCCATGGGTGCAGCAGGTCTTGCAGGTCTTGCTGTAGGATACTGGAAGGATAAAGAAGAGATTGCAGGCAATATGGAAACAAGTAAAATTTTCTTGCCAGGAATAACAGAAGAAGAAAGGAAGGAGAAACTGGAAGGGTGGAAAAAGGCAGTAAAATGTGCTGCAGTCTGGGCAGGTTATAATTAATATCCCAGCAATTATAAGGGAGAAAACCTTAAAATGTGAAAAATATAATTAAATTATTATCAGATGAACTATTTGAAGATATTCAATTTTCAATAAAATCTGAAAATATAAAAAATATACTTATGCAGAATATGTTCCAGAAATATGACAGATATTGAAGTCCCAGAAATAAAAGCTGGCAAAGCAGAAAACAGTGAAGCACAGAAAAAATTAGAACATACAACAGAAGAAATTAATAAAGAAATACAGTAAATTACAGATAAGTTAGTTAAGGAGTTTGAATAACAGCTTGATGATAAAGAAGGTTATCAATATGTTATTGTAAAAAATAAGATACTTGCAGCAACAGATAATTACTTTACATTGAAACGTATGTATTACCAGGGTGCAAACAAGAGCAGAGAACATATCACTTTTATTAGTGGCCGGTTCCCTGCTTTTCTGTTATGCAATAAAACACCATTTTTTAGGGCTGGCATATAAAAACCTTTACTTTATTATTTTAACGCCCGCAAAGCTATATAAAATTTTTTGTCCATAAGTCCATCCCTATACCTTTTTCTTTGTTATTGGTATCCACACCTCATATTGTGCGTTCTGTGGGTCTGGATTTTACTTGCCTTTGTCTTGTAACTTCATACATTAAAACAGATGCGGCACAGCTTACATTAAAAGAAGTTGCATATGATTCTGGTGACATAGGTATAGTACATAAAACATCACAGTATTCTTTGAATGTCTTGTTCAGTCCCATGGTTTCATTTCCCATCATAAGCATAAGAGGATTGGTTAAATTAATAGTATAGACAGGCTTTTCTTTATGTGCTGTAGTTCCAATAATTGTAAAGCCGGGATATTTTTGTTTTAATTTTTGTATATATCCATATAACTCATTATTATCTGTCACTCTTACAACTGGCAGTTTAAAAAAAGAACCCATTGCAGAAACAACAACATCTGGTTCATATAAATCTACAGCATGTCCTGTAATAATTAACATATCTGCACCCATTGCATCACATGAACGTATCATTGTTCCAAGATTACCTTTGTTGGATGGGCGGTCAAATAAAACAATAAACGGATTTGATAATAACTTTATATCATCAAGGCAGCTGTTATGGCATTCAATAACTGCCATTAGTTCTGAAGTGTTTTCTTTGCCACTTAGTTCTTTTAAAAGTTGTGGTGTAAGGCAGTAATTTGTTTCGGTTTTTACGGTATGGATGGTTTCTTTAGCCCAGTCTGACAGGTTATTTTTATTATAAATCCAAGATTTGATATTCCAGCCGTTTTTAACCGCCTCTTTTAAACTACGCACTCCCTCTACTAGAAATTCATTGTATTTATATCTTTTATTTCTGTTTGTTTTTAGAACTTCAAATCTTTGGTAATAGTTGTTTTTATTATTTATGTGTATTTCATTCATATAAATTTCCTCCGTTAAAATAATTGTTATCACTAGTCCTTATGATTACTAAGGTGGTTAAATGCTAATATTTTGACTTGGATAAATACGTCCTGGTATTTAACTGTATTATTAATATCTGTAGATTTTAAATTTTGACAGGAAAAATTTTTCTATTTTTATTGCCAAAATACCTGATAAATTAATTGAAAATGATATAGTGTTTGTACCTCTTATATTAAAAAGAAATTAATATAAACATGTATTTTACAATTATAGGAATTATTTGTCAATAAAAAGATATCTAGGTTTTATTATTTTTTTAACCTGGATAATAACTATCAATTAAAAATAATAATTATGACATATACAATAAGAAGCAGGCAAAGAATGTATTTTTTATAATAATATATTTTCATGTGGTATACAGCCGTGAACTTTTTAGTGGAAATTATATAGGATTTATGGTATACTGTTAGAAATGTAAAAGTGTAATACAGGGTATTATTGTATTTTGTAAGTAAAAAACATAAATTAAGAATACAATTTGGAGGTTGGGCATCAATGCTTAATAATGGATTAGTAGTTACAAATGATAATTGTATAGGATGTAATAAATGTATAAGTGTATGCAGCTGTGCAGGAGCCTGTGTAGCATCTGGACTTGAGGACGGAAAGAACAGGATAGATGTTAACGGTGATATGTGTGTATCATGTGGGGCATGTTTTGATGTATGCGAACATAGTGCAAGGGAATACATAGATGACACAGAAGAATTTTTTGCTGCATTAAAGAAAGGAGAGAGGATATCGCTTCTGCTTGCACCTGCGTTTAAGGCAAATTATCCAAATGAGTACGAAAAAGTTCTTGGAGGTTTAAAGAAAGCTGGCATAAACAGGATTATAAGTGTTTCTTTTGGGGCGGATATTACAACATGGGGATATTTAAACTATATACAGAAAAATAATTTTAAAGGAGGCATTTCACAGCCTTGTCCTGCAGTTGTAGGATATATTGAGCGTTATATACCTGAGCTTCTGCCGAAGCTTTTTCCAGTACAAAGCCCAATGATGTGCGCCGCAATTTATGCAAAAAAGGTTATGGGAATTACAGACAAGCTTGCATTTATAAGCCCCTGTATAGCTAAAAAGCTTGAAATGGAAGAACCAGCTAATAAAGGGTATATACAATATAATGTAACATTTGACCACCTTATGAAATATGTAAGGAAGAATAATATATATGGTGAATTGTGTTCAGATGAGATTGAATATGGTCTTGGTTCGCTTTATCCTGCTCCTGGCGGACTTAAGGAAAATGTATACTGGTTCCTGGGTGAAAGTGTATTTGTCAGGCAGATTGAAGGTGAAAAACATTTATATGATTTCTTATGGAAGAATAAAGACAGAATAGCAAAAGGAAGTACTCCATATCTTTTTATAGATGCACTAAACTGTTCAGAAGGATGTCTTTGTGGTACTGCTACAGAACCTGGGATATCTGAAACAGATGATGCATTATATAATGTACTTAAAATTAAAGAAAATGTCAAGAAAAGCAGTTTATCTAGTGCCTGGTCTAAAAATCTTTCACCAAAGCAGCGTTTAAAGAAGTTTAACCACCAGTTCCGCAACCTGAAACTTGAAGATTATCTTAGGACATACAATGATTTGTCAATTACATGCAAGAATGAAATCCCTTCAGAACATGAGAAAATTGAAATTTTCCACAGCATGAATAAAAATACATATGAAGAACAGAATATAAACTGTTCATGTTGTGGTTATGACAGCTGTGAAAGCATGGTTACAGCAATACATAATGGTTTTAACAGAAAAGAGAATTGTATTTATTATATTAAGAGCCAGGTTGAGGAACAGAGAGAAAATGCTATGCAGCTTGCCAGGGAAAACCAGGAAGAGAAGGAGATAATTAAGCATCAGGGCGAGAATGTCATGGAAACGGTAAATGATATTAATAATAACTTTGAGGCATTGCATGAAGCAGTAGACCATATGGCAGAAGGAAATACAAGCAATGCAGATGAAAGCACTGAGATTGCAAAACATATGCATGACATTACAAGTTTCTGCCAAAACCTGAATAAGGCAATGCATGAAATTGATATTATGGTATCAGAGCTTACTGCTAATAATGAAGAAGTAGTTTCTATTGCTTCACAGACAAACCTGCTTGCACTTAATGCAAGTATTGAAGCTGCAAGGGCTGGTGAAGCTGGAAGGGGATTTGCAGTTGTTGCAGATGAGATTAACCATCTTGCAACAAGTTCACGTGAAACTGCATCGAGAAGCAATGAGAGCCAGGAGAGGATTATACATCATGTTTCAAGAATAATAGAAGACAGTACAAGTCTTATGAATGTAGTAACAGATATTAATGAAAGAGTTGACAGTCTTGCCGCTTCTACAGAGGAGATAGCTGCTTCAGCAGATATAATCCTTGCTACTGCGGATGATGTTAAAAACAGGCTTGTTGCCCTTGTAGATGAGAACAAGAGATTTGAATAAATATTTTAGATTATTATAAAAGCTGCTGCATATAGCATGGTTATATAACTTGCTGTGTGGCAGCTTTATTTCTGCAAAGGCAAAATGTGGATGTAAGTAATTTTACTTGTATAATCCAGATATATAGGCAGATGTCCACTGAGAAGGCTTTCTAAAAGTAAGCAAGCCTGGACCACCCCTATAGAAATAAGTTTTTTAACTGCTTAATTAATGAGGTTAAAATTATTTTTAATTAAAATCAAAAGTTATTATTGACATCTAATATATGTTAGGTTATACTAACTACATAATAAAAAATAAATACCAAGGAGGGATTATATTATGCCGCTTACTTTTGTAGATGCTGGTGGACAGTATGAAATAAAACGTATTGGTGGAAAAGAGGAAACCAGGAAATTTCTTGAAAAACTTGGTTTTACTATAGGAGGGATTGTCAGGGTTATATCTAAATCTGGAGGCAATATAATTATCAGCATAAAGAATTCAAGAGTTGCTATTAGTAAAGACCTGGCAGGCAGGATTATGGTATAACATGGAAAATACTGGTATAGAATGGAGGTCTTGGTAAAATGAGGACTTTAAAGGAAATAGAAAGTGGAAATACTGTCAAGGTTATTAAGCTGGATGGGAAAGGTCCTGTAAAGAGAAGGATTATGGATATGGGTATTACAAAAGGTGTAGATATTTATGTAAGGAAAGTTGCACCTCTGGGAGACCCTGTAGAAGTGACAGTACGGGGATATGAATTGTCACTCCGTAAAGCAGATGCAGAAATGATAGAGGTTGAGTAGATAATATATATTTTTTTGCTTATCAGTTAGTGTATACTAATATTAATAAGATATAGCTATATAACGTTTTATATAACTAAGCAGAACAACACACTATAAGCAATATGATATGGCTTCTTAATTTTAGCAAGTCTGTTCTAAATAGTGGGAAATCTGGTTTCTATGGATGTGTCCATATAATGCAAGCCACCTTGTACATTTTGGCTTTGCATTTGCAGAAATAAATTTATAAAAGATAGGAGGCATTAGATATGCCAGTTAAGATTGCATTAGCAGGAAATCCAAATTGTGGTAAGACAACATTATTTAATGCACTTACAGGTTCAAACCAGTTTGTTGGAAACTGGCCAGGTGTTACTGTTGAGAGGAAAGAGGGAAAGTTAAAAGGACATAAAGATATAACTATTGTAGACCTGCCAGGGATTTATTCACTGTCACCTTATACACTTGAGGAAGTAGTAACGAGAAATTATTTAACAAGTGAAACCCCAGATGTTATTATTAATGTTGTAGATGGTACAAATATTGAAAGAAATCTGTATTTGTCAACACAGATACTTGAGCTAGGTATACCAGTTGTAATAGCTGTAAATATGACAGACCTGCTTGAAAAATCAGGTGATAAAATACATATTAGCAAACTTGGGGAAAAGTTTGGTTGTGAAGCAGTTGCCATTTCAGCACTTAAAGGGACAGGAATTATGGAAGCAGCAGAGAAGGCAATAGCTTTGGCAGGAAGAGGCAGTATACCAGCTGGACACAAGTTTTCTAATAATTGTGAAGAAATAATACAAGGAGTTATGGAGAAATTAAATGGCAAAATACCAGAAAGACAGAAAAGGTATTTTGCAATAAAGCTGCTTGAAAAGGATAGTAAAATTATAGAACAGGCAGATAACCTTCCTGATATAACAGAAGAAATTAATATACTGGAAGAGAAATTTGATGATGATACAGAAAGTATTATTACCAATGAAAGATATGTATATATTTCATCAATTATTGAAGAATGCCGTACAAAATTAAATAAAGGCAGTTTATCAGTTTCAGATAAAATTGACAGGATTGTTACTAACAGGATATTTGCACTTCCAATTTTTGCGGCAGTAATGTTTGTAGTATATTATGTATCTGTTACTACTGTTGGTACATGGGCTACAGACTGGGCTAATGACGGGGTATTTGGTGATGGCTGGAACTTCCTTGGAATTGAGTCTTTACATATTCCTGGGATACCTGGTGTTGTAAGCGGGCTTCTTGAATTTATAGGATGTGCAGAATGGCTTTCAGGGCTTGTTGTAGATGGAATTATTGGCGGAGTAGGTGCAGTGCTTGGATTTGTGCCACAGATGCTTATATTATTTATATTCCTTGCATTCCTGGAATCATGTGGATATATGGCAAGGGTTGCATTTATAATGGACCGTGTTTTCCGTAAGTTCGGGCTTTCAGGCAAATCATTTATACCTATGCTTATTGGCAGTGGATGTGGCGTTCCTGGAATTATGGCTTCAAGGACTATTGAAAGTGACAGGGACCGTAAAATTACAATAATGACTACTACATTTATACCTTGTGGTGCGAAACTTCCAATTATTGCCCTTATTGCAGGTGCTTTATTTAATAATGCATGGTGGGTATCATACAGCGCATGGCTTGCAGGTATTGCAGCAATCGTATGCTCAGGAATTATATTAAAGAAAACAAAAATTTTTGCTGGAGACCCCGCACCATTTGTTATGGAGCTTCCTGCTTACCATATGCCGACCGTTACCAATGTACTTAGAAGTATGTGGGAAAGAGGCTGGTCATTTATTAAAAAAGCAGGCACAATTATCCTTCTTTCAGCAGTAGTCCTCTGGTTCCTGCAAGGATTTGGCTGGGCAGATGGCAAGTTTGGAATGCTTGAAGAAGAACAGCTTGATAAAAGTATACTTGCAGCAATAGGAGGAATTATAGCCCCATTATTTGCACCGCTTGGGTGGGGTAACTGGAAAATGGCAGTTGCTGCTGTTACAGGACTTATTGCAAAAGAAAATGTGGTAACTACCTTTGGAATACTTTTTGGAATTGGTACAGAAGCAGCAGAGGATACACCAGACCTTCTGGCAGCAGTTGGTGCAAGTATGGCTGCCCTGCCAGCATATTCATTCCTTGTGTTTAACCTTTTGTGTGCACCTTGTTTTGCAGCAATGGGGGCAATTAAACGTGAAATGAATAATATACGCTGGTTTTTTACAGCAATAGGTTACCAGACAGTGCTTGCATATATAGTATCACTTTGTATATACCAGATTGGAAGCTTATTTACAGGCGGGAGATTTGGAATATGGACAGTTATAGCATTTTTATTTATCATAGTATTTGTTTACCTGCTTTTCAGGCCTGGCCAGGAGAAGAATGTATTAAAAACAAAACTTGCCAATGCAGAATAATATAGTCTTTGTATAATTTAAAAAATGTGCAAATTCAAAAGAATAAACAATATAAAAACATCTGCAGATTTATATAAGCCAGGTATTTGCATAATGGTGGTTTTTAAACATGATTAATGAAAGGAGATATTTATTTATGGGAACATTGGTTACAGGGGCAATAGTTGCCTTATGTATCCTGCTTGCAATACGCAGTATGGTTATAAATAAAAAGAATGGCAAATCTTTACAATGTGGTTGTGACTGTAGTAAGTGCAAAGGCAGCTGTAAATAGAAAATAAAATTTTTACTTTAATTTTTGCGCAGACATCCCATTTTACAGATAGTATATATTCTGTAAAATGGGGTATTTTTTTAATTATCTTACTACTATTTTATATAAAGTATTGACCAGGTAACTCTTATTAGTTATAATTAATTATAGTTAGTGATAACTAATGAAAGGAGGGCATATGAAACATAAAATTATTGAAATGATTTTAAAGATGGATTTAAGAAGTATTGAAACACAGCTTGTGCTACAATGTGCACCGTTTCTGGCAGGGCTTAAGGTTTCTAATCTTCTGGCAATACCAGCTGATATGGAAAATGCTGCTATGGATATGTTAAAAAAAGCAGGCATTTCATTTTTCAGGATGATTAAAACAGACAAGAAAACAGTAATACTTTTATTTCATAGAAAACAACTTGAAAGTTATCTTTACAAGGAAGATGTAAAAGAAATTCTTATATCAGAAGGATACATGGAATTCCAGATTGGATATGTGTTATATATGTTCAGTATAAGATACCAGGATTATATATGTGGCAAGGGTAAATTTCCACATGAAATAGGTCTTATACTTGGTTATCCAGCAGAGGATGTAAGGGGTTTTATGGATAATAATGGAAAAAATTTTTTATATACAGGATACTGGAAAGTATATAAAGATGTTGATAATAAAGTAAAATTATTTGAAAAATTTAAAATAGCAGAAGAGCTGCTTATATGTCTGCTTTCAAGTGGAATGGATATGGAATATATTATAAAGGCATGTAATACAGGAAAACTTCAAAGTTATGTATATAGTATTTAATATACTGGCATATATAAGGGAGGATAGAACATGAGCATTGTTATTATAGGAGGACATGACAAGCGGAAGTGGGCTGCCTGGGGTAAAATATTTGGAATTACCAGAGCCAAAATACTTATGTATTTAAAAAATGGGTAAACTCAAAAAAAACAGGTATTGAGAAAATTATTCATATAGTATATACTTATAAACAGGTTATTTGATGTTTATAAAAAAGAGGAGGAAAGCATATGTTTGCTGATGAAGGAATTATTAATTTAAAACATGAAGTTCTAAATATGGTTGCAAAACTAGCGTTTGAAGGGAAACTTGAGGAGGAGAGGGATAATATCCCATATAAAATTATAGAAGGACCAGAACCAGAGTTCCGCTGCTGTATTTACAAAGAGCGTGAAATAATCAGGCAGCGTGTAAGGCTTGCCGAAGGAAAAGCACCAGGTGAAGTTGATGATGGCAATATAATACAGGTAATCCCGTCTGCATGTGCTGACTGTCCGATTGCAAGTTATATTATTACTGATAACTGCCAGAATTGTTTAGGCAAATCCTGTATGAATTCATGTAAATTTGGTGCAATCACAATGGATGGAAAGCATCCAAAAATTGACCCTAACCACTGCCGTGAATGTGGAATGTGTGCCAAAGCCTGTCCATTCCATGTTATTGTGCATTTGCAGAGACCATGCAAATTCAGCTGTCCAGTTGACGCAATAACATATGATGAACATGGTATTTCAGTAATTGATGATGAGAAATGTATTAAATGCGGCCAGTGTATACATAAATGTCCTTTCGGGGCAATAGGTTCAAAAACATTTATTGTAGATGTTATTAATGCAATTAAATCAGACAGGCCAGTTTATGCGCTTGTTGCACCTGCGATTGAAGGCCAGTTTGAAAATGGCATAACAATGGCAAGCTGGCGTAAGGCACTTATAGCAACAGGTTTTACAGATATGGTAGAAGTAGGTCTTGGCGGGGATATGACAACTTCAAGTGAAGCAGAAGAATGGTGGGAAGCACATGAAAAGGGAGAAAGAAAAACAACTTCATGTTGTCCTGCATTTGTAAATATGATAAGGAAACATTTCCCAGAGTCAGCAGACCTTATATCAACAACAGTTTCACCTATGTGTGCTGTATCAAGGATGATTAAGGCAAAAGAGCCAGATGCATATACTGTATTTATTGGTCCATGTATAGCTAAGAAATCGGAAGTAGTAGACCAGAAAATAGAGGGTAACGCAGATGCAGTACTTGCATTTAGCGAACTTCATGCAATAATGCTGGCAGTTGACACAGAGCATTTTGATGAAGTGGACGGATACCAGGAAGCAAGTAAGTTTGGCAAGAGATATGGCAATTCAGGTGGTGTAACAGCATCTGTTATAGAGTATCTTAATGAAACAGGCCGTGACGGCAACAGCCTTTCAGTATGCAAGGCAAGCGGTACAACAGAATGTAAAAAAGCACTGCTGCAGCTTAAAGTAAATAAATTAAATGAAGAATTTATAGAAGGAATGGCATGTGAAAATGGCTGTGTAGGTGGTCCAAGTTCATATGGTGTATATCCTAAATTCAAAAAGAGCAGGGATGACATGATAGAAACAGCAGATAACAGAAGCATTGTAGAAAACCTTAAGAATTATGATATGTCATCCTTCTCAATGCACAGGGATTAAAACTATCCAGATATACATAAAACACATATAAACATATATATTATTCCATTGGAAGCAAGGTTTTTGCATGGTAATGTGGAATATTAAAGGAATTGCGGCTGTAAAGCCGCTTTTCCCATACATGAGCTTTTAAATGCACTGCAGTTACGGCATATGGAGTTTATCTTTTACAACAGCCTGCAGAGTATTTGTTTTTGCAATTATAAAGTCTAAGCGTTTTCTAGGACAAGTGGGGATAAAGTAATTATGGAATTAGGAAATAATAGAGATTTATCTGGTGAAACTATAAATATTGCATGTGGAAGTGTTGTTTACCAGCGGAAAGATGATAAAGTTATCCTTGTAACGGCAACTCCATCTGCTTTAAAGATGGTTGGGCATGAAGGCAAGGAAATTGAAGAATTAAGGGAAATTGATATTTTTGATGTACTGCATCTGGATGATATAGGCAAAGTGCTGCATATATTTACTATGGCATTTGACAATGAGGAAAGTTCAGAATGTGTTTTCAGGCATATTAACTTCCGTACTGGAAAATATGTATGGCTTTATACAAGCTGTATGCCAGTAAGACAGGCAGACGGGCAGGTATATGCCTGCTGCAGCATAGTTGACATAAACAGGCAGAAAGAACTTGAAGAAGAGCTTGCAATAAGCAGGAAACTTGAACAGGAAGCAGTGGCAAGGCTGAACAGGCTTTATGACGAGGAAGTAATGAGGCTTAGTAATTTTTATGACAACTATATATGTATAATCCGGTATAATATAACCAAAAACCGTGTTGAATGTATGAAAGGTGAAACTATGTCAGGGCTTATTGATGCAGGCATGTCCCTGGATGAGTGCTATGACATAGCAGAATTTCTTTTTAAAGACAGTGGCATAGAAGAAGGTTTTTATAATATTTTTGACAGCAGGGAGCTTGCCAGGATATTTAATTCAGGAAAGAGGACTTTAACTCTTGAACTTCCATTTGTTATTAATAAAAATACAGGAACTCTTTGGATACGGTTTAATATAACTATGAAAAAGAACCCATATACAAATGATATAATAGTATTTGCTATAGAAGAAGACATAACTAAAGAAGTCCTTACAAGGGAGTCATTTAATAATGTTGTAAAGACAGAATTTTTGTCAATACTTTGTGTAGATATAGTTAAAAACAGGTATTTCTGCTGTTTTACAGCAGAACCTGAAATGTATGTTGACAATGGTAAATATGGGAGAAATGGAGATTACAGCAATACAATGCGGAAAGTCTTTTATAATATACCTGGAGTTTCAGAGAACAAAAGGAACAGGTTTCTTGAAAACCTGGATTCCAAGCTTATAAAAGAGAAACTTTCAAATGCATCTGAATATATCTTTTACTATGACAGGACGGTTGATGGCATAGAAAGGCGTTATAAAGTCAGTATAAGATGGCTTGACCAGAAACACAATCTTGTTACAATAGCTAAAAAAGATGTTACTGACGCAGTATATGAGGAACAGAAAAAGGAAAAAATGCTTTTTGATGCTCTCGAGGATGCAAGGAAAGCAAATAAGGCAAAAACAGAATTTCTTTCTAATATGAGCCATGATATGAGGACTCCCCTTAATGCTGTAATAGGTTTTACAAACCTTGCAATAGAAAGCAATTCAATTAAACAGAAAGATGAATACCTCGGTAAGATAAAAACTTCAGGCGAATTTCTTGTACAGCTTATTAATGCCACACTTGACTTAAGTAAAATTGAAAGCCATAAAATGACACTTAGTTATGAAGATACGGAATGGGATGAAATGTTTGAAAGTGTTATTAATTCAATACAGGCAGAAGCAGACAGGAAAAATATAGACCTTATTATAGATACATCAAAATGGAGTTACAGAGGCCAGGTATATGTAGATAGTCTAAGGATTAAACAAATATTTTTAAACCTGCTTTCCAATGCAATAAAATTTACACCTAAAGGCGGAAAAGTTGAATTTACACTGGAATGTATGGCAAAAAATATAAAAGGATGTAATTGTAAATTTATAGTGCAGGATAATGGCACAGGTATGGGTAAAAAATTTACAGACAAGGCATTTGAACCATATTCCCAGGAAGAAACAAGGGAAATTACAAGGACAGCTGGTACAGGCCTTGGTTTATCTATTGTTAAAAACCTTGTAGATATGATGGATGGTATTATTGAACTTGAAAGTGAAGAAAATGTTGGCACAAAGTTTACAATATACCTTCCAATAAGGAAATCAGACAGTGCTGCAAAGGAAGATTTCAATAGTATTGAATATATTAAAAAACTGCTTGCAGGAAAGAATGTATTGCTTTGTGAAGACCATCCTGTAAATACAGAACTTGTAAAGCTTATATTAGAAAGTTCAGATATAAATGTTACATGTGCAGAAAATGGCAAGGAAGGCTTTGAAATATTTAAGTCATCAGCTGTATGGTACTTTGATGCTGTACTGATGGATATATGTATGCCATATATGGATGGAATTGAAACAACAGAGGCTATACGTAAACTGGACAGGGATGATGCCCACAGAATACCAGTTATTGCAATGACTGCTAATGCATATGATGAAGATAAACAGAAATCATCTGCTGCAGGAATGACAGCACATCTTTCAAAACCAATAGATGTAAATGAACTGTTTTGTACACTTGGAGAACAGTGTATTAAAAAGAACAGTTAAAAGGGAGGCAGACCATGGCTGGTAAATATTATGTTGTCCGCAATGGAAGAAAGAATGGCATATACAGGACCTGGAATGAGTGTAAGGCCCAGGTAGATGGTTTTCCATGTGCTGTATATAAAAGTTTTAAAACCGAAGAGGAAGCTATACAGTTCTATGGAAAAGGCAATGGGACACCAGAAGAAGCAGGATGGGATACAGACAATGTTGTAAAAGCATATGTAGATGGCAGTTTTTACCAGGGTGAATTTTCTTATGGCATGGTTATCCTGCGGGATGGCAGGGAAATATGCTTTTCAAAAAAAGCCAGTGATAAAGGACTTGCACAGATGCATAATGTTGCAGGGGAGATAAAAGGAGCCGAAGCAGCAATGCAGTATGCCATAGATGAAGGGATTAGAAGGATTATAATTTACCATGATTATGAGGGTATTGCTAAATGGTGTCTTGGTGAGTGGAAGACAAATAAAGAGGGAACCCTGGCATATAAAAAGTTTTATGATAGTATAAAAGACCAGGTTGATGTAAAATTTATAAAAGTCAGAGGCCATTCAGATGATAAATACAATGACATGGCAGACAGGCTTGCGAAAAGTGCATTAGGCATTGCCTGATGCCAGAATGTTATGGCAAAAAGGAACGCGCCAGCGTTCCTTTTTTAGCTAAGATAAATTTATGTACAGGAGGTGGAATAAGTGAGAAGGCTTGTTATGGGTATACTTGCACATGTAGATGCAGGGAAGACTACATTGTCAGAAGGAATGTTGTTTCTTGCGGGAAATATAAGGAAGCTTGGACGTGTAGACCACAAAGACGCTTTTCTTGACAACCACGGGATTGAACGTGAAAGAGGGATAACAATATTTTCAAAACAAGCCGTTATTAACTGGAAAGATATTGAAATATCACTGCTTGATACTCCTGGACATGTAGATTTTTCTGCAGAAATGGAACGTACACTTAATGTACTTGACTATGCTGTGCTGGTTATCAGTGGTACAGATGGTGTACAGCCTCATACATTAACCTTGTGGAGGCTTTTAAAAAGGTATAATATACCAGTATTTATATTTGTCAATAAAATGGATATTGCTGCCAGTGATAAGATTTCTGTACTTGCAGGGATTAAGGATAAGCTTGGAAGTGAGTGTATTGATTTTTCAGATGGTGAAACAGATGGATTTTATGAAGAAATAGCTATGTCAGATGAACAAGTGCTGGATTTCTATATGGAAAATGACATGGTTGACAGGGAAGATATTAAAATGCTTATAAAATCCAGGAAAGTTTTTCCTTGTTTTTTTGGTTCTGCATTGAAAATGTATGGTGTAGAAGAGTTTATGGAAGGTATTGCAGATTATTCTTCTGATATAGAATATGGCAGCAGTTTTGGTGCAAAAGTATATAAAATTGCCAGGGACAGCCAGGGCATGCGGCTGGCATATATGAAGATTACAGGAGGAAGCCTGAAAGTTAAAGAACAAGTTCCAGGAACACAGGAAAAAGCAGAACAGATAAGGATTTATTCAGGTGAAAAGTATAAAACAGCAGATATTGCAGAAGCAGGCATGGTATGTGCTGTTACGGGGCTTAAAAGTGTAAGTCCTGGAGAATGTCTTGGTGCAGATAGTCCGTTAACTATACCATTGCTTGAACCTGTAATGTCATATAAAATAATGCCATCAGATGGAACTCCTTTACATTATCTGATGGAAAGCCTGAAAATAATGGAAGAAGAAGAACCACAGCTTCATATAGTCTGGAATGAGAAACTTCAGGAAATCAACCTCCAGCTTATGGGTGAAGTGCAGTCAGAAGTTATAAAAAGACTTGTTTGGGAACGTTTTAATATAAAAACAGAGTTTGGACATGGAAATATAGTATATAAAGAAACTATTGCAAATATAACAGAAGGTGTAGGACATTTTGAACCATTAAGGCATTATGCAGAAGTACATCTGATGCTTGAACCTGGTGAAAGAGGAAGTGGTATTGTAACGGCATCATTATGTAAAGAGGATGACCTTGACAGAAATTGGCAGAATCTTATACTTTCACATATTGATGAAAGAGAACATCCAGGAGTGCTTACAGGTTCTGCAGTTACAGATATAAAGATTACTCTTGTTGCAGGAAAGGCACATCTTAAACATACAGAAGGTGGTGACTTCAGGCAGGCAACATACCGTGCTATAAGACAGGGGCTTATGCAGGCAGAAAATATACTGCTTGAGCCATATTATAACTTCCGGCTTGAAGTGCCCCCTAATTCTGTAGGAAGGGCAATTAACGATATACAGAGAATGGAGGGGACATTTGAAGGGCCAGTGGCAGATGGCAGCCTGCAGGTTCTTTCGGGAAAAGCACCAGTATCACTTATGTCAGGCTATATGCAAGAAGTAGCAGCATATACGGGAGGGCTTGGAAGGCTTATATGCAGCCTGGGAGGGTATATGCCATGCCATAACACACAAGAAGTAATAGAAAATACAGGATACAATCCTGATGAGGATATGGAAAATCCTACAGGTTCAGTATTTTGTGCACATGGTTCAGGATTTTATGTTCCGTGGTACGAAGTAAAAAATTATATGCACCTTGAAGGAATGGATACAGACACGGGAAAAGGTGAAATAGAAATATCTGCTTATAATGCTGCCAGGCAGGGAAAGACGGCTGCCATTACTTATAATGGTACTATAGAAGAAGATAAAGAACTGGAAGCTATTTTTGAAAGGACATTTGGTGCTTCTAGAAAAAAGTTAAAAAGTGAAACAGAAGGAAATCTTGGCTATGAGAAAAAAAAACCCAGGAATAAGCTAGAAGATGAAGAATATAAGAAAGAACTTGCAAGATATAAAAAGAAAAAATATAAAGATGTAAAACAATATCTTCTTGTTGATGGGTATAATATTATTTTTTCATGGAAAGAATTAAATGAACTTGCCAGAACCAGCCTTGATGCTGCAAGGGGAAAACTTGTTGATATACTTTGTAACTACCAGGGATATAAGCAGTGTATACTTATACTTGTATTTGACGCATATAAGGTAAAAGGAAGCAGGGGAGGAATTACAGATTATAATAATATACATGTTGTATATACCAAAGAGGCAGAAACTGCTGATATGTATATAGAAAAGGTTACACATGAAATTGGTAAGAAACATAATGTAACAGTTGCCACATCTGATGCACTTGAACAGATTATAGTAGCCGGTGAGGGTGCAATAAGAATGTCTGCCAAAGAATTTGAAGAGGAAGTCAGAAGGGTGTCGGAGCGTATTAAGGAGATTATAGAAAATGATTATTAAAAATTGTTTTTACCGTATTTACCAGAGTATATTGCTTAATGTTATGCATATAGTCCGGTATAACCATAATGTTATATCAGGAAACGGGGCAGTGTGCAGGATACCTGGGATTTTAAAAAAGCATAATATTAAAAAGGTACTTGTATTTACAGGACCGCATCTTGTGAAGACAAGCCTGTTTAAGAAGATAATTGCCATGTTCCGTGAAAAAGGGCTGGAATGTATTGTGTTTTCTGGAATAAGTGCAGAAACAGGTACTGGAAGTATAGAGATGGCGAGAAAAATATACCTGCAGCATAAATGTAGTGCAATTATTGCAATAGGTGGTGGTTCTGTAATAGACTGTGCAAAAGCAGCAGCAGGCGGTACCGTTAATCCAGGAAAAAGCATAGTCCGCCTTGCAGGCTACCAGAAAGTAAGAAAGAAAGTACCTGTAATTATAGCAGTACCTACTACTGCTGGGACTGGTGCTGAAGCTACAGCATGCGCAGTTATTAAAGATGACATTACAGGGGTTAAAAAAATTATTGCAGATACAAAAATAGTGCCAAGGTATGCTGTGCTTGACCCTGTAATGACAGCAAGTATGCCAGGTTATCTTACTGCTTACACTGGCATGGATGCACTTACACATGCAACAGAGTCATATTTGAATAAATATTCCTCGGAAGTTTCAAGGGCAAATGCCCAGGCAGCAGTTAATCTTATTATAAAAAATATTATACCTGCATATTATAAGACAGGAGGCATAAGTCCAAGGAAAAATATGCTTGATGCATCATATCTTGCAGGATGTGCATTTGTCAGGACATCTGTAGGATATGTACACGCAATAGGCCATGCAATAGGAGGACGGTATAACCTTTCTCATGGAATGGTGGTAGCAGTAGTGCTGCCATATGTGCTTGAATGGTATGGCAGATGTATATATGGCAAACTTGCCAGGCTTGCAGATATTTCATGTATAACAGAAAAAAATATGTCTGTTAAGAAAAAAGCGGAAACATATATAAATTATATAAAAATGCTTAACCATAAATTTAAGATTGACAGGAATTTCTATAAAGAACTCAGTAACAGTATCCAAAGAGAAAATATATCTTTAATGGTACAAACTGGTGATAAAAGGGAAGATAACGGGGAAAAAATAGCAAAAGACAACAGTATAAAAACCAATATAACTGGCAAAGTTCATAAAAATAAAGGAATAGCGGAAAAAGATGTCAAAAAAATAGCAAAATATGCTATAATGGAAGCAAATCCGTATTACCCAGTTCCTAAGATAATGGCCCTTAGTGAATGTGAAAAACTGGTGTACAGGATTTGCACAAGACAGTAATTTTAGTAAATCAAGTATGCTGGATTTACAGGGGTATGCGCAGGAAGAAGGGAAGGTAAATTTATGGGAGAGCCATTAAATACAGTTTATATTTTGTATTTTCAGATAAGGGTAATAAATGCCCTGCTTTTAGGTATAATATGGTTTCTATATCTTAAGAATAAGAGGCTTCCATTTGAGAAGGGGAATTTTTTTAACCAGACACTTGTAGCCATTTCTGCAAATATGGTGTGTGACATTATGTCTACATACAGTTTATTGCATTTTAACACAACTGGCAAAATAGTGTGGAATCCAGTGCACAGGCTGTTCCTGCTTACAATGTGTATGTCAGTGTATTATATACACCTGCATATAACATCATTGTGTGGACAGTATAATAAGTCGCATACAAGGATTAATTTACTTATATCAATACCATTTATAACAGCAGCGGCAGCAGGGTTATTTGCACCACTGGAATTCCACGCTGGCGGAATGGGCGCATATCTTTGCGGGACTGCGGTAAATGCAACATTTGTGGTAATGGGGATATACCTTGTTTTATCAATTATATGCCTTGTTATAAATTACAGGCATCTTAGAAAAAAGAATACAGGTAATGTAATTGCAGGGCTTGTAATATGTGCAGGTTTCTGTATAGTGCAAGTGCTAAACCCTTCAATACTGCTTTCAAGTACAGGACTTATTATATTAGAGCTTATGAATTATTTTAATTTTGATGATTCTAAGCTTTATATTAATTATGAAACTGGCTGTTTCAATAGTATGGCATATAGAAAAATGCTTAATTCATATTTTAAAAAGAGTACTGGTTTTTATGTTGCACAGATAAGTTTCCATGAATTTTATATACTGCATGGACAATATGGACATGATGTCTGCCAGAAGATACTTAAAGATATTGCCAATATTATAGAGGATACATTACATGAAAATGTATATTCAGTTGAAGAAGAAGTCCTTGGTATTATAATAGAAAAAAACAATTATGATGTAGACAAAATTAAGAAACTTATAAACAGGATGGATTATGACTATAATTATAATGCAAGTATACTGCATGTCACTGGCACTGTAGATATATTGCACTGTCCTGATGAAGCAGAAAATATAATAGAAATTGAAGATATATTTAATTTTATGCTGCGCTTCCATGAACGCCAGAACTGTTTCTATATGTATGATAAAAGAATGTACAAAGAGAAAGAGCGTTATTCAGATATATTGCGTATACTTGACAATGCTGTTAACAATGATGGCTTTTATATGGTTTACCAGCCTATTTATTCGGTAAAAAAAGGTGATTTCCACTCTGCAGAAGCACTTATAAGGCTTAAAGATGACAAGACGATAGGCTTTATATCACCAGAAGAATTTATACCTATAGCAGAAAAGGAAGGTCTTATAATGAAAATTGGTGAAATTGCACTTTCAAAAGTATGTGAATTTTCACAAAGGGCTAACCTTATAGGCCGTGGTATTGAATATATTGAGATAAACCTTTCAGCTGTGCAGTGTATTGACCAGGGGCTTACAAGACAGATTAGGGATACAGTATATAAATATGGGCTTCCGTATAATTTCCTTAACCTTGAGATTACAGAAACAGCAGCTACTTCATCTGGAAATATGCTTAGCAGGAATGTTGAAGAACTCAGGAATATGGGCGCATCATTTTCAATGGATGACTTTGGGACTGGATATTCCAACCTTGCACAGATGGTTGATATCCAGTATGAGCTTATAAAACTGGATAAAAGCCTTATATGGTGCTGTTATCCTGAACAGCGTAAAAAAATACTTATGAAAACAGAAACAGAAGAAAACAGGAACAATTCAATTAATAAATCATTTGCTGTACTTACAAAGATAATTGAACTTATTAATGACCTTAAACTTAAAATAGTTGCAGAAGGAGTTGAAACAAAAGAGATGGTTGATGCACTTTCTGAAAAAGGAGTTGATTACCTGCAGGGATATTACTTCTCAAAGCCACTTAAAGAAGAAGATTTCATTGAATTTTTAGAATCTACAGCAGAATAAGCTGTCTGGTAAGTTTAAAACGTAAAGAAAGGTCTTATGTTTTTAATGGATAATGATATTATATTGCTAGAAGGGCAGGAGTATTTTACTAAAATGGCTATGGATGTTTCTTCTGTCCTGGATATAGTACGTAAAAAAGGTTATTTCAAAAGCTGTGGCAAATTTAATATTTATTATGAATTTTATATTAACCCATGTGAAAAGGCAGCAATTTTTATTTCACATGGGCTTTGTGAATTTACTTCAAAATATGAAGAGGTTATTTATAAGTTTTTTAGTGAAGGATATTCCGTATTTATTATGGATTACAGAGGACATGGGTATTCGGACAGGGCAGTAAGTGACTTATCTAAAGTTTATACAAGGTCTTTTATGGACTATGTAGAAGATGCAAAATATTTTATCCAGGAAATAGTTGCAAAAGAGAGCCTGACAGGTAGTATTTTCCTTTTTGCACATTCTATGGGAGGTACTATAGGGGCACTTTTGCTTGAAGAATATCCCCGTCTTTTTAAATGTGCAGTTTTATCATCACCAATGTTTGAAATAAATTTTGGAAGATTTCCATGGCAGCTGGCAAGTGTTGTTTCTTATATGGCAAAGTTCTTTTTTCTTGGCAAGATGTATGCTTATGGACAAAAACCTTTTGATATAGCGTATAATTTTAAAGTTAACAATACATGTGTATCAGAAGCAAGATACAAATATATATTGCAAAAGCGGATTAAAGATAGTAAATACAGGACATCGGGCGTAACATATGCGTGGAGCAGTGCGGGGATTGCAGCAGTAAGAAAGCTGCACAGGAACGCAAAAAAAGCCTCTGTACCTGTACTTATATTCCAGGCAGGGCTTGATACACTGGTAAAACCAAAAGGGCAGGAAGTGTTTGCAAGGAATGTTCCAGATGCAGAGATTATAGTTATTAAAGATGCAAAGCATGAAATATATAACGCAGGTACCAGTGCAAGGATAGAATATTATAAAAGGATTTTGGAATTTTATAATAAGTGGTTATAAAGTTCATGCGGAATGTCTATTACAGCACCAGGATTAAGTGATTCAAGATAATCTTTGTCCCTGAACCCCCAGCTGGCACTGATGCATTTTATACCAGCGTTTCTGGCAGTTTCAATATCAACATCTGAGTCACCTATATACAGGGCATTTTCTTTTGTACATCCCATATCTTTAAGTGCTTTAAATACTGAATCAGGTGCTGGTTTTTTGCGGACTTCAGGGCTTTCACCTATGGCAATGGAAATATATTCTGAAAAGTATATTTTGTTTAGTTCTGTAACAGCAGCCTGGTTTTTATTTGAATTTATTGCGAGTTTATAGCCATCTTCGTATAGTTTGCCAAGCAGTTCCGTAATTCCAGGGTATGGATGTGTTTTTATACGGCAGTTTGCAGTATAATATTGTTTAAATTCATTGAAGATATCATTAAATCCAGGAGTATCTGCACCATCTGGAAGCGAGCGCTCTATTAAGAGTTTTATGCCATTGCCTACAAATAAACGTACTTCACCAATGGTATGTCCGGGAAAGCCATATTTGGACATAGTATGGTTTACAGCGTCTGTAAGGTCTTCAAGTGTATCTAAAAGAGTTCCGTCTAAGTCGAAAATTAAAGCTTTGTATTTATTCATTCTACGCCTCCATTATTTAATTCCTGCCATTCAATAAGGTCTGCAAGTGTTATATTGTCAACAACATTATTAATTGCATCATCTAGTTTTTTCCATAAAATGTTGGTAGGACAGTTTTTTATCCGTACGCATGGGAGATGTTCCTGGGAAATATTTTCTTTGTTTATATTTTCTCCAGGAGTATTGCTGGCACATGCTACAGGGGTAAGTGAACCTTCTGTAAGCCTGAGTATCATGCCCACAGTGTATTTATCTGGTGGCATTTTTAAAATATACCCTCCCTGGGGACCACGTATGCTTTTTACATAACCAGCATTGTTTAATATTGAAATAATCTGTTCAAGGTATTTATCAGATATTTCCTGCCGTCTGGCAGCTTCTTTTATGCTTACAGGCTTGTGGCTGCTGTTTTGTGCAATGTCTATCATTAGCCGGAGGGCGTATCTTCCTTTTGTTGAAATCTTCATTATATGTCTCCCTTTACATACTATTACATATATGTGTTGTTTATTATAGCGCACAATTTTGGGGATTTCAATATGGAAATCGTTTTTGAGTTTCCACATTTTTTTAATATACAGGTATTTTGCCTCTGGCAATTCCAAAGTTTTACCAACAGCAGCACGCTTTCGCTTGGATGGGATACGCAGTGGTGCATAAAATCTGAAAATACCAGATTTAAGCACCAGCGTCCCCATACAGCTGCTTTTTGGTAAAACATTTGGAATATGCCAGAGTAATATAATATTTGTGTAATTTAAAAAATGGGGAAACTCAAAGGAAATCGTTTTAACCATTTGTTCTGTAGTCTTTGGGTATTAGCTGTACCAGCATAAGGGCAGTCCATGATACCGTCTATTACGGAATTCCTTTTATTTTTTATAAATTATTTTATACTTATTCTTGACAAAGTGGCACAAATGACGCATAATAAAAGTGACATAAGTGTCGCAAAAGAAAAGAGGTGATAACGTGAGTTTGAAAGGAGAAAAGACAAAACAGGACATCCGGGAAAAAGCATACCAGTTGTTTGTAGAAAAAGGATTTAAAGAAGTAACTATGAAAGATATTTGTGAGTTAACAGGGCTTAGCCGTGGAGGACTATACCGCCATTATGAAAGCACAAGCCAGATATTTTTGGAAATAGTTAATGATTTTTCCAATAGTCAGAAAAGTGAAATATTTACTAAAATAGAACAGCACATTCCAGCTACTACGATATTAGAGGAAATTCTTTCAAAATATGCAAATGAAATGCTTGACTACAAAAATTCTATAAGCCTTGCAGTTTACGAATTTTATAGCAATCCAATGGTTTCTAAAGAAGACAATTCTGTAAAAAAACAATATGAAATTTCAAAATCAACATGGGTAGAACTTATCAATTATGGAATAGGTACGAAAGAATTTAACCCCGTAACCCCGGAATCTATTTTCAATATAATTATATTTGCATATCAAGGAGTACGGATGTACAGCAGGTTGATGAAAATGGATAATAATATTCCAACTCAAATAATAAATGAAATAAAAAGGCTATTATTGCCTGAGGAGGTTCAACATGAAAAATAATATTGTTTTGGTAAGACCAACTTCAGGGTTAAAAGAAAAAGCACTTGATTACCGTAAGGAACATTTCCAGCACGGAGAAAAGATTATTTATGGAAGCGGGCTTTTTGACAAGACAGAAAGCTATGAAGAATGGTTATCCTCTGTAATGTTGAACACCAATCCAAAAACAGTAAATGAAAACTGGGTAGTTACAGACACTTTTTTTGCAATAAGAGAAAGTGATGGCAAGATAATCGGAATTATTGATTTAAGGCATACTCTGAATGAATTTTTGAAAGATTTAGGAAATTGTGGATATAGTGTGCGTCCATCTGAAAGAAAAAAGGGGTATGCAACAGAAATGTTATACCAGCTTTTACAAGCAGCTAAAAAAGCAGAAATGAAAGAACTTCATATATCTGTTGAAAAAGAAAATATAGCGTCAATAAAAGTTATACAAAAAAATGGCGGTGTGTATGAACGGAGCTTTTTTTTTGAAAATGAAGCAGCAGATATTTATAAAATTGAGTTATAAATTTTGGTTTCAGATATGCCGCTGCATCCGTTTTATGCTGCATGGTGTCCCCTTGCAGTTGAGAATATGGTATATTTTAACAGAGTCCATATTAATTTATGGGCTTTTTTATTATGCAAAAATAATGTTTTTGCTTTTTTGTAACGTTTTAAATTATAATATTTAAAAAGTTCTTGTTATAGGTTATACAGAAGCAGAGCTTTATAAATAAATTAAGGAGAATATAAAAACATGAGGAATATTATTACAGAGAAATTATTGGATAGATACAGGATATATCTTGCTGACAATGAAAAAAGCCTGGCAACAACAAGTAAATATATAAGAGATATAAGAAAACTTATGGAATATGTAAAGGGACAAAATATTACCAAGGAACTTGTTACAGAATATAAAGAATATCTGCGTACCAATAAAAAATACAAGTTATCAAGTATTAATTCATTTCTTATAGCAATAAATAGTTTCTTTGTGTATATGGGCTGGCACAATTTACGTGTAAAAACATATAAAGTACAAAAGGAATTATTTACACCAGCAGGCAGGGATTTATCCAGACAAGAGTATAAGAAGCTTGTGTATGCTGCAAAACGTAAAGGAAATAAAAGACTTGCTATGATTATACAGACAATATGTGCAACAGGTATGCGTGTAAGTGAACTTTCCAGTGTTACAGCAGACAGCGTAAAGAAAGGTGTAGTTGATATTTATTGTAAGGGCAAACACAGGCAGGTGCTACTGCCAGGCAAGCTAAGAAAAATACTTTTAGTTTACATAAGTGGAAATAAAATTAAAGGAATTGTATTCTGCACATCAAGTGGAAAAGCTGTTGACCGGAGTAATATATGGAGGGAAATGAAAGAACTTGGTAATGAAGCAGGGGTAGCACTTGAAAAGATTTTTCCACATAATTTAAGACATCTGTTTGCAAAAGTATTTTATGAAACAAACAAAGATATTGCAAGGCTTGCAGATGTACTTGGACACAGCAGCATAGAAACTACAAGGTTATATATAATGGTATCATGTGGTGAGCACCAGCGGCAGCTTGATATAATGGGACTGGTATAAATAGGCAGTTCCAGACAAAAAATGATTTTTGTGCTATTTTTTACAATGCTAATCTGCTGGTAATTAAAAATACAACATAATTGAAATTATGTTGTATCTGGCACAGTGAAGATAATAGCACAAAAAAATATGTTTTTCAAGGTCTTTTATTTAATTTCTTTTATCTGGCATAAAATGTTTCATATTATTTTCTTGAAAGAAAGTATTTTCAGAATATATATTATTGTGGGTAATTATATTTAGAAGTTGTGTATACAACATAATTTCAATAATGTTGTATACATGTTTTAATAACATAATTTCTAGTGTTTTTACGGGAAAAATGTGGTTAAAAAAGAAGGAAGGGATTAAATGCCGCAGGAAACTAGTAATATTTTGGGACGGGCACCAGAAGCTGCACCAATTAAAATAAAAGAGCTTGCACAATACTGGCTGTCAGATATTAAAAATACCATGAGGCCATCTTCTTATGCACGTTATTTAAGTTATGTTAATAAATATATTATTCCATATATAGGTGAAATACAGGCTTATACTTTTGATAAAAAAAAGTTATCTGTAATGCTTGGTAACCTTTATAAAGGAAATTATACAGATTCTGTTTTGTCACAGTATACGGTTTGTCTTATTGAAGGGATAATACGTGCTATGTTCCGTTATGGTGCTATGGAACACCTGGTTCCAGAAGTTTATTTTGGTAAAGCTGAATATATTACTAAAAGTAAAAAGGATGCTATGCCATTATCTGTATTAGAAACAGAGCAGCTGGTCTATGTAACAGGACAGCAGGGTTTTGATATCCAGCTTCAGGTTATGCTGCCATTATATGCAGGTCTGAGCCTTTCGGAATTATGTGGGCTTAAATGGGAGGATATAGATTTTAAGACTGGAAAAATTTACGTCCATAGACATGTAATGCGTATACAGAAAGGAAATTCTTTTTCTGGAAACCCTGACGGAATACAAGAGAATGTAAAACGAATAGATAAAAAAACTAAAACGTCAACCACTATGGCAGAATGTGAACTTCCTAAATGGAACAGCAGGGAATTTTTAATACCAGAGAAATTATATGGGATTTTGGAAAATATTGCACATAAGAAGAAAGTGGACAAAAAAAATTATGTTGCAGCAATAGATAAGAAAACAGGAAAAGGAAGAAAATCTTATAATGAAAAAATGTTTCCAGAAAACAGGGTACCTATGCCGCCAGATGGAAGGACTTTACAATACCGTTTAAAAGCAGTTGCAGGACAAACATGGATAGAAAACCTTAATTTCCAGATATTGAGGGATACATTTGCAGTAATGTGCCTCCAGGCAGGAGGGGATGTATGCAGTCTGGCATATGTAATGGGAATTACTGTCCCTGTAGTTTGTGAAAGATATAAACATTGGATTGTAAATGATTATGAATTTTTAAAGGGGATAGGGTAATGAATTTAACCATGCAGCATGTATTTATTGTTGGAGCTAAGAGTATTGGTCAGTATGGTGGGTATGAAACATTTGTAGATAAACTTACTGAATATCACCAGGACAATAAAAAAATTAAATATCATATTGCATGTAAAGCAAATGGACAAGGTTATATGGATGAAAGGAAACTTGACAAGGTTACACGTATAAATAGTTCTGAATTTATATACCACAATGCTCATTGTTTTAAACTGGAAGTGCCTGATATAGGACCAGTACAAGCAATATATTATGATATTAAAGCTTTGGAATATTGTTGTGACTATATTACTAAAAATAAAATTAAACATCCTATAGTATATATCCTTGCATGCAGAATTGGTCCATTTTTACGGAAGTATAAAAAAATTATACATGACACAGGTGGTACTCTTTATGTTAATCCTGATGGGCATGAATGGAAACGTGCAAAATGGAGTGCACCAGTCCGTAAATATTGGAAAATATCTGAAAGGCTTATGGTCAAGTATGCAAATTTGTTAGTATGTGATAGTAAAAATATTGAGAAATACATTAATTCTGAGTATAAGAAATATTCACCAAAAACAACATTTATTGCTTATGGTTCCGATGTAGTTCCATCAAAGTTATCCGATGATAGTCCGGAATTTCTTAATTGGCTGGAAGCTCAAAATCTTATATCTGCGAACTATTATATAAGTGTGGGGAGATTTGTTCCAGAAAACAATTTTGAAACAATGATAAGAGAATTTATGAAAAGTAATACACAAAAAGATTTTGTTATTATTACAACAAATAATGAAAAATATTTTAAACAGCTTGATAAAAAGCTTCATTTCAATTTCGATAAAAGAATTAAATTTGCAGGTACAGTATATAATAAAGAACTTTTAAAAAAGATAAGGGAAAATGCTTTTGCATATTTTCATGGACATGAGGTTGGAGGTACTAATCCAAGTTTACTGGAAGCATTAGGAACTACTAAATTAAATCTATTATACAAAGTAGGATTTAATAAAGAAGTTGCTGGGGATGCCGCATTATATTGGACAAAAGAGAATGGAAGTTTGGCAGGATTAATTGATTTTACAGATAAAATGTCGGTTTCTGAAATTAATAAATATGAAACAAAGGCAAAAAAACGTATAAAGTCTGCATATAACTGGGAATATATATGTGACCGGTATGAAGGAGAATTTTTGAAATAATGTGTACTGGAGGAGAGATGCGTGAAGTTATGTATATTTACATCAATGATTTATCCAGTTCCAGCTGTTAAAGGTGGTGCAGTTGAAGGACTTATAGAATTACTTATAAATGAAAATGAAAAATATCATAAAATGGATATTACAGTTGTTTCAATATATGATGTAGAAGCAAAAAAAGAATCGGATAAATATAAATATACAAAGTTTATTTATGTAAAGAGAAGTAGTGTTTGGGATAAGTTTTGGTCAAAAAAGGTTTTTTTATATTTAAATAAAGTGGCAATAAAACTAAAAGGAAAAACAATTGTATCTATGCCCTTTTTAAAAAAAGCATGGAAACAAGTAAAAGAAGAGGAATTTGACAGATATGTTGTAGAAGGTGGAGGAGATAGTTATAATTTTGGTTTTTTGATGAAGAAAATACCAAAAGAAAAACTTTATATCCACTATCATGGAGAAGTATGTGGAAATGAATATTTAAACAATATGTTTGGAAAACATATAGCTGTAAGCAATTATATTGCTAGAAAATTGATTTGTAACGGCAAAATTGATTCAAAAAATGTAGATGTTTTGCCAAATTGCTTTGATGCTGGTTCAATGGTATCAACGGTGGACAGGGAGCTTATTCGGAAAAAATATAGTATTAAGAAAACTGAGTTTGTTTTTGTATATTGGGGAAGGATATTGCCAGAAAAAGGTGTTCTTGAACTATTAAAGGCATTTAATATTGTTGCCAGAAAAAATGTAAATGTAAAATTATTAATAATAGGTAATGCAACATTTGGAAAATCTAGCTGTTCTAAATATGATAAGAAACTAAAAATAATAGTAAATAGTAATATGTTAAAAGATAAAGTTGTTTTTACTGGATTTATTCCACATTCACATATAGGAAATATATTGTCTGCATCCGATGCAGGTATTATTCCATCAATATGGGATGACCCGGCTCCTTTAACTGTTTTTGAAGGGATGTCTAAAGGTCTGCCTTTAATTGCGGCACAAGCAGGGGGAATACCAGAAATTATAAAAGATGGTGAAAATGGTATCCTTGTGAGATGGTCAAAAGAATATACTATATGTCTGGCAAAGGAAATGCAAGGATTAATTATAGATAAAGAGAAAAGAAAAAGGATTTCTGAAAATGCCTTACTTTCAGTAAACCAGTATAATTCTGATATTTATTATAATAACTATGTTAATCTGGTTTCTGTATATGAGTAAGAAGGAGCAGTAATTCAAATGGATAATTACTTATCAAAAGAGGATACAAAAGTTGTAAAAGGAATAGCAATAGTTTTAATGTTAATGTTTCATTTGTGGGGGTTTCCAGACAGGATAGCAGGTGAATTGAAACATATATTAAATATATTTGGTATAAGCAGTCTTGTTTATTTAGGACATTTTGGAAATATATGTGTTAGTATATTTTTTTTCGGGGGGGGGTATGGCACATATATAATTGTAAAAAAGACAGGATTTTCGTTAATAGGAAGAATAAAAAACCTTTATATACAGTATTGGAAAGTCTTTTTTATATATATTCCAATAGGATTTTTATTTTTTTCAAACCAGCCTGCTTATTGTCATGATTCTGGAATATATACAAGATTTTCTACTTTTAAATGTCAAGAATTGATATGTAATTGTCTGGGAATTGGTATTTCATACAACAGTGAATGGTGGTTTTTACAAAGCTACATAGTGGCACTTATATCGTTTCCATTTATAAAATTAATTATAGAACAAAATACAGTATTAAAAAATATATTTATTATTATAATTGCAAGTATATTTAATAATACAATATTACCTAATCTGGGAAATATTAGTTGTCTGGGTGTTTTAAATAATGACTGGATATTTGTGAATATAATCCGCCAGGTTTCGCCTTTTATCTCAGCTTTCTGGTTTGGAATATTATGTGCCCATAGCGGATTGTTAACAAAATTAATATCTTCTATTGATAAAAACAGCTTAAATTCACCAGTTTTTTATATTTGTACCTGGATTGTGATTATATTTTTTAGGCAAACTGCAATTGGTGCAACATTAGACTTTGTTTATGTTCCTTTTTTGATTATTGCATCTATAGAATTACTTAAACATTGTGGACTATTAAAAAGATTATTTTTTGAATTAGGGAAACATTCCACAAACATATGGCTTATTCATTCATTCTACTGTTACTATTTTTATCAGATTGCAAAAATTATAGTATATCCAGGATGGGCAGTAATATCTTTAATTTTTTTAATATTTCTGTCTTACATTTCAGCAGCCGCATTAGATTTTTTTTGGAAAGGAATATTATATGGATATAGCAGAATTAATTATAAAATCGTGGAAAAATTCAGAAGGAAATGTAAATTCTACAGATAAGTTAATTTTATGGATAGATAATTTAAATAAAAATACGCATGTTAGTGTAAAAGAAAAAAGTATATTTCAAGATACTTTTTGGTTTTATGATGATTATAATGGTGAAGTCCTTAATAGAAAACGAAGTTTTTTTTCAATAAAAGGAATGCGTAAATTTGAAAATGGGACATTTATTAGTGAACAGCCTATAATTATCCAGCCAGAAATTGGTTATCTTGGCATAATCTGTAAAGAAATTGATGGAATTTTGAATTTTTTAATGCAGGCAAAAATAGAGCCTGGAAATATTAATTGTGTACAAATTTCACCAACTATCCAAGCAACGAAAAGTAATTTTACGAGAGCTCATGGTGGAAAACTTCCAGCTTATTTTGAGTTATTTGAAAATTCATATAAATATAATGTGATTTATGACCAAATACAGTCTGAGCAAGCAATGAGATTCTATAAAAAACGGAACAGAAATATGATAATGATTGTTGATGATGATATTGAAATTTTGCCAAATTTTAAGTGGATGACTTTAGGACAGATAAAGAAATTAATGACAATAGATAATTTGGTAAATATGGATACAAGAACAGTACTTTCTGGATTGCCCATTTTTAACTTGTCATTTCAACAATCTTTTGAAAAACCGAAGTTAGAATTAATTGAAGACTGTTCATTAAAAAATTCATTTAATCATGGTTTTAATATATCAGAATTGCCAGGTGTGTTTCATTTTATTAATAATTATAAAATGTTTAATGACACAAGAATTTCAACAGTTCCGTTATATGAATTAGTTGACTGGGAAATTAATGAATATGGAATAACTTGCAAGAGCCAGGCTTCATTTATGATACGGTATTATGATATTGAAATTGAAGGAAGGGAAGTACAGAAGTGGTCACAACCTTTATTTAAGGCTATAGGAGCTGCAACATTCGGGCTTATTACGTCTGTAATTAATGGAGAAAGAAAATATTTAGTTAAATTAAAGCCAGAGTTTGGGTCATTTGATAAGGTTGAAATAGGCCCAACTGTCCAGTGGAAACCAACACATTATTTATATGATGATGATGAAATCGAAAAGATATTTAGAGAACGGCTTGAGTTAAAAGAAGGGTTACTTAATGATGTAATATTATCAGAAGAGGGTGGCCGGTTTTACCATGAACAGAACAGGAATGTAATTATAGATGTGCCAAATAATTATTTTACATTTCTTCCAGATGGATACATCTGGCTTGGTCTTTCTACTCTTAGCCTTATGGCACAGTTTAACAATGTTTTGAACATTCAATTAAGAAATTTGATTTCGTTAATTAATATTTAAAAGAGGAAATAATTATGAAAGAACCAATAATTGTAACAGCATTTTGGGATGTTGGAAGAGCGCAGGATTGTGAAATACCAAGGTCTAATGAGCGTTATTATAAAGAGTTCGCAGAATGGTCTAGAATTAAGAATAAATTAATTGTTTTTACAGATAAATATTCTGAAATGGAAATTTTTAATATACGTAGTAAATATAAACTTCAAGATAAAACAATAATTATAATTAATGATATTTTTGAAATAGAAAAAGATTTATTTTTACGGATGAAAGAAGTAGAAAAAAATAAGTCTTTTTCACAATTTAGATACAGGCCAGAAGCTATGGAAAATAAAGCTAAATTTGATTATGCCTGGTTTATGAAATACTGGTGTCTATCAGAAGCATCAAAAATGGTTAATCCAGATGATGTACTTGCATGGTTTGATTTTGGATTTAACCATATTAATAAATGCTATTCAAACATGGAAGAATTTTCTTTTAAATGGACATTAAACAGGGAAGTGCCATGTGTACAGGCTTATTCTTTGAGAGATGTAGATGATATAGAGATTATTGATGTATTACAGTTTATGAAAGATACAATTATGGGTGTATTTTTTCTTGTTCCTGCCAAATGTGCAAAAGAATTTTGGAATACAATACGCAGTGCAATGGTTTCATTATTGATGACAGGTTGTATTGATGATGACCAGGTTCTTGTTTTAATGGCTTATAAATGGCGGCCAGATTTAATTAATATAAATATATCAGAATGGTGGTATTTAGCATTGAAAGAAAATGGAGCTGGCCATCTTACAACAAAAATTGAATACAAAGATAAATCATTAAAACATAAATTATGGGCAAAAAAATATGATATTGAACATAAAAGAGATTATTTAAGAAGAACAAAAAAAAGAATGGAAAGATATGTAGATTCAGCATTATAGAGGTAAATAAATGAAATTAGGGGTTATTTGTCCATCAGAAATTGCATACCGTAGGTTTATGCCAGCATTACAACTAGTACAAGGTTTTGAATTTGCAGGACTGGGCGTAAATTCGGTACAGGAAAGATTTGGACATAATATTATAAATAATGATTACGAAAAAGAGATAATTAATTGTGGACGCAAAAAAGCCCAGATGTTTATTGATAAATATAAAGGAAAAATATTTGAAAGTTATACAGAGTTAGTATTATCAAATGATATTGAAGCAGTATATATCCCACTGCCTCCAGCATTACACTATAAATATGCAAAAATGGCATTAGAAAGTGGAAAACATGTGCTTGTTGAAAAACCTTCAACTATAAATTTTGATGATTCGGAAGAACTGGTAAGAATAGCAAAAGAAAAAAAACTGGCTCTGCATGAAAATTATATGTTTAATTTTCATAACCAGTTAGATGAAATAGAGCAGATTATTAAATCTGGAATTATTGGTGACATAAGGCTTTATAGAATTTCGTTTGGATTTCCAATGCGTGCTGTTAATGATTTCCGTTATAACAAAGAACTTGGAGGCGGGGCATTGGTTGATGCTGGAGGGTATACTCTTAAATATGCTTTAAGACTTCTGGGAGAGCATGCCAGGATTAAATGTGCCCAATTGAATTATATTGATGGTTTTGAAGTTGATATGTATGGTTCTGCCATGTTGATAAATGATAAAGGAGTGACAGCCCAGGTATCATTTGGAATGGATAATAATTATAAATGTGAACTAGAGGTTTGGGGAAGTACTGGTTGTTTAAATACAGATAGAATACTAACAGCACCAACAGGATTTGTTCCTACAGTTACAATAAAAAATGGAAATGAAGAAAAAACTAGAAATTTGTCTTCAGATGATGCTTTTAAAAAATCAATAGAATACTTTAAAAAATGTATCTTTGACAATAATACAAGAGAAAATAGCTATAGTAATATTTTAAAGCAAGCGTCATTAGTTGAACAGTTTAAGATATTGACTTTATAATATTGGAATTAATATTATAAAATAATTAAAGATAGCAGGAAGGAATGGGCAGACCATGAAAAAAATATCAATTATTGGGGCAAATAGTTATATTGCAAGAAATCTGGTTTTTGTTTTAAATAAATTAGATGAGCATTTTATAATCCGTTTGTATGACAGGGAAGATGTACATGCTGATGGTATAAAAAATTATAAATCTGTCAAGATAAATGATATTGAGTCAATCCGGTTATTAGAATTGGACTGTGATTTGATTTTTATGTTTATTGGTAAAACGGGCAGTACAAATGGATTTGATTTATTTGAAGAATTTATTGATATAAATGAAAAGGCATTACTCAATCTTCTCAATGAATATAGAAGGCAGGGTTCTAAAGCAAAAATTATATTTCCATCAACACGCTTAGTATATAAAGGGATGAAAGGTTTATTGAAAGAGGATTCTGAAAAAGAATTTAAAACGATATATGCAATTAATAAGTTTGCATGTGAAACATATTTGAAACAGTATAATGAAGTATTCGGAGTACCATATTGTATTTTCAGGATTTGTGTTCCGTATGGTACATTGGTTGCACAAGTGGAGTCATATGGAACCGCTGGTTTTATGCTTAATATGGCGGCTAATGGTGAGAATATATCTCTTTATGGTGATGGGATGGTTAGAAGAACTCTCACATATATTGGGGATTTGTGTAATGTATTAATAAAGGGTGCGTTTTCTGAAAATTGTGTAAATGATGTTTATAATATTGGTGGAGAAAATTATAGTTTAAAAGAAATGGCAGAACTGATATCATCAAGATACCAAGTTGGAATAGATTATGTTGATTATCCTGAAATGGCAGAGAAAACAGAGTCAGGTGATACTGTTTTTGATGATGGGAAAATCCAAAAGTGTTGCCCTGTTTATTATAAAATGAAATTTGAGGAATGGTGTTTATTACAAAACACATAATAAATTATGAAAAAAAAGTTATTGGTGGCTAATACATTTATTTCGGTTATATATCAAATAATAGTTATTGTATGTGGTTTTATTTTGCCAAAAGTTATTCTGAGTAAATTTGGCTCTGAAGTTAATGGTTTAATAAATTCAATAACACAGTTTTTGTCAATAGTTTCTTTAGCAGAATTAGGTGTTGGTGCAGTTGTGTCATCTGCTCTTTATGGACCATTAGCAGAAGAAAAATGGGAAAAAGTAAGCATTATTATATCATCTGCAAAAAATTTTTTTAGTAAAATTGCAAAAATTTTACTAATATATGTTATGTTATTAGTTTTAGTTTATCCAGTTATAAGTAATACTTATTTTAATGCTGTTTATACAGGTAGTTTGATTTTAATAATAAGTATTAACTCTTTTGCACAGTATTACATTGGAGTTGTTGATAATATAATACTTGGGGCAGACCAGAAAGCATTTGTTGTATATGGAACCCAGGCAATAGCACATCTTCTAAATACAATATTATGTGTAATAGTAATATACTGTGGGGCAGGAATTCATTTAGTCAAGGGTATAACTGCAGTAATTTATTTATTAAGACCACTTGTTGTAAGAATATATGTAAAAAGTCATTATCCTATAAAAAGACAGATAAAATATAAAAATGAACCCTTAATCCAAAAATGGAATGCTATTGCCCAACATGTTTCTGAGTGTGTGTTAGATTCAACAGATATAATTATTTTGACATTATTTTCTTCTTTAAGTAATGTTTCGGTGTATTATGTCTATAATCTTGTAGTTTATAATTTAAAAAATTTTTTTTTAATTACAGCTTCATCAGGTGTTCTTTCTGTTTTGGGACAACTTTATGCAACTGATGGAAAAAAGCAAGAACTGCAGCAGTTCTATAACATTGCAGAATGGGTTATTCATATATTGGCAGCATATTTGTTTGGGGTGGCAGCTTGTTTAATTGTTCCGTTTGTTACAGTGTATACTAATAATATTAATGATGCAGATTATATACAGCCTGTTTTTGCTGTTATGATTACTTTATCCCATGCTAGCCATTGTATCCGTCTTCCATATTTTTTGATGGTAAAGGCAGCAGGGCATTATAAGCAGACGCAAAATTATTTTATTATTTCAACTTTTGCTAATATAGTTATTTCAGTTATTTTGGTAAATTTCTTTGGACTAGCTGGTGTTGCAATAGGAACGTTAATAGCAATGGCATACCAGACTATAGGTCTGGCATATTACTCATATAAGTACCTTATTTTTAAATCTGCATTAGATTTTATTAAAAGAATAGTTATGGATATTGTGTTGTTTGTGTGTATTTTTGTAATATGCCATTTATTTAATATGCCAGAAGTTTCTTATTCAGCCTGGTTTGTGTTGGCAGTAAAAACATGTCTGGTGGCTTTATTAATTACTATTCTGGCTAATGTTATTTTTGACAGAAAGAACGTGAAGTTAATTATTAAAAATACAAAGTTAAAGTTATGAAATAAGACAAATAGTTTTGGAATGTTCTTCTAAAATAATATATTATTTAGAAGAAGTGAAGTAAAACTTTAGGAAGCTGCAGGACTGGTTAAATGAAATTGAAAGAAAAGTTAATGAAAATAGCAGGTAAAAGTAATTTTAAATTAGATAAAAGAATAGAAAGTCCATATATTATCCGTTTATGTATAAAATATGGTTTTATGATATTGAGAGGAAAATTATGTTCGTTGGGATATCCAGGAATTGCTAAAGATATTTTTATAGGAAAAAATGTTAAATTGTATTCAAAAAAAAATATTGTAGTCGGAACAAAAACTAAACTACATAGTGGGGTTAAAATAGATGCGCTTTCTATAGAAGGAGTAACAATAGGAAGTTATTGTGTACTAGGAGAATATACAAAAATCGAATGTACTGGAAGTTTAAGTTCTCTTGGAAAAGGTGTTGTAATTGGTGACAGGACAACATTCGGTAGTGATTGTTTTTTTGGTGCGGCAGGTGGAATAAATATAGGGCTGGATGTTGTAGCAGGGCAGTTTATAAGATTTCATTCTGAAAATCATAATTATAAAAATAAAAACATATTAATCAAGGACCAAGGTGTCACACATAAAGGAATAAAAATAGGTAATAACTGCTGGATAGGAGCAGGAGTGGTTTTTTTAGATGGTGCAGAATTAGGGGATGGGTGTGTGGTTGCTGCAAATGCAGTTGTTACAAAAAAATTCCCGCCCAATGTAGTTATTGGAGGAATTCCTGCTAAAATCTTGCGAAATAGATAATTTTATACTATTAGAATTGTATCTGGACATAATAAAAAAGAAAGGAAAGTGTGATTATTAGAATTTAAATAATTATACAAGTGTTTATAATGTTTTTTAAATTTGGGTTTGCAATTCTTTTTTTGATAATAAGTTTAGTAAGTATTAAGACGTGTAAAAAAATATTTAATCCAGTTACTGTTTTTTGTGGATTATGGACAATTATAATATTTTTATCTGTCTTACAATTATACGATTTAAAAAAAAGTAGTTATTGGACATATTTTTGTATAGGAATTGGTGTGGTTTTCTATATTATTGGATTTTACTTTGATTATAATTTCTTTAAGGTAAAAGAATTTAAGATATGTATAAAAAAACAGGCATATTCTCGGAAATTAACAAAAACATATGAATACAAGCCAAATTATAAAATTATTTATCCATTAGTTATAATTTTACTGTTTACAAAATTGTTTACAGCAAAAAAAAGTATATTAACATTATTGGCTGGTGGTAATTTAGATACTGTACTTTTGTTGACAAGAGCAGCCAGCCAGGATGCACGTGGAACAATAATGAATGTTATACATAATTTGCTTACAGGACCTTTTGAATTTGCTATATATCCAATATTGGCATATAACATTTTTAATAAAAAACATACAATTTTATCAGGAACCATTCTAATTATATTGTTATTGGGAATTGTGAGTACAGGAGGAAGGAGTAATCTTATCTATTTAATGGTATGCCTTTGTGTTGTTTTTACTTTTTCTAATAAAAATTTAATTGGATATTCGGAACAAATAAAAAAAATTAAAAAGAATAAACGTCATTTTATAATTTTAGGTGTAGTATTTATTATTAGTTTTGTGATTATATCAATTTCCAGGTCTGGTCAAAAATTGTTTAAACACATGTATTTATATTTTGCAATGCAGCCAGTTATGTTTGAAACATGGGTAGATATTGTAAAAGAGAAGGGCATTTGGGGATTTGGAATTGCTTCATTTAACGGCTTTACATTTCATATTTTGTATTTGTTAAAAAACATATTTAAATTAACCTATCCTAAACATTGGTATGATATATTTAATATGATATTGTGTGTAGATTCTGATTGGAAACCAATAACAAATTCAGGATTACCAGCAAATGCATATGTTTCAGTTTTTTGGTATTTTTATTTAGATGGCAGAGAAATTGGAATTATAATATTATCATTTATTTTTGGAATTATTAGTGGGCATTATTTTAAAAATGCTGTTAAAAGACAAAATATGAAAAATATTTGTCTTTATGCAATTATTTTATTTTGTATTGCAGATACATATGTGCGAATCAGATTTGCTGTTAGTGATTATGTTGGGGGGTTTTTATTATTAAATTTTTTACTTTTCAAAAAATATGAAGTAAATAATCAATTTTCTAAAAAGACGGGGGATTTGAAAACATAAAATGATGAAGAAAGTTTCTATAATTGTAGCCGCATATAATGTTGAAAATTATATTTGCAGATGTATTAGGTCGCTCATAAACCAGACATACAAAAATTTAGAGATTATTGTTGTAAATGATAAATCTACTGATTCTACAGAGGAAAAATGCTATTGTTTCCAAAAAAAGGATAAAAGAATAATTATAATATCAAAAGATATAAATGAGGGATTGAGTGAAGCCAGAAATTCAGGACTTGAATTTGCAACTGGAGAGTATGTAACCTTTGTTGATGGGGATGATTTTATAGAAGCAGAAACAGTTGATGCCTGTGTAAAAAGAATGGATGTTACAAATGCTGATGGGTTAGTATTTGGAGCACAATATGACAGGAAAGATGGAAGTATATATAAAATGCCGCTCATATCTTCATTTCAGGAATATACTGGAAAGAGAGGTATGAAACAGTATTTTAAGGAATGTATTGGTTCGTTACCTGCATCCCACTATGATAGAGATATAGGTTTTACACCTTGGGGAAGGTTTTATAAAAATAAAATTATAAAAAATAATGGTTTGAAATTTATATCAGAGAGAAAAATTATATACGAGGATTTGATGTTTTTCCTTACTGTTACTCCATACATCAATAAGGTAACCATATTAAATAAACCATATTACCATTATTGTGAAAATGAATATTCATTAACAAAAAATTGTGATATTAAGCGTTTTAACAGAGTAAAAAATATGTATGAGTATTTAAAGAAAAACTATTATAATTATCTTTTCAAAGATACAGAAATAAATATTAGATTTAAAAGAACAATTATTAGTTATATAAGGTTGAGTGTGATGCAGTTAGCTGGTAATGATAATTGTATAAAGACAATAAAATTAATATGCAGGGATTCTATGACGAGAGAGATTTTAGATGGATATCCTTTTTATAAATTACCAGCCAGACAAGCAGTTTTTGCTTTTTTGTTAAAGTATAATATGGCTGTTTTATTGAAAGTTGTATGTAATTTATATAGCATAAAATGAGAAAGGGTAATAAATGAATATACTACATTATTCTTTGGGGTTTCCTCCATATAGAACAGGAGGAATGACGAAATTTTGTATGGATTTAATGAAACAACAAATTAAAGATGGTGATGATGTAGCACTTTTATGGCCTGGTCAGATGGGATTTTTAAAAAAATCTATGAAGATTAAATATCAAGGTGTTGTAAATATAGAAGGTTTTGATATAAAAAGTTTTGAAATAATTAATCCATTGCCAGTTTCTTTTGATGAAGGAATCATGGATTTCGATAATTTTGTTTCTGCTGGTGATATAAGACAATATTTATTATTTCTTAAAATAAATAATCCAGATATAATACATGTACATACATTAATGGGATTACATAGGGAGTTTTTAGAGGCAGCAAAGGAACTAGGGATTAGAATGGTATTTACTGCTCATGACTTCTTTCCTATATGTCCTAAGGTAACTATGTTTAAACAAGGGGGTATATGTAAAACTGCTATGCAATGTACAGAATGTTGCCAATGTAATACTACTGCACTTGATTTGAACAAAATAAAACTTCTGCAATCTCCTGTATATCGCTATATTAAAGATTTCTCTGTTATTAAGAAGCTTAGAAAACAACATAGGGATAATTATTTAGAAGTAAGAAATATAGAATATGGGAATGTTTCTGCAAAAACACCAGAAAAATTTAAAGAACTCAGGAAATATTATGAATCAATGTTAAGGTTGATGGATATTATTCATTATAATAGTACAATTACGAGGAATGTATATCAAAGTTTCTTTTCTTTACTTAATGGCTGTGTAATCAGTATAAGTCATAGTGATATAGAGAATCATAAAAAAATAAAGGATTATAAACAAAATATTATCCGTATGCGGTATTTAGGTCCGCAGGGAGCGGCTAAAGGCTATTTTTATCTTAAGACAGTATTAGATGAGGTCTGGAATAGACGGAAAGATTTTAGATTGGATGTTCATTTCCGTCCTTCAGATATGACAAATTATATAAATTGTAATGAAAAATATAGATATTCTGAATTCAAAAAAATTTTTGATGAAACAGATGTTCTTATAGTGCCTAGTATATGGTATGAAACGTTTGGCTATACTGTGTTAGAAGCATTAAGTTATGGGGTTCCTGTTATAATTACGAAAAATGTAGGAGCTAAAGATATTCTTATTCCTGGTGCTGGAATTGTGGTAAACAATACGGAAAATGAAGAACTTTATAATGTATTTATGAGTTTAACAGTAGATGATTTAAAAAAAATGAATATGGAAATCGTTAACCAGCAGCCTATAGTAACATTACAGGATATGTCAGATACTATATATGAACTATGTTATCAAAAAAATAAAAACCAGGTCTGGTAAATCCCTGTTAAATGTATTAAAGCATGTAAAAAATGTCTGATAAGTTTGGTTTATTTTCAAATTACCTTCTTTTATAATAGCCATGGTAGATTATGGTATATGGATATAAAAGGGGGTAATTTTTTTGAGGAAAATAGTGTATATGCTTGGCATATCCCTGGCATTTTCCATGTTGTGTGGCTGTAGCAGGCAGACAGGGCAGGAAGTATCAAAAAATACAGATAAAAGTATATCTGCCAGCAAAGCAGCGGAAAAGGAAAGTCCAGAGGATGAAGTTATAGCAAAAATACGTCCAGATGAAACTGTTACTTTTGATGTATATTCGCAGCTGTCTTCATATTTTGGGGAACAGCAGGGATGGTATGCACAAATTTTGCTGGAGAAGTTCAATGTTAAGCTAAATTTTATTAATGACAGCAGTGAAGATATGTATAGCAGGCTGGAAAATAGTGGTGACTTAGGTGATATTGTTATATGGGGCGATGATTCTGACCAGTACCACTCGGCTATTGCCAAGGGACTGCTGTTAGACTGGGAAGAGGATGGAAGGCTTAATACATATGGCTCTTATATTAATGGACATATGGCAAAAGCGTTGTCCAAGAATAAAAAGAATTCTGGCGGGCATATTTATGGTTTTGGTTATGATGTGGCAACTGAGGGTGGGGAATATGGTGATTTTGATTACCATCCTGATATCCGGTGGGATTTGTATGAGCAGATTGGAATGCCAGAGGTTACAGAACTGGAAGATTTTATTGATGTATTAAAACAAATGAAGGAAATATGTCCAAAGTCTGACACTGGGAAAGAAACATATGGGGTTTCTTTATTTAGTGACTGGGATTCTGATATGGTAATGTATGTAAAATCTACTTGTACAAATTTTTTTGGAATGGATGAATTTGGTATTGGATTATATAATGCAAGTGATGGAAGTTTTGAGGGATGTCTTGAAAAAGATGGATGTTATATAAGGGCACTTAAGTTTTATAATGATTTATACCGCAATGGGCTGCTTGACCCAGAATCACAGACACAGGGCCACGATGCATGTCTTCAGGATTACAGGGAGGGAGCTGCGTTTTTCTGTATTTTTGGATGGATGGCAGCACCAGAGTACAATTCAGTAAATCATACGGCGGATGACAAAATGATGCTTCCACTAGCAGCTAAGAACCAGAATACCCTGGTTTATGGTCTTAACCAGAATGGTGGCAACCGTCTCTGGACTATTGGCTCAAAAACGGAATATCCAGAGCTTGCCATGGCAGTTATTAACTGGCTGTGTACACCAGAAGGGTACCTTACTACAGAGTATGGCCCAAAAGGAATTGGATGGGATTATGACCTGGATAAAAATACATGCCTGCTTGAGCCTGGATACCAGGCAAAGACAGGTGAAACAGTTGGATTTGCAGAGGGCAGTGGATATTCTGGAACATGGGCAGACGGGGCAGCACAATTTAATAATACTACATGGACACCTAATGCTGCTAATCCTGAATCCAATGGACAGACGTATAATTATACATACTGGCCGAATGTCCTTGGAAAAACTATAAGCGGGGTAGAACAGCGCTGGCGTGAAATAAACCAGGCAGAAAGTGCTAAGGAATATCTTTCAAAGTTCCCGTATTCTGTTTCAAAACCAAATACTTATACGTCATCTGTAAAATCTCCAGAATTAACTAAAAAGTGGGAAAAAGTTACAAAAATTATACGTAGTGGTTCATGGAGTGCTATATTTGCAGAAACTGAAAAAGCATTTGAGAATGAAACCGCAAAGATGCAAAGGTCAGCAGATGCAGCAGGATATGCAGACTGTGTTGCATGGTGCAGGAGAGAAGCAGGACTACGCCATGCATCTGAAGAATAATGGAGGATATAATGAATAGAGATAATAGAAAAACTGTATTAAAAACTGGTATTGTAATGAAACTTGTTGCAATGTCTGTGCTGCCTGTAGTTCTGCTTGGAATTATCCTGACAGTATCAGGACAGGGAAATTTAAGAAAAGGAATTAAAAAGGAAATTTATGAAGGCTTGAAAACTGCTGCCTTTGCAGTACAAGGTGCATATGATGCTGCTGGGAATGGTGATTTTACAATGCTTGAATCTGGCAATGTAATTAAAGGTATGTTTGTTGTAAGTGGCAATTATAGCCTTGCTGATAAATTAAGCAGTAAATCTGGTACAGAAGTTTCACTATATTATGGAAATAAAATAATTGTAACATCACTTAAAGACAGCCAGGGTGGCCGTATGATGGATGAAGCTATTAATGCAGATATTGAAGAAACAGTATTAAAAAAGGGTAAAGAATATTTTTCAGATGATATTATACTTGGCAATAAACATTATTATGGTTATTACCTGCCTGTTTTAAATGAAGATTCTTCTATTGCTGGCATGGTTTTCACAGGGAAAGATAGTGTGGAAGTTAATTCAGCATTAACTTCTGATGCTGTGAGGATGATTCTTTTAAGTGTTGTAGTTATTCTTGTTGCACTTGCATTTACTGCTGTTATGTCTTTAGCTATCGCAAGGGCACTTAAACATATGATTAAACTTTTTGGCAAAGTTGCAGATGGTGACCTTGCAGAATGGAATGAAGGAAAAGGAATACGCAGAAGTGATGAAATCGGTGTAATGCTGCAGGGAATTACAAAACTGCGTAAATCCCTTAGTGATATTATTAAGAATATACAGGAATCTGCCAGCATACTTATAGGTTCAGCAGATGAACTTGAACATGCTGCAGAACTTACAAGCAGTGATTCTGATAAACTGGATACTGCGATTAGTGAAATTTCCCGTGGTGCTGTATCACAGGCTGAAGAAACAGAAGAAGCAATGGAAGATACAAAACATATGGGTGAAATTATCGGGCAGATGGTAGATGATATTTCAGATATGGCACAAAGTGCAAGTGAAATGGGCAGAGCTGGTACAGAAGCCAGTAGTATTTTATCTGAATTGTCTGAATACACAGAAAAAACAACAAAGGCTGTTGATACTATTGCAGAACAGATAAATATGACAAATACTTCTGCGCAGGAAATCCAGAGGGCAGTTGAAATGATTACAGCTATCGCAGATGAAACTAACCTGTTGTCATTAAATGCTTCGATTGAGGCAGCACGTGCTGGTGAACAGGGACGTGGTTTTGCAGTTGTGGCGTCACAGATACAGAAGCTTGCAGAACAGTCCGCTGAATCTGCACAGCAGATTACATATATTGTAGGAAACCTTCTGCATGATGCAGAAACAACAGCAGAAACAATGGAAGATGTGGTAGATATTGTTGACAGCCAGAAGGAAAAACTGCTCCAGACTGATGCGCAGTTTGAAACAGTAAACCGTGGAATACAGGAGTCTTTATTTAAAATTGGACAAATCCGTGATAAATCTAAAATACTTGATGAATCCAGAAAACAGATGGCAAACATGATTATGTCACTTTCTGCTATTTCAGAGGAAAATGCTTCTGCAAGTGAGGAGACAGCATCTTCCACAGCAAAACTTAATGAGAGGGTGAAGAAGATTACACAGGAAGTTACAATATTAAAGAAAATTGCAGCAGATTTAGAACAGCAGATACAGATTTTTAAGATTGCAGGATAACCAGGAATTTTCCTGTATAATGTATACAACGGGGCGTATAGGATAAACTATGCGCCCTGTTGTATGAAAAGGAACGGAAATATTAATATTCCAATAAGTTTTCTATAATACACAAAACATAAGATAACTGGAAATTATCTTAGTATTACAAGTTTTATTACAAGAATTTATGAAATGGACGTGAAGCAAAGTAATAATATCTTGAAAATACAATATATTTAGCGTAAAATATAATATGGCTGTTTACCGTTCCTGGGATATGCCATATAAATACTGGTACCAGCAGGGCGGAATAGAAATAGCTATTATTGGAGGGAAAAATGGTTTTTGAAAATATTCTGGATGCTATGGGGAATACCCCGCTTATTAAACTGAACCGTATGGCTCCATCAGATTCAGCAGACATTCTTGTTAAGTTTGAGGGATTAAATGTAGGAGGTTCAATTAAGACAAGGACTGCTTACAATATGATATGTGAGGCAGAGAAAGAGGGCAGGATACATAAAGATACTATTATTGTAGAACCTACAAGTGGAAACCAGGGTATAGGCCTTGCGCTTGCAGGTGCAGTAAAAGGTTATAAAGTCCGTATTATAATGCCTGATTCTGTAAGTGAAGAAAGAAGGAAACTTATTTCACATTATGGGGCAGAATTAGTATTAATCCATGATGATGGCAATATTGGCAAATGTATAGAGGAGTGTCTTGAAACTGCACTGGATATGGCCAAAGAAAACCCATATGTATTTGTGCCGCAGCAGTTTGAAAATCCTGCAAACCCACAAATACACCGCAGCCAGACAGGGCTTGAGATACTTGAACAGGCAGAAAGGCCTATAGACGGGTTCTGTTCCGGGATAGGCACTGGTGGTACGATTACAGGAATAGGGGAAGTGCTTAAGGAAGCTAACCCTGGAATAACAATATGGGCGGCAGAACCAGAACATGCTGCTATTTTATCTGGTGGTTCTGTTGGTACACATATACAGATGGGCATAGGTGATGGCGTTATCCCAGGAATATTAAACCAGCAAATTTATAGTGATATTTGTATTATTACAGATGAAGAGGCTATACATACAGCAAAAGAACTTGCTTCAAAGGAAGGGATAATGTGTGGGATTTCGAGTGGTACTAACGTTGCTGCAGCAATAAGGCTTGCAAAACAGATAGGGCCAGGTGGTACTGTTGTAACAGTACTTCCTGATACTGCAGAAAGATATTTTTCTACACCATTGTTTAGTTAGGTGATATTTTGTAAAATGCCGTCCTGGCAGTTTAAAATTAATTTAACATTCTTTTAACATTAAAATATTACTTATGCCTTGATTTTTAACATATTTTTTTATAATATAACAAAGGACTTGTTACAAAATATAAAGAGGATGGTATTTTTTGTTGTGGTTAATGAAGAAAAGACACGTATTATGATTAAAGTGGCACGCCATGAGAAAGAATTAGGTGAAAAAGTTATTAATGAGGGTAGTTATTATAAAAGTGATTATGTACACCTGCATACATTATCAGTTATTTTTAATTTTTCAGTTGCATATGCACTGGTACTTGCATTGCTTGCCCTTTATAATATAGATTATATATTTTTGAATTTTGTTACAATAAATTATATAAAATTGTTTATTGAAATTTTTGTGCCATATCTTTCCATTATAATAGCGTGTGCCCTGGTTTCGGGTATTTATTATACAGACCAGTACAAAAGAGACAGGGAGAAAATAAAGGAATATTATTCAGAGCTTAAACGTCTTGAAAAGTATTATTCAGACAGCGGAAAGGAGACAGCGGATGACACAGTTACTGGTGTTTAAAGAACAAGTACAGAAATTTTACCAGAATTATGCGCTGGTCTTAAACACATTGTTCCGCTTTGCTATAGGTTTTATTGTTTTCTATGCGGTAAACAGGGTTATTGGCTACAGCCCGCTGTTAAACCAGACCTGGGCGGAAGTGCTTTCTGGCTGTATATCAATGGTATTTCCAGTGCAGGTGCTTTTGTTCCTGGCATCCGTGTTTATAGTACTGCAGATTGCATATGTGTCAAATTATCTTGCAATTACAATGGCGATGATGCTGGCAGTATTATATTTTATGTATGTAAGGTTTTTGCCAAAACATGGTTTTGTAATTCTTGCAATGCCTGTTTTATATGCATTAAATATACCATATGTGCTGCCTGTACTTATGGGGCTGGTAGCAGTGCCTGTTTCTGTTATACCAATAGGTTTTGGGGTTGCAATTTATTACCTTATATCAGATATGGTATATGTAATAAATACTTCTACAGAAGATACAATTAACATTTATAAACTTGTTATGCAGCAGCTCTCATTAGATACACAGATGTATGTATCAATATTTATATTTGCTATTGTTACTATTGTTGTATATTTTATAAGGAACAGGAAAACAGATTATGCATTTGAAATGGCAATTATAACAGGTTCTTTTTTAAACCTTATACTTTTCCTGGTTGTTAATTACCTTATGGATATTAATATTAATATATTAAGCCTTCTTGGAGGTATTGCTGTTTCATGCCTGCTTGTATGGGTTATACAAGTATTCAGGCTGCCTCTTAATTATGCAGGTGCAGAGAACCTGCAGTTTGAAGATGACGAGTATTATTATTATGTAAGGGCAGTACCTAAGATGAATGTTACTGCTGCAAGGAAAAAGGTAAAACATTTTAATACACGTAACAGTACAGATAACAAAGAACTTAAAGCAGAAGAGCAGGAAGCAGATATAATGGCACAGGATAAAGTGGATTTAAAAGAAAATAAAGACGTAGGCCGTGGGCATGATTTTGATTTTACCGTTTCACTTGATAAAGAAGACCTGGAGGAAATTGAAAAAGAGAATTAGTGAATTAGAGATGCAGGAGGAATAATGGACACATTTTTTGAAAATTTAAAAGAATACATCTATTTTTTGTCTATACCAAAGATGAGTATTGTTGATTTGCTGGAAATTCTATTAATTGCATTTGCTATTTACAGTATAATTCTCTGGGTAAAGAATACAAGGGCATGGAGCCTGGTCAAAGGTATACTTGTGTTGTTTTTGTGTTATCTTTTTGCATATGTGCTTGATATGAGTGTAATATTGTGGATTTTTAATAAAACAATAGCAATAGGTATTACAGCAGTAATGATTGTGTTCCAGCCAGAGCTAAGGAAGGCACTTGAAGAACTTGGAAGGAAAAATATTGTAAAATCTATTATACCTTTTGATGAGCAGAAAGATAAAAATAAGCGGTTTACTGACAGGACTATAAATGAAATTGCAAAAGCAACAGTTGAACTTGCAAAAGTTAAGACAGGTGCGCTTATTATTATTGAGAAGGATATAATACTTTCTGAATATGAGAGGACAGGTATAAATATTGATTCTGCAATAAGCAGCCAGCTTCTTATTAATATATTTGAACATAATACACCTTTGCATGACGGAGCGGTTATTGTAAGGGGAAACAGGATAGTTGCTGCTACATGTTACCTGCCACTTTCAGATAACCTTGGGCTTTCAAAGGAACTTGGAACAAGGCACAGGGCAGGAGTTGGTATTAGTGAGGTAAGTGACAGCCTTACAATAATAGTTTCAGAGGAAACAGGAAAGATATCTGTTGCAACTGGAGGGAAGCTTTTAAGGAATATTGATGGTGAGCTTTTGAAAAAGAAAATGATGGAGATACAAGGCAATCCTGTTGAAGATAAAAAGAAACATTTCAGCTTTAATTTGAAAGCGAGGGGTTCAGTTGAAAAAAAACAATGACAACATGTCTGCCAGGGATGTGGAAAACCAGGGCAGCAGTGGTTTCCACAAGTTTTTATTTCATAATACTGGCATAAAAATCTGCTCTCTTATAATTGCCATAATTGTATGGGCAGTTATTATAAATATAGATGACCCTTATAAAACAAGGTCTTTTAACGTTGAAGTAGAAACAATTAATGAAAGTGCATTGAATTCAGTTAATAAGGTATATGAAGTAATTGAAGGCAGTACAGCACTTGTAAAGGTAAAGGGCAAGAAAAGTGTAGTTGATAAACTTGGAAGTTCTGATATCAGGGCGACAGCAGATTTATCAAATCTTTCAGCCGTCAATGCGGTTACAATACAGCCATCTTTGCGTATGATTCCTTCTTCGGAGGTTACATTGGAATGTGGCCAGGTACTCCGTGTATTGCTTGAAGACAGGGAGAGTAAACAGGTTAAAGTAAATGTTATTTCAAGTGGCATACCTGGAGAGGGATATACCCTCGGTGAGTGTACAGCCAAGCCTAATATGATAGAGGTATCAGGTGGTGAGTCATCAGTAGAAAGGATTACTTCTGTAAGGGTATTTTTAAATGTAAATGGAGCTACAGAGGATTTTGCCAAGAAACTTACGCCTGTTGCATATGATGAGAATGGAAATAAGGTTGAGTCAGGCACTTTGTCTTTCAGCAGTGGTCTTGTACGTGTATTTGCACAAATATTAGAGGATAAATCAGTCCCTGTAAAAGTTAAGATTATGGGCAAACCTGCCAATGGTTATGAATATATAAGTACAGACTGCCTTCCAGAAACGGTTGAGATAGCAGGAACATCAAGGAAACTTTCAAATATTTCGGATATTGTTATACCAGTAGATATTACAGGGATGACAACATCTTCACCAAAGCTTGAACAGGATATTTATATTTCTGATTACCTTCCTTTGGGTGTATCTGCTGTTGAGGGGTCTGAAACTGTATCAATAAGGATTACGCTTGAACAGGTTATTAAGAAAAATATTGAAATAGATGTGAAAGATATAAAGTTTTCAGCAGTAAGTGATGGATTTGGGGCAGAGATAATAGATAATACGGATACAGCAAGTGTATTGGTATCTGGCAGGATTTCTATACTGAATGGGATTTCAGGAAGCAGTGTAACTCCTTTTATTGACTGTGATAACCTTGATGAAGGTGTATATTCGCTGCCTGTGTCTGTTGAAGGACTGGACAAATCATGTACTGTACTGGATTCAAATAAATTAAAGGTGCGTATATACAAGATAAACCATGAAACAAAGCCACCACAGGATAATAGTACAGAAGCACCTGTTTCTACAATGCCTCCTGTGGAAAATGTGGAAAATACAGAAGAACCCCCTTTACCAGAGGATGGGGAAGAAACAGAAGACGGGACTTTGGAATAAAAACAGTGTTTGAAAATTAAATACTTTACAAGTTATGTGGCTCTGGCAATTCCAAAATTTTACCAACAAAAAGCCATGTTTGCAACAAGGCTTAAGCACCAGCGCCCCCAAACAGCTGCCTTATGGTAAAACATTTGGAATTTGCCAGAGTAATATAGTCTTTGTATAAATTTAATTTTCAAACACAGTTAACCCTTTTATTTATTTTTTCTTTAACTAAATTACATTCCACTTACTTGTTATGGTAATATAATTTTTGTATAAATTTTTATTTTAAGATACCTGTTATTAGTATTAGTAATTAAAATATTGTAGCCACTTTTATGTATACAAAACATTAAAGTGGCTATTTTATATTTAATAATTATATTATTTGGTGTAACTTTTGATATATGTTTATATGGAGTGCTGGTATATACCAAAAGCTTATTATATTTCTGTATATTTGTACAAAGAGTATATTTTTTGCAGCAAGTTAATTATTTTGTAATAAGCGGCTATTGGAAAACGCCAGTGCTTAGCCCTTGTATTTTAAGGGCTTTATGCACTGCTGCGTTTTCCATTAAGCGGGAGTGTGCCGCTGGATACAAAATAATTAACTGCTGCAAGCCAGAAACCTTGTACATATATTATAAAAAGAAATTATGCTGCTGCCAGATTTTTATTTTTTCTTAGATGCACGGTAACGCTGTGTTGAATCAAGTATTTTCTTACGGATACGCAGGCTTTCAGGTGTAATTTCCAGAAGCTCGTCTGTATCTATAAATTCAAGTGATTCTTCAAGGCTTAGCTTCCTTGGAGGTGTAAGTTTTAATGCTTCATCAGCAGAAGAGGAACGTGTATTAGTAAGATGTTTTGTTTTACATACATTAAGTTCAATATCTTCTGCCTTTCCATTCTGTCCAATAACCATGCCAGCATATACTTTCTCACCAGGACCTACAAAAAGAGTTCCCCTGTCCTGTGCATTAAAAAGCCCATAAGCAACTGTTTCTCCAGATTCAAATGCTATAAGTGAACCTTGTTTGCGGTAAGAAATATCCCCCTTATATTCACCATATTCTTCAAAAACAGTATTAATAATGCCATTACCTTTTGTATCAGTCATAAACTCTCCCCTGTAACCTATAAGGCCACGTGAAGGTATAAGAAATTCGAGCCTTGTATAACCGCCACCTATAGAAGACATTCCAAGGAGTTCACCTTTACGGTTACTAAGTTTCTGTATTACACTGCCTGAGAAATCTTCTGGGACATCTATAAATGCACGCTCCATTGGTTCAAGGCGTCTGCCCCTTTCATCTGTTTTATAAAGCACTTCTGCTTTGCTTACAGCAAATTCATAACCTTCACGCCGCATATTCTCAATAAGTACAGAAAGATGGAGTTCACCACGGCCAGACACTTTGAAACTGTCTGTATTGTCAGTTTCTTCTACACGCAGGCTTACATCAGAATTTAATTCAGCAAAAAGCCTGTCACGCAAATGGCGTGATGTAACGAATTTGCCTTCCTGGCCTGCAAGCGGGCTGTCATTTACTAAAAAGTGCATAGCTATAGTTGGCTCAGAAATCTTCTGGAATGGTATTGGCACAGGGTTTTCTGGAGAACACAGTGTATCACCTATATGGATATCTGTAATTCCTGAAATTGCAACAATAGAACCAATGCCTGCTTCTTTAGTTTCAATTTTCTTAAGGCCTTCAAATTCATAAAGTTTACTTACTTTTACTTTGACCTGTTTTGAAGGGTCATGGTGGTTTACAATAACCACATCCTGTCCTGCCTTTACAGTTCCGTTGTCAACTTTTCCTATGCCTATACGGCCTACATATTCGTTATAATCAATAGTGCTTATAAGAATTTGTGTGCCTGCATCAGGGTCGCCTTCCGGGGCAGGTATATAATCAAGTATTGTATCAAATAAAGGTACCATATCTGTACCTGGTTCATCTGCACTGTAAGAAGCTGTTCCTTCTTTGGCAGAGGCAAATATAAAAGGACAGTCAAGCTGTTCTTCATTGGCATCAAGGTCAATAAAAAGTTCCAGTACCTCATCCACAACAGCGTCAGGTCTTGCTTCCGGGCGGTCAATTTTATTAATGCATGCAATTACTGGAAGCTCAAGTTCCAAAGCTTTTTTAAGGACAAACTTTGTCTGTGGCATAGCACCTTCAAAAGCATCAACTACAAGAACTACACCATCCACCATCTTTAATACACGTTCAACTTCACCGCCAAAGTCTGCATGTCCAGGGGTATCTATAATATTTATCTTTGTATCTTTATATGTTATCGCAGTATTTTTTGATAGTATTGTTATTCCACGTTCCCTTTCAATATCACCAGAGTCCATAACCCTTTCAGCAACTTCCTGGTTGGAACGGAATACGCCACTCTGCTTTAACAGCTCGTCAACAAGTGTTGTCTTGCCATGGTCTACATGGGCTATAATAGCAATATTCCTGACATTTTCACGTTTAATTTTCATATATGTCTTGTCCTTTCTTTAATTCCACTTGCAGTAAATGCAATATTTTGGTATTATTGTTACTATTATGTGGATAATAACGGCATTACAGCAGTATATCGTAAAATGTAACATAATGTAATATAAATTTAATAAAAATTTTCAAATATATAATTACAAATTCACAAAATATAAGTATACTAATAACAGGAAGAATATACAAGTAAGAAAAAGTAACAAAAATAATTTAGATTCCGTATATACTTTTGTGACAGATATAAAATGCCTCGTCCGCAGACTTAGCTGGTATGCAGTACTAGAAAAAGCCGGAATATGTCGTACATAAGTATACAGAAAATGGTAATAATAGTTCTAAATTCCATTTCTGGAACGTATAAATTATTAAAACAAATTACTAATAGGGCTTTCCGCCCTAAGAAAAATGGAGGATAAGAAATATGTTGGATAAAGTATTTACAAACAACCAGGTAACAATCGCAGGAGAGGTAGTAAGTGAATTTACATTCAGCCATGAGGTTTACGGTGAGAACTTTTATATTGTTAATATTGCTGTATGCCGTTTAAGTAATTCATATGACATTATACCAGTTATGGTTTCAGAAAGGCTTATGGATGTAAAAGAAGATTATAAAGGATGTATACTCCAGGCGACAGGGCAGTTCCGCTCTTATAACAGGCATGAGGAAACAAAAAACAGGCTGGTGCTGTCTGTTTTTGCAAGGGAAGCTGAACTGGTGGATGCAGAAGAAGCAGAACAGAACCCTAACCATATATTCCTTGATGGGTATGTTTGTAAGAGACCGGTGTACCGGAAGACACCTTTAGGCAGGGAAATAGCAGATGTACTTCTTGCAGTAAACAGGCCATATGGCAAATCTGATTATATTCCATGCATCTGCTGGGGCAGGAATGCAAGGTTTGCTGACCAGTTTGAGGTAGGTTCACATATACAGCTGTGGGGCAGGATACAGAGCAGGGAGTACCAGAAGAAGATATCTGAAGATATGTATGAAAAGCGTGTTGCTTATGAAGTTTCAGTAAGCAAGCTGGAATATATTGCCGGGGAAGATGACCAGGCTGGAATATAAGCTGGCGGTATATGTGGTGTCTTTAGAAAAAAGAGTAGATTTTTATAAACAGATGTGATAGAATGGCTAGAGTTAGCGATGTTATACCGCTGTCTGGCCATTTTCGCATTTTTGTGGAAATATATTATAATTGCTGTATTTATATAGCATGGAGGAATAAAATGGGTAAGAAAACTGTCCAGGTTTATTATGGTACTGGAAAAGGAAAGTCATCTGCTGCCGTTGGGCAGTGTATACGTGCGGCAAGCCAGGGGCTGTCTGTTATTATTATACAGTTCCTGAAAGGAAAAGATTCGGACGAATTTAGTTTTTTAGGCAAGCTTGAACCTGATATAAAGTTTTTCAGCTTTGAGAAAGCAGAACAGTCTTATGATTCACTGCCCGCTTCACAGAAAAAAGAGGAGAGGCAGAATATACTGAATGGCTTTAATTTTGCCAGGAAAGTAGTAGATACTGGTGAATGTGATGTGCTTGTCCTTGATGAAGTGTTAGGACTTCTGGATTTGGATATAATAACTACAGAGGATATTATAAATCTTATTAATATGAGGGATGATTACTGCAGGCTGGTGCTTACAGGCAGGAACCTGCCAGAAGGACTGATGGCTTATGCAGATGTTGTTTCCAAAATTGACTTGGAAAAGGATAACAGGTAAATGCTGTCACAGCTTATAATACAGCACATATAATAATACATGTAATGTTTCTATAAGCAGTAATACAGGTTAATATACATATCAGATTAGGAGGATATAACAATGTCTATATTTACAGGTGCGGGAGTTGCATTAATTACACCTATGCATGAGGATGGCTCTATTAATTATGATGAGATGGAGCGCATTGTGGATTACCAGATTGAAAATGGGACAGATGCAATAATAGTCTGTGGGACAACAGGTGAAGCATCAACTATGACACATGAAGAACATATTGAAACTATCAGGGCGTGTACAGGCATGGTAAAGAAACGTGTGCCTGTAATAGCAGGTACAGGTTCGAACTGTACAAAAACTGCAGTTTACCTGTCACAGGAAGCAGAAAAGGCAGGCGCAGATGGTATATTAGTTGTATCTCCTTATTATAATAAGGCAACCCAGAACGGGCTTAAGAAACATTTTACAACAATAGCAAAAAGTACAGACCTTCCTATGATACTTTATAATATCCAGGGGCGTACAGGTGTTAATATACTTCCTAAGACAATAGCAGAACTTTCTAAAGATGTTGACACTATTGTAGCAGTGAAGGAAGCATCAGGTGATATTTCCCAGGTTGCAGAAATACTTGCACTTTCAGAAGGAAGGATTGATTTATATTCAGGCAATGATGACCAGATTGTGCCTATAGTTGCACTTGGTGGAAAGGGTGTTATATCTGTACTGTCACACGTACTGCCACGTGAAACCCATGATATGGTTATTAAAACAATGTCTGGTGATATTAGTGCAGGTGCAGAACTCCAGCTTAAGTATTTTAAGCTTGCAAAAGCATTATTCATCGAAGTGAACCCTATACCTGTCAAAGCTGCTGTCAATATGATGGGATTTAATGCAGGGCCTCTGCGTATGCCGCTTACAGAGATGGAAGAGGGTAATAAAAAGATTTTACGCCAGGCGATGGAAGATGCAGGGATAAAGGTTACAGAATAATTTACACCCCTGTGAAACCCATAACAGGCTTCACAGGGGGATTACATAAATGTTTAATTAGAGAAACTTCTGTTTCTTTTAAACATAAAGAAGAAAGGCTGGTTTGCATATGACAAAGATTATTATTACAGGATGTAATGGCCGTATGGGGCAGATGATTACAGATATTGTGACAGAAGATAATGATGCGGTAATAGTGGCAGGCGTTGATATTGTTAATAACAGGAATAATAGTTATCCTGTATTTACCGATATATCAGACTGTGATATTATGGCAGATGTAATAATTGATGTTTCTTCTTCACAAGGTATTGAAGAAAGGATTAGTTATGCAGTGGACAAGCATATACCTGTTATTGTATGTTCAACAGGCATGTCGGACAGCCAGATTGCATATATTACAGAAGCAAGCAAAAAAGTTGCTGTATTAAAGTCTGCTAATATGTCACTTGGAATTAACCTTCTTATGAAACTTGTGAAGGAAGCAGCGAAAAGGCTTGCAGACAATGGTTTTGATATTGAAATTATTGAAAAGCACCATAACCAGAAACTTGATGCGCCATCAGGAACAGCTATTGCACTTGCAGATTCAATTAATGAAGAGTTTGGTGGAAGGTATGAATATATATATGACCGTTCCCAGGCCAGGCAGATACGTGGAAAGGACGAGCTTGGTATATCTGCAGTACGTGGTGGTACAATAACGGGCACACATGATGTAATATTTGCAGGCACAGACGAGGTTATAACACTTTCACATATGGCATATTCAAGGGCTGTATTTGCAAAGGGTTCTGTTGTAGCAGCAAAGTTTATGAAGGGAAAAGAAGCCGGTTATTATGATATGGCAGATGTACTAATGTAATGGATATTATAACAGGTATAGATATTTCAATAGCTGTGCTGCTTATAGGTTCTGTCCTGGCTGGATATATGACAGGGCTTGTTGCAAGGGCGGCACAGCTTGCAGCGGTTGTGGCATCGTATGTAATTGCGACAGTAATTGCGAAGATGTTTTCATCACAGCTTGGCAGTTTTATTTATGGGAAAATACCAGCTACCCCTGTAATATCTGCTGGTGAAGTGGCGGCAGATGCTGCTGGCAGCATGGCATATTCCATAATTTTTGCAGTGGTTTTTATTATAGCTGCCATAATACTTGGGCATCTGGCAGGTGTTTTTAAAATTGCAAGCCATCTGCCTGTAATTGGGAGGCTTGACAGGCTAGGAGGTGCTGTAGCAGGTTTTATAATCAGTTTCATAATAATATACCTTTTATCTTGTATTTTCTTTGCTTTAGTCCCAAAGGAAACCCTTGACGGATGGGGGCTGACAGAGAAAGCGGTTAAAAATTCACTATTACTTAAGGCGTTTTATTAATATTCTGGAGGCTTATAATGGATAAGGTTAATTACCAGGTTATGCTTGACAAGATAATAGAAGATATAGTGCGCAGTAACAGTCTGCCAGGTCTTTTAATGCATAGCTGTTGTGCACCATGCAGCAGTTACTGCTTAAGTTACCTGGCAGAGTATTTTTCTATAACTGTTTTATATTATAACCCTAATATTTCACCAGAGGAAGAATATTATAAACGTGTAAATGAACAGAAACGGTTAATAAGGGAACTTCCAGTTAAAAATAAAATAAGTTTTGCAGAAGGCAGGTATGAGCCAGCAGAGTTTTTTAAAATGGCAGAAGGACTTGAAGATTTGCCAGAAGGTGGTGAAAGATGTTTTAAATGTTATGAAATGCGTCTGTGTGAAGCAGCAGCATATGCATCTTTGCATGGATTTGAATATTTTACAACAACACTTTCAGTAAGCCCACATAAAAATGCACAGGTACTGAATAAAACAGGGTTAAAAATTAGTGAAGAATATGGAGTAAAGTACCTGGTATCTGATTTTAAGAAAAGAGGAGGATACCAGAAGTCAATACAGTATTCCAAAGAGTATAACTTGTACCGGCAGGACTATTGTGGATGTATATTCAGCAAGAGAGAAAGGGAGGAAAGAAATCTGGATGGTGTAAAACAGAATTAAGACATATCTGTAAGAAATGGAGGGTTTAATGGCAGAGATTTGGGATATTTATGATGAAAACGCCAACCGTACAGGACGTATAATGGAACGTGGGGAACCAAGGCCTGGTGACTATATGTTATGTGTACATATATACCTGTATACACCAGAAAGGAAGTTTCTTGTGCAGAAACGTGCTATGAGCAAGGAAACACATCCAGGTGAGTGGGATGTAACAGGCGGTGCTGTACTTTCAGGGGAGGAGAGTATTGACGGCGCTATAAGGGAAACAGAGGAAGAAGTAGGTATTAAGCTTGATAAATCTGAACTCTGTCTTATTGGACGTATTAAAAGAAAAAAAAATTTTGTTGATATTTATTTTGTAGAGAAAAAGTTTGATATAAGTGACTGCATGCTTCAGAAAGAAGAAGTTGATGAAGTAAAACTTGTCGGATATGATGAGATGATTGAACTCGCATTTAATTCAAGACGGCGTGATGAAGAATATATAGGGATTATTAAAGGTGCAGTTGAAAAGATACATAAATAATAACAGCTAGTAAAAGGAAATAATTTATGATGCGTGTATGTAAAGAATGTGGAAGAGAATTTGAACTTGCGCCTGGGGAGATTAAATTCTATAAGTCAAAGAATTTAGCGTTACCTAAAAGGTGCAAAGACTGCAGGGATAAGAATAAAGCTGCCAGCCATAATACTGGCAGCCCAGACAAAAGTTACAGTAACAATACTTGTGATGCAGATATTACAGGTACTGGTTTTAATGTAAATAACACATATAACAGTGCTGCCAGCCAGCAGCCTGGAACCAGTAATAATAACCATACAGGTCTTAAAAGCAGGATTGTTACTGCAGCAACAATTATTATATTATTTATTGCAGCAATAACTGGAAAAGTGTTCCTTGACAATGGGACAGCTGGAAGCAGTAACGGCAGCCCTTCTTATGAAAGTGGAGAAAATAAAGGACTGTTACAGTTCCGCAATGAAAATTACCTGGTGGAACATTTTGAAAAACATGGGAAAGAATTTAATTATGTTAATAAAGAAGAATATCTTGCAGGAGCCAATAAAGTAGTTTCTTCAAGTAATGTATTACATAAAACAGAAGCAGAAGATGGTGATGATGTGTATTACCTCGAAGAAACCAATGAGTTTGTAATTGTATCAACAGATGGATATATAAGGACATACTTTAAACCAGAAGATGGGATAGATTATTATAACAGGCAGTAATGGATTTATAAAAGAAAGGAAAAAATATGTTAGAACAAACAACTGCCTTGTTATTATTTTGCCATTGCTTTTTGCAGGAAGAAATGCAAAGTTGTGTGTGAACTGGAAAAAACAACTTGAATTAATATATGTTATGGGATATAATAACGGATGTATAATTGATAATCTTCAAGGCAGGGTGTGATTCCCGGCCGGCGGTATGCATTTATAAATGCGGAGCCCGCAAGCCGTAAGGCATGATTTGGTGTGATTCCAAAGCCGACAGTAAAGTCTGGATGAAAGAAGATGTACAATGTTTATGTCCATAGTTTTATAATTGTTATTATAAAATATATTTAATTATATAATTAACTTTTACTGGTATAAACAAACATATTGTACTTATGATGTATTAAGGCCTTGGATTTTATCTGGGGCTTATTTTTATATAATAAAAACTGTATTTTATGTTATATAAATAAAAGCCTCTGGCAGAAAAGAGGTGTTTTTTTGGATGAAAAATATATGAAGCGTGCAATAGAGCTGGCACGTAATGGTGTTGGAAAGGTAAACCCTAACCCGCTTGTAGGAGCTGTAATTGTTAAAGATGGTAAAATTATTGGTGAAGGCTTCCATGAAGTTTATGGAGGACTCCATGCAGAACGCAATGCATTTAAAAACCTTATAGAAAGTGCGCAGGGTGCAGATATATATGTAACCCTTGAACCATGCTGCCATTATGGCAAACAGCCTCCGTGTACACAGGCAATTATTGAGAATAATATTAAAAATGTGTATATTGGCTCAGATGACCCCAACAGCCTTGTTGCTGGCAAAGGCATAAAACAGCTGGAAGAGGCAGGAATTAAAGTGGAAAGGGGAGTATTAAAAGAAGAGTGCGATGCATTAAACCCCGTATTTTTCCGTTATATTACTTCAAAGACCCCGTATGTAGTAATGAAATATGCTATGACGCTGGATGGAAAAACAGCATGTGACACTGGGGAAAGCAAATGGGTGACAGGTGAGGAAGCAAGGGCACATGTACAAGAAACAAGAAATGCACTGGCAGGTATAATGGCAGGCGTACAGACAGTTATTAATGATAACCCTCTGCTTACATGCCGTATCCCAGGTGGAAGGAATCCTGTAAGGATTATATGTGACAGTAATTTAAGGATACCAGACGGATGTAATATCTTGAAGACAGCACACCAGGTAAAAACAATTATTGCAACAGTATCCAATGACCAGGAAAGAATAAAACATCTGGAAGAAACAGGTGTTATAATTATAAAGACACAGCCTGTAGATGGCAGGGTGGATTTAAAAGAGCTTATGTATAAATGTGGGGAGCTTAAGATTGATGGTATACTGCTTGAAGGTGGCGGCACATTGGACAGCAGTGCATTAAAAGCAGGAATTGTAAACCATGTGCAGGCGTATATTGCACCAAAGATATTTGGTGGCAGCGGCAGGTATACCCCAGTAACAGGAGAAGGGGTTTTATCACCTGGCAGTGCATATTTATGTGAAAATATGAATATAACAAAGTTTGGGAGTGATATCCTGCTTGAATATGATATAATACACAATATTTAATATTTTATACAAATTTAATAAAGGCAGGTGGCTTTATATGTTTACTGGGATTATAGAAGAAATGGGTACTGTAAGTTCTATTGCAGAGGGGAGTCTTTCGGCGGTTATCACAATACAGGCTTCCAAGGTGCTTGAAGGAAGCCAGACAGGTGACAGCATTGCAGTAAACGGTGTATGCCTTACAGTAACATCTATACATGGCAGTTTTTTTACTGCTGATGTTATGGCAGAAACTCTTAGAAGAAGTTCACTAGGAAGCCTGTCTAAGGGAAGCCATGTTAATCTTGAACGGGCAATGCCTATGAATGGGCGTTTCGGGGGACATATAGTTTCAGGCCATATTGATGGTACTGGTACAGTTGTTTCAAAAGTAAAAGAAGACAATGCAGTGTGGGTAAAGATAAATGCCTCACAGGATATTTTAAAATATATTGTACTAAAAGGGTCAGTTGCTATTGATGGAACAAGCCTTACCGTAGCAGGGCTTGATGACAGTACATTTTCTGTATCAGTAATACCACATACTGCTTCAGAAACTATACTGTTACAAAAAAGCACTGGTGATATTGTCAACCTTGAAAATGATATTATTGGAAAATATATTGAAAGGCTTCTTAGTTTCCAAAATAATAATGATTACAGGGATACAGGCAGCAGCCCTGCGCTTACGGCAGATTTTCTCTTAGAAAACGGGTTTTAGGATTTGACAGGAAAGGAATGAGGATAAATGGACAATAATTTTAATACAATCGAAGAACTGCTTGAAGACATAAGGGCAGGAAAAATTGTTGTAATGATTGATGATGAAGACAGGGAGAATGAGGGTGATGTAATCTGTGCAGCAAGGTTTGCTACACAGGAGAATGTAAACTTTATGGCAACCTATGCAAAAGGGCTTATCTGTATGCCAATGGATGAATCATATACAAAGAAACTTGGCCTGCGCCAGATGTGTGAGATAAATACCGACAACCACTGTACAGCTTTTACAGTATCTATTGATTATAAAGATACAGCTACAGGTATTTCAGCATATGAACGTTCAATAACAGCCCAGAAAGTAACAGACCCTGATATAAAGCCAGAAGATTTCAGGATGCCAGGGCATATGTTCCCATTGCAGGCAAAGAATGGCGGCGTGCTTGAGCGCAATGGCCATACCGAGGCGACAGTTGACATGGTAAGGCTTGCAGGGCTTGAACCTGTAGGGCTCTGTTGTGAAATAATGAAAGAAGATGGAAGCATGGCAAGGACAGAAGACCTTCTGGAATTTGCCAGGAAACATAAACTTAAGTTTGGAAGGATAGCAGACCTTATACAGTACCGTAAAGAACATGAGGTGCTTGTAGAGTGTGTTGCACAAGCAAAAATGCCTACACGCTATGGTGATTTTACTATATATGGCTATATTAACAAGTTAAATGGTGAACACCATGTAGCACTTGTAAAAGGTGATATAACAGATGGTGAGCCTGTACTTTGCCGTGTACATTCAGAGTGCCTTACAGGTGATGCACTTGGTTCAGCAAGGTGTGACTGCGGGCAGCAGTATGATGCTGCCATGAAAATGATTGCAAAGGAAGGAAGGGGTGTACTCCTTTATATGAGGCAGGAAGGAAGAGGAATAGGGCTTATTAATAAAATACGTGCCTATGAACTGCAGGACAAAGGAAGGGATACTGTTGAAGCCAACCTCGAACTTGGATTTCCAGAAGATGCCAGGGATTATACAATAGGCACACAGATTCTTGTAGACCTCGGGATACGCAAATTAAGGCTTATGACTAATAACCCATTGAAAGTGTATGGGCTTGCAGGATATAACCTTGAAATAACAGAAAGGGTTCCAATCCAGATGAAGCCAGGTGAACATGATTTGTTTTATCTTAGGACTAAAAAAGAGAAAATGGGGCATATTCTTGATTTACAATAAAATCCCTTATGTTAAATGGGACAATAAAATATACAAAGCCAGCTATACAGATATTGTATTGGCATGATTTGGAAGAATGGAGGATTTTTATGAAAACATTAGAAGGAAATGTAGTAGCAGAAAGTGGGTTAAAAATTGGTATTGTGGCAGCAAGGTTTAATGAATTTATTGTGTCAAAGCTTGTAAGTGGTGCCAGGGACGGTCTTGTACGTCATGGGGTTGATGATAATAATATAACACTTGCATGGGTTCCAGGTGCATTTGAAATACCATTTATGGCAAAGAAAATGGCTATGTCAGGCAAGTATGACGCAGTTATCTGCCTTGGTACTGTAATACGTGGTGCAACAAGCCACTATGACCTTGTATGTAATGAAGCGGCAAAAGGTATTGCACATATAGGGCTTGAATCAGGCATACCAGTAATGTTTGGTATTGTTACAACTGATAATATACAGCAGGCAATAGAGCGTGCAGGCACAAAGGCTGGAAATAAAGGATATGATTGTGCATTAGGCGCAATAGAGATGGTTAATCTTGCAAAACAGATGTAATTAATGTACAGTATTTATACAAATGTTTCCAGTACATTTTATTATTATAAATAACTGAAAGGATTATATAATGTATCAAAGTTTATTTCCAAGCGAGGACTATGACTCGGCATATGATATTGACTTTTATGCTTATTACAATAAAGGGTACAGGGGTATCCTGTTTGATGTTGACAACACACTGGTTGAACATGGGCAGCCTGTGACAATACGTGCTATTGAACTTTTTGCAAGGCTTAGGGAAGCTGGTTTTAAAACATGTATAATTTCAAATAATAAAGAATACAGGGTAAAGCCGCTTGCAGATGCACTTGAGTCATATTATGTGTATAAAGCTGGAAAGCCAGCAGCGAGGGGGTATATAGAAGGAATGGAGCATATGGGGACTTCAGGCAGTACCACTCTTTTTGTCGGCGACCAGATATTTACTGATATACTGGGCGCCAACAGGGCGGGAATCCATTCAATCCTTGTAAAACCTGTTGCAAAGCATGAGGAAATACAGATTGTACTTAAACGTAAACTTGAATACTTTATACTTAAAAAGTACAATAAGGAAAAACTTAAAAAAGCAAAAGCTTAAACAGCTGGAAACATTAGGGTGTGTTTGAAAATAAAATACTATACAAATTACAGGCTCTGGCAGTTCCAAGATTTTAACACCCAAAAGCCATGTTGCAAACATGGCTTTGCCACATTCCGCTTGTATGGGATGCGCAGTAGTGCATAAAATCGCAAATGATTAATAATGTTTGTATAATTTGACAGTTTAAAAATAATTTTCAAACACGCCCTAATATAATTTATAATTAATTATTTTTTCAGAGATGCTGGCAGAATTGTATATATCCATATATTCTTTTGCTGGCATTTCTTCTATATAATTTCTTTCAAAATGTTTTGTGACTCCTTTTTTTTCAAGCAAATCTGCTGCCTTATTATATGCAATAGCAGCTTCTTCAATAGAAGGGTAACGGCCAGCAGTAAAGTTGCCGTTAATATGTATTCGTGTAACATAACATGTTTTTTCACTTTTTCTTTCAATAGTTACCCCTTGGTAAGGGTTTAATATTTCTATATTTTCATACCTGAAATCATTATTATTGCCATTGACAAAACGGAAATCTTTGCCAGGCCTTGCAAAATTGCGTATGCCATAACGTGATGCAATATTTACCTGCATGCCATATTCTGTAACAAAAAGATGGCTGCCCCGCCGCAGTATAGAATGGTCAGAATAGTAAAACAGGTCATCAGCGTCAAAAGTAAGTACATCATGTTCAGAAATATAATAATTAAAAAATGTTTTTCTTAAGTATATAGGTGTTTTAATATAAATCCCGTTATTTTTAAAATTGTTGAGTACAACCCATTTACTAAACGGAAGCATCCTGCATAAGCTGGCAGAATAATTATCAGGTGTAAATATATTGCTATTGTTAATAATTTCTGCTGCGTCAAGGTAGGCATAGTGTGCCTGCTCCTCACTTTTGAAACTTCCAAGGCTTATATGTTTTGAACGGAATGTTATGGAAGCCCTGTAAGAAATACTTCCATCCTTTTTAGCTGATTTATATACACCAGGCAGCATTTTCATAAATTTCCTCCATTTAACCATATTGTTTTTTGTACAGTATACACAAATTATAACATATATGTCCAGTGGGTGTCCGTAATTAAATATTTCATATATTATGCGGTTCTGGCAATTCCAGGATTTTACCAATAAAAAGTTATGTTGCAAATATGCCATAGATAGATAATACTACCATTTTTGACAGCTGGAAAATTAAAAAACCGCTGTATACCTTGTATTTACTGGGGTGCAGCGGTTTTTGCCGTCATCACGAAGTATAGTAATTTATTCACTTCTCTTACTTTTTTCTGGATGGTTCTCATTTTACTTTTGGTTATGAATTGATAACCGGTCCAGAAGCCACAGACCTTATGAAGAGCATCTGTGATAGTGTCCCATTTGTATAGAGGGACAAAAAACTGTTCCTGTATTTTGGCAAAATTTATTGTTTTTAGAGTGTACAACAATTAATGAAACAGGCTGAATCAGCCGGATTCTTATGGTTCTTTTTTTCACTTTCTGAATCCAGCATTTTTTGTGACCGTTCCACCTGTTTGTCACGGATGGATTTCTGATAAGCGGCATATCCAGGGGAATAAGTAATGATTAAACGCTGGTACAGTTTCTTTGCGGTATAGGGTTCATCCTTGTAATAAAGCCCTTTGTCATCCTCTGGCAGTTTTGTAAGACCGGCATGAGTAGCATTAGACACCCTTATAAATCCTTGTAGGCTTAACGCCCATTCTTTTTCAGCTTTTTGACAGATTGGGTTATGGTATAAGCCATCTCCCAGTATGGTTATATTCTCTGATAGATTTTGAACCTAGTCCGGCATCGCTGCAGTAAACATATTTCTGGCATCCGAAATTCTTAAGGACTTTCTTTTCTAATGGTTTCAGTGATGCCTGCTCGTTTGCATTTCTCGGAAAGAGCAGGAAAGGTTTCTCTAAAAACTCAGATGTTGCCTTAAAAGAAGAACGCTTGCTACAAGGTTCCAGAATCCTTGCATAGACCAGACCGGAAAGAACATCATTGATGCCATACTTGGATTTATAGAAAAACAAAAAATTTGACATAAAAAAACAAGTTTTGTGCAGCCTGCAAGCAATTTTTTTCATATTCAACTATCAAATTCCCAAGTTACTATAAGTTATAATGGTTATACGGTTTGCATGGAATTTGAAAACAGAATATATTACATCTGCCACAAAATAACATTCCTTTTAACTGTCTTATTATACATATTACTTTAAGAGTTTTAAAGTTATTCTTACATTTTATATTATAATGTTTATTTGTTTGATATATTGTATATTTTATAACTAAGTATTTATTCATATTTATTAACATTTATTTATAATTTAATATAGAAATTATTGACAATCAAATATTTTTGTGATATATTTTGTAAAAACAATAAGTAAAATAAATGAGATTTAAGTTATTTTATATTTATATGTATAATATAATGGCACTGCCAGATTGATAAAATAATTTACAAAATCGTTTCTGTTATTTACATTAGTGTACATCATTGGTTTTATTAATTAACAAGGAGGTACTGTTATTTTACATAGTAAAGAGTTAAGAGTAATAGTATTTCCACATGCTGGTGGAGGAAGATTATTCTACAAGGATTTTAAAAACGTTTTTAAACATTTTGAGTTTTCTGTCATACAATACCCGGGACGTGAAGAAAAGTATGGTATAGATATGCCGGATACAGTATATGAACTTGCAGATGAATTGTTCGACGAATACAAGGATTGGTTCAGAAACGGTTATGTTGTCTGGGGACACAGTATGGGAAGTACGGTTGGGTATGAAGTAGCAAAGCGGTGCGAAGAGATACTCCATAATTCTCCGATAGCTTTTTTTAGTTCAGGAGCTTCGGCTCCGTGTAATCCTTCTACATCAAAGGTTAGATTATCCGTAGATTCTGATAAGGATTTTGAAGAACTTATGGAACAGTATGGCGGTATAAGAGATGAACTGCGGCATAATAAGGACTTTTGTGATTATTTCTACCCTATAATCCGTGGAGATATGAAAATACTCTCTGATTACAGGGATGATGAATATATCAAGTTACGATGTCCTGTAAGGCTTATTGAAGGCACTGAGGATACATGTGTTATTGATAAGTGGAAGTTTTATACTGATTTTGACATAAATGTAAAATATCATAACGGTGGTCATTTTTTCATAAACGATTATAAACAGGAAATAGCTGATTATATCGAGAAAAATGCTATGGAAGTAAGAAGCAGAAAAATGGGGACTTTCGTATACAACAAAATAACATGAGTTTATAATTTATAAACGGAGAGTGAATTGCAATATGGAAAATAATAAGATCATTGGCATAGTTGGTGCAGGAGTCATGGGAAAAGGTGTTGCACAGAGATTCGCACAGTACGGTTTTAATGTTATTGTACATGATATCTCCGAAAAAGTATTAAAGAGTTCTAAAAGGGAAATAGGCAGAGCGGCGGCTTTTTCAGCTATGATGAACAAGAGTATTGATGTTAAAGATACGTTTTCACGCATAAGTTTTACAAATTCATATGAAGGGTTTGAGAATGCTGATTTTGTAGTTGAAAATGTTACCGAGAATGAGGAGATAAAGATCAGTGTTTACCAGGAACTTGAAAAAGTTTGCAAAGAGGACTGCATTTATATGGTAAATACATCCTGTATACCAATAACCAAAATAGGAAGCATTACTTCCAGAAAAGAAAAGGTTATGGGAGTTCATTTTATGAACCCTGTGCCGATGAAGAATTTTGCTGAGAGCATCAGGGGCTGGTATACTTCTGATGAAACTATCGAATCTGTAAGAACACTCCTTGATACAGTTGGAATTGAGATAGAGGTCGTTAACGACAGCGCAGGATTTGTATCTAACCGCATCTCCCACCTCTATATGAACGAGGCCATGTACCTTGTTTATGAGGGCGTTGCTGAGGCGGATCAGATAGATAATATCTTCAAGAAGGCTTTTGCTCATAAAATGGGACCTCTGGAAACTGCTGACCTTATCGGCCTTGATACAGTCCTTGATTCTCTTGAGGTTCTTTATCATCAGTATGAGGATTCAAAGTATCGTGCTTGTCCGCTTCTAAAGAGAATGGTAGAAGCAGGATTGTTTGGAAGAAAGTCCGGAGAAGGCTTTTATAAATATTGATTCTATTAAGTAAATAATATAAACGAATAATCTGAAAGGTGAGCAATTATTATGAATAATGAGAAAATAATAATGGGGTTTTTAGGAAAGTATTTTGATGTTTCAAAGGTAAATAAGGATGATAATATATTTGAGCTTGGCTTTGTAAATTCACTTTTTGCAATGCAGATGGTAAGTTTCATTGAAAATGAATTTGACTTTGAGATAAGCAACGATGAGCTTAACCTTGACAACTTTAAGAGTATTAATTCAATTCTTGCGTTTATTGATTCTAAATCTGAATGAGGAGCTTTTGAATGAATTTGGAAAACATATTTGGTAATCTTATTCATGGCAGTGGTAAGGGCATTACTTTTACTCATGAGGACAGAGACGATGAGTTTTGTTCCTATGATGAGTTAAGAAAACAAAGTGCAAAACTATCTGCTTATCTGAAAAAAAATGGCGTCAAGCGTGGAGATGAAGTGCTTGTTCACAGTACTGACCTGAAGTGTTTTATAACATCTATTTGGGCGTGTTTCCATGGCGGATATATTGCAGTCCCAATAGATAACGCAAGTAATGGTACTAAGGCTCAGACTATAAAATACATATTGGATTCTATGAAAGCTCCTTGCGTGATCTGTGACAGTGTTTCAAAGGAATACTACTCAGGAGAATATGCTGACAGAGTATTTGATATAACAGGTATTGATCTTGAGACTGTGGATGTTGTATGTGAAACTCCGGTAAGTATAAAGCCTGAGGATATGGCTTATATTCAGTATTCATCCGGTTCTACAGGTACACCTAAGGGTACAGCACTTAGTTTTGGAAATATAGTTACTGATGCTCAAAGTGTTGCAAAAAGATGCAGGGTAAATAAAGATGATGTCATTGTTGTGTGGCAGCCGCTTACACACTGCTATGGAATACTTGCATTTCATTTTACTCCGCTTATTCTTGGATGTGATCAAGTGCTTATTCCAACAGCTGACTATATGAAGGATCCTATGGTGTGGGCAAGAAAGGTGGATCAGTATCATGGCACTATGAGTGGTATGATACCTTTTGCAGTAAAGAAGTTTATAAATTGTTATCAGCAGATAAATGAAACTTTTAACTGGGATTTTTCTTCGTTGAAAGTTGTTATTGTTGGTGGTGAGCAGGTAGATAAGAAAGTTTGTGAGCAGTTTTTAGATATTCTTGAAAAGTATAATGCTGATAGGCATTTGCTTGTTCCTGGCTATGGACTTACAGAGGCAACGGCAATTGCAAGTTTACATGATAATACCGGATTTATTAAAGAATATTATGTGCGCATAGGTACTATAGGTATCGGAAATAAAGTTGAATCTGATATTGGGCAAAATAATTCAACAGGTTTTATTTCATTAGGTTCTCCTTTGGATTGCATGACTGCTAAGATAGTTGATGAAGAAGATAATGACCTTGATGAAAATACTATTGGAAAACTGGTTATTTCGGGTGGCAATATTTCTCTGGGTTCATACAGTAAAGGAAAGGTAACACCATTAAAAGATCTGAAAAATGGCTGGCTTGATACTGGGGATCTTGCTTTTATATCTGACGGAAATATAATTATAGTTGGAAGAAGTAAGGAAATGCTTGTAATGAATGGCATGAAGTTTGCTGTAAGTGATATTGAAAATATCGTAATGGATACAGTTCAAGGTATTTATACAAAAACAGCAGCGTGTAATGGATTCAGTAAGACAAAATCTACAGAGCAAGTATATGTATTCATTGAAGCCGATATTTCTCTTGAAAATGCTGAAGAGAGATCGGTTTTCTTAAAATATCGTGACCTTGTAAGAAAAAATGTATTTGAAAAAACAGGACTTTTAATAGAAAATGTATTTCCTATAGTAGAAATTCCAACAACAGGTTCTGGAAAAACAAAGCGTTTAGAGCTTTCAAATCAAATAAATCAGGGTATGTGGGATGAATGTTCTAAACAACTTGAAAAGTCAACACACTTAGAAAAAAATACAGGAGTTGATAAAATGTCAATAGAAAAAGTAAGAAATATCATAAAAGATATAATTTCAGATTCAACTAAACTTCCAGTTGATGATATTGATACACAGTTCCATGATTATGGTATAGTTTCAGCGGAGATACCTCGTGTTGTGAAAGCAATCAATGAAAGATTTGGAACAAATATCGAGGTATCTGTTATATTTAATTATCCAAATATCAGGAGGCTGGCAGATTTTGTATATGAAAATATGAACAGTAAAACAGTAGAGCAGGTAGTTAACATAAAAATTGATGATTCTGACAAGAGCAATAAATTGGCAATAGTTGGTATGAGCTGCCGTTATCCTGGTGGAGCGGACAGTATTGATGAGTTCTGGAAAGTTCTTGAAGAAGGTATTGATGGAATTGTTGATATTCCTGAGGACAGATGGGACTTAGAACGCTATTATGATAGTGATAAGACGATTCCGGGAAAGATGTACTGTCGTACAGGTGGTTTCCTTAATACAGATATTTATGGCTTTGATACAAAGCTTTTTAATATGTCACCTAAGGAAGCAATTTCAGTTGCTCCTGAGCATAAAATGCTTCTTGAACTTACCCTTGAAGCCTATGAAAACGGCAACTTGAATATTGCTGATTACAACGGCTCAAATACAGGTGTATTTATAGGAATTTCTACAAATGAATATACTGTTTCAAATCTTTATTCTGGTGATTATAAGAAGATAGATGCATATGCACTTACTGGTACCTGTTATAGTACTTGCTGCGGAAGAATTTCCTATACATTTGGCTTTGAGGGACCTTGTATTGCTGTAGATACAGCTTGTTCATCTTCTTTGACAGCTCTTCAGATAGCCTGTCAGTCGCTTAAAAATAATCAGTCTGATGCAGTGGTAGTAGGCGGTATAAACCTTATGCTTACTCCTGCACCAAATATCGGATTTTCTAAGCTTCAGGCAACATCTCCGGAAGGTCACTGTAAGCCATTTGACGACTCTGCTGACGGTTATGGCAGAAGTGAAGGTGCTGGTGTTATAATTATTAAGCGTCTTGAGGATGCTGAAAGAGATAATGATAAAATTTTCGGTGTTATCCGTGCTGCTGCTATCAATCAGGACGGAAAGAGCAACGGTCTTACTGCACCAAGTGGTGCTGCTCAGGAAAAGGTCATCAGAAAGGCTCTTAAAGAAGCTGGTATCGATGCTGATATGGTAAGCTACGTTGAAACTCATGGTACTGGAACAAAGCTTGGAGACCCTATAGAAGCAGGTGCGCTTACCAATATTTATGGTAAAGCAAGAAGAAATAAGTCACCTTTACTAATAGGCTCTGCAAAGTCAAATATAGGACATACAGAAGCCGGTTCTGGTATGGCATCTATGATAAAGGTTCTTATGTCCATGGATCATGACGAGATACCTGGAAATCTTAATTTCAACACTCCTAACACATTTATAGATTGGAAAAACAACAATCTCAAAGTTGTTGCCAAGAACACCAAATGGAAGCCTGATGGTTGTCACCGTTATGCTGGTATAAGCGGCTTCGGATTCGGCGGTTCAAATGCTCATGTTATCGTTGAGGACTATTTTGACAAAACTCAGAGAGTATCTGATGCAGGAGAGAAGGGCAGTGGCCTTATACTTAAACTCTCTGCTAAGTCTGAAGCTTCATTGAAAAAGTATGCTGAGAAATATGTTAACTTCCTTTCAGAGTGTCCGGATGAGGATATTCCTGCTGTACTTAAACTTGCTAATACAAGCAGAGTTGACTATGAGTACCGTCTTGCTGTTACGGGTGCAGATAAGGAAACTATTATTACCCGTTTGAATAATTACATTAGTAGACAGGCTTCTGATGGTGTATATCACAACGGAAAAGATGGTATATCCTATGTTAAGGACCGAATGCCTGTATATATGTTTACGGGCCAGGGCTCACAGTATGTAGGCATGGGACGCGGACTCTATGAGAAATCAGTAGTATTTGCAGAGAACATGGATCTTTGCGCTAAGCTGTTCAAACCATATTTGCTCTGTTCTATAACTGATATACTTTATTCTGAGAAAGCTTCTGATGAAAAGGTGAATAAGACTTGTTACTCACAGCCGCTCATATTTGCATTTGAGTATTCACTTAGTAAGTATCTTGAAGCTTGCGGAATTAAGCCAGCAGCAGTTATGGGACATAGTATCGGTGAATACGCAGCAGCAGTAGTTTCTGGAGTTATGTCTCTTGAAGATGCTGTTATGGCAGTTGCTATAAGAGGACGTCTTATGGATTCTGCTCCTGGTTACGGAAGCATGGGAACATTGTTCGCATCAGAGGAAACAGTAAATGAGCTTATAGCTCCTTATTCTGATAAAGTATCTATCGCAACAAGAAATGCTGAGGCTAACTTTGTTATTTCTGGTGAGGCAGAGGCAGTAGAAGCTATATTACAGGAAGCTGAGAGCAAGAAAATCGAAACAAGACGTCTTATAGTATCTCATGGTTTTCATTCACAGCTTATGGCTCCTATACTTAGCGAATTTGAAGATATTATCAGCTCTGTCAAGATAAATGAACCGAAGATTACTTTCATTTCTGCACTCTATGGCAGATCTGTAACATCAGCTGAAGAACTTTCTCACGATTATTGGGTTCGTCATATCCGTGAAAAGGTAGATTTCTACAATGCAGTAAAGAGTGTTGAGGATAATAAGAACTATATCTTCACTGAGGTAGGTTCACATACCGTTCTTTCTTCACTTTGTAAGCTGATCCTTTCTGATAAGCCAGAGATATGTCCTGCACTCAGACGTAAGTATCAGGATAATGCCCAGATAGCAAGTATGCTTGGAATACTCTATGTTTCTGGTATCAATATAGACTGGAACAAGATAAGCTTTGACGAAATAAAGAATATCGCTAATCATACATTCCTTCCTACATATCCATATGATAAGCAGCATATCTGTGCTGAACTTACATTGGAAAATGATAATACAGCTCCTGCAGGTATCGGTGGAGATCCTCTCCTTGGATGGCATATTGAATCTCCACTCCTTCATGGGGCAAGTATTTATCAGCGTCTCTTTGACGAACATGAGCCTAAGTTCATGCCTGAGCATGTTATTTTCGACAAACCAATATCTCCGGCAGCAGGTCATATGTCCATGCTTATCTCTATGATGAAGAAGAACAATAAAAATGCTAAAAGATGCATAATCAGATCCGCAGAGTTCCATGCTCCTCTTGCAGTTGAAACTGATGAAACAAGAGTTGTTCAGTTCTGCCAGACTAAGCCGAATGCATTCGGAGTAAGTGATGTATCTATAGTCAGTCACTCTGATAATTCTGAGTGGCTCACACATATGGCAGGAAAAGCAGAAGTATCTGATGAGTATGCAGTTCCTGAGGACGCGATTGATGTAAACAAGGCAGAAATCCTTGAATATAGATATGATCCTGAGGATACTGTTTACGAAATGATGCGGAGCGCAGGATTTAAACTTGGTGATAACTTTAGAAGAATAGAAAAATATTCATTAAATGAAGATGGAAAATTTGCAACATGCTTCATTAAATCACCTGAAAATCTTTCTGAGGCAGGCATATATGTTCTTTATCCTGGAATGCTTGATTCCGTATTTCAGTCAAGTTTGTGTGTAGTTTATGAAGAATTGAATGAAATAAATAAAAAGAGTGCAAGTAATGAAAAGAAAACGGTAATTCCGTATTATATAGAAAGTTTGGAATTTAACTATATTCCTTTTAAAAATTTATGGTGCGTATCAACAGCAAGCATATCAGATGATATTTTTTATGCAGGAATGGAGGTGTATAATGAAAAAGGGGAGCTTGTTATAAGAATAAAAGGCATGCTTGGAAAGATAACTGACCGTTCAACACTTCTTCGTGAAATGACTGGGAATAAAGAAAAAATGTTCTATCAGGTAAATTGGCAGAATGTTAAGTTGGAGGTAAACAGTTATAATAATACATCGCCTGTATACATTTTGGCTTCAAATTATGATGATGCAAAGAGATTTGCAGACAAGTTTTCGGAGTCTGGAGTAAAGGCTGTATACAATGTTTATAACAGTGATGGCAATGTAGATTCTTGCATGGAAACATTCAAATCACTTGTTTTTGAATCTGGTAATGCAAAGTGCAGGCTGATGTTTATATGTGGTGTCGAAAAAGCTGATGATACTTACCTTTATGTGCGAAATGCTTTTGAAGTGGTAAAAGCTATTCAGGCAGACGATGAACTGAGCGGAAAAGCCGAGCTTCATTTCCTTACTCTCAATGCAAACAGTGTTGAAGATAATGTGGGAGCAGATCCTGCAGATTCATTAGTATGGGGTTTTGTAAAGACTGCTCGTGTAGAACATGAAGAACTGTTTGGTGGTATAGTTGATACTGATGAAAAGAATTATATTGAGCTTTCAGACATACTTATGAATGCACTTTCTATGAAGAGTGATGAAGAAATAAGCATACACAATGATAAGATGTATGTTTCAAGACTTTCAAGGGCTGAAAAGAGCTCCAAACTTACATCTATACCTGTAAAGTTCAGCGATGATGCAGCTTACATCATTACTGGCGGTACTGGAATGCTTGGTCAAATATATACAGAACAGCTTCTCAGTCATGGTGCTAAGAATATCGTTCTTATTTGCAGAAATCAGCCTTCTGATAAGATTATGGAAAATATTGATAGAATGAAAACGGAGTACAATTCTGACATTACTGTTGAATATTGTGATATAAACGAGCTTTCGAGCGTAAAAGATCTTATTGTACGTCTGGCTTCGGATGGCAAGATGGTAAAGGGGATAGTACACTGTGCAGGAGTTCTTCGTGATACTCCTATTAGCAGTATGACATGGGAGGATTTCCAGTATGTACTTGAGCCAAAGACTAAAGGTATACGTAATATAGTTGGTGCGGCAGGTAAGGATAAACTCGATTTTGTTATCATGCTTTCATCTGTTTCAGCTATATTCGGAAACTATGGACAGAGCAACTACTCTGCTGCCAATAGCTTCCTTAACGCTTATGCTGCACAACTCAATTCTGAGGGAGTTAATACGTATTTGGTATGCTGGGGACCATGGCAAGGCGGTGGTATGGCTTCCGGGAACCAGAGCGTTGACGAAAATCTCAGCAGAATGGGTATAGAGTCGTTCTCACCAGAATATGGCAGAGAGATAATCGGTTTACTTTTAGATAAGCCAAGAAAGCATGTTGTGGCTTCTGATGTAAACTGGGTGAAGTATGCTGAGAGCGTTGGGAAGTCTCAGGCAGAACATTTTATTGTTGAACTTATTGATAAGTCAAATGATGAGGAAACATTATCTGATTCAGATAATGGTAATTTTCTTGAAGAACTTAAAGCATTGTCAAATGATGAGCGAAAAGATGTTCTCCTTGGAAAATTACAGAAGATATGCAGTGATATAATGGGATTTCAGGGAGATCAAAAAATAAATCCCTATTCATCGATCAGTGAGCAAGGAGCAGATTCGCTGATGACATTCACAATGCGATCAAATATGAATAAACTGCTCGGAACAACTCTCGCAGTATCAGTATTCTTCAATTATCCGTCACTGGATCAGCTGACAGATTACTTGCTGGAAGATGTGCTTGTTTTCGAGGAAGAAGAGCAGGATGAGGATATAGATGACCTGCTTGAATCAATAAATAAATTAACTGAATAATCAAGAGGATGTAATGTACATGAGTAAGGCAATCTCAAAAAATAAAGAGGCAGAGTACAAAGAAGCTTTGCAGAAAGCAAAAAATAAAATTGAACAATTACAGGCTGAGAATGCTCAGCTAGATTCTGGAAATATAAAGTGTGAAATAGCTGTAACTGGTTTTTCGTGCCGTTTCCCAAATGGAGCAAATAGTCCAGAAGAATTTTGGAAGCGTCTTGCAGACGGATTTGACGCAGTGAGTGAGATAAAACGCTTTGATGTCGATTCTGTTTATAGTGCTGAAGCAAGAGAACCTGGAAAAATGTCAACGAGATATGCCTCATTTCTGGACGTTAACATAAAACAATTTGATAATATTCACTTTGATATTTCAGCAGTAGAGGCAAAATCACTTGATCCCCAGTACAGACTTCTTATGGAAGTCTGCTGGGAAGCACTTCTTGATGCAGGAGAAGATCCTGAGAGATTGAAGAATAGTAAAACAGGCGTATTTATAGGCATCGATTCGTTTGATTATTCTTTGAATGAATTTAATAAAGATGAATATAACGAAGTTGGACCTTATACTATTATGGGGGTATCACAACATGCAGCAGCAGGACGTATCAGTTATTATTATGATTGGAAAGGTCCAGCAATAGTATGTAATACTGCTTGTTCATCTTCATTATCAGCACTAAATTGTGCTGTAAGCAGTTTAAAAAACGGACAGTGTGATATGGCGGTAGTTGGCGGTGTAAATCTGCTGTTATCTCCTGTTGGATTTATTGGACTTTCACAGTTTAATGCTATTTCACCTGATGGAAGATGTAAGACATTTGATGCATCAGCAGACGGATTCGGTCGCGGAGAAGGCTGCGGTGTAATCGTACTTAAGAGACTTAATGATGCCGAAAAACAGGGAAGAAATATCAGAGCGATAGTAAAAGGAATATATGCAGGTCAGGATGGTAAGTCAAATGGCTTCTATGCTCCTAATGGAAAAGCAGAGCAGAGAGTAATAGAGAATGCTATAGAAAATGCTATGGTATCTGTGGATGATATAGATTATGTAGAAACTCACGGAACAGGTACGGTTCTTGGTGATATTATCGAGTCACAAGCTCTCTGTGGAGCTTTCAAAAAGAAGAAAAATAAGCTGAAGATAGGTTCAGTAAAGTCAAATATGGGACACCTTGAAGCAGCTTCCGGAATGGCAAGTATTATCAAGGTACTTCTTTCTATGAAGCATCATATGCTCCCACCAAGCATCAACATTAAGCAGCTTAATCCTGAAATTAACTGGAATAAGCTTGAAGTTGTATGTTCGCTTACAGAATGGAAGAAGGAAGATGGCTCACCTTTAATAGCTGGTATTAGTTCTTTTGGTATCAGCGGTGCGTTAGTACATACTATACTTGAGTCATACAATAAAAATGAAAACGAAAATACAGAAAAACTTCCTCAGATACCATGTTCACTTCTTACAGTTTCAGCAAAGAATGAAAAAGAGCTTCGGGCATCTGTAGAAGCTGCAATGGATTTCATTGAAAGAAATCCGGAAAAATTCAATGATATTATATATTCAATGCAGAAATGCAGAAGCACTCTGCCGATAAAATACGCAGTATGTGGTAAGGATAGTGCATCACTTTGTGCTGAGATACAGTCATCATTGGACAGCGAAGAAGTATATAATGCTTATTCCAAAGAACCAGTTGTAAAGAAGCATAAGATAGCATTCCTTTTCACAGGACAGGGAGCTATATATAAGGATATTGCTATTGAACTTTACAACTGTTCATTGGTTTACCGCAAGTACTTTGATCTTTGCTGTGAGCTTTTCAGCAAAACACTTTCAGTATCTATACATGATGCAGTATTTGGTGATAATGAAGATTGGGTAAAACGTGCAATATATTCACAAGCTGTAACATTCAGTGTAGAATATTCATTTTACCAGTATTGGAAATCACTTGGTATAGAGCCTGATATAATGCTTGGTCATAGCATAGGCGAATATGCAGCGGCTTGTGCATCCGGAGTTATGACTCTCGAAGATGCGGTACAGATGATCTCATGGCGTGGACAGATGATGGATTCTGTAGAGCCTGTCGGAAAAATGATGGGGATACTTTCAGACCGCAGCTCAGTAGAAGCAGCTATAGCAGAAAGCGGAACTCAGAATGTCGGAGTTGCAGCCTGCAATGCAGATAATAACGTTACTCTTGCAGGACTTGCAGATGAAGTCGATGAAGTAGTAAATTGTATTCAGAAGAAAAAAAGAGTTTTTGTCAATGACCTGAATATCCCATATCCTTTCCATACAAAGCTTATGTCGCATTATGAAGCTGATTATACAGCTAAAGTGGAGAAGATAAGTTTCAGCAAACCGAATAAAACGATCGTATCTACGGTTACAGCGGATAATGATGGTACCATATTTGCTGACAGTCATTACTGGGCTGAACATCTTTCTAAGACAGTCCGTTTTGCAGAAGCAATACGTAAAGTCAAAGAGCTTGGAGCAGACATATACATAGAAATAGGCGGAGCAGCAACACTTACCGGACTTTCCGGACAGTGCATCGGGGTAAGTGATAATATGCTTTTTCTTCCGTCACTAAGAAAAGGTAAGAGTGCATATGCACAGATTTCAGAAACTATTCAGCAGCTATATCTGAATGGTATTGATATCTCCTATGATGCACTTTATGCTGGACTCAAACACTCATATATAGAGCTTTATCCATATCAGTTTAAGAGGAAAGAATTCTGGATAGATAGTAAACAAGACCGTGTAAAGGTTCTGTCAAAAACAATAGATGAAAGTGAGAAAGTTGTTGTGTTAAAGGAACAGAAAAAAGAAAATAAAGAAAACAGAGTAAAGAAAAAGCTCCTTAATGATATAAGGATGATAACAGGAAATGATGTTGAAGATATCAGAACAGATCAAGAGCTGTTTTCGCTTGGTCTGGATTCAATTATGCTGCTTACACTTGGAAAGAAGATAGAGAGCAGCTTTAATTTAGAGATACCTATGGAGGTATTCTTTACAGAGCTGAATACTATAGATGCACTTGCAAAGTATCTGGCTGATAATCAGGCAGATATATCGGAAGAAGTACTAGCAGAAACAACTCCGTTACAGTCACCAGCTAAAGTAAAAACAATGGTTAACGCCCCTGTAATTCCTGCAGTTGCAGATGTACCTGCTTACAATGTACCTACATTTAATGTACCTATTGCCAACGGTGATGATATATCTTCACTTTTTAATAGACAGCTTTCAATTATGCAGGAGCAGCTTTCAGTTATGAAGATGCTTGGAGGACAGGTGCCTGTTGGACAGACAGTCCAGGCTCCTGTACAGGCAGTCCCATTAGCTCAGAAGAAAGAAGAAGCACCCAAAAAAGAAGTAAAGAAAATGGATACTTCTTTCTATAAACCATATCATAAGCAGAACTATAAGGCAGCAGATATAAGTCTTACTGGTAGCAGAGCAGAATATGTGGATAATATAATAGAAAAGTATACTAAAAAAATGCCAACATCTAAGGAATATCTTTCTAAATATATCTTTACAAATGCAAATGAAAGACATAATTCTGGATTTAAGCGTGAATTCAAGGAAATGTTCTATCAGGTACTTGCAAAAGATGCACATGGTTCACATATAATTGACTTTGATGGAAATGATTTTATAGATCTTACAATGGGATTTGGTGTAAACTTCTTTGGCTATGCACCTGAATTTGTTACAGAGGCAGTAGGCGAAGAATTGAAACATGGATTTGCTATAAGTGCACATAATAAGAAAACTGGAGAAGTTGCAGCACTTATTTCTGAGCTTACAGGAAAAGAGAGAGTAAACTTCTGTAATTCAGGAACAGAGGCTGATATGTTTGCTATAAGAATAGCAAGAGCAACAACAGGAAAGAAAAAGATAGTATTTTTTGGCGGAGCATATCATGGAACTGCAGACGGACTTCTTGGATTACCAATTTACAATGAAGATGGCTCAATATCAACGACATCTGTAATTCCGGGAATAACAGATGGATCAGTATCAGATCTTATTATTCTTGGATATAACTCACAGGTATCACTTGATTATATAACAGAGCATTCATATGAGATAGCAGGTATAATTGTTGAAACGGTGCAGAGCAGAAGGCCTGATCTTCAGCCAAAAGAATTTCTTCATAAGTTAAGAAAAATAACACAAGAAAAAAATATTGCTCTCATATTTGATGAAGTTATAACTGGATTCAGAATATGTGCAGGCGGTGCAGAAGAGTTTTTTGGGGTACAAGCAGATATGGTAACCTATGGTAAAGTAGTTGGCGGTGGAATGCCTATGGGAGTCGTAGCTGGTTCGGAAAGATTTATGAATAGTGTTGACGGCGGGGCATGGAAATTTGGAGATGATTCTGTACCAGAGTATGAAGCTCAAAGAACAATCGTTATGGGTACTTTCTGTCATCATCCTCTTACCATGGCAGCAGCATATGCAACATTGTCCCATATAAAGGCGGAAAAGGATATAATTTATCCTGAGGTAAATAAGAAAGCAGAGTATTTAATAAATACTCTTAATACATACTTTGAAGAAGAAAATGTTCCGTTCCATATGGTTAGTTTTGGAACATTGTTTAGATTTGTTATAGCTAAGGAATATGACATATTCTTTTATTCAATGATAACCAAAGGAATATTTGTCTGGGCAGGAAGGAACTGCTTCTTATGTACAGAACATACAAGCGAGGAAATTGAACGTATTATTTCTGCAGTAAAGGAAACGATATGTGAAATGAAGGAAGCAGGTTTTTTTCCTGAATCTTTCACACTGAAAACAGGCACAGGTGTGGAAGATAAAAAAGTGTCAGCAGATGGAGTAATAACTAAGCCAGCATCGTTAATTCAGCAGCGTCTGTATATTGAGTTGAAAGTAAATGAGGAAGATCCATTTGATATAGTTTCTGTCTATTTATCAAGAAAAAAAATAGATGAGGAAAGGCTTGAAAAAGTAGTAAATGAAATAGTTCAGAGGCATGAAGTTCTGAGAGCTTCATTTTTAGAAGAGGATGGACAACTTGTAATGAAAATACAACCATCCTGTAAGATAACGATAAACAAGATGGAGTCTTCTGAAGATCATGTGAAGCTAATTCAAAAATCTATAAAACGGTTTGATCTTTCTAAAGCCCCTCTTTTTGAGGTAATACTTGTAAAGCATGGCGAAGAAAATATTCTTATATTCCATTTCCATCATATTGTAGCTGATGGAATGTCAATGGATATATTCAATAGAGAATTTACTTCGCTTTATCATAATGAAGATTTGCCTGAATTAAAGAAGCAATATTCGGGATATGTTGATTATGAAAAACAGAAAATGACAGAAGAATGGCTGAAAGACAGAAGAGAATTCTGGATAAACGGATTACAGGATTGTGTTACACGACTTCCTCTTCCATATGACAAATATCCAGAAAAAGGTACAATGGCTGGTTCAACTCATGTTGACTATATTCAGAAAGATGAATTAGCATATTTGAAAGCAACAGCTAAGGAACAAGGAGTTTCATTGTTTATGATACTTCTTTCTGTTATTGATGTTGTTCTTCATAAAATATCTGGAGAAAATAATTTTGTAGTCTCGACTCCGGTTACAACAAAGTTTGCAGGTGGATTTGAAGACAACATAGGAATGTTTACCAATACAATGGCTCTTGGATGTCATATAGAACCATCTGAAAGTTTTGTCAAGCTTTTAAGAGATATAAAGAAGATGAGCCTTACTGCATATAGTAAGTCGGACTATCCGTATAATATGCTTGTAAATGATATTGATGCAAGAGGAGAAAGAGCAATTAATGTAGCTTTTGTATATGAAAATATTGACGGAAGAGATCCAAATCACATAAATGGACTTGAATTAGATAATATACCATTTATTAAACCGATTCAGGAGAATGAACTGCTTTTTGAGTGCCTTGAAAAAAGTGGTGTTATTGAAATACAGCTTGGTTATCAGACAGATTTGTTTGATGAAAAAACAGTTAGGCGTATATGTGGATATATTCATAAAATAATTGCAAGTATAACCGCAGATCAGGAAATAAAAATTACTGATATTGACATATTATCTGACAAAGAAAAGCAGCTTATTCTCAATGACTTTAATGCAACAGAATCAGAATATCCAAGAGACAAAACAATAGTTGAGCTGTTTGAAGAACAGGTAAAGAAATCATCGGATAATACAGCAGTTGTATTTGAAGATCAGGAACTCACATATGCAGAGCTTAATGCAAGAGCAAACAGTCTTGCGCATAAGCTTAGAGAACTTGGTGTAAAGCCTGATGATTTCGTAGCAATAATCTCAAACAGAAGCACGGAGATGATATGCGGAATCTATGGAATAATCAAGGCAGGCGGTGCATATGTGCCGATAGATCCGACATATCCAGAGGACAGAATAAGCTTCATGCTTGATGACTGCAAGCCAAAAGCAGTACTGAAGTATACAACAGAGAGTATAAATATTGACAGTGAAATACCAATAATAGACCTTGCAGACAGTAAGGTCTGGGAAGGTGCGTACGGAAATCCTGAGATTGTGAATAGGATGGGGGACGCAATATACTGTATTTATACATCTGGTACTACTGGAAAGCCGAAGGGTGTAATCAATAGAAATTATGGACTTGTAAACAGAATTTTATGGATGAATAGCAGATATCCAATAGGTACTGGAGATACAATACTTCAGAAAACGACATTTACATTTGACGTATCGGTATGGGAAATAATCTGGTGGAGTATAGTAGGAGCAAAAGTGGCATTACTTACTCCAGGAGGAGAAAAAGAACCAGATACATTATGTGATTCAATAGAAAAAAACAAAGTAACAACAATGCACTTTGTACCATCAATGCTATCGATGTTTGAGGAGTATGTGCAGGAAACAAATGGGGCTGCTGAAAAGCTTAGGAGTTTAAAGAATGTATTTGCTAGTGGTGAAGCACTCAAAAAAGTTCATGTAGATAATTTCTATAAAATAGCTGAAAGTGCCGGTCTTGGAATGAAGCTTGCAAACTTCTATGGACCAACAGAAGCAAGTATAGATGTAACATACTATGATTGCGTAGTTGAAGACAGAAATAGTGTGCCAATAGGAAAGCCTATAGATAATACACAGATATACATAGTAAATGAAAATAATCTCTGTGGAGTTGGAATGCCAGGAGAGCTTTGTATAGCCGGAGATGGTCTTGCAAGAGGCTATCTGAACAGACTTGAGCTTACAGCAGAGAAGTTCGTGAAGAATCCGTTTGGCGAAGGAAAAATGTACAGATCAGGTGATCTTGCAAGATGGCTGCCTGATGGAAATATCGATTACCTCGGACGAATCGATGAACAAGTAAAGATCAGAGGCTTCCGAATAGAGCTTGGCGAAATAGAGAGTAGAATTCGTGAAATAGAGAATATCAAGGATTGTGCAGTAATAGCGAGACCGGACAATACCGAAGAAAAAGCAATATATGCATATTACACAAGTGATACAGAAGTAAGTGTATCCGAGATAAGGGATAGGCTTAACGAGTGCCTTCCTGAATATATGGTACCTGCATATATGATGCATATAGATGCTATACCAGTGACTAAGAACGGAAAGCTTGATAAAAAGGCTCTTCCAGAGATAGAAACAAAGAATACAAGAGAATATGTAGCACCAAGAAACGAGGCAGAAGGAGCAGTATGTGAAGCATTTAGAAAGATACTTGGTGTGGAAAAAATAGGAGTACAGGACAGCTTCTTTGAACTTGGAGGAGACTCAATCAAGGCGATAAGAATAATCTCAATACTTAGAAACGCAGGATTTACAGCAACTGTAAAAGACGTAATGAACGGAAAAACAGCAGAAAAAATAGCACTCTTATTAAAGAATAATATTGAAGAAATAAAGTATGACCAGGGCGAAGTAACAGGAAAAGTTGTACCAACTCCGATCATAGACTTATTTGGAAAATTTGGGCTTGCAAAACCAGAGTACTTCAATCAGTCCATGATGTTCCCGATTGAAGGAATAGAGAATACAATAATTAAACAGGCGATAGAAGCACTTGTAAAGCATCATGATGTACTTAGATCGGTATACAGGAATAATGAACTTGAGATACTTCCAATAGCTGAAAGCAAGCTTTGTGATTTCTATGAGTTTGACTACAGCAATGAACCAGACAAACATAAAGCTGTAGAGAATAAGTGCAATGAGATACAGGATAGCATCGACCTTGAAAAAGGACCATTTGTAAAGATTGCAGTATTTGAGCTTGGAGAAACAAAGCAGATGATGTTTTGCATACATCACCTTGTTGTGGATGGCGTATCATGGAGAATATTACAGGAAGACTTTGAGACAGCGGTAAATCAGATAAAGGCTGGAAAGGAAGTAACACTTCCTGAGAAGACAGCCTCATTTATCGAGTGGAGTCAGAAACTGAAAGAGTACAGAAAAAAGATTGAAAGCAAAGAAAAAGAATACTGGAAAAATGCAGGTGAAAAAATATCAGAAGGACACATTGCAGGAGAGTATTCAAAAACAGAAACCGGTTATTCAGTTGCAGAGTTCAGTAAAGGAACAACAGAAAAGCTTTTGACAAAGAGTAGCAATGCATACGGAGCAAAAATAGACGAAGTATTGCTTGCAGGTTTAGCAAGAGCAGTTGGAAGAATAACGGGTCAGAAAAGCGTGGCAATAAAGCTTGAAGGACATGGACGAGAAGAAATACATGAGCCAATTTCTATAGACCGGACAGTAGGCTGGTTTACAAATATATATGCAATATTACTGAAATGCAACGAAGATAATGATGAAGCAATAATCAATGCAAAAGATACTGTAAGAAGTGTATCAAATATGGGAATGGGCTATGGATATGTGGAGCATGAAGATGAACCAGATATCTGCTTCAATTATCTCGGTGACTTCAGCGGAAGCAAGACTAGTTTTGTTAGCGAGTACAGTACAGGTAATGATGTGGCATCAGAAAATGGTTTGGATAGCAAGGTTCTGATCAACGGACAGATAAGTGAAGATAAACTTACACTATTCATATTATCTCAATATGGACAGAACTTTACAGAAAAAATAAAAAATGAATTAGAAAAAAGCATAGAAGAACTTGCAGAGTATTGTTCAAAAGATGAAAATGATAAAAAAACCATATCTGATATGGAATTTGATTCACTTGATGTAGAAGGGCTTTCTTTTATAAATTCATTAATAGGTTAATTGAAGGGAATACAATAATATGGAAATTGTAAATAATAAAATAGAGAACATTTATCCGTTGACTCCGCTTCAGTATGGAATGTTGTTTCATAATTTATATGAAACAGATTCAAGTGCATATATAATACAGCTAGAATTTAAAATATATAAGAATATAGATCCAGAAATAATAAAAAAAGCTTTGAAGCTTTTGTCCGCTAAATATTCTGTTTTACGTACTTTATTTGTATATGAAAAAGTTAAAGATGCTTGTCAGGTAGTTCTTAAAGAACGGGAATTAGAGTTCGATTATATTGATTTATCAAATAAAAAGATTTATGAGCAAGAAGCTTTAGTAAAAGAGCTCCTTACTTCTGATGTAGCAAAAGGATTTGATCTTCAAAAAGATACATTGATTAGATTAAAGTGTATAAAATTATCTGATAAGCAGAATTTGTTGGTTTTCAGTAATCATCATATAATAATGGATGGTTGGTGTAATACTATTTTATTTAAGGAACTTTTCAACTTTTATGAAAGAATGAGCAATGGAGAAAAGTACAATACTATTCTTGATGAGATCAATCAAAATAATAAAAAATCTTCTGATTATGGTGATTATTTAAGGTGGTTAGGAAAACAAGATAAGGGAAAAGCAAGAAAGTATTGGGAAAAAGAGCTTGAAGGCTATGATAATGATAGCGACATAAAACGAATGATTAAGCCTGAAGCTACCAAAGATCAGATTAGAGAATGTTCTATTGAGATATATCCAAAGATAACTCAAAAGCTAAAGGCAATAGCAGGAAAAGCTGGAAGTACAATAAATATAGTAGCAGAAACAGCAGTAGGAATAATGCTACAGAGATATAGCGGAAGCAATGATGTGGTGTTCGGTAAAGTAGTATCTGGAAGAAATGCAGATATACCTGGAATAGAAGATATGGTAGGTCTGTTCATAAACACGATACCTTTAAGAGTTGAAGCAGGAAAAGATGAAACAATAATAGGATTGTTGAAAAAGCAGCAGAAAAAGAGCATAGAAAGTACTAATTACGATTACTATTCACTTGCAGAAATTCAGAATATGACAATTCAAGGAGCAGAGCTAATAAAGGTACTGTATGTATTTGAAAATTATGATTCAGGATTAAAAAATGATGCTTTAGCTAATACTGGAATAACTGTAGAAAGCAGTCGGGAAAAGACAAATTATGGAATAACAATATCGGGATTTGAGGATGAAGGAAAGCTCTGCTTCACAATATTGTATGATCCAAATAAGTATTGTAAAGATGAAGTAGAGTTGATACTTGAAAGACTGTTGAAGATTTGTGAAGAGATGGCGGATAAGCCGGACAGCAAGGTTAGCGAGATTGTGACCGTGACGGAAGCAGAAAAACAACTGATTCTTAATGATTTCAATGCAACAGAAACAGAGTATCCAAGAGACAAAACAGTAGTAGAATTGTTTGAAGAACAGGTAAAGGAGACACCTGACAATATTGCTTTAGTATTTGAGGATAAGGAGCTTACTTATGCAGGGCTTAATGCAAAGGCAAATAGTCTTGCATATATGCTTAGAGAGCTTGGAGTAAAGCCTGATGATTTTGTAGCAATTATTGCAGACAGAAGTATTGAAATAATTGAGGGAATATATGGTATCATTAAGGCAGGTGGAGCATATGTACCGATAGATCCTACATATCCTAAGGACAGAATAAGCTTCATACTTGAGGACTGCAAGCCCAAAGCGGTGCTGAAGTATACAACAGAGAGTATATTGTTAGATAACAGCATACCCGTAATAGACCTTGCGGACAGTAAGGTCTGGGAAAATGAGCTTGAAAATCCTGAACATGTAAATAAGGCAAATAATCTTATCTATTGTATCTATACATCTGGTACAATGGGAAAGCCTAAGGGAGTAATGGTTGAGCACAGAAATGTAATAAAACTGGTAAAGAACTGTAATTATACCGAACTTAATGAAAAAACAGTAATATTGCAAACAGGCCAGATGATGTTTGATGCATCAACATTTGAAGTCTGGGGAGCAGGGCTGCACGGAGGAACGTTGCATCTTGTGAATAAGGAACTGATGCTCAATACAGTAACGTTCAAGAAGTATATGGAAGAAAAAGGCGTAAATACGATGTTTATAACAACTGCGTTGTTCAACCAGTTCATAAGTGAGGACAGCACGATTTTTAATTGTCTTGACCATCTTATGTTTGGCGGAGAAGCAACATCAGAAAAGTATGTGGAGATACTCAGAACGCAAGGGAATGTAGCGGACTTCAGAAACGTCTATGGACCAACGGAAACAACAACATTTGCAACGCAATATACTATAAAAGAAAAGGTTGATAAGACACCGATTGGAAAACCAATATCAAATACGCAGATATACATAGCAAACGGAGACAAGCTCAGTGGAATCGGAGTACCTGGAGAGCTGTGCATAGCGGGAGATGGATTAGCAAGAGGATATCTAAACAGATCAGAGCTGACGGCAGAAAAGTTTGTGAAGAATCCGTTTGGCAAGGGAAGAATGTACCGCAGTGGAGATCTTGCGAGATGGCTGCCGAATGGAAATATCGAGTATCTGGGACGTATTGACGAACAGATAAAGATCCGTGGTTTCCGAATAGAGCTTGGCGAAATTGAAAACCGTATCCGTGAGATTGAAAACATAAAGGATTGTGCAGTAATAGCAAGAGCAGACAGCACAGGAGAAAAGTCAATATATGCGTACTATACGAGCGACAGAGAAGAAAACGTATCTAAAATCAGGGATAGGCTCGGCGAAAGCCTGCCCGAATATATGGTACCGTCATATATGATGCAGATAGAGAAGATACCTGTAACAAAGAACGGAAAGATCGACAAGAGAGCCCTGCCTGAGATTGAGGCAAAGACTACAAGAAAGTACGTTGCTCCGAGAAACGAGATCGAAGAGAAGATATGTGCAGTTTTCAGCGAGATACTCAACGTTGAACAAGTCGGCGTGAAGGATGGTTTCTTTGAGCTTGGCGGACATTCACTGAGAGCAACAAGACTTGTAAACCGTATTGAGGCAGAGACTGGTACAAGAATAGCACTCAAGGATGTATTTGCATACCCGACAGTAGAACAGCTTGCGGTTTTAGCAGGAGCAGAAACTGAGGAATATATCCCGATACCCAAGGCAGAGGAGAAAGAATATTATCCAATGTCATCAGCTCAGAAGAGAACATATTTTATCCAGCAGATGCAGCCTGAGGCAGTAACATACAATATGCCGGGAAGTTTTAAGCTTACAGGAGAAGTGCGTCCTGATGCTCTCAGAGCTGCATTACAGACAGTGACAGATCGTCATGAGATACTGAGAACAGTATTCCTAATGATAGATGGGGAACCAGTACAAAAGATACTGGATTATGTAGAAGCTGATTTTGAATATGTATCCAGCAGCGAATCAGACGAAAATTTAATGACAGAGTTCCTGAAGCCATTTGACCTTACAAGCGGAAAGCTCGTGAGAGTAAAGCTCGTAAATAAAATCAAATACCATCTTTTGATGTTTGATATGCATCATATTGTAAGTGATGGAATGAGTATGAATATTTTTGTAAACGAGATAATGGCAATATGTAACGGAGAAAAACTTGAACCACTGACACATCAGTTTAAAGACTATAGTGAGTGGATGAGAACTCGTGATCTGAGCAATCAGGCAGAATACTGGAAAAGTCAGTTTGATGATGAAATTCCTGTACTTAATATGCTGACAGATTATCCAAGACCGCAAGAGCAGAGCTATGCAGGATCAAAGGCAGAAATATTTCTTGATGAAACACTTAGTGAAAAGATTAAGCAGCTTGCAAATAAGAATGAAGCCACAGCGTATATGGTATTTCTTGCTGCGGCAATGGTAATGCTGGGTAAGTACAGCCGACAGGAAGATATTGTTATTGGTTCACCGATCAGCGGACGTACACACAAGGATACCGAAGGAATGCTTGGTATGTTTGTCAATACCCTTGCAATGAGAGGAAAGCCTGAAAAGAACAAAACATTTTCTGATTTTCTTGCTGAGATCAAGGAGACTTGTCTGAAGGCATATGAGAATCAGGAATATCCTTTTGAAGAACTTGTCGAAGCCGTTGATGTACAAAGAGATATGTCAAGAAATCCTTTATTCGATGTAATGCTTATATTACAGAACAATGAAAGTATAGAATTTAAGCTTGGAGAAAGTAAGACTGAATTAACAGGTATAGAAGATACCATTGCTAAATTTGATTTGATTTTCAATATAGAAGAAATAGAAAACAGATTTGATATTATGTTGGGTTACTGTACAGATCTGTATAGAGCAGAAACAGCCAAAGAGATAATAAAGCATTTTGTGGAAATACTCAAGGCAGTTACATCAAATGAAGAGCAGAAGCTTGGCAAAATAGAAATGGTGACAGCAGAAGAGAAGTCCCTCATTCTTAATGACTTCAACAGAACAGAAAAAGAATATTCAAGAGATAAGACAGTAGTTGAACTCTTTGAAGAACAGGTAAAGAAATCATCAGATAATACAGCAGTTATATTTGAAGGTCAGAAACTCACATATGCAGAGCTTAATGCAAGAGCAAACAGCCTTGCGCATAAGCTGAGAGAACTCGGAGTAAAGCCAGATGACTTTGTAGCAATTATTGCTGACAAGAGTATAGAGATAATTGAAGGAATCTATGGAATTATTAAGGCAGGCGGAGCGTATGTGCCGATAGATCCTACATATCCAGAAGACAGAATAGTGTTTATGCTTGAGGACTGTGCACCGAAGGCGGTACTGAAGTATACAACAGAGGGTATAGAACTGAGTGCAGAAGTGCCTGTGATAAATCTCGGTCAGAGCGAAGTCTGGGAAGGTGTGTCCGAAAATCCTGAGACTGTGAACAAGCCTGGGGACGCAATATATTGTATCTATACATCAGGTACAACAGGAAAGCCAAAGGGTGTAATAGTAGAACATCACAACGTTGTAAAGCTTGTCAAAAACTGTGATTACACTGAGCTTAATGAGGAAAGCGTTATCCTTCAGACCGGACAGATGATGTTTGATGCTTCAACATTTGAAGTATGGGGTGCAGCTTTGAACGGAGGAACACTTCACCTTATCAGCAAGGAAAATATGCTGGATGCTGCAACATTCAAGAACTATATGATAGGGAATGGCGTGAATACGCTGTTTATCACAACAGCACTTTTTAACCAGTTTATTAGCGAAGATAAGACGATTTTTAACTGTCTTAAGCACCTTATGTTTGGTGGTGAAGCAACATCAGAGTGCCACGTAGAAATACTGAGAAACCAGAATACAGGCATAGATTTCAGAAATGTCTACGGACCGACAGAGACTACAACGTTTGCTTCACACTATATTATAAAAGATAAGGTTGACAAGACGCCTATCGGAAAGCCGGTTTCAAACACACAGATGTACATTCTTAATGGAAATGAACTCTGCGGAATTGGAGTGCCCGGAGAGCTCTGTATCGCAGGTGATGGTGTAGCAAGAGGCTATCTTAACAGACCTGGGCTGAATGCTGAAAAGTTCGTGAAGAATCCGTTTGGTGAGGGAAAAATGTATCGTTCAGGAGATCTTGCAAGATGGCTTCCTGACGGAAATATCGAGTTCCTTGGAAGAATAGATGAACAGGTGAAGATACATGGATTCAGAATTGAGCTTGGCGAAATAGAGACAAGGATACATGATATTGAGAAAATCAGGGATTGTGTTGTAATCGTCAAGACTGACAATACTGGTGATAAGGCGATTTACGCATATTATACCGGAACAGAAAAGGTTGAGATCACAGATATACGTAGCAAGCTTGCAGAGAACATGCCAAATTATATGATTCCTGCATATATGATGCAGCTTGAAGAACTGCCTGTAACAAAGAACGGAAAGATCAACAAGAGAGCCCTTCCTGAGATTGAGGCAATGGCTACGAGAGAGTACGTTGCTCCGAGAAATGAGATCGAAAAGAAGATATGTGCAGTTTTCAGCGACATACTCAATGTTGAACAAGTTGGAGTGAAAGATGGTTTCTTCGAGCTCGGCGGACATTCATTGAGAGCAACCAGACTCATAAACCGTATTGAGGCAGAGACTGGTACAAAAATAGCACTCAAGGATGTATTTGCATACCCAGCAGTCGAGCAGCTTGCGATACTTGCTGGAGCAGATTCAGAGGAATACATTCCAATACCCAAGGCAGAGGAGAAAGAATATTATCTGATGTCATCAGCTCAGAAGAGAACATATTTTATCCAGCAGATGCAGCCTGATGCAGTAACATATAATATGCCGGGAAGTTTTAAGTTTACAGGAGAAGTGCGTCCTTATGCTCTTAGAGCTGCATTACAGACAATGACAGATCGTCATGAAATACTGAGAACAGTCTTTCTGATGATAGACGGAGAACCTGTACAGAAGATACTTGACCATGTAGATGCTGATTTTGAGTATGTAACAAGCGATGGCTCAGATGAAAAGCTGATGGCAGAATTCCTGAGACCGTTTGAACTTTCAAGCGGAAAGCTCGTGAGGGTAAAGCTTGTTGATAAGGGTGAGTATCGCCTGATTATGTTCGATATGCATCATATTGTCGGAGATGGAATGAGCATGAATACCTTCACAAAAGAGATCATGGCGCTGTACAACGGAAAAAAACTTGAACCACTGACACATCAGTTCAAGGACTACAGTGAGTGGATGAGAAGCCGGGATCTGAGCAGACAGGCAGAGTACTGGAAGAGCCAGTTTTACGATGAGATACCAGCACTTGATATGCCTACAGATTATCCGAGACCACAGGAACAGAGCTATGCAGGAACAATGCTCAATTACCAGCTTGGTGAGGAACTAAGTGGAAAGATAAGGGAACTTGTAAAGAATACAGGTGCAACCGGGTACATGGTATTCCTTGCAGCAGCAATGGTGACATTGAGCAAGTACAGCAAACAGGAAGATATAGTAATAGGCTCACCAATCAGCGGAAGAACTCACAGAGATACTGAGGGAATGCTTGGAATGTTCGTAAACACACTGGCAATGAGAGGAAAGCCGAAGAAGAATAAAACATTCAGTCAGTTCTTGAAGGAAATAAAGGAGACTTGTTTGAAGGCATACGAGAATCAAGAATATCCATTTGAAGAACTTGTAGAAGCAGTGGATGTTCAGAGAGATATGTCAAGGAATCCGATGTTTGATGTAATGCTTGTACTTCAGAACAATGAGAGTACTGATATAAAGCTTGGAGACAGTGAAGCGGAAGGAACAGGTATAAAGAGCACTATTGCAAAGTTTGACATGACTTTCAATATAGAAGAAGTAGGAGAAAAGTTCTATATAGTATTTGAGTACTGTACTGATTTATTTAAGGAAGAGACAGCAGAGCAAGTAGTAAAGCATTTTGAAGAAGTACTGAAAGCAGTAACATCCAATGCAGAACAAAAGCTTGGTGACATCGAAATGGTTACAGAAATAGAAAAGCAGCTCATACTGAATGACTTCAACGCAACAGAAACAGAGTACCCAAGAGACAAGACAGTAGTAGAGCTGTTCGAGGAACAGGTAAATAAGACACCTGACAATATTGCTTTGGTATTTGAAGATGAGAAGCTGACCTATGCAGAACTGAACGCAAGAGTAAATAGTCTTGCGCATAAGCTGAGAGAAGTTGGGGTAAAGCCTGATGATTTTGTAGCAATAATAGCAGACAGAAGCATAGAAATTATAGCTGGAATCTACGGAATCATAAAGGCAGGCGGAGCATATGTGCCGATAGATCCTACATATCCAGAGGACAGAATAAAATATATGTTTGAGGATTGTGGACCGAAGGCAGCAGTTATATATACATTAGAAAATATTAATATTCCTGAGAATATTAAAGTTATTGATCTTGCTGATAGCAGTGTATGGGAGTACGGAAATGAAAATCTTGAATTTGTAAACAAACCTTCAGATCTTGCGTATTGTATCTATACATCAGGTACAACCGGAACACCAAAGGGAACAATGCTTGAACATCATGGAGTGGTAAATCTAAAATATTATTTTGCGAATAGAATGGGAATAAATGAAAATGACCGTGTATTACAGTTTGCAAATTATATATTTGATGCCTCAGTGTGGGAAATGACAATGGCATTGCTGAATGGAGCAGCATTAGTTTGTGTACCAACAGGATTAGCACAGGATACAAAAGCCTTTAATGAATATTGTGCAAAGAATAAGGTAACAGTTGCAACATTGCCTCCGAACTATTATGTTCAGGAAGATGTTAAACTGAATTTGAGATTAATAATAACAGCAGGCTCAGAATCAAATAAGTTCATACTTGAAAAGTCTAAAAACAGCGGCTATATAAATGCATATGGACCCACAGAGACAACAGTATGTGCAACATATTGGAAGAGACCGGAAGGTTTTGATGAGGCAACAGCTCCAATAGGGGTGCCTATAGATAATTTCCAGGCATTTATTATGAACGGAAATAATCTTTGTGGAATCGGAGTACCAGGAGAGCTTTGCATAGCCGGAGACGGATTAGCAAGAGGGTATTTGAACAGACCAGAACTTACAGCAGAGAAGTTTGTAAAGAATCCATTTGGTGAGGGCAGAATGTACAGAACAGGCGACCTTGCAAGATGGCTTCCTGACGGAAATATAGATTTCCTTGGTCGAATCGATGAACAGGTAAAGATCAGAGGATTCCGAATCGAGCTTGGAGAGATTGAGAGTAGAATACGTGAGATAGAGAACATCAAGGGCTGTGTAGTAATAGCGAAAGCAGATGCAAGTGGAGATAAGGCGATATATGCATATTATACAAGTGATATTGAAGTTAGCGTATCCGAGATAAGGGATAGGCTCAGTAAAAACTTGCCTGAATATATGATGCCTGCATACATGATGCAGATAGAGTTAATACCAGTAACAAGAAACGGAAAACTTGACAAAAGAGCGCTGCCAGAGATAGAAGCAATAGTGACAAAGGAATATATCGCACCAAGAAATGAAGCAGAAGAAGCAGTATGTGAAGCATTCAGTGAAATACTTGATGTAAAAAAAGTTGGAATTCAAGATAACTTCTTTGAATTAGGAGGCGACTCAATCAAGGCAATAAGAATCATATCAAAGCTTAGGAATACAGGATATACAGCAACAGTTAAAGACATAATGAATGGAAAGACAGCAGAGAAGATAGCAATTGCAGTAAAGAGAAATACAGAAGAGAGAAGGTATGAACAGGGAGAAGTTACAGGCAAAGTAGAGTTAACACCAATCATAAAATCATTTGGAGAATGGAAACTTGCCAAACCAGAACACTTCAATCAGGCTATAATGATTTCAGTAACTGGAATAGAAAATGGAGTGATAAAGCAGGCTATAGAAGAGCTTGTAAAGCATCATGACATTCTAAGAGCAGTGTATAGGAATAATGAACTTGAGATATTGCCAATAGCTGAAAGCAAGCGTTGTGACTTTTATGAGTTTGACTACAGTCAAGTAGAGGATAAGCATAAAGCAGTAAAAGAAAAGTGTACAGAAATACAGGGAAGTATTGACCTTGCAAACGGACCACTTGTAAAGATAGCAGTATTTGAGCTTGGAGAAACAAAGCAGATGATGTTCTGTATACATCACCTTGTGGTAGATGGAGTATCATTAAGAATACTGAGTGAAGACTTTGAGTCAGCAGTAAGTCAGATAAAGTCAGGAAAGGAAGTAAAACTTCCGGATAAGACAGCATCGTTTATCGAGTGGAGCAAAAAGCTGAAAGAGTATGGAGAAAAGCTTAGAAGCAAGGAAAATGAATACTGGAAGAGAGTGAATGCTAAGATAGCTGAAGGTCATGTTACAGGTGAGTATACAGAGACAGAAGCAGGATATGCAGTAGCTGAATTCAGTAAGGAAACAACAGAAAAGCTTTTGACAAAGAGCGGGAATGCCTATGGAGCAAAAGTAGATGAAGTATTACTTGCAGGCTTAGCACGAGCGGTAGGAAGAATAACAGGACAGAAGAGTGTGGCAATAAAGCTTGAAGGACATGGTCGAGAAGAGATACATGAGCCTATCTTAATAGACAGGACAGTAGGCTGGTTCACAAATGTATATGCAGTATCACTTGAATGCAGTGAAGATAATGACGAGTCAATAATCAATGCAAAGGATACTCTAAGAAGCATACCAAATATGGGAATGGGATATGGATATACAGAGCATGAGGGAGAACCAGATATTTGCTTCAATTATCTTGGAGATTTTAATGAAGGTAATGTTCAAAATATAGGTCAATATAACAGTGGGTTAGAAACAGCAAAGGAAAATGATATGCTTGATAAAATTTTGATAAATGGTCAAACTTTGGGGGAGAAACTTAGTTTTGACATAATTTGTCAAAAGAAGTATGGACAGCAGTTTGCAGAACAGATCAAAATAGAATTTGAGAAAAGTGTAGGGGAATTTGCTGAATATTGTGCAGCAAGTAAACACTCTTCAAAGATGACTAATGACAATATAATAAATAATAAATCGAATATTAAACTAACATATGATCAGTTTATTTTTAATAATACTATTTATGAACGTTTGGCTAAATATAATTGTGAGGATATTGCGTCAGAATATGTTAAGTCAATAACTGAAAAAGAAATAATTAATCTATATAAGCCTTCATATACACAAAAACATTTTTATGAAATGGATAATAATATAGTTATAGCTAAATTATCAGCTTATAACATAAATAGTGATGATGTTATCTCTATTTTAAATGAACTGATAAGAACCCAGGAAGTATTCAGAACAGCATATGATATTAATATTGATAAAATGAAAGTTTATAATTATTCAAAAATAGAAATACCTGTTTTAAATAATATAAATTATGAAAAATGGATTTCTTCAATTTTTACCACTTATAAAGGAGATATTTTAAATAAAGGAGGGCTTCTTTCAAGAATATTTGTTGTAAAAAATGATTATAACCAATTTGATGTTTATTTTATATGTCATCATTCAATATCAGATGCAACGTCTGGTTCAATAATTCCTGAATTGTTTAATAATATTGCAATTGGAAATAAAAATGGCTATTTACCTAAACGCTCATTTAGCGATGTAATTGTTGGGAAAAAGAAGTTAAGTAAAAATTATGAAAATAAGATAAAAGCTGAAGATTTTAAGAAGGCTCTTGAAAAATTTAACAATGCATTAAAAAATGAAAACTATAAATATGCATACATAGAAATGAAGAAGAAATATTCAAAAGCTGAGATAGCTGTAATAAATGATAACAATTTGAAGTGGCTGATAGATACGATGCTTGAATTGTTGCCGGATGAGTTATGTGATTATTTAGAAAACCGGTTGCCTTTTATACTTATACATAATGGACGGACAAGTTTGGATTACAGTACACTTGGAATGTTCCTTTCCTTAATTATAGGAACTTATAATTCTGAAAACAGTATTGATTCTATAATTAAGGAGCTTGCAGATTATCGAATAAAAGATCTGGATATACCTGATCACTTAGAAGCTTTAAATGATCAATTATTACATGAGATGAAAATGGTTCCATTTTTTAATGTTCAAAGTATACGTACGGATTTTAATGTTGAAAAAGATTCGTTAATGGTAACTACAACTGATAAATTTTTACCAGAAGTTGCACTTATGATGAATAATGATCAAATTTATATAAAAATTCCGATCGTATATAAAGATATGGATAATTTAAAGGAAAAGATATTTTTATCTTTCAAAATAAAAGGAGTATATAATGAAAACAAATAAGAAAAATAGTTCTTTATATCACGAGCTTTTTATGAAAGATAATAAAAAAAATTATATGTTGGCTTTTTGTGCAAAAATTATTGAAGCTGTAGCTAATATTCTAATTGCTGTTATGTTCTGTTTTTTAATTGATGGAATTGCAGATAAAAGCCTTGATATTCTTTTTAAAGGAATTATTATAGCTGCTCTTATGATATTACTTACATTGATAGCAAAATTTATGGAAAAAAAGTTTGCAAATCAGTATATTATGACATCACTATCAAGATACAAGATATATATTTTTAAAACAATTTTAAAGAAAGACATAAGTGCCTATGCAGATATTTCATCCAGTGGATTCATTAATTCTTTTTCAAACGATTTACAGCTTATTGAGACTAATTATATTAAAGGATTAATTGACATATTCTTCTATATATTTCAGTTAGTGATAACGTTAATAGTAATGGCAGTTCTTAACATTTATTTAATGATTGCAATTGTAGTTATTAGTATAATACCAGTATTTATAGCATTAAAAACAGGTAATGACTTAATAAAGAAGGAAAAAAAGACTTCTGAAAAAAACGAAACTTTTATTGATCAAACGAAAGAATTGCTTAATGGATTTGTTGTTATAAAGTCGTTTAAATCAGAAGAACAAATTTTAAAGATGTTTGATAATAAGAATTTTGTTCTGGAAAATACTAAAAATGAACGCCGTGAAGCTGATGATTCTATGCAAATAATTGGTACTTTATCTACAGGACTTATGCTTGTTGTTATAATTATATTGGGAATATTCTTTTCATTTAAAGGTATTGGAACACTTGGTTCTCTTTTTTCATTTGTCCAGCTTACAAACTATATTTCAGCGCCAATTGAAAAGTTATTTCCAATGGTAACTAAGTATAAAGCTTCCCAGGGACTTATTGATAAAGTTATAGAAAGACTTAATAATGCAACAGTAAAAGAAGGAAATAAAATTATTGATTCATTTAATAAATCAATATGTCTAAATGCTCTTTCGTTCTCATATGATGGCAGTGAAGATGCAGTTAAGGAGCTTGATATTGAATTCAAAAAGGGCGGAAGCTATGCAGTAGTTGGTCTTTCAGGAAGCGGTAAAACAACTTTATTTAAGCTGATGCAGGGTTTCTATAATGATTATAGAGGAAGTCTTACAATTGACGGAATAGAGATGAAAGAGATAAGTTCGGACAGTTTAGCAACAATGCTTGGTGTTATTCAGCAGAATGTTTTCCTTTTCAATGCTTCACTTCAGGATAACATTACAATGTTTGGAGATTTTTCAAGGGAAAAGCTTGATGATGTAGTTAATAAAGCTGGGTTAAGCAAGCTTGTAAATGACAAAGGATATGATTATCTTTGCGGTGACAGCGGAAACAATCTTTCGGGCGGTGAGCAGCAGAGGGTATCTATCGCCCGTGCATTACTTAAGGACAGCAGCGTACTCTTAATGGATGAGGCTATGTCAGCGCTTGATAACACAACTGCGCAGGAAATAAGTGATGCCGTACTTGCTATACCAGATATTACTAAAATTCTTATAACACATAAGCTTGATGAAAGACAGCTCAGAAAAGTTGACAGCATCATTGTAATGAATAATGGTCAGATAATAGAACAAGGAAGCTTTGATGAGCTTGTAAATGAAAAAGGAATGTTTTGGTCACTTTATAATGTGTCCGGGATGAGCAATAATAATGAAGAGGTTTTGGTATGAGTGAACAGAAAATTAAATGTGTAATATGGGATCTTGATAATACTATATGGGACGGTATCCTTATTGAGGATAAAGATGTAAAGTTAAAGCAGGAAGCAGTTGAAACCATAAAAGAACTGGATAAAAGAGGAATTCTCCAGTCTATAAGTAGCAAGAATAATTTTGATGATGCTAAGGCTAAACTTGAAGAATTCGGAATATGGGAATTTTTCATCTATCCTAAGATAAACTGGAACAGTAAGTCTGAAGCAGTTGGTGAGATAGCAAAGAATATCAACATTGGTATAGATACTCTTGCATTTGTTGACGATCAGCCATTTGAGCGTGAAGAAGTTGCTTTTGGACATCCGGAAGTACTTTGCATAGATGCTGCTAATATTTCCAAGATCACTGAAATGGAGCGTATGGTTCCTATGTTCATTACAAGTGATTCATCAAACAGACGTAAGATGTATCAGACTGATATTGTGAGAAATGAAGTTGAACAGGAATTTACTGGTACAAAGGAAGAATTCCTTAAAACTCTTGATATGAAGCTGACTCTAAGACATGCACAGGTTTCCGATATCCAGCGTATGGAGGAACTTACAGTCCGTACTCATCAGCTTAATTCTACTGGTTATATATATTCTTACGATGACCTTACAAGACTTATGGAATCTGATGAATATGAGCTAATCGTTGCAGGTCTTGACGATAAGTATGGTACTTATGGAATGATAGGAATGGCGCTTATCAAAAAAGAAGAAAAAAAATGGGAACTAGAACTTTTACTCATGTCATGCCGTGTAGTATCTAAAGGTGTTGGAAATATTTTCATGAACCAAATAATAAATACTGCAAGAGAAAAAGGTGTAAGATTCACAGCGAAATTTGTTCCAAGTGACAGAAACCGTGTTATGTATATTACATATAAGTTCAACGGATTCAGCAAAGTCGGAGAAAAAGACGGAGTTACTATACTGGAAGCCGATCTTTCATATGAACGTAAGATCCCTGGTTATGTTACATTAGATTTAGAAAAGGAGGTGTAAACAATAATGGATTTTTTATTGACTAAAGAGCAGAAAGAATTACAGAAAGAGATCATTAATTTTGCTAAAGAGAATCTTAACGATGAAGAGTATTTAGAGAAGTATTCCCCTGTACTCTGGGAGCGTATCTGTGATTTTGGCATACTCGGTATTACGGTAGGTGAAGAATATGGCGGACTCGGTGAGAGCTATCTCACGGCAGCTCTTGCTATTGAGGCTCTCGGATATGGATGCAAGAACAACGGATTCGTATTTGTAGTAAACAATCACATCTGGGTAGCTCAGAATATGATATACCTTTACGGCAGTGAAGAACTCAAGGAAAAATATGTTCCTGATATGGTAAAGGGAAAGAAGATAGGCTCTATAGCAATAACAGAAGCTGAGTCCGGTTCGGATTCCTTATCAATGACTACTACTGCTGTTGAGGACAGAGACAGCTACATACTGAACGGAAGCAAAATGTTTATCTCTAATGGTCCTATTTCTGATATTTTCATAGTATTTGCTGTTACAGAAACTGAACCTAAGAAGTCGTTTACTGCATTTGTTGTTGAAAGAGACTTTGAAGGTGTAAGAACAGGTCCGGATATTGAAAAAATGGGATTGTGCTCATGCCCTACAAGTGAGCTTATCCTTGATAATGTAAGAGTACCTAAGGAAAATATCCTTGGAAAGTTAAATGGCGGTTCTTACATTATGACTTCCGGTCTTGAATGGGAGAGATGCTATGAATTTGCTCCCCATATCGGTGTTATGCAGCGAATCATGGAAGCTTGTATCGGACAGGCAAGAAAGAGAAAGCAATTTGGTAAGCCTATCATGGAATATCAGGCTGTTAGCCATAAGATAGCTGATATGCAGGTAAGAATAGAGTTGTCACGACAGATGCTCTATAAGTACGCATGGCTAAAGGATAGAAAACGTTCAGCATTTCTTGAAGCATCTATCCTAAAACTCTATGTAAGTGAAAGCTACATACAAACTTGCAGAGATGCTATGCAGATTTTTGGTTCATACGGATATACAAAGGAATACGGTATTGAGCGTGAACTCAGAGATGCATTTGCTTGCAGCATCTATTCAGGAACTAATGAAATGCAGAAGAATACAATATTCAATATTGCTAATGCAAAATATTAACCGGGAGAGATAAAAGTGAAAATAGCAGTTTGTATTAAACCTGTCCGCACTGAACTGGCATTCCCCTCCGAACAAAGCAATGAGCCATTTTCAATGAATCCATACGATCTTTATGCTCTTGAACAGTGCATTGCTTTAAAGAAAAAAAACAATTGCACTGTTTATTGTATATGTCTTGGGCCGGAAAGTGCAGAGTCAATACTTAGAAAAACTTTCGCTATGGGAGCTGATGAAGCTATACATATATGTGATAAAGCCTTTGCCGGTTCTGATACAGTAGCAACTTCATATATACTTTATAAAGCTCTTGCAAAACTTATGCCTTTTGATCTTATAGTTTGCGGAAACAAAACTATTGATGGTGAAACAGGTCAGGTAGCTCCGGGACTTGCAGAACGTCTTGATATGGATTGTATAAGTGATCTGTTGAGTATCTCATGTGAGAATGAAAATGAAATACTCGCTGAGCAGAATTCTGCGGACAACTGTAATGTTATCCAGTTGGATCTGCCTGCAGTTGTATCTTTTGATAATTTCACTGCCAAGCATCCTAAGATAAGCTTGACTGCTATGAAGAAAGCAAGGAATAAGAGCATTGCAAAATTGGGCATAAATGATATAAATGCTGATAAAACATTATGCGGACTCAGCGGTTCAAAAACACAAGTGCTCAATATAAAGGACAAAATGGCTAAAAAGACATCTGAAACCGTTCCAGATGATCCGGAAGAACAGGCAAAGCTTATTATTTCTATGATGACAGGAGAGGAGTTGAGTTCATGACAGAAGAACAAATACTTGTAGTTTGTGATAACATAGCTGAGCCTGAAAATCATATTCTTCAGCTTATTTCAAAGGCAAGTGAACTTGCTGCACAGAATGAATGTGAAGTTTGTGTTATCTGCCCTCCAAATTGGAAATATGAAGAGTATCAAAAGCTCACCAGATATGGTGCTGATGAAGTCATAGCTCCAGAAAGCGGAAAAATGCAGATAAGGTCATATTGCGATTATATTGCAAAGGTAATCGGTGAAAAGAAAGTGCTTGCAGTTTTATATCCGGCTACCTCTTTTGGCAAATCAGTTGCCGCAAGGCTTTCAGTACGTCTTGGTGCCGGACTTACAGCAGATTGTGTTGAAATCGGATATGATGAACAAGGGAAAATATGGGTGCAGCGTACTGCAATGAATGATTCCGTCCTTGCACGTATAAAGTGCATCAACTGCGATATTTCCATGTGTACCATCAAGGCAGATGTTTTCCAGATTAGAAAAGCCGAAGGACACTCTGGAAAAGTTATAATCGAAGGAAAACTCACAGAATCAATTTTGCCTTACTCAATTATAGAGTCAATAAAGAAAAATAACGAAGATACCGTTGATCTCAATCAGTATAAGAAGTTTTTTTGTGTTGGCAGAGGAGTAAAAAATGCTGAAACTTGTGAACGAATAAGAAATATTGCTAAGAAATGTGGTGCTTGTATTGTCGGAACTCGTGCGGCTGTTGAGGATAATATCATTGACAAGGCTTATCAGGTAGGACAGTCAGGAAAAAATATCCTTCCGGAACTCTATGTATCATTTGGAGTTTCCGGTGCAAGCCAGCATATGGTTGGTATTAAAGGCGGCTACACTATTATTGCAGTCAACAGTGATGAAAATGCAAGAATATTTGATTATTCCGATTATAAGATAGTTGCAGACGTAAATGATATTATTGAGCAAATGGAGAAATTGATATAATATATTTTATTTGTTTATACATTAGATATGAAACATATCATAATCTAGGGCTGTTTCATGAAGAACCATAAATAATTAAATATTAAAAAATATATGCCATAATATGAAAGTACCTTTATAGGTTCTTTTATAAAAATATAATAATATAACTGGAGGTGTAGTTTTGAAAGTTTTTTTGAAGTACATATTTAAGAACATGACCGAGAAAAAAGGCAGATTTTTACTTTTGTTATTCTCAATCGCAGCAAGTACAGCGTTATTAGTATTCAGTCTAGGAGCAGTTGACGTTATGCTTAAAGTAAATGAGGATGCCCTGAAGAATGCTGCTGACGGCAAGGAAGTCGGAATCTCATCTAATACAGAAGACGTATTCTTCTCAGAGAAAGATTTTAATGCAGCAGGTCTTACAAACTTTGAAGGACAACTGAATGCTATTGGTATCATCAATAAGGATGACGAGATAACTTATGTTTACCTTGCAGGCAAAAAGGATTGCAGCAAGTATGTTCATGAAGGAAGTATGCCGGAAAAATCTTCTGAGCCTGTATGTGCTATTTCAGACAGAACAGCAAAAGAACGTGGCCTGAAACTTGGCGATATAATTGAAGTTGCTATCGGCGGAGAGAATCAGGTGTATAAGATCAATGCAATATGTGCGCCGGGCGGAAGCTTTTATGGAGATTCAAAAAAAGAGTTCACTATTGTAGTTCCGTATGATTATATGGAAACTATTATGAATTCCGAAGGCAGATATAACTATATGACTGCTGAAACATCTGAAAGTGACTCTGTAAAGGCTGCAGATAACTTTAATGATGCGAATGAAAGAGTAAAGGCAATGAGTCTTACAGATCTTTCTTCACAAAAAGAAATTACTCAGTCAACAGTTACTACTTTCTATATTATGTTTGCAATAGTATGTATTATATGCTGTATAATTATACACGGAGCATTCAAGCTTATAATCAATGAGCGTATGACTGTTATCGGTACATTTATGAGTCAGGGTGCTACAAGAAAGAAGATAGAACATATTCTTCTATGTGAGAGCTTCTTGTATTCTGTATTTGGAGCAATATTTGGTGTTGCACTTGGTGAAGTTATTCTATATGTAATTGCAAGAGAAACATCACCGCTTAAAGAGTATGGCATCTATATGAGCTTTAGTATTGATCCTAAACTTATTATTATAGGTATTATATTTGCAGTATTAATGTCTGTTGTTTCAGCTCTTTTACCAGCAAGAAGTGTAAGAAAGCTTCCGGTAAAAGATGTAATACTCAACAGAATGGAAATAAAGCACAAAAAAGGAAGTTTACGTTTTATACTTGGTATTGCATTACTGGTGTTTGCAATAGCCGGAGCTGTAATAAATGAAGACTGGATTACTGATCTGAGCATGTTCTTTACAGCAGCTGCATTTATAGGTATGATAATGTTTTTGCCTAAGTTCTTGAAGATATTATCAGGCATATTTGCAATAATATTCAGAAATAATACAAGTCTTTTCCTGGCATTCAACAATGTAAAAACATCGAAATTGTTAAGAGGAAATATCATACTTCTTGTTATCTCTTTCTCAGCGGTTCTTCTTATTGCTTCGGTTGGAAAAACTATGGCTGATGCTATAGTTGCTGTATATGAAAAAATGAATTATGATTATGAAATTAACAATATTATTGATAATAATTCAGATACCTCCACAACAGATATTGTCATAGATAAACTTAATTCTATGGAGCGTATAGATAAAGATTTTATTGTTCCAATGTATGATGTAATGGGACTTGTAGATGATAAAAATGTTTTTATTACTGGTGCAGATCCGTTAAAGTATACAAAATTAAATGAGTATCTTGAATTATCATCTGATAAATATTATAAATATTTTGAAGAACTTGCAGCATCAGAAGATAATGCAGTTATCATAACTGATTATGTTGCTGGATTAACAGGCAAAGATATTGGTGATAGTATAGAAGTTAATGTAGATAATAAAAAATTATCATTAAGAATCATAGGAAAATATGATGGTAAACTTTGGAATAACGGAAGAACTTTATTTGTAAATTCTGAAACAATAAAAAAAGAATTAAATATCAAGGAAGCTACAAGCATTGCATTTAATATAGTTGGCGAGCCTGGCACAGCTGAAAATGAGTTTAAAGGTGTCCTCTCTGATTTTGGAGCTACATATTCGTCAAACGAAGATAAGGTAAATACAGAGAAAGCAAAGAGTCAGCAGCTCGTTACACTTTTTGGTATATTTGCTATAATTGCTCTGATCGTAGCTTCAATCGGTATATTCAACAACATTACTATTTCATTTCAGCAGAGAAGAAAAGAATTTGCCGTCATGTCCTCAATAGGTATGAACGCAAAGAAGCGTAAAGGACTTGTGTTTGCAGAGAATATGTATTGTGTGGTTATTAGTATCGCATTATCTATTCCGTTTACCATTCTTGTTAATAAGCTTATGTCAAAAGTTTTGATCGTCTTGCATTTGCCATGGTCACTTATATTTGATTGGAGTTCAGTTCCGGTATATTCTGCTGTTCTGGCAATAGTAATATTCATCGCATCACTCTCAACAATGAAGAATAGCAAGAAGATAAATGTTGTTCAGGAACTTAAATACGAATAATAGATATGGAGGATAAATATAATGAGCGTTATTGAAGTAATAAATGTTAAAAGATCTTTCCAGAATGGAAAAGAAATAGCACATGTATTGAAAGATATCAATCTTAGTGTTGAACAGGGAGAGTTTGTTTCAATTATGGGACCTTCCGGAGGCGGTAAATCAACCCTCCTCTATCTCCTTGGAGGACTTGATATGCCTTCATCAGGTTCTGTTAAGATCAACAATGTTGACCTAAGCACACTGAAAGATAAGGCTCTTTGCAAGCTCAGAAATGAAGAAGTAGGATTCGTTTTTCAGTTTTATAATCTTGTACCAAATCTTAATGTTGAGGATAATATCGCACTTCCGCTTATGATAGCAGGAAAGAGCAAGTCTGCGTATAAGGATAAACTTGATGAATGCCTCAAAATAATCGGTATGGAAGATAAGAGAAAGCTTACTCCAAGAGAGCTTTCCGGTGGCCAGCAGCAGAGAGTTGCTATTGCAAGAGCACTTGTATTTGATCCTAAGATAATGTTCCTCGACGAGCCTATCGGTAACCTCGATTCTAAGACTGGTCTCAAAATAATGGCGCTTTTCCGTGAGATCAACCAGAAGTATGGTAAAACTATCGTGCAGGTTACTCATTCTGCTGAGTCAGCTCAATATGGCACAAAGCTCGTAAAGCTTGTTGATGGTCAAATTACAGATATAGAAAAAATCAATCAATAATTTATTGTAATCCAAAAATAACAACGATATAAATTTATAGAACGGTAAATTTAATTCAAATAGGTTACGGCCACAATATTAAATATAAGATAGGGTGATTATATATGTTGTGGTTTCATACAGTGGAATGGGAAAAAATATATAATAAAAATTGTTTTTCAAAAACTGATGTAAAACATGGCCTGCTTGATGTTATAGGTCAAACACCAATAGTTTTATTGAATGCTCTATTTAAAAATGTTAAGAAAACAATTGATTTATATGCAAAATTAGAGTATTTAAATCCTGGTAGAAGTGCAAAAGACAGAAGCGGATACAATATGATGCTTAATGCATTACAAACTAATAAAAACGATCAAGATAGCGTTATTATCGAATCTAGTTCTGGTAATCTTGGTATCGCCCTAGTGCTGCATCCTAACAGTTTTTAGAGTTTACATTTCTGCCAAATCTTGTTATATTTTATGAAAAAAGTATTTGGAGGATGTAGTATGCCGCGTTATGTTGTAACTTTAACAGATGATGAAATACAGGAATTAAAGGAACTGGTTCAGAAAGGCGGGAAAGGTTACCGTATAAAACATGCACAGATACTATTAAAACTGGATAGCAAACCTAATAACGCAGGCTGGACATATGAACGCATCCAGGAAGCGTATAGTGCCAGCCATGGGACAATTGCAGGCATAGCAAAGCGTTTTGTAACAGAAGGCCTGGAAGCTGCCCTTGGACGGAAAAAACAGCAGAACAGATACCGGAAAGTAACGGGGGACGTTGAAGCGCAAATCTGTACGGTTGCCTGTTCAGATGCACCTGAAGGATGTTCCCGCTGGACGATGCAGGCAACCGCAGACGAACTGGTTCGTCTGGAAGTCGTTGATTCTATTACGGACAGCACTGTATGCAGGGTAATGAAAAAAATGAACTTAAGCCATGGCTTGTAAAGGAATGGTGCATTCCAAAGGCAGGGGCAGAGTTTGTTGCAGCCATGGAGGATGTGCTGGAAGTATACCAGCGCCCATACGGCCCACTTCGTCCTGTAGTTTGTATTGATGAAACAAATAAACAGCTTATTAAAGAAGACCGTATCCCTTGTGAACCGGGAAAACCTGAAAAACTGGATCCTGTATATGTCCGCAACGGGGTTGCTGATGTCTTCATGATTTCAGAGCCCCTGGCAGGCAGGCGTGAAACGGTTGTTACGGAAACACGGAATGCAGTGGATTTTGCGCAGATATTAAAATATACATCGGACGTGCTGTATCCAAGGACGGAAAAAATCATTTTGGTAACGGACAACCTGGACACTCATGAAACAGCCTCCCTATATAAAGCATTTAAGCCGGATGAGGCGCGCCGGCTTGCAGAACGGTTTGAATGGCATTACACGCCAAAACATGGGAGCTGGCTGGATATGGCAGAAATTGAAATTGGCGTTATGAGCCGTCAAGCGCTTGCAAAACCACTGCCAGATATGGAAAGCTTCAAAGAACAAGTCCGCATATGGACAGTGAAACGAAATTCAGAATGCAAAAAAATAAACTGGCAATTTAGGACAACTGATGCAAGGATAAAATTAGCTAAGTTATACCCAACAGTACTCTAAAAACTGTTGGGATATAATACTAGGGCGTGTTTGAAAATTATCTGTCTACTGGCAATTTGTCTAAAAATTAATAAAATACTGTTGAAATTAGGTTTATTACATTTATTTTATATAAAAAATTGCATGTTTAATAAGAGCTTTAAACTCTTATTAAACAAAATATTATATTGCCTCTACAGTTACTTTATCCACATTAATATACATGCTATGTATATAAAACTAAGGTATGTAAACCCATGTTTGTCATAAAGTGTTGCAATCCTCCGGAAACTTTTTAGTTTATTAAAAAACGTGAGTTCGACAAAATAAAAATCCATAAGCAAAGTTCTATGGTATAATTTAACTGAACATTAAAAAGATTACCAAAGGAGAACAAGCTTATGGACGATTTAATTATATCAGTATTTTATGAAATTGACAACTTTTGTAAGGAATTTATTCCTTATATGGAACAACAATGGTTACTTTTCACACCCTAGCCAGCAACATAACCTTAATACTTCAATTAGTCTTTTGAAAATATTATAAAAAACTTGCTATACTTTAGCAAGAACAGGATCAAGAAGTTGTCTTACTTCTAAAGTGCATTCTGCATAGATTTTTAAAAATTCAAGAAATGGGAAAATACCAAAATACTGTCCCACATATATAACTATTTCTTTAGGTTTTGTTTCTTTGTAGTTTTTGGCAGCAACAGGCAGAGACCTGCCTGTATAAGCCTGCCCTTCTTCGAGGTTTTTGTATATCTGGAAGAAAAGGTAGCCAGTAAGGGTCATTACAATATGGAAAGTAATATAATTATATTTTGTACTTTTGAAACCACTTAATTTCCAGAAATCTTTCATCTGGCGGAAGTCTTCTTCTATTTCTGGGCGCAGTCCATATAAATTCATAA
>Ga0137308_100028_pt1 | contig 221704 bp, 211 predicted proteins | sample Inofrocosms_June_FD_97181 | JGI IMG/M metagenome (GOLD analysis project Ga0137308, IMG submission 97181) | Mouse cecal microbial communities from Vienna, Austria - N-Acetylneuraminic and N-Acetylglucosamine D2O microcosms_June | ecosystem: Host-associated > Mammals > Digestive system > Large... | reverse complement strand
GATCTGCTACCGGCAGTAATCGGATAGATTGATAATGATTGGAGAACAAAGGAGAGCAAAATGCAGGCGTATACGAGTTTTGCGGAGGTATATGATATTTTTATGGATAATATACCTTATGAAGAATGGGCGGATTATCTCGATGAGATGCTTAAGGAATACCATATTCCCAATAACATGGTGTTGGAGCTTGGATGCGGGACAGGCAATATGACGGAACTGCTGGCGTCGAAGGGCTATGATATGATCGGTGTGGACAATTCGGAGGTCATGCTGGAGATTGCCATGGAGAAGAGGCAAAAGAGCGGCCATGATATCCTGTATCTTCTGCAGGATATGCAGGCGTTTGAATTATATGGTACGGTCGGCGGGATCGTGAGTGTCTGCGATTCCATCAATTATGTCACGGATGAGAAGGAATTAAAGGAAGTATTCAGCCTTGTGAATAATTATCTGGATCCCCGTGGCGTCTTTGTGTTTGATTTTAATACGGAATACAAGTACCGGGAGCTGCTTGGCGACCGGGTGATCGCGGAGGAGCGGGAAGAGTGCAGCTTTATCTGGGACAATTATTATAACCCGGAGGATAAGATGAATGAGTACCAACTGACTCTGTTCGTGCAGAGTAATGAAGATAAGGATCTGTATCGGAGATATCAGGAGGTACATTATCAGAGGGCCTATACGCTTGAGAAGATCAAGACGCTGATTGAGAAGGCAGGGCTTCGTTATGTCGCGGCCTATGACGCCTATACGAAGAAGGCGCCCATGTATACCAGCGGGCGTATCTGCGTGATCGCGCAGGAGTATGGGAAGTAGGCAGCTTGTCTGAACTATATATGAAGTAAGAAGAGAGGTAAGAGGGGATGGAAGATTATATTGTAAGGGCTACGGCGGCGGACAGCCAGATCCGCGCGTTTGCCGCGACTACAAGGCAGGTGGTGGAGACGGCGAGAGTACGTCACAATACCAGCCCGGTGGCTACGGCGGCGCTTGGGAGACTTCTGACTGCAGGCGCGATGATGGGCAGTATGATGAAGAATGACACAGATATGCTGACCCTGCAGATTCGGGGGAATGGGCCGATCGAAGGCATCACGGTTACGGCGGACAGCCATGCCAATGTGAAAGGATATGTGGGGAATCCGGACGTAATGCTGCCGCCTAGGAACGGGAAGCTGGATGTGGGCGGAGCAGTCGGAGTAGGACTTCTCACCGTTATCAAAGATATGGGGCTTAAAGAGCCGTATTCGGGGCAGACTATCCTAGTATCCAGTGAGATTGCGGAGGATCTGACCTATTATTTTGCGAATTCGGAGCAGGTACCGTCTTCCGTAGGGCTTGGCGTACTGATGGAGAAGGATAATACGGTTCGCTGTGCGGGAGGATTTATCATACAGATGATGCCGTTCGCAAAGGAGCAGACTATCTGCCGGTTGGAGGAGAATCTGAAGAAGGTCTCTTCTGTGACGCCGCTTTTGAATCAGGGATATACGCCGGAGCAGTTATTGGAGGTGCTGTTTGAGGGCCTGGGGCTTGAGGTCACGGACACGGTGCCGGCACAGTTCTGCTGTAATTGCTCAAAGGAGCGTGTAGAGCATGCGGTGGCGAGTATTGGCAGGAAGGAGATCCAGGAGATGATTCGGGACGGAGAGGATATCGAGGTCAAATGTCATTTCTGCAATACGGCGTACCGGTATACGGTGGAAGAACTAAGAGAGATCATAAAACGCAGTAAGTAGATCATATTGGAAGAAAGGGAGCGGGCATGCAAGATGAGAGATGGATTTATTAAGGTAGCGGCGGCAACACCGGATATCCGGGTTGCGGATGTCGCCTATAACACAGAGAAGATATGTGATCTGATCGACGAGACGGCAGAAGAAGGGGCGAAGGTGGCTGCATTCCCGGAGCTCTGTGTGACAGGGTATACCTGCGGAGATCTCTTTACACAGGATATCCTGCTGAAGGATGCCAGGGCTGCGCTTCTTAAGATCGCGGAGCATACCAGGGAGAAGGACGCATTATTCTTCGTAGGTGTTCCGCTTTTTATTGACGGGGAACTGTATAATGTGGCGGCGGCGCTGAACCGGGGGAAGATCCTTGGGCTTACGACCAAGACATTTCTGCCGAATTATGGGGAATTCTATGAGATGCGTCAGTTCTGTCCGGGACCGAAGAGAGCAAGGGAGATACTCTTTGAAGGTGAGAAGATTCCGTTTGGACCTAAGCTTCTATTTACAGCCGCATCCATGGAATCTCTGGTCGTGTCCGCTGAGATCTGTGAGGACGTATGGTCGCCGGTTCCGCCAAGTATAGAGGCTGCAAGGGAAGGGGCCGTTCTGATCGTCAACTGCTCGGCAAGTAATGAGACCATCGGGAAGGATCTGTACCGGAGAAGCCTGATCGAGGGACAGTCTGCGCGTCTGATCTGCGGTTATATCTATGCCAATGCGGGAGAGGGTGAGTCTACAACGGATTTGGTATTCGGAGGTCATAACTTGATCGCGGAGAACGGTACGGTTTTGAAGGAGGGCAGGCGTTTCGTGAATGGAGCGATTTATTCGGAGATTGATATTGACCGCCTGTTAAGTGAGAGAAGAAAGAATACGACGTTTAAGGCTATGGAGGACCCTGTGCTGCAAAGGATCCCTTTCGAGGTCCGGATAGAGGAGACGAAGCTTACAAGGGAGATCTCTTCCAGGCCGTTTGTGCCGGAGTATGCCGAAGACAGAGCCGTGCGCTGTGAGGAGATCCTCATGATCCAGGCCATGGGGCTTAAGAAGAGGCTTGCCCATGCCCGTGCGAAGAATGCAGTGGTGGGGATTTCAGGGGGGTTGGATTCCACTTTGGCGCTTCTGGTGTCCGCGAAGGCATTTGACATGCTGGGATTAGACAGGAAGGGGATTACGGCGGTGACGATGCCGTGTTTCGGTACGACGGACAGGACCTATCGGAATGCATGTAAGATGTCGGTGAAGCTTGGGGCTTCGTTAAGAGAGATCCCAATCGCCGAGTCGGTGAAGCGGCATTTTGAAGATATCGGGCATGATATGGAGGATCACAGCGTGACATATGAGAATGCCCAGGCGAGAGAACGTACCCAGGTTCTGATGGACGTGGCAAACCAGAACGGCGGCCTTGTGATCGGGACAGGGGATATGTCGGAGCTTGCCCTTGGATGGGCGACCTACAATGGGGATCATATGTCCATGTACGGGGTCAATGGTTCGGTTCCCAAGACGCTGGTGCGCCATCTGGTGCATTATTATGCGGATACCTGCGGGGATGAGGAACTTAAGGCGGTGCTTTACGATGTACTGGATACGCCGGTGAGCCCGGAGCTTCTGCCGCCTAAGGACGGGGAGATCGCACAGAAGACGGAAGATCTGGTGGGGCCGTATGAGCTGCATGATTTCTTCTTGTATTATCTGCTGCGGTTCGGATATGAGCCGGGCAAGATCTATCGGCTTGCGAAGTATGCGTTTGCCGGGGAGTATGAGGATGATATCATATACCGGTGGCTTGAGACTTTCATAAGAAGATTCTTCACCCAGCAGTTCAAGCGTTCTTGTTTGCCGGACGGACCGAAGGTCGGGACGGTGGCGCTGTCTCCAAGGGGAGACTTAAGGATGCCGAGCGACGCGTGTGCGGCAAGCTGGCTTAAGGCTCTGGAGCGTATGCGCTGATATTAGAATAGAACACCCTGGCAGGAAATGTCTGAGACGGCATTCCTGCCAGGGTGTTTTTATGCCTGCAGGCGGCGGGCGGGAGGGATTAATCTACGGGAATTTTAAGCACCTGTCCGATATCAATGATATCGCTGGTCAATCCGTTGAGTCTCTTGATGGCGTCCACGGTGGTATGATATTTCCTCGAGAGAAGCCAGAGAGTATCGCCGGACTTTACCGTATATTCGATGTAAGGTTCTGACTGCGGGGCGGGGATCTTAAGCACCTGCCCGACGTACAGCATATCGCCGGTCAATCCGTTTAATTGCTTGATGGCGTCTACAGTAGTGCTGTACTTTCTGGAGAGGAGCCAGAGGGTGTCACCGGGCTGTACAGTATACTGGAAGCTTCCGGTTCCGGGACCGGGAGAAGGAATATTCTGTGTGATCCCCTGGTAGGTGTCATACAGGGCGCGCCACGTGCGGGAGCCTACGATCCCGTCTGCATCAAGCAGCATGGCCTTCTGGAAAGCAATGACCGACTGCCGGGTTTTGCTGCCGAATATCCCGTCCTGGACGGGAGCGGGGATCTCGGGATAGTATTCGGAGATGAGATCCAACAGGTATTGCAGGGTGATCACATCGGGACCGGAGGATCCGGTGCGAAGGGTACTGCCCGGCGGTACGGTGCCGATCCCCAGAGTCTCTCCCTCACTGTCTAATTCCGCCAGCCTGGCAATGGCTGTGTAGAGGCTTGAGATCTTATACCAGGTAGATCTCCCTACGATTCCGTCCGGTGCCAGGTTGAAGACATTCTGGAATTTGACGACTGCCGCCTTTGTGCTGTCTCCAAAGACACCGGCTTCGTCGGTGATGGCGGGGATCGCCGGATAGTTTCGGCGGATCCTGGCAAGATAGGTCTGGATGGTCTGCACGTCAAGTCCGGTGCTTCCTGTCCGGAGAGGGGCGCCGGGATAGGAGTTCACGATCCCGGTGATGATATTAGTCTCGACGATCTCAATGTCATCGGGATAATAGGAGCGCAGAATCTGTATGGGCGTGAGCCCCTGATCTGCCAGGGTCACGGTCCCCCACTGGGATAAGCCCTGGCAGGTGGCGGTGGTGCCGTTGCAAAATGAGGTGAAGTACGGCGCGTTCTGCCCCTGCCGTCTGACATACTGGTTGAAGATCTGATCCACGATCCTGCTGATAGATTCGTAGATGGGGCGGCCGTATACAAAATATTGGTCATAGGCGGTGCTGTTTGTGATGTCAAATGAATATCCGCGCGCCTTATACCACTCCGTGTATACGCGGTTCAGCGCGAAGGTGATGATGGCGTAGATATTTGCGGTGAGGGCAGCGGCGGGCCAGGTAGGATAGATCTCACTGCTTGCCACATTCTTCACGTAATCGGGAAAGGACACCTGTACATTGGAAGCGGATGAACCCGGAGTGCCCAGGTGGACCGTGATGGGATCCGGGATCACTACCTGCCGCAGCACGTAGGGTTCTGTGTGCGGGTCAATCACGGTGCCTTTCTGTTCAACGGCATCATTCATTGCGGCTGCAGGCTTGCCTATGAAGATCTCTTTGGTGACAGGGGTCCTCTGCCTCTGCTGCATCGGGGTCAGCGTCATAGGAAGAACGGCCGTCTCTCCATCGAACACAGGGATATCTGTGACGAACAGGGAGTCGAAGCCGGAGGCTTCGGCCAGTACATGATAGCTGGTAAACGGCGTTCCGTTGTAATAAGGATTCTGTGAGAAGCTTTTATCCATGGTTTCCAAGGATACGACGGGGGTATCCCCATTCTCATCTGTCCATAGATTGTAGAGCGTATTTCCGGCCGCGGCCTGTATTTGTATCTGTGCGTTATTCAGAGGGACGGCTTCGTGCGCGGTCCGTACCTGTATCTGCAAATAACCAATCGCCATTGGGGTCTCCTGTCTGTTTATTTTCTTATATCCATATATCATATGTGGGGCAGAAGGTTATCATGACAGGAAAACCTTGTCTGAAAATGATAGAATTTGTCGAATGAAAGAGGGTAAAAGGGGATGGGGACAGGGATAAAAAGAATAGATAATAATCACATTGATAATTGACAAAAAGTTTAATAAGAGTATAATAGATTCAGCGTGAAAGTTTAGCAAAAATTTATTTTTAGTTTAGAAATATTGCGGAAGGAGCAGGGATAGTATGGAACTGGAATATGTGAACGAACATATCGGGAATAAGATCAAGGATCTGCGCAACCGGAACGGGCTGACGCAGCAGGAGCTTGCGGACCGGACAGAGCTTACCAAGGGATTCATATCCCAGTTGGAGAGAGGGCAGGTGTCTCCGTCCATCGTGACGCTTCTGGATCTGATCGAGTGTCTGGGAACCACTGCTTCTGAGTTCTTTAAGGAAGCAGAGGAAGAGCACGTGGTATTCTCGGAAGAGGGGTTCTTTGAGAAAGTGGATGAGGCGGGAAACAGTATCCAGTGGATTGTGCCCACGGCTCAGAAGTATCAGATGGAACCGCTTCTGGTAGTGCTTAAGCCTTATCAGGGGCTTGAGGAGGATAAACCGCATGACGGGGAAGAATTCGGTTATTTGATCTCCGGGCGGCTTAAGCTCTATCTGGGGGACGAGGTCTATACGGTGAAGGCCGGGGAGAGCTTCTACTATCCGGCAAAGCGGCGGCATCGTATTGAGAATCCGGACGACGGGCCGGCCAGGTTTATCTGGGTCAGTACACCGCCTACATTTTAAATGAATATTTGGGGGATGAAGATGGAACAGACGACGAATATCATTGAATTAAAGCATATTACGAAGACCTATGAGGACGGTTACAGTGCGGTGTCGGATTTCAACCTGGAGGTGAAGCAGGGGGAATTCATTACATTTCTGGGGCCTTCCGGCTGTGGGAAGACGACGACTCTTCGGATGATCGCCGGGTTTGATCTCCCAACGGAGGGAGAGATCCTGCTGAACGGCAGGCCGATCACCAGCCTTCCGCCCAATAAGCGGCCGATCAACACGGTATTTCAGAGATATGCATTGTTTCCGCATATGAATATCTATGAGAACATCGCCTTTGGCCTGCGGCAGAAGAAGACGCCGGAGAAGGTGATCGCCAAGAAGGTGAAGAAGGTGCTGGAGTTGGTGGATCTGGAAGGGTTCGAGAACCGGAGCATTGATACATTATCCGGCGGGCAGCAGCAGAGGGTCGCCATCGCGCGGGCGGTGGTCAATGAGCCGCAGATTCTTCTGCTTGACGAGCCTCTTGGAGCCCTGGACTTGAAGATGCGTAAGGAGATGCAGCTTGAGCTTAAGGAGATGCACCGGGAGCTTGGCATCACATTCATCTATGTGACCCATGATCAGGAGGAGGCTCTAACCATGTCGGATAAGATTGTGGTTATGTCGGAGGGGAAGATGCAGCAGATCGGCACGCCGGAGGATATTTATAATGAGCCGATTAATGCCTTTGTGGCGGACTTTATCGGAGACAGCAATATATTTAACGGGATCATGACCGGGAAGCTTAAGGCCCGCTTCTGCGGCGGGGAATTCGCATGTGTGGACGATGTGGAAGAGGGAACCCATATCACGGCGGTCGTGCGCCCGGAGGATGTGACGCTCACAAGTCCGGAACGGGGAAATATCCGCGGTATCGTAACCTCCGTGATCTTCAAGGGGATACATTATGAGATCACGGTGGAGTCCGGGAAGAATGAGATCGTTGCCCAGTCCGTGCATTCTGCCAGAGTGGGAGACCGTGTCGGAGTGGAAGTGGAGCCGGATAATATCCATATCATGATTGCCGAGGATCATACCAATATCTTTGCGGCAGAGATTAATAAGAACTATGAACTGGAATATAACGGGACGGTTCTTCCGGTTGCCCTTACGGATGTGATCAAGGGAAGCTCGATGCTGGAGGACGGGACGCTTGTGGATTCCAGAGGCCTGGAGATCGATCCGAAGAAGATCCGGGTCAAGATCTCCATCAAGCCTCAGGATATCGAACTGACTGACGATCAGGAGGAGGGGCTTGTGCAGGGCTGTATCAGCAACATGATCTATAAGGGAGATCATTACAGCTATGTGATACACACGGATCTGGAACAGGATTTCGTGGTAAATGACGAGTACCTGTGGAATATGGAAGATCAGGTCGGCCTTGTTATGCCGGTGGAGAAGATGATCTTCACAGTGAAGAAGTAGGAGGCGGATACATGCACAGACGTACATTTTCCAGAAAATATCTGGGAATCCCGTATGCAGTTTTTTTGCTGCTTTTTATTGTGGCTCCCTTAGTTGTGTTGATTTATTATGCATTTACGAATGGGCAGGGAGAGTTCACGGTCCAGAATCTGACGGGATTCTTCTCTGACCCGAATACATTGGGGACCCTCTGCTACAGTTTTGGTATAGCGATGGTTACCACGGCGGTGTGCCTGCTTCTTGCATATCCCCTGGCATTCATCCTTGCCACCAGTAAGCTCAAAGGGAAATCTGTCATCGTGCTGATCTTCATTATGCCGATGTGGATCAATTTCTCTCTGCGGATCACGGCGCTTAAAGAGATCCTTACCTGGCTTGAGGGGAACCTTGCCTATCATCCGTTCCTGAATACGGTGCTTGGCATGAGCTATGATTTCCTGCCGTTTATGATTCTGCCGATCTATACCACCATCTCCAAGCTTGACGGGGCGCTTCTGGAGGCGGCGAGAGACTTGGGAGCGGGAGAGCTGCAGGCGTTCCTGCGGGTGACCCTGCCCTTATCCCTGCCGGGGATCATGAGCGGTGTATCCATGGTATTTCTGCCGGCGATGACGAACTATGTGGTGTTGGATATGCTGTACAACAGTACCTATATTATGGGAAGTCTGATCGGAAGCTATTTTGCGGCGTACAACTGGAACGGCGGATCCATGATCGCGCTGATCCTTCTTGGGATCATCTGCCTGTTCACGCTTCTTACCGGCGGGGCAGAAGAAGAGAATACGAGGGGAGGGGCGCTGTTATGATAAGAAAAGTATGGAGATGGATGGTTATTATCTTCGTCCTCTTATTTCTGTATCTGCCGATCCTTGTTCTGGCGGTGTACAGCTTCACGGATGCCACGAATATCGGGGCGATCCGGGGTTTCTCTGTGCATAATTATGTGACGCTGTTTACGACGCCGGAGCTTCGCAGCATGATTGTGGGGACGGTAGCCCTGGCGCTTGGGGCGGCACTGATCGCGACGGTGCTTGGAACGATGGGCGCCATTGGTTCCTTCTATTCCAGGAAGGGGATGGCTTCGGCGATCACTACGATGAACCAGGTGCCGGTGGTGAATGCGGATGTGGTGACCGGATTCTCTATCTGTATTCTGCTGGTGGTAGTATTAGGGATCAGCAAGGACACGTATATCCCGCTTGTGGCGGGACATGTGACGCTGTGTGCGCCTTTCGTGTTCCTTGCCGTGATCCCTAAGTTAAAACAGATGGATCCAAGCATCTATGAGGCGGCGCTGGATCTTGGGGCGACGCCTTTTACCGCGCTTATCCGGATCGTGATTCCGCAGATCTTTCCGGGGATTCTCTCGGGTTTTGCGATGGCAGTAACCCTGTCGCTGGATGATTATTTTGTGGCGACCTACACGAAGCCTGCGACCTTTGATACGATCAGTACCTATGTGGTGAATGCGACCAAGGGGGCGCAGACGACCATCAAGACGGCGTTGTGGGCGTTGTCCACAGTGATCTTCCTTCTGGTCGTGCTGTTCTCTGCGGTGATGAATATCAGGGCGAATAAGGAAGAGAGGAAGGCTGTATGAGAATCGAGATATTTAACAGATATAGAAGCATTGCGGCTTTGTGTATTTGCGGCTTCCTGGTTTTAACATGCCCGGTGACGGCGGATGCAGCCAAGAGCGGCGGCAGGGAAGTAGAGAAGGAGGTTACCCTTAGGGTCTGCAACTGGGAAGAGTACATCGATCTGGGAGACTGGGATGAAGAGGAGACCATAGAACTTGACAGCGGTGATATCATCGGGGAGAATACTATGATAGAGGATTTTACACAGTGGTATTATGAGACGTATGGGATTCGCGTCAGGGTGGAATATTCGACCTTTGGAACCAATGAAGACTTGTATAACATGCTGACTTTGGGGGATACTTATGATCTGGTCTGTCCGTCGGAATACATGATCATGAAGCTCATGACGGAGGATCAGCTTGTACCGTTATCGGAAGGATTCTTTGATGACTCTGATCAGAATAATTATTACAGTAACGGTGTGTCGCCGTATATCAGAGAAATATTCGAGAAGAATGAGATCGGGGGCAGGCCGTGGGGGGATTACGCGGCAGGCTATATGTGGGGGATTACTGGGATCGTGTATAACCCCGGGCTTGTAAGCGAGGAGGATGCTTCAAGTTGGAAGATCCTCAACGATCCAGACTATAAGAGACAGGTCACGATTAAGGACAATGTAAGAGATTCGTATTTCGCAGCGGTGGGCGCCATCAAGTCGGAGCTTTTGAATTCCGAAGAATTCAAGGATGATCCGGATTATCAGAAGAGGCTGGAAGAAGAGATGAACGATACGTCGAGGGAGACGATCGCCGGCGCGCAGGAGTATCTGCAGGATGTGAAGAACAATGCGTATTCTTTTGAGACGGATTCAGGGAAGGCGGATATGGTTACGGGGAAGGTGGCAGCGAATCTTCAATGGTCCGGAGATGCGGTCTATACCATGGACCAGGCGGATGAGGATGATTTCCCGCTGGCGTTTGCCGTGCCGTCGGAGTCGACCAATATCTATTTTGACGGATGGGTGATGTTAAAGAACGGAATCGGAGAGGATGCGGCGAAGCAGCATGCGGCGGAGGCATTCATTAATTTTAACTCCCGGCCTGACAATGTGATCCGGAACATGTACTATGTGGGGTATACTTCCGTGATCTCCGGCGGGGAGGATATGAGGATCTTCGAATATGCCGACTGGTGTTACGGCGCAGAAGAAGACGAGGAAGAGGTGTCAGAATATGACCTGGGATATTTCTTTTCCGAAGGAGGCGAAGAAGAGTATGTGATCACTGCGCCTTCGGATCAGGTCTACAGGCAGCTATTTGCCCAGTATCCCACACAGGAAGCGATCTCAAGGTCTTCGATCATGGTGTGCTTCGATGAAGATCAGACGAGGGAGATTAATCAGATGTGGATCAATGTCCGGTGCTGCAATATCTACGATATACCGGTATGGGTGTGGGTATTCGCAGGAGCTTCGGTCTGTGTGCTGGCTGTATTTGGCATAAGGAAGCTGAGACGGTAAGAAGGGTATAAAAAGAGGAGGTATTCGTGTATGTACAGAATGCCTCCTGTTTTTATGCCGGATTGTTACTAATTTTACTAATCCAGCTTGATTCCTTTAAACAGATCGCCCAGACTGGTTCCGATGCTCTCGGACTTGGGAATGTGTACCTTCTCAACAGGTTCTTCCTTCACTTCTTCCAGGGCTTTCATGCTGAGGCTGATCTTGCCGTCCTTAAGCCCGATGATCTTGACCTTGACCTCATCGCCTTCCTTCAGAACATCTTTGGGAGACTTCACACGCTTCTGACTGATCTGGGAAACATGGACCAGACCTGACAGTCCGTCTTCTAAACGAACGAATGCGCCGTAGTTCTGGAGACTCTCAACGGTTCCGTTCACAACGCTTCCAATCTTAACATTGGCGATTCTTTCTTCCATCGCCTTCTTCTCCTGCTCCTTAAGGATCTCGCGGGCAGACAGGATCAGACGCTCATTGGCCTGATCTACATCGATGACCTTCACTTCGATATCCTTGAGCAGATATGTCTCCAGATCTTCAATGTAAGACAGGGATAACCTTGATGCCGGGATGAAGCCGCGCAATCCCTCTACCATGGCGATTGCTCCTCCGTTGACGATCCCTTCGACCTTGACGGGAAGGACGGTACCCTTTTCCTTGTAGGAGGCTACAAGATTCCATGGATTGGCATCATCAAAATGTTCTTCCAGATCTGCCATGGTCTCCGTTGTGCCGCCTTCGGCAGCTTCATTTGCTGCTGTTCCTTGTAATAATTCTTCACTCATAGTATATTCCCTTTCGTTTTCGAGACTCGTACGCTTCCACATACTTTTTTAATTATAACATAAAACAGGGGAAATGTTCAATTTATAGTTGACGAAAGTCGAAAAAAATGGCACTCTTATTAGTAAAGTATTCCGGCAGGTAGTTAAAACCAGTAATAATGGCCGGGAAATCTGGTTTGAGGATGTGATGATAATGGGAAAGAAGACGGGGAAAGTGTATGTGGTGGGGCACAAGAATCCGGATACGGACTCGATTTGTTCTGCGATCGCATATGCGAATCTGAAGAAACAACTGACCGGCAGCGAGTATGTTGCCAGGAGGGCGGGACAGATCAATGAGGAGACACATTATGTGCTGAACAGGTTCAAGGTAGACCCGCCGGATCTGCTGTCCAATGTGAAGCTGCAGGTGAAGGATATTGATATACATAAGATAGAGGGCGTGGAGCCGAATGTCTCTATCAAGGATACATGGGAGAAGATGAAGGAGCAGCATGTGAAGACGCTCCCGATTCTGAAGGAGGAAGAGCTGGTGGGAGTGATCTCCACGGGGGATATCGCGACTTCCTATATGGATGTCTATGACAACTGTATCCTTTCCACTGCCAAGACGCAGTACCGGAACATTGCCAAGACCCTGGACGGGACACTGATCTGCGGGAACGAGCATGGATATTTTACCAAAGGGAAGGTGACGATCGCGGCATCGAGCCCGGAGATGATGGAAGAATTCATTGAGAAGGATGATCTGGTAATTTTAGGGAATCGTTATGAGTCTCAGGCGTGCGCGGTGGATATCGACGCGGGCTGCCTGGTAGTGTGCCAGGGGGCAGAGGTGTCAAAAAGGCTGATCAAGAGAGCAGAGGAGCAGAGTATTGTGATCATCAGTACGCCTCACGATACCTATACGGTGGCGAGACTGATCAATCAGAGTATTCCGGTGAAGCATTTTATGACTCAGGCGCCGCTTACCGCGTTCCGCATGACGGATTATGTGGAGGACATCAAGGAGGAGATGACGAAGAAGAAGTTCCGGGATTTCCCGATTCTTGACAGGCACGGGCGGTTCAAAGGATTTATCTCCAGAAGACGTTTCCTGGATGTTAGCAAGAAGAAGGTGATCCTAGTGGATCATAATGAGAAGTCTCAGGCAGTGGACGGGATAGATGAGGCAGAGATTGTTGAGATCATCGACCATCACAGGCTTGGCAATATCGAGACCATGGGACCGGTGTTCTTCCGCAATCAGCCAGTGGGCTGTACGGCGACAATTGTTTACCAGATGTATGAGGAGTCAGGGGTGAAGATTACCTCCACGATCGCCGGGTTATTATGCTCCGCGATCATCTCCGATACGTTGTTGTTCCGCTCTCCTACGTGTACGGCGGTGGATGAGAAGATCGCGAAGAAGCTGGCGAAGATTGCCGGGATCGACTTAGAGCAGATGGCGGGCGAGATGTTCAAAGCGGGAAGCAGCCTTGCGGGAAAGAGCGCGCAGGAGATCTGTTTCCAGGATTTCAAGCAGTTCACGGTCAATGATATCGTCTTTGGCGTGGGGCAGATCAATTCCATGAACAAGGAAGAACTGAAGGAGATCAAGGAAGTGCTGCGCCCGCACCTTTCAGAGGTGCTTAAGGAGAACAGCCTCCAGATGATCTATTTCATGCTGACGGATATCCTGGACGAGTCCACGGAGCTTCTGTGCGTGGGGAACAACGCGAAGGAATATATCGTAGATGCGTTTGACCTGAATGAGGATACCGATAAGATCGTACTCAAGGGCGTAGTATCCAGGAAGAAGCAGCTGATTCCGACACTGGTGGGAGTGCTGCAGCAGGAGTAGGAAGCCGGCTGTGATCAGCCGGAATGGGAGGAGTTATGGAGAAGAGAAAAGAGAAAAGGAAAGCGGGTATCGGGGCGGGAAGGCAGGTATGGCGGCCGGGGAATATGCTCTATCCGCTTCCGGCGGTGCTGGTGAGCGCCGCGGATAAGGCAGGGAATGCGAATATCCTGACGGTGGCGTGGACGGGAACGGTCTGTTCGGACCCGGCGATGCTCTATATCTCTGTGAGACCGGAGCGTCATTCTTATCATATGATCAGGGAAACCGGAGAATTCGTGGTCAACCTCACGACGGAGAAGCTCTCGTATGCTGCGGACTGGTGCGGGGTGAGATCCGGCAGGGACGTGGATAAGTGGAAGGAGATGAAGCTTACAAAGGGGGCGGCAGATCAGCTTGCCTATGCGCCTGTGATCCTGGAGAGTCCGGTCAATATCGAGTGTAGGGTGACGGAGGTTAAGGAGCTTGGCTCTCACCATATGTTCCTCGCCGAAGTGGCGGCGGTCCAGGTGGATGAGGGGTATATGAAGAAGGACGGGAAGTTCGAACTGAATTCCACCGGACTTCTGGCGTACTCCCATGGAGAATATCTGGGACTTGGGAAAGAGCTTGGGAAGTTTGGATGGAGTGTGAAGAAGAGAAGATAGAGTGGAAATAAGCGTGAAGAACAATATCTTATTTCATTTGAGTACGCCACATTTTGCAATTAGGGACGTAGTAAAATACAATTTTACTACGTCCCAATTTTATTGTGGAAATTCTGATATTAGCACTTTATTATTTAAAAATACAGATAAATGATAATATAATATCAAATAAGGCATTTGCGAATGAAATATATATAAGAAAAATGTTAATAAATGTTCAAAATATATTGACAAAGGGATGGTAAAATGATAATATACGAACATAGAAAATAAATGATTCATAAAACAGGAGGGTAATTATGTTAACGGTAAGAGAGTTTGCGAAACATTTTGATTTGGCGCTTTTGGCTCCCAATGTGCAGGAAGCGGCAGTTGTGGAAGCGTGCCAGACGGCAGCAAAATATCAGGTTAATTCGGTCAATGTTAATTCTTGCTGGATTGATGTAGCGAAGAGGGAATTGGCAGGCACGGGAGTAGGGCACAGTGCGGTAATAGGATTTCCTTATGGTACTGCTATTTCCAAGGTTAAGTATTTGGAAGTTGAAGAGATGTTAAAGGCAGGCTGCTCTGCATGCGATATGGTGATTAACGTTGGTGCCCTTAAGGATAATAATCTGAAACTGATAGAAGAGGAAGTTAAGACATTTGCTGATATGTGCAATGCGGCAGACTGCGACAGTAAATTGATCTTTGAGGTTGGGTTCTTGAGTGATGAAGAGATCGCGACATTGACGAAGATCTGCTGTGAACATGATATTACATATGTTAAGACGGCAACAGGAACGCAGGCATTTCCGGATATTAAGCATGTTGAGATCATGAGAGCGAATCTGTCAGGCAATACCAAGATCAAGGTGTCAGGTGTTCCAAGAACTTTTGCACTTCCGGCGACTTTGTACATGTTCGAGCATATGGGAGTTTCCTTATGCGGGACTAGGAGTGCAGGCATCCTGACACAGCAGTATGAAGAGTATTTGAAGACACTTAAGTAAGATTGGGGAGGGTTTCTACTATGTATAATGTACATTATCACCTGAATTCACTTCTGGGAGACACGATTAAATGTGCAGACGGTGATGAGAAATATGTAAGCCGTGCGATTAACGATGAGTTGGATTTTGAAGAATATAAGTTTTTGTCGAAGGAAATCAAAACCATTGGGGTAACACAAGAATTCAAGAAGGTTATTGACCTGTTCAAGGTTCCAGAGGGAGAGACTCCGGCAGGATTCCGGGTAGAATACAATTTGGCAGAGAATAAGCAGCTTCTCATTGATCTAAAACGGGATATATCCTGCGGCAAGAACGGGGTGAAGAGAGCGACGCCGTTTTTGTTCTCGGCGGATACGGCGAATCCATATGAACTTGCTCCAATGAAGGATATGATCGCGAACCTTACCTGTAATCCGGGAATCATCTATGACCTGTTCATCAATGATCCTAAGGAGAACATAGGAAATAAGTTCAAGAACCGTGACGAGGTTATGGAAGAGATCGGTAATATCCTTGGCCCCGGATGCGACATAAGCGTAGAGTTCAACGATCCGTTTGCAGATCTGAACCAGTTGCTTGAGGAAGCGGAGCATTTTAGAGAGATGCTTTCAGAATACCGGGTCGTTATCAAGGTTCCGCATACCGGTGCAGTGACGGCAGAGAATGCGCATCATCTTCTGGAAGGGAATAAGAGACTGCCGGTCGCCCACAATGCAGGGTCAACGAAGGATTACTTTTATAGCCATAACCTGGCGCTGGCGTTAAAGGAGCATGGATTCCGGGTAAATTACACACTGATGTTCGAGCCATGGCAGACGGGCATGGCGCTACAGGCACAGCCGTATTTTATCAACAGCTTTGTTAACAAGAGGATGCTGACCAGTACCTATGTAAAGGGGATGCTGTCTGCATTTGATTCAACCAGAGATCTTCAGTTCCTCAAGAACTTGCGCAGTTATTTCGTGGATGTTGATTTCCTTCCGGAGTCGGCAAGCGGATGTGATCTGGCAGAAGTAGAGAAGATTGCACGGGAGACACTGACCTATAGAGATTTCGATAATGTCCGAGGATTCGATGGAATGGACGGGGTACGCCACAATCTTAGAATGCTGCGTGACTGCAACCTTAAGGATACCAGGCTGATTATCTGCTCAATCGCAGGAACCAGGGAGTATCCGGAATTAGACAAGCTGTTGGTGGAAGATGAGTTCAAGGATGTGTTGGATAAGATCGTGATCACAACAGAGCCTATTTATTTTGCACAATATACATCGTCACCACAGATTATAACTTATCAACGTAGATTTTTGAATGCTGTAAATAATACTGCGGACAAGAGGTAAAGGGAGAATTTAGAAATCTGGCAAATACTGGAAATTATGGGAAGAATATCTTTGCTAAATCAATTTTTTGTGTGATAATGAAAGATAGTTTGATGTAAGAACGGAGTTATCATATAAAAAGGAGATTGGGAACAATGAGTAAGAAACAAGAAAGGCTGAATAGTCTGCTGAATCTTGTCAATGTAAAAGGCAGAATCTCAGTCAAAGAATTAGCCGCAGTGTTTGAAGTTGCGGAGCTGACGATACGGCGGGATGTCCAGGTTTTGGAGCAGCAAGGATTTGTCCAGAATGTCCGGGGGATTGTATTTGCCAACAAGACGGATGGGGAAGGTAAGATTTACGATCTGAATGATGCAGGCACCGAGAACTTCGGCACCAAGGATGCGATCGGGGCATATGCATCCAAATTGATCGAGGAAGGCGACATTGTCATAATAGATAATGGAACGACGACAGAGAGACTTGCGGCATACTTCCCGGAAGATATTGGTGTTACGGTTCTGTGTTACAATATCAATATTTTGAATTATTTGTACAAAAAGCCGAATATTTCACTCATTTTCGGAGGGGGATATTTTCATCCACAAACGCTGATGTTTGAAAGCAAAGAAAGCCTGGAGCTGATTCGGCGTACAAGAGCGACAAAGGTATTCGTTTCCGCGGCGGGAGTTCACCATCCGCTGGGGGTAACCTGTACCAGTACCTATGAACTTGAAAGTAAGAGAGAGATTCTAAAAGCCAGTATGGAGAAGATACTGCTTGTTGATTCCAGCAAGTTTGGCCAGGTTCATAAGAACTATATATGTGAATTCAATGTGTTTGATAAGATTATCACAGATAAGCAGTTATCTGAAGCGTGGAAGAAGACGATCACAGAAGCCGGGGTAGAATGTATAACGGTATAATGTCAGGATCATATCTGTTTTCAATGTAATAAATTCTAATATAATTTTTCCTTCTGTTCCGCTGTATCAGTTGAAAAAGAGGCGGTATTATGAAGAATTCATATCGAAGTATCTGGCTGTTTGCGCTAGTTTTCTTATGTATTTTGCTGGGATGTGCCTGCAGCCGGAAGAATCGGGAGGTTCTGGTACTGCTGGAAAGCCAGACGGACGCATCTTATGATGAATTGCAGACGGCGGCCAGGCAGTGGGCAGAAGGAAAGAATATCTCTATACAGATAGTGGCTCCAAAACTATCTTCGATTTATGAACAGCAGAAAATTTTGGAAAATTCAATAAGGGACAGGGAATGGGATCTGATCGTCATCGAAGCATTCGATGAGGACAGTATGTATCCGCTCCTGGATTACGCTAGGTCTCGGGGAAGCAAGATCGTATCTATGCAGGGAATGTCGGGACAGATTGCAGATTATACCATCCGATCTTGCAGAGACGAGAAGGCGGAGTATTGGGATCGTGAAAGAATGCTTCTTGCATCTTTGGAAGTCGGAAGTAAAGTGTTGGATGGAAGGATCAAGGATACTCCGGATCAGCTTACTACGCGGGTTGAGGGATATCGGAGATTAGAGCTTATGGGAGACGGGATTTATTGCGGAAATGATAATGGAGATTAACAGAGGAGGATGAATATGCATATTTTGGATTTGTTCAGGTTGGATGGGAAATTAGCAGTTGTAACAGGCGCAGCACAGGGATTAGGAAGGGCGATGGCGGAAGCAATGGCGGACTGTGGGGCGGATATCGCGGTTCTGGATCTGAATATTGATAAGGCTTCTGAGACGGCCAGAACGATAGAAGAGCAGTACAAGGTAAGATCGAGGGCATTTCAGGTGGATGTGGCGGATGCAGGAAGCTGTCAGGCAGCGGTAGACACAGTGATAAAGGAGTGGGATCATATCGACATTCTGCTGAACAACGCAGGCATCTGTATCAATGAAGACGCAGAAAATGTACCGCTTGAGAACTGGCATAAGGTCATTGATATTAACATGAACGGAGTATGGTATATGTCTCAGGCTGTCGGAAGAGTCATGATCCGGCAGAACGGAGGGAATATGATCAATGTATCCTCCATGTCAGGATTTATTGTAAATGACCCGCAGGGGCAAGTATCCTACAATACCTCCAAGGCAGGGGTCGCGCATATGACGAAGTCGCTTGCAGCCGAGTGGGTAAAGTATGGGATCCGGGTGAATTCGATCGCGCCGGGATATATGGATACGGATCTGGTGCATAAGACCTATGTAGAGGACGGTCCGTGGGCAAGGCGCTGGAATTCTCTGACACCGATGAAACGCCCGGGAAGGCCGGAGGAGTTAGGACCATTGGCAGTATACCTGGCCAGTGATGCGTCAACTTATATGACAGGTTCAGTTATCTTATGTGACGGCGGGTATACGATCTGGTAAAGGGATAGGGAATCTATGATTGAACTGCAGAATATTGAAAAATATTATGGGAGTAAGCTTGCCTTAGATCAGGTATCTTTTTCCATCGATATGGGATCTATCGTGGGGCTACTTGGGAAAAACGGAGCAGGGAAGAGCACGCTCATGAATATTATAACAGGATATCTGCCGGCAACAAAGGGAACCGTTACCATAGACGGGGCGGCGATAGAAGAATCACCGAGAGAAGTGAAAAGGAAGATCGGCTATCTTCCGGAAAAGCCGCCTCTCTATGAGGCTATGTCGGTACGTGAATACCTGTGTTATGTGGCGAGGCTTAAGGGGATCGCAGCGAAGGAGGCTGGTCCGGAGGCAGACCGGCTGATCGGAAGAATAGGACTCAAAGCGGTAGAGAACCGGCTGATCCAGAATCTCTCAAAGGGATATCAGCAGAGAGTCGGGATTGCACAGGCAATGGCGGGGGAACCTGTGATCCTGATATTGGATGAACCAACGGCAGGGCTGGATCCCGCCCAGGTGGTGGAGGTTCGGTCCTTGTTAATAGAGTATGGAAGAGATCATATTGTGATCATCAGCTCACATATATTGACGGAAATCGCCGAGATCTGCGACCGGATCCTGATCCTGAATGAAGGGAAGCTTGCGAAGGATTGCAGCATGTCTGAGATGACAGTCTCGGATAAAGCGCACATTTTTATCCGGGTAAATTGTCAGAAGGAATATTTTGAGAAGATTGCCCGCATACATCTGCCGGATTGCAATTGGGAATATAGAGGAATGGGGGAACCAGGATGTAGTGACTGGGAGCTTAAGACAGAGGCTTTGAACGAAGATCTCCGGAGCCGGGTGTTTGGGATCGTGAAAGAGAACAATATAGAATTGTTACAGATGTTCCCGGCGAGAGATGAGATAGAAGATGTGTTTCTTGACTTGACTGCGGTAAATGCTAAGAAAGAGGAAGGGTAGCTTATGAGAGCAACATTTATAAGAGAATTTGAGGAATACTTTCATACGATGCTGGGCTATGTATTTGTCAGCGCCTTTCTCTTTCTGGCGGGTGTGTTCTTCTCTGTCAATAATATCAATACTCTGGATGCACAATTTCATACCACATTAAATGATTGTATCTATGTGTTTCTGATCACGTCGCCTCTGCTGACGATGAAGCTGTTATCGGAAGAGAAGAAGACGAAGAGAGAGCAGCTGCTTATGACGGTCTGTACACCATTTTCCTCGATCATGATTGGAAAATTTCTGGCAGCGTTGGCTGTATTCGCCGTAACGCTCTGCTGTACTGTGGTTTATCCGGTTATCCTGTGCATATACGGTTCTGCCCAGTCTGCCTTGATCGTGAATGGTTATATTGGATTCTTCTTTCTTGGAATGGCGTTCATTGCGGTCGGAATGTTTGCCTCCTCCATTACGGAGAGTCAGCTTACTTCTGCGATATGCACATACGGAATCCTGCTTTTGTTCCTGTGTCTGGATCTGGTCATATCTAGGATACATGTGAAAGCGGTGGCGTCGTTCCTTCGATGGTTTTCTGTATTTGAAAGATTCAAACAATATCAGTATGGAACTTTCGGTATTGCGTCAGTTGTCTATTATGTTGTGTTTTCACTGGTATTCCTCAGCTTTGGAATCGCAGCGATGAGATATAGAAGAAGGGGTGTTTCGAATCTGATCGCGGCAGGATACCTGGTATTGATCATCGGCTGTGCGGTCGTGTGTACCCTGGCGGTTGAAAAGCTGGAATCCCAGTTTCATCTGAGGTGGGATCTGACGGATACACAAGTCTATTCCATCGGGAGTACAACGAAAGATGTACTTCAGGGGCTTGACAAAGATGTTACTGTCTACACACTCTATCCATCCGGGGAAGAGGACCGTACAGTCCAGGAGATCCTGAGACGGTACGAGGAAGAAAGTCCGCATATAGCTGTTGTAAATATTGACCCGGTCGAGAGCCCCTTTTTTACACAGCAGTATGAGTCAGACGATGCGAAGATCGAGAATTCTTCACTGATCATAAGAGAGAACGGCGGGGAAGAATTCAGGGTAATCAGCGCCCGAGAATTATATGAGTGGCAGCTTGACGAGGATCAGTTATATGCCGTTGGGATGGTGGCGGAACAGAGGATTACAGCGGCGATTTCCTCTATCGAGGGCGGCAGGCAGACAAGGGCATATTTTGTTACCGGGCATGGGGAGATGGATGTCAGGGAAGAATACTATCTGGCCGATACACTGGAAAGTGACGGCTATAAGGTAGAGACGTATCATCTGATCTACAATGATATGGAACTGGATTCAAAGGACTGTCTGTTATTCCTGTCACCGCTTAAGGATCTGACGGATGAGGAGTATAAGGTGATGCAGACATTCGCAGAAAGGGGAGGACGAGCAGTATATCTGATCAATCCTCTGGCGGGGGATCTGCCTAATTTCAACAGATTGTTTGATGCCTGGGGGTTAGAGCTTAAGGATGACCTGATTGTGGAACCGGACAGTGAGAATTATCTGAACAGCCAGATCATGGTCAGGCCCCGGATGGAGGAAGAACATCCCGCGCTTGCGTCTGTAGCAGAAAGCGGCGCCGGTCTGATACTGCCGCGGTGCCGGGGAATCCTTGTCACAGAACAGGAGGGAATCGAGACAGAACCATTCCTGTATAGTTCGGCCCAGAGCTACGGAAAAGTAGATCCTTATACGGAGACGCTGGAAAAGGAAGAAGGGGATACGGACGGGCCGTTTATCTTGGGAGTGTCTGCGGTTAACAGGAATTCGGGGGCACGCATGCTCCTTTTGGGGAACAGTGATTTCGTTTCCACGATCGACAATGCAAAATTCGAGGGGAATATCGCACTTTTTATGGATTCTGTAGCATGGGCATCCGAAAAGCCTGAATCGGTAGTCATAAAACCCAAATCACTGGTATCTGCACCGCTTAAGATTCCAAGCACGAAGGCAGGTTACCGGCTGATGTTTCTGGTCATTGCAGTAATGCCGGCTGTGCTGCTTATATACGGTACATTTGTATGGCGAAGGAGGCTTCGGCGATGAAGCAAAGGAGAAAGACGGTGATCGGTGCGGGAGCGCTGCTGCTTCTATTGGCCGCAGGAGCATGCTATCTCATGGCAGACGAGAATGCGAATGTGGAAGAAGAGAGTGTCTGGCTCTGTGACAGAGGAGTGGAAGATGTGACATCTCTGACGATCAAGAGCAGCGAGGATGGTAGAGAGTTTATCTTCGTCAGGGAAGAAGAAGTCTTTGAGGGTAATGACGGGAGTACCTATGACATAGACCAGCTTGCACCATATATTGCCGTACTTGGATATATGAAGGCTGATAAGAAGGTACATACGTCGGATTTTCAAGCGTCAGGATATACGGTCACACTTACATATGAGAATGAAAGCTTCAGTTACCGGTTGGGCAACCGTATTGACGGTGTAGGGATGTATGTATCGCTAGCTGGAAGAGAGGATATCTATCTGGTGGACAGCCTGAGAGCCGAAGAGATCGAAGAGATGATCCTGTCCCTGTATCATGTTGAGTTCAAGGATATGAAGCTTGATGAGATAAGGGGAATCCGGCTGTATACGCCGGAGAATGGTCTGATATTGATGAATCGTTCGGAAGCGCCAAGAGCGAATGAAGATTTCTACTGGAATATGTTTGAACCATTTGTATGGACGGCAGATACAGAAGTTGTGGACGAGATACTTAATACTATAAAGGAGATCAGGTATCTGAAAAGAACAGACCGGAAGATGGAGCCATATGAGTGCGGCCTTGAGAAAGAAGACGGGCAGATCCCTTATCTCACATTTTATGATGTAGATGATAATGAACTGACAATCTATCTGGGAGATGAAGCGGGGGATGATGTATACTGTAGGACCATTGATCTAAAGGATGTCTATCTGATCGACAGATCCGTATTGCAGAGCTTAAATGTGACGGCCGAGGAGGCAGCAGATCCGGTTCTGTACCATTACGAGATTCCGTCTGTGAAGGCATGTACCGTAGAGTGGCACGGGGAACAATATGAACTGAGTGCAAAGTGGTCGCAGGAAGAGGAAGATCAGAGAGGGCAGCGGTTCTATCTGAATGGAGAAAGAATTACGGGAGCAGAATATCGTTCTCTTACGGATTGGTTCTCAAAGACCGGGATCACAGGCGTGAGCAAGGATGCAAGGCAGCAGACTGCGATAGAAGGAACCATCACGATAGAAAGGTTATCAGCGCCTTACCGGCAGGAATTCCTGTTCCGAACAGTGCAGGAGGATGCGTCGCTTTTGCAGGTGAACTTGAAAGGGTCGGCAGCCGTTTATATAAAAAGAGAAAAAGTGGAGGAATTTATTTCTTCGCTAAAACAATAAAACATAATTGTGGTATGGAAGAAGGCGTATGGGGCAGGATTAGTTCTAATAGTGAAGCACTCTGAATGAGGAGGCGGCGTGCAAAGGGTTATGTAGTGCCGGCCGCAAACCATACCGGCGATTATCTTTTATAAAAAATTAACCAATAATTAAGGAGGTAAAAGAGAATGAAAAGAATGAAAAAGATGTTAGGACTTTTATTAGGTTTTGTAATGCTTTTTTCTTTGGCAGCGTGTAGCCAAGGAGATTCCGGCAGCGAAACAGACGGCGATACAACGGACGGCAATACGGACAGTGAGAGCAGTGACAGCGGCAGCTCAGACGGCACGTTTGTAGCATTTGCTAATAAGGGCCTAGATTACTACTTTTGGACAGTATGCCAGAAATCAGCGGAACAGGCATGTATGGACAGAGGATGGTCTTTCGAGGCATCTGACGCGAAGCTTGACAGCGCGAAACAGTTCGATCAGTTTGTCAACTTTATCAACAAGAAGCCTGCAGCGATCATTGCAGACTCCATTGATTCAGAAGGTCTGATCGCCGCTGCAGATCAGGCAGTTGCGGCAGGTATCCCAGTAGCAATCGTAGATACGCCTCTTACCGGCGGCGACGTAGCCGTAACGGTAGCATTTGATAATTATGATGCGGGAGTATTAGCAGCGGAAGCGATCGTGAAGGCATTGGAGGATAAATACGGCGAGCCAAAAGGAACGGTTGTAAACTGTTACGGTGCTATGAGTTCTGAGGCATGGCGGCTGAGAAAAGAAGGAATGGAAGCTACATTCGAAGAATATCCGGATATCAATTATATTGCAGTACCTGCAGAAGGCGAGATCGCGAATACACAGGATGCTGTATTGAACCAGCTGGCATCGGGAGTAGAGATCGACGCTCTGCATACACCGTCGGATAATCCGGGACAAGGCATGGTTGCAGCCTTGAAGATGGAGAAAAAGTGGGAGAAACGTGGTGAGGACGGCCATATTATCATAGTTACGATAGACGGAGAGCCGATTGCAAACAAATTCATCGAAGAAGGATATTATGACTATTCGATCGCTCAGGACGGATATTCTTATGGGCAGATCGCAGTGGAGATGTTAGAGAAGTATTCCATGAAGGGCGAAGACGTCCCGTTAGGGCCTTATGAGAATAAGGATTACTACTGGGAGAAATGTGAGATCATCGAGTCTGACGCAGGTCCGTATGTGAAAGTTCCGGCTTATGAGATCAATTCTGAGAACTGTACAGATGAGCGTCACTGGGGAATCGTTGCAGAGGAAAAACTTGGAATCGAGTACGATATGTCTGCAACAGAAAATTAGGGTAATTTAATGACCGGTCCGGCGCTGCGTTAGCTTCGCCGGATCGAAAAGAAAGGAGATCCTTTCGTATGGAAAAAGATATTATATTGGAAGTTGAGCATATTAATAAAAATTTTGGGGCTACGTGTGCTTTGAAAGATATCAATTTTTCAATTAAAAGAGGATCCATACATTCTCTTGTTGGAAGAAATGGTGCCGGAAAAAGCACGATTGTTAATATCATCGCGGGAGTGTATAAGCAGACAAACGGGGATATTATCTTCGAGGGGAAGAGTATTGCCGGTCAGAGCTTTAAAGAAAGACAGGATATGGGGATCAGGCTGGTAACACAGCATGCAAGCGTTGTACTTGATCTGGATGTAGCGGAGAATATTTTCCTTGGCCTTTGGCCCATGAATAAAGTAAAACTGATCGATCGCAGGAAGATGCATGAGAATGCGCAGAAAATACTTGAGGAATATGGGTTAAAGGTGGATCCTTATGAGCTTGTCCGCAAGCTTACACCGGTTGAACAGCGTAAGCTGAATATTATCCGTGCGTTATTCGGCGGCGGTAAACTGATTATTTTGGATGAGCCTACCACATCGCTGTCTATCGAAGATCGGAATAATCTTTTTCGGTTTGTAAAAATGCATGCTGCTAATGGGCTTGCATTTATTCTGATCTCGCATTATCTGGAGGAGATCTTACAGGTATCAGATGCGATCACGGTATTACGTGACGGTTGTGCATATCCGGGAAATATCAGCAACAGTACCGATAGTGAAAACCAGATGGAGCTTGCGAAATTAATTGCAGGCGAGGATGTAGAACTGACCTATCGAGATGAGAATAAAGAGGTTGGGGATGAGATTGTAGTCAAATGTGAGGGAATTAGCACGAAGTTTCTTGAACCTACGGATTTTGAGATCCATCGGGGAGAGATCGTTGGTTTTGTAGGTTTTTCGGGTTCTGGTGCACGTGAATTATGTCTGGCGCTTTATGGATTGATGAAAAAGTATAGCGGTAAAGTGACTGTATGCGGAGAGGAAGCAGATATTAAGAGCCCTACAGACGCGCTGAAATATAAGATCTGTCTGGTGCCTAACGACAGGCATGCAGAAGGGATCGTTCCGATCATGAGCGTGGAAGAGAATATTGGTCTGTCCTGTTTGAAGACGAATCTGCTTGGCAGATTAGGATTACTGGATAAGAAAAAGGAAATTAGATTAGCCGAGGATTATGTGAAACAGCTCGCCATCAAGACGCAGTCTGTCTATGCGCTGAGCGGAAGCCTGTCAGGCGGAAACCAGCAGAAAGTAGTATTGGCAAAAGTTCTGGCAGTGAACGGAGCCTTGCTGATTTTGGACGAGCCCACGATAGGTATCGATATTAAGAGCCGAGAAGAGATCATGGGCTTGATAAAGAAACTTACGAATGAAGGGATGAGTGTGATCTATCTGACCAATGATTTTGATGAGCTTCTTCGTATTGTTGACCGGGTAGTAGTATTTAATGACGGAAGGATAGTCGGAGATCTGAAAAATGAGAACCTATCTCCTGACATGGTAATTGATGTTCGAGATCGGAGGGCAGTGTAAGATATGAGAGAATCAAAGAAATTGAATATGGAGAATCTGAAAAAGAATTTAATTGACAACATAGTATGGGTGTTGTTGCTGATCGGTGTCATTGTATTTATCATACTGAGACCGGCGTATTTTAATCCGCTTACGAATTTCAATCTGTATCTGAACATTCCGATGCAGGCCTCTGTTATGGGAGTTATGACGATTGGTCTGGCAGGTACGATACTGCTTGGGGATATTGATCTCTCCTGCGTAGGGATCATGGCGGTATCTGCGGCAACCGGAATTCTTCTGTATAAGCAGAATCATGTGCCGGTAGTGATTGCGATGCTGATCATCATAGCGATGGGAGGTTTTATCGGATTTATCAACGGAGTATTGATCGCGAAGCTAAAGACGGTGGCATTGATTGAGACGCTGGCAATGAATACGACGCTGGCAGGCGTTGTGTTGGCGATTACCAGAGGACGTACAATCACGATCAACGAGAAGGCATATACGATCGTAGGTCAGGGCAAGATTGCGGACACTATACAGTTCCTGGTTATTATATTCATACTTGTCTATGTATTGATGTATTTCGTATGGAACCGAACACCACTTGGCAGAAGTCTTTTTGCGGTGGGCGGCAATCCGGAATGTGCAAGAGTATCGGGCATTAACGTAGACAGAATCCGTATCGCGGCGTTTACTATCTCGGGAGTGATGGCCGGCCTTGCAGGGCTGATGCTTTCTTCAAAAATGGGATCGATCAACAGTGTATTTGGTTCCTCTTATTCCATGGATATTATCGCTGCGGCAGTAATTGGAGGAACGTCTCTGTCCGGAGGAATCGGTAAAGTATCCGGGGTGTTAGGCGGTGTGCTGTTGCTGAATTTTGTCCAGGTCGGACTTCAGGTATTCGGGATGGATTCCTACTATGTCCAGGCGGCGACAGGGCTGATTATTTTACTGGCGGTATTGATCGATTCATTCAGAATCCGTCTTGCAAATAAGGAGTAGAGAGATGAAAGCGATATATTTGGATAAGGTTCAGAGCTTTTCTGAACGAGAAGTAACAAGACCTGTGTGCGGGGAGCATCAGGTTATTGTACAGATGAAGTCAGTAGGCGTCTGCGGGTCAGATGTACATTATTGGAAGAATGGGCGTATCGGGCAGTTTGTTGTGAAAGAGCCCCTGATCCTTGGGCATGAAAGCGCGGGAGTCGTGGAAGAGATCGGGAGTAAGGTGACGAGGCTGTCGGTAGGGGACCGCGTGGTGATGGAGCCTGGGATTCCCTGTATGAAATGTAAGTATTGTCTGGAGGGGCATTATAATCTCTGTCAGGATATCGTGTTCTTCGCAACTCCGCCGGATGACGGCGTGTTGATCGAAAGCATGGCGTATGATGAGAACTTTGTCTTCAAGATTCCGGAGGAGATCACGGACTTTGGGCTTGCCACCATGTCCGAACCAGTATCGGTAGGAGTATTTGCAACGGAAAGGATCATGCCAAGGCTTGGCGAGCGCGCGGTGATCTTTGGAGCAGGCACCATAGGGATCGCCTGTCTGATCGCGGCGAAGGCTGCCGGATGTAAACATATTACAGTTGCGGATATTCGTGACGACCGTCTTGCGTGGGCGAAGGAAGCAGGGGCGGATCAGGTAATGAACACTATGAAAGAAGAATTGCCGGAGAATGGATATGATTTTGGGTATGAGGCGACGGGTGCGGATGCATGTTACAGCCTTGCCGCAAAATGTATCAGACCAGGCGGACGCATTGCCATGATCGGTATGGGGCCAGAGATCCAGAAAGTCCCGATCGTAGATTATGTCTGCAAGGAGATCACAATCCTGCCGTCCTTCCGGTATGCCAATACCTATCCAACAGCGCTTAAGCTGGTTGCAGACTACAGAGAGGAGCTTTTGCCATTAATTACACACAGAATACCATTCTCACTTGCGGGGGTCGAGGAAGCGTTCCGTGCCGCATCTGAGGATGAGTCAGCGGTCAAGGTAGTAATAGAATTCTAAATAAAAAGAAAGAGGTGTATATTTATGAAACATGTGGTGAGCGTAGGAGCAGGAAGAGAACCGGATATGGACGCGAGGAGTCTCAGGGCAAGGGTATTGCCGAGAGAAAAAGAAGTATTAAGAGATACATATTATCTGATTGCACGCAAGGAAGGGCCGTCTAAACGTTTGACTTGTGGGTATACTGTTATATATCCTACAGGAACGACGACCGGCCATGCGCATGATGATATGGAAGAAATCTATTATTTCCTGTCAGGGGAAGGGATCATGGTGGTAGGAGACGACAGGTTCCCGGTGAAGGCAGGGGACGCTTGCTATGTGCCGCCGGGGCAGTACCACACAACGATCCAGACTGGGATTCTGCCATTGGCTTTCGTGTGGAATACCTGTCTGGTTGATGGAGATGAGGAGTAGAAGATGAGTATAAAACAATACATTGCAGCAATGGACATCGGCACGAGTGGCTGTAAGTCGATCATCGTGGATGAGGAAGGCGTAGTGGTCTCTTCTGTGATTGAAGAATATCCGCTGTATTCACCCAGGCCCGGGTGGAATGAGCAGGACCCGGAGGACTGGTGGAGGGGAGCTTATACAAGCCTTCATAAAGCGGTGGACAAAAGCAAAGTGAATCCGGCAGATATTAAGATTTTGAGTTTCTCCGGGCAGATGCACGGGCTGGTTGCTATGGACAAAAAGGGCAAAGTGATCCGGCGAGCATTCCTCTGGAACGACCAGCGCTGTGCAAAGCAGTGCAGGGCTGTGCTTAAAGATCTCGGCGGATTCGAGAAACTGCGTTGTTATACGAATAATAACATGCTTCCCGGTTATCAGGGCGGGAAGATCCTCTGGCTTAGAGAGGAAGAGCCGGAGAATTTCGAGAAGATGGCGAAAGCGATCCTTCCTAAGGATTATCTGCGGTACAGGCTGACGGGTGAATATTATACGGATGTATCGGATGCGTCGGGAACGGGCCTGTTCGATGTGAAGAACCGCAGGTACAGCCAGGAGCTTCTTGACAGATTGGGATTATCGAGGGAGCTGTTTCCGCCGGTGGTAGAGTCGGATGAGATTACCGGGAAGATCACGGAGGAGGCAGCAGAGCTTACCGGACTCCTTCCGGGGACGTTCGTTGCCGGAGGCGGAGGAGACAGCGTGATCCAGACGACAGGTATGGGACTGATCGAAGAGGGAATATTAGGCCTGACCCTTGGAACCGGCGGTATCGTTGCTATGGGGATGTCAGAGTATCTGGAAAATCATGATGAGACTCTGCAGTTCTTCTGTAATAATGCCAGAGGGCTTTATCATGTGATGGGCGTCATGCTAGCGTGCGGAGGCAGTTATCAGTGGTACAGGAACACCCTCTGCCGGGGCGAGATGGCGAAGGCTGAGTCAATGGGGAAGGACGCATATGACTTGTTGAATCAGGGTGCTTTGGAATCGAGGCCTGGATCGAAGGGACTGATCTATCTGCCGTATCTGTCCGGGGAGCGTGCGCCGTATACGGATCCGAATCTCAGAGGAAGCTTTATCGGACTGACGCAGAGCCATAACAAAGGGGATATCACTCGTTCCGTAATGGAAGGGATCGGATATGGAATGAAGCAGATTGCCGGTGCAATCGAAGGTTTGAAACCGATGAAGATGGACCGTATCATCGTATCCGGCGGCGGAAGCAGAAGTAATCTGTGGAGGCAGATCTTAAGCGATATCTTCCAGCTCCCGGTATATACGGTAAGCGGCGCTAAGGAAGGCGGAGCTTACGGGGCATGCCTTGCCGGCGGTGTGGCTGTCGGAATCTGGAAGGATCTAGCCGAGGCGTGTGCGGCGATGCAGGTGGTGACAGAGAACCTGCCGAATGCCGGAAACCGTGAAATCTATGAAGAGATGTATCAGATATATTGTGATATGGTTCCGGCGCTTACGGGTCAATTCGACCGGCTGGCGCAGATTAGTTAGATATAGGAGGTTAAGAAGATGAATCAAATAGATAAATTATCGGTAAATGCGATCAGGGTATTGTCTGCAGATGCTATTCAGAAGGCGAAGTCCGGGCATCCGGGGCTGCCCCTTGGATGTGCGTCAATCGCATATGAATTATGGGCGCGCCATATGAACCATAACCCGGCAGACCCGGAGTGGATTAACAGAGACCGTTTTATCCTGTCGGGTGGGCACGGCTCCATGCTTCTGTATTCTCTGTTATATCTGTATGGCTATGGAGATATGACACTTGAAGATCTGAAACAGTTCCGGCAGTTGAACTCAAAGACACCGGGACATCCGGAATACAGACACACCGTAGGAGTAGAAGCAACAACGGGACCTCTCGGTGCAGGCATGGGAATGGCAGTCGGAATGGCGATCGCGGAGAAGCATTTGGCGTCTGTATTTAACAAAGAGGGGTATCCGGTGATCGATCACTATACATTTGCCTTGGGCGGCGACGGTTGTATGATGGAGGGGATCTCGTCAGAGGCATTTTCACTGGCGGGAACGCTTGGGTTATCGAAGCTGATCATTCTATATGATTCCAACAAGATCTCTATTGAGGGATCGACAGATCTTGCGTTTACGGAGGATGTTGAACTGCGGATGAAAGCCTTTGGATTCCAAACGCTTACCGTGGAGGACGGGAATGATCTTGATGCCATAGGGAAGGCCATAGAGGAGGCGCAGGCGGATCAGGAGCATCCTTCCTTTATCACGATACGCACACAGATCGGCTACGGATGTCCTGCAAAGCAGGGGAAAGCCAGCGCACACGGAGAGCCGTTGGGGGAAGAGAATGTAGATGCTCTGAAGGAAGAGCTAAACTGGCCGTCAAAGGAACCCTTCTATGTACCGGAAGAGGTATACGCGCATTACAGAGAACTCCGGGCAGAGCTTGCGGGCGCGCAGGAAGAGTGGAAGAAGATGTACAGCGAATACTGTGTAAAATATCCTGAGATGAAGGAATTGATGGAACAGTATTTCACGGAAGATTACGGAAAGGTATTAGAATACAATGAAGACTTCTGGAAGAGGGGCGAGAAGCCGGAAGCGACCAGGAATATCTCGGGAAGGCTTCTGAATATCATGAAGGATCTTGTTCCTGGCCTGATGGGTGGCTCTGCGGATCTGGCACCGTCGAATAAGACCTATCTCAACGAAGCCGGTGACTTTGCAAGAGAGTATCCGGAAGGCAGGAATCTGCATTTTGGAGTCAGGGAGCTGGCGATGGGAGCGATCGGCAACGGAATGATGCTGCACGGCGGGATCCACAGTTACGTTGCAACCTTCTTTGTGTTCAGCGACTATCTGAAACCTATGGCACGTTTGTCTTCGATCATGAAGGTTCCGATGACTTATGTCTATTCCCATGACAGTATCGGTGTGGGAGAGGATGGGCCGACTCATGAACCGATCGAGCAGTTGGCAATGCTCCGGGCGATGCCGAACTTCCATGTATTTCGCCCGTGTGATGCGGTAGAGACGGAGGCGGCGTGGTACAGTGCGCTGACTTCAAAGGAGACGCCTACCGCCATTGTCCTGACCAGGCAGAATCTTGCTCCGATGCAGGGAAGCAGCCGGGAGGCATTAAAGGGCGCATATGTATTGGAGGACTGTGAAGGTTTGCCGGAATTGATTTTGATCGCAACAGGCTCCGAAGTGGAACTGGCAGTGGAAGCAAAGAAGATCCTTGAGAGTAAGGGAAGAAAGGTACGCGTAGTTTCCATGCCGTGTATGGATATTTTTGAAGAGCAGTCTGAGGGATACAAAGAGAAGGTTCTTCCGAAGTCCGTTACAAAGAGAGTGTCGGTGGAGGCATTATCGACTTTCGGATGGGAACGGTATGTAGGCCTTGACGGGAAGTCGGTCGGGATGGCCACATTCGGGGCGAGCGGGCCATATAAGGTGTTGTTTGAGTATTTTGGATTTACCGCAGAAGAAATAGTGAAGGCGGCGGAGAGTTTGTAGAAGAATTCATTTGGGTACGCCACATTTTGCAAATTGGGACGTAGTAAAATTCAATTTTACTACGTCCCTAATTGTTTGATTTTAGTCTGATAGATGTGTCGAAGCAGCACGGTCGACATCACGACCGACGCGATCTCTGCAATCGGTATGGACCACCACACCATATGTAACCCGAATATTCTGGCGAACACATAGGCCACCGGAAGGATCACGAAGAGCTGCCTTGCCGCGGATACGATCAGGCTGTAGACGGCGTTCCCAAGAGCCTGGAATACGGAACCGACGATAATACAGTAGCCGGCAAACAGGAAGCTTAAACTGATGATCCGAAGCGCCGGGACTCCGATCTTAAGCATATTCTCTGAGGCGTCGAACAGGTTCCTGAGAAGGAAGCCTGGAAGTGTCTGGAAGATGGCAAGTCCGAACAGCATGATGGATACGGCAATAATGATGCTCAGCTTGATAGTCTGAATGATACGGTCTTTATTCCTGGCACCGTAGTTAAATGCGATAATCGGGATCATCCCGTTATTCAGTCCGAAGACCGGCATGAAGATGAAGCTTTGAAGCTTGAAGTATACGCCGAATACGGCGGCTGCGGTGGAAGAGAAGATCAGAAGGATCTTGTTCATTCCGAAGGTCATGACCGAGCCGATGGCTTGCATGATAATGGACGGGATTCCGACTTCGTAGATGACGGCGATTGTCCGCATGTGCGGACGGAAGCCCCTAAGGCTGATATTGATCTCTTTGTTTCTGGTAAGATTGAAATAGAATGACATCAATACTGCGATCACCTGACCGATGATGGTGGCTAAGGCCGCCCCTGCAACCTCCAGCCTTGGAAGTCCGAACAGCCCGAAGATCAGGATCGGATCCAGTATGATGTTGATGATCGCGCCGGTTCCCTGGGTGATCATGTTATAGATCGTCTTGCCTGTGGACTGCATCAATCGTTCTAATGTGATCTGCAGGAAGATACCGGCAGAGCACACGGTGATGATGGTCAGGTATTGTGTTCCGTATGTGACGATGGTCTGATTGTCTGTCTGTGCCGCGAAGAAAAAATGCGATCCCAGTCCGCCGATCACGGCAAAGATGATACAGCTTGCAATACCGAGGAACAGGCCGTTCTTGGCGGCCGAATCGGCTGCTTCATAATTCTTCTCTCCTAAGTTCCTTGAGAGCAGGGCGTTGATACCGACTCCGGTACCGGAAGCAATCGCGATCATAAGTGTCTGGATTGGAAATGCAAGCGATACGGCTGTCAGAGCGTCTTCGTTCAACTGTGCGACGAACATGCTGTCTACGATATTGTAGAGAGCCTGTACCAGCATGGAGATCATCATAGGCAGGGACATGCTGATCAGAAGCTTTGGGATCGGCATAGTTCCCATCTTGTTACCGCCTGAGGCGGCTTCTTTTGTATGTGGTTCTGACATAAGTATACCTCCGATTTATAATGATTCTGCTAAAAGGCAGTAAGAATTATTATAGCATTATAATAATTATATTGCAATGGATTGATTTATGGATCTGTAGCGGATCTGTATGTTTATGGTAACAGTTCAGACAGGTCTGCGCATTCACTGCGCTGACCGTGTCATAGAGTAGAGCCTGAAAGCATACGGCTCATCGCGAAGCGATTTTTAATGGCCGGATGTCCGTAACAGTGAAGGTATCTGAACTGTTACTGTTTATGGTGTAAGGAACTGTAAATAAATTCACAGTTCCTTACATATAAATGAAGGAGGGATATGTGAAAGTGAGGTAACATCGGTATGGAGAAAAGAGAGCATCGCAGAGTCAAAGTTCTGTGCGGACTATTTTATATGTTTTGTCTGTTTAATTTTTTGGGAATTTCGCTGAATATGACTGGAGATCAAATGTTGGGACAGTCCGGGAGAGAGCAGGGAATAAAAGAGACCGTGGATGAGAACGTTTCCTCCGTGACAGAAGAGGCGCCGAAGATCGCCATCACTTTCGACGACGGGCCAAGCAGCCATTGCACCGGACGGCTTCTGGACGGCTTGAAGGAGAGAGGGGTGCGGGCGTCGTTCTTCCTGATCGGTAAGAATGTGAAGGAAAATCCTGACCTGGTCAAGCGGCTTTATGAGGAAGGGCATCTGATCGGCAACCACACATACAATCATGTAGAGATCACCCGAATATCGGACGAAGAGGCGAAAAAAGAGATCATGGACACAGACGAAGCCATCTACGCGATCACCGGGAAGCATGTAGAATATATGCGCCCGCCCTTTGGACTGTGGCAGGAGGAACTTGAGCAGGAGCTGAACGTGATGCCGGTTATGTGGAGTATCGACCCTCTGGACTGGACGACGAAGAATGTGGATGAAATTGTAAATAAGGTAGTGACGGAAGCCGGGGAAAATGATATTATTCTATTACACGACTGTTATGATTCCAGCGTGGATGCCGCCTTAAGGATCATTGATATCTTGAAGAAGAAGGGATTTGAATTCGTGACGGCGGATGAACTTCTTATGGATTAAGAATCTAAGATTGGAGAAAAAGTTGGAAAAACAATTGGAAAAACAGTTGCCAGAACAGAACCTGCCGGCAGAAGATCCGGGAGAGAGCGAATTTGCCAGGACAGAACTGCTGCTAGGAGAAGCCGGACTTCGAAGACTTATGCAGTCGACCGTCATGGTGCTTGGTGTGGGCGGAGTAGGTTCGCACTGTATTGAAGCCCTGGCAAGAAGCGGGGTAGGACGGCTGATTCTGGTGGATAATGACCGGGTATCCATATCGAATATCAACCGGCAGTCAATTGCGCTGCACAGTACGATCGGCCGGTATAAGACGGAGGTCATGAAGGAGAAGATCGCGGATATCTGTCCTCAGACAGAGGTGATTACTTATGAATGTTTCATACTGCCTGAGAATATAGAGAGTATATTTGATCCGATGCCGGATTACGTCATCGACGCCGTCGATACAGTAACGGCGAAGCTTGCCGCGATTGAGAAGTCGATGGAATACGGAGTCCCGATCATCAGCAGCATGGGGACAGGCAATAAGCTTCACGCCGAGCTGTTCGAGATCACAGACATCAGCAAGACAAGCGTCTGCCCCTTAAGCAGAGTCATGCGAAGAGAACTCAGAAGCCGCGGGATCGAACGCCTGAAAGTCCTGTATTCAGCAGAAAAGCCCATCGTGGTATCTAAGGATACCGCTCCAAATCCCCAAAATGATAAAATGCAGCACAGGCAACCAGAAGAAAGCAGAAGACGCGCAGTTCCCGGCAGCATCTCCTTCGTTCCCCCCGCAGCCGGACTCCTCATAGCCGGAGAAGTAATAAGAGATCTGCTGCGCAGTGAACAGAAGATTTAATAAAAAGGAGGCAATTCCCCACATGAACCTATTTGAATATGCACGTGAAAAGAACATGGACAAGGAAGCGCCCTTAGCTTCAAGACTCCGCCCCGCAACCCTGGACGAGGTGGTGGGCCAGCAGCACATCATCGGCAAGGACAAGCTGCTATATCGCGCCATCAAGGCGGACAAGCTTGGTTCGATCATATTTTACGGGCCGCCGGGAACGGGGAAGACAACGCTTGCCAAGGTGATCGCCAACACGACTAGTGCAGAATTCACCCAGATCAATGCCACGGTGGCGGGGAAGAAGGATATGGAGGCGGTGGTGCAGCAGGCGAAGGAGACGCTTGGAATGTATCAGAAGAAGACCATCCTGTTCGTGGATGAGATCCACAGATTCAATAAGGGGCAGCAAGATTATCTTCTGCCCTTCGTAGAAGACGGTACGGTCACCTTGATTGGAGCAACGACGGAGAACCCGTATTTTGAGGTGAACGGCGCGCTGATCTCCAGATCCAGTATCTTCGAGCTGCAGCCGCTTCACAAGGAGGATATCAAGACCTTGCTCAGACGCGCGGTCTATGATACAGAGAAGGGGATGGGAAGCTATCAGGCAGTTATTGACGAGGAAGCGCTTGAGTTCTTAGCGGACATTTCGGGCGGAGATGCAAGGAATGCGCTGAATGCGGTGGAGCTTGGGATACTGACTACGGAGCGGAGCGCGGACGGACAGATCCATATCACTCTCGATGTGGCGTCTGAGTGTATCCAGAAGAGGGTTGTGCGCTATGACAAGACGGGAGATAACCATTATGATACCATCTCCGCATTTATCAAGAGCATGCGCGGGTCGGATGCGGACGCCGCGGTCTTCTATCTGGCGAAGATGCTGTATGCGGGCGAGGATATCAAGTTTATCGCGCGGCGGATCATGATCTGTGCAGCCGAGGATGTAGGCAACGCGGACCCTATGGCGCTTACCGTAGCGGTATCGGCGGCCCAGGCCGCAGAGCGGATTGGGATGCCGGAGGCGCAGATCATCTTATCGCAGGCAGTGCTTTATGTGGCGACTGCGCCCAAGAGCAATTCGGCGTGCAATGCCATTTTTAACGCTATGGAGTATGTGAAGCAGTATAAGACGACGGTCCCGGTTCATCTTCAGGACGCCCATTATAAGGGAGCGCAGAAGCTTGGACACGGAATCGGGTACAAATATGCCCATGATTATCCCAATCACTATGTGAACCAGCAATATCTGCCGGAAGAGATCAAAGACGCCAGATTCTATGAGCCGGGAGATAACGGGCATGAGAGGAAGATCCGGGAGTGGATGGAGTATATCCGCAAGGGTCTGTCAGACGAAAGAAAGAAGGAATAGATATGAGTTTTCGTGTGAGAGATATGTTGAAGCTTGATATCTTCGGCGGGGCAAAGTTTCTGGGCGGAGATGCAGGGTTAGACAATGAGATCCAAGGCGCTACGATCATAGAGGCCCCCGATATTGTGAAATTCATCAACGGCGGGGAGGTCCTGCTTACAAGATTTTATGCGTTCCAGGCCTGTACGATGGAGGAATTTGACGGTTATTTCCGGGAGCTGGCGGTAAAGAAGGTCAGCGCCATCGTCATAAAGCGAGACCAGGAGGTGGAGGATATAGATGAGAAGGTCAGATATATTCTGGAATTTGCGGAAGAATTCGCGGTACCGATTCTGGAGGTTGTCTTTGAGCTGTCCTTCCGTGAGATCTTGAAGCCGATCCTGGAGCAGTTATTCAGCGAAGAGGTAAAGCAGCTTAAGTATTTTAAGACCACCCATGATAATTTCACGGCGTTGTCCTTCGCTTATGGATCGGCGGAGGATAATATACAGAAGATACTGGACGCGCTTGAGAAGCTGGTGGGCAATCCGGCGGCGCTCTTCAATCAGAATATGGAATATCTTGCGGGAACGCGGGGCAGTATACCAGGGCTTGTATTGTCGGACCAGGCCAGGGAGTATCATCCGCAGTTCTATTCCAACTATACATATCTGAGACAGAAGGCAGTCCTTGCCGACGGCGGCAGGGCACATGACCAGTACATTGTAAAATGGCGTGTTATGTATAACAGGAGCGCCTATCTGGCGATCACGGAATCCAACAGACCGTTTGGCGATATGGACGATATTGCGGTTGAAAATGCGGTGACGGCGTTGAAGCAGGAGATGTTCCGCCAACATCTGGTGGAAGAGCTGGAGGAAAAGTTCCAGAATGACATCATCACCCAGATTTTGAACGGGAAGGTATTCTCCGGGCAGGAATTGGAAAGAGAAGTCAAGCATCTGGGGATTCCTCTCAATGCCGATTACCGCGTGCTGATATTCAAGCTATGGAACGAGAGCACGGGAGAGTATGAAAAGCTCAATGAGCAGTTCCATTATGACAGCATTCTGCGGGACGCGGTCATCAATGAGTTCGAGGATGTCAGGGTGAGGAATGACCTGGATCAGGTGATCGTGATACAGCAGATCGAACAGGGACAGAAGCAGGAGGATTACAGGAAGGACTTAAAAGCTACGGCCTTACAGATCCAGAAGAGGATATCGCAGAGGAACAGGAATTTTAAGGTGCACGCAGGCGTGGGGAAAGAGGTAGAAGGAGTGGTGAGGCTCTCGGACAGCTTCAAAGAGGCAAGAGATTCTCTGGAGTTTATCGGCATTTTCAGAGGTCAGAATGAGAATCAGGGACCTGATATTGCTTTTTTCTCGGATATGGGGATCTTCAAGCTCCTCTGCAAGGTGGATGATCCAAAGGAGCTTGGCGAATATATTCCGGAGAGTCTTCAGAAGCTGCTCTGCTATAAGAAGCAGCAGAGACAGGAGCTGCTTCTGACCTTGCGTATTTATCTCGACCGGAACCAGAATCTTACGAAGACGGCCCAGGAGCTTTTTGTGCATTACAAGACGGCGGCATACCGGATCGACCGGATCGCTGCGATCACCGGGATTGATTTTGATAATCCCAGCGAGGTGCTGGCGGTCAAGATCGGGCTGATCGTATATAAGATGATAGAAAATATGACGAAATAGACGCGAAAGAGAGGTTCTTTGTCTAATATAGATAAAGAACCTCTCTTTTTTTATCTTGTTTCTCCAATGTATATCGTTATTTATTTATCTATAATGTGAACTATAGATAATTTCTATGTATTATAATGCGAGTATTTGTATGATTTGACTATGGATGTATACGCGGAATTGTGTAAAATGCCCAATAGTCGATTAGAAAGGAGGAGATGGCGGAAACATGAAAGTGAATGGAAAAAGAGTTGTTTCCCGGTTAGAGGAGATCTATCAGTGCGGAAAGAAGGAAGACGGAACATTTACAAGAATGGCATTTTCCGCGGAGGATGTGAAGGGAAGGAAACTCTTTGCCTCCTGGGCAGAGAAACTGGGTATGGTATGCAGGATGGACGAGGCAGGGAACTTGATCGCCCGTATGGACGGACAGGATAACAGCCTTCCGGCGATCCTCATGGGTTCACATCTGGATACGGTGCCGGACGGAGGCAGGTATGACGGTGTTCTCGGATGCGTGGGTGCGCTTGAGGTCTGTGAGACGTTCAGGGAAGAAGGGTATACTCCGAAGCATCCGGTAGAAGTGATCGTGTTCACCGATGAAGAGGGATTCCGCTTCGGCAAGGGTCTTACCGGAAGCAGTGCGATCTGCGGACAGGACCCGGATGTCAGTGATTCGGAATTAGATATTTACGGAGAAGAGAGAGGGAAAGTCATGCAGTCTTACGGCATCACGTGCGGGGATATGCTTGAGGCGGCGAAGGCTCCTTCTTCTGTTCATTGCTTTATAGAGCTTCATATAGAACAGGGAGCAAGATTATATAAGACCAATACTTCGGTGGGAGTCGTGTCTTCTATCGCAGGTGTGAACCGTTATGACGTTACTGTGACCGGCGAGGCGAACCATGCCGGAAGCACGGCCATGGCGGACCGTAGGGACGCGCTTGTGGCTGCGGCGGGATTCATCAATAAGATACCGGAGATTACGGCGGCGCATGGCAATGAATTTACCGTTGCGACCGTAGGCACCATCAAGGTAACCCCTCATTCTGTGAATGTGATCCCGGGAACGTGTACGTTCAGCCTGGAGATCAGGGACCAGGATGCAGCTCTGATGACACTGATTGAAGAGAAGCTTCGGGAAGAGCTTAAGAGAATCTGTGACAAGTATGGAGTTACTTATACATTTGAGCCGACTTCATATCATGATCCGGCGCCGATGACTGAGTGGGTGAAGGACAGTGTGGAGCAGGCGGTAAAGGAGCTTGGTATCGATTATACCACGATCCCAAGCGGCGCGTTCCACGATTCGCTGATCATGACAAGCGTATTCCCTACAGGGATGATCTTCGTGCCCAGCGAAAAGGGAATCAGTCATTCCAGATATGAGTTTACGGAGGATGCCGATATTGAAAACGGCTGCAATGTATTGCTTGGAACTGTGTTAAATGTAGATAACATGACAGGCTCATGTTAAAAATAGAAGGAAGGAAGGTAAACACTATGGCAAAGAAAAAAATTGGTATCATCGGCGGAGGTATCTCCGGGGCGGCGTTGGCTTATCATTTGAGCCTTTATGACGGAGAAGCAGAGGTTGTCGTATTCGAGAAGGATACTATCGGTGGAGCCTCCACGGCGAAGTCAGCAGGTACTGTGTGTCTGTTTGACGATTCTCTCAAGAACAGATATTGGGACGTCAGGCTCTACGGATTCGAATCCTATCTGAAGATGGAAGCGGAAGAGAAGGGAAGCGCGGGATTTGACAAGACCGGTACGCTGGTTGTAGCTACCAATGAGGAAGTTGAGAAGGTGATCAAGACTGGTATCGCTCTTGCCAAGGCGGCAGGCTACACAGGCGAGTACATCACAGATAAGGATCGTATCAAAGAGATCCTGCCTGACATTTCTACTGATAATATCCTTGGTGCAGGTTATACCGCTGACGACGGATATTTTGACGGAACGATGATTTCTAATACATATGCCAAGAAGGCTCAGAAGAACGGCGTCGTTGTTAAGACCGGCGTTAAGGTGAGCGAGGTTGTCGTAGAGGACAAGAAGATCAAGGGGCTTAAGACAGACGACGGACAGGATTATGAATTCGATGTGGTTGTCGACTGTACAGGGCCATGGAGCAAATTCACCGGCGAGATGGTAGGTCTTGACGTACCGATCTGGCACACAAAGGCAGAAGCATTCTTCTTATGCCCTCCGGGAAAGAAGCTGGATTATACATTCCCGGTGCTGAAGTATCCAGAGTTCTACGGACTGCGTGCCGGAGACAATATCTTTATCTGTAAGTCTCACCTGTCTATGGATCTTAGCAATCCGATGCATGCGGGGCAGTGGGATCCGGACAAATTACCTGCAACAGGCGGAACGGACGATTACTTCATCGACTTCCTGCTTGACCAGTTAGAGGCGAAGGTTCCTGGAATTGTAGACAGCGGATTGGTATCCTCTTGGTTATCCTACCGTGCAGAGCCGAAGGATTTCTGGCCGATCCTGGGCGAAACACCGGTTGAGGGTTATATGCTGTCCACAGGTTACGGCGGAAACGGCGTGATCGAAGCGCCTGCGGCAACCCGTGACCTGGCGAAGCTGATCATGCGCGGCGAGAGCACACCGTTACTGGAAAACTGGGCATTTAAGCGTCTTCTGTAGGAGGAAATCATGAATATAGCAGTTCTTATTAAACAGGTTCCGGTTTCCAATGACGTATCCGTGGATCCGGAGACTCACGCACTTGTGCGGGCAAGTTCAGAAGGTATGGTAAATCCGGCGGACTTAAATGCCATTGAGGAGGCTATGCTTCTTAAGGAACAAACCGGCGGAAAGGTTGTGGTATTTACCATGGGACCGCCGGACGCAGAGAAGGCTTTAAGAGATGCGATGGCGCTTGGATGCGATGAATCCTGTCTGGTAACGGACAGGGCTGTGGCAGGAGGAGATACGGTAGCGACCGCGAAGGTACTGGCGGCTGCAATCAGGAAATACGGCCAGTTCGATCTGATCCTGGGAGGGGCGCTGTCGGCAGACGGTGCAACCGGACAGGTAGGCGCTATGGTGGCAGAGTGTCTTGATATCCCGCATGTGGTGGAGGCACAGGGGATCAAGTATGATACGGACAAGGCGGATCGGATTGTGGCGGTAAAGAAGTTCCATGACAAGAAGCTGAGTATCCGGTGTGCGCTTCCTGCTATGATATCATTTAACTTTGGCTGCAATGAGCCGCGTCTTGCGACGCTTCGCACCAAACGTGCGGCAAAGTCGAAGCCGCTTGTGACTTACACCAATGCAGATCTCGGCCTTCCGCTTGACGAGGTTGGTATCGCAGGTTCACCTACAGCAGTTGTGGATTCTTTCTCACCAAAGGCGGGAAGAAAGGCGGCTATGCTCGAGGGAACAGCTGCGGAGCTTGCGAAGAAGTTATATGACCTGATTGAAGAGGAGAAAGGAAAGTAGACCTATGGCTAATGGAATTTGTGTTTATGCAGAAAGTTATAAGGGTAAATTAGAGCCGGTAGCTGCAGAACTGGTTTCAGCGGCAAAGGAGATACAGAAGACGACCGGTGAGAAGATCCAGGCGATCGTGCTGGCGGAAGATCCGGATGGTATCGCAGCAGAGCTTGACAGGCTTGGCGTGGAGGAGATCTACGCCGTTAATGCGGGGCGTGACTGTTCCCAGCAGGACGATGCCGTAAGCGCGGCGATCTCAGAGATGCTTGAGAAGATCGCCCCTTCAAGCGTTCTGATTCCGGCGACTCCCGAGGGACGCTCCATCTTCTCCAGGGTGGCGATGAAGCTTGGATGCGGGCTGACGGCCGACTGTACGGAAGTCCTGGTAGGGACGAAAGAAGACGGTTCTTATTACATTAAGCAGAATAAGCCGTCCTTTGGTGAAAATGTATTCGTGACCATCATTACCAGAGACGGATATTATCCGCAGATGATGACCGTGAGGCCGGGTGTGTATGTTCCGCAGGAAGAAGCGTCTGGCGGCCAGGCGACGGTTGAATATTTTGAGGACATCAAGGTTGGTGATTCTAAAATCGAAGTGATCGAGGAAGCGGAGGCGGAGAATGAGACGGGAAGCATCCTTGGAGCAGAGGTTGTAGTAGTCGGCGGAAGGGGTGTTCTTGAGGATGATAACTTTGCATTGCTTGAGAAATTCGCCGAGAAGGTCGGCGGAGCTATCGGAGGAACAAGGCCGATGGTAGATTCTGAGATGATTCCGTTCAATCATCAGATTGGCCAGACCGGGCTTACGATCCGTCCGAAGATCTGTATATCCTTCGGTGTATCCGGTGCGATCCAGCATACGGAAGGTATCAAAGATACGAAGTTATTCGTGGCGGTGAACACGGATGAGGATGCGGCGATCTTCGGCGTTGCCGATTACGGAATCACGGCTGACCTTAAGGATATCCTGGAAAATTATCTGACGATCTAAGGGGTTGTGTTTTGATGTGCGGAGGGGGAATTGTCGGGATTCCCCTTCTCGCTATTTTTGGAAATGTGTAAGACTCCAGAGAATGCCGCAGAGGGTATCGGTGCCGGAGGAATGGCCGATCTCCTCGAAGGAGGCGAGGATTTCTTCGGCGGTTGGAAGCCGGTACAGGTGGTTGACTGCCAGACTAAACTGCTGATCTAAGGCGCAGGATAAGAAAGCGGCGCTGATGTCGATGGTGTCGGACAGCCGGTTTGCCAGTTCTGATCTGAGCCGCTGCGTGAAGGGGTGGCTGTCATTCCCGGCCATATGAAGACCGGCCAGCACGCCGCATAGGAAATCATCCCCGCTGGGAGTGAGGCCGATGCCAAGGCCGAGAAGGCGGGAGAGCCGGACAGCGGCTTCCGGATAATCCCCAAGGCGGCACAGTTCATCTGTGAGGTGGATATGCTTTTTTGCCGCAAGGAGCATCAGGGACAGGCCGTCTTCTGAAGCGTCCGCTCTGCCGAATAACAGGGCGAACCCGTTGGTGTCGGTCAAGGCTAATGCGTTCCTGATGCCGGAGACAAGAAGCATGCGGGAGCGGGAATCAAGAGGCGCCTGCAGCTTAAGGTCATACCGCCCGGCATCTGTATAGGTGAAATGATAGGAGGTTTCGCCCCGAAGTTCAAGACTGCCTTCCTTAAACAGTACGGCGTCGCCGGGCGCGATGCCAAGTCCGCCCATCTCTTCGGCTGTGAGAGCAAGGATCAGGCTGATTGGGGAGAGGGGAGAATGATCTGCTTGTAAGGACAGGATCTGCTTCCCGTCTGTCAGATTGATGGTCCGGCGGTATACGGAATGGACGGTTCCGTATATAAGGTTCCTGAGGATCTGTTCGGTATAGCGGGATAGCTGTGTGATCTGATATTTCATGGTCGGGCACTCCTTTTTTATGTTTTATTTCGTTTTAATATATGGTATCAGAGAATGCAGAAAAATACAATGGCAGTTGATTAAAATCTGGTTTGAAATTTTAGTGCATAATGATAATAAATTAACGTTTAAAATGGAAATATTTGTAAAATTTGCACAAAAAATAGTAAGAATATTCTATGTTTTGCGCTATTGTGATTTGTATCATTTTGGATTAAAATAGTATACAGGTAGTTAAAATGTGGTTGACCGGTAAATTTTATTATTAGGAGGTATGTTATGTATGATTTAGTGATTCGAAACGGCAGACTTGTGACTCCGGACCGTATCTATGAGGCGGATATCGCGATCCAGGACGGTAAGTATGCTGCGTTTCTGGCAGCGGGAACGCCGGCGGAGGCGAAGGAGACGATCGATGCGGAGGGGAATTATGTATTCCCGGGTATCATCGACTGTCATGCGCATCTGAATGAGCCGGGGTTCGAGTACAGGGAAGATTTTGAGACGGGTTCCCGCGCAGCGGCGGTTGCAGGGTGTACAACATTGATCGATATGCCGCTCAACAACGATCCCTCTCTGATGAATAAAGAGATCTTTGACCTTAAGATGGGCAGGATCAGCAAGCATTCCGTAATCGATTACGCACTGTGGGGCGGACTTGTAGGCGATTATGACGATAAGCCGGGTTCTGTTAAGAACAATATGAATGACCTTGTTGAACTGCATAACTGCGGCGTCGCAGCGTTCAAGGGATTCACCTGTCCCAACGGCAACCTGTTCCCGACTGTGAACATGGGTAATGTCCGTAAGGCGTTAGAGATCTTGAAGCCATACGGCGCTCTGTGCGGATTCCACTGTGAAGAGTTCGGCCAGGTATTGGAGAGAGAGAAGGAAGCGAAGGCAAAAGAAGGACAGACCAACGAGCAGAAGATCCGGGATTTCCTGGATTCCCATGACGTATGGACCGAGTATGTTGCAACGAAGAATGTCATCGATATGGCAAGGGCAACGGGCGGACGCGTACACATCTGCCATGTAAGCCATCCAATGGTGGCTCAGGTAGTGAAGGACGCTATCCATGAGGGCCTGCCGATCACGGCGGAGACATGCCCGCATTATCTTGGATTTACAGAGGACTTCGTGTTCGAGAAGGGCGCTCCGGCGAAGTGCACGCCTCCGATGCGCAGGGCGGAGGATATGGAGAAGCTGTGGGACTATGTGCTTGACGGGACCTTGTCATGCGTGGGAAGCGATCATTCTCCGGCTGCAGACGAGGAGAAGGATAATGCGACCAAGGATATCTGGCATGCATGGGGCGGACTTAACGCGATTCAGTTCTTCCTCCCGATGATGTTCGATATGATCGTGAATAAGAAGGGGTTGAGTCCGACTCTGATCGCGAAGGTGATGGATTACAATCCGGCTAAGATTTTCGGGCTGTACGGACGTAAGGGCGCGTTCGAAGTTGGGTTTGACGGTGATATTGTGATCGTAGATCCTGACAAAGTATGGAAGGTTGACCAGACGAAGCTTTTGACCAAGGGGCATGTATCCTGTTTCGACGGACAGGAAGGCAAGGGCGCTCCGACCTGCACGATCATCAGGGGCAGGGTTGTAGCTTCTGATGGCATGTATAAGGAAGAAGCGGTAGGATACGGCGAGTATATCACACCGATTAAGTAGAGTAAAGGAGAAATACTATGGGTGACGTAAATAACGAGAAAAAAGAAGCGAGTTCATTAGCGCCGATCAAATCGAAGGACCGTATCATGAGCTGGGGTTCCAACACCATGCTTTGGCTTGGCGGATGTATTTCCATCGGAACTCTGACCATGGGAAGCGCGCAGCTTGAGAAGGGATTGAACCTGGTACAGTTGTTCCTGGCAGTATTTATCGGATCTCTGATCCTGATTATCGGCATTGCGGCCAATGACCAGTTCAGTTATAAGACGGGCGCTCCTTATGCGATACAGCTAAAGAGTGCGTTTGGTACGAAGGGAAGCTCTATTCCGGTATTGATCCGAGGACTTCCTGCGATCGTATGGTATGGTTTCCAGACCTGGCTTGGAGGAGCCGCGCTTAACAATATTTCTATCGTGTTCTTTGGGTTTGACAATATCTGGGTATTCTTTATCGCGTTCCAGCTGATCCAGGTTCTCCTGTCCATTAAGGGCTTCCAGGGAGCGAAATGGGTAGGGAATATCGGCGGTGTTGTTATCTCCATCGCTATGATTTATCTGCTGTATATCTGTATCTCCCAGTACGGCGATGTGATCGGTGATAAGCTGATGAGCCACGGCGGAACATGGGGTATGCCGTTCATCGGCGCGGTGATTGCATTCTTCGGAAACAGCACGACGGTTATGCTGAATGCGGGCGACTATTCCCGTGAGATGAAGGCCGGCTATTCTTCCGTAGCCCGCGGAGCATCTTACTTCTGTGCGATGGTTCCGGCAACGGTATTGCTTGGCCTGATCGGCGCCATGGCTTCCACGGCGACAGGTATCGCCAACCCGATCAATGCATTTGCCCAGATGGTAGATAATAAGATCGTCCTTCTGGTAACACTTGGTTTCATTATCTTCGCACAGTTGTCCACCAACCTTGCAAGCAATGTGATCCCGCCGGCATATGCGTTCATGGATGTATTCAAGATCAAGCACAGGACGGCCGTTATCATCGTTGGTATCCTTGCGGTAGCTACCTGTCCATGGATTCTGACCAACGACAGCTCGGCGGCGGGGCTTGACTTATTCGTTAAGATCTATTCCGCGTTCTTCGCACCGATCTTCGCGGTATTGATCACAGACTTCTTCGTTCTCCATAAGAGAAATGTAACCGAAGAGGTATTGAACGATCTGTATAATGACAATGGTAACCATGCAGGTATTAACTGGGCGGCGATCATCGCTATTGCTGTGGGAGCTGTGATCGGTCTGATCAATGTCAATGTGTCATTCTTTACGGCGACCATCCCGACAGGGCTTGTATTCTACTTCCTGATGAAGAAGATGCCGTCCTGTGAGCGTTTCAGAAGAGGCACAACGTTAGAGTAGAGACAATAGGAGGTGTTGTCAATGTATGATGTATTAATCAAGAATGGTAAGATCGTTACGGCAGATGCCGTAACGGAAGGTAATGTAGCAATCAAAGACGGCAAGATCGCCGCAGTTTTGGCTGCAGGTGTGGAACCAGAGGCGAAAGAGGTAATCGACGCTGCTGCAAAATATATATTCCCGGGAGCGATCGATACGCACGCGCATCTGAATGATCCGGGATTTGAGTGGCGCGAGGATTATGAGCACGGAACGGCGGCAGCCGCCCTTGGCGGATATACCACTGTGATCGATATGCCGCTTCAGAATGATCCGTGTATGACCGATGCGAAGGCGTTTGATTTCAAAGAGAATAAGGTTTCCCCTAATGCATATGTTGATTTCTGCTTCTGGGGAGGACTTACGAGCTATAATTTTAATGATCTGAAGGAATTGGATTCTAAGGGCTGTGTATCTTTTAAGTCCTTCATCGGACCGGTTTCCCCGGATTATGAGTCTCTGAATTATGGCCAGGCGATGGAGGCCATGGATATCATCAAGGAATTTGACGGACGCGCAGGCTTCCACTGTGAAGACTATGCGATTATCAAGAATCAGGAGAAGAGAATGAAGGAAGCCGGACGCAACGACTGGGAGGCATTCCTTGAGTCACGTCCGGTGGTTGCTGAGATCGTTGCCACCGACGCCATCATCGAGATCGCGAAAGCGACGGGTTGTAAGGCGCATATCTGCCATGTGTCACACCCGGCGGTTGCGAAGAAGATCAAAGCGGCGCAGGATGAGGGATATGATATTACCGCAGAGACCTGTACCCATTATCTTACCTTCTGCAATGAGGATGTGATCGAGAAGGGACCGTTATACAAATGTGCGCCGATCCTTCAGCCTAAGGAGGCGGTAGAGGAGATGTGGGAGTACGTGAAGGCGGGTGTATTCAGCGGAATCGCTTCGGATCATTCTCCGTGCTCTTATGATGAGAAATACAATGAGATCCTTGGCAATAAGATCGAGACGGTGTTCGATGTGTGGGGAGGCTGTTCCGGTATCCAGAGCGGGTTCCAGGCGGCGTTCAGCGAAGGCGTAGTAAAGCGCGGCATATGCCCGACGGTGCTTGCAGGCGCCATGTCTGTACTTCCGGCGAAGGCGTTCGGCATCTATGGCAAGAAGGGCGATATCAAGCCGGGATTTGACGCGGATCTTCTGATCGTCGACCCGGAAAAAGAATGGGAGATCACGGAAGATTCTCTCCTGTATGTGAACAAGATCTCCGCGTTCGTAGGACTTAAGGGCAAGGGGCTCCCGGTCGCGACGCTTGTCCGCGGCAATGTGATTGCCAGGGACGGCCGGATTGTAGCCGAAAAGGGCGTAGGCGAACTGGTGAGGAAGCTCAGATAATGTACGGCTATTAATGAAAAGGAGAAAATTATAATATGAGTATTGTTGATAACAAAAACCTGAATCCGGAACTGGTCAAGAATGTAGATCCGGATCTTCAGCCGACACAGAAGCGTATCATGGGTCCCCTGTCCTATGCGGCGAGTTTCATGGGAGGATGCGTTTCAATCGGTACATTTTCCATGGGTGCAGGCCTGATCGGCGCCCTGACGGTAACACAGGCGATCCTTGCAATGACGATCGGATGTCTGGTCATTGCGGTCGCGCTGGCGATCATCGGCGAGTGCGGCCATACCTACGGCATTCCGTTTACCGTGCAGCTTAGAAGCAGCTTTGGTACGACGGGCGTTAAGATTCCGGGTGTATTAAGAGGTCTTCCGGCAATCGTTTGGTTTGGCTTCCAGAGCTGGGTAGGGGCAGGAGCCATCAATAGCTGTATGAACATCCTGTTTGGCGTAAGCAACCTTCCGGTGGTATATGCGTTGTTCACCCTCCTGCAGGTAGCCCTTGCGATCAAGGGATTCGAGGGGATTAAGTGGCTTGAGAACATCTCCTGCGTATTCATCATTGCGATCCTGATCTACATGCTGTATGTGGTAAACACACAGTTCTCGTCAGAGATCGGCGATGTATTCTCAGGGATCAAGGGAACATGGGGCATGCCGTTCTGGGCTGCGACAACATCCTTCCTTGGGATCTATTCTACCATGATCATCAATGCGTCCGATTACTCACGTAACGCGACGGACAGCGTTAAGCCTGTGAAGGCTGCAAGCATCTATACAGTGGCGATCCTTCCTGTTACCCTGTTCATGGGGCTGATCGGACTCCTTGTAACGGCTGCAACAGGAAACAGCGATCCGGTAGTTGTATTCTCAACGACCATGGGAAGCAAGGTTCTTACTATCGTGACACTGCTCTTCATCGCATTTGCGCAGGTTACGACGAATGTACTGAATAATATTGTACCTCCGGCATATGTACTTATGGAGTCCTTCAAGATGAAATGGACTCACGCTACCGTACTCGTAGGTATTCTTTCTGCATGTGTTATGCCGTGGAAGCTGGTTACAGATGAGTCTGCGGCGGGCCTGAACCTGTTTACACAGTTCTACTCCGCATTCCTTGGACCGATCTTCGCGGTTATGGCGGTGGATTATTTCATCCTCCGCAAGAAGAAACTGGATATCAACGATATGTACGACAAGCAGGGATGCTTCAAGGGCATCAACTGGGCGGCAGTCATCGCGATTATCTTCGGGTCACTGTGCTCACTGTTGGTTATGAAACTGTCCTGGTATGTAAGCCTTATTCCGACGGGCGCTGCGTACTATCTGTTAATGAAGATGATGCCGTCATCCAAGTCATTCTGTAAAGGAACGATTTTTGAAAGATAAAGGTTATTAAGGGGACGGCATTTGCCGTCCCCTTTTTGATAACAAGATCAGATCTTTGTGTTGGCCTGTATACGTTCAAGCTTTAAGTCCAGGAATTTTAAGGTCGATTCTAAAAGCCGCCGGGTGACAGGATTCTTCTCGTCCCGGTCAAAATCATGCATGCTGTGGGATGCGACGAATCGCTGGGCGTGGTATTTGCTGCACAGCTCCAGGAATTCAGAGTAGGGGACATCGGTGTCGCCGGTGCTGTGGGCGCAGAAGATCGGACAGGGCAGCTTGCTGCAGGTGCGTAAGGTATAGTCAAGATAGAAGAATTTCTGCCGTCCGTCGTAGATCAGATCCGCCCATTTCCCGGTCTGTCTTGCATAGACATAGACACTGTAATGGGTGCCGAGATCCCCTTCTGCGCAGAATCCGCCGGGAATAGCGTCAAGAGCTGATTCGCCTACAGCAGGAAGGGAGCAGTAATAATTACTGGGAGTCATGAACCAGCCGTCGCATAGGAATCCGTATCCATAATAGGAGAGGATTCCGGCAGGTTTCCTGTCAAATGCCCCGCGGGCGCCGGCAAGCAGGCAGAGGTATGCGCCGGCAGAACGTCCCCACAGAAAGTAAGGCAGTTCGGCGCCGTCTTCCAGATAAATGGCGGGATTCTCGATGTAATGGCTGACAGAGGAGCACACGTCCGCGAGGATCATCTCAAGCTTCGCGGCAGGCGCAAGGGGGTAGTCATAGGCGGCAATGCAGTATCCGGACGCCGTCAGGGATTCGAGGTGCAGCATGGGCAAGTCTGTCCTTGCCCCGAATAATAATCCGCCGCCGTGGAAATATAGAATATAGGCTTTTGGTTTTTGAGTTGTATCGAAGTACAGGGTGGCGTGCTTGTCATAGTGATCATTGGGGATTGATATCTCTCTGGTCTGCAGCATGATTGGTCTCCTTTCGTTGTCCCATAATGAATTAAAAAGTGGTTGATAGCAATGCTTCCAATCCTAAGTGTTTGTTTAGCTTTTAACAATTTCCGGAAGGCTTTGCAGGCTTACCGGCAAATACCAGTATACCACAAAAACGACTGGGTTCAAGAGTAAAGTGTGCTGAATATTACTGCTAAAATAGACAAAATAGAAGACCTAGATTTGTCTAAAATGTCAATTGAAATTTCTGGATAAAATTGCCATAATTAGAATATAAAAACCGGTTGACCACAAAGACCAAAGTAACTAAAATTTTATTAAACAAAGAAAGTGAGGAACTTAAAAATGAGTTATTTAAACAATCAGCTTGGATACCGTGATGATTTGTTGCAGACACGTTCTGTCATCAAGAAAGAGAACTGGGTGCTTCTTGAACCAGACGGACTTGTGAAGAATGCAATTCCGGGTTATGTGAACTGTGACGTGACGATCCTTGGCTCTCCTGCTATGGGAGCTTCTTTCGCAGATTATCTAGTAACCGCACATGCCGGCGGCAAGAAGGACGGAATCGGCGGAGACGGGATCGAGACTTTCCTCTATGTAGTTGAGGGTGAGATTGCCGTTAAGAATGCGGACAAAGAGGAGGTTCTTGCTCAGGGCGGATACATCTATTCTCCAGAGGATAAGCCGGTATCCTTCGAGAATAAGGGTGAAGCAGACGCGAAGCTCTATCTGTACAGACGCAGATATGAGAAGGTTGAAGGCTATCATGCTTACACCGTAGTCGGCAATGCGAACGAGTTAGAGTGGATCGCTTATGAAGGGATGGAGAACTGTTACATCCAGAATTTCCTTCCTACAGATGATTTCGGCTTCGATATGAATATGCATATCCTGAAGTTTCACATCGGCGCTTCCCATGGTTATATTGAGACACATGTACAGGAGCACGGTATGTTATTCCTTACCGGTAAGGCGATGTACAGATTAGGAGAAGACTGGGTACCGCTCAAGAAAGGCGACTATGTATTCATGGATGCATATACTCCGCAGGCGTGTTATGCAGTCGGTGACGAAGGACGCGAAGAGGTCCTGACATATATCTATTCCAAAGACTGTAACAGAGACGTTGCATTATAAGAAGGAATGCGCCCGTCGGCAGGACGGTAAATATAATAAGGATGGTGGAATGTTATGAAGCTTTCAAGAGATGAATTAAAGGGTTTGATGAAGAATAAGATGGTGCAGGCAGGCTTGAGAGAGGACCATGCAGAACAGACAGCAGAGATCCTCACATGGTCGCATGAGAGAGGATATGCGTCACACGGTGCGGTGCGTGTAGAGTATTACAGTGAGAGGATTGCCAAGGGCGGTATCACACACGAGCCGAACATCACATGGACACAGACAGGTCCGTGCTCAGGTATCATGGACGGAGACAACGGCATCGGTTACTGGGTAGCTACCAAGGCAACGGAGAAGGCTATCGAGATCGCGAAAGAGAACGGTGTAGCTATCGTTGGTATGGCGAACATCTCACATACAGGGTCCATCGGATACTATACGGAGATGTGTGCGAAGGAAGGTCTTGCTGCGATCACATTCTGCCAGTCCGACCCGATGGCAGTGCCGTACGGCGGAACGGAACCTTATTACGGAACTAACCCGATCTCTTTTGCGGCTCCAACGGCAGATGACCGTACAGTAGTATTCGATATGGCTACGACCGTTCAGGCTTGGGGCAAGATTCTTGACAAGCGTTCTCAGGGTGCAGAGATTCCGTCCGACTGGGCAGTGGATGTGAACGGGGAGCCTGTCACAGACCCGCATAAGGTGAATGCTCTGACCCCGATCGCCGGCGCGAAAGGATATGGGCTTATGATGATGGTAGACGTATTCTCCGGCGTGCTCTTAGGAGTTCCGTTCGGCAAGCATGTAAGTTCTATGTATCATGACTGCTCGAAGGGCCGTGAGCTTGGACAGATGATCATCGTTATGGATCCTGAGAGATTCTGCGGCGCTGAACAGTTTAAGAAGAACATGTCCCAGACCTGTGATGAATTAGGTGAGATGAAGGCTGCTCCGGGATACGGCAAGGTATACTATCCGGGCGAGAGAGCTGTGATGAGAAGAGATAAGGCATACGCATCAGGCGGAATCGAGGTAGTGGATGAGCTGGTTGAATATCTCAGAGGAGATGCAGTTCATTTTGACAGGTATGACCATAAGAACAGATTTGCAGATTAAATCATTCGTATAGATTTGGAGAGGATAAAAACATGTTAAAGACAGTTGTTAAGAAGGGAAGTTATCAGGATTCAGTTGTACTGATGCTTTTGACAAATGAGATATCTTCATTAGAGGGAGTAAACAAGATCCAGGTTATGATGGCTACTCCTGCGAATAAAGATATCTTCAAGACAAGCGGGCTTGATACGGAAGAACTGATGGCAGCCACCGCCAACGATATGGTAGTGGTAGCGGATGTACAGGAAGAGGCAGTTCTTGACGTGGTTCTTGAGAAGGTAGAAGAGTTCTTGAAGAAGCAGTCCACAGCAGCGGAAGGCAAGAAGGGCGCGGAGAGCGTGAAGTCATGGGATAAAGCGCTTAAGAAGGCTCCGGAGGCGAACCTTGCCGTGATCTCTATTCCGGGCGCGTATGCGGCTCTTGAGGCTGACCGTGCACTCGATGAGGGCTTGAATGTATTCATGTTCTCTGACAATGTAACGGTTGAAGACGAGAAAGCATTAAAAGAGAAGGCTCATGCGAAGGGACTGGCCGTTATGGGCCCTGACTGCGGTACAGGTATCATCCAGGGCGTTCCGATCGCATTTACAAACAAGGTGACAAAGGGTTCGATCGGTATCATCGGCGCATCGGGAACAGGTATCCAGGAGCTTACGACCATCATTGACAGATTGGGCGAAGGCGTTACGAATGCTATCGGGATCGGCGGACGCGACCTGAACGCTAAGATCGGCGGAATCACGATGATGGATATGATTGACGCCATGGAAGACGACGCTTCTGTGAAGGTGCTTGTGATCGTTTCCAAGCCGCCGGCAAAGGAAGTACGTGATATGATCTCCGCAAGACTTTCTAATTTCAGCAAACCGGTTGTTACGCTGTTTGTAGGTGAGAAACCAGAGTATCACGAAGAGAACTTCTATCACTGCTATACGCTGGATGAGGCTGCGCGTAAGGCGGTAAGCCTTGTAAGAGGTACGGAAGTGGCAGAGGCAACCATCGATCTCGATGAGTCCACATTCTACAAGGCAGAAGACGGCAAGACCATCAAGGCTTATTACTCAGGCGGAACCCTTGCGAATGAAGCGGCTATGCTCATCAAGGACGCCATGAACTGTAAAGTACCGCCGGAGGATATCGAAGGTTATATGCTTCAGTTAGACGGCAACATAGTAGTGGATCTTGGAGACGACGCCTATACACAGGGCAAACCGCATCCGATGATCGATCCTGCCAAGCGTATCGAGTGTATGCAGGAAGCAGTAGACGATCCGACGACAGGAGCAGTTCTCCTTGACATCATGCTTGGCTACGGTTCACATGCCGACATGGCAGGAGCTCTTCTTCCGTCTATCGTTGCACTGAAGGAGAAGGCAGAGTCACAGGGAAGGAAAGTATTCTTTATCGCTACGGTATGCGGTACAAGAAGCGACTTCCAGGGATATGACGAGGCAGTGAATAAATTAAAAGATGCCGGTGTTATCGTTTGCGAGAACAATAAGCTTGCATGCCGTACGGCAATCCGCGCTATCGGAAGAGACTTTGAGGAGCCGGTTAAGGAGATCCGTGCGAAGGAAGTGGCACAGGTTGAGAAGAACGTGCCTTCAGACAAACTCCGTGCGCTGCTCTCCGACAAGCCGAATATCATCAATATCGGCCTTAAGAGCTTCGCAGAGGTAGTAGAGCAGTTCGGATGCGAAGTGGTGCAGTACGACTGGCAGCCGCCGGCAGGAGGCAATGTAGAGCTTATCAAGACACTGAACTTCCTGAGGAATTATGAGGGTATCGACGATCTGAACCGTGCGGTGATCGCAAAGGTGGTTGCAAGCCAGCCGATACTTAAGGACAATGTGCGCGCCAAAGAAGTGATCCCGCAGTTTGCAGAGAACGGCGGCAAGGTGATCCTTCACGCTGGCCCGCCGGTAGCATACGAGAATATGCCGGATCCTATGCAGGGTTCATGCGTTGGCGCGGTCATGTTCGAGGAATGGGCGTCCACTGAGGAAGAAGCAAGGAAGATGTTAAAGGGCGGCGAGATCAAGTTCATCCCATGCCACCACTGCAATGCGGTAGGACCGATGGGCGGCATCACATCTCCGAATATGGCAGTATTTGTAGTAGAGAATGAGACGGGCGGCAATAAAGCATATTGTACCATGAATGAAGGTATCGGCAAGGTTCTCCGTTTCGGTGCATATGACGAAGAGGTTGTAAACAGGCTTCGCTGGATGAGAGACGTTCTCGGTCCGACACTTGGCAAGGCGCTCCGCTCTATGGAGAACGGACTTGCGATCAATCCGTTGATCGCGAAAGCGGTTGCCATGGGCGATGAATTCCATCAGAGAAATATCGCCGCGTCTCTTGCATTCTTGAAAGAGGTTGCGCCGATCATCACAGCTATGGATATGGACGAGAAGGATCGTTACGATGTGATTAAGTTCCTGGCCGACACGGATCAGTTCTTCCTGAATATCATGATGGCGACAGGCAAGGCTGTTATGGACGACGCGAGAAAGGATACGGACGGAACCATCGTTACTGCTATGTGCAGGAACGGCTATGAATTCGGCATCCGTATCGCAGGTATGGGCGACGAGTGGTTTACCGGTCCGGTCAATACACCGCAGGGACTTTATTTCACAGGTTATGACGCAGAAGACGCATGTCCGGATATGGGCGACAGCGCGATCACAGAGACCTTCGGCGTGGGCGGTATGGCTATGATCGCTGCCCCGGCGGTTACAAGGTTCGTAGGCGCGGGCGGTTATGAGGATGCGCTCCGCACCAGCAACGAGATGACAGAGATCTGTATCGACAGGAACCCGAACTTCACAGTTCCTACATGGAACTTCCAGGGAATCTGCCTTGGTATTGACGCAAGACTGGTTGTAGAGAAGGGGATTACCCCGGTGATCAATACTGGTATTGCCAACAAGGTGGCAGGAAGAGGGCAGATCGGTGCGGGTACGGTACATCCGCCGATCGAGTGCTTCGAGAAGGCCGTGAAGGCTTACGCTAAGAAGCTTGGTTTCGAGGCATAAGCAGAATAGGAGATATCTTATGGATAAGAAGAAAGTTGTCATTGCTCTGGGCGGAAACGCCCTTGGCAAAGATATAGAAGAGCAGAAAGAAGCAGTTGCCAAGACTGCAAAAGTGATCGTAGACCTTGCGCAGCAGGGGCTTGATATTATCGTTACACACGGGAACGGCCCTCAGGTCGGTATGATCCAGAATGCGATGGATAATCTGATCGTGATGCAGCAGAATTATAAGCAGGTACCGCTTCCGACCAGCGTGGCTATGAGCCAGGGCTATATCGGTATCGATCTGCAGAATGCGATCAAGTATGAATTGTTAAGCCGCAATATTGACGGCAAGGTGTCAACAATCCTGTCACAGGTGGAAGTGGATCCTAAGGATCCGGCATTCGACAATCCAACGAAACCTATCGGCAGGTTCCTTACGAAAGAGGAAGCCGAGGAGAATGAAGCGAACGGCATCCGGTGTATGGAGGATGCGGGCAGAGGCTACCGTATTGTAGTGGCTTCCCCGATGCCCAAGCGTATCCGTGAGCTTGAGACTATCAAGACGCTGGTTGGCGCAGGGCATATCGTGATTACCTGCGGAGGCGGAGGAATCCCGGTCATAAGCGATGAAGACGGCCGTTTGGTGGGCGTCAATGCAGTCATCGATAAGGATAATGCAAGCAGCCTTCTGGCAGCACAGCTCGGCGCAGACCATCTGGTCATCCTGACTGCAGTCGAGAAGGTTGCCATCAACTGGGGCAAAGAGAACCAGGAGTGGCTGTCGGATCTCACGGTAGAACAGGCGAAAGAATATATTGCTCAGGAGCAGTTCGCAAAAGGTTCCATGCTTCCAAAGGTAGAGGCGGCAATCCGTTTCGCAGAATCCGGAGAGGGCAGACATGCACTGATTACGCTGCTTGACAAAGCGGCGGCCGGAATCGCCGGCGAGACTGGAACCGTAATACACTCATAGTCAGGTAACAGGTTTGGCAAGAATGTGCCTGCAGGGAACAAAACATGCAGGCACATTCTTTCATTAATATGAGTAGTTGAGGAGAGGGAACATGAATATACCAATTAATCTGTTTATGTGGATAATGGCATTTCTGCCTATTATCGTACTGTTGATTTTGATGATAAAATTTAACTGGGGTGCAACGGAGGCTGCACCGGTGGGACTCATAATTACGATCGTTACGGGCCTTGTATTCTTCAAAGCAAATATCAGGCTGATCGCGGCGGAGAGCGCCAAAGGGGTATGGAATGCACTGATCATACTGATCATAGTCTGGACGGCGATCCTGATGTATCAGGTAGGCGACGAGGCGAAGGCGTTCCTTGTGATCCGCAACGGTATGAGGAAACTGTTGCCCAACGAGCTGCTTCTGGTGCTTGCGATGGGATGGATATTTGAAAGCTTTCTTCAGGGGATTACAGGGTTTGGAGTTCCGGTTGCCGTAGGCGCGCCGCTTCTTATTGGTATCGGCGTGAAACCGCTGTGGGCGGTCATTATACCGCTTCTTGGCCAGGCGTGGGGGAATACCTACGGAACACTTGGCGCGGCCTGGGATTCACTCGCGATGTCGGCAGGGCTTTCGGCCGGAAGCAAGGAGTATCTGGTGACGGCGATGTGGACGGCGGCGTTCCTCTGGTTCTGGAATGCGATCGGCGGATTCGCGACCTGCTGGTTCTACGGCAAAGGGAAGGCGCTCAAGAAGGGATTCCCGGCGGTGGTGCTCATGGCGGTCATCCAAGGCGGAGGAGAGCTTCTCTTAAGCCAGGTCAACACGACCATCTGCTGTTTCGTGCCGGCATGTATTTCTCTGATCGTGATCCTGTTTCTTGGAAGGGTGAAGATGTACAGTGAGGAATGGAGTATCGAGGACAGCCCGATCATGAACCGTGAGTTCGAGGGACAGGCAAGCGGCATCGAGGCGCCGGATATGAGTCTGATACAGGCATTCGTGCCGTACTTCCTTCTGTCGGCCCTTACATTGATCGTGCTTCTGGTTAAACCAGTCAATGCAGTATTGGGACAGATATCGTTTGGTTTGTCGTTCCCGGAGACTTCGACGGGATACGGGCATGTGAACGCGGCGGTAGAGAGCTTCTCACCGTTCAGTCCGTTTACACATGCGAGTATGTTCTTATTTATATCGGCGATCGTCGGACTCTTCTATTATAAGAGGCATGGCTGGATTGGGGACGGCGGAGTGAAGAGAATCTTCGTGAAATCTGTCTCTATGACGATGCCGTCGGGCATCGCAGTCATCGGACTGGTCATCATGTCGAAGATCATGGACGGAACCGGACAGACGGTAGTGCTGGCCAATGGTATTGCCAATGTCCTTGGCAAGATCTATGTCATCCTGGCGCCGTTCGTCGGGCTTCTCGGAACATTTATGACAGGAAGCAATATGAGTTCTAACATCCTGTTCGGCGGATTCCAGGTAACAACGGCCAATCTTCTGAACGTAGATCCGTCGGCGATCTTAGGCGCGCAGTCGGCAGGCGGAGCTATCGGCAGTGCGGTAAGCCCAAGCAAGATCATCCTTGGGACGACGACGGCAAGCATCCTTGGAAGAGAAGGAGAAGTTCTTAAGAGAATTCTTGCGCTTACGGTACCTACGACCATTGTGATCGGCGCGATCCTGTTCGTGCTGGTGGCGCTCTAGGAAGGAGAGTCTTTAATAGATTATGGAGAAGAAAAACTTTTTTCAGACAAAAGAAGGCGGGCTTACGATCGCATTTGTTGTGATCATGGCGGCGTTTTTTATCATACTGGCGGGCCTTGGCAGCGGGAATGATACGATCTGCTTGGTCGGGTTTCTGATCATGGTAGCTGCCATGTTGTATTCGCCGGTAAAAACATTTATAATTAAGCCAAAGAAATGAGACGAAAGGAGAAGTCATTATGGCAATTGAGGAGATTACAGGCAGAATAGCGAAGGATCTGGAGAGCTTGAAGCAGTTTACGGCGACACCGGGAGACGGCTGCACCAGGCTGCCGTTTACACCCGAGGCAAGAGGGGCAGTGAATTACTTAAAGCAGATCATGGAAGAGGCAGGACTCGAGGTGAGAGAGGATGCCGCCGGCAACGTGATCGGAGTGATGAAGGGTACGAATCCGGACGTTCCATGTGTCATGATGGGATCGCATTTTGACTCTGTAGTGAACGGAGGAGACTTCGACGGTATCGCGGGAGCGGTATGTGCCATCGAGGTTGCAAGGCAGTTAAAAGAAGAAGGAATCACTCCAAAGAGGGATTTCGTTGCGGTTGGATTCTGTGACGAAGAAGGAATGCGTTTCGGAACAGGGTATTTTGGGTCAGGTGCGATGCTTGGCAACAGGAATGTTGAATACTGCAAGAATTTCGCAGATACCAACGGCGTTACCATCTATGATGCCATGAAAGAATACGGGCTTGATCCGGAGAAGATCGAAGAAGCGAAATGGGACACATCCAAGATCGGACAGTTCCTTGAGTTACATATTGAACAGGGTCCGGTTCTTGATGCGGAGAATATTGAGCTTGGTCTTGTGGACTGTATCGTTGGTATCCAGCGTTATATGGTAACCGTTCACGGCAGGGCCGACCATGCTGGAACGACTCCTATGGATATGCGTATGGATGCTGTTGATGCGGCGACGAAGGTAATCTCCAAGATTCCGGACTGGGCGCGTGAGAAGGCTGACGGAACCGTTGCGACCACAGGCTTCATCCGCACGACACCGGGCGGAATGAATATTGTTGCGGAGAAGGTAGAATTCACCGTTGATATCCGCTCCAAGAATAACGACAACATCAATGATATCGCCAACAGGATCCGTGCCGCCCTCGATAGAGAAGTGAGTGAGATGGGCGGAAGCTACGAGATCGACACCAAGCTTGTGATTACGCCGGTATGGCTCTCAGAAGAGATGCTTGGCACGATGGAAGAGAGCTGCAAGGCAAGAGGCTACAGCTATAAGAAGCTTCCAAGCGGTGCGGGCCACGACGCCCTTGAGATCGGTCAGGTGATCCCGACTGTGATGCTGTTCGTTCCGAGTAAGGAAGGCAGAAGCCATTGTCCGGTAGAATTCACGAAATACAGTGACTTTGCGAAAGCATCTGTGGTTATGACTGAGCTAGCCAAGGAACTTCTTGAAAAGTAGAATTGGAAAACGGAGAGTTATATGACAGGATTGAACCCGGTAAATAAAAAGGAGAATCTAAGATTACTCAGGAGTGCGCTCAGGCTTACGCAGAAGGAATTTATAGATCGTTTTCTGTCCTCGGCGGACGGTAAGCCGATGATGAGTATTGCAACATTTTCTAATCTGGAATCCAGGGACGGAGTAAGAATGAATGAAGTGATCCTTGCGGTGTCGGAGAAGCTTGGTATTGATTCTATGCTGTTTTCAATACCTCCGGAGGAATTCTCAGAGAGGATCCAGGTGCTTCTGCCAGGTGATGCGGCCGGAGATGCGGTTGGAAAAGGCCGTGCGAAGAAGGGCAATATCAATCATCTGGTGAACCGTCTTACCATGTATTTTGCAGAACAGATCTTTGAAAAGCGGCTGAAGAAGGGTGATAAGATTGAGTCGGACAGAGTGTTGTCCCAGAAGATGAATGTGGGGAGGTCCGCGATCCGGGAGGCGCTTAAGGTCCTGGAGGTTCTGGGGATGATCGATATCCGGCCCGGACAGGGCACTTATATCAGCAACCATGAAGCCAGCTTCTTTATCGTTCCCCTGTCATGGTCTCTGTTCCTCAATGGGGGTCAGATCGACAGTATTGTGGAGGTCCGGAATCTCCTGGAGGTGAAGGCGGCTTATCTGGCGGCAAAGTGTACGGATAAGGAGTGCCTGGACAGATTGTATGATATTTCGCACAAGCTCCATAAGGCTTATGTGGAGAAGGATTTCAAGGAGTTTCTGGACGGCGACCTGGAGTTCCATATCTGTATCGCGGAGTGTTCCGGCAACCAGGTGATCTACAGCATGATCCAGACCATCAGCAATCTGATGCGGCATGTCAGCGGCAGCGGTATGGTCGATGAGGAGCAGCTTAAGGATATCTATGAGGAGCATCAGAGGGTATATGGACTGATCCTGGCGAAGGATACCGAAGGAGCGTCTGAAGCGATGAAAGAACATCTTGAGAAATCACTTGGGCGTTACGATTACAGATAATGAGCATTATAGAGAAAGAGGTGTAAAGAGATGGATTTATTAGAGGTTATGATGAATCGCAGAAGCGTTAGGAGCTATACGGAAGAGGAGATCCCTGCCGAGAAGCTTGAGAAGATCCTGCAGGCAGGACTTCTGGCTGAGTCTGGGAAGAACTTAAAGCCCTGGGAATTTATCGTCGTGGAAGAAAGAGAGGTTCTTGCGAAGATGGCTAGGAGCCGGGCGGCCGGCGGAGCCATGCTTGAGCATGCCAAATGTGCCGTTGTTGTCGTGGGAGATACGGAGAAGACGGATGTATGGGCAGAGGACTGCTCTGTTGCAATGGCGCATATGCATCTGATGGCAGACTGTCTTGGCGTTGGAAGCTGCTGGGTGCAGGGAAGGCTTCGGAAGGCTGCAGACGAGAGAACAACGGAAGAACATATCAGGGAATTGCTCGGTATTCCGGAGAAATATGCATTAGAAGCGATCCTGGCGCTGGGAATGACCAGGGAACATCCGGAGGCGCATTCTCTTGAGGAGCTTCCGATGGAGAAGGTACACAGAGGGAAATTCTAAATCTTTGTGCGGTCTTTATATATTCCCCGTACATTGAATAAAAGCTTTACACCTTATATTCTATCCATTATAATATAGACAGCAGCTTCGCTATAGGCAGTTTTGACTTCATTAGGTGTTAATCAGTAAATGAGGTGTGAGACGCTATGTCAAGTATTAGGAGGGAATATTAGTATGAAAGTGTATGATTCAGTGAAGAAGGAAGAGGTAGAGGTCAACGGAACCAAGGGGCTGATCGATATTATGAGGGACGGCCGCCAGGTGGATCTCTATCTGAAGGAAAAGAAGTCGGATGCGGACGGCTATATGAGCTGGGATGTGGAACACTGGTCCAGCATTGATGTGAAGAGATTCATCCGCTGCTATTCTCTGGAAGGACGAGTATTAGGAGAGTCTACGGGACATAATATCTATGACCTGGAGAATGAGTTCAAGCCGGAAGAAGCAGCGAAGATAGAGTTAAGTTAATAGGCAGAGTGACGATGCCCCGGAACCGGTGAAAGGTACGGGGCATTTTTTAATGCTGATTTGGGGAAAATATATAATATATGTCTGCTCCGATGATCATGCATTATTTGGAATATTTAGAAGATGCATTTATTATTGAGAAAGCCGTGCGCTATGATATAAAAGGAAAAAGATATATCAATATTCCGTACAAATATTATTTTGTGGATGTAGGGATCAGAAGAAGATTATTGTTGTAAAAGATAATATTATGCTAAAGAGAGATGACAATGGGACTAAAAGAGTTTTTGGTGGATAAGGGTAGTCTGGATCAGTGATTTTTAACTTATAAAAAAAATATAAAGAGTGTTGACAAAAGAAATAGGTAGTGATAAATTAATAGTCGAAGATGTTAGCACTCAAAAATATAGAGTGCTAACAGACAGATCCGAAAGGAGGAGGATAGATGGTAACAGAACACGGGCTCAGCGACCGTAAGATGAAGATCCTGCATGCAGTCATCAAGAACTATCTTGAGACCGGCGAACCGGTCGGTTCCAGGACGATATCTAAGTACACAGATCTGAATCTTAGTTCTGCGACGATCCGCAATGAGATGGCCGACTTAGAAGAGTTGGGATATATCCTGCAGCCTCACACGTCAGCCGGACGTATTCCTTCGGATAAGGGTTACAGATTATATGTAGATATGCTGATGGAGGAGAAGGAGCAGGAGCTTTCCGAGATGCAGGAGCAGATGCTTGATAAGGCAGACAGGATGGAACAACTTCTCAAGCAGGCTGCGAGGGTTCTGGCAAGCAACACGAATTACGCGACCATGGTATCCACCCCGATGAACAATTCGAACAAGATCAAGTTCATTCAGCTATCTATGGTAGACGCAGAACAGGTGATCGCGGTGATCGTGCTTGGCGGCAATGTGATCAAGAACAAGATCATCGATGTGGAGGAGCCGGTCAGCAATGAGAACCTGCTGAAGCTTAACATGCTGCTCAACACGACGCTGAACGGCATGTCGATCGAGGAGATCAATCTGGGATTGATTGCGCGGCTTAAGGAACAGGCGGGGATACACAGCAGTGTGATCAGCAATGTTCTGGATGCGGTGGCGGATGCGATCCAGATCGAGGAAGATATGCAGATCTACACAAGCGGCGCGACGAATATTTTCAAATACCCGGAGCTAAGCGATAATCAGAGCGCGCAGGAGATCATCAATGCATTCGAAGAAAAGCAGCAATTGACAGAGCTGGTGACACAGACGCTGGCGAAAGAGGACAATACCGGGATTCAGGTGTACATCGGGGATGAGACTCCGGTCCAGACCATGAAAGACTGCAGTGTCGTTACCGCAACGTATGAATTAGGAGACGGCATGAAGGGAACGATAGGTATTATCGGACCAAAGAGAATGGATTATGAACATGTGTTAAAATCAATGAAACGGCTCCAGAACGAGCTGGATCAGATGTTTCATAAAAAAGAATAAAGAAAGGTGGAATTACCCTTGGAGAATCATAAGGAGAAAAGCCAGGAAGAGATGGTAAAAGAGGCTGTGGAGGAAGCGAAGAAGGCGGCAGAGGAGCAGGATTCCCAGACAGAAGAGGCGGATTCCCAGGTAGAGACGGCCGTTGACGAAGCAGAGACGGCAGAAGATGCCGAAGCGCAGGAAGATACGGATACCGGGGAAGAGGCAGAGGAAGGCGAGGCAGACGGCAAGGATGATAAGAAGTCCGGCAAGAAGCTGTTTGGCAAGAAGAATAAGAAGGATAAGAAGGACGAGAAGATCGAGGAGCTTACCGACAGGCTTACCCGGCAGATGGCTGAGTTTGATAACTTCCGCAAGCGTACGGAGAAGGAGAAGTCCCAGATGTACGAGATAGGCGCGAAAGATATCATAGATAAGATCCTTCCGGTGGTTGACAATTTCGAGCGAGGGCTTGGAGCGGTCAAGGAAGATGAGAAGGAGGATCCCTTCATCCAGGGAATGGAGAAGGTGTATAAGCAGTTGATGACTACGCTGGAGAGTGTGGAGGTCAAACCGATTGAAGCGGTCGGCAAGGAGTTCAATCCGGATTTCCACAACGCAGTGATGCATGTAGAGGATGAGAACTTCGGCGAGAATATCATAGCCGAAGAATTTCAGAAGGGTTACATGTACCGCGATTCAGTAGTCAGACACAGTATGGTGAAAGTAGCAAATTAGGAGGAACAGATAATGGGCAAAATTATAGGAATTGACTTGGGTACAACAAACAGTTGTGTAGCAGTTATGGAAGGCGGCCAGCCAACGGTCATCGCCAATACAGAAGGCGCCAGAACCACACCGTCTGTAGTAGCATTTTCGAAGACAGGAGAGCGTCTGGTAGGCGAGCCTGCGAAGCGTCAGGCAGTAACCAACGCAGAGAGAACCATCTCATCTATCAAGAGAGAGATGGGAAGCGATTACAGAGTAACGATCGATGAGAAGAAATATTCTCCTCAGGAGATCTCAGCTATGATCCTTCAGAAGATGAAAGCGGATGCGGAAGGCTATCTGGGCGAGAAGGTAACGGAAGCAGTTATCACTGTACCGGCTTATTTCAACGATGCACAGCGTCAGGCGACTAAGGATGCGGGTAAGATCGCGGGTCTTGATGTAAAGCGTATCATTAACGAGCCTACGGCAGCAGCGCTTGCTTACGGTCTTGACAATGAGAAAGAGCAGAAGATCATGGTATATGACTTGGGCGGCGGTACTTTCGACGTATCTGTCATCGAGATCGGCGACGGAGTCATCGAGGTATTATCTACGGCAGGCAACAACCGTCTCGGAGGAGATGACTTTGACCAGAAGATCACAGACTATATGATCGCAGAATTCAAGAAGCAGGAGGGCGTAGACTTATCCGCAGATAAGATGGCGCTCCAGAGATTAAAAGAAGCGGCGGAGAAGGCGAAGAAGGAGCTGTCCTCTGCAACAACGACCAATATCAACCTGCCGTTCATCACTGCAACGGCTGAAGGTCCGAAGCATTTCGATATGAACCTGACAAGAGCCAAATTCGACGAGCTGACACATGACCTTGTAGAGAAGACCTCTGAGCCGGTGAAGAGAGCATTATCCGATGCAGGGATCAACGCATCTGAGCTTGGCCAGGTATTGCTGGTAGGCGGTTCTACACGTATTCCGGCCGTGCAGGAAGAAGTGAAGCGTCTGACTGGCAAGGAGCCAAGCAAGTCTCTGAACCCGGATGAGTGCGTAGCGCTCGGCGCGTCTGTTCAGGGCGGTAAGCTTGCGGGAGATGCAGGCGCAGGAGATATCCTTCTTCTTGACGTAACACCGCTGTCACTGTCCATCGAGACTATGGGCGGCGTGGCTACAAGGCTGATCGAGAGAAATACGACGATCCCGACCAAGAAGAGCCAGATCTTCTCTACGGCGGCAGATAATCAGACGGCCGTTGATATCAACGTTGTACAGGGTGAGAGACAGTTCGCAAGAGATAACAAGTCCCTTGGACAGTTCAGGCTGGATGGAATCGCACCGGCTCCGCGCGGAGTACCGCAGATCGAGGTTACCTTTGATATCGATGCCAACGGTATCGTAAATGTATCCGCAAAAGACCTTGGAACAGGCAAGGAACAGCATATCACCATCACAGCGGGCTCCAATATGTCTGATGAGGATATCGATAAGGCTGTTAAGGAAGCGGCGGCTTTCGAGGCTCAGGATAAGAAGCGCAAGGAAGGAATCGACGCCAAGAATGAAGCTGATTCACTGCTCTTCCAGACAGAGAAGGCTCTCGGCGAGGTGGGAGATAAGATCGACGCGGCAGATAAATCCGCTGTAGAGGCAGATTGTAAAGCTCTCAAAGAGGTTCTTGATAAGGTGAATATGGACGATATCTCCGACGCTCAGGTTGCCGAGATGAAGGCTGCCAAGGATAAATTGATGGAGAGTGCCCAGAAGGTATTTACCAAGATGTATGAGCAGGCCGGAGCGGCAGCGCAGGGAGCAGGCCCGGATATGGGAGCAGGCCCGAACCCGGGGGCAGGTCCGGCGCCGGAAGGATTCCAGGGCGATGATGTCGTAGACGGAGACTATAAGGAAGTATAATTGAGCGGCGGTTTCGGCACAGAATGCGGTGTGAATTGAGATAACGGCGGCGCTGTGCCGGATACACACAGACAATTATGGGGAGTACAAAAGGCGGATATGATCTGCATATGTTTCCTCATAATTGTCTGTATATGGCGTTATATACTTGTATATTTCCATATACGAAAGAAGCTTGTAGGAGAAGAGGAAGGGAAAGACTATGGCAGAATCAAAGAGAGATTATTATGAAGTGCTGGGTGTCAGCAAGGATGCTGACGATTCCACTTTAAAGAAGGCATACAGACAGGTTGCCAAGAAGTACCACCCTGATATGAATCCTGGTGATGCGGAGGCCGAGAAGAAATTCAAAGAAGCTTCCGAGGCTTACGCGGTATTGAGTGATCCGGAGAAACGACGCCAGTACGACCAGTTCGGCCACGCGGCATTTGAAAGCGGTGCAGGCGGAGGCGGCTTCGGCGGTTTTGATTTCAGCGGGGCGGATTTCAGTGATATCTTTGGTGATATCTTCGGCGATCTGTTCGGCGGAGGCAGGAGAGGCCGTGCGAGTCAGGGGCCTATGAAGGGCATGAATATCAGGAAGAGCGTCAGGATCACCTTCGAGGAAGCGGTATTTGGATGCGAGAAGGAGCTGGATATGGTGCTTAAGGATCCCTGTCCGAAGTGTGGAGGAACCGGGGCGAAGCCGGGGACGTCACCGGAGACCTGCCCGAAATGTCAGGGCAAGGGTCAGGTTGTCTATACACAGCAGTCCTTCTTTGGAATGGTCCAGAATGTCCAGACCTGTCCGGACTGTAACGGCACCGGCAAGATTATCCGTGAGAAATGTTCGGACTGCGGCGGTACAGGATATACCTCCAACCGTAAGAAGATCGCTGTGACGATTCCGGCGGGAATCGACAACGGTCAGAGCGTGCGGATCCGGGAGAAGGGAGAGCCGGGTGTAAACGGAGGACCAAGAGGCGACCTTCTGGTAGAGGTGGTCGTATCCAGGCATCCGATCTTCCAGAGACAGGATATGCATATATTCTCTACGGTTCCGATCTCATTCGCGCAGGCGGCGCTCGGCGCGGACGTCCGGGTGAAGACGGTTGACGGAGAGGTGCTCTATACGGTGAAGCCTGGAACCAAGACGGATACCAAGGTACGCTTAAAAGGCAAGGGTGTTCCGTCCGTGCGTAATTCACAGGTGCGCGGAGATCATTATGTGACACTGGTGATCCAGACGCCGGAGCATTTGAGCCAGGATGCGAAAGAAGCGCTCAGACGGTTCGACGAGCTGTCGGGCAATACGCTGAACCAGACGGCGGGCGAGAAGGAAGGAAAGACCGGAAAGAAGAAAAAAGGATTTATGGATAAGATGAAAGAAGCCTTTGATGATTAAACTCATCAAGGGCTTTTTGCCTGTCTGCCTGTATTGACTTTTAATCTCAAAATGATATAATTTTATATACGACATAAAGTTAATAAAAAGCGGTGAGGATATGGTTGTATTATTGATAGGCGGCGGCAGCGTGCTGATGAATGCGATGATTGATAAACTGAATAAGAATGGTCATCGGGTATATTTACTGACAGGCCAAAGGGACAGCCGCTATTCTTATAAGCGGGTATTTGAAAAGTATCAGTTCCCATATGAGAGTGAGAGTATCAAGGACATTTTCGAGAGCATCCGGCCGGACGTGACGGTGTTTATGGGGGCTTATGATACGAATTTTGACTGGGAGGATAAGGCGAGACAGGAGTCGGTGCGCTATGCAGCAGGCGTCATGAATATTCTGTCGGCATTCAGCATGGTCAAGACAGGGCGGCTTATTTATTTCTCCTCCGAGGAAGTGTTCGGCGACGCGTATATCGATAATATCGCGGAGGATGAACCGGTATCGCCTAAGGGCTTTAAGGCGCTGGCGCTGACTCAGGGCGAGGAGATCTGTACGAATTATTACAGGACTCAGAATATGGATACGAGGATCTTAAGATTCGACCATCTCTACTGGACGCCGGAGAAGGGAGAGATGGAGAATGCGCCCTGTTTCCGTATGATCCTTGAAGGGCTTAAGACAGGGCGGATCTCAGCCAATGACCGGAGGGCATTCTCCATGATCTATCTGAATGATGCGGTGGAGCTTTCCTATCGGGTGATCTGTAAGGAGGAGCTTAAGTTCCCGATTTATCATATCTCCTCTATGGAAGAGGTGGGAGAGCTTACGCTTGCGGAGAAGATCTGCGAAGAGATGGGTTCCGGCGTGGAGGTCATCGACAATACGGTAGGGATGAGTAATCGTCTGGTGTTGGACTGCGGCAGGTATAAAGAAGAGTTCTCTTATGAGATTTTCAATGGATATGAGAAGGGGATCAAACCTGTTGTTCGTTTTATGAAGCGGCACAGCGCTTCTTTTATCACGGATGAGGATGACGGCGGCGGACTGGCTGTGAAGACGTGGAATCATACCCGGAGGATCGTGAAGGCGCTGATTCCGTTTGCCGAAGCGCTGATCTGTTTTATCCCGGTATATCTGTTAAGCGCTCAGGCGGCGGACAGTGCATTTCTGGCAAGGCTTGATCTGTTCCTGCTGTATGTATTGCTTTTTGCAGTGGTCTATGGACAGCAGCAGGCTGTCTTTAGTGCGTTTCTGTCGATCGTGGGGTATTGTCTTTCCAGGATGCGTGTGGAGAGCGGGTTTGAGGTGCTGTTGGATTATAATACATATGTGTGGATGGCGCAGCTCTTCATTGTCGGTCTGGTTGTTGGATATATGAGGGACCAGCTTCGGTTCGTGAAGGGCGAGAATGCATCCAGGGTCCAGTATTTGAACGGGCAGATCAGGGATATTGAGGATATTAATGACAGCAATGTCAGGATGAAGCATAATTTCGAGGCACAGATCGTAAATCACAAGGAAAGCCTTGGCAAGATCTATGACGTATCGTCAAGCCTTGAACAGTATGGACAAGAGGAAGTTTTGTTCTATGCTGCGCAGGTGCTTGCAAGGCTGATGGATTGCGTAGATGTGGCGGTGTACACGGTGGCGAACGGGGATTATGCCAGGCTTTTTTCTGCGACTTCGCCGGAAGCACGTAAGCTTGGGAATTCCATCAAATACACGGATATGGAGGCGATGTACGGTGATCTCAAGGAGCACCGTGTCTACATCAACCGGGATATGGCCGATAAGATGCCGATGATGGCGAGCGCCGTCTATTCGGAGGATGATATGCAGCTCATCCTGATGCTTTGGGGAATACCGTGGGAGCGCATGACGCTGGGCGAGGCGAACCGCCTCACGATTGTAGGTTACCTGATCCAGAATGCGGTGGTGCGTGCGAACCGGTACCTGGAAGCGCTGCACAACCAGCGCTATGTGGAGGGTACGAATGTACTGGATGAGGAAGCGTTTACACATCTTGCGAGGGCCTATTCTGATGCGAAGAGCAAGGGATTGACAGAGTATATACTGCTCGAGATTCTTGCCGGGACAGAGGATTATGAGAGCGTGGGAAGGTCGCTTGGACAGGCAATACGGCAGTCTGATTATCTGGGTATCTTAAGGGGAGGCAGGCTGTATGTGCTTCTTGCCAATACGGATAAGGAGAGCGCGGGAGGAGTGATCGAGCGTTTCGGGAACCTGGGATATGAGTGCCGGATTGATGAGGAGGCAGTATTATGACGAGGGATGAATATATTTTCCTGATCATCCTGATCGTGAATCTGGTTGTATCTGTCATCTATCTGCTGGCGGGCATATTTCTGATAGTGCCTGCACGTTCGGTCACCGCCGAGAAGGACAGCGAGATTCTCTATGATAACAGGAGGACATACTTGATCCGTTTTATCGTGATGCTGCTGTGTCCGGTTATTGTGCCGCTGTTCTTTGGAATCAGCCATCTGATATATCTGATCGTGTTCTTTAGAGGGGCGGATCTTGCAGACGTCATCTTCAGTAAGGAGCGTGTGAAGACCAATATCCGGGCAGACGAAGAGGTGGAACGGGATATCATCCCGCTGGAGGAAGCGATCCTTGTCAACGAGAAGAAGAATCTGCGTATGGTAATGATGAATATCATGCGCAAGGATATCAAGGATTCTCTGTCTTCTATCACGCTGGCGCTGGATAGTGAGGATTCGGAGACTGCCCACTATGCGGCGGCTGTTCTGTCGGATGAGCTGAACAAGTTCCGGCTCTATGTGCAGAAGATGCGGCGTCAGATCAGGGAGGAGGAGACGGACCAGACGGAGTGCGAGGAGCTTCTCCTTGAATATATGGACCATATCTTGAAGCAGCATGTATTCTCACAGCATGAGCAGCGCAAGTTCGTGGAGACCATGGATGAGACGGCAGAGTCTCTCTATGGTAAGGATCCTGCGCGGTTTGGACTTGATGGGTATGAGGCCGTCTTCCTGCGCATCCTGGAGATGAAGGATTATGAGACGGCAGAGAAATGGTGCCGGCGGATAGAGGAACAGTACCCGGATGAAATGAAAGCGTATGTGTGCAAACTGAAGCTTTATTTTGCCAGACAGGACCGGGAAGCTTTCTTTGAGACGATGGAGGCATTGAAAAAATCCGATGTGGTGATCAATAACGAGACGTTAGAGTTGATCCGAATCTTTAGCACAAGGAGGCAATAACCATGTCAATGACTATGCTTACTGTATTGCAGGCCACAGGGGTATCGGCAGCTTATCTGGCCGTGACATTGCTGCTGCCTTTTTTGTTCCTGCACAAGAAGCTTCATGGCTTTGCGAATGTCCCCATAAGGTTTATGATTTATTTTATGGCGGGTAATTTCTATGTGATGAATCTGGTGTTCCTGCTGGAGCTTCTGCATCTGTCTTTTCGTCTGACGCTGATACTTGGAACCCTTGCGCCCTTTATCGCGGAGTTTGTAAGGAAGCATAAGGGGTCGTTCCGTCTGTATCTGGAGAGAGGGATTGAGAAGCTAAGCCTTCTTGCCGGAAAAGAGATGGGGAGGAAGACGTTTCTTATGAAGCTTGGCGTGAAGCTTAAGAAGATGTCTTCCGGCAGGATGGGTATGAAGATGAGCGGACATTGGATGGATGTGCTTCTTACTGGTGCGGTCATTGTACTGGTATTATATATGTATGGGCTCAACACTGTTCATGTCTACGGCTATTGTGCGTCTGACCTTGTGCTGCATAACTACTGGATCAACGAGATGAACAGCAATCATATATTCGCGGACGGTGTCTATCCTTTCGGATTTCACTGTGTGGTCTATTATCTGCACGCGGTATTTGCGATTCCGGTCTATGTGGTGCTGCGCGTCTTCTGTCTGGTGCAGACGGTGATGATCCATCTAATGCTGCTGGCGTTCTTGAAGACGGTGTGCAGAGCCAGGTATACGCCTTATATCGGAACCGTGGTCTATATACTGTCTGATGTGTTCTATCAGTATGCCTATTACAGATATTATGCGTCGCTGCCGCAGGAATTCGGAATGCTCTTTATCCTGCCGGCTGCCTGTTTTGCCGTTGCATTTTTAAGGGAGCGGGACTTTACGGCGGCAGTGGGACGGGAAGAGAAGGGACTTAAGGCGGTGAACCTGTATCTTATTATGTTTGCTGCCAGCATCTCTATGACTCTGGCGGCGCATTTCTATGATACGATTATTGCAGGACTGCTCTGCGTAGGGATTGGTGCAGGTTTCTGTTTCCGATGCTTCCGCTGGCGTTATCTGAAGCGGATCGTGACCGCGGGGATCGCGGGGCTTATGATTGCTGTCCTTCCAATGGCGGCTGCCTATGTGACGGGGACGCCTCTTCAGGGGTCGCTGAACTGGGGGATGGCGATGCTGTCTTCCGGGAGTCAGGATTCGGGCGGTGCCGACAGCAAGGATGCAGACGATGGCGGGAAGGAAGCTGAGAAGGCGGACAAGGCGGACTCTTCGAAGAACTTTTTAGCCAGGGCGGCAGGAATGTTTACACCCAAGAAGACAGCGCGTATCCTTGAGAGGATCGACTATTATGTGATGAATGACAATATCATGGCGGTTAAGATCATGCTTGGAAGCATTGCCGCGGCATTTCTTCTGGGGCTTTTGTGGATGCTGTTCCGAAAGGCGGAGTATGGGGCGGTGCTGATATCCTTAAGTATATTTACAGGGCTGCTTGCCATGCTGCAGGTGTCGGAAGTGCTTGGGCTTCCCCAGCTTATAGAAGTCACGAGATACCCGGTCTATCTGGTGTACGGGATCGTGGCGGTGTGGAGTCTCTGTCTGGACGCGGTGATATTAAGCTTATGCAGATGGCCGAAGGCTATGAATGTGCTCTCTATGGCCGGGCTTATAGCGGCGTGCGTTGTCATGGCAGAGACTGGTATCCGCTCGCCCCGCTATATTACCGCGTATGAGACTAATGAAGCGGTCACTTGTCTGACAGATATCCTCCACGATAACCGGGACAATGTCTCATGGACGATCTGTTCTGCCAATGATGAACGGCAGATGATCGGGGATAAGGGATATCACTATGAGATGATCACATTTCTGAGGAAGATGAAGTCCGTCAACAAGGATACCACGGTTACCATACCGACAGATACGGTGTATTTCTTCATAGAGAAAGTGCCGCTCTACTATCGGGATTATATTAACTCCGAGATACCAAAGCGGAAGGTCTCTTTGGCAGGAGCGAGGAAGCCGCTGTCTGACAAGGGCGGAATCCTGCCGTATATCGAAGATGCCAGATGGGTGACCATGTCCCATATGTATTACTGGGCGCAGGCATTTAAGGAGCTGTATCCCAATGAGATGGAAGTATATATGGAGACGGATCGTTTCGTATGCTACCGTCTGCGGCAGAACGGCTATAGTCTGTATAATTTTGCGATTGATTATGGATACAACGGAAATGATTAGGAGATGATGATATGGTGTCACGCCGGAATTATTTCACAATTATGATATTGATGGTTGTCGTATTCTTCTTATGTATGACGTTCAACACGCTTAAGGACACCTGGAATGATTATGAGGTGAATCCCTATTCAGAGACGGCAGAGAACTATCCTTCCAAGGTAAATATATATATACCGGAGAGTATCCGGCTTGGTAAAGCGGCTGGAAGGAAGGCGGAGGTGAAGGCGGCAGAGGACGGCGAGGTAAGGATCGGAGCAGCCACACGCAGGAGGGTGATCGGCATCGGCGATGCGAAAGGAACGCTTATGCAGACGGCCGCGCAGTGGGTCATCTACAGTAAGCGGGATATCGGTATCTATGAATCTCTGGCGGCGTATCAGAAGAAGGAGAAGGGCGGGGAGCAGCCGGAGCTGCTTCTGATCGATTCGGAAAGCGTGGACTGGAAGAAGGCGGGGGAGGTTAAGTTCCTTAGGGACTGCGTGGATCAGGGAACGCATCTGATCTTCTGCAATCTTCCCGATGTATCTGTTATCAGGAAGAACCGGGAGGTAAGGGAGCTCTTAGGAATCCGGGAGGTAAGGGAAGATGAGTATACTGTGGACGGCATTCATCTCTACGCCGGATTCCTGCTGGGCGGAGAGACATATTATCAGGCGGTGGAGGAAGAGGATAAAGGCTATCAGGATATGGAGCTTCGATTTCCCTGGTATCAGCTCGCTTCTGGGACCAAGGTGTATATGAAGGGAATTCCGGAGGATGAATCCATAGACACGGAGGATTATCCGGTGGTGATCTGGCGCAAGAGCTTCGGTTCTGCCTATGTATTTGCTGTAAACGGCGGATACATGGAAGGGGTAACGGGTCTTGGGCTTCTGTCGGCTATGTCGGCTGAGATATACTCTTATGAGATCTATCCCGCCGTGAATGCGCAGAGTATGGTGTTCGAGGGATTCCCGGGGCTTGCGGATGAGAACCGTAAGAAGATGGATGAGCTCTACAGCCGTTCTGTAAAACAGGTATTCCAAGAGATTGTATGGCCTTACGTGGGAATGTCGCTGCAGGATTATCCGCATGGGATCACCTGTATGATGGCACCTCAGTATGATTATCGGGATAAGAATGAACCGAATGAAGAACAGCTCCGATATTATCTGAAGATGTTCCATGAGCAGGCGGTGGAGACAGGGCTTTCAGCTGCGAATGTATCGGAGCTTGCCATGAGTGAGAAGCTTGCGTTGGATCAGGCGTTCATGCAGGAGGCCGCGGGCGCTTATGATTTTACATCCTTTTATGCGGGCGGGATGACGGAAAAGGCGATGGAAGAGGCCTTAAGGATGAGGATTCTTGGCTCTGTCATGACGGTGGTCACGGATTATGAGGAAGAAGACGCAGAGGTCATAAAGTTCCTGACGGAGGATGTGACGAAGCAGAGCACGTTGGGGGAGGGCTTTGCCTATACCTATAAGGGGGATCTCCTGATGAAGAGCGCGGCAACGGCGCTTGGGTATTCGAACATATCCTTTGATATGACAAGAGTCGCATATCCTGACAGTCTTGAGGATTCCTGGGAGAATCTGTCCAGGGATTATGCGAAGACGGTGGATTCTTTCGGCCCGGCTTTTGACGGATTCGACGGAACGACCGCGACGGAATGTGATGTGCGTATCCGCCGTTTTCTGGCGCTGGATTATACAGACAGCCGGACCGGCAGCGTGATCCGGCTTGAGACAGAAGGCGGCGGGCCCGTATGGTTTATACTGAGGACTCACAACGAATCGGTAGAATCAGTGGAGGGCGGAAGCTTCAAGAAGCTGGAGGACGGCGCGTATCTGATCGAGGTGGAGGACCGGGAGGCTGTCATCCGGATGGAGCCGGCCGACGAGAGGTATTATGTTATGCCGCCGGGAGCCGCGAGATAGTATCGTATCAGAGTCTATAGAGAGGAGAAGTCAAGTGAGAGTCTGTATTGTGGTGGAAGGCTGTTATCCTTATATGGCGGGCGGTGTATCAAGCTGGGTGCACGGTCTGATTAAGTCATTTCCCAATCTGGAATTCGTGATCCTGGCGGTCATCAGCAACCGCTCCATGAGCGGGAGATTCACCTACGAGCTGCCTGAAAATGTGACAGAGGTTCACGAGCTGTATCTGGAGGACGTGGATTGGAACCGCAAAGGCCGCCGTAAGCATACGCTGAACAAGGATGAGTACAGGGCGCTCCGAAGCCTGGTGCTGAATCAGCGGGTGGAGTGGGAAGTGCTGTTCCGTATGTTCCAGGAGAAGGGCATTTCCCTGGATAGATTGCTGATGGGACCGGATTTCATGAAGATTGTGAGAGAATACTATGATCTGAATTACAGTCAGCTTGTGTTCGCGGATTTCCTGTGGACCATGCGTTCGGTGTATCTTCCTATGTTCTTTGCGCTTAAGATGAAGCTTCCCAGGGCGGACCTGTATCACTGTGTCGCTACCGGATATGCCGGGCTCTTAGGGAGTATGGCGAAGACTCTCTACGGCTGCCGGATGATGATCTCGGAGCATGGGATCTACACCAGAGAGCGGGAAGAAGAGCTGCTGCGGGCGGAATGGGTCAAGGGAGTCTACAAGAATGTGTGGATCGAGCAGTTCCGGAAGATGTCGAAGCTTGCGTATGACAAGGCGGATCTGGTTACGAGTCTGTATGAATATGCCAGGGAGCTTCAGATCGAGCTTGGGTGCTTGCCGGAGAAGACCATGGTGACGCCGAACGGCGTATCTGTGGAACGTCTCTTGAATCTTCCGGGGAAGACAGAAGAGGATGAGGGGAAGATCAATATCGGAGCGGTCTTACGTGTCACGCCGATCAAGGATGTGAAGACTATGATCCAGGCGTTTAGTTTCGCGAAGGAGAGGGAGCCAAGGCTTAAGCTGTGGATCATGGGGCCTTGCGACGAGGATGCGCAGTATGCCGGGGAATGCCGGGAGCAGGTGGAGGCTATGGGTCTTACGGATGTGGTGTTTACCGGGAGGATTGATATCAGAGATTACCTGGGCCGGATGGATATGACGATCCTGACCAGTATCAGCGAGGGACAGCCGCTTACGATTCTTGAAGGCTATGCGGCTCATAAGCCTGTGATTGCCACGGATGTAGGGAACTGCAGCGGGCTGATCTTCGGAGAGAATGACGATTACGGTGCGGCAGGAATACTTACCCATATCATGAATGTGGAGGAGATTGCCCAGGCTATGATAGACATGGCGAGGAACGAGCCGATGCGTCTTCAGATGGGAGAGAGCGGTTACCAAAGGGTGATGTCCGGTTACCGGATCGAGCATATGAGGGAGACATATCGTAAGATATATCAGGATTTTGCGGGCAGTATGGGATTGTCCCTGGAAGAGGAGAGGGCGGAGTAATGGCTGGCATAGGAGAGAAATTAAATCATATATTTGAGAAGAATACCCTGGCAACCTTCGTGGTAGGCTTTGGGTACAGTGCGGTATCGACGGTAACGCCCATGTGCGTGGTGATCCTGAATGTGGTTTTGATGCAGTATTTCCTGAAGTTCAGCGAACTTGGCTTCGTGGAGAGGGAGCTGTTCTCCTGTACGATGCTCTATATATTCATCTTTGCCCTGCTGACGGCGGCTCCGTTTAACTCCGTGCTGTCCAAATATGTGTCGGACGTGATCTTCGAGGAACGTTATGAGGATATCCGTGCCTGTTATAACGTGGGACTTTTGATGAACATTACCCTTAGCTGCCTGGTGGGGATCCCGTTCTGCTTGTGGGAGCATTTCGTGGGGAAGGTGGATGTATTCTATGTGTTCACCGGGTATTGCGGTTACATTGCCCTGGTGTTGGTGTTTTATTCCATGATCTATCTGTCCATCGCGAAGGCGTACGAGAAGATTGCATTGTTCTTCTCGGCGGGGATGGTGACGGCATTTCTGTTCTCTCTCTTCCTTAGATATGTCCTGCATTGGGGGATCAGGGAGAGTATGCTGTTCGCTCTGATGACGGGCTTCTTCCTGACGGCTGTCCTGGAGATGGCCACCGTGAAGCGGTATTTTGTGAAGAACAGCAACCGTTACAAATCAGTGCTTCGGTATTTCCGGAAATACTGGAAGCTGGTGATCGCGAATTTCTTCTATATCCTGGGGCTGTATGTCCATAATTTCGTGTTCTGGACGGGGAAAGAGCGGATGGTGCTGGTGAAGACCTTTGTCTGTAATCAGCCTTATGATATGGCAACCTGCCTTGCCATGTTTACTAATATCTCTGCCACGGTAATCTTTATCGCAAGGGTGGAGATGCATTTCCATGACAAATACAAGAATTACTCGGAGGCGGTCATCGGCGGGAAAGGGTCTGATATCGACCTTGCCAAGAAAGAGATGTTCCGGCAGCTTGCCAATGAGCTGATGAGCCTGGTGAGAATCCAGTTCATCATCACAACCATCCTGTATCTGCTGTGTATGGTATTTCTGCCAAGGTTCGGCTTCTCCAGGCTTACAATCAGGATCTACCCTTGTCTGGTTGTGGGGTATTTTATCCTGTTCCTGATGTATTCCGCGATCATCTTCCTGTATTACTATGATGATCTGACCGGGGCTGCGCTGACCTCTCTTAGCTTCTGCCTGGTGACGTTCGCAGGCAGTATGATAGCGAAGAATCTGCCGGAGCTGTGGTACGGGATCGGCGTAGTGGCCGGAGCGTTCACGGGCTGGACTGTGGCGTATCTGCGGCTGCGTTATATGGAGCGGAATCTGGATATCCACATATTCTGCAAGGGTTCTATATTGAAGCCTGGAATGGGTACACAGCCGCCGGGGCAGGTTTATGACCGGCGGGCAAATGCAAATGAGGAGGCTTAAGGATGATAAGTACATTTATAAGGATTGGGTTCGTCCTGATCGGGCTTGTGCTGATGGTGGTCAGCTTCTGGATGAATTCGCATAAGAAGATCACTGTGAATTTTGCAGTAGTATGGGAGCTTCTGGGACTTGTGCTGGTCTGTATCGGAGCGTTTCCGGGATTCTCCGAGTGGACGAAATGGGTCGGTTCGGGAACGAGTGTGGGACTTTTTTGCGTGGGAGCTATCTTCCTGTTCGAGGAAGTGCGCACCAGCGTGATCCTCTCGCAGCTCATGCTTAAGAACATGGAACTGGCCATGCAGGTGGCCTTGCTGAACCAGGAGAATGAGTTTATTGTAAAGGAGCTTGAGAAGATTACGAAGACTCTGGAGGAAACCGATGAAGAAGATACTGTTTGTCGTTAATACGATGGGACGTGCCGGGGCAGAGACGGCGCTTCTGGAACTCATGAGGATTCTTGACGGTCCGGAGTATGAAGTTTCCCTCTATGTGATCCTGGCCCAGGGAGAGATGATCGGACAGCTGCAGCCCCATGTGAAGCTTAAGAATCAGAGAGTGAGCTGCCGGTCCGTGATGACAGGAAGAGGGAAGCTTGCTATGGCGGGCGCCATCTGTTCAGCATTCTTCCGAAACGGCGGATATTTGGGAAAGATCCACTGTATCATCAGTAATTTCGCGGAAATGAAGAAGGCGGGGAAGGTACAGATGGATAAGCTTCTATGGCGGATGTTATCTGATGGCGCGGTGCGCACAGAAGAGGTCTTCGATCTGGCGGTGGCATATCTGGAGGGGGCGTCTGCCTACTATGTGGCAGACCATGTGAAGGCCAGACATAAGGCGGGCTTCATCCATATTGATTACAGGAGCGCCGGATATACCAGGAGGATGGACCGAAACTGCTGGGGGCGGTTTGACCGGATCTTCGGGGTGTCGGATGAGGTGAGAGATCATTTCCTGGCGGTCTATCCGGAATACGGGAAGAAGACGGAGGTCTTTCACAATATCATCAACCAGGACCGGATCAGAAGCCGTGCGAAGGAAGAGGGGGGTTTCCCGGATGGTTATACAGGTGCGCGCCTGCTGACAGTCGGAAGGCTTACTTATCAGAAAGCGTATGATATTGCCATAGAGGCGATGAAGCTTGTGAAAGACGCGGGCTTTGCTGCCCGGTGGTATGTGCTGGGGGAAGGCAGCGAGAGAAGGCAGCTTGAGAAGAAGATTGCTGCGCTGGATCTTAAAGAGGATTTCGTTCTTTTAGGAGCCGTGACGAATCCGTACCCTTACTATGTGCAGGCGGATATCTATGTCCATGCCACCAGATACGAAGGGAAGAGCATAGCCATCCAGGAGGCGCAGACACTGGGATGCGCGGTGATTGCTTCGGACCGTAACGGGAACCGGGAACAGATCAAGAACGGGCATGACGGAATCCTCTGTGAACTTGACCCGCAGGCGATCGCAAAGAGTATTATAGAGTTATTAGAAGATAAGGAGAAGAGAAAGGCGCTTGGGGGAGCAGCAGCGAAGAAAGATATGACACAGGGACAGGGGCTTAAGAAGCTGTTAGAGCTTTTATAAGAGGTAATAGCATGAAAAGAAAAGAATTACTGATTATTATACCGGCTTACAATGAAGGAAAGAATATCCGGAAGGTGCTGACAGACCTTAAGCAGTTCAGCGATTGGGCGGATATTCTGGTTATCAATGATGCTTCTACGGATTCTACAAACTGGATCGTGAAGGAGCTGCAGTATCCGATGATCTCCCAGCTCTTTAACATGGGATATGGCTGTGCGCTCCAGACCGGCTATAAGTGGGCGATCCGCAGGAATTATCAGTATGTGATCCAGATGGACGGAGACGGGCAGCATGATGTAAGCAATATACCCCGCCTCTTTGAGAAGCTTAAGGAGAAGGATGAGGACGGACGTTATCCGGACATTGTGCTTGGAGCAAGGTTCATGAAGGACAGCGCGGATTTCTCGGTTTCCTTCCTTAAGAAGATCGTGTATTCTATGTTCCGGTTCGTGATCCGTAAGCTTACGGGCAATCACATATCAGATCCGACCACCGGACTGCAGGGACTTAACAGGAAGGCGTTTCTTTATTATTCGAAATACAATCATTTTGACGATAAGTATCCGGATGCAAATATGCTGACCCTGATGATGCTGATCAAGTTTCGGGTGGTGGAGATTCCGGCAGTGATGCATCTGCGTCAGGAGGGGAAGAGTATGCATTCCGGGCTTAAGCCGCTCTGGTATATGCTCAGGGTGTGCTACAGTATCCTGATCGTATTGTTCCAGGTCAAGGTGCTGAAGATGGATATGGGGGTCGGGCTTAAGAGTGCGGATAAGATATAAGGGCGGCGGAAGATTTGTCAGGGCAGAATATAAGGAGAGCAGTGAAATGCTATCGAATCCCGGATGCGGATGGTATCATGTCTATACGTTTACGGCAAAGCCTCCGCCGGACGGGCGTCCGGTAGAAGAAGAGACGTGGATTGACGAAGAATGCCGCAGGGAACAGCTTGCATTGGTGCTGATCGATATCGGTTCTTACCGGGCAAAGGAGTTACCCTTGGAAGCGCTGGCTCATATCCAGGAGATTTTCCGCTTCTTCCGGAGGGAAGGGAAACAGATGATCCTGCGGTTTGCCTATGATATCAGAGGTGAGGCGCAGGTCAGGGAGCCTTCGGATATCACACTGGTGAGACGGCATATGGAACAGCTCGGCGATATCATCTGCAGATATGCGGCAGATATCTTGGTCGTACAGGGGATCCTGGTCGGTAACTGGGGTGAGATGCACGGATCCCGGTTTCTTGACGAAGTGTCGCTGTGTACGCTCACCCGTATCTGGTATCGCTCAATTAGAGGACGATGCCATCTCGCGGTGCGTACCCCGGCCCAGCGGCGTCGGATTATGGGAAAGGAAGCGGAAGGGAGCGGGATGGAAGACCGTCTGGCTCTCTTCAATGACGGGATCTTTGGTTCACCCTCAGATCTGGGCACCTATGGTGAGGGTGAGTTTGAGGGTGCGGACGCGGCCGGCAGACGGACGCCTAAGGAGGAGCTTCGATGGCAGGAGCGGCATATGGACGGCGTGCCAAACGGCGGGGAAGCGCTTCCTGGTCCGGAGAAGATCGGATACCGTCTGGCGGCAGAGAGAATGAGAAGGATGCATCTGTCTTATCTGAACAGTATCTACCATCCTGAACGGTTAAATGTGTGGAAGAATGAGAAGGTGGAGGAACCCGGCTGCTGGCACGGTGTGAGCGGTTATGATTATATCGGACGTCATCTTGGATACCGGTTTGTTGTTCGTGATGTGAAGAAGAAGGGTGAGTTGCTTAAGATTACGGTGGAGAACTGCGGATTTGCCAGTCTGTGTGAGGAAGCGGACTGCTGCCTGGTGACACAGGCAGACGGCAGGGAAATTGGCTGCAATGCGGTTCTTACCGATGCGAGACAATGGAGAAGCGGGAAGGCGGTCACCTTATGTACCGGACTTCCTCCGGGAAAGAACCTGGGGAGACGTCTTAGATTCTTCCTTCGATTGAGCAGGCGGTCAGACGGGAGGATTATCCGGTTCGCCAATCAGGGCGCGGAAGAACAGGTGTTACTTGGAGAACTCAGGGAGGATACCAAGGTTCAGGGTTCCAAGGGGACAGCCGTATTCTTCGTGGAATAGAGCATCGTTGGCAAGGAGGACTTCGCAGCCGGTGACAGGATCGTAAAGTTTCAGATACAGGTCATAGGTTCCGGCGATGTAATCATGGACATTCAGCGGAATCTCAAGGTGATTCGCGGTCCCGGATGTCCAGAAGCGTGTGTCAGTCTCGACCGGTATCTTGTATGTCCATTGTGTGCCGGTATGTCTCACGAACAGAGAGACGCTAAAAGGCCGGTAGCAGCCGGAGAAGCCTGTATTCTCCAGGGTCACAGTCAGGCGGGCGTTCTTCTCAAAGGGGCCGGCGTGGGAGAAACCAGAATCTCTGACAACATAACGGTATCCCAGGTGCGCGGAGATATAGTCAAGACCGTTCACCCCGTTATAGGGGGAATCTTCGGTGCAGGTACTGGCCTTCCATTTGTCCAGTACATTCTGGTCATAGCTTCCGTTCAGATAGGAAACGTGGGAAGTGCTTAAGTCCGCGACAGCAGCTTCAAAGTCGTTATAAGGATTGTCAATGACCACTTCGCCGCCGTTGGGTACATAGTTACACAGCCGATTCTGGAAGGCGATCTCTTCTTCGCGGGTGAGTTTCCCGGTGAGCGGGGCAGAGCCGGGGTCATTCGGATCCCAATAGGTATCAAGATCTGTACTTGATCCAAGCATCCCGTCGTTGAAAAGTCCGAGGCGCGACGGCAGGGAACCGCTGAAGGCCTGGTCTTGTGCGGGCGGTTCGGACGAACCGGAAAGTGTACGCCATTGTTTCGGTGTACGGACGGACAGGAAGATGTCTTCAGAGACGACCGACTCAAGATGATTGATGAGGGTGAGCATCTGTTCATACCCTTCATAGTTGGAGCCGTGCATCTCCCCCCAGGAGCCTATAAAGAGTCCTTGGAGGATATAGACGCAGTCGGTGAACTGGTTCACCACCTCCGCGGTCTGTGACATATGTGTGAGGATCTGGTCCAGGCTTCCTGGTTCCCGTTCCCGGGCATTCCCATCCCAGTCGTAGAGGAAACGCACGATCAACTGCCTTCCGGTGGAGTGCCATGCCGTAAGAAGTTCATTCAGAGACTGAAGGGCAGCGTCGCTTAGAGGACCGGCTGCATAATTCTGCAGGTTGAATTCCAGAAGTTCAAGACCCGGCCTATATGTCATACTGCGGATTGCGGACAGTTCAGAGGGAGCGGTATCGGAAAGCGTATAGTGATGGATCTCATACCATCCGATATAAGGATTGGAGATCTCGGCAGTAGATTCTGTATAGATATCGGCCTGATAGTCGGTAAATCGTATATTTTTGTATAGAAACCAGGCTCCTGTGGCCAAAACGGTGCAGAAAACCAGAAGGATAGCTGCAAGTATTTTTTTCATTCTCATATAACGTGATTCCCCATCTTCGTAATAATATTCGGACGGACTTGCCGTCCGGTAAAGTATACCATATGAAATGGGTTTCTGCCAAGAAAAATTAGGAGGGAAATATTCGATGAAAAATATATCAGTAATTATCCCTATGTATCATGCGGAGGCATTCATCCGGCAGTGCGTCCGTTCCGTACAGGACCAGAGCGAACAGAACTGGGAGATGATCATAATAGATGACGGTTCGACGGATCTGGGACCGGCGATCTGTGAGGAGTTTAGAAGGAAGGATGACAGGATCCGCCTGTATAGGCAGGAGAATAGCGGAGTTTCGTGCGCGCGGAACAAGGGAATTGACCTTGCGGATGGAAAGTACGTCTTCTTTCTGGACAGTGACGACATGATCCATCCCCGGCTGTTTGAGGAAATGCTCAGGCAGGCGGAGGGAGATGACTGCGGATTGGTATTCTGCGGGTATGTCCTGGCGGACAGCAAGAGCGGTACGCCTGTCTGTAATTTATTCACTAACGGGGAAGCCGATGCTCACTTGCAGTGGCAGACCGCGGAGGGGCGGGAAGTGCAGGACTGGTTTCATAAGAAATATATCAATGAGATGTCGGGAATCGGAGGTAAGCTGATCAACCGAGAAGCAATCGGCACGCTGCGGTTTGACCAGGAACTGGTCAATGGCGAGGACACGTATTTTCTGTATCAGTTGGTCTGTAAGGGAATACGTGCGGCCTATACTTCCAGCAGATGGTATTATTACCGGATGCATCAGGAGAGCGTGACGCATTCTGCGGATATAAGAAAGGCTGACAGATATTATGAGTGCAGTAGACGGATCCGGGACAGTGAGTACAGAAGGGGGAATCTTGACTATGCCCTGACCTGGGAGGTCCTCCTTACCGGACAGATCGAGAAAAATCATGCCGCGCAGAGAGGGAATCACAAGATTGCCGCTGCGGAGAGAAAGCATCCTATGTTCAGAAGGATGTATCTGAGTAATAAGGTCTTGTTTTACAGTTGTTTCTATTGTCATCCGTTGTATGTGATCCTGAAGCGGGTCATGGCAATCCTGCAGAATGATTTTCATATCTATTCTATGAAGGATGTGAAAGAAGCCTTTTGCCGGATATCGGGAAGAAAGGGAGAATCAAAGATGAAGAGGAAAATTGCGGATGTAGGGATCCTGACATTCCACTGCTCGAATAACTATGGAGCCATGCTGCAGGCTTATGGGCTTAAGCGTTATCTGCAAAGCAGGCGGATCCGGACGGATATTGTCCGCTATGAACCGGTGTATATGACAGGGCGGCACTGGTGGATCCCCTACTCGCCTATCAAGGGGGTTAAGGGAAGGATTTGGGGAGTGCTGAATATGTGGAACGGATTCCTTGCCCATATGCGTATGAGAGAGGATTTCTCAAGGCAGCGTAGGAATATGAACCGTTTCCGTTTCCGGCATCTGGTCGATAAGAGGAAGCATCGGGTACTGTTTGAGAGAGGGCTTACAAGACTGCCTTACCGATACTATGTGGTGGGAAGCGATCAGATCTGGAACCCGCATATTACCTGCGGACTCCGCAGAGCGTATTTCGGTGCATTCGGGAATAAGCAGAAGAAAAGAGTGATCGCCTATGCTGCAAGCTTTGGTAGTTCAGAGCTGGATTCTAAATACGACAGGGAATTCTCGGAACTGATCGGGCATGTGGACGCGGTCTCGGTTCGGGAAGAGGCGGCGGTCCCCTATGTGGAGAGGCTTAGCGGCAGGGAGGTTACCGCAGTCTTAGATCCGGTGTTCTTCCTTGAGAAGGAAGACTGGCGGAAGGTGGAGACGGAGCCGGAGAGGGAAGGATTCATCTTCCTGTATATTACGGAGAAGAATGAGGCGATGGCGGAATACGCCAGACGGCTGTCCCATGAGACCGGACTTCCGGTGGTAGAGGTGCGGGCGACGATGATCGGAGCGGATGCGGACTTTGAGGTAGATCACGGGGCAGGACCTTCGGAATTCTTAGGGTATATAGATAAAGCGGACTATGTGGTGTCGAATTCCTTCCATGCGGTAGCGTTCTGTATCATTTACCAGAAACGGTTCCTGGCATTTGCCCATAGCAATCTGGGTGCGAGGGTCAGAAATATCCTTAAGATCCACGGGCTTTTGGAGAAGCTATATGAACTTAACGGTAACAGCGCGGTCGATTGGCAGAGGGCGAGAGAGCAGATGGATGCGCCTGTGGACTGGGACGAGGTGAGAAGGAAGACGAACGAGCAGACGAAGCTTGCAGGCAGTTTCCTGATGAAGAATATCGGAGGCATTGTTGACTGACGACTGGGAGGAGAGGAATGGAACTATATACGAACAAAGAGAAATGCTGCGGCTGCGGCGCCTGTGCGGCTGCCTGTCCCGCGGCAGCCATCCATATGGCATGGGACCGGGAGGGATTCTTATATCCCAGAGTAGATCAGGAGAAATGTATTGACTGCAAACGGTGCGAGAAGGTCTGCCCATTAAAAAAGGAAGACCAGACAGAGCGGGAGCGGTTATATCTTGGCGTGCAGGCCAGGGAGGCCAGGGTCCGGCATGCAAGCTCGTCCGGCGGGATGTTCCCGCTGCTGGCGGACTATGTATTCAGGCGTCAGGGCGTAGTCTTCGGTGCGGCGTTTGCCAAGGATATGAGGGTGCTGCACAGAGAAGCCCGCAATCCGGCGGAGCTTGAACGGCTTAAGAGGACGAAATATGTCCAGAGTAACTTAAGAGGCGTATACCGGAAGATTGAAGCATATCTTAAGAAGGACCGGTGGGTATTGTTCTGCGGAACGCCTTGTCAGGTGCAGGCATTAATGCTGTATCTCGGCCAATCTTATGATAAGCTTCTGACGGCGGATCTGGTCTGTTACGGAGTGCCGTCTCCAGGTGTCTGGAGATCCTATGTGAGATATCTGGAGCGGAAAAAGAAGGGGAAGATGACGGATTTTTCGTTTCGGGATAAGCGGAACCGGGATAATGGGCATGTCTGTTCTTATGTGATAGACGGAACCGAATACGCGGAGAAGCTGAACAGTAATCTCTACTGCCGGATGTATTTTGCTGATGACACGGTGCGTCCGTCCTGTTATAATTGTAAGTATTGTACGCCAAAGAGGAACAGTGATCTTACGATTGGCGATTTCTGGGGGCTTGACAAGGTGAAGCCGGAGATGGACGACGGGATGGGGACATCCATGGTGATCGTCCATACAGAGAAGGGAAGAGCCGTGTGGGATGACATAAAGGAAGAGACATCTTGGTTTGCCTGTGAGAAGGAGGATGTTCTTCAGCCGCGTCTGGTCAGCCCGACACTTATGCCAAAGGGCAGGAAAGGGTTTATGACATTTTACAGGATGCTGCCGTTTCCTGTATTTGCGGTGTTATTCTCGGCTGTATTGCTCGCCAGGGACGTACGAAGGAGGATAAAGGAATGTTAGAAATGTTCAAGTATCTGACAGGAGTGTTGGAGAAGAAGGAGCAGCGGACGTGGAAAATGCTTCTGTTCGCCGGACTGTTAAGTCCTGTGGTGGATGTATTTAGCTTCTCCGTGATCATCTATGTGATCAATATCGTGGTACGGGCGAATCAGGCTTCCCCCCGGCTGATCTCATTTACACTCTTTATGGTGATCCTGTCGCTTTTGAAAGCCTTCTTTGAATTGTATAAATGTAAGATATCTAACCGGTTCATTTACAACGGCGCGCAGAAATTGTCGCTTAAGATCTACGAGCAGCTTATCAAGGAGGACTTAAGCGAGCATAACAAGAAGAGTGCGATGCAGGCGCTTACAATGGTGCGCAACGATACCACGAGCTGTATCCAGATTATCGTGGACTGTATCGGGATCTGGGTCAATGGCATCACCATGGCAGGCTATGGGGTGCTGCTGATTTATGTGTCCAAATGGATCGGTGTTGTAAGCAGTCTGATATTGGCGGCGGTTATGGCGCTTGTGTTCCTGCGGACGCGGGCACAGATGATCGCCTATGGAGAGAAGAGCAGAGCCTATGCCATCAAGGCGAATTCACAGATTACGATCGCATTTGGGTCTTTTAAGGAGATGAAGATGGATGACCGTTCGGCATTTGTCCTGTCCAAATATCAGGATGCCAGCAGCGGTTATGCGAAGGTGCAGGGAGAGTACAGGTATAAGATCGACAGTATCAGCGTCATCATGCAGAATTCTATTATGGCGGCGATGTTCACCGTGCTTGCTATTATTCTATTGGTAGGATCTAATCTGGCGGCGATCCTGGCGCCTATGGTCGTGTATATCACGGCGCTGGTTCGGATGCTTCCCATGGCATACAGTGTGTTAAGCGGACTGAATAATGTGGAATTCGCCAAGAAGCCCTATGCGTCTTTGAGAGAAAGTATTGCCGGATATGAGAGGATCAAGGAAGAAGAGCGGAGATCCGAAGGGCTCCGCAAGAAGAAGCTGACCTTCAAGGAAGGTTTATCGGTGAGGGATCTGACTTTCGGTTACGTGGAGGGAAGGAAGATCTTCGAGGATGCTTCCATAGATATCCCGGTTGGGTGTTCCATCGCCGTTATTGGGGCTTCGGGGGCGGGGAAGACCACATTCCTGGATCTGATCCTAGGGTTATTGAAGCCTCAGGGAGGCCATGTATTCTATGATGATTATGATATTGTGGCTCATAGGGATTCCCAAGGACCCTGCAGGGCCAGTATGGGAGAACTGGTATGTTATATCCCCCAGACAGTCTATTTGAACGGCGAGACGATCCGGAACAATGTGGCGTTCTTCGAGGATGAGAACCAGATAGATGATGCGAGAGTGGAAGAATGCTTAAGATGCGCTCAAATCTGGGAGGATGTTGCCCGAATGCCGGATGGAGTCCACACGCTGATCGGGGAGAACGGGACGGCGATCTCAGGAGGACAGCGGCAGAGGGTTGCCCTTGCAAGGGCGCTATACAAGGACTTTGAGCTTCTGGTCATGGATGAGGCGACGGCGGCTCTTGATATGGAGACGGAGAGGGCTGTGATCGACTCGATCCGCCAGGTGAAGGGGAATAAGACGCTTCTGATGGTGACGCATCATATGAGCCTTGCAAATGAGTGTGATGTGGTCTATAAGATCGAGAACCAGAAGATTGTGCAGGTGAAATGATCAGCAGCGAAAAGAATGAATGGAAAGGATGCTCACAGATGAAAAGTTCATGGATTGTTAAGATTGCCTGTTCTGTACTGGTAATCTGTATGGTATGCCTGTTGTACATACAGGCGGGAAAGGTTGTGATAGAAGAGAAGGTATTGACGAAGAGAGACATAGACCAGGAACTCAGGGGAGTCTGGGTGTCTACGGTGGTGAACTTAGATTATCCTGTCACTCCGACTACCTCTTCAGAACAGTTGAAATACCAGGCGGATACGATACTTGAGGATGTGGATGAGAGCGGTTTTAACGCGGTGTTCCTGCAGGTGCGTCCTTGTTCGGATGCGTTTTACAAGTCGGCTTTCTATCCATGGAGCAGTTTCCTGACCGGACAGCAGGGGACGGCGCCTGATTCTGAATTCGATCCGCTGGCTTACTGGGTGGAGAAGGCGCATGAAAGGAATATAGAGCTGCATGCATGGCTCAATCCCTACCGGATTGCCAGGAATCAGAACGAGTGGGACGGTCTGGCTGAAGCATCTCCTGCCAGACAGCATCCTGATTGGGTGATCCAGTACGGGGCCGGATATTATTTTGACCCGGCGCTTCCGGAGGTGCGCCAGCTTGTAATCGACGGTGCGCTGGAGATCGTTCAGAATTATGAGGTTGACGGGATCCATCTGGATGATTATTTTTATCCGGGGTCGAATTTTAACGATATCAATTCTTATAATAAGTATGGGAAGGAATTCCCGGATATCGGCGACTGGCGGAGAGACAACGTGAATACTCTGGTGAAGAGCCTGGATGAAAAGCTTCATGAAGCCAATCCGGAGATTGAATTCGGTATCAGTCCGGCGGGAGTGTGGGCCAGCGATTACATGAATCCGGAGGGAAGCGCTACAACCAGTGATTACTCCTCTTATTATGTGTTATTTGCAGATACCAGAGAATGGGTGAGAGAAGGCTGGGTAGATTATCTTGCGCCGCAGCTTTACTGGGCGAACGGAGATGAGTGGGCAGATTTCACGGTGCTGCTTGAGTGGTGGACGGAAGTGTTCAAGGAAGCAGACCGGGACGATGTGGAGTTATTTATCGGACTTGCGGATTATAAGACGGTAGAGGAAGGAAGCGAGGCCGGCAGTCCGTGGTACGGCGGCCGGGAGCTTGCGGCTCAGATGGAGGCCGGCAAGGAGAACGCGGTGGTTGGCGGGATGATACATTTCCGTTATCGGTTCACTGCTGACAGTCCGGATATTCAGCGGGTGCTGAAGGATGCGTATCCGGATAGGGAGCAGGAGGAGAGCGCGGAATAATGCAGAAGGACTTCTTGAGAAAGTAAAAGGAGACGGATGAATGAGTCAGAAAAATTTTGGATTAGTGGATGGCAGGGTATCAGTGGTTACACCTGTATATAACGGAGAAACTCATCTCGCAAAGATGTTGGATTCGGTGTTGGCCCAGGACTATTCCCAGATCGAGATGATTCTGGTAGATGACGGCTCTGAGGATAGAACCATCCAGGTTGCCAAGGACTATCGGGAGAGATTCGCCGACAGGGGATACGAATACCGGATCGTACAGGCGGAGCATAAGAATGCTTCCGCGGCTATCAACCAGGGATTACCATATGTGACCGGAGAATACCTGATCTGGCCGGACAGTGATGATGTGCTGAAGCCGGAGTCGGTGAGCAGACGGGCAGCATATCTGTGTGCGCATCCGGATATTCAGTGTGTACGGTCCTTGTCCTATTATTATGATGCCGTTACCGGCGAGCGCAGCGAGAAGGCAGATGAGCAGAGAGGGGATCTTGCGAATACGGATCTCTTCTGGGATATCTTGGAATCGAAGACCTTCGTCTGCTGCGGGTGCTATATGCTGCGGACGGCAGAGTTTTTTGACATTTATCCGGACCGCCGGATTCCGGAATACAGTGTGGGACAGAATTTCCAGATGCTGCTGCCATTCATGTACCGGCATGCCTGCCCGACGATCCGGGATGAGTTATACGGAGTTTCTATCCGAAGCGGCAGCCACTCAAGGACTGCGCTTACCCGGGCGCAGGAGGAGAAGAAGTACAGTGATTATGAGAAGCTGGTGGATGAGATCGCGAAGATCTGCGGGATCAGCGACCAGCAGTCCCTTAAGCGGATCGCCTGTTGGAAGGCAGGACGCAGATATAAGATCGCGCTGAAATACGGGCGCAGAAAGCAGGCGCTCCGTGCGCTGCGCCTGCTGCGTAAGTACGGGGGATTCCATCTTACGGAAGCCTTGAAGGAGATTATCTGGCTGTATTTTGTAAATGAGTGGGTGGAGGAGAAGGTCTATCCGGTCTATCAGCGGCTCGTCTCCTTGTTTTCAAGATAGATATAACTGATCCGGCTGATCATATGTACGGCCGGATAACACCTAAAACGGAAGAAGCATACGAGAATCTTCCTTGGCAGAATCCCGTTTCTTAGATTGTATTTCATGGCCTCTCTGTATATCTTGTTCTTCTGCATCCTGGCGCATAATCTGCAGTTCTCACGGTATGATCTGGTACTGTGAGGGCTGAAGATTCCATGGATCAGGACATAGGTCAGGTTCTCCAGTGAATAGGAGTAGTAGGCATTCTCAAAGCATGAAAAAGCAGAACATTTCTCAAGGAGTTCCTTCACCTGTCTCTGTAATCTTATATGGTTTTCCCAAAGCTTGGGGTTGAAGCTTCGTGATGAGGAGCCCTGATGCATGTCATAATGATAGACGGGCTTTGGGATATAGGCACAGGAATCGGCTCTTAACTGGTATGCCAGATTAAAGAGCAGATCTTCCCCGATGGTGATATCCCGGGAGAATCGGATTGAATATTGTTCTATGATGGATTTTCTGTATGCTCTTGCACAGGGGGTGCGGAAATCTGTGTTACCGTCTTTTATCAGTTTCTCTGGTACGAGAATCCTTCGGATCAGTTCGTGCATATCTTCCTTCCCATAATATATAACGGAAAAGTCTGAATCTTCTGTAACAGCATCTTCTGCAGCATTTTCACCAGAACCTTCAAAATCAAACAGCAGCAGATCCTTGTCCTGGTACTTGGTGCATGCAGTCATCTCCAGGAAATCACTGGAAATATAGTCGTCGGAATCAATGAAGATGATCCAGTCGCCCCTGCATACACGAAGACCTAAGTTCCGTGCGGCACAGACGCCCTGGTTCTTCTGGCTGATCAGTGTGATGCGGCTGTCCTGTTCCTTATACTTGCGGCAGATATCGAGACTTTGGTCCGTGGAACCGTCATTGATCAACAAGAGTTCGAAATCAGTGTAGGTGGAGCTTAAAATAGATTCAATACAGCGGTCTAAGTATTTTTCAGTATTGTATACGGGAACGATAACAGAAATCATGAGATTGTCCTTTCTATCATTTGCAGTGATAAGTGTTTTCTATCATAATAGTATAAATAAAGGAAATGTGCAACAATTTCAGATGTGTATGCTTGAATGAGAGGGAAACCTTATGATATACTTGGGATATAATTGATAAAGGGGGGGACATAAGCCATGGATTCAAAAATCATGAAAAACATGTTGGAAATCGGAGAAACCATTGCAGTTGAATTTAAGCGTTGTGGGAATGGTATAGAAAATGATGTTTATGAGACGGTTTGTTCCTTTTTGAATCGGTTTGGGGGAGATATATTTTTAGGAGTAGAAGATGATGGGACGGTTCTGGGTGTGCCTGAAAAAGCTGCTGCTGACATGGTGAAGAATTTCATAAGTTGTATCAGTAACCCGGTATTGTTTTCTCCGACCGTTTATTTGTCACCTGGAATTAAACAATATGAAGGAAAAACAATCATTCATATACATGTTCTGCCAAGTGCGGAGGTTCACAGTTATAAGAAGATCATTTATGACCGTGTGGATGATGCGGACGTGAAGGTAACGGCAACTTCACAGATCGCCCAAATGTATATCCGCAAACAGGAGATTTTTACGGAGAGGAAGATTTTCCCTTATGTGAAGAAAGAAGATCTTCGGCTTGATTTGTTATCAAAGATTCGTGTTATGGCTGAAAATCAATACAGCGGGCAAGGGCATCCCTGGAGTGGTATGACAGATGACGAATTGTTAAAAAGTGCAAGACTTTATACGATGGATCGAGTGACTGGTGAACAGGGGTTTAATCTGGCGGCAGTTATGCTTCTGGGCAGAGATGATGTGATTCTGGATATTGCTCCGGCTTATGTGACAGATGCATTGCTTCGGCGTATGGATATGGATCGCTATGATGACAGAGAGATTGTGCAGACGAATCTAATAGAAAGCTATGAACAATTGATGGAATTTGGACGTAAACATTTATTAGACAGATTTTTTATGGAAGGAGATCTGCGAAAAAGTTTAAGAAACATTATTACCCGGGAAATGCTTGCCAATACGTTAATCCATCGTGAGTATACAAGTTCCTATCAGGCGAAATTTGTGATTGAAAAAAATCGAATGTATATAGAAAATGCGAATCGTGCTTCTCAGGATGCGGTTATTACACCAGAGAATATGGAACCATTTCCGAAGAATCCGATTATTGCATCATTTTTTAGAAATATAGGATATGCAGAGCAACTTGGATCAGGTGTACGAAATTTGTTTAAATATAGTAAGTTCTACTCTGGTGGTGACCCGGAATTTATCGAAGGGGATATTTTTAGAATTATTGTGCCATTAAATGATGGATATTTGGAAGATATTGCTATACAATCGGCCACCCAATCGACCACCCAGACCACCCAATCGGCCACTCAGACCACCCAGTCGACCACCCAATCGGCTACTCGGTATGTGAATGAGGAACCGATACAGGCAATTATTAAATTGATAGAATCCGATCCTTCTCTTTCTCAAAAACAAATGGCAGAAATATTATGTTTGAATCCGAATACATTAAAGTATTATCTTAAAAGGATGCGGGAGAAGGGAATTGTTGAAAGGACTGGAACGAGTCGTAAAGGCCGGTGGATTGTGAAGTCAAAGACCCTGCTGTAAGCAACGGGAGGGATTTGACCCTCGCGGCAGTCGTCAAATGTGCATGCAAGCATGCCCGCTTGGCTCGTTGCTCGCGGGAATAAATCATTGATAAAGATGTGAGGGCAGGAATATGTTTACATTCATAGTGACATGTTATAATCAGGCGGATGTGATCTTATATGCGTTGGAGAGCATCCGATATCAGATCGAGAGCTTTGGAGGGGATCAGAAGTTCCAACTGATCGTAACGGACGACGCCTCGACGGACGGAAGTCAGGAAGTGATCAGGCAGTGGATGAGCAGGAATCGGGAATTATTTGCGAAGACAGGTAAGATTTTCCGGGAGAAGAATCTGGGGATATGCCAGAACTATGTGGATGCGTTAAAGCATGCGGCGGGGAAGCGATTCATGGTACTGAACGGGGATGATTTGCTGGCCCCTGACAATCTGTTTGAGATTACGGAGAGGCTTAAGGATCACGATATCGTATGTACGGCATTTATCAAATTCACCGGGGCCGGAGAGATGATCCGGTCTCACAATACTTATCTGGAGGTGGTGCTGCAGGAGATCATCGCTAGGAGCTGCCTGCACCGGGCGATCAAGCTTGGATGTCCTATTATGGGAACGGCGGTGTACAGGAGGTCTCTGTTGACAGAAGAAGTCTATGACTTTATTCTGCGGTACCGGACGGCCAATGACAGAGCATGTTTACAGAAGATTCTGGAGGAACATACGGACATCCGCGTCTGTTATGTGAACCGCCCCATAGTCCTATATCGGATTTCGGAGCATTCCATCTCGAATTTCCACAGTCCGACCAGGCTGCTGCACAACAGGGAGATCGCCAAACTGTGCAGGGCCGCGAAGGCATCGGAATCCTCGGCCTGGCATCGGATGATGCTTTCCTGGCAGGAGAAGTCGGCGTATGTGCGGACGAGTTCGAATTATATCGTAAGGCTCTTAAGATTCCTGTCGCCTTATTATTTCATCATGCTGTGGCTGTATGTGCGCAACTACGGCGAGATCAAGAAGCTGGAGCGGCAGTTGATCGATCCAAACTGGGTCAACTGCCGGGACCATTATAAGAAGATCAAGACGAATGTGAAGAAGTATCTGAACTGGCAAGACTAAGTTATTTGCCGAATTAAGCTGTCTGCCGGTTCTGTGAGATTACCAGGGCCACCCCAAGGATCACGGCGGCGAACAATAACTGCATACCATAGTCAGTGAGGAGTGAGACGGTCTGTGCGAGGCTTAAGCTCTGATTGTCCGCCAGAAGTTTATTCGCCAGTTCATACCAGTATACGGGGAGGAACTGTGCGAAGGTTCGGACTCCTTTGCCAAGAATGTCAAGGTCGACGAATACGCCGCATAAGAAGGACATTCCAAGGGAGATGACATTGACAACGGCGCTGATCAGTTCGTTGCGGCTGATCAGAGTGCTCACCAGGAAGGCAAGGGACAGGGCTACCAGCGTCATCAGGAAACTGTTCACCAGGTAATACGGCATATTAGGATCATTTACAAAGTCCTCCCTATATAACAGGAACGGCATGAGGGTGCAGATGAGCCAGACGATGATGCCCATCAGAACGTATCCAAGCACCAACTGGTGATTCTGTCTGCGGACGGGGATTGCCGAGCACATCATCCGCCTCTTCACATCCGGGTTGTGGAACGCGATCATGATCGAGCCTAAGGAGTAGCAGAGGATGGAGATCAGGATGTAGGGGATGAACTGGAACATGACTGCATGCAGAGGTTGTTCCCCGCCGAATCCATTCTTGTCAAGCATCGTCACCTGTGCGGTATCCTTACTGTTGTCGATCACCTCTGCGACGGCGTCTGCAAGGGAGAATCCGCTGGCTGCCATGACCCGGACATCATTTAGAAATGTATTGATCTGCTGGTCCACGTAGAATCCGCTGTTGCTGCCCGGAATCTTGGTGACCGGCAGCAGTTCTTCTCCGTACAGGCATCTGTCTTCAAAATCCTCCGGAATGGTTACGATATAATAAACCTCCCGATAGAACATGCGGTCCTGGATCACGGAAGGATCGTCGGGAAGGTCTACCAGCGTGTGGTACTGTGCGAGGTAGTCGGCAAGTCCTCTGGCAAGCTTACCGCCGTCCCGGTCGATCACGGCGATATTAAGGCTCTCCTGCGCAAATCCGCTCTGATTGCCTCCCGTCATCTTCTGCGCTGAGATGGCAATGGTCAGAAAGATCGCGATATACAGGAACATCATATGGATATTCCGTTTGGTGATGAGTAGAAATCCTTTAAATACTGTCATAGCGTTCCCTCCTTATTCCTAAGAATGCGACTGTCAGCAGGCATACGCACATCAGTGCAAGAATCAGCAGGCATCTGGTAAACCGTTCGGTGTCGTTGTAGATACCCATGCAGTAGAATGCGTCGCTTAAGACGGCGGCCGGGTTGATGCGGTTGATGATGGGGCAGCGCAGTTCGATGATATTCTTCATATTCCCAAACATCAGACCGGCGAGGAATCCTGGAAACAGGGTGAATAGGACGGATATGCTCATCTTCATTCCAAGAGACATCCGGGTAAGGCAGCCGACGGCTATCCCCATGCAGATTCCGATCATACTCCCCATAAAATCCACCAGCAGAAGCGCGCCGATGTCATCCCCTAGGCTGATTCCAAGTACCTTGGTAATATACAGGCACAGGATCAGGATGTTGAAGAAATGAATCACAAAGAGTACACTCATATCTATGAGGACCAGCGTAAGCTTGTGGGTCGGCGTGATACTGCGTCTTGCGCCAAGTGCGGTCAAGTTCGCCTGCCCGTCAAGGCTTGACTTGACACCCAGGAAAATGCCGGAGAGACAGGCATAGGCCACCAGCGCGAAGAAATACTGGACGTCCGGATTCAGATCTTTGCCTGCAAGCGACACCGCTTCGGTAGTCTGACGATAATCTTCTAAAGCGGCAACGGCATTCGGAAGATTCTCCGGGTGTGTCATGGCAATCTTCCTGAACATGGCGGCATTCTGATTATAGCTCTCAAGCAGAGAGGTCAGGATGCGTTCATTGAGCCCGTTCTTGGCGACAGTGAGGGAAGGTTCTTCTTTGATATAGTAGATTCCTGCAAGCTCTTCTTCATTCAGGGCGTCTAAGGCTTCTGTCTCTTTGGAAATGTCCTGGATATCAAGCATCTCTTCTTCCATCATTCCGAGGTAGGATTCAAAGGCACGGGCGTTTTCCGAGGAAGTATCTTCCCGGATCACGGCAACTTTGATCATATCCCATGCAGAATCACCGGTGGCCTCAAGCCCGACGTGGCCGAACGACAGGTAGAAGAGAGTACCAAGTATGATGGGAAAAGCCAGCGCCCAGAACATAGCGGAGTAATCCCGTATGATCTGCAGGAAACGATATTTGAACAAATGTAACATCTTATCTTCCCTCCTTAATCTCTTAATTCCTTGCCGGTGATCTCAAGGAAGACATCATTGAGTGTCGGCAGTTCTGAGAAGACGCGGCCGAAGCTAATGTCACGCTCCTTGAGGAAATTCAAGATACGCACCAGATTGTGTCTGGCGGTACTAAGCCGGATCTTCAGTATCCTGTCTTCATAAGCTAAGTCAAAGACATGGGGAAGGTCGCGGATTGCGGCAAGGAGTGTGTTGTCCAATTGTATGGCTTCAATGGTAATGGTCTCGCCGGTCTTGATCATCTGTTTCAGCTCCTCGGTGGTTCCTGTCGCCAGTACGCGGCCGTGATCGATGATAGCGATCCTGGAACAGATCTGCTCCACCTCCTCCATATAGTGGGAAGTGTAGATAATGGTAGAACCCTGCCGATTAAGCTCGACGATCCCTTCTAAGATCTTGTTGCGGCTCTGGGGATCGACGGCAACGGTAGGCTCATCCATGATAATAAGCCTTGGTTTGTGGACGATGCCGCAGGCAATGTTAAGCCGCCGAAGCAGACCGCCTGAGAGCTTCTTGGGGCGCATCTTCCGGTAATCTGTAAGTCCGGTAAATGCGATGGCTTCTTCCACAAGGCTTTGGCGTTTTGCCTTGTCCCTGATGTAGAGTCCGCAGAAGTAGTCGATATTTTCCTGGACAGACATCTGTTCAAATACGGCGACATTCTGCATGACTACGCCGATCTGTTTCTTGATGTCATAGCTGTCAGGCTGCATGTTCCTGCCAAAGACGGTGATGCTGCCCTTGTCGTATTTTAACAGGGCAAGCAGGCAGTTGATAGCCGTCGTTTTGCCGGAGCCGTTAGGCCCTAAGAGCCCGAAGATCTCGCCCTCCTGTATGGAAAGTGTCAGATGGTCAAGTGCCACTAAATCCTGGTATCTCTTCACCAGATTCTCTATCCGTATCATATCAGATGAACTCATAAAATTGCCTCCTTTATATGGTCAGATGATAACTTCTAAGGTTCATACTTGTAGTATAAAGAATAGGAGTATATAATGGTAGTGCCAAGTGTCAGAAGATGATGTGACATTTGTAATAAATGTGAGAATGCAATAGTAATATTGTGAAAGAATTGGTGCGTACATGAAAACGGAGGAGGAAAGAGGTATGAAATGCGTGGTGGATCAGGCCGTGCTATGGATCTACTGTCTGATGGCGGCAATCCTTGTGACGGTGGATATTCCCTTTGTGGCCGCGGCGCTTGGAGCGCTTCTGTATGCGTGCGCCGATTATCTCATGAAGCCGGCGCTTCATCCGGTCAGGATCCGCGGATACCTGGCCTGGCTTCTGTTTGGGTCTGCATTGGCGTGTCCGAAGCTGTTTCTTTTTACCCCGCTGGTATTGTATGGCATATTGGAAGAACGCCGTTATCTGCTGGCAGCGCTTTTTGGCGCGGGGAGTTTCTTTTCCTTTGTCTCGAATCCGGAAGCCGTCTGCTTTGCCGGAGTAGGGTGCCTGATCGCGGGACTTATGCAGTATCAGACGAGGGAGTATATTCTGATAGAGGAGAGATACAGGAGAACCAGGGATGACAGTGTGGAGAAGAATCTGCTGCTTCGGGAGAAGAATCAGAGTATCCTTAAGAACCAGGATTATGAGATCTATACGGCGACGCTTCGAGAGCGGAACCGGATCGCCCGTGAGATCCACGACAATGTAGGCCATATGCTGTCCCGCGCGATCCTGATGGTGGGCGCTATGAAGGCGGTACACGGGGAAGGAGATCTTAAGGGGCCGCTGGGGCAGCTTAATGAGACCTTGAATGCGGCGATGACCAGTGTGCAGGAGAGTGTCCATGACCTTCACGACGAAGCGATCAATCTTCGGGAGGTTCTGGAGAGTCTGGTGAAGGATTTCACCTTCTGCCAGGCGCAGCTTGAGTATGATATGGGCTATGATGTGCCCAGGGAGATCCGGTATGGATTCATCGCCATAGTGAAAGAAGCCCTGCACAATGTGGCAAAACACAGCGATGCCGTATGGGTTCGGGTCACGGCGAGGGAGCATCCGGGGCTGTATCAGCTGATCGTGGAGGATAACGGAACGGCGGCAACGGGCAGATTTCGTTCAACCAATCGTGAGATGGCAGATAGGGAATGGAAGGCAGAGTCGGACAGAGGGATTGGGATCCGTAACATGCAGGACCGGGTGGATGCCTTTGGCGGGCATCTTGAGATCCGTTCGGACCGGGGATGGAGGATCTATATTACGGTGCCCAAAGATGAAAGGAGAATTCAGTGAAGATAGTAGTTGTGGATGATGATGTGCTGGTTGCCAGTGCTTTGAAGACGATCTTGGAAGCCGGGGAGGATGTCAAGGTTGCCGCGACGGGTCAGGATGGCAGCGAGGCATTGGAGCTGTATCGGCAATATAAGCCGGATGTGCTGCTGATGGACATTCGGATGAAGGAGGTAAGCGGGCTTGATGCTGCGAAGGAGATCCTCTCGGAATATCCAGAGGCGAGGATTCTGCTTCTGACCACATTTTCCGATGATGAATATATTGTGAAGGCATTAAAATACGGTGTAAAGGGCTATCTGCTTAAACAGGATTATACCAGTATCCTCCCGGCGCTTAAGGCAGTCTGCACCGGTCAGACGGTATTCGGTACAGAGATTATATCCCGGATTCCGGGGCTTTTTAAGGAGGAGAAGGGAGTCGACTGGAAGGAATATGAGATCAGCGAGAAAGAACTTAAGGTCATATCTCTGGTGGCGGAGGGGCTAAGCAATAAGGAGATTGCAGGGGAGTTGTTCTTAAGCGAGGGGACGGTGCGCAATTATATCAGTAATATCCTGGATAAGACGGGGCTTCGGGACCGCACCCAGTTAGCGGTTCATTACCTGAATGCGGCAAGGTGATATTGCCTGTTACGGCCGATTACAGATTTGGAAAAAGGTATTGATTATACTATGGTTCAGGTAGTACAATAATAATAGAAAATAATAAAGAAGGAGATAAGTTTATGAAAGTAGTTGCAACAGAAAAAGCGCCTAAGGCGTTGGGACCATATTCACAGGGGTATGTACACAATGGGATCTTTTATTCGGCAGGACAGATTCCGATCAATCCGGCAACAGATGCAATCGAGGCAGAGACCATCGAGGAACAGGCAGACCAGGTGTGCAGGAACTTGGGCGCAGTATTAGAGGCAGCAGGCACTTTCTATGAGAATGTGCTTAAGACCACCTGTTTCCTGGCGGATATGGGGGATTTTGCGGCGTTCAATGAAGTGTATGCGAAGTATTTCACATCCAAGCCGGCGAGAAGCTGCGTGGCGGTAAAGACTTTGCCGAAGAATGTGAAGTGTGAGGTTGAATTGATTGCGGCGGTGAACGAGTAAGCTCAAAGGAGGCAGGAATTATGGCAGAAGAACAGCAGCAGAACGGCTGTACATCATCGGACTGCGCAGGATGTGCCCATGCAGGGTCATGCAGCAGCAAGCCGGCGGATATGAGGCAGCCGGCGAATGCATTTTCCCATATTAAGAAGGTGATCGCCGTTGTCAGCGGCAAGGGCGGAGTAGGCAAGTCTATGGTGACGGCGTCTCTTGCGAGGATGATGCGTGAACAGGGATTCGCGGTCGGGATCATGGATGCGGATGTGACAGGGCCTTCTATCCCTAAGATGTATGGAATCCACGAGACAGCCAGAGGAGACGAGTCGGGTATATTCCCCTGTGAGGCGAAGGACGGCACTAAGATCATGTCGGTTAACCTCCTTATTGAGAATGAGTCCGACCCGGTAATCTGGAGAGGCCCGGTGATCGCAGGGGTGGTTACTCAGTTCTGGACAGATGTTATGTGGGGAGACTTGGATTATCTATTTGTGGACATGCCGCCCGGAACCGGGGACGTGCCGCTTACGGTGTTCCAGTCTCTTCCGGTGGACGGTGCCGTGATTGTGACATCTCCGCAGGATTTGGTTCAGATGATCGTGAAGAAGGCTTATAATATGGCGAAGGCCATGAATATTCCGGTGCTTGGAATCATTGAGAATTATAGTTATCTGGTATGCCCGGACTGCGGTAAGAAGATCTCTGTGTTCGGGGAGAGTCATATCGACCAGGCTGCAGAGGAACTTGGGATTCCGGTGTTAGGCAAGATGCCGATCGATGCGGGGCTTGCCAGGGCTGTGGAAGAAGAACGGTTCCATGAGATCAGCAACGAGTATCTGAGTGCGGCGGTGAATAAGATATAAGTATAGCACCAATTCGGACAATATCGAGCGCTGTGAGGATATGGTAAAAGCTCTGCCGCAGATGCATTTCCATACAGCGGCGCTGACAGAGATGTCTTCGAAGCTTATGGGGATGGGCAGATATGACAATGTGAGCCTGTATCCGGGGTGAAGGCAGGGATTCTTGATGAATTATACCACAAAAGAAAGCTTCGGCAGATCTGCCGAAGCTTTCTTTTGCAGGAGAAGATAGTTATTCTTTTATTTCATCTACTTCAGTCAGATTTACGCCTAAAGAATTTAACAATGCTTTTAAAAGTATATAATCTTTTTTTAAGTCAGCGTATGTTTCAGGAGCATTTTCTTTTCTTGCCAGAAACATACGTCGCTGCACTTTTGCAAAATCTTCAAGACTGCTTTTAATGATTTCACCGTTATTCACAGCAATTGCCTCCCTTCTGTCCAATGTGCAAGTATTGTCTTGTGGTGTCCAAACTCATGTCCTCATCGCTTTTTTATAAGTGCCGTTCATTTGGTATTTTCATTATATCAATCAGTGATTGTGGTGTAAAGCTTTTATTTCATTGTCAAGGTACTTTGTAGGAGAAAAAGGGGAGAAAAGGTGATGAAACAAAAGCTTTACACTATAGCTGCGGATTGATATAATGAAAGTACCAAAGTAAACGGCGCTTTAAAAATGAGGTGAAAATATGCCAGGTGAAAAAGAATTAAACGTTAATCTTTTTGAAAGGTTGGATTTATTAGATCGATTAGAGAGGGTGGCGAAAAAGGCAAATTGTGAACCGGTTTTACAGGAAATCGAATTTGAACGTAAGCTAATAGAGCGCAAGCTTTATCAGACACCGCCATTAACAGGCAATGAATGACAACCACAGAGAGAACAGAGAAAGCTTCGGCAGAGGAGAATCCGCTGAAGCTTTCTTTACAGGAAGATATCGAGGATGTGTTAGAAGATTAGATAGAAAGCAGGAATATGCAGAGAAAATCAGAAGGAAGAGGACGTAAGCTGCGGTGGACAGAGCAGATGATATTGATCATAATTGCGGTGATTATCCTGCCGCTGATGATAGTGATCGGTGTTTTGTGGAATTCTATGTCACAGACATTTGAAGAACAGAGGAAAAAAGCAAGATGCACCAACGGTTTATTGAATTTGTTTCACAGAGCGATTATTTGTAGCTGTCGGAACGGTTCATTTTGCGAGGAATCTGACACGTTGGACGGCAGATGCATCACAAGTTATTGATTGTCGGATCACAGTAGGAGATATACCGGCAGTATTGATTGAGAAATATACGGCGGTCACGGGAAGACCGTGCAAATTCCCGCATTTTGCATCGGGTTTTTGGCAATGTTCGTGCCTTATATCTTTATTCAGCGATGGCCGATGTGGGATATGAATGCCAGGATGAAACACTGATAGGGGTCTGCCGGAAACTGTTTGACAACATTGCCGAAAGGCAGATGTTCATAACTGGTTCTGTAGGAGCGGCGGCAGATGGAGAATGCTTTACTTGCGATTATGACCTTCCGAATAACTATAATTATTCGGAGACGTGTGCGTCTGTTGCGCTGGCGCTTTTCTCACTGCGTATGATGCAGATCGACCGGAAGGGCAAATATGCAGACATCTTTGAAAGAGCGCTTTATAATACGATATTAGGAGGTATGGCGTTATCAGGAACAGAAATCTTCTATGTGAATCCGCTGGAGGCGGTGCCGGAACATTTAAAGGCGAACCGGACCTTACATCATGTATTCCCCAAACGCCGTCCGTGGCTTGGAGTAGCGTGTTGTCCGCCGAATATCGCGAGAACATTAACGTCGTTGGCTCAACAGTTTGGAACTGAAACGAAAAGATGGTTATATCATGATTGATACATTGCTGTCTTCCGACAGTACAATTCGTGTATTGTTTGAAATGGAAGCGGCATTGGTCTGCGCGCATCCAAGAGTGCGTGCGGATGTGAGAAAGCTTGCCATTGTCAAGGGTCCCCTGGTATACTGTCTTGAAGAAGCAGATAATGGGAAGAATCTGGGGGCATTGATGATATCCGCAAAGACTGCGTTAAAAGCGGAGTATGATCCGACGTTATCGAATGGGACGATGATTATTACTGCTGATGCAGAGAGATTGACGGAAGAAGAATGGGAAGGTAAGCTATACCGGTATGGTTTGGAAGAGAACCGGACGGTTCCATGTAAAATACGGGTAATTCCGTACTGCCTTTGGAATAATCGCGGGACTGGTGAGATGTTGATTTGGATACATCAAAAATAAATCTGATCATCTCCATTGGAAAATGAGTATTATTTATCATCCAGATAGGGCGATACGGACTTCGATGTCTGATTATAGAGAACAGGAATGGATGGTGAATATTCCATAATCATTCGCGAATGAGGGGATGGATTACCGGCATTTGCAATTGTCCGGACGTCGGGACGCTTAGAGAGAATATATTGCAGATACCGGTTTGGTATATTTAGATCGGTAGAATGAATCAAGTATAGTGTTGGATTTATAAAATCCTGTAATAACTTCGCAACAACTGCCATGTATGATTAACCTGTAATCTAAATCAGGTTTTTAACAGAGAAGGGAGCGAAGATTATGAACAAAACATGGAAGAGGTTTAGAGTGATACTGACAGCGGCAGGAATGGCCGTCTGCATGACAGCGGGACTTGGACTGGGAATCTACTGGTCCAGAGGGCAGGCAGAGAAAACGGCAGTAGCGGCAGCAGAGAGAGAAATGGAGCTTGAAGCAGGGGAGCCGGAAGCAGAAAAGGACTATCAGAGATATCGGTTGTCTACAGACGAGAACAGTCTCTACAAGGATAAGGTGTTGGATGCAGAGATTGCAAAAGAAGTCTGTGATAAGTATAATCTTGATTACGACACGGTGAAGAGTAAGGATGTGACCCGTGAGATGCGCAATTATGAGGAGGCTCTGTGGCTTAAGAAAGATATGGGAGACTGCCCGCTCCTGGGACAGGTGTGGGGAAAGGGGGCGTTCGCCTCTCTTCAAATGTATATCCAGGAGATCTATGCTTTTGGAGACGGAGAAGAAGTTATAAGAGAGATGTGTGAGGGATATGGGATCGATCCGGATAAGGCGGTGATCTCAGACCTGACGGTAGAGCAGTTGATTGAAATCGGAGAGAAAGCTTTTGATACTTCCGATCATCCAAAGGGATAAGGGATTGTGGCAGATATATTGATTGTAGAGGATGACGGCGGATCAGTGAGCTGATCCGAAGGACATTGACCATGACAGGACATACGGGGCTTCCGGCTTTTTCCGACCGGGAAGCCCTATATGTATTGGAAGGGAAACGGATCGATCTGATCTTACTAGTATAGAATTGCATAATTAACGGTGAATTATGCGCCTGCTATTTCTGCCAGTATTGTGTTGTCGTTAATCAACGATGCCACCGCATCGCCGCTTTTCTCCGCCTTGTCCTGACAAAAATATCAGGCACATTATTCACCGTTATATACACAATGCTGTATTAGATGTTTATTCGGCAGCTCTTACGGTGACGAGTACGGTATCTCCCGGCTGCTTACCAATCTTATTGCGAATATCCTTGCGGATCCCGATAATATAACAGACGGAACCGTCGCTGTTCTTCATGCCCATATTCACAATGCTTCCAGAATAAGGCTCGCCGTCGAAGGTGATCTGTGCCTTGATCCTGCCTTTGCCGAATTCTTTGCGGATGTCATATGGGAAACGTATATATGCGCCGCCTTTGTCTGGAACCGGCTCTATGACGGCGTGGAATTCATATATTTTCTGGTTCATTGGAAATTCTCTCTTTCTGTTTTTCATTAAAAAATCTTTGTTTTTATATAGATATAGTAACCCATTATATAGTATTAATCAATGTTGTGTTATCTCCCCGAAATTCCATTCATCTTATATAGTAAGAGAAGCTTTAGAGAAATAAAGCACAAAAAATCATTACGAAATATTAAGGTTTTCGTAATGACTTTTTTGCTTTAAAGCTTAGTTCATTTTAATCCATTATTAACAAATAGTCAATAAAATTACCCTCACTTTTTTGTAATATATGTCTAAAGATTTCTTAAAGGAAATCTTTACTAAAACCTTTACTTTATCGTAATGTGTGTTTTTGTGTTTATATGGGGAGAAAGACGTGAAGTTTTTGCGTTGAGATTATGCCAGATTTTTTAATTAAGTTATCAGGCAGTCTGGTTGGGGAAGGCAGCATGCAGGCGGAGCAGAAGATACAGGGAGGTGAGGGATATACACTGGAAGTATTATGCGCAGGCGCGTCCACCAGGCACGCCGACCTATTGTCATATGCCATCGATGTCAACAGGGATGACAGTATAACCAGATGGCCTGCACATCGCAGAACGTGTGGAACTTGGCAAACTATCGGAAACGGTAGGACGCAAAGTTATAGGGACTAAGGCGCCTAAGAAGGCGCTATGTCAGCCTGACCGCTAATTTGATTAGCAAACCGTCGGAAACGGCGGGACGCAAAGCCATGGGGACTAAGGGTCGTTTAGATTACGTCAGCCCGGCTGCTAATTTAATTAGCAAACCGTTGGAAACGGCGGGACGCAAAGCTATGGGGGCTAAGGTGCTTATGGTACTATGCCAGCCCGGCCGCCGGACACTTTGCATCCGTGTATTAGCAAAGAAAGGATTAGGGAGAAACATGAGTAAAAAGAAAAATGTAAAAAGTAAAAAGGCAAAGACACTGTTAAGAGGTGCCGTTGCCGCTGGTGTTGCAATCGGCGGAGTTGACGTACTTGGCGCCGCTGACGTTGTGTATGCTGCTGAGGGCGAGTTTGAACAGTTCAATGAGGGTACAAACGAGATCGTAGTGCCGTCATATTCTGAGCAGACATTGTCAGAAGGAGCAGCCGAAGCATTGCAGGAGCAGCCAGCGGTTGAAGAGAATGCTGCGGCCGTACCAGTTGAGACGATAGAACAACCAACTGAGCAGCCGGTAGTCAATGTAGAGACACCGGAAAATGAACAAGTGAACACAGTAACCGAAACAGATTCCGTACCTGCAGAACCCGCAGGGGATGTGAATGCTGCCAATCCAGAGGAGAAGGCAGATGAGCCACAGATTCCTGAGAATGAAAATCAGGAGGATGTAACGAATCCGGAACAGGAGAGTTCTGAGATAAGTATGGAATCTACAGAATCCGCATCAGGGGAAGGTTCTGAGTCAGAGGCAGAGTCAACAGAATCAACAGAGTCGGAGAATTCCGAATCAGAAGCAGAGTCTATGGAGTCCGCAGTATCAGAGAATTCTGAGTCAGAAGAGGTATCTGACGAGGAGTCTTTGGCAAGTGAAAGTTTGAGCATAAGTATCGCTGAAAGCTTGAGTGAAAGTGTCCTTGACAGCTTGAAATCTGAGGCAGAGTCAAATGAAGAATTGAAAAGTTTCCTTGATGCGTCAGAAAGCGCCAGTACATCATTGGTATTAATGAATGATAGTTTGTCGGCAGAGTCGCTGAGGGTAAGTACAGCTTTGTCGCAAGAAGAATCAACTGCAGTATCACAGTCAGCGTCGGCAGAGTTGAGTTCCCAACAGGCAAGTACTAACTGGTCAACGAGTTTATCTGTTGCGACAAGTGAGCAGGAGTCTATGTCTACAAGTGTGTCGGCAGTGCACTCAGAGTATCAAGATAAGAAGGATAAATTTGAGGAAAGCGGGCACTATGATCAAGAGTTTGAAGTGTTGCTTAAAGAAGTAAAACAGCAACAAGAAGCGCTTCAGGAGTATGTGAATAAGGGTGGCGAGATAGGTTCTGAAGAGTATTGGAATCTTGTAGATAAGTTGGCATGGGGATTGACGAAGTATGCATTTAAGGTTCAGACGTTTGGGGATGGTGTGAAAATTACAAATCCAGATGCAGATCCAGAACAGAAGAAGGGGTATAGTTCGAAACATCCTGTCATAGTAGGAGGAGAAACAGATAGGGACAACTATTATGTAGTAGAGTATACGGATGCTGACGGTAAGTCTCAAAAAGCGTATTATGACTATTGGTTTGTGGATGCTGACGGCGAGCGGGTGGAAAAACTGGATGAGGCATATGGTATAGCGATCGTGGATAAGGGAAATCCGGAGGGGTATGTGGGGAAATTACCTTACTGGGAGGCTAAAGCGAAAGGTGATCCGATTTTTAAAGAGAAGACATTTAATGACGGAAATGACACATACAACTCTCTCCGTTCCGAGCTGAATGAAGCAGAACAAAGTTGGAGCGATGCAAGCACTAATATGTCAGAGACTATCAGTGAGTTTTTCTCTGCATCCAATTCTCTGTCTACAAGGGTTTCAGAAGCGATGAGTACACATGTTAGCACTAGTGATAGCACATCAATTTCTAGAAGTATGTCTGATTCGACAAGGGTTAGTACGTCAGAGAGTGCAAGTGTGTCAAGGTCGGCAAGCGAAAGCTTGTCGTTATCAACATATCTTTCGATGTCAGAAAGCATGTCGTTAAGTATGAGTAATAGTGCTTCAACAAGTGCAAGTGGAAGTACATCGGCAAGTGAAAGCACGTCGGCAAGTGAGAGTACATCCGCGAGTGAGAGTACCTCGGCAAGCGAGAGCACATCCGCGAGTGAAAGCACCTCGGCAAGCGAGAGCACATCGGCAAGCGAGAGTACGTCGGCAAGTGAAAGTACCTCGGCAAGTGAGAGCACGTCCGCGAGTGAAAGCACATCCGCAAGCGAGAGCACATCCGCGAGTGAGAGTACCTCGGCAAGTGAGAGCACATCCGCGAGTGAAAGCACATCGGCAAGCGAGAGTACGTCGGCAAGTGAGAGCACGTCGGCAAGCGAAAGTACATCGGCAAGTGAGAGTACATCCATGAGTGAGAGTGCATCCGCGAGTGAGAGCACATCGGCAAGCGAGAGTACGTCGGCAAGTGAGAGCACGTCGGCAAGCGAAAGTACATCGGCAAGTGAAAGCACCTCGGCAAGTGAGAGTACCTCGGCAAGTGAGAGCACATCGGCAAGTGAGAGCACATCCGCAAGCGAGAGTACGTCGGCAAGTGAGAGCACGTCGGCAAGTGAAAGTACCTCGGCAAGTGAGAGCACATCCGCGAGTGAAAGCACATCCGCAAGCGAATCCGCGAGTGAAAGCACATCCGCGAGTGAGAGTACGTCGGCAAGCGAGAGTACCTCGGCAAGTGAGAGCACGTCGGCAAGCGAAAGTACATCGGCAAGTGAAAGCACCTCGGCAAGTGAGAGTACATCCGCAAGCGAAAGCACATCGGCAAGTGAGAGCACCTCGGCAAGCGAAAGTACCTCGGCAAGTGAGAGCACGTCCGCGAGTGAAAGCACCTCGGCAAGCGAGAGCACATCCGCGAGTGAAAGCACATCCGCGAGTGAGAGTACGTCGGCAAGTGAGAGCACATCCGCGAGTGAAAGCACATCTGCGAGTGAGAGTACCTCGGCAAGCGAAAGTACATCCGCGAGTGAAAGCACCTCGGCAAGCGAGAGTACCTCGGCAAGTGAGAGTACGTCCGCAAGCGAAAGCACCTCGGCAAGTGAGAGTACGTCCGCAAGCGAAAGCACGTCGGCGAGTGATAGTACATCCGCGAGTGAAAGCACCTCGGCAAGCGAAAGTACCTCGGTAAGCGAGAGTACGTCCACGAGTGCAAGTACCAGTGAGCAAGAAAGTGAAGATGCTAGCACAAGTGAGAGCATGAGTATCAGCGAGAGCCTGAGCGCAAGCGAGAGTGGGAATGCTAGCACGATCGAGAGTGTCAGCACATCCATGAATGCAAGTGAGAGCGAAAGTCTGTCACTCAGCGCAAGTGAGAGCATAAGCATCAGCACAAGCGAGAGTGAAAGTATCTCTGTAAGTATCAGCATCAGTGAGAGCATCTCAGCAAGCGAAGATAACGCTGAAGATTCAGAGACGAACGATATGGAAGATGACGATGAAAGTCTGTCAATGAGCCAGAGTGCATCCACGAGTGAGAGTCTGAGTCTGAGTGACAGCGCAAGCCAGAGTGCATCTGTTAGCATGAGTCAGAGTGTATCTGCAAGCGACAGTGCAAGCTTAAGCGCATCTGTTTCTGCCACCGTACTGCCAGACGATGGAACTCCGATTGCCCCGGCAGGCGATGGACCGGCAGCTCCGGCGGTTACAGGTACAGCTCCGGCAGTAATTCCGTTGACGACAGCACCGACGCCGGTTGGTATAGAAGTACCGGATGATGCTGTTCCATTGGGAGTTATGGAAGACGAAGACGAACTTCAGAGCATAGAAGATCGGGATGAGGACGATCAGGAAATTGCAGAACTGGAAGACGGTGAAGTTCCATTAGTAAATATGGATTCTGATCAAGGTCTGGGGTTAGGTCATAGAGTTATGCATTATACCGAACTGATTCTGGCAGCTGTTATGGGAGGCGCTTATATCGGAAGCACGAGAAAGCAGAAGAAAGAACTCTCTGCGCTGAAAAAGAAAATCGATGATGAAGAAAGGTAAGAGAAATTAATGGAATTTTGTTGGGTATGTACAGTGATGCTAATCATTCTGATTGTAGCTGCCGCCGCAATCTTTATGAAGAGGCACAAGCTGAATAAAGAAATGGAAGAGCTAAGAAGCCATTTGTCAAAATAATAATATAATTTTGGTGGCCGCCTGTCATAAGGTGGCCGCTGATTTGTAGAGAGACAGGAGAATTATTTTGCCGCAGTCAGGACATAAAGAGAATGTAATGAAGTACAAGCTTGCTTATACAAGTTTGATACTTTTTGTATATATATTAGGGAAATGCATCCCATTGTACGGTATAGATATGTCTGTATATTCTTATGAAGCAGTCGGTGTAGAGGAAGTACTGATGCAGACGATCAGCGGGGATGCATATCGTTCCTCGATTTTCGCACTGGGGATTTTCCCGTTTATGATATCCGGGATATTGGTGCAGGTTGTATTTGCCGTTCGGAATCTGTTTTCTAAGACGAGGATATCGCCAAAGACGATGAACCGTATGGCGGTTACGGTGACTCTTGTCATAGCTGTCATGCAGGCGTTTACGCAGATTCCTGAATTGGAATTCGCTGTATCGCCGGAAAAACTATTTTATACGAAGATAATTGTTATGATGGAGATGATCACAGGCGTTATGCTGATTATGTGGTTATCCAGAAGGAATGGGAAGTATGGTGTCGGCGGCCGGATGATCTTGGGACTGGTCAATATCGTGGAGAGGATTACAGCAACGGTGATGAATCACAGTCTTCAAAGTCTGGCGGTTCCGCTTCTTATATCCATAGCCGTGATGATGATTACGCTCATTATGGAAAATGCGGAGATGCGGATTCCGGTACAGCGGGTTTCTATACATAATGTCTATGCAGATAAGAATTATATGGCAATTAAGCTGAATCCGGTAGGGGTTATGCCGGTGATGTTTACTACGGCAGTATTCATGCTGCCGCGAATTCTGGTCATGTTTCTGGGACATCTGTTTCCGAAGAATATGGATATTGCCTGGTGGCAGGCTAACATGACCCTGACGAAGGCGCCCGGTATCGCAGTGTATATCGCGTGTGAGTATCTGCTGACAATCGGTTTATCGATGCTTATGGTAAGCCCGAAGGATATCTCAGAGCAGTTTCTTAAGAGCGGGGACAGTATCGTGAATCTTCATGCGGGGCGCGATACGAGGCGTTATCTTCGGAGGGTCATGTGGTGTATCAGTTCTGTGAGTGCAGGAGTCATGGGAGTGTGTATCCTGGTGCCGCTGCTTCTGCAGCTTAGAGGGAGCATAGACAATACGCTAACGATGCTGCCGTCCTCTATTATGATGATGACCAGCTTCTGGTGTACAATTTACCGGGAGCTGGCGGCTGTTCGCAAGTATGACTCTTGCAGGCCTTTATTTTAGATAATATTTCGGAGGAGGTAAAGATGCTGTTTTTTATTCCGGCCTGGTATCAACAGAATCAATGGTGTGAAAATGAACAAAGTTGGTGGTTAAGGCGTATGCACACGGAATTTGACGATACGGTGAAGCAGATACAGCTTTTTCATCGTAACAAGGCGTATCCGTATCAGATTATGCTTCTTAGCTTTGCGCCGAATCTGCGGCATTTTCTTCATAGGCAGGGAATGTACCGTGCGCCATATTGGTCCTGTTTTGATGCGATACAGGAGGTAAGACGGAAGAAGACGGCGGTGTTATCGTTTCATAAGCTGAAGTGGCCGGAGGGGATTGAGTTCGTATATACCTCTTTCGTGGTGGTTGCCATGTTGAATAGAGAGAAATACGCGCAGATTGATTTTGGAGAGGATGGGAATCCGATTCGGATCGATCTGTACCAGAAGGGACAGATCAGACGCCGGAATCTCTATGATGACAGAGGATTTGTCTCCGGTACGGTCATTTTTGAGGATGGACAGCCCTTTTATCAGGATTACCTGATGGAGAACGGGATGTGGAAGCTGCGGCATTTCCTTAGAGACGGCCATGCAGAGATCAACGGGCAGTGCCCGGAATATCTGCTTAAGTATCAGGATGAAGTCAGGAAGAAGCGTTTTGCAAAGTTAAGATATGACAGCATGGAACAGGTTATTGCCGAGGTGCTGAATGCTTATCTGAGTATGACGGAACCGGGGGATATCTTCTGTGCGGCAATGCATGGACGGCATGCGGGGCTGCTTGGGGAGTGTTTAAAAGATAAGAAGCTGATCTTGTCTTTCTACGAAGACAGGTATCCGTTAGCTGTGGATACATGGAGTCTGGACCTGATAAGAGAAGCAGACTACATTATTGCGGATTCCAGAAAGAATTTGGAAAGGATACATCAGGCTTTGGGGAAGTTGGTTGAGAATATCATAGCGATTCCGCCTTATGATTCTCGTGTGGATATGGGGATCAGCCAGCAGTTCAGTGCACAGAAGATATTGGTTGCGGTGGATGGCTTAGAAGATGAGAGATTCGCGGAACTGGTTGGATTGCTGGGGAGATACCTGCGCAGAAATGAGAATGCGAGAGTTCATTTATTTACAAGAAGAGCAGAGTATGACAGGAAGAAGAAGGTATTAGAGCAAGCAAGAAGAGAACTTGGGAAATTCGGTTTCGATGAAGAGTGGGCTGCAGAGGAAGAGAAGGGGCAGGTCGCGGAGAATGACCTGGAACTTCATGAGCAGGTTCCGGTCAAATTCTTTGTAGAGCAATGTGTGGATGAGTTATCGGTAAGTAAGTGTATGCGGGAGCAGAGAATCCTTGTTGACCTGCGAGAGACTCCGGAACTGTATCTCCAGATTGCGGCGATCAGTATAGGGATTCCGCAGATTGTGCGTACCAGGACGGAATTTGTAAAGCCTGGCAGGAACGGAATACTATTGAAAGATATTAAGAAATTGCCGGGCGCTCTGCACTATTATTTGAATGGATTAAAGAATTGGAATCAGGCCATGGTATATTCTTATGAACTTGTCAGGGAATATACGACAGAAGAACTGCTGAAAAAATGGAGAAAGGTGCTAGATAGCGTTGGAGGAGATTCGTATCTTACAACTGGGGGAAGAGGACTGGAATAAGATATACAGATTGCCTGAGTGGGTCAGATTAGATTATGCAGAATATCTGGACGGAAGTTCCGTGAAAAAGAATGCCGGAAAACCGTATGATCTGTGCTTTCTTAACAGGACGCCCCGGATAGAAGAGATTGCACCGTTATATAAGATGACGAAGGTATACGCGCTTTTTATTACGGAGAATGTAGAAGTTACCGGTCAAACAGCATGGCTCTGCAGATGTAAGAAGGCACAGTGTATTATAAAGGCAGAGATTCAGCGATTTCTGTCAGAAGAGTCAAGATATTATTATCCAAAGCCATATGGTTCAAAAATTAATTTAAGAGATGTAGCTGTTGTTCAGGGCTTTTCAGGACAGGTGAAATGGAATGGGAATCATGATGTAACTTTTGAAGGAGAGTTCGGCGAAGACTTCAGGCAGGTAGGTTATTGGCGTTATAATGCGTTTTTTAATCAGGGTGAAGTGATCGATCTGTGGCTGGAATACAATAAAGATACGCAGGTATCCATATCCTTAGAAATTACACAGTTTGCAGAAGGCAGTCTATCGGAGGTTGTCGCACACCGGATATTTGATGAAACGGATCTGCAGGATATAATCCGAATAGACAGTACAAGAACATGCTGGGCATTCATCTCGATTTGTGCCAAGGGAAGAGGAAAGCTTCAGATCATTGCATTGCATCGGAGGAAATCCCGAGGAAGTCATGGCTATTTTTTGCCGGGCGGAGAGCGGTATGCGACATCTGACAGGGAGGAGGCTTTCTGCTATTTTGAGCCGGGAGATCTAAAGCCGCCTCTGTGCGTGTATTTTTCAGGGTATAAGACACTGGAAGGATTTGAAGGATATAATATGATGAAGAAAATGGGATGTCCGTTCCTTCTGATAACGGAATCACGGTTAGAGGGAGGCGCTTTCTATATGGGGTCTGCCAAATACGAGCAGATCTATACCGATATGATTCAAAAATATATGGATGAACTTGGATTTACCAATGATCAGGTTGTACTGTCCGGGCTGTCTATGGGGACATACGGCGCTCTCTATTACGGATGTGATATCAGACCTTATGCCGTCATTCTGGGAAAACCATTGGCAAGCGTTGGGGATGTGGCGGCGAATGAGAGATATCATCGCCCCGGTGCTTTCCCGACATCCCTGGATGTGCTGCGGTATCAGTGCGGGAATCTTGGGGAAGAGGCTGTACAGGCGCTGAATGCGAAGTTCTGGGATAAGTTTGAAGGGGTGGACTGGGGGAATACCAGGTTTATCATATCTTATATGTTGGAGGATGACTATGATGCGAATGCCTACCAGATGATAATTTCCCATATTCAGTCGGAGGGGGCGAGCGTCTGCGGAAAGGGGCTTCGGGGCCGGCATAATGATAATACCGGGGGAATCGTCAATTGGTTTTTAGATCAGTACAAAAAAGTGCTGGATGAGGATTTTGGCAGAGGCAGAGGGAAGAAATGACAGGAGAAAAGTGGACGATATACTGGAATGAGTATTCTTCGGATACTTATCTGTATGGTTCGGAGATATGGTATCACAGGAAAAATGACGTGGAGTTTCAGAACAGTCTGATGCCCCCGGGAACAGTGATCAAGCAATGGTATTCCAAGACGAATTATCAGATGCAGAGAATCGAACCGTCCTTACCGATGATTGACGGAGAGACCGGATACAGAGTAAGTGTCGATATAGATTGTAAGGAAGGCGAGGCGTGGATCATACGTCTGATCTTCTATGACAAATATGATGTAGAGGCAGGCAGCGTCACTGTTCGGGATGTAGAGACGGATTTCCAGTGCCCGCTTAAAACTTACAGTTACCGAATGCAGTTGATCAATGGAGGAATGACGCATTTTCATTTTCATTCTGTTACGATACAGGAGATAGAACCGGAGACGGATGAGGAAAAAGGAAGAAAGAAGCTGCAAAACAGATGGGACAAAAAAGAAAAATCAGAAAACTGAGAAAGATTGTGCGTCAGATAAGAATATGTCAGGAACGGATGAAAGAGATGTCGGATAAGGAATTATCGCATCTGACTGTGGAGTTTAAGGAGCGGCTGGATTGCGGAGAGAGCTTGGATGACTTATTGCCGGAAGCGTTCGCGGCAATCTGTGAGGCGGATTACCGGGTACTTAAGATGGCGCCGTACGACGTGCAGATCTTAGGAGGAATTGCTCTTCACAAAGGGTATCTGGCGGAGATGAACACAGGAGAGGGGAAAACTCTGGTGGCGACCATGCCTCTGTATCTCAATGCTTTGACCGGAAAAAGCGTGATATTGGTGACGGTGAATGATTACCTGGCAAAGCGTGATGCCGAAGAGATGGGGCCGGTATACCGTTTCATGGGACTTACGGTGTCGGCAGGGGGAGAGGAAGAAGAATCCGGCAGTGCAGGAACCAAAACAGGCATATCCCAGAATGCAGGGAAGAAGGAGATGTATCAGGCAGATATCGTATATACGACGCATAGTGCGCTAGGATTCGATTATCTGCTGAATAACCTTGTGACGAGGGCAGAGGAGCGTTTTCTTAGGGAGTTCTATTATGTGATCATTGATGAGGCGGATTCGGTGCTCTTGGATAGTGCGCAGACTCCTCTTGTCATCTCCAGTTCACCCAGAGTACAGTCGAACCTCTATGGGATGACCGATTTTTTCGTTACGACCATGGAGGAAGGCAGGGATTATGAGAAAGAAGACAAAGCAGTATGGCTGACAGAAGACGGGATCAGATACGCTGAGACATTCTTTCAGATAGATAACTTCTACAGCGAAGAATTCTTCGAAATCAATCGGCATGTGACACTTGCGCTGCGGGCTCATATGTTATTCGAGAACGGTGATGCATATATGGTATCAAAGGACGGGGAGGTAGTGCTCCTTGACGGAAGCACAGGGCGCATGATGAATGGGATGAAGCTTAGAGGCGGGCAGCATCAGGCGTTGGAGGCAAAAGAAGGAGTGAAGATATCCCAGGAGAATCGTTCGGTGGCAGCGGTCACATTCCAGAACCTGTTCCTGATGTTTCCGAAGATGGCGGGAATGAGCGGTACGATGATCGATGCATCAGATGAACTGCTGGGTGTATATGGGGCGAAGGTTCTGGTGATTCCGCCGAACCGTCCAAGGAAGAGAGTAGATCTTAGAGATCAATATTTCCCCAATAAGGAAGAGCAGATACAGGCGGCGGTAAGAGAGATATTGAGATATCATGCTGCCGGACGGCCTGTATTGGTTGTGGCTGCCAATATCGCAGACACCGAGTCGGTCTCCGGCATACTGCTTGAAGAACAGGTTCCGCATAATGTGCTGAATGCAAATAACGCATACTGGGAGGCACAGATTATCAAAGAAGCCGGACAGGTGAAAGCCGTAACGGTTGCGACTTCCATGGCCGGGCGCGGTACAGATATTAAGTTAGGAGAAGGAGCAGAAGAATTAGGCGGTCTTGCGGTTATCGGAATCGGACGAATGGATAACGTCAGGATGGAGCGGCAGGCAAGGGGCCGGGCCGGAAGGCAGGGAGACGTGGGAACCAGCCAGTTCTTCGTCTCGTTGGAAGACAGTGTAGTAGACAGCGGGACATCAGACCGGTATGACAAATATATTGAGGGAAAGAGACGGATCGGAAAACGGAAGCTTAGGAAGATCATTGACAGATCTCAGACCATCGGAGAAGAGTCGGCTGTGCTGTCGAGGAAGAACTCGGTGGATTACGATAAGGTTATGCAGCGGCAGAGGAATCTGATCTATGCAACCAGAGATCATCTTCTTGACGGCGGCAATATCGAGTGGGGACAGATTCTAAGGATGGCGGGGAAGAATATCAGGAGATTCTTCGACGGGCAGGAGAATATATCTGGAGGGCATCCCGTGATGAAGAACGTGATGGGGCGGGCGGACTGCGTCCGTCAAGGTATGGATAAGAAGAAGCTTACCAGATATATACTGGATCATATCTCTTATAAACTTGAGAAGGATATTCCGGATCCTGCTGTTTACGGCCGTGCTTTTTCTATGAAATACCTTTTTAAGAAGGTGGGAGAACGATTAGAGAAGTTGGAGGAAGATCTGGGAACAGAAGATATGAATACGTTTGTCAGGATCGCTGTCTTAAGCGCTATCGATAATGCATGGGTAGAGCAGGTGGATTATATGCATCAGCTTCAAGCGGCAGTTTCAGGAAGGTCTACAGCGCAGAGGAATCTGCTGTTTGAGTATCAGAATGAGGCATTTGATTCATTTGCGAAGATGGAAGATATAGTTTTCGAGAGCGCCATGCGAAACATTATGTTAAGCAATGTGTATGTGGATGATGAGAGAAAGCTACATATTGTGTTTCCTTAGGAGCCAACGAATAATTTGTAATAGCTTCTTACGGGATTGATATAGTAATACGAAGAAGGATGAAAGTGGGAAAGAGAACATGGCGGTATATGTATTCGGTCAAGCAAAGGAATATGCACGGGCAGAGTTAGACTATGGACAGACCTATAATCAGCAGATGTTGGGGGAGATTGCTTGTTCGGTCAGATATGTATGTGCAGATATAGTATGCCAGAACGAAATAGAATTGTATGAAAAAGCAGGAATAGATGCGGGGAAGATACTTGGACTTCATCAATTTCTGACCGGCAGCCGGACAGCTTGTCCGTCTATAAAGGCGAAGGATAAGCTTATGGAATTAAAGGCTTGCTTTGAAGGAGCAAGGGTAGAAGAGAGAGAGTCAGAGATCTGGCTGGTGAAGGATGGCTATGTTATTGTCTCAATCCTGCTGGATGAGAGAGATAAGAGCCTGCTTAAGGGAGTCAGTTATTTCAGCCGGGCGAAGCTCCTTCGTATGGAGATCTATACGGACCGGGTGTCTTATGCCAATTACTACATGACGGCGAAGTCAGAACATGGGCTGTATGCAAAGCTTGTAAGACGCTCTTTTTATCGCGAAGATGGATCAGTTGCTTACGATCAGATATTTGAAGGAGAAAAGGAGTGGTATGTATTTCCTGACGGCAGGAGATATACAAAGCAACAGCTGATTACCAGGTTTGTGCGTGAACTGAGTTTTTCGAATGAAGATGTAGTTATTTTAGATGCCTCTGTACCGCAGGAGATTATGAGGACAATCTTTACGTTTGGGAGGGCGGCACGGATCGTTGCAGCGGTGCACACTGGAAATTATTTTGCGAAGGATGAGAACGGACAGGCATTGTTTTTGAAGGAATATCCGTATTACTGGTTTCCATATTCCGAAATGATTGATTCGATGATTGTGCCGGCAGAAGCGCAGAAGAAAGAAATGATAAAAGTATTAAAAGAGTATCGTTGTACGATTCCAGAGATTCGGGTTGTTTCTATAGAAGGGGAATTCACATATACAGTTTTGAATGAATCGTATGGGGAGAATCTAGCTCTGTCTTGGAAGTTTTCAGGGAAATCAGACGGATTCTGGATCTATGATGAGCTGGGGGAATTGGTTTGTGAGACCAGAAATGAGAATCAGCACTATTTTTTGATTGAAGGGTATGAAAAAGAGAGCGGTTTTGTGGTAAAGGCCTTCGTTGATACGGTGAAGGGGAAAAAGGTGACAGCGGAATCGGGAGTTGTGTATTGCGCGTGTGGCGGGGAAGAATATGGGAAACCAGCGGTGAGCTTGATTATACCTGCTTATAATGCGGAAGATTATATTGGCAGAGCTATGGATAACGCATTGGCACAGTCTCTTAAGGATTTGGAAATTATTGTTGTGGATGATGGAAGTACGGATTCAACGTCAGATATATTGGATTGGTATGCGGAATGTTATCTTAATGTGAATGTGATACATAAGGAGAATGGAGGTGTTGCGGCGGCTCGGAATACGGGAATAGAAGCAGCGAGCGGAGAATATATCGGGTTTATGGATAGTGATGATATGATTCGCACGGATATGATGAAAATGTTATATTTTTCTGTTCAAAAGAATGATTGTGATGTTGCAATTACTTCATTTTATACAATAACGGAGAGTGGTTATGTAGGATTCATGGAATATGCGGTAAATGAAGACACAGGGATGCCTGTAGAGATGTTTTTTAATAGAAATTTTGTGAGTGGATATGGAATAGTAGTGTGGAATAAACTGTATCGTACATCTCTTATAAAAAAGCATTTATTTCCTGTGCTTTTATATGAAGATGAGGCGTGGACTCCATATATTTTCTCTTATGTAAATAAAGTGTGTTTTTTAAATAAACATTTCTATGAATATGATAGGATTATTCGTAGTAATACGCTTGCAGATCAATTGAATGAATTTTCAAGAAAGAGGAAATTTGTATTTCGTAAAAATGCAATGTTATTCTATTTAGAAAACGGAAATCAAAAAAGAATAGAGCTGTTAAAAAAAATAACCCAAAATTGTTTGAATAGTATAAAAGGGTACTATTCACAGGAAGAATGTGAAGAGTTTTGGAGAGAAGTAGAAAAAAATTTCTGAAATCAGGAAAAGTGAGGGGAAGATGAAAACTATTTTCTTTGAAAAATATACAGACAATACCAGAAAAGTGCAGGAAACAATGAGATATATGGGAATAGACTTAAAGATTATAGTTTTAGAGGATTTAGGTTTTCTGTCTGAAGAAGTAAGTCTACTATATGAATATTTTGTTTCCCTGCAAAATCAGGAAGAGCACATGGAAAGAGAATTAACTTGTGATTTATTAGAAGTACCTGAATACTGGGAAATCCAGTCGGAGGGGAGAATCAGTGGTATATATGAGGCGGGGTGTAAAAGAGCGACGATATACTTTGCTGAGCCAGAAAAAAAGGAAATTGTACAGCGAGTAGAATGGAATGGGGATAACGGATGGGTTTATAAAATTGATTATTATAATAGATATGGGTTGAAATATGCGAGTGAATTTTTAGATGTGGATAGAAATGTTGAATCGAAAGTATATTATTCAGATAGAAACAAGGAAGTAATTGTTATTCAGCCGCAGAATGATGTGGTTATGTTGCTCGAGAATGGCTTAGTGAAAGAGTTCTTTAGTTCATACATTCAATTTGTAGAATTCTGTATTGCAGAAATCGGAACGAGATACAAAAATATATTATTTGTACAGGACGAACAGTGTAGGATTCTGGATTTGGAAGTAAATGGAGAGAGCGTGTGGGATGCGGTTTTGTTTTCTAATTCAGAACTTTTAGAAAAGTATAAGAATACTGGAGGAAAAAATGGATATCGTTTTTATGCTATACCTGAGCAGTATCCTCCTAATCATGTGAGTGAAAATGTGCTGATTTTGACGGCTTCTGACCAGATTGAAAAATTGGATGAGCTGAGCCAGGAGATGCCGGAAATGATATTCCATATAGCGGCGCATACGCAAGTATCAGACAAATTATATAAACTTGCAGAGAGGGAAAATGTGATGGTCTATCCAGGAGTCAGTAAGGAAGAACTGGATAATTTGTGGAAAAAATGTGATTTTTACCTTGATATTAACCATTATCGTGAGATTGATAATGCGGTGGATGAAGCGAGCCAGAGGAATCTGTTGATTATGGGATTTGAAAATACTGTGCATCAAAAAGATCTGATGGTAGGCGGCTGTGTGTATGCCGCGCATGACTATAAGAAATTAGTACCTGTGATAAGATATCTGAAAAAAGATCATGCGTTTACACAGAAATTACTTCTTGCACAGCAGAAGAAAAGGGGCTGTTTTTCATATAAAATGTGATTTGATCTGAAAAAGAGGAGGCAAATTATGCAGATTCATATTACTAAGATATATAATATAGGGGGGACAGCGGCACAGTCTCAGCATATGGTGGCAGAAATAGCGAAAAGTGTACTGAATTGTACTGAATTGGGAATACATCATTATCCGGTTGAATCTGATTCATCGGAGATGTTGCGAGCCAGACAGGATGGAATTTTAGCAGCAGTGAAATGGTATGATGTTGTGATTTTTCAATCCCCTTCGTGGAACGGAGTACATTTTGACAGAGCATTAATGGAACGGTTGAATGTAAACCGTGGTGTAAAAAAGGTGTTTTTTATTCATGATGTTGTGCCATTAATGTTTGAAAACAATCGATATCTTTTGGGTAAATATATTGAGTTATATAATCAAGCGGATTTGCTTATCCTGCCTTCACAGAATATGGCAGATTTTTTATACAAAGAAGGTTTGAATGTACAACAATATGTTGTGCAGAGGATGTGGGATTGTCCTCTTTCCGTTAATACTTCAGTGATTCCGCAATTTAATAAGTTGATACAATTTGCTGGACAAACTGATGGATGTAAATTCTCATTTGTGCAAAGATGGAAGTATGAGTCGGTCAGACTGGCTGTAACAGCAAGTGAAGGAGATTGGGAGCATGGTGAGAATATTGAATTTCTTGGATGGTTTCAAGATCAGCTTCTTTTAGCAAATACCATGAGACATAATGGTGGATTTGGATTGTTGTGGACTGAATATGAATATTGGAAAGAATATATGAAATTAAATGCCTGCAGTAAATTAAGCTTATACCTTGCAGCAGGAATTCCAGTAATTGTTCATAATAGTATTCCAGAGGCAGATACAATCTTTCAGAAAAATCTCGGGCTGGTTGTAGATTCTTTAGATGAGGCAGTGGAAAAGATCGAAAAGATGTCAAAAAATCAGTATGATCGGATGGTGCAGAATGTAGAGTCGTTTGGCAGATTGCTGCGAGGTGGATTTTTTACAAGGAAAGTGCTGACAGATGCACTTTTTCAGTTGTTATATAATTGATGGATAGGAGTTTCTCAGACAATAGGATTTTAGAGTGTTCTGCCTTTATTCAAAATGTATATTTGTCGTGGATTGGATGTATTCTTCACTCTAATCATTTCATTAAATGTGATGAAGAGCATATTAGTTGGTATGGCTTGGAATAGTCTGTATTATTTCTCTATTTTTCAGAGCGAACAGGATTGATATAAGAAATGGAGGTGCAAACATGGTTTACAATTTTAACTTAGGTGTCGGATGGGCAAGCAGCGGTGTAGAATATGCACAAGCCTACCGTGCGAAGGTACTGCGGGAGATCGGACAGGATGCAAAGTTCATATTTACGGATATGTTTCCAAGAGATAATATCCAGCATATGACAGAGAATATCGGCTTCTTAGATTCAGAGGTTATCTGGCTGTATACATTTTTCACGGACTGTAAGACGTCTCCTGTGACGTACACGCTGAAGCAGTTAGAGAAAACCTTTGGCAGCAGGCGTTTTACGGGCGCAAGAGAAAGAGGAAGGGTAAAATATACCTTTCCAGGATCAAATAGTTATTATGTGGCTTATCTGGTTAATGAGAAGGGAAACAAGGTTCATCGGGTAGAGATGGTTTCGAACGGATGCCTGATCCGAAAAGATTACTATACATATTGCAGGATCTATTCAGAATACTATGCACCGCTTGATAATAAGGCACATCTGTATCAGCGCAGATTTTTTAACGAAGACGGAACGGTGGCCTATGAGGAGATTACGGATGATGATAAGGTGATGTATCAGTTTCCGGACCGTTTCATCTGCTCTAAGGAAGAATTGGTAGGAGAAATGGTATCACGGCTTAAGCTGACCCGCCGGGATGTGGTAATCATTGACAGAACGACGGGAATAGGACAGGCGATCATGCAGAATGCAGGTCCGGCTAAGATCGGTATTGTGATCCATGCGGATCATTTCAGCGAAGGGAGTACGGATGCGGAACATGTTCTTTGGAATAACTATTATGAATACGCATTTTCTCAGCACAAGCACATCAAGTTCTATGTCGCGTCGACGGATACCCAGAACCGCTTGTTAAAGAAGCAGTTCAAGGAATATAAGGGAATCGGTCCTAAGATTGTAACGATCCCGGTAGGAAGCATTGATGAGTTAAAACGGCCTAAGAAGAGCAGGAAGAAGTCTTCCTTAATTACGGCGTCAAGACTGGCGGATGAAAAGCACGTGGACTGGCTGATTGAAGCAGTGGTAAAGGCAAGGGAACAGGTGCCGGATGTTTCGTTGGATATATATGGAAAAGGCGGAGAGGAACCGAAGCTTAAGAAGATGATTGAGGCGCTGAAATGCGGTGATTATGTGCATCTTTGCGGGCAGCAGAATCTTGATGACGTATATAAGAACTATGAGGCATATCTGGCAGGTTCCACCAGTGAGGGTTTCGGGCTTACTCTGATGGAGGCGGTTGGTTCGGGGCTGCCTATCATTGGTTTTGATGTGCGGTACGGTAATCAGAATTTTATCGATGACGAAAAGAACGGCTATCTGATCGCTGTGAATGATAAGATGGAGAAGAAAGAACGGATTCAGAAATTGACCGACTGCATTATCAAGCTGTTTACGAAGGCAGATTTGGAAGCGTTTCATCAACATTCTTATGCCAAGGCGAAGATGTATATGACGGAGGAGGTGAAAGAGCAATGGGCAAAACTGCTGAAATGAATCTGAAACCAAGCGATGCAATTCTGCTGTTCGATCATTACGGGCAGGATAGTCGGGCGTTACATATGTCATTCAAGCTGGCGGGATTCGACTGTCCGGCAGTGGTGATTGAGGACGATGGTTTTCTGCCGGAGGATGTGATGTCGGTATATGGATTTTTCCTTGGGAATTTTAAGGAGGTGCTGGGAGACAGCGCCAGACCGAAGTATTTTAATGAGATTCAGGTGCCGGAATATTGGGAAATCAGCGGAACGAACAGCAATGGGAAGGTGCAGGATCTCTATAAGGAAAGAGGAAGAATTTTTTACGCAAAACCGGAGCATAAGAGACTTGTAAGAATTGTGGACTGGTATGATGAATGCGGTGTGGTGCGGTCCAGTGACCATTACAATCGCTATGGGGCGATTTACGGCCGGACAGTATTTAATGCAAAGGGACAGAAGGTGAATAAGACGTATTTCTCGGCAGATGGACGGGAGATTATTGTAGAGAATTTTGTTACGGGAGATATCATCCTGAATGAAGGAAATGAGATATTTATCTTTCATAATAAGACAGAGCTTGTACTGCACTTTTTTGTACGGGCGAATCTCAAACAGAGCAGGATCTTTTTCAATTCTCTGTCTACGCCGTTTTTCGTGTCTAATCGCTTAAAGGCTCAGGTGAAGCGGGATATTCTGTTCTGGCAGGAACCGAAGAGGGATGATATTCCAGGTAATATGCAGGCGATCTTTAACGGTGATACCAGCCGTACAGCGGCAGTTATGGTGCAGAAGAAGCAATCATACGATAAATTGATCGCTCTCGGCGCTAAAAAGGAGATGGTTCACAGGCTTGGATTCATCTATCCGTTTGAGAGAGAAAACAGCGGCCGGCCGGAGGCCTTGATCTGTACGAATTCGGACAATATCGAACATTGTGAAGATCTTATAAAGGCGCTGCCGCGGATGCATTTTCATATTGCAGCGTTTACAGAGATGTCATCTAAGCTGATGGGGATGGATTCATATGATAACGTGAGGCTGTACCCGGGGGTGAAGACTGCGGTTTTGGATGAATTATTTAATACGTGTGATTATTATTTTGACATTAATCATGAGTCGGAGATCGCTTCGGCTGTCAGCAAGGCATTCTTGCATGATCATCTCATCTTTGCCTTCAGGGAGACGGCGCATAATGCGGATTATGAGGCGAAGGAATATACTTATCCTGCTGCGAAATGGAAACAGATGTGTGCGGATGTGAAGACTGCTATGGCGGATCAGAAGATGATGAAGAAGATGCTGCAACAACAGAAGAAGGCAGCTATGGCAGAGCCGGCGGACAGTTACCGGAGATTGTTGTCAGAATATCAAAAATAAAGGCTTTACACCGCAATCAACGATTGATATAATAAAAGCAGCAAAGCAAATAGCACTTTAAAAGTGAGGTGAAAATATGCCGAATAATGAAAAAGAATATAATGGTTATCTTATTGATCAGCTGAGATTACTGAAACGTATCGAGGCAGTAACCAAAGATAAAGAGGCATTAGAAGTCATTGCGTTTGAAAGAGAATTTATCGAACAAAAATTATATCAGAATCCGTCTTTAACCAAAGATACAAAGTAATGAAAAGGTGTAAAGTCTTTGTTCCATTTTTAAGGGCTTTACATCTTCTATTTATAGGACGGATTTTTATGAATTCTTTAAGCCGAATAATATTTCATGTAACAACTTTGCAACAACTGCGCTGTATAATGAGCCTGTAATAAAAAAGGTTTCGACAGAGAAGAGAGCGAAGAGTATGAACAAAATATGGAAGAAATTCAGAGTATATTGACGGCAGCAGGGATGGCGGTCTGTATGACGGCAGGACTGGGAATCTACTGGTCCAGGGGACAGGCGGAGAAGACAGTAGTATCGGCGACAGAGAAGGAGATGGGATTTGAAGCCGGGGAGATGGAGGAGGACTCGCAGAGCTGCCAGAGGTATGCAGATGAGGGCTGCCTTTATAAAGATCAAGTCTTAGATGAAGAGATTGCAAAAGAGGTCTGTGACAAGTATAATCTTGATTATGACACGGTGAAGAGTGAGGATGTCACCCGTGAAATGCGCAACTATGAGGAGGCTCTGTGACTTAAAAAGGATATGGGAGACTGCCCGCTCCTGGGACAGGTGCGGGGAAAGGGGGGCGTTCGTCTCTCTTCAAATGTATATCCAGGAAATCTATGCTTTTGGAGACGGAGAAGAAGTTATAAGAGAGATGTGTGAGGGATTGAGATCGGAGAGAAAGCTTTTGATACTTCCGATCATCCAAAGGGGTAAGGGATTGTGGCAGATATATTGATTGTAGAGGATGACAGGCGGATCAGTGAGCTGATCCGAAGGACATTGACCATGACAGGACATACGGGGCTTCCGGCTTTTTCCGGCCGGGAAGCCCTATATGTATTGGAAGGGAAACGGATCGATCTGATCTTACTGGACATCGGTCTGCCGGACATGGACGGATTTGCGCTGATGCGGCAGATTGCCCGGGAATACGCCGGAATCCCGGTGATCTGCGTGACTGCAAGGGACGAGGTGCCGGACCGTGTGAAGGGGTTAAAAGGCGGCGCGGAGGATTATATTGTGAAGCCCTTTGCCATGGAAGAGCTTCTGGCCAGAGTGCAGGTGGTGTTAAGGAGATTCCATAAGGAGCAGAATACCTTCCGTATCCGGGATGTGGAGGTGGATCTGGCGGGCGGGTTCGTGAAGAAGGAGGGTGCTTCAGTTGAGCTTACCAATCGGGAGTACGAGCTTCTGAAGGTCCTGCTGCTCAATAAGAATATCGCGCTTTCCAGGGAACGGCTTCTTGAGCTTGCCTGGGGGATGGACTTTGGCGGGGACGACCGTACCGTGGATGTGCATATCCGAAGGCTTCGGCAGAAGCTTGGCTTGGAAGAGGAGATCAAGACTATTTTTAAATATGGATATCGGTTGGAGATTTAGAATGCAGTTATGGAAGAAGAATTTTCTGGTGATATATGGAGTATTTCTAGTGGTGGTCTGTGCCGGGCTATTGCTTCTGGACGCTTATATCTCTCTGAATGAGATGAAGCAGTGGGTCGATCAGGCAAGAAACAATGAGAGAAGTATCTACTATCTGGCTGCCGGGCTTAAGGATGAGGAGATTAGCCGGATGACCATGAATTTAAATGATGCGGGCAGGAGATACGAGGAGGCAGGGCTCCTTATCAGGGTATGCGTGAACGGGTATACTGCGGCAGATTATATTCAGGAAGGGCAGACGACGGATACGGGGACAGAAGGCTCACAGATCGGGATTAGAAGGGTCAGGGGAGAGCGCTGCCTGGTTATTCGGGAGATTGGTCGGGAGGGAGAAGACGAGATCACGGTGGAGTATGTGCATCAGCTTAAGAGCCTGTCCCAGATTCAGATGAGGAGGATGTGGATATTCTGCGGGGCAGGGCTGGTATTTGCGGGAATTATGGGATTGTTCTTATACTATACTATGCGCCGGATCAACCGCCCGGTGAACCAAATCGCCCATGAGCTTCGAACGCCGCTCACCGGGATTAGGGGATATGCGGAATATCTGATGATGGGGAAGCTGACGGAGGAGGATCGTTTCTTCGCCGCAAGGCAGATCGTAGACAGCGCGAAGCATCTGGAGAACATCACGGAGAAGCTGTTGATTATGGGAAATGTGCGGGAAGGTGCTATTCAGATCGAGAGAATAGATGTCAGGAAGATGCTTCTTGAACTGGAAGAAAAATATCCGAATGTTGAGGTTGACTGTCGGCTGGAATTCATGAACGGTGACAGGACGTTGCTGCTCTGCCTGCTTGATAACCTGACGGTCAATGCGTCAAGGGCCGGAAGCCTGGTCAGGATTACGGCAGATGAAAAGGGGATTCGTATCTGGAATAACGGGGAACCTATGGATGAAGAGTTATTAAGGGACTTCAACAAGGGGCAGGAGCTGCCTGCAAGTCGTATGGGAACGCATGGATATGGGATTCAGGTATGCCGGGAGATCGCCAAGGTGCATGGCTTTAAACTTCGGTTTCGTTCCTCTAAAGATGAGGGGACGGAGGTGTTCTGCCAGATAAGCAATGAAAAATAGCAAAATAAAAACAGCCACTGACGGTATGGCTGTTTTTATGATTCTATCTATACAGTCGATTAAGCGATTCCGTTCACAGCTTTTGCCAGACGGGAAATCTTCCTAGAGCAAGTATTCTTATGATAAACGCCCTTGCTTCCTGCCTTGTTGATCTCAACGGTCGCAACCTTGAGAGCAGCAGCAGCGGCCTCTGCATCCTTGTTAGCAACGGCTGTCTCAACCTTCTTTACACAGGTCTTAACCTTAGACTTGATTGATTTATTCCTTGCAGCCTTTGTTTCGTTCACCAGGATTCTCTTCTTTGCAGATTTGATATTAGCCAATTTGTCCACCTCCAATATCTTATATTTCGATTCTTTTATATCGATTCTGACTTCGTTAGAGCCGGACACGGACGTTCTAACGAAACATACCCATTCGGGCATACCGCAATACATATCTCCGTTGGAGACAGGCGGACTCTGTCCGACAAAGTATACGAATTTATTTTAGGGCAAGGAATGCTTTCTGTCAATACATATTTCTCAAATATTTGTAAAAAATAGGATTATAAATAAGATAAAGCGAGGATGTAAGGGATGATTGAAAAATATAGCATCAGGACGGATCTTGCCCTGGAGGACAAGGAGCGGTTTGAATCGGACAATGTGGAGGTGCAGGGCGTGTCTCTGTCCGAGGATTACGATGAGGAGCGGGAGATCAAGGTAACGACCGTCAAGATCGAGACGGAGAACGGTGCGAAGGTGATGCGCAAGCCGGTGGGAACCTATATTACCATGGAGGCGCCGAATATGGCGGTGCCGGACGAGGATTACCACGCTGAGATCTCCAAAGAGCTTGCGAAGTTTCTTTCGCGGTTTATCAGGAAGGATAAGGAGGATTATTCGATCCTGGTGGCGGGGCTTGGCAACCGGAAGGTGACCCCGGACGCGCTTGGCCCCTATGTGGTGGATAATCTGAATATTACCAGACATATCGTGAAGGAGTACGGGAAATACGCCATGGGGGAGGAGAATGTGCGGCTGGTGAGCGCTATCGTACCGGGCGTCATGGCGCAGACCGGGATGGAGACGGTGGAGATCATTAAGGGCATCGTCCGTGAGACGAAGCCGGATATGATGATCGCAGTGGATGCTCTGGCGGCAAGAAGCTCTAAGAGGCTTAACCGGACCATCCAGATCTCGGATACAGGGATCAATCCGGGTTCCGGCGTGGGGAACCACCGCAATGCCATCACGAAGGATACGGTAGGTATTCCTGTTCTGGCGATCGGCGTGCCGACGGTGGTGGATGCGGCGACCATCGTCAACGATACCATGGAGAATCTGATCCTTGCGCTTGAGAGCTCGGAGACACTTCGGGGCGTGGGAGTTGTCATGCAGGGATATAATGCGGCGGAGAAGTATGAGCTGGTGAAGGAACTGATATCTCCGCATCTGAACGGACTATTTGTGACGCCTAAGGACATTGACGAGACGGTCAAACGGATCAGCTATACCATATCAGAGGCGTTAAACATGCTTTTTTCAAAGGGACATGCACATAATCAGGAAATGGGTGTCATATAGTGTTAAAAAGCGATGTGCATTGCGGGAATACACTGTGAAAATGGAGTGATGGTGTGGAACGGAAACCTTGGATCAGCCGGATCCTGATCGTGCTTATATCAGGAATCCTGATGGTATATGCCTGTATGAATATTTCCCTGCCGAAGGGGCCCAGGCCGAGGATGGTGACGAAGATAAACCGGATCCTTCTTACCAAGGGAGCGGAGACATTTCTGACAGGCTTCTCCTATGTGGAGAACGGAGGAGGAGAATCCCTTAAGGACTGGGTGGCGGCGACGGCTATGGAGCTGATACCACTGGGTACTTATATAGAAGGAAAGGCAGGCTCCCATACGGATGTGGAGGATCGGGAGACGTACCAGATGATCCTTGCCAGTCAGGCAAATGATGAGAATATGGTGGACGAGAACGGGAAGCTTGTGACGAAGGACGGGCAGGAGGAAGAGGTGGCGCAGACTATGGGGCCTCAGATCGATACGTCCATGGAAAAGCTGATGAATTATGAATATCTGCTGGGGAATTTCTATACCGTTGATTCTAATACGATGGCCGATCCGGAATTGCTGAATGCAGAGAAGCTTCTCGGCAAGAATATGAAGCTTGACGGGTCAAAGGGTCCCAAGGTGCTGATCTATCACACGCATTCCCAGGAAGGCTTTATCGACTCGGTGCCGGGAGATCCCGGCACGACGATCCTGGGGATGGGAACCTATCTTACAGAGCTTCTGAATGATACATACGGGATTGAGACGATTCACCATGAAGGAGTCTACGACCTGGTGGACGGCAAGCTTGACCGGAGTATGGCATATGAGCTGGCAGAGCCGCAGATACAGAAGATCCTTGCGGAGAACCCAAGCATCGAAGTGGTGATCGATCTTCACAGAGACGGAGTGGCGGAAGGAACCCATCTTGCGGCGGAGATCAAGGGGAAGCCTACGGCCCAGATCATGTTCTTCAACGGGCTTAGCAGGACGAAGGCGAACGGTAATATTGCCTATCTCCCCAATCCCTATATAGAAGACAATCTGGCGTTTTCCCTGCAGCTTCAGATTGCCGCTGCGAACAAATATCCGGGATTTACCAGGCACATTTACCTGAGAGGCTACCGATATAACATGCATTTCAAGCCAAAGACGCTGCTGATAGAAGCCGGAGCGCAGACGAACACGGTGGAAGAGATGCGGAATGCCATGGAAATACTGGCAGAAACACTAAATACGGTACTTGTCGAATAAAATGTGTTTGAACTGAGCCACATTTTGTGCTAAGATATGGTATGCTGCATGGCTTCGCCGGCAGAAATACAGAGAAAGGATCTATTTGGAATGGCGAACAAGAATACATATGATGCGGACAGCATTGCCATACTGGAAGGATTGGAAGCGGTACGCAAACGGCCGGGAATGTACATCGGGAGTGTATCAACGAAGGGATTGAACCATCTGATATATGAGATCGTGGACAATGCGGTGGATGAGCATCTGGCAGGATTTTGTTCAGAGATCCATGTTACACTTGAGGATGATGGGTCGGCTACGGTAACGGACAATGGAAGAGGTGTTCCGGTGGGCCTTCATGCGACAGGTGTTTCGGCGGCGAGAGTAGTCTATACGACGCTTCACGCCGGCGGCAAGTTTGACGATACTGCGTATAAGACAAGCGGAGGACTTCACGGAGTGGGTTCCTCTGTTGTGAATGCGCTTTCCGTTTATATGGATGTGGAGATTAGCAGGGAAGGATATGTCCATCATGACCGGTATGAGAGAGGGAAACCGGTGATCGAGCTTGAGGACGGGCTTCTCCCGAAGATCGGGAAGACGAGGAAGACCGGTACGAAGGTGAATTTTCTGCCGGATAATACGATATTTGAGAAGACGAGGTTCCGTGCAGAAGAGGTGAAGAGCCGGATGCATGAGACGGCTTACCTGAATCCGGATCTTACCATCATATTTGATGACAAGAGGGGCAGCGAGCCGGAGCATATCGTCTACCATGAACCGGACGGGATCTTAGGGTTTATCAAGGATCTGAATTCCAAGAAGGAAGCGGTCCATGAGCCGGTTTATTTCAAAGGAGAGGCAGAAGGGATCGAGGTGGAGGCGGCATTCCAGTATGTGAACGAGTTCCATGAGAATGTCCTTGGCTTCTGCAACAATATCTATAACGCAGAAGGGGGAACCCATCTGACCGGATTTAAGACAACTTTTACCACGGTGATCAACCAGTATGCCAGGGAGCTTGGGATATTGAAAGAGAAGGACACCAACTTTACCGGGGCAGATGTTAGGAACGGGATGACAGCCATCGTGTCCATCAAGCATCCGGACCCGAGATTCGAGGGGCAGACCAAGACCAAGCTTGACAATCCGGATGCATCCAAGGCTTGCAGTAAGGTGGCCAATGATGAGATCATCCGGTATTTTGACAGGAATCTTGAGAATCTTAAGAAGGTGATCGGGTGCGCGGAGAAGGCGGCGAAGATCCGCAAGACGGAGGAGCGGGCGAAGACGAATCTTCTGACGAAGCAGAAGTATTCTTTTGACAGCAATGGAAAGCTTGCCAACTGTGAGAGCCGGGATGCCAGTAAGTGTGAGATCTTCATCGTGGAGGGGGATTCTGCCGGCGGGTCCGCCAAGACGGCGAGGGATCGGATGTATCAGGCGATCCTTCCGATCCGCGGGAAGATCCTGAACGTGGAGAAGGCGAGTATTGATAAGGTTCTTGCCAATGCAGAGATCAAGACCATGATCAATGCTTTCGGATGCGGATTCTCGGAAGGCTACGGTAATGATTTTGATATCAGCAAGCTTCGGTATGACAAGATCATCATCATGGCGGATGCGGATGTGGACGGGGCGCACATTTCAACCCTTCTTTTGACGCTTTTTTACCGGTTTATGCCGGAGCTGATCTTCGAGGGGCATGTCTATATCGCCATGCCGCCGCTCTATAAGGCCATGCCTAAGAAGGGGGAGGAGGAATACCTCTACGACGATAAGGCGCTGGAGTGGTACCGCAGGATGCACGACGGCCCGTTTACTCTGCAGAGATATAAGGGGTTGGGTGAGATGGACGCGGACCAGCTATGGGAGACGACGCTGAACCCGGAGACCCGGATATTGAAGCTTGTGGAGATTGAGGATGCCAGGATGGCGTCCGGCGTGACGGAGATGTTGATGGGGACGGAGGTGCCGCCAAGACGGACATTCATCTATGAGAATGCGACGGAGGCGGAGTTGGATATATAAGGTGAGGAGAAAAGGATGCAGGATTCACAAATTATCAGAACAGAATATTCGGATGTCATGAAGAAATCATACATCGACTACGCCATGAGTGTTATCGTAGCGCGTGCGCTGCCGGACGTCCGGGACGGTCTTAAGCCGGTACAGAGGCGTACCTTGTACGACATGCATGAGCTGGGAATACGTTATGACAGGCCTTATCGTAAGTGCGCCCGTATCGTGGGCGATACCATGGGTAAGTATCACCCTCACGGGGACAGCTCGATCTATGAGTCATTGGTGGTCATGGCGCAGGAATTTAAGAAGGGGATGATCCTGGTTGACGGACACGGCAACTTCGGTTCTATTGAAGGGGACGGCGCGGCAGCCATGCGTTACACGGAGGCGCGCCTTGCGAAGGTGACTCAGGAGGCATATCTGGCGGATCTTGACAAGGATATCGTGGATTTCGTCCCGAACTTCGATGAGACAGAGAAGGAGCCGGAGGTTCTGCCGGTGCGTCTTCCCAATCTTCTGGTCAACGGCGCGGAAGGGATTGCCGTTGGTATGGCGACCAGTATCCCCACCCACAATCTGGGCGAAGTGATCGACGCGGTCAAGGCTTATATGAAGAATGACGAGATCAGCACCCGACAACTGATGCGCCATATCAAGGGACCGGATTTCCCGACGGGGGGGATCGTGGTCAATAAGGACGACCTTCTTGAAATCTATGAGACGGGGAACGGGAAGATCAAGCTTCGCGGGAAGGCAGAAGTCGAGGAGATGAAGGGGGGCAAGAGCCGTCTTGTCATCACCGAGATCCCCTATACCATGATCGGCGCAGGGATCGGGAAGTTCCTGAATGATGTCTGCGCACTGGTGGAATCCAAGAAGACCAACGATATCGTGGACATCTCCAACCAGTCGTCCAAGGAAGGGATACGGATCGTCATCGAACTTAAGAAGGGCGCCGATATCGAGAACCTGACGAACATGCTCTATAAGAAGACCCGGCTTGAGGATACCTTCGGGGTAAATATGCTGGCGGTTGCGAACGGCAGGCCGGAGACTATGGGGCTTAAGAAGATCATAGAGCATCATGTGGATTTCCAGTTCGAGATGGCGACCAGAAAGTACCAGAACCTTCTTAATAAAGAGAAGGACAAGAAGGAGATCCAGGAAGGCCTTATCAAGGCGTGCGACGTGATCGACCTGATCATTGAGATCCTCCGGGGAAGCCAGTCTGTGAAGGACGCCAAGGCATGTCTGGTAAACGGGGTGACGGAGAATATCAAGTTTAAGTCTAAGATATCCAAGAAGATGGCGTCTATGCTCCGGTTTACCGAGCGGCAGGCGACGGCGATCCTGGAGATGCGCCTCTATAAGCTCATCGGTCTGGAGATTGAGGCGCTGATGAAGGAGCATGATGAGACGATCCGTAAGATAGCAAGATACGAAGATATTTTGAACAACTATGATTCTATGGCGGATGTGATCATAGAAGATTTGGACAGGCTTAAGGCAGAATTTGCCCGGAAGCGCCGGACGGTGGTTGAGAATGCCGAGGAGGCAGTCTATGAGGAGAATAAGGTGGAGGAGCAGGAGGTCGTATTCCTGATGGATCGGTTTGGCTATGCCAAGACCGTGGACACCAATACCTATGGGAGGAATAAGGAGGCCGCGGATGCCGAGAACAAGTATATCCTCTCCTGTATGAATACCGGGAAACTGTGCATCTTCACCAATACGGGGAAGATGCATCAGATCAAGGTCTTAGACCTGCCGTACGGCAAATTCCGGGATAAGGGCCTGCCAGTGGATAATGTCAGTAATTTTGACAGCACCCAGGAGGAGATTGTCTATATCTGCGATGCGGAACAGATGCGGTATTCGAAGCTGTTCTTTGCCACGAAGCAGGGGATGGTCAAGCAGGTAGAGGGAAGCGAATTCCAGGTGGCAAAGCGGACGATCGCCGCCACGAAGCTGCAGCCGGACGATTCAGTGGTGAATGTGCAGGTGATCAGCGAGAATCAATGTGTGGTGTTACGGACGAAGGACGGATATTTCCTCAAATTCGCTGCGGAAGAGGTGTCTGAGAAGAAGAAGGGCGCCATCGGTGTACGCGGGATCAAGCTTCGCAAGAATGACGAGGTGGAGGAAGCTTATTTATTCGAAGAAGGAACTGAGATGAAGGCAGCCGTCGGAGAACGTGAGGTGTTGCTGAACCGGTTGAAGATGGCTAAGAGAGACGGAAACGGAACGAAAGTGAGAGGATGACAGGATGATACAGGATATAGCGCCGTACCAGTTTCAGAACGAATATAGACCAAAGCCTCCTGCCAAAGAGGATTACCTGCTCTGTTATAACGGGAACAGGGTGCTTGCCCGGCAGCAGGACGGTATGATCGCATTTCCCACATTCGGGGAGGCAGAGGCGGGCGTTGACGCGGACAGGCTCTATGGTGATTACACGTATCTGTTTGCCGTTGACGGCGTGAGGTATTATCTGGGAAGTGGTCTTGATATGGATTTCCTTGCGGGAGATGGAGAAGCTGCGGCAGACGGCAGCAGGTATGTATGGGAAGATCGGCAGATATTCCGCAATGCAGGACCGAAACACTTATGCTTTGCGGGGGTTACGGGCTGGCAGTTACATAGGTGGTATGAGAGCCGCCGTTACTGCGGATGCTGCGGTACGCCTCTTAAGAAGGATCAGAAAGAGCGGATGCTTTACTGCCCCAAGTGCCGCCAGATGGAATATCCTAAGATCTGTCCGGCGGTCATTATCGCCGTGACTCATGGGAATCGTCTTCTGATGTCCAAATATGCCGGGAGAGAATATAAGAAATATGCATTGCTTGCCGGCTTCACGGAGATCGGTGAGACGGTGGAGGAGACAGTAGCGCGGGAAGTGATGGAGGAAGTAGGGCTTAAGGTCAAGAATATCACGTACTATAAGAGCCAGCCCTGGTCATTTTCAGATACTCTGCTGATGGGATTCTTCTGTGAACTGGACGGAGAAGAGGATGTGACGCTGGATGAGGAAGAACTGGCTCTTGCCCAGTGGTTTGAGCGGGAAGATATACTGGCAGAGCCGGATGATGTGAGCCTTACGAATGAGATGATGATGGTATTTAAAGAAGGCAGGGATAGAGAGAGATAGACGTTTGGGTACAATACATTTTGCAATTGGGGACGTAGTAAAATGCAGCTTTACTACGTCCCCAATTGGGTTAAATGGCTCTGGTATATTCTTTCAGCCACTCTTGTTCTTCTTCATTGAGATGCGGAGCAATCAGCTCATACACCTTGGCGTGATATGCGTTGAGCTGTTCCTTATCTTCTGGTTTCATAAGTTCAGGCTTAACCGCATCCAGGTCGATCGGCACGTAGGTGATTGGCTCGAAGTAAAGGAACTGACCGTATTCGGTCTTCTGTCCTTCTCTTACCACCATCTCGTTCTCCGTACGGATCCCGTGGGAGCCTTCGATGTAGAGGCCGGGTTCGTTGGTGAGGACCATGCCCGGCTCTAACGGGCATTTCTCATGGCCGCGTACGGCACAGCGGAAACCGGAAGGACCTTCGTGGATGTTCATCAGGTAGCCTACGCCGTGGCCGGTGCCGTGGTTGAAGTCAAGTCCGCGCTCCCAGGCCGGGATCCTTGCCAGTACATCCAGGTTATAGCCCGCAGTACCTTTCAGGAACACGGCGCGGGCCAGATGCAGGTTGCATAGCAGGACGGTGGTAAAATCTTCCTTCATACGGTCGGTCAACTCCCCAAAGGCAAATGTCCTTGTGATGTCTGTGGAGCCTTCCATATAACCGCCGCCGGTGTCTGTCAGGAATAAGCCATTGGTGGTTACCGGGATATTGGTCTCAGGTGTTGCGGAATAATGTACGATTGCGCCGTGTTCTCCAGATCCGCAGATCGGGTCGAAGCTCTGCCACAGATAGCCTTCCTGTTCCTTGCGGAAGGAATCAAGCTTCTCGGCGGCGCTGATCTCTGTAATCTCGATCTTGCCTATATTCTTCTTGAGCCAGTACATGAATCTGGTCACAGCGACACCGTCTTTTATGTGCGCGTTGATGATATTCTTGATCTCCGTCTCATTCTTCATTGCTTTCATGAGAATTTCCGGATTCGGTTGCTCAATCACCTTGGCTTCAGAAGGAATATTGTTGTAAAGCGCGTAATTCAGCTTGTCCGGATCTACCAGTACGGCCTCATTTGCGCCGAGTTTCTTGATATCTTCGTAGATGTCATTGTACGGGCAGATCTTGATGTTATTCTCGGCGAGGTCTGATTTCATCTGGTCGGTCAGCTTCTGCCCATCCACATAGAACCGCATATCGTCCATGGAAATGATGGCGTAGGACAGAAGAAGCGGGAAGAATTCGATATCATTCCCGCGCAGGTTCGTGGTCCAACAGATGTCATCCAGCGAGGCGAGCACGTGCACGGTTGCCTTGGCTTCCTCCATAGCCTTGCGGATACGTGCAAGCTTGTCTTTGGTGCTCTCTCCGGTGTACTCGGTGCCAAGTGCAAATGCCGGATTCGTAGACAGCGGCGGCCGGTCTTTCCAGATCAGACCGATCAAATCCTCGGAGTAGTTGATCTGGGCATGTTTGTCTTCCAGAGCCTTCTCCAGAGCCTTCCCTCTGCCCATAGATACGACGCGTCCGTCGAATCCGAGAGTTCCGCCTTCCGGCATCACGCCGGCAATATAATCCTCCAGTGTCGGTACGTCCGGCTGTCCCATCTTGAAGAGCGTGATACAGCTTCCTTCCAACTGGCTGGCAGCCTGTATAAAGTATCTGCCGTCCGTGAACAGCCCGGCCTCTGTCTTCGTGATGACGGCCGTTCCGGCAGATCCGGTAAAGCCTGTGATGAATGCCCTCGCTTTAAAATGTTCCCCCACGTATTCGCTCTGATGGTTATCGTCGGTGGGGACCAGATATACGTCGTATCCCCGGTTCTCCATCAAAGCCCGGAGCGCGGAGAGTTTTTCAGGTATTGTCATGTCAATCCCTTCCTTTCTTACTATGTTTTCTAATAAATTATTCTAACATATCCATTTGCAAATTGATAGGAATAATTATATAATGATACAAGCGTCATAAGGTCATGCTTTTCATATTTACATGAAAAAGCGTGACTTTGGGACGCGCAAAATACCGAAAAGAAGCCATTTTTCGGGAGCGCCAGTTTATGAGCAAAACAGCCGCGAAGCGGCGGGAAAGCATCGAAGAGGAGAAAAAGATTGAAACCATTTATTATAACGGCCCTGCTCGGCCTGTTGGCAGCGGTCGGTGAGATCATCCGTGAACTGTGCCGTTTTCAGGTAACACATTACACGGCAGATTCGCCGAAGCTTGCCGGACTAGAACGGGGCAGAAAGCTTATATTCTTAAGCGACCTTCACAACTACCGGTATGGGAAGAAGAATGAGATATTGTATGAAGCGATTGCCGAAGAGAAGCCGGATCTGATCCTGATCGGCGGGGATATGCTGATTCGGACGGACGGATATTCTTACGGGCATACGGCCGAATTTTTGTCGGGTCTGCCCAAGATCTGCCCGGTATATTATGCTAACGGCAACCATGAGCAGAAGCTTAAGGAAAGGCCATGGAGATACAGGCAGTCGTACCGTGAGTATAAGGAACGGCTTCTTAGGGCCGGGATCCATTTCCTGGAAAATGATTCCGCGGTCTTTCGATGGGGTCGGGCACGGGTACGGATCACAGGGCTAGAGATCCCGATGCGCGGCTATGAGCGCGCTGCTAAGGGGAAGGTCCGGGTGAAGGATATCGAAGAGCGGGTCGGGAAGGCCGGGGAAGCTTATGAGATCTTGCTGGCACACCATCCCGGGCATGTGGAAGCTTATCAGGAGTGGGGGGCAGACCTTATCCTGTGCGGTCATTATCATGGAGGGGTGGTAGGCATACCGGGGATCGGAGGCGTGATCGCGCCGGATTTCACACCGTTTCCGAAGTTCTCAGGCGGCTGTTACCAGGCCAAAGAAGCATGCGTGGTAGTGAGCAGAGGGCTTGGAGTACACTCGGTGCCGATTCGGCTGTTTAATCCTGCTGAGGTAATTGCGGTGGAGCTAAGATAATATTTTCAAACTTCTGACTTGAGAAATAGAGGAAAATCCTGTATAATATTACAATTGTGTTATCGAAAGAAGGGTATGGGAGAGGTTTATGGGAATTCCGGTAAAGCTGCAGGTCTTCGAAGGACCGTTAGACCTGCTTTTACATTTGATAGATAAGAATAAGATTGATATCTACGATATTCCGATTGTCGAGATCACGAACCAGTATATGGAGTATATCCGGGAGATGGAGAAAGAAGATCTGAATATCATGAGCGAATTCCTGGTAATGGCGGCGACGCTTCTGGATATCAAGTGCAGGATGCTTCTCCCCAAGGAAGTCAATGAAGAAGGCGAAGAAGAAGACCCGCGCCAGGAACTGGTAGCGCAATTGCTGGAATATAAGATGTACAAGTATATGTCTTATGAGCTTAAGGACAGGCAGGTGGAGGGAGAACAGGTGATGTACAAGAAGCCCACGATCCCGGAGGAGGTTCTGGGATATGTGGAGCCTGTGAATCTGGACGAGCTGCTGGCCAATGTCACCCTTGTGAAGCTTAACAAGGTGTTTCGGGAGGTTATGAGAAGGCAGGTGGATAAGATCGATCCTGTCCGCAGTAAGTTTGGGAAGATAGAGAAGGAGGAGATCACTCTTCCGGATAAGCTGCTCTATGTCACGGAATACGCGAAGAATCATCGAAAGTTCGGCTTTCGGATGCTTCTGGAGAAGCAGAGATCGAAGACGCAGATCGTGGTGACCTTCCTGGCGGTTCTGCAGCTTATGAAAGAGGGGACGATCATGATAGAACAGGAACAGCCCTTTGACGAGATCATGATCCTGTCGAAGGTCTTCGTCTGATATTTTTGCAGTGCATTAGACGCGGCGCGGGAAGCCGCATGCAGATAACAGCTATGGTGGAGAAGGGAATCATGGAAGAAGTGGAAATCAAGAGATTAGAGGGAGTTATAGAGGCGGTATTATTTACCATGGGAGAGTCCGTGGACCTTACGAAGATCGCGGCGGCGATCGGGCATGACACGGATACGACCAGGAAGCTGATACACCGGATGATGGATAAGTACGAGGCGGAAGACCGTGGAGTGCGTATCATAGAGCTGGAGGATGCATTTCAGATGTGTACCAAGAAGGAGATGTATGAATATCTGATCCGCGTGGCGAAGCAGCCGAAGAAGTACGTGCTGACGGATGTATTGCTTGAGACGTTATCGATCATTGCCTATAAGCAGCCGGTGACGAAGCTGGAGGTAGAGAAGATCCGAGGGGTGAAGTCTGACCATGCGGTGAACAAATTAGTAGAGTACAATCTGGTCTGTGAGAGAGGGAGGCTTGATGCGCCTGGCAAGCCGATTCTTTTTGGGACTACAGAGGAATTCTTAAGAAGATTCAGCGTTCAGTCGGTGGATGATCTGCCAAGCCTGAATCCGGAACAGGTGGAGAGCTTCAAGGAGGAAGCGGAAGAAGAGGTTCAGCTGAAGCTGGATATCTGATTATCCTTTTGCTATAATGAGAATAGAGGTGGTGAGAACGTGGCAAAGAGAATTGCACAGTTTCATAAAGTAAGTTTTGAGCAGTTTAAGGAAGGATACCAGAGTGTCTTTGGTTCCGAAACCAGAGATGACGAGATTCAGATGGTCTATGAAGGGATTCGTCTGCCATGCAGGGCAACGTCGGGATCTGCCGGGTATGATTTCTACGCGCCGGTGGTGATTACGATGGAGCCCGGAGAGACGGTGAAGATCCCCACAGGGATCCGCGTGGAGATGGAGGAAGACTGGGTGCTTAAGTGTTACCCAAGAAGCGGGCTTGGTTTCAAATACCGTCTGCAGCTTAACAATACGGTAGGGATCATCGACAGCGACTATTTCTATTCGGATAACGAGGGTCACATATTTGTCAAGTTAACTAATGACAGCAGGGAAGGAAAGACGGTCAAGATAGAAGCAGGTACAGGGTTCATGCAGGGGATATTCGTGGAGTACGGGATTACGGTGGATGATGACGTGACTGCGGTACGCAACGGCGGATTGGGAAGCACGACTGGCTATTCGGTGTAATAGATGAAAAGTATGATACAGAAGAGGGCAGCAAAGATTACGCTGTCCTTTTTGTATTCTTTTTGGGTATATTTTCTGAGAATGCGGGGGATGCTAACGCTTATAGATTCAGTAATTAAGCGGAGGAATGAATATGTCAGACGTAAAAAAGATAACAGCCTCGCGGGAAGAGAATACTGCATATATGAATCAGGTACTTCCGATAAAAGAAAGCTTTGATATCATCCGGCGGGATATCATGATCGGCGGACGTTGTGCTACGTTCTATTTTATAGACGGGTTCACGAAGGATGAATCTATGCTTAAGATCTTGGATTCATTCTTGGGAATCACAGAAGAAGATATGCCGGGTGATGCGACCAGCTTCTCGAGAGAGTGCGTCCCTTATGTGGAGGTGGATGTCTTGGGCGATTTTGACCAGGTTATGAAGAATCTGCTGTCCGGCGTCACCTGCCTTTTTATCGAGGGTTATGAGGCTTGTATTGCTATAGACTGCAGAACCTATCCGGCAAGAAGTGTGGAGGAACCGGACAAGGACAAATCGCTTCGGGGTTCCCGGGACGGATTCGTGGAGACGATCGTATTTAACACGGCGCTTATGAGAAGAAGAATCAGGGATCCCCATCTGATCATGGAGATGGTGGAGATCGGAGACAGTTCCAGGACGGATGTTGCGATCTGCTATATGAGCGGCCGGGTGGATCAGGAGCTTCTGAAGAATGTGTCCGACCGGATCAAGAGTATCAAAACAGATGCGCTGCGGATGAATCAACAGAGTTTGGCGGAAGAATTATATAAGCGCAAATGGTACAATCCATTCCCAAAATTCAAGTTTACCGAGCGCCCGGATACGGCGACCGCATGTCTGCTTGAAGGGAAGATCGTTCTGCTGGTAGATAATTCGCCGTCGGCAATGATACTCCCTACGTCGATCTTCGATATGATCGAAGAAGCCAATGATTATTATTTTCCGACCCTGACCAATGTATATCTGAAGATCGCCAGAGGGCTGATCACATTTATGACGGTATTTTTAACTCCGGTGTTTCTGTTATTTATGCAGAATCTGAACTGGCTTCCGGAAGTATTTGCCTTCGTATCGGTAAAGGATACGGTCAATATCCCGCTGATCTTCCAGCTGCTGATCCTGGAAATCGCCATTGACGGCCTGCGTCTGGCGGCGCTTAATACGCCGAGTATGCTGAGCACCCCCTTAAGCGTGATCGCCGGTCTGGTGATGGGAGAATTCTCGGTGCAGTCTGGGTGGTTTAATGCGGAGGTCATGTTATATATGGCATTCGTGTCTGTTGCGAATTACACCCAGCCGAACTTCGAACTTGGCTATGCGCTGAAATTCATGCGTCTGGAGCTGCTGATTCTGACAGCGCTGTTCAACTGGTGGGGCTTCCTGATCGGAACATTGATCATTGTGTGCAGCATTTGCTTTAATAAGACGCTGTCGGGGAGAAATTATCTGAATGTGAAATTAAATTAATTAGTGAAACAGCATCCGGATGCCGATATGTCTTTACAGTATTTGCCGTACATGTTATACTGAGCGTCAGATGTGCACAGACGCATATTGTAAACGCACATCTGACGTATATATCAAGCACATTATTCACCGCTATTTATGAAATACTGTGCTGGGACGTTGAATCTGAAGGTGGGATTTACATATGGAGAAAGAGATGAATAAGGAAAGGCTCGGCACGGAGCCTCTGGGGAGGCTTATGGTCTCTCTGGCCGTGCCGGCCGTGGCAGCGCAGCTTATCAACGTGCTGTACAACATTGTGGACAGGATCTATATCGGGCATATCCGCGGCTATGGGGACATCGCCCTGACGGGGGTGGGAGTTACATTTCCCATCATCATGCTTATCTCCGCATTCAGTGCATTTGCGGGGATGGGAGGAGCGCCCTTAGCGTCCATTGAGCTTGGGAAGAAGGATATCCGCAAGGCAGAGCAGATACTTGGCAATTCGGCGGGTATGATCGTGTTGTTCTCGATCGTGCTTACCATAGGATTCTCGATATTCAAGACACCGGTGCTATACGCGTTTGGCGCCAGTGAAGTGACGATCGGGTATGCGGAGAGTTATATCGGTATCTATCTGGTCGGTACAATCTTCGTTCAGATCGCAGTGGGGTTGAATACATTCATCAGCGGTCAGGGAGAGTCGAAGGTTGCCATGCTGTCGGTGGTGATTGGGGCGCTGCTCAATATTTGCCTGGATCCGGTCTTGATCTTCGTGCTAGATATGGGGGTGAAGGGCGCGGCGCTGGCAACCGTCGTCTCCCAGGCAGTCAGCGCGGCATGGGTAATCCGTTTCCTGACGTCTAAGAGAAGCTCGATGAAGCTTAAGACGGAGCATATGCGGCTTAAGAAGGAGATTGTGGTCCGCATCGCAGGTCTTGGGGTATCTCCCTTCATCATGCAGAGCACGGAGAGTATGGTGGGAATCACGCTGAATTCCGGGCTGCAGAATTATGGAGGAGACTTGTATGTGGGAACTATGTCCATCATGACCAGTATCATGCAGTTGATCTTGATTCCGGTTCAGGGGATCTCTCAGGGAGTCCAGCCGATCATCAGTTATTGCTATGGAGCAGGAGATAAGGATCGGGTGAAAGGGACATTTACAAGGCTTTTGATCTCCGGGCTTCTGGGAACGCTGATCCTTGGCGGGGTGGCAGTGCTTGCCCCAGGCGTCTATGCGGGGATCTTTACAAGCAATGAGGATCTGATCCGGCTCACTTGCCAGGTGATGCCGGTATATTTCTTTGGTATTACGATCTTCGGGCTGCAGTCTGCGTGCCAGTCTACCTTCCTTGCTCTTGGACAGGCGAAGGTATCTCTGTTTATCGCGCTTCTTCGGAAGGTGATTCTGCTGATTCCGCTGGCAGTGATCTTCCCCAAATTTATGGGGGTCATGGGGGTCTACAGGGCAGAGCCGGTGGCGGACATCATCTCAGTGGTGACGACTTGCGTGTTATTTGTACTTACGATGCGAAAAGTTTTAAGGAATATGGATAATGATCAAAAGGAGGCTGTAAATTGAGTGATTATGTGATAACAGTGAATAGTACGGTAGATCTTCCTAAGGAATGGCTGAGCGAGAGAGGGGTGCCGGTGATTCCGTTAAAATATACGATAGACGGAAAGACTTATGATGATATGAGCGGGCTGTCCCCCAGGGAGTTCTTCGGCAAGCTGAGGGAAGGAAAGATGGCGGTAACTTCTCAGGTGAATCCGGATGAAGCGAAGACCGCATTTGAGCCGATCTTGAAGGAAGGGAAAGATATTCTGCATCTTGGCTTCTCGTCTGCGTTAAGCGGGACTTGCAACAGCATTAAGATAGCGGCGGAGGAGCTTCGTGAAGAGTACCCGAACCGGAAGATCATGGTGGTCGATACGTTGTGTGCCTGTATGGGCGAGGGATTGCTTCTGTATTATGCATTGAAGCGTAAGAGCGAGGGTTATTCGATGGAAGAGACTGCCGAATGGGTGGAGGCAAATAAGCTTCATGTCTGCCATAATGTAACGATTGACGATCTGGAACACCTTCACAGAGGGGGGCGTATCTCCAAGACGGTTGCTGTCCTTGGCGGCATGGTGAAGATTAAGCCGATGATCCATATGGATGACAGGGGCGCTCTCCAGGTGATCGGCAAGGAGCGGGGGCGCAGGAAAGCGCTTGGAAAGATCGTGGAGACTGCCGCGAAACAGGCGAAGGGCTGGGAGAATGATATCATCATGATCACCCACGGGGACTGCCGGGAGGACGCCGATTATGTGGCGGGACAGGTAAGAGGGAAGATGGGGATCGATAATATCCTGATCAATAATATAGGAACTGTGATCGGAAGCCATACCGGACCGGGAGTGGTTGCGGTATTCTGCATGGGGGATCAGAGATGATAAGAGAGATCTGAATAGCAAAAAACTATCTTCAGGAGAGAAGATAGTTTTTTGCATATTGGATAAATATTTTCATTACAGGCGACATATTGGCGGAAGACGCCACTGCCATCCCAAGTCTGCGGTAAGCGTTCGGTTTCAGAGGACGCGCTTCGAAATTCCCGGATTTGTTGCGCAGAACAAGGGAGGGAAGGATGCTGATTCCAAGGTTATGTTCCACCATAGATAAGATTGAGTAGTCGCTGTGAGTCGTGTATCGGATATCGGGTGTCACGCCTGCTGCCTTAAGAATCCGGTGGACGTCATTCAAATAGCTATAATCGGACACAACGAAAGCGGCATCCGCATATAATTCGATCGGAACCTCGTCGTATGCGGCGAGGGGATGGCCTTTCGGCATGACTGCCAGCATGGGATCATCATATACGGGGATGAAATGATAAGAAGAATCGTCCTGATAGCTGGTAAATGCGATATCAACCTTGTGATCGCGGATCCAGCAGGACAGCTCGTATTCATTCCCCTCTGCGATATCAAAAAGAATACCTGGGTATTCTTTTTTAAACGCTTGGATGATTTCAGGGATCCAGTGGATAGAGCAGCTTGTGTAGGCGCCGATCTTGAGGGTTCCCTTCTTGGCTCCTTTAAGAAAGGAGATCTCCTGGTTCAGAGTCTCGTTGGCGGAAAAAAGATTGCGGATGGAGGGGAGGAGTGCTTCGCCTTCTTTTGTAAGGGACACCCCGTGGTGTCCCTTGTGGAAGAGAGGAAAGCCAACCTCCTGCTCAAGTGATTTCATCATCTGAGTGATCCCGGACTGGGTATATCCCAGTCCTTCACCGGCCTTGGTAAAGCTGCCGGAATCAACAACCGCAAGAAATACATTCCATTTTCTAAGTTCCATAGTGACCGCCGCTTTCAAAGGTTAGATCTTGAACCAGCCAAGTCCGCTTGCGATAGAGCTTGCAAGGATGATAACCAGGAAGATCGGAGCCACCCATTTGATCATAATGTTGAACATACCCTCTGCCTTGAAGGGTTCGTCAGTTTCTTTCACTTCGTCGGCGATCGCCTTAGGCTTGATAATGAATCCGACGAAGATACATGTGAAGAATGCGACGATCGGCATCAATACGCTGTTGCTTAAGAAGTCCATGATATCCAGGATGGACAGGTTATTCCAGGTAATGAAGCCAAGAGGTCCGAATCCAAGCGAGGAAGGGATCCCCATGAGTGCGGCAAGTGCAGCTACAAAGATACCTGTAAACCGGCGTTTCCACCCGAATCTGTCCATGAACACGGATACGATGGTCTCCATCAGGGAGATCGCTGATGTCAGCGCCGCGAAGAGTACCAGCAGGAAGAAAATCGTACCGATCGCTCCGCCGAATTTCATGCTCGCGAATACCTTAGGAAGGGTCATGAACATCAGGCCCGGGCCTGCGCTCAAGGCAGAACGGTCGCCGCCGGAGAACGCGAATACTGCCGGAATGATCATAAGTCCGGCCAGGAATGCGATCCCTGTATCGAACAATTCAATCTGACGGACGGAGCTTTCCAGGCTGTCAGTCTTCTTCATATAAGAACCATAGGTGATCATGATACCCATTGCCAGGGACATAGAATAGAAGAGCTGTCCCATAGCCGCAAGGATCGTCTTGGCAGATACGTCTGCCATATGTGGTTTGATATAGTAGACCAGGCCTTCCATAGCGCCGTCAAGAGTCAGTCCGTATACTGAAATGATGATGGTGAGCACGACAAGGATCGGCATCATGATCTTGCTTACCTTTTCAATCCCCTTCTCAACACCGCACAGTACAACGACAGCGGTGAGTGCAAGGAACAGCAGGAACCATCCGATAGGCTGGAAAGTGCCGCCGATAAAGTCGGTAAAATAAGTATCTCCGGCAGAAGCCTTAACGTCTCCGCTTATGAATACGGCGAAATACTTTACCACCCATCCGCCGATGACGGAATAGTATGGAAAGATGATGACCGGAACGACGACGGCAAGTATCCCCAGGAAATTAAACCGCTTATCCAGCACCTTGAAGGCGCCGATAGCGCTTAAACCGGTCTTGCGGCCAATGGCAATCTCTGCGGTCATCAGCGTGAATCCGAAAGTGACTGCCAGGATCAGGTAGATCAGCAGGAACGTACCGCCGCCGTACTGCGCGGCAAGATAGGGAAACCTCCAGATGTTCCCAAGCCCTACGGCCGATCCCGAAGCTGCAAGGACAAAGCCGAGCTTGCTAGTAAAATTACTTCTGTCTTTCATTTAAAATCCTCCTCAATTAATAAATAATCATTCCCAAGAAAACAGATCTTGCTCTATTATTACATGAAAGGACAAGTTTTTCAAGGATTTTTAATGAAAATAGACTCTTGACATTCCTGGATAGTTGTGGTAGATTAATATCTGCGTGAAGCAGAAAACAAAGTAGAGTATCCACTCTCACCATAGCACGATCGGGTGACTATCGGTTTGATATTGAGTATTAAGGTTTGCGTTGTGATATTGTCGGGTATGATAACATGATAAGCCTGTTGTACAGATATGTAAAGTGGATAGTCTGAGTGCTGTTCACTTATTTTTATATTTTATGATGGGGGTGCAAGACAATTAGCGATTTAATGATTAACGGGCAGATCAGAGACAAGGAAGTAAGATTAATTGGAGAAGATGGAGAGCAGAAGGGAATCATGCCGATCAAAGAGGCAATGAGACTGGCTCAGGAAGCAGAACTGGATCTTGTGAAGATCGCTCCAAAGGCTCAGCCGCCGGTATGCAAGATTATCGATTACGGTAAGTACAGATATGAGCTTGCAAGAAAAGAAAAAGAGGCTAAGAAGAAGCAGAAGACCGTTGAAGTGAAGGAAGTGCGTCTTTCACCCAATATTGACACGAATGACCTGAATACGAAGGTCAATAATGCCAAGAAGTTTATCGGTAAGGGCAACAAAGTAAAGATTACCCTTCGTTTCAGAGGCCGTGAGATGGCGCATGTACAGCAGAGCAAGCACATTCTGGACGATTTTGCAGAACTGCTCAAGGATATCGCTGTTGTGGAGAAACAGCCGAAACTGGAAGGCCGAAGCATGAGTATGGTTTTAACTGAAAAACGTTAAAAATATATTTACTAATTTTAAGGAGGAAATCATTATGCCAAAGATCAAGACAAATAGAGCAGCTGCAAAGCGCTTCAAAAAGACAGGTACAGGAAAGTTAAAAAGAAATAAAGCGTATAAGAGCCATATCTTAACTAAGAAGTCTCCGAAGAGGAAGAGGAATCTTAGAAAATCAATCATTACTGACGAGACAAATGTAAAGAACATGAAGAAGGTATTACCATATCTGTAAGATATTGGATCAAAGTATTGAAGGAGGAAACGAGACATGGCAAGAATTAAAGGCGGAATGAACGCTAAAAAGAAGCATAACAGAGTTTTAAAATTAGCAAAGGGATACAGAGGAGCACGCTCCAAACAGTACAGAGTGGCTAAGCAGTCTGTCATGAGAGCTCTCACATCTTCCTATGCAGGAAGAAAGCAGCGCAAGCGCCAGATGCGTCAGCTCTGGATCGCACGTATCAACGCAGCTGCAAGGATGAACGGTTTGTCATACAGTAAGTTCATGCATGGTTTAAAGCTTGCGGATGTTGATATGAACAGGAAGATGTTAGCTGAGATGGCAGTGAACGACGCAGCCGGATTTGCTACTCTTGCAGAGACAGCGAAGTCAAAATTAGCATAATGTAAAATATATCCCGGCTGATTCCAGCCGGGATATATTTTACAGAATATGATTCTTATCTGGCTAACTGTCCGCGGAATAAAGCTTCCAGGAATCTTGTATTGTCAGCGTGAAGATCATGCGCCGGAATACGGAACTTCCTGCCGTTCTCTGCATGAACGGTATAGCTCTTGACCGCCTTATAGGTTCCAAGTACCTCTGACAAGTATTCCGGGTTGAGCTGTTCGATCTCGGAATGAGCGATCTCCTTCTCCGGAAGTATAAGCCACTTGCGGGTGATGGAGGTATCTGTGATCTGGAAGCGGATACAGGAGCGGAGCAGTCCGTACAGTAATACCAACAGCATACCTCCTGTGAAGCAGCGCCCTGTCCAGGTCATCTCGCCGGAAATCTCGCATCCGATACACGGAATCAGAAACAAAACGAAGCACACTGCAAAAAACATCGTATTCCATCTTCTATAACCAATCGTAAACTTCATAATAACACCTCTTTCTCTATGACATCCTCTCTATGACATCTCTTTTTTGTTGGTTTTATTATATACAAAAATGTCCAAAAATGGAAATATTGCTTTGGAATCGAAAACCATAACTTTTTGGAATGGATATGTGGTATGATAGAAAGAGAAAAGTATCAGGGAGGAGATATGGATACAAAGGATTTTACAATTTTAAAAGTATTGGGGGAGACGGGAAGTATCACCCGCGCGGCGGAACTTCTATTCATGACACAGCCTGCGCTCTCGAAGAGGATCAAGCTTATGGAGGCAGAGTTTGGCAGAGAACTGCTGATCCGTTCCCACCAGGGGATCCATTTCACACCGGCGGGGGAGAAGGTACTGCAATTCAGTAAAGGGGCGGCGCTTGCGATGGACAAGCTTAAGCAGGAGCTGGATCTGTCCAAGGGGGAGATTTGCGGGACTTTGCGGGCAGGGTATTCGCTCAGTTACGGGACGTACCGCCTTGCCGGGCAGTTGGCGGAATATTATAGAAGCTATCCCAAGGTAAACCTTCAGATCATCATGGATCAGAGCGGACAGCTATACCAGCAGATGCTTGACGGTGCGCTTGATATTGCGATCATCCGCGGCGAGTATACATGGGAAGGAGGCCGGTATCTGCTGGCAGAGGAGAAGGTCTATATGGTGTGCAGCAGGGAGAATCAGGACAGAAAGCTGGAGGAATATCCATATATCAGCCGTGAGACGGATCCGTATCTGTCCGGGCAGCTCCTCAGATGGCTCCGTGAGAAAGAGATCTCTACAGAGTCTTCCAGAATCTGCGTGGATAATATCACGACCTGTGAAGAATTGGTAGAATCAGGAGTCGGGTGGGCGATTCTTCCTGAGATCGCGCTGGAGAATTTCTCGGGGGTCAAGAAGCCGCTTGCCTTCAAGAACGGGGAGCCGTTCATCAGACGGACCTATGTGTTCTGCCAGAGGGAAGCGCTTAAGCTTCCGCAGGTGGATGCATTTATCAAGGTGATCCGCAAGATGCACACATAGACGCACAAACAGCCAGAGAGACCGGGGGTATGGTCATTCTGGCTGTTTGCTGTCAATATTCTAATCTATTACCGCAGCAGTTCCGGCATCGGATTGATACCGGCTGCGAGGAAGATACCGACTACAGCGGCAACGACCGCACAGTAGATCATACACGGAACGATATTCGTACGGATCAGCTTTCCTTCATTGCCGTTGGTTCCCGTGGTCGCACATACAGACACGATATTGTTGACGCAGACCATATTGCCGATGGCGCCGCCGCAGTTCTGCAGAGCCACGATCAATACCTGTGATAAGCCGACCATCGTTGCCGTCTCAAATTGAAGAGGCGAGAACAGAGTGTTGGATACGGTACAGGAACCGGACATGAACGCTCCAAGCACACCGATCAGCGGGGCTACGATGAAATACGCGCTCTTGAAGATATTTGCAAGCGCGCTCGCCATTACATAGAGCATACTGCTGTTGGCGAAGGTAAATTCTCCGGAGAAATCAGCGGACGCGACTGCCGCGCCGATATCTGCGCTGCTTGTATACCGATAGAGCTGTACCATGGCGACGCCGAACAGCAGGGCGACTGCCGCACCGGAGATCTGCTTGAAGGAATCCTTCACGGCTGTTACGGCTTCTTCCTTTGTCATCTTATGGATGAAAATGGTGATCAGCGCAATTACAATAAACGGCATGATACCCGCGTTCCAGAGGAATTTGAAATCCCAGTTGATGTCTTCAAATCCCAGGATATTCCTGATATGTATGATGAACGGTTCATCGTTTAAGATTGGTTTGATCTTGAAGACGGCAACACGTGACAACACCAGGAATATGCCAATGACTACATAAGGAAGCCATGCCATAACAGCAGACATCCCTTTGCTTTTTACGGATGCAACTTCCTGAGTCGACATCCAGGACTTGTCGCCCCATTCTTCCATGCCGTCGAAGGTCCATACATCCTTGGGAACCAGGAAACCCTTCTTCACAGCGAAGATCAGAATCGGCAGGGAGCCAAGGAAAGCGACCATGGAGGTAAGCTCTGCGCCTGCGAAGAATGCCATGGTAAGATAGATGACGCCAAGCACACATCCGGTAAACAGACAGAACGGAATCACCGGAAGTACATCCTTGAAGGATTTTTTCTTGCCGAATACCTTCACCAGCACAGCGACGCCGAGGATGATGATGAAGAAGCCCCCGATCAGATGAGGGATACAGCTCCATCTTGTCAGCATCGTCAAGAATTTGTCCGGGTCACCGCCAAGGTGTGTCACGGAACTCTCTATGGTCTGTGCGGCGGTCAGTGTGGGAACACCGACAGGTCCCGGCACAACCGGAGTGGAGTTGTAGATCAGACACACGGCTGCGGCGGCAAGCGGCGGGAAACCAAGGCTTATAAGGATTGGGGCAGCAAGCGCCGCGGGAGTTCCGAATCCGGCGGTGCCTTCGATGAATCCGGCGAAGATATAGCCGACCAGAATAGCTTGGATACGCGCGTCTCTGGTAATGTTGGAAAAAATACTATTAATAGAAGCCATAGCTCCGGATTGCTTCAATACGTTCATGAGAAGTATTGCGCCAAAGATGATACACAGGGTTTCGAATGCACTTAAGAATCCGGCGATCGTCCTTGCACCTATCTCCAGGATACCCATTTTCCAGAGAGTTCCGGATACCAGGCAGGCAATCAGCCAGGCTGCCGGCAGTGCACGTTTTGCCGGCCAATTAAAACCGACCATTGTGACAACAGTAAAAAGAATTGGTACGGCTGCAATTAAAGCATACATAACAGTTCCTCCTAAAATTTGAATTTTATAAAACAGTGATTCTGACTTGTTGATAAAAGTCTAACAAGATTTTAGTTGTTTTTCATTTGACAGAAAAATAGGTTGTTGCAAAATATGGACAGAGATCTGATTGTGTATAAAAATACCGTATGGAATGAGGAAAAAGAGGTGGGAAAAGTGTTCAATTTTATTACAAATTTAATAAGTGCACAACATCATGATTTTTTATATTGAATATAGAAAAATCCTATAATATAATGAATTATATACAAAGCAATACAATCAAATAAGAAAGTTTTCGTAAATATGACGGAAACTGCGGAGGGTAAGAGAAGCGCGTATGTCAAATAACCGAATTACAAAAGAGGCGCTTGCGAGTGCTTTGAAAAAGCTTTTAGAGCAGCAGCCATTATCCAAGATTTCTGTGAAATATATCACAGATTACTGTGATATCAGCAGGAATACGTTCTATTATCATTTCAAAGACAAGTATGAGCTGATCAACTGGATTTTTTATACAGATATGCTGGAGAATGTCAACACGTTTAACGATCCGTCGAAGCTTACAGAGAGTTTTGTGAAGGTATGCAAATGCCTGTATGCGAATCGGAAGTTTTATCTGGCGTGTTTCCAGTATATGGGGCAGAATTCATTGTTTGAATATCTGTATGAGATCTACTATGAATTATGGAAGATCAATATCGATATGGGATATTCTGAATGCGGATTCAAGCTGTCGGAGAATGAATTAAGCCTTATGGCGAAACTGAAGGCTCATGCGTTGGTCGGGATCATCAGAGATTGGGTGAATGAAGGAATGAGAGACAATTATATGAAATATTTTGAACAGATCCGTGAGATCCTGGATTCTGAGGCGTCGGGGTATTCAATATTGTCGAATCAGCGGATGATGGAGCAGAGAACCAAAAATTTTGATAAAAATCCAGTTAGAAAGAAGAATTTAAAAGTATGTTAAATCAGACGGATTACATATATTCCAATCCGGAGAGCAGAAGGAAGGGCAGCGGGAATCTGATTCCGTTCATCAACTATCAGAAACCGGCTCCCGCCAGATGTCTGGATATGCTTCTTGCGAAATACAACGGGGAGCCGTTCCAGAGCGAGGTCCTCATGGAAGCTATGGATACTGTCCGTATTCCGAATCTGAAGTGTCCGTTGAAGGATGCGGTGATATTAGTGATCACGGACGGCGGGCTGGTTCCCAAGGGGAATCCGGACCGAATACCATCGACGAATGCCGGCTGCTATGGAGTATATGATATAAGAGGAAAGCTAAGATTAGAAAAAGAAGAATATGAGGTCTGTCATCAGGGTTATGATAATCGCTATGTTGAGGAAGATCCCAACCGCTTGGTTCCGGTAGATGCTTTGCGGGAACTAGAGAGATGCGGGAAGATCGGCAAGCTATATGATAGTTTCATTACGACAACGGGCGTGATGACATCGGCAGAAAAGAGTATCCGGCTGGGAAGGCGGATTGCTTCTTATGTTACGGAGAAACAGGTGGATGCCGTGATCATTACCTCGGCATGCGGAACCAGTACCAGATGCGGGGCCTATATTGGGAAGGAACTGGAGTTAAAGGGGATCCCGGTGGTGCAGGTGACGAACCTGACGCAGATTGCAGTCGATACGGGTATCAGCCGTGTGATAAAGGGAGATAATGTCTGCTATCCTTTTGGGAAGCCTTCTCTGGCAGGACGGAGAGAATATCTGTACCGCGTGCAGATGGCAGAGGACGCGGTACAGCGCCTACAGGAATATCGGAAGAAATAAAATCGAGGTTGTTGTTCAAACAGCCTCTTTCTATTTTAGCATTTTTCGACAATATCTATAAGTTTTGTATGATTATTGGAAATATTTTGTGCATATTACGCATGTGTAATAGAATTAAACAAACAGTTTATTTGTGTGTTGTAACGGATGATGAAGCAAAAGTAAAATAGAATTACAGTAGATTTCTGACAAAATTATAAGTAATACAGAGTATATCCAACTATTATATACTCATGGCTGATGGAATCTGCCGTGGGTATCGCGCCGAACGCAGCGGAAAAATTCTTAGTGCGGCTGTGTGCAGCGCATTATACGGAACGGCAGATTGATCTGGCGCTCAGTATGACATCTCAGGGAGAAAGGAGAAAGAGGATATGAGTAAGAGGTTACAAATTGATTATGTCCGCGTGAATAAAGTACAATTTGGCGAGACTACCAATTTGACAGACGGAGTGCTGACGGTGAATAAGGAGGAATTGACAGATATGGCCAAGAGCGAGATGTTCGGAAGTCTCGACATTAAGCTTGCCGTTCCGGGTGAGAGCTGCCGTATCTTAGGGATTCATGACATTATGCAGCCGCGTTGTAAGGCAGATTCGCCGGAGACATCCTATCCGGGAATCTGGGGAAAGCTTGCTCCGATGGGGGAGGGGCGCACGGTTGCCCTTAAGGGAGTCGTTGTCTCTGACATTTATTATGCAAAATGCAATATCAAATATTATATGGACATGGGAGGTCCATGTGCGAAATATACACATTTCTCCAAACATTATCACATTATTCTTGATGCGGCACCGGCGGAAGGCGTCAGTGATGCAAGCTATGCGGAGGCTTTAAAGCATGCGTCCCTGACCATCAACGTATTTCTGGCGAAGCTTGCGATCGAGATGACGCCGGATGAGACGGAAGAGTTCGAGATGGGTCCGGTAGGTCCGGGACCGGACGGCAAACCGCTTCCGAAGGTGGGATATCTGGTTGTACATATGGCATCCCATGATACCTGGAACTTCCATTTCTATGGGCAGAGCGCACTGAATTTCCTGCCGATGGTAGTGCAGCCTACAGAGATCCTGGACGGCGCTATGGTATGGCGTTACTGGGAGCCGAATTATTATCTGCAGAATGAAGTGTATCTGAAAGAGCTGCTGAAACGCCACGGTAAGGATATTGAGTTCGTGGGTATGGTGATAACGAATAATGTAATGAAGATTGACGGTAAGGATACAATGGGTATGATCGCGGCTACACTTCTTAAAGAGACCTTGAAGGCAGACTGTGTCATCGTTAACAAATCCGGTATGGGCCACTGTCAGCTTGACCAGGCATTGGCATTTAACTGGGCGGAGAAGATGGGCATGCCTTGTGTGATGAATCTGTCAGCGGTATCGAATGATAAGCCGGGTGACATGCTGGTAATCTCTGACCCGAAGATTGATGCGGTTATCAACAGCGGAAGAAACTATGACTTAGAGCACCCGAAGGTAGACCGTGTGATCGGAGAAGGGACCAATGTACCAAGCCTTATGGGATATGATGTACAGGGTCCTTTCACCCACACGACGAACTTCGCTTATCAGGGAATCTGGTCACAGCTTGGTGACTGTTATGTGACAACAGACGGTGATCTGCCGAATGCTGTGGAGAATACAGGCGAATAAGGAGGAAGAGACATGGCAGAGAAGATTAGAGTCATACATTATATCAATCAGTTCTATGCTGGAATGGGCGGAGAAGATACGGCCAGTGTTGGTATTAGTGTGAGGGAAGAGCCGGTTGGGCCTGGTTTGCTGCTTAGGGGCCTGCTTGGCGATAATTATGAGATCGTGGCAACGATCATATGCGGCGACAATTATATTGCCGAAAATACAGAGAAAGTATGTAATGAATTCCTTGAGATCGTGAAGAAATATAACGGCCAGCTATTTATCGCGGGTCCCGGATTCAATGCGGGGCGTTACGGGCTTGGCTGCGGGGCGGCTGCGGCTGCGGTGACGGAGAAGTTAAAACTCCCGGCAGTGACCGGGCTTTATTCCGAGAATCCCGGAACAGATCTCTACAAAGACCGTGCGTATATCCTGCAGACAGAGAATAATGCCGCCAAGATGCGCAAGGCTATGAAGGAGATCGCAGCTTTCGCGAAGCGTCTGGCTGAGGGTGAGTTTATCGGCGATGGTAAGAAAGAGGGCTTCCACGGTTCCGGACCGGCGATTGATATTGATTATACTATGCCGGCGTCCACACGAGGGCTGAATATGCTGCTTAATAAGTTCTATCACAGGAACTTCCGTACAGAAGTTATGATGCCGAACCACGAGGATATTCCGCTTCCGGTCCTTGAGAAACCGCTTAGCGAGATCCGTCTTGCATTCGTAACGGACGGAGGTCTGGTACCCAAGGGCAATCCGGACAATATGGTTCCCACCAACTCCAAGTATTTCAAGAATTACTCCTTTGGAGACGTGGAGAGGTTGGATGCGGCAGATTATGAAGTCAGCCATCAGGGCTATAACAATGCGTTTGTCCTGCAGGATCCGAACCGTCTGATCCCTGTGGATGCTGCCGTTGCACTTAAGAAAGAGGGTAAGATCGGGGACGTCCTGACGTCTTATTATACCACTGCGGGCGTTATGACGCCTATGGATGTGGGTAAGAAATTCGGTGAAGGAATCGCACAGGGATTGCTGGATAACCAGGTGGATGCGGCAATCCTGACATCCACATGAGGTACCAGCTCTCGCTGCGGTGCAGTGATGGTTAAGGAAATCGAGAGGGCCGGAATCCCGGTTATTCATGTAACGAACCTTACAAAGATTTCCGAAGGTATCGGTTCACACAGAATCCTTCGCGGCAACAGTGTACTCCATGTATTTGGCAACCCGTCTCTTCCGGCAGAACAGGAAGTGAAGTTCCGTAAAGGGCTGGTAGAAGAGGCGTTGGAGATGCTGACTGAGGCTCCCGAGGAAGGACAGCATGCATTGATCCATGAGTAATAGAAGGGGGATATCCTGATAAGATAGGCAGTATACCGGTCCGGCAGATTGCGGGAATAAGTTCTCATACAATCTGCAGGGCGGATATACTGTCTGATTTTGGTTTACCGGGAAATTGGATGGATGAGGATGAAAAATGGAAAAAAAGTATGAGAGTGTTCAAAAATATATTGTGAAGCTTCGGAGGGACCTGCATCAGATCCCGGAGCTTGGTACAGAGCTCCCCAAGACGAAGGAATATATCCTAAAAGAGCTTGAACGTCTGGAGATCCCTTATATATGTTCGGAGAAGGACAGCGGTATCCTGGCGACGATCAAGGGAGGAAGAAGAGGGCGGACGGTGGCGCTTCGGACAGATATGGACGCGCTGCCGCTGGAGGAGGAGACGGATCTCCCTTTCGCATCCGTGCATCCGGGGTGTATGCATGCCTGCGGTCATGACGCTCATATGGCGATCCTCCTGGGTGCGGCAAGGCTTCTGAATATTCAGAAGAAGAATCTTTGCGGAACGGTGCGCCTGATCTTTCAGACGGCGGAAGAGATCTCAAGAGGATCGGAGATCGCGATCGCCAACGGCTATCTGGAAGGTGTAGATGCCGTCTTTGGGCTTCATATCGGCAGTATCCTGGGGAAAGAGATTCCAAGCGGTACATTGATCTTCCCGCGGGCGTGCTGTATGGCGTCTTTCGACAAATTTATCCTGAAGATCCGGGGGAAATCCTGTCATGGCTCCACACCGGAGAAGGGGGTTGATCCGGTCAATATAGCGGCGCATCTGATCCTGTCGTTGCAGGCGATCCAGACGAGGGAGATATCCGGGAGCTCTGCGAGTGTCATTACGATCGGGAAGATTGCAGGAGGGGCGCAGTATAATGTGATACCGGATGAGGTGGTCCTTGAAGGTACCATCCGTGCGTTGGACGAATCTGTCAGACACTATGTAGCGCAGAGAATCCGCGGGATGGCGGTGGCGACTGCGGCGGCATTCGGCGGAAGCTGTGAGTGCGAGATTATATGGGGAGCTCCGCCGGTGGTGAATGATGAGGAGATGGCGGAGCTTGCGGCGGAGTCTGTAAGCGATCTGTTTGAGCCGAAGGACATCATCGATAATTTTCCGATTCCTAATATGGGTGGGGAGGATTTTGCGAATTATCTGCAGATCGTGCCGGGGGCGTTCTTCTTCTTGAGTTCCTCGAATCCGGAGAAGGGAACGGATGTGCCGCACCATAATCCGCAGTTTGATGTGGACGAGGATGTGATGTGGAGAGGTGCGGTGACTTTCGAGCGGATCGTGATGCGGCTGCTGGGGTAGTTCCGGCTAAAAACAATGGTGAATTGTACAAATTAATCAAATGACACATTTGAAAAGTGTTTAAATTCATTACAATTTTTTTGAAGTGTTTGAGTTTGGGAGAGTTCCTGTTGACTTTTCTGATAGAAAAGAGCATGATTGATTTATAGAATTTGTGAATGTATTACAATCAATCATTAGAGGATTTGATAGATAAAATATTCACAACAGTAAAGTCGAAGGAGGATTATATTTATGGGACTCGAGAAATTTAGGATTCGTGATGATGCAAAGTGGGGACACCCGGAGCTTGAAGTGGCTTATTCACTGATGGGCAATTCTGTTGGATACGCAGAGGTTCTGTTGAATGATGATCTTTCGTTTGAGGAGAGACAGAATTTCGCAGCGCATGCAGAGGACGGATTTAAAGATTATCTGCCGGACTATGACTGGTCGCGTGTAACGGAATACGAGGCTCCCGGCTGTATTGACGAGCCGGATGCACCGCCGGTTAAGATGTTGGTTGCAGTTCCGAAGGAGAAATGGCGTTATAAGAGAAACAGCCCATGTATCCTGATCATCCCTGGCGGCGGACTTACCACATGTTTCCGTTTCACTGCTGACATCGAGAACTGGGCGGACAAATTCGGAGTGCCGGTTGCAACGCTGAATTACCGTACACTGTGTATGGGAGCAAAGTATCCGGAGCCGGTAAATGACTGTGAAGCAGCTTATAATTTCCTGGCAGAGCATGCAAAAGAGCTGAATATCAGTGCGAACAAGATCATCCTCCATGGTAACAGCTCAGGCGGACACCTTTCACTAGCGCTTTGCCACAGGCTGAAAAAACGCGGTGTTACACCTCGCGGATGTATGGTATGGGTTCCGATTATTGACGACCGTCCGCTTCCGCAGTATCGTTCACTCAGCATTAATTCCGCATTCTGGGGCGGCTCTGATGCAGCGCAGTCAGCACGTCAATATCTAGGGAAGCTCAATAATTCTGTTGACGTACCGGCTGAAGCATTCCCGGGACGCGCTACGGTTGAAGAGTGTGTAGGTCTTCCGCCGACATTCATCCATGCGATGATCAACGACAATGGTTTGGACCAGACATCTGAGTATATCAGCAAGCTGTCCGCAGCAGGTGTTTACTGCGAGATGCATGCGTGGGGCGGCAGCCAGCATTGTTCCTTAAGTACATCTGCGAATGTACTGGACAAGGATGATCCGGATGCGGCATATGCACAGCTGTTCAACAGAGTATGTGAGAAGGAACTGGTAGACATGTTTGAATATGACCTGAGACGTCCATGGACCGTTGAAGAGTTCAATTCAGAAGACTAAGAGTTCAGAAGATTCAGAAGATCAGGAGGAAGATTATTATGGTTGAATTTTATGATTACGAAGGACTTGGAAATATAATAGATCCGGAGAGCGACACAAAGCAGGTGTTCATCCCTTCACCGCCGACTATGACGACAGTTAAGACAAATCCTCGTTCAACGATTCTTTATATCACCGGCGGCAGGATCGTAGAAGGATATGAGAAGTTAGAAGAGCTGAAGGCTTATGCGGAGGAGAATAAGGTTGTGTTTGTGTGTCCGTCCTCCAAGGATCCGGAAGAGGTTGCAGAGACTTTCAATTACATCCAGAGCAAATACAAAGTACTCAATGTAAAGCGTGACGAGATTGCGGTTATGGGCGATGCGGATACGATGGACGATGCTCAGGCAGTTGTAGATTATCTCGTTGACGAGTGTGATGCAGACATTGATGACGCTGAGGAATTTTCTTTATAAAAATATCAAAAAGGAGGAAATTATCAATCATGTGGGAAAAATTTGAAGGTGATCGCAATAAAAATGGTATTATCGTAGAAGATGGCCGTATGATCGATATCACTGATCCTAAGTGGGGACATCCGGACGGACGTGATTTCTGGGATCTGGATCCGAAGCTGAATGTGGGAACTGCAATGCTATATAGCCCGTCTGTTCCTCAGGAGGAGAAGCTGGCGGCAGGAAATGCAAGGCAGGCTTCCTATATGGAGCAGTGGTGGTCAACCGAACATACCTGTGACGTTGAGAAATTCGAGGTTCCGGGATGTGAGGAAGAGCCAGATACTCCGGTTGAGGTATGGGTAGTGAAACCGAAGAACTTGAAGAAGAGGAAAAACCGTGTACTGTTCTATGTTGTAGGCGGCGGTCTTACAGGCCTGAATCCGAATGCGTATCCGATCGAGCGTATGTGCGAGGAGCATAAGTGCGTAGGTATCGTTCCAATCTACCGTCTGTCCTGGCAGGCACAGTATCCGGCAGCGATCAATGATCTTCATGCAGCATATAAATGGATGTATGACAATGCAGACGAGCTTGGAATCCACAATGACAAGGTCGTGATCAGCGGATCTTCCACAGGAGGACATCTTGGACTTGCAGCGGCATTCCGTCTTAAGAGATATGGCTATAGCCCAAGAGGAATCGTGGTAGTAAGCGCTCAGACAGATGACCGCGAGAAGGATGGAGATTCTATGTATACAGGTATGTGGGATTCTGTAGAACAGCATGACGGCCTGTACAACTGGCTTGGAAGAAACTTCGCTTCCAACAGAGTAGGTCCTGAGGCGCTTCCGAATCACGCATCCGTAGAGGATTGTATCGGATTCCCGCCGACCTTCATGTATCAGAGCGAGATGGATCCGGATATCTTACAGAATGTGGAGTTCTATACCAAGCTTCTTAGGGCACATTCATTTGTAGAGTACCATGTATACGGCGGAGCACATCACTCCAATGGTATCTGGGCCGTTATCAAGAACTGCGGCGAACCGAATGAATACTCCACCAGGGCATCGATTAGTTTTGAGAGCAATATCGAGGACTGCTTCAAGTATGATCTGCGCCGTCCATGGGTAGTGGAAGACTACAAGGCAGCATTCAAGAAGAAATTCGGAGAATAAGAAGATTCTAAAAGGAGAGGTACAGATTATGAATGTAGACTTTTATGAATACAACGGTCTGGGTTACATTGTTGACCCGGAGAGCGATACAAAGGTTGTAACCGTAATTCTGATTGGAAAGCAGACGGTAAAAGCGAATCCTCGTCCGGCGGTGATCTATGTGACCGGCGGTAAGATCAACGAGAGCTATGAGAAGCTTGAGGAACTCAAAGCATACTGTGCAGAGAATAAGGTTGTATATATTTGTCCGACTTCAACGGATGCAGATGAGCTTGGCAAGACTTATCAGTATGCAATAGATAAGTTCAAAGATCTCAACATCGTGAAAGAAGAGATCTCTGTTAAGGCTGACGGTGAGAATATGAGTGCGGCTCAGGAACTTGTAGAGTTTGTATTGGATGAGTTCGATGATGAGCTTGATGATGCAGAGGAGTTCAGCCTGTAGGATTGTCAGTAAGTACCTGAAAACTATATATACAAGAGAAGACCAGGGATGTAAGTTCTCTGGTCTTTTGCTTGCATTATTCTTAGAATACGGTATAATGAGTTTAATATGCGGATGTTAGAAAAATGGAGGTACGTCATGAGAGTTGCGATCATTACGGCGAGTACGGATATATATAGAGGAAATGAAGAGAATGCAAGCGGTGAGGCGATCAGGGAATTGATAGAAGAGGCCGGAGACGAGATTGTATTCATGCGGGCCCTGCCTGTTGACAGGGAAGTCCTGTCGACGGTGATGACAAGGCTTGCGGATGGGCAGCTTGCCGATCTGGTGCTGACTACAGGCGGGGCGGGCTGTGCACCTGGGGATTGCGTACCGGAGGCATCCATGGATGTGATCGAACGTCCGATCCTGGGCATACCGGAAGCTATGCGTGCATATACGATGCAGATGACGAAGCGTGCCATGCTGAACCGTGGCGTTGCAGGGATCCGCGGCGATGTTCTGATCGTGAATCTTCCGGGGAAGTCCCGGGCGGTTAAGGAGACTTTGAAGTATCTGCTGCCGGAGCTTACACATGCGGTGGAGATTATACGAGGTGAGGGATAGATTCCCTCATGTATGTGAATCAGACATTTCGGATTATACAGATATAAAGAGTGATATAATGAATAAAAGGAGAGAAAGCGGCATGAAGATTACATTTCTGGAACACAGCGGATACGCGATTGAAGAAAGGGATAGGGCTCTGATCTTTGATTTTTATGAGGGAACGCTTCCTGAGTTTTCTAAGCGGGTGAAGGCCTATGTCTTTGCAAGCCATGTTCACGGAGATCATTTTAATGAGCGGATTTTCGAATGGGAGAGCCAATATCCTGACATTCATTATATCCTGTCGGATGATATCAAAGTCAGGGGACCGGAAGGGAAATGTACATATATTGGACCATGCCGGTTGATACAGATAGGTGAGATGGAGATTCAAACGCTTCGCTCAACAGATGAGGGAGTTGCTTTTTTGGTGAAGCTTTGGGATAAGAGAATCTACCATGGAGGAGATCTGAACTGGTGGCACTGGGAAGAGGAGAGCAAGGCGTACAATGAGATGATGCGCCGCAAATACCAGTATGAGATAGGGAAGCTGGAGGGGGAGCCGATAGATGCGGCATTTCTCCCGTTAGATCCAAGGCAGGAAGAACAGTATGCCTGGGGATTCGATTATTTCATGCGGCACACGCAGACAAAGCATGCATTCCCAATGCATATGTGGGGGCAGTATGATATCTGTGGTAAGTTGCTGGCAAGCCCGGTATCCGGACCTTACAGGGATAGATTCATGCGAGTGGATGCACCGGGGCAGGAATTTTTGATATGAGAAAGAAAGAAGGTGAAAGGCCGATGAAAGTGAAGATCTATACAGACGGTGCGGCAAGAGGGAACCCGGACGGGCCGGGAGGTTACGGCACCGTACTTGAATATGTGGATACGAAGGGGGAGCTGCATACCAGGGAATTGTCTCAGGGGTACAAGAGGACGACGAATAACCGTATGGAATTAATGGCGGTGATCTCAGGTCTGGAGGCGTTAAACCGCCCCTGTGAGGTGGAGGTATACTCGGATTCTCAGTATGTGGTGAACGCGTTCAACCAGCGTTGGATCGACGGGTGGATCAAGAAGGGCTGGAAGCGCGGGAAGAATGAACAGGTGAAGAATGTAGACTTGTGGAAACGGCTTCTTACGGCGAAGGAGCCGCACGATGTGACATTTATCTGGGTGAAGGGGCATGCCGGCCATCCGCAGAACGAGCGGTGCGACGCCTTGGCGACGGGGGCCGCCGACGGGAAGGATCTGATTACGGATGAAGGATTGTAGACAAAGGATTGCAGGGGAATGAGTATGGAACAGTTATTGGACAGGATATTAGAGGATGCGCTTAATAACGCGAGAGAGATGATCGAACTTGGGAAGACGGCGACGTACATACCAGAACTTGGCCGTGTGAACAAGGAATATTTGGGTGTGTGTATCTGCACCGGAGACGGGAGGTACCATGTAATCGGTGATTCGGATGTGAGATTTACCATTCAGAGTATATCGAAGGTGATATCTCTGGCGGTGGCGCTTGAGAGGTGTGGGTTCGAAAAGACGTTCGACAGGGTGGGGATGGAGCCTTCGGGAGATTCCTTTGACTCCCTGGTGCGGCTGGATCTGTCAAGCGACTATCCGTCTAATCCGATGATCAATTCCGGCGCTATCGCCATCGCAAGCCATCTGTCCTGTGAGGTGAGCTTTGAGAGGATGCTCGCATTCACTAAGAAGCTCTGCATGGACGATGAGATTACGCTGAATGAGAAGGTGTATCACTCGGAGATGGGGCACATATCCAGGAACAAGGCGATCGCATATCTTCTGGAGAGCAAGGGAATATTGGAAAGCAGCGTAGAGGAGAGCCTGGATCTGTATGTGCGGATGTGTTCGCTGAATGTGACGGCGAGAAGTCTCTCGGGATTCGGACTGGTGCTGGCATCTGACGGAATCAACCCTTTGACCGGGGAGAGGCTTCTTCACAGTAAGGTGGTGCAGACGGTCAAGTCCATCATGCTGACCTGTGGGATGTACGACGGTTCCGGGAGATTCGCGGTGGAGGTGGGAGTGCCTTCTAAGAGCGGCGTAGGAGGAGGGATCCTCTCGGTGGTAGATAAGCGGATGGGGATCGGGATCTTCGGACCGGCCCTGGATACGAAGGGGAACAGTATCGCGGGACAGCATGTTCTGAGGGAGTTGTCATCTAAGATGAGGCTTCATATGTTCGCGGATCATGTGCCGGAATATTAATGTGCTCTTGCCAGGAGCGGGTATATTTTGTTATAATGAGAATTGCAAGTAAGACAGGTAATCGCAGCTGCAGGAGCCGAAAGGCAGCAGGTGAGGAAAGTCCGGGCTTCACAGGGCAGGATGCCGGATAACGTCCGGTGGAGGCGACTCCAAGGATAGTGCAACAGAAATGAACCGCCGTGCGGGACCCGCACGGTAAGGGTGGAAGGGCAGTGTAAGAGACTACCGCCCTGCTGGTAACAGCAGGGGCATATGTAAACCCCATCCGAAGCAAGACCGGAAAAAGACGATGTGGCGGCCCGTCACGTCTTAGGTAGGTCGCTTGAGCCCATCGGCGACGGTGGGTCTAGATAGATGATTACCCAACGACATAACCCGGCTTATCGTTTTGCTTGCCAGATCAAACAGATTAAAAATGGGCTGCTGCGTGATATGATGTCCGCAGCAGCCCATTTTCCGGTGCAAAAGGTATCATTCTTGCACGGGATCATTTATTTTAATTTACCGTGGTATTTTTCTTCGCAGTATTTGCAGCGGTAGACCTTATTCTCTATGTCGGTCAGCACAAATACATGGTCTAATCCCTGTTCGATCGAGGTGATACATCTTGGATTCTTGCAGCGGATGATGTTCGTGATCTCTTTTGGGAGATGGAGACTCTTCTTGGCTACGATCTCGGAATCCTTGATGAGGTTGATAGTGATATTGTGATCGATGAATCCAAGCACATCCAGGTCGATAAAATCAATGGGGCATTCAATCTTCATGATATCTTTCTTGCCCATCTTGCTGCTCTTGGCATTCTTGATGATGGCGACACAGCAGTCCAGCTTGTCCAGGTGAAGATATTTGTAGATATCCATGCTGCGTCCGGCCTGAATATGGTCCAGTACAAATCCTTCTTCGATACGTCCAACGTTCAGTGTATTTTTTACCATAATGTATTCCTCCTACACTTCGATATTCAGCAGCGTCAGAATCAGTGCCATACGGATGTAGACGCCGTATTTTGTCTGTTTGAAATAAGCCGCTCTTGGATCGTCGTCTACTTCGACGGAGATCTCGTTGACACGCGGGAGGGGGTGGAGTACATACATGTCTTTCGGGGCCAGTTCCATCTTCTTGGAATCCAGGATGTAGAAATCCTTCATCCGCACATAATCTTCTTCGTTGAAAAAACGTTCCTTCTGAACCCGTGTCATGTAGAGCAGGTCAAGCTTGGGAAGGGCGTCCTCAAGACGGACAACCTCTTTGTACGGGATATTCCCCTTATCCAGTACATCGAAGCGTATGTAGCCCGGAAGGCGCAATTCCTCCGGCGAGATCAGGATAAACCGGATTCCGGGATATCTGACCAGCGCATGGATCAGTGAGTGGACGGTGCGGCCGAATTTCAAGTCTCCGCACAGGCCGATGGTCATATCATTCAAACGTCCTTTTAGGCTTCGGATTGTCAAAAGGTCGGTAAGCGTCTGGGTCGGGTGCTGGTGTCCCCCGTCTCCGGCGTTGATGACCGGGATTGCGGAGTGCTGGCAGGCAACCATAGGCGCGCCTTCCTTGGGATGACGCATGGCACAGATGTCTGCATAACAGGAAACGGTGCGGATCGTGTCGGATACGCTCTCACCCTTGGAGGCAGAACTGGATTCTGCGGTCGAGAATCCCATAACATTTCCTCCAAGATTCAGCATCGCGGCTTCATGGCTCAGTCTTGTCCGTGTACTCGGCTCATAGAAAAGTGTTGCAAGCTTCTTCCCCTCGCAGGCGTGCGCATACTTGGCAGGGTTGGCTTCAATGTCAACCGCCAGATCCATCAGCCGGTCTAATTCCTCTACGGAAAAATCAAGTGGGCTCATTAAGTGTCTCATAAAAACCTCCTTATGATAGTAAATATGTTAAGATATATGTAAATCATCAGCGAATCTGTCCTAAGACATATCCGCAGTGACAGCAGGGAAGTTCGGCAGCACGCAATAGCCGCCTGAAAATACGAATTCTGTATAAAATATTAAAAATAGTTATATGGGATACTAATATGAACGAATCTGTAAGAATAAAAGAAGGATCAAAAGCAAAAGAAGAAATAAACCGGATGATCTGACTGATCAGCCAGGGAATCAAAAAACACAATAAAAATAACATAACGTAAAATAAGATAAACATCAAGTAATATCCTCCTGCTTTGAAAACCTTTTGTATATCATATACCAAATACAAAAGATTTTCAATGTCTGTCGAGGATTTTTTCAAATAATAATCCGGCGCCGAACCAAAGCGGCGCATAATCCAGGCGGATCAGTCCGTTGATATTCAGCGGAGCTTCGCTGTAATCCCAGGGGCATGCCTCGAATTTCTTAAGGAAAGAGCCGGTCAGATATTCGCCGCAGAAGATGCAGCAGGTATATACGCCTCCCCGCAATAACAGGCTTTTTCCTTTGAGAAGCCGGCATAAGGGCTTAAGGAAGCTTGCCATGCCGTAGATGGGAAACATCCAGATAGAGGTATTCCCCGTGAGTTTGGGATTCTCGTCCTTGAAGGAGTGGAGCCCGGTGAAGAGGATCTCCATACACCATCCGGTTGTCCCGCAGGTTAAGAAATTATGCTTCATATCTATAAGTATGGCAAAGGAAGGTGGATTTTATACAGGAAATGTATTATAATACAACATAGTTTGCGGCAAAGCCTGCGGACGGCATAGAAATATGGAGAAGAGGAAGAACACAGATGGAGACGATAGAGGAACTAAGAGAGAGACTCGATGAGGTCGATGACGAGATCGTAAGACTGTTCGAGCGGAGGATGGAGCTTGGCGCGAGGATCGGTGAGTGTAAGATCAGGGACGGCCTTAAGGTGGCTGACCGCCAGCGGGAGAAGGATAAGCTGCAGGATGTAGCAGGCAAGGTTTCTACGGAGTTTGGCAAGAAGGGGATCAGGGAGTTATTCGCGCAGTTGATCGCGATGAACCGTAAGCAGGAGTATCAGCAGCTTGTGAAGGCGGGAACGCTTGGAAGACTGCCTTTTATTGAGGTTTCGGGCCTGGATGCGCAGAATGCCAGGATCGTATTTCCTGGAACGGAAGGGGCGTACAGCCAGGCGGCGATGCAGTATTATTTCGGAGAGAGATGCAACAGCTTCTACGTGCGTACCTTCCGGGACGCCATGGAGGCCATCGAAGAGGGGGCGGCAGATTACGCGGTGCTTCCCATCGAGAATTCGACGGCTGGTGCGGTGGACGAGATGTATGACTTGTTAGTAGAGTTCGAGAACTACATCGTAGGAGAGACGGTGATTCCCATCATGCATACACTGGCGGGGCTTAAGGGGGCAAGGCTTGAAGACATTGAACGGGTATACTCCAAGGGTGTGGCGCTGATGCAGGCCTCCCGGTTCCTGGACAGTCACAGCGAGTGGCAGCAGATCAGTGTGGCGAACACGGCGATCGCTGCGAAGAAGATCGTGGAGGATCGGGATAAGAGCCAGGCGGCGGTCTGCAGCGCTTACGCGGCGAAGGTGCACGGCCTTGAAGTGCTGGAAGCGAATATCAATGATAACCCCAACAATTCGACACGCTTTATTGTGGTGACGAATCAGAAGATCTTCCTTAAGGATGCGAAGAAGATTAGTATCTGTTTTGAGGTGCCCCATGAGAGCGGATCGCTGTACCAACTGCTTTCACATTTTATCTATAATGATCTGAATATGACGAAGATAGAGTCAAGACCGGTGGAGGGAAGAAACTGGGAATATCGTTTCTTCGTTGACTTTGAAGGGAATCTGGCGGATCCGGCGGTCAAGAATGCCATCCGGGGTTTAAGAGAAGAGAGCAGGAGCCTTCGGATACTGGGAAATTATTAAACAGAACGGGTGATATAGGGAGAGATGACAGATGAGAACGAATGAACTGATGCTGTATAAGCACATGGATGAAGGCGGACTTCTTAAGGATATGACCTTCCTTATGGAGAACTATGATAACGACTATTACAACAGGGAGGATCTGAAAGGCCTCCTGTTTGACAGTATCAATAAGCTGCTGGAGATGGCTTCAAGCCATGGGTTCGAGGGGAATCTCTGGCATAATTACCTGACCTTTCTGCTGGCAAGCCACGAGAACGCTTATAGTACAGCCTGTGAGATCGTGGGTGCGGTCGGGGGAAGCATGAACGAGGTAGCGCTGCATGATTTTGCGGTATTCAAGGAACTGTTTGATTATGATTTCGCGGGAATGGAAGAGGCGCTTGGAGCGGATTGCCTGGGGCTCCTTTTCAGATACGAGGGAGACTGCGGCCACGGGAAGATGTTTAATAAGAGGATCCGTGACCGGATCTGCAGCCTTAGCAGAAGCCTTGCCGCGGCGAAGGACGAGAGAGAATTCAAGATCATCCTGACACAGTTTTACAAGGAATTCGGTGTCGGGAAGCTGGGGCTGCACAAGGCGTTCCGGGTAGAGCATAGGGAAGACGGAGCGAAGATCATTCCGATCACGAAGATCGCGCATGTGCATCTTGACGATCTGGTGGGATATGAGATCGCGAAGACGAAGCTGATCGAGAATACAGAAGCATTTGTGGAGGGAAGACGGGCGAATAACTGTCTGCTTTTCGGGGATGCCGGAACCGGCAAGTCCTCTTCCATCAAGGCGATCCTGAACCAGTATTATGACAGGGGGCTTCGTATGATCGAGGTGTATAAGCACCAGTTCCAGGATTTGAATGATATTATTTCACAGGTTAAGAGCCGCAACTATAAGTTTATCATCTATATGGACGATCTGTCGTTCGAGGAATTTGAGATTGAATACAAGTACCTGAAGGCAGTGATCGAAGGAGGGCTGGAGAGGAGGCCCGAGAATGTACTGATCTATGCCACCTCCAACCGCAGGCATTTGATTCGCGAGACGTTCCGGGATAAGGCGGACCGGGACGAGGAACTCCACACGAACGACACGGTGCAGGAGAAGCTGTCGCTGGTGGCAAGGTTCGGCGTGACCATTTACTTCGGTAGGCCGGAGAAGAAGGAATTTCAGGAGATCGTGCGCCAGCTTGCGGTCAGAAGCGGGATTGAGATGCCGGAAGAGGAGCTTCTTCTGGCTGCGAATAAGTGGGAACTGAGCCATGGCGGTCTGTCGGGGCGGACGGCCCAGCAATTTATCGATTATCTGGCAGGGACTGGCAGATGAACCAGTAATTACAGTGCCATTCTTCCGGCTTTTCTGTGGTAAAATGATTCTGTATCATATATTCAGGGAAGAGAGGAGGATAAAATGGCTCAGGAAGTCAAGAAAAATGCAGAGATCGAGAAGGTCTACGAAGTATTTGCGGACTACATAAAAGCCAGTCCCTATATTGACTGGCTCTGGTCTGACAAGCTTGGGTATATTCTGATGGAGATCAGCCTGGAGTACAGGGAGATCATGGAGAGCAGGATCATCACGGACGCGGAGAATCTGTGTCTGATCATGTTCCATGAGGTTGCAGATGATGTGCTGGAGATGACCCAGAATGATCACATCCCGCAGGAAGCAGACCCGCTTGAGAAGGCAGAGATCAAAAAGCGGCTGAAACCGTATATTGACCGGCTGCCTCAATATACTTATCTCTGTGAGAAGCTGTTCGAAGAGTAAAAGGCATCGTACAGTGGACAGGCGGTCCGGGAGAATCCCGAACCGCCGTTCTTTATGCCCGCGGGCAACGAGCCAAGCGGGCATTCTTGCATGCACATTTGACTACTGATCTGCAGCAACCTCTATCCCGGAGATATCCGAATCTATCACCAGTGAATAATTGGTGTAATATACGACAAATCCAGGCTTGGCTCCGTTTGGTTTCTTCACATGCTTCTTCTCCACATAATCAATCTCGACCTTGTCGCTCCCGCGGTTCTTGGAATAATAAGCCGCCAGCCGTCCTGCTTCCTCGAAGGTGCGGTCAGGAAGTTCGTCTCCGTTGGTTTTCACGATCACGTGGGAGCCGGGAGCACCTTTGGCATGGAACCACCAGTCATTGCCGACGGCAAGAGAGAAGGTCAGCTCGTCGTTCTGCAGATTATTCTTCCCCACATACATATGATAGCCGTCGCTGGAAATATAGTGCATAGGCCTGCTGGTCAGTTTGACCTTCTTCTTAGAGTTCTTTCTTCGGATATAGCCGCTTTGTATCAGCTCTTCCTTGATCTGGATGAGATCGGCCTCGTTCATGGCGATATCCAGCGCGTTGCTGATGGTTTCCAGATACCGGATATCATCGGCGGTCTCTTGGATCAGTTCAGAGAGCGCTTCAAAAGTCCGTTTCTGTTTGTTATATCTGGCGAAATATTTCTGTGAATTCTCCTGGGGGGTCAGCGTGGGATCTAAGGGGATCGTGATCTCCTGGTCCGTGTAGTAATTAAGAGCAGTCATTTCTTTCGATCCCGAAGGGAGGCCGTAACCATAGATATTGATCAGCTCGCCGTATACCCTGTATTTCTCCCGGTTTTTGGTGTCCTTTAGCTGCCTGGCCTGCAGGTCGTATTTCTTGCGGTTCCGCTCAAGGGAGGTCTGGACTACATGGCGCAGGTCGGTGCTCTTCTGACGGATCCTGGTCTGAGTGTTCTTCGTGGCATAATAGGTCTTGAGCACCTGGGAGATGGAGGGGAATTCACGTGCAGTATAGCCTTGTTCGTAATGGGACAGCGAAAGCGCGCAGAATTCCTTCGGGGAGTTCCCTTTGTAGTATATTGTCGGATGGTATTCTCCTGTCTTGATATTCTCCATATAATAAGCAAACTGCCGGTACAGATGGGCGAGCATATCGGCCGACAGATCCTTTGCCGTCACGCCGGATTCCAGACCGGCAAGGCAGCAGATCTCTTCCGCCGCAACAGGGCTTATACCGGTGAAGCTTGTGTAGACAGCCTTGCCAAGAGGCATGGGCTTTGTAGTCAGCGCCTGAATGAAGGTATCAGGGCTTACATCAAGGGGATTCTGCTTCGCCATGGTATCCGGTATAAAATAAGCCCGTCCCGGAAGCACCTCCCGGACGGAGCTCATCTGTGCGTTGACATGCTTGATACTGTCTATGATCATATCCTTGTCATCACAGAAAATGATATTGCTGTGTTTCCCCATGATCTCGACGATCAGCTTTTTCTTACAGAGGTCTCCAAGTTCATCTAAGTGCTCGATATCCAGATGAATAATACGCTCAAGGCCTGGCTGCGACACCCCGGTGATCCGTCCGTTGCCGATGTGCTTGCGAAGAAGCATGCAGAAATTCGGCGCGGTCATAGGGCTTGGCTTGTTCTCGTCGGTTAGATATATGAGAGGGAGCGAAGCGCTGGCAGAGATATACAGTCTGCTCGCCCCCGCGGGTGTCTTGATGGTAAGTAAAAGCTCGTCCGCCTCCGGCTGCGCGATCTTCGTGATCCGTCCGCCGGTAAGGACATTCTTAAGTTCTTGCGTAACAGCCGCAACTGTAATGCCGTCAAATGCCATAATAACATTCCTTTCTACTACAATGTTAATTCAAGGTTAAATACAAGTTATAGTTCAGTATAACATGGTTGACGCAATTTGCCAAATGTCTTATAATAAATGAGGTTACAAGAATGATTATTAGGGAAGAGGTTCATATCATGATAAAGAGTATGACAGGCTTTGGACGCTGTGAAGTTTCAGAAGGAGAACGGAAGTTTACTGTGGAGATGAAGGGCGTGAACCATCGTTATCTGGACGTGAATATCCGTATGCCTAAGAAGCTGAATTTTTTTGAGACGGCGATCCGCAATTTGCTGAAGCAGAGTATCCAGAGAGGAAAGGTGGATATTTTTATTACCTATGAGGATCTGTCGGAGAACCAGATGTCGCTGAAGTACAATGAGAAGCTGGCGGGTGAATATCTGGATTATTTCAGTCAGATGGAAGAGAGCTTCTCGCTGGACAATGATATCCGGGTGTCCACGCTGCTGCGTTGTCCGGAGGTGCTTACAATGGAAGAGCAGGCGGTGGATGATGAGGAGCTGTGGAACGGTCTTAAGAAAGCTCTTGAAGGAGCAACTTCGCAGTTCGTTGAATCAAGGACGCTTGAGGGGGAACACTTAAGGGATGATATCATTAAGAAGCTTGACGGGATGCTTGATCTGGTAGGCTACATAGAAGAGCGTGCGCCGAAGATCATCGCACAGTACCGTGAGAAGCTTGAGAACAAGGTCCGTGAACTGCTTTCGGATACGCAGATTGAGGAGGGTAGGATCGCAGCAGAGGTCGTGATATTTGCCGATAAGATCTGTACGGACGAGGAGGTCGTGAGGCTTAGGAGTCATGTTGTACACATGAAGGAGACGCTTAAGTCAGAAGGGAACGGGATCGGAAGGAAGCTTGACTTTATCGCTCAGGAGATGAACCGCGAAGCCAATACGATCTTGTCTAAGGCTAATGATCTGGAGGTTTCCAATGTGGGGATCGATCTGAAGACAGAGATAGAGAAGGTCAGAGAGCAGATTCAAAATATAGAGTAGAGAGGGTATGTTCATGAGCGAGAGAGGAATATTGATCGTGGTATCAGGATTCTCAGGCGCAGGCAAGGGGACGATCATGAAGGAGATCATGCGCCGGTATGATAATTATGCGCTGTCAATCTCAGCGACGACCAGGAAGCCCAGGCCGGGAGAGGAAGAGGGCAGGGAATATTTCTTCAAAACCGTAGAAGAATTTGAAAAAATGATTGCGAAAGACGAATTGATAGAGTATGCTAGATACGTGGACAATTACTATGGAACGCCGCGGGCATATGTGGAGGAGCAGCTTGAAGCCGGGAAGGATGTGATCCTGGAGATAGAGATCCAGGGTGCGCTTAAGGTGAAGGAGAATTTTCCGCAGACTTTGCTTTTGTTCGTGACGCCTCCAACGGCCGGAGAATTAAGAGAGCGTCTTAAGGGACGCGGGACGGAGACGGAGGATGTGATTGATTTCCGCATGAACCGCGCGAAGGAAGAAGCGCTTGGGATGGACCGGTATGATTATCTGCTGATCAACGATATGGTCGATGAGTGTGTGGAGGAGATGCACCAGATCATCCGGGGAGAACACAGAAGAAGTTATCGCAACATGGCATTTATAGAACGCATGAAAGAAGAGCTGAAAGGAGAATAGCGTATGCTGCACCCATCTTACACAGATTTAATGAAGGTAGTGAATAAGGATGTAGAGGAAGGTGAGACGAAGGTTGTTAACAGCCGGTATTCCATCGTTATGGCGACTGCGAAGAGAGCCAGGGAGATCATCGACGGCAACATGCCCTTAGTGGCGGTCAAGAACGGAGAGAAGCCGTTGTCTGTTGCAATCGCCGAGCTGAATCAGGCCAAGATCAAAGTGGTCGGAGAAGAGGAAGATAAGCAGAGTGTGACTGAGGAGGCCGCGCTTTCATAGATTAAGCCTGCAGGGGATTCTGCAGTGCACAAGGGGCAGATGCCGTGAGGTATCTGCCTTTCTTCAAAGAAACTATTTACAGAAGGGAGAAGAGATGAATCTATTATTTATTTCTCTGGGATGTGATAAGAATCTGGTGGACTCGGAGGTCATGCTGGGGATTCTCGAGGCGGGCGGCTATCAGATCGTGGATGATGAGATGCAGGCAGACGTTATCGTAATCAACACCTGCTGCTTCATCCATGATGCCAAGGAAGAGAGTATACAGACCATCCTTGAGATGGCAGAGTATAAGAAGACGGGCAGGCTTAAGGCGTTGATCGTCGCGGGATGTCTTGCCCAGAGATATCAGCAGGAGATATGCACGGAGATTCCGGAAGTGGATGCTGTTCTGGGGACTGCTTCCTATGACCAGATCGTGCAGTCAATAAAAGAAGCGCTTGCCGGACAGGGGGGCGTAAGGCTCGCAGAGCTTGACACATTGCCGGCGGTGCAGGAGAGACGGCTTGTGACTACAGGCGGGCACTACGCTTATCTTAAGATCGCGGAGGGGTGTGATAAGCACTGTACTTACTGTATCATCCCGAAGCTCCGGGGGAATTACAGGAGTGTGCCGATGGAGCGGCTTTTGAAGGAAGCGGGTGAACTTGCGGATCAGGGCGTGAAGGAACTGATTCTGGTAGCCCAGGAGACGACACTGTATGGGAAGGATCTCTATGGCGAGAAGTCTTTGCACAGGCTTCTTAAGGAACTGTGCAGAATCAGCGGGCTTCGCTGGATTCGGATCCTCTATTGTTATCCGGAGGAGATATATGACGGGCTGATCCAGGTGATGAAGGAGGAGAAGAAGATCTGTCATTATATAGATCTCCCGGTCCAGCATGCCAATGACGAGATATTGAGGCGGATGGGCAGACGGACGTCGAGGAAGCAGTTAGGGGAGATCGTCGGGAAGCTCCGGAAAGAGATCCCTGATATTGCGATCCGGACGACACTGATCACCGGATTTCCGGGAGAGACGAAGGAACAGCATGAGGAGCTTATGGAGTTCATAGATGAGATAGAATTTGACCGTCTGGGAGTATTTACCTATTCGCCGGAGGAGGATACGCCGGCGGCCGATCTGCCGGATCAGATTCCGGAGGAGGTCAAGGAAGAGCGTCAGGCAGAGTTGATGGAGCTTCAGCAGGAGGTCGTATTTGCACAGGCAGAGGAGATGATCGGAAGAGAGGTTCTGGTGATGATCGAAGGCAAGGTAGCCGATGAGGATGCTTACGTGGGAAGGACATACAGGGACGCGCCCAATGTGGACGGACTGATATTTATTAATACGCAGGAAGAGATGATGTCCGGGGATTTTGCGAGAGTGAGGGTCACCGGGGCTTTAGAATATGATTTGATAGGAGAGTTGATATCATGAATTTACCAAACAAGTTAACTGTACTGAGAGTGATTATGGTTCCGTTTTTTGTATTTTTTATGCTGACGGATGTGGGAGGGAGTGCGAACAAATGGATCGCGCTTGTTCTGTTCTGCGTGGCAAGCCTTACGGACATGCTGGACGGTAAGATCGCACGCGCCAGGAATCTGGTGACGAATTTCGGGAAATTTATGGATCCCCTGGCTGATAAGCTCCTGGTCTGCTCGGCCATGATCTGCCTGATCCCGTCAGGGAAGCTTGAGGCGTGGTTCGTCATCGTGATCATCGCGAGGGAATTCATCATCAGCGGCTTCCGTCTGGTTGCGTCTGATAACGGGATCGTGATCGCGGCAAGCTACTGGGGCAAATTCAAGACAGTATCACAGATGGCGATGATCATTGTACTGATCGCGGATTTCGGAGGAGTATTTGATATGATTGGAATGGCGCTGATCTGGGTATCCTTAATACTGACGGTTGTTTCTTTGATCGACTATGTCGCAAAGAACGTACAGGTATTGACACAAGGGGGTATGTAGAAGATGACGGTAGAATTGATATCTGTTGGGACAGAGATCCTGCTTGGGAATATCGTGAACACCAATGCGGCGTTTCTGTCGGAGCAGTGTGCGGCGCTTGGGCTTTCCTGCTATCACCAGAGCGTAGTAGGAGACAATGAGGAGCGTCTCATGGAAGCAGTCCGCCAGGCGCTGTCCAGGTCGGATATCCTGATCTTGAGCGGCGGGCTTGGACCTACGAAGGATGATCTGACCAAGGAAGTGACGGCGAAGGCATTCGGGAAGGAATTATACGAGGATGAGCATACGAAGAAGCGGATTGAAGAATATTTCCGCAGGGTGCACAGCGACCAGGTTACGCCCAACAACTGGAAGCAGGCGCTGGTTCCAGAGGGGGCGAAGGTGATAGATAACCATAACGGTACCGCTCCGGGATTAATCTTGGAGGAGAACGGGAAGACCGCGATTCTTCTTCCGGGGCCGCCCAATGAGATCGTGCCTATGTTCGAGCGGGATGTGGCGCCTTATCTGAACCGATTGCAGCCGGAGGGTATCTACTCGAAGATGGTGAAGATCAGTTCGATCGGGGAGAGCAAGGCGGAGACCATGATCGCGGATCTGATGGAAGCACAGACCAATCCGACCATTGCGCCCTATGCGAAGACCGGTGAGGTACATCTGCGTGTAACGGCGAAGGCCGCAAGCGAGGATGAGGCCGAAGAGCTGATCGCTCCGGTGATAGAAGAATTATTTGCGAGGTTTGGGGACAAGATCTACACAACGGAAGAAGAAGTGACTCTTGAGGCGGCGGTCGTGAAGCTTCTTGAGGAACAGAAGATGACCGTGACGACGGCGGAATCCTGTACGGGAGGACTTCTTGCGGGAAGGATCATGAATGTGGCGGGAGCGTCCAACGTGTACCGTGAAGGGTATATTACCTATTCTAATGACGCGAAGGAGCGTCTTCTGGGTGTGAAGAGAGAGACGCTTATGGAGTACGGCGCGGTAAGCCGTCAGACGGCATGCGAGATGGCAGAAGGTGCAGCCAGGGCGTCAGGCGCGGATGCGGCGCTCAGTGTGACGGGAATCGCCGGGCCGGGAGGCGGGACCAAAGACAAACCGGTAGGGCTTGTGTACGTGGGCTGCTATGTGAAGGGACATGTCTGTGCAGAGGAATTTCATTTTACAGGGAACAGGGATAAGAATCGGGAATTTGCTGTGGCGAGAGCATTGACATTCCTTCGTGAGGAACTTCAGGATAAAGCGGTAAGGAGGCTTTAATATGGAAATCAGAAGGCTTGGGCAGTCTGAGCTGCTCGCGGCGCTGCATCTTACATGGGAGGTATTCGCAGATGAAATCGCACCGGCGATCTCTCCCGAAGGTGTTGCGTCGTTCCAGAAATTTATCAAATATGATTATATCAGCCAGGTATGGCAGAGGGGGAATCTGATCTTTTTTGGCGCATACGAGGGAGGGGAACTTTGCGGCACGCTGGCCTTGAGGCCGGACGGCCACATCGTCCTCTTCTTTGTGAAGAAGCAGTATCAGGGCCAGGGTGCGGGGCGGATGTTATATGGGGCCGCCTACCATTGCTGTGCCGAGCTGCTTCACGCGGGCCGGATGACGGTGAATGCCGCGCCGGGAGCGGTTGATAAATATATACATATGGGGATGCGTCCTGTCGGGCAGGAGCAGGAGAAGGACGGAATACGTTATGTCCCCATGGAGATGTATGTGAATCTTAATATGATAGCGAAGACAGGGCAGAAGTCGAAGGCACCGTGGATCGCGCTTGGAGTATATGCTTTGGTTCTTGTGCTGATCCTGTCAGGGATCGGAATCAGCGTCGGCCGCGATCTTAGAGAAGAGATCCGGGGCTATAATGATCCATACGATTACCGGGATGATGGGTACGGAGAGGATGATTACCGGGATGACTTGCCGTATGATTATTCAGAGGAATATGACAGCGGCGGGTACGAAGAAGAGCTTTCCGGCATAGCTGCGATCCCGGAAGATATAGCCAGTAATCTTCCCTATGAGATTGAGGATGAGTTATATACATTTTCGGATGAAGAGAAACAGTCCATGGTGATTGAATTCCATGTGAATTATCCGAAGATCAGCGGTCTGTCTGATTCCGGTACGGAAGATAAAGTGAACAAGATATTGAAGGCCCGCGCTATGGAGACGGTAAAGAAGATCTACGAGGATCCGGTTCCGGAGATCAAAGAGAGGGTCTTAGGAGAGCAGAATCCGGTGCTGATCAGCTATGTAGAGTACAAGGTCTGCTATGCGTCCGAGGATCTGATCAGCGTGGCTTATAATGATCTGAGCTATGAGGGCGGCCAGGCATATGCATCCCAGCATCTTCGGACATGTAACATCAGCCTTAAGGACGGGACGGCCTACGAGGTGAAGGATATTGTAAGCCTGGATAACGGATTTGTAGATCAGTGGCTTCGGGTGATGCGCAATGAGACGGGTGACGACGATTTCTTATCGGAGCTTGACCAGACGGAGATGAAGAAGGCTCTGGAGGGTGACAGCAAAGAAGGAGTCTATGTGGTGAACTTTTTCCTGGATGCCGATGGGATCGAGATTGGTTTTGACTTGAATTACGAAGACGGAGACCCTAATGATCAGGGGTACGTGTGGGTGACCGCGCCGTTTACCCTCGATGAGATCCGGGAGTATGCGTCGGGGAGCGGATTCTGGAAGGAGATCGAGTAGCAAAATGAACAGAATGGGGACGTAGTAAAATTCAATTTTATTACGTCCCCATTTGAGAAATGTGGTGTCCTCAAATGAAAAAAGTATTCTACAGCATCTCCATAAATGCTGTGATTCTTGTCGCAAGCTGCCCGGTATCTGATTCGGAAGTATCGGTTGACACAGGGATGTATGGGATATGAAGCTTTTCCTTGCACAGCCGGCTCATCTTATCGTGCTCTACAGTGTATGGATGGCAGGTCGTGAGCATCACGTCCAGGATTCCGGCCACGCGGTATTCCTCTGCCAGCCGTTCAATCAATTGAAAGCGAAGCGTGTTGGGAGCCATGATCGCACAGGCCGTATTCTGGTAGCAGTCGGCAAGGGCGTCGTAGACATCCTTGGCATCCGGGTCAAAATGACGGACGGCAGACTTCATGACCTCACAGGTCTCAAGGCATACCGCTACTCCGCCGTTCTGTTCGATGGCATTCAGGATCTTCGTGAAAAGACCGCTTAACGGACAGCCGGTCACAAGGATGCGCCGTGCGCTCTTTGGCACAGGACTCTCCCGTGCAAGCAGCCGGCGTTTTGTCTCCTCGTTGGCTGCGATGCGGTCATGGATATCAGGCAGTATACGGTGTGCTTCGATTGCCTGGAAAATCTCAGTTCCCCAAGCGGCGGGTGGAGTCTGGCGCTGGATCTCCATGAGCGCTGTGATACTTTTCCGCTCCTGGTTCAACAGGACGCCGGCCTTACGGATTGATGCTTCCGTGACCGTAAGGCCGAATCGATTCTTAAGTTCCCTTACCAGACAACGGCATTCAGATTGAATAAGGGGCTTTACATAGTTCCGGTCTGCGCCTTGTGCCACCTGGTAGAAATACACCCGATCCTGCCGGGAGATCAGTTCATACATCTTGCGTTTCCCGTCGCAGGAGGTCTCGGCGAGGATCAGGTCGGCATCTTTCAGGCATTCGTCCTCGCAGGCGTCGCAGCAGTTCTTAACCGCCGGACAGACGTTGCTTGGAAGAAGTCCGGAGGCAGCGTCCTTCACTCCCTGCATATAAGGCACACGCAGCAGGCAGACTCCGGCGGCTTCGAAGATCTCTGCCGGAACGTGTGAACAGAAGGATATAGCGGTCTTTTTCCCAAGCCTGTGACAATCATCAATGATTCTCTGTAGGTCTTCTCTATTCATGGGCAGCCTCCATCTTCCTTTCTCGGATCATCTCCAGGAATGCGGCGATCCTTGTGCGGATCTGTCCTTCGTCGCCGGGATAGAAATCTGTCTCGATATGCAGAAGCGGGATTCCCATCTCCTTGCATACGCGCCGGATATTCTCTGTCTCAATGGCAAATGGATTGCAGGAGTGTAAGGTGATGCTGACATAACCGTCTGCCTTCCATTCCCGGATGGTGTCCCGCACCTGGTCCATCCGTCGGTTGTTGGGGGACACAACCGCGCAGGGAACTTCTAAGTATTTCTCGGCTATACGCAGCAGCGGGTCACGGCTTCGGTCCTCATCCACCAGACGCCGCCTGGAAGAAATGCCGCTGCAGCCTTCATAGCATACGATGGCGCCTCCCAGCTCTTCGATCACATTCACCGTTTTCTCGGAGGAACCAAAGTATCCGCCGCCGGATACGATAAGCCTTGGCCGGTAAGGATCCGGTTCATACGGGTAGATCCCGTTCCTCCAGTTTGCCTCGCACTGATTCAGAATCTCGTCGATCTTGTTGTATTTCTCCACCGGATCGAACATGTATTGCTGTCCGTTCATTACGTCATTCATGCTGACGCCGCTGATGGCGGGTGGATCGTAACGCCCAAGCTCATAGATCCGGGCAGCCTGAATGCGTTCCTTATTGCACCATTCGATGGCTTCATTGAGCTGATCTTCCGTGATCGTGATGTTGAAATGTTCTTCCAGTCCTCTGGTGAAGGCGCGGACTTCATCAACCCACATATCAAGAGAACGTGCATAGTCAGGTACGTTCGGCAGGTGGATAACCTGCATCGGTTTTAATTCCCCAAGAAGCTCGTACATCTTCTTCTTGCCGTCGCAGGTGGTTTCCCCGACTACAATGTCGGAGAAATAGGCATATGGGCAGCTTTCTTCTAAGGCATGCCCGTAGCTTGACTTAATAAGGGGGCAGAGGTTGGCCGGAAGCCGGGTCTCGGCTGTCTTAATTGGCGCGGCGCTCTGGCCGCAGAGACCAACTTGGTATAATCCGGCGGCGCGGATGATCTCTGCCGGGGTATACTGACAGAAGGTGCCGCAGATATCTTTGCCGCTGTCTTTCAGTTCCTTGATCCGTAAGAAGCCTTCTCTCCGGGCTTCTGCAAAATCTTCAAAATGTTCGGGTAATGTAGTTGACATAATTCCTCCTGTGTGAAAATGTGGTGTTTGTATCATATAAATAAATTAACATATATTAATATTTTAGACAAAATATATTAGATTTTCCAATAAAATAGAAAATGAAATGATAAAAATAGGAACTGCTTTACAAGCCGCAGAAATAAAGATAAAATATATTACAGATTATTAATAAAGTTGAGGCAATACGGTGGATAAATTATTTTTAAAAAACGCAAGAGGGAAGATGATTATCATCATTCTGGTAATATTGGCAGGTTTCCTGATCCGGGGGAGGCTTGACGGCCTGTATGAGCGGCAGCAGACGCGGGAAGGAGAGGGAGAGGTCAATGTATATTCCGAGGGAGATAGGGTTGGCAGGGCTTTGGCTTACGCCGAGAATGTACCGGATGAGCATCCGACCCTTGGAGCTTTTCATAAGGAGCATCCGGAGGCGGAGGTGTTGGTGGCTTGTGAGGAGGATCTTACCAATGACGGGCTTAAGGATCTGGTTGTTATATTTGCTACTACGGAAGATGACGAGCATGTAGGGAACGAGAATCTTGGACGGCATAAGCATATCCGGCTTACGGTAGCCATTGATTCCGGGGACGGGGTGAATTATGAATTCACAGAGCCGATCCCGGCGCCTGTGGAGAACCAGAAGATCCAGTTCCAGAACATAGACAAGAAGGACGAGATCGAGTTCGTCCTCCAAGGGCAGAAGGACAATAAGGTAGGATACGGAATCTTCCGTGTGGTGGAAGGGGAGACCGTCAACCTGTTCGGCGAAGGGATGGAAGACTGCTGATAGGCGTAGATTGATCTGCCGGCGGCAGATAAGCCAGTCTTAAGAGGGATGGAAGCAATATCCCTTGCCCCACACTGTGGTCAGGTGCTTTGGCTTGGAAGGGTTGTCTTCGATCTTATCACGGAGACGCTTGATGTATACAAGGATGGAGTTGTCATCCAGAGTCTCGCTCTTCCATACCTTGGTGAAGATCTCCTGTTTGGTCAGGAGCACCCCGGGATTCTCCATAAAAAAGCACAGCAGGGAGAATTCTTTGGAGGACAAGGAAATCTCCTTGTCATTCTTATATACGGTCTGTGAATCAAAATGCAGTGTGAAAGCTCCCACCTGTGCGGTTACAGGCAGAGGCGCGCCGGAAGAAGCGGCGGGGATATACTGCTGTGTGCGCCTTACGATGGCACGGATCTTGGAGACCAGCACGGCCTTGCTGAATGGCTTGGTCATATAATCGTCCGCGCCGAGACCAAGACCCTCTACCTGGGCCGAGTCTTCTTCCCTGCCGCTTAGGAGGATCACAGGGGTTAAGATCTTCCGTTCCCTAAGTTCCCGCAGCATAGAGAAGCCGTCCTGACCCGGCATCATGATATCCAGAAGGATCAGGTCAAAGGTCTGACGGGCAAGGCATGCGAAGGCGTCCGTGCTGTCGGAAGCGCAGACGGCGTCTATCTGTTCATGTCTTAGAACGGAGGATATAGCTTTTAATACGGGTGCTTCATCATCAACAATGAGAACGGTGATATTGGACATATGATTGATTCCTGCCTTTCTGTGAGTGTTGTGCTTCTGTTATCATAGATTATATCGGGCAGCGTTTTTGATGTCAAATCTATTTTCCAAAAGAGGTATTATGAATAAGAAGAGACTTAGGAGGCAGATCCTTGTGACGGCAGCTGGAGTGGCGGCATTGTTCGGGATTGCCGTATTCAGCTATCAGGATGTGAGAAGATCGATCGTTTTAAATGAACAGGAGAGCTTAAGAAGCCTTGCTCAAGTGAATGCCAAGAGTCTCCAGTCGAGCCTGGAGGCGAAGGCGAATCTGCTCTATGCGGTGTTCTCAGGCGGCATGAGGAAGGAAGAGGATATTGAGACCGGGCTTCTACGGCTGCGGGAGAAGGGAAGCTATATTCCGATCGAAGAGTTAAAGGAACTGAGAGATTGGGAGCACAGACTCTGTGAGCGGGCAGGAGAAAGCCCCGGAGCCGTTATTACCGGACCGGTGAGGAAGTCAGAAGAGGGATATTACATCCTGTATATGACAAAGGCAGTAGGAATGGGCGGGAGGATCTCAGGGTATGTTATGGCTGAGCTTAATCTGGATGAGATCTATGCCCAGGAACAGGCATTGTCAGGACTCTGGCTTGAGAACGGCAGGTATTGTATCGTGAAGGGGGCGGACGGAACCACCGTGATGCCGGGAAAGGATGCGAAGGAAGAGATCTCTCTTACCCATATGGATCGGAATGGCTGTACGATCGAATGGGTCTATGAGACGGAGAGCGGAACGCCGATGAGAACGAGAAAGCTTGTCGCTTATGAAGCCCTGGAGATAGGAGAAGAGGAGTTCTATCTCTATATTATTGAAGATTATGAGCAGATCATAGAGCCCATCGAGCAGATTGCGTTTTATTTCTGTCTGCTTGGAACTGCGGCAATCCTCTGTGCCGCGGCGTTGATCTATAAGATCACGGAACAGAGGAAGAAGGAAGAGCTTCTGGTGAGGGAGTTACAACACGAGAAGACCCTGAATGAGACGATGAAGCAGCAGGAGGGACTGATGCAGAGGTACAATCACTCGAAGACTATGAGTGTGCTGACGGGATCCATTGCCCATGAGTTTAACAACCTTATGACGCCGATCGTACTGTATGCCGATCTGTTGGAGGAGAATGAGACGGTTTTTAACGAGATGCCGGAGGAGGTTACGGAGCTAAAGAGCGCCGCGGACAGATGTGAGGAACTGGCGAGACAGCTTCTAAGCTACAGCCGTCAGGGCAGGGCGGAGAAGGTGTATACGGAATATGACGCCGCTCTTGCGATACAGGAGGCGGTGAATATCGTGAAGAAGCTGCTTCCCAAAGAGGTGAAGCTAAGAGAGAACCTCAGCAGGAATTCTTACTATATCCGCGGACAAGCAGGCGCTTTGAATCAGATTCTTCTGAACCTGACGACCAACGCCCTCCATGCGATGAAGGAGGGAGGGACGCTTCGGATTCAATTCGGACTCAGCGTGGATGATGAAAAGACTGTCCGCCTCGTGGTAGAGGACAGTGGAACCGGGATTCCGGCAGATATCAGACAGCAGGTATTTCATCCGTTCTTCACGACGAAAGAGGGCGGGGAAGGAACGGGGATTGGGCTTACAGTAGTAAAGAGGCTTACGGAGGAGCATGGAGGCTCGATACGTGTGAAGACAGAGGAAGGAAAGGGGACGATGTTCATCTTAGACTTTCCGCGGGTGAGATGACAGGAATCGGGCAATAATATACAAGGCGCCGGAACATGACAGATTCACGGCGCCTTATATTAAGCCTATTCTTCTTCCAGATTCTCGTTCAGATAAGGAGTTGCGGTATCGGTAATGTCGACCGCGTCTTCGTCTGAGATATTGTCGATCTTCTTAGCGGCATTGTACCAGTCTTCGAAGGTCATTCCAAGCGGGAACTTGTCTTCCACGGAATCCTTGATGAATTCATCAAAGTCCGGAACACCGGCTTCTTCAAAGATCTCGTTGGATAGTTCCAGAGACTTCATAGAATCCTTGGCAAAGATGATATCCTCTTCCGGTACGGCCGGATCCTTCCACTGTGTCTGGAAATCTTCATTGTTCTGCATGGTCTGTTCGGACCACTGCCAGGTGATGGTCCGGCCTTCTGCTACCGTCTTCATATATACGGTACGAAGTCCTACATAGGGATCCACATCGAAGCCGTCGGCGAACATCATGGCTGCGTTATACGGATGCTCGTATAAATATTTGACAGAGAGCATATGGGCATAGACCAGACGGCGTGCAAGCTCCGGATACTTCTCCCTGAAAGCGACAGACATGGCGTAGCTGCAGCAGGTTCCGGCATTCTCTTCGGTGAGAAGCTCGCCTTCTTCCAGGTTCGCGCCCCAACTGATACACATGATCTTGCCGAAGCCTTCGAATTCTGCCTGGGAAGCGTATGGGTCGCAGCAGGTGAATGCGTCGATCTGTCCTGCCTTCAGCGCGAACATGGCATCCTTCTGTCCCATGGCAACGATGTCATAATCCTCTGGCTGGAAGGAGAAGCCGTATTCTTCGGACCATTTTCTCCACTCGGAGTTAACCTGCGGTTCGGCATCCATGGAAATGGTCTTGCCTTCGATGGAGAGCGGATCGTCTACATCGATATCGTTGCTGACTACGAGATACCGGGAGCCGCCTAAGTGGTTGGCTGCTGCCTGATAAACAGGGGAGTCATCTGACATCAGGTTCTTGCTGAAGAAGATGTATCCCACGTCCATGGCGCCGCTGATCAGGGCATTCACTGTCTCAGGAGATTTGGTAAGGTTGACCTTCAGGCCAAGAGCCTCGTAGATTCCGGATTTCTCTCCGATAATGGAGGCACACATATGGTCACAGTTGAAGTAGCCCATCTCCACGGTATAGTTCTTCTCTTCCTCGCTTAACTCGCCGAACTCGTAGTCCTCCACTGCCTTCTTGGGATCAAAATCTGTGGATTCAACATCTACGGTATTGGTCTCGCTGCTGTTATGGCATGCTGTGAGAAGAGAACAGAGCATAGCCGCAGCCAGTAGTGATGCAATTAATTTCTTTTTCATTGGTATCCCCCTTTAAAAAATTAATATTTATTAATATTTACATTCATCATAGCAGAAGAGCCTGAGAAGAAAAAGGACTAATAAAATATATTATCATTTCAAATAAAGAGGTTAAATATATCATCATTTTCAATTAGACCAGAATAGTAAAAAGCAATATAATAAATGATGAGATGTTTTAGGATCGAGGGAGAAGATATGCGCTTAGAATACGTAAGAAGCTTTATTGGAGTCGTTAATTATAAGAGTTTTTCACTGGCTGCAAAGTATCTGTATCTGTCGCAGCCCACGATCAGTACACATATCAAGCAGTTGGAATCGGAGCTTGGAGTACAGCTTCTGGTGCGATCTACGAAGGATATCGTTCTCTCTGAGGAGGGTAGAGTATTCTATCCGTTTGCGCTGCAGTTATTAGAGACAGAGAATCAGGCATTGGAGCAGCTGAACCGGAATGAGAATGAGGCGGGACGGGTAGTTTCCATGGCGGTTTCATCCGTTCCCGGGAACTATATGTTCCCTCAGTTCTTAGCTTCATTTCGGGCAAAGAATATGGATATCAGCTTCAAGGTATCGGAGGGGGACAGCGGGAATGTGCTGCAGAAGATCTTGAATTATGATGTGGAGATCGGGATCGGCGGCCTGACCAGCGGGAATGATAAGATCTATTCGGAGATCCTCTTTGAAGACGAGATCATATTGATCACGCCGAACCAGGCCAAATACAGGAACCTGAACGGGGAGTTTCCCATTGAGCAGCTCCGCCGGGAGTGGTTCGTGATACGGGAGCTTGGCAGCGGGACCAAGACGGCCTCTGAGAACGTGGAAGAGGGGCTGAAATTGAATCACGCATCCCTTCATGTGGCAGCGCAGTTTGAATCATCGGAGCTGGTGCGCCGGGCGGTAGAGGCCGGCGGCGGAGTTGCATTCATCAGCAGGACGGCGGCAAAGGAATCATTGGATAAGCAGAAGGTGTTAGAGTTTAATTTTGAGAATGTGAATACGAAGCGTCAGATCTATCTGATGTATCACAAAGACAGGAAATTAAGCGTCGTGTCGGAACGGACCATAGAAGCGCTTCGAAGATACTGCGCAGAAAAATACGCATAAAAGGCTGCTGCATAATGACAGGATCATATATGCAGCAGCCTTTTACTGACGGCGGCAACCCGGTGGCCATGCCGTTGTTCCGTCCGAAATTATTCTTTCCATCTAAGCAGTGCTCTCTCGCACAATACCAGGATGGTATCCATCAGGTATCCGATCAGACCGGCGATCACCATATAAGCGATGACGCGCTCTGTCTCTAACCGTCCCTGTGCTTCCACCATTATGTAACCGAATCCGGCACTTGTCGCAATGAACTCCGCTCATATGACGGACATCCAGCCAAGTCCGATCGCCAGACGTATACCGGTAAGCACTCCGGGGAGAGAACCCGGAATTACGATATCTTTGATGATATTGAATGTGTTCGCGCCCATGGATCTGGCGGCATTGTAGAAATCCTTACTGATATCCTGCACGCCGGAAACGGTATTAAGGATAATCGTAAAAATACCGCTGAACGCGATCAGGAAAACAGTAGGTCCGTCCCCGATACCAAACCATACGATGGTAAGCGGCACCCAGGCCATGATCGGTACCTGACGCAGGGAATTGATGAATGGGGACATGGTCTGTAAAAGCTTCGGTGAATATCCCATGACCATTCCAAGCGGGAATCCGATCAGGAATGCGTACAGAGAACCGGTCACGACTCGCCGCATGGTGATGGCAAGATTCTCTAAAACATACATATCGGTTAATGAATAAACGACCTGATAGGCCACATTCTCCAAATACGGAAATATAAACGGGGCTTTTACTGCGTGAGCGGCAAAATACCAGATCACACAGATCAGGGCCAGGGAAAAGATTGCGCCCTTGTTATAATTCCTGCCGCCCATTTTCCGCCAATTCTGTCGGTCTTTTGTCTTGGTAGCGTGTATCATACGATCTACCTGTTTGTTATCTCCCAATTGTTCACCTCCCTTATAAATTGAGGATAATATATACAGCCAAATCATAACAAAATTTTAATAATTATAATAGAAATATTAGACAAAAAAATAAAGTCGGTGTCGAATATTGTATTTTTTTATAAAACCGGAAAGTGCGGGCGAATAAAGCTATAATAGCTATAATTAAGATGGAATAAATTGTTGGGAGGTGCCGTGAATGAAGAAGCCTTGCATCGAATATATCAGTGCATGTGCATGATGTGAAGTGTTTGGAGACTTGGTTCAAGTCCTGGAGAAAGAATATGAAGGAAGAGTGAATGTGAAGATCTATCGCGCAGGTCAGGATTTTGATTATATCAAGAAGTACGGTGCGGTGACCAAGAGTATGCTGGTCATCAACGAGAAGAAGGCAGTGACGAAGCTGACCAAGCCTGCCGTGCGTAAAGCATTCGAGGAGGCATTGAAGATATGATAGGAGATTTGTGGGGGTTTCTGTCAAGTATAGTAGTGTCAGCGTGGTCGATGCTCAACAGTTCATCGCCGTGGCTGGTATTCAGCTTTGTCGTAGCTGGTCTGCTGCATGAATTTCTGAAGCCTGAGAAGGTACAGAAGACGTCCATCGGCTCAAAGCGGGCGAGCGGCGTGTTCTGGACGACGGTGTCGGGGATGTTTATACCGATCTGCAGCTGCGGAACGATTCCTCTTGGCATCAGTATGTATTACAGCGGGGCTTATCTGGGGCCGACGCTGGCGTTCATGACCAGTACGCCTATGATCAATCCGCTGGCGGTGATCCTATCCTGGGGGCTGTTGGGCAAAGAGATTACCATTATCTATGTTATTACGGGATTTGTCGCGCCGATGATTATCGGCATGGTGGCGAATAAGTACGCCGGCGACGAATTACATATCGGGATCAATAAGATCCATAAGAAGCAGGAAGAAGAGGAAGGAAGGATTACGTTGGAATCCGATGACGAGGATGCACCGGCCATGATCCAGCTTGAGTTCGAAGAGCCGTCGTTCTGGGAGAAGGTAAAGAGCGGGCTTCGCTGGTCACTGACCGAATTGAGTGTGACCATCAGCAAGTACACAGTTACGGGGATGCTGATTGCGGGTTTCTTATTCACGGTCGTGCCCCAGTCCTTCGTGCAGGATTATCTTGGGAATCCGGGCATGATATCCCTTCTCGGGATCACGGTGGTTGCAGGACTTATGTATGTCTGTGCGGTGGGCCATATCCCGTTTATCGCGGCGCTGGTTGCCAGCGGGGCGGCGCCTGGAGTCGCCATCACATTCTTGATGGCGGGAGCCGGGACGAATATCCCGGAATTATTGACGATCACAAAGACCATTGGGAAGAGGGCTATGATGATGTATTTTACCATGGTAGTCGGAATCTCCAATCTGGTGGGCTGGATTACGAACAAATTACTGATGCCGGGATTTGTTCCGGTGCTGGATTTTGACAGGACGTCGAATACTATCGCGCATGCGAACAAGCTTATGGTCACCATACCTGAGTGGGGAGAGCGGATCTGCAGCCTGGTTCTGATCGCATATGCTCTGTATTCTCTGTGGAAATATATCAGATCCGGGCTGGTGCATTCCAGAATGAAGGAAGCGTAAGCAGATGGAGCACGGCAGGAAGATTGCGGTCTTTATATCAGGCCTGATACTTGTTGGTACACTTGTGTCAGTGTTTTTCCCAAAAGAGGAGCGGCAGAATAAGGATGCGCCTCTGAGGGTCGGAGCAGGAGCGGATATCTCCGGAGTCCTGATGGAAGCAACGGTGGAGGAATTCGGCAGGGTATGTAAGGTTACGGAGGATTATGAGAGTTCGTCATTTCAGGACTGCTGAAGTAATCTTGCTCAGTGGGCACTGAGTGCGGAGGAGATCAATGTGGCGTTCTACTGCAGCCATATCGCTATGCATACCATAGAGGAGAATGAGAATGTCATGATCTACGGCCCGGTCATCATGAACGCGGAAGTCCTGTGTTATAAGGGTGATCTGGCGGATGTGAGAACTGTCGGTATCAGTCAGGGAAGGCAGAATGAGAAGGAGCAGGCGAGGGAGACCTATCCACAGATTGAAGAATTTCAGGAGATCACCCAGAAGGGGATTCTGTATTCACTGGAGAACGGACAGGTGGACGGAGTAGTCCAGGATATATCGAAGGCGGCGAATGTACCGGATTATCTGTGTGCGCCTATTTCAGAGACGGACTATATATCTTATGTGCTGGTTGTGGATAAGAAGTTTGTGGAGACGGAAGAATTTGGAGAATTTATAGAGAATTATAATCGGGCGGCCGAGAGTCTGAATGAGCCGGAGATTCTTGCCGGGAAGCTTGGGGTGGAAGAGGACTGGCTTAAGGATAAGAAGATCCGGTTTCTGACACTGGGGCAGCCATAGATGAAAAGAGATAGAGAGAGAGGATTAAGGAATGTCCATATCTGTAGAAGGGATAACGAAGGTATTTAAAGGAAGGAAGAAGGGGGATCCGGAGAATGTGGTGCTTAAGGATGTCTCTTTTAATGTAGAAGAGGGTGAATTCGTATCACTGCTTGGGCCGTCCGGCTGCGGTAAGACTACGACGCTTACAATTATCGCAGGTTTTCGGAAGGCGAATGAGGGAAAGATCGTAGTGAATGGGAATGAAGTGAAGAAGCCGGGCACGGATCGTTCGTTTATGTTCCAGAATTATGCGTTATTTCCGTGGCTTAAGGTGGGAGAGAATATTGAGTATCCTATGAAGAAGATGAAAGTGCCGAAAGCACAGCGTAAGGCGCAGCTTAAGGAGCTGCTTGAGATGGCGCAGCTTACGGCTTACGAGCATTATTATATTCATGAGATTTCCGGTGGTATGAAACAGAGAGTCGCGCTTCTTCGGGCGATCGCGTGTGATCCGCAGGTGCTCCTGATGGACGAGCCCCTTGGGGCGGTAGATTTCCAGATGCGGCAGATGCTCCAGATGCAGCTTGAAGAGATCCTGCAGCAGAAGAAGACTACGGCGCTGATGGTAACCCATGATGTGGATGAGTCCATATACTTAAGCGACCGTGTTGTGGTGATGTCCAGAGACCACGGGAAGATCATCGAAGACCTGAAGATCGATCTTCCAAGGCCGAGAGACCGCACGGCGCCTAAGTATCATGAGTATGTGGACCGCCTGACGGTGATCCTTAAGGACGCGTTAAGCGGCGGCGTATTTACGCAGGAGGATAAAGACCTGATGGAATTTATTCAGGGACAGAAGGGCAAGAATGAGGAGGTAGAATTCGTTGGATCAGAATGTTCATAGAAAATTTACGGACAGGCAGAACGAACTGAGACTGTATATTATAGAATTTACGGTGGATCATGGGCGGGCTTATCATATAGAGAATGATAAGGAAGCTGCGTTAGAGTGCCTGCATATGACGGAAGAGGAGTATAAGGAGATCACAGACTGTCTGCTAGAGAAAGACGGTATGGTGGTGGATGAGAAGGGGAAGGTGAACTTCATCTATCCGGTATCCGCCCTTAAGACGAACCACCAGGTTACGCTTGACGACGGAAGGCAGTTTTCTGCCATGTGCGCCATCGACGCCATCGGCGCCGCGTTTACGTTCCATAAAGATACCGAGGTACATTCGGTGAGCGCGGTGAGCGGCGAGCCGATCTATATCCGGATCAAGGATGAGAAAGTGGATGAATATGAACCAAAGACGCTGCATGCGCTGACATTTCCTCTGGGAGAATTGTCAAACTGGGCAGGGTCTTGCTGAAATGTAATGAATTTCTTCTGCAGCGGTGCAGAATTTGATCAATACGTTACGGATATGGAGCTTGACCCGGATTCAATCATTAAGGCGGACATAGAGAAGGCAGTTGAAGAGGCAAAGGCAACATTTGAAGTATAAATCTAATACAGGAGGTATAAGAATGAAGGTAGCTTATTTATTGGAATCGGAGCATGCGAGAGAGATTCTTGAGCACATGATCATCCCCCAGATGGAAGAAGACCGTCACGGAGCAGAGGTTGCGGGCATGATGTTCTTCTTTGACAATGCTTACATGCTGGTAGAGGGATGCGATATTGCAGAGAGGCTTAAGAAGCTAAGCGAGAAGACAGGCGTGCTTCTGATGGCATGTGACAGATGCTGCTATCAGAGAGACATTGCGGACAAGCTGATCGCCCCGGCAGGGATTGGATGCTTCCCGAATGTGTATGCGGCGCTGGCCCCGGCAGGTGTAGACCAAGTAATTACGTTATAGGAGGATGGAATGATGAGAGTATTCAGCGTACCGGAGCTTTGCTGTCCGGATTGTGCGAAGAAGATCGATGCTGCATTGGCGGAGGCAGGAGTGAATCATGAAGTTGATTTTGAAGGCAAGAAGGTGTCCATCTGTGACTGCGACCATTGTCAGGAAGTAACGCTTGATATCTTAAAAGAGATGGGATTTGAGGCAGAGAGGATCTCGTAAGAATACCGGTATGAGAAGGCTCTGGCTGCAGTGATGCGGCCAGAGCTTATCTGATTCTCTCGATGGGATGTCTTCCGTCGATTTTCTGTGTGTTCATCCTGTACAGGGTACCGTCCAGAGAACTGCTGTTAAGGAAGGCAAGGATCGCGGCTTCATCGGGATCTAGGAAACGGATGGCAAGCCCGCAGCCAGTGCTGATCTCCCGGGGAACGGGCATGATGGTGATGTGGAAATGTTCTTGTAAACAGGCTTCTGCCGCCATGACACTGTCGGTCGTGTCGAATGCCAGAATATAATAATTTTTGGGAGAGAGCATATAGATACCGCCTTTCTTCTTTTGTCTCTGGTACCATTCTATCATGATTTGTGTAATTTGTAGCAGAAAAACAGAAGAAAATATAAAAAGTGTCAATTGACGAATTTTATATAATGTGAGAAAATATAAACAAGTATGGTGTTAAAGTAATAACAAACCCTACGACAGAAAAATCATACATAGTTGAAAGGAGTTTTACAATGATTTATTCACATGAAGTAGAAATGATGTGTCCTGTGGCTCAGGGTGCAAATCACGGACCAGCTCCGATTCCGGAAGAAGCAAAATGGGTAAAGGCAAAAGAGGTAAAGGATATCTCCGGTCTGACACATGGTGTGGGCTGGTGTGCACCGCAGCAGGGAGCCTGCAAACTCACTTTAAACGTAAAAGACGGTATTATTCAGGAAGCATTGGTGGAGACACTCGGATGTTCAGGAATGACACATTCAGCGGCTATGGCTTCAGAGATCCTTCCGGGAAAAACTATTCTGGAAGCTCTTAATACGGACCTTGTCTGTGATGCGATCAATACGGCAATGAGAGAATTATTCCTTCAGATTGTATACGGAAGAACTCAGAGCGCGTTCTCAGAGGACGGACTTCCGATCGGTGCAGGTCTGGAAGATCTTGGCAAGGGACTTCGTTCTCAGGTTGGTACTATGTATGGAACATTGGCAAAAGGTCCTCGTTATCTTGAGATGGCAGAAGGCTATGTAACAGGTGTTGCACTGGATGATAACAACGAGATTATCGGATACCAGTTCGTTAACCTTGGAAAGTTTACAGACTTTATCAAGGCAGGCGATACACCGAACGATGCATGGGAGAAGGCAAAAGGGCAGTATGGACGTGTTGCGGACGCAGCAAAGATTATTGACCCGAGAAAAGAATAGCACCGGATTGAAGGTAGTTCAATCCGTGTCCGTAAAAGTAACGAAAAAATTAGGAGGACAAGTAAATGGCTTTATTTGAATCATATGAAAGAAGAATTGATAAAATCAATGAAGTGTTAGGAAGCTATGGCATTGCTTCCATTGAAGAAGCAGAGAAGATCACGAAGGATGCCGGACTTGACGTATACAATCAGGTTAAGGGGATCCAGCCGATCTGTTTTGAAAATGCATGTTGGGCATATACAGTAGGTGCGGCGATCGCGATCAAGAAGGGATGCAAGACGGCTGCTGACGCTGCTGCAGCGATTGGGGAAGGATTACAGGCATTCTGTATTCCGGGTTCTGTGGCTGACCAGAGGAAGGTTGGACTTGGACACGGTAACTTAGGCAAGATGCTTCTTGAGGAGGAGACAGATTGTTTTGCATTCCTTGCAGGGCATGAGTCATTCGCGGCAGCAGAGGGCGCTATCGGTATCGCAGAGAAGGCGAACAAGGTTCGTAAGAAACCTCTTCGTGTTATTCTGAACGGACTTGGAAAGGATGCTGCGAAGATCATTTCCAGAATCAATGGATTTACTTATGTGGAGACAGATTATGATTATTATACAGGTGAGTTAAAAGAGGTTCAGAGGATTGCTTACTCGGACGGACTCCGTTCCAAAGTTAACTGCTACGGCGCTAATGATGTACGTGAAGGCGTTGCGATTATGCACAAGGAAGGCGTAGACGTATCTATCACAGGTAATTCTACCAACCCGACACGTTTCCAGCATCCGGTTGCAGGTACTTATAAGAAGGAATGTATCGAACAGGGCAAGAAGTATTTCTCAGTAGCATCCGGCGGCGGTACAGGACGTACGCTTCACCCGGATAACATGGCTGCGGGTCCGGCTTCTTACGGTATGACCGATACATTGGGACGTATGCATTCTGACGCACAGTTTGCAGGATCCTCATCTGTACCGGCTCACGTTGAGATGATGGGTCTTATCGGCGCAGGTAACAACCCGATGGTTGGTATGACTGTTGCGGTTGCGGTTGCGATCGAGGAAGCGGCAAAGGCTGGTAAGTTCTAAGAAATAGTGTAAAATCAAGGGCTATCGCTGATTGCAAGATACCCTTTAATACGATTCTATGTAACGATTATATTTATTTTAGAATATTGTACCGGCTAATAAAGAATGCCCTCCAGACGAGAGAAAGGAGGGCGATAGCAATGTACGTTACATATTCGGATTTAAGAAATAGCCGCCACTACTGCAAATAGTGACGGCTTTCCCTCTGTCTATAATTTAATGAGAAGTATCAACAACCACGATATCCGAATCACCCTTGCGGGCCTGTTTCAGTACGGCTTCTGATAATTTTTGGAAGGAGCCGTAAGAGGATGTAGCGCCGGATAATGCGTCGATGTCATCATCCCTGCGCCCCTCCAGAAGTTGATTGGCATAATAGCGGGTATATTCATTGGGATAGGTTCCGTTAGAATGGAGCATTGTCTGCATGTAAGCATTATCCCAGCTTTTGATAAAACCGCTGGCATTTTCAGCGTTGTATTCTACGGAGACGATACTTCCTCCCTTCACCATGATCGTAATATATTCTTTCCAGCCGTGACTGAAATCTTTGGCCTGAGCCGTATAATATCCGTCTTGAAGCTCCGTCTCATCGCTGCATGCCGTCAGAGGGAGTACAAACAACAGAAAAATCAGTGTAAATGTCAGTAATCGTTTCATTTCTAATTTTCCCCCTTCAAATTAAATTTATCCACTTGTGCCTGAAGATTCTCGGCTTCTTTTGCCAGTGATCCGCTGGCCTGTTCCATGCCGCCGGCATTCTGAAGGTTACGGTCGGCGATTTCTGAAATAGCTTCAATTCGTTCGTCCATGAGAGACAGGGCATTCTGCTGACTGTTCACTGCCGCTACAAGCGTATCGGAGATCGCACTGATCTGGTCAGACACAGAAGAAATAGCACTGAAAGAGCCGGCAGTATCTGCAGTCAATTCCACACCGGTCTGAATAATATCTTTGGTGCTGGTTACCATTTCGGTAGCGTTCTGTGCAGCCTCAGCGCTTTTAGCCGCCAACTGTTTCACTTCATTTGCAACAACTGCGAATCCTTTTCCGGCTTCTCCGGCGCGGGCAGCCTCTACGGAAGCATTGATCGCCAGGATGTTGGTCTGGAAGGCAATGTCTTCGATTGCTTTGGCAATCTTAGTGATCTCTTGTGCGTTGGAACTGATATCATCCATCGCTTTAGTGAGAGAGGACATCCGTGAATTGGCTTCCTGAATGCATTGTGCGATCTCCTCGGTCTTGGCCCTGGTCTGGGAACTGCTTTCCGTAACGCTAGACAGCCGTTCCTTCACATGGGATACTTCGTGGATCAGCGCTTCGGTGGACTGGTTCTGTTCCAAAGAAGCCTGATGCAGTTGGCCGGACTGTCCGTTCAATTCTTCGGACATAGCAGCCAAGCGGGTTGCAGCGGCCCGGAAGCCTTTGATAGTTTCATTCATAGACTGTATGATCGTGTGGAGACTTGTTCGAATCAAGGCAAAGTCTCCTTTATAATCTACCTGGGCGCTAACCTTTAGATTGCCGTCAGCAATTTGGGTTAATACCTGCTGAATATCTGATATGTAACGGTTGACGCTTTCTACGGTAGCATCCAAAGTCTGGGTCATAAGCTCCAATTCATCCCTGGAATTGACATGCGTCACCTCGGTATGGAGATCACCGTCGGAAAGGGCAACCATCCGGTTCGTAACGCTTTTAACCGGACGGGAGATTGAGCGTGACAGACGCAGTACTACCAAAATGGATATGATCAGTACGGCCAGAGTAGATAATATTGCAACCATCATTGCCGCATTGATCAGATGGTCATAGTCGGACTTGGGAATCTGAATGACCAGGAACCACTGAGTGCCGCGGATAGGTGAAAAGGCCATCAGCATATTCTCATTGCCGATAGAATATTCTTCAGAGCCGGTTTCACCGCTCATCACGTGGCTCAGAGATTCTTCGTTGCCATCGTTGAGCTGTGCCAGTGTGCTTTCAGTCAGAACCAATGACTGGTCAGGATGTCCGGTAACGAGACCATCCCGGTTCACCATATAGGCGGTTCCGTGTTTGCCCAGGTTAATGCTGCTGATCACATCGTTAAGCGTGTCATATTTGTAAACTCCTACTACATAGAAGACCGTCTCTTGGTTCTCCCTTACCGGCATTCCCATGGTGATGCCAAGCTTTCCGTCAAAAATAGTGGAAGAACTGGTGGTCAGATTGTCTGTTTCTTTCAGGAGAGCGAAGAAGTTATCCTCCAGATTCTCCGGTGCACCGTCGATTCCCTGTATCAGCCGGCCTTGAAGGTCATACAGGGCAATGGTATACAGCTCATAGATCTCGGCGGCTTCCGTAAGCACTTCTTTGCGGTTTTTGCGGATTACGGCGGTATCAAGCCGAACATTATCTGTTCCTGTTGAACTCATGCGTGAATCGCCTGCAATGGTCATCATTCTGTCCGCAAGCATATGAATATTGGCTTCCACAGTTTTGGACGACTGCCTTGCCATAGGCTGCAGGCTGTCCAGAAGAATATTGTTGGCTAACGACTGCATAGAGAGTGCCATGATCACGCAGCATATGATAACTAATATCAGAATATTAAGAGTAGTGTTTTTTAAAATTCTCCCGTTCAGGCTGCGTCTGGTCTTTCTGCTGTGGGAGTTATTTTTCTTAGTAGTCACGTTTGCTGTCTCCTTTTCTTAAAAAATTATGTACTAATATCTCAGCTTGATATTAGATAAGGCAACATCTGCCTGATATCCTTTTGTGTGCAGCATGTATTCCATTCCCTTTTTCGCAAGGTCAATGTGGTTCTGCGGTGCAACCATGATCTCCTCGATGGGCAGAAGCCCTTCGCTTAAGGGGATCTCAATATAGGGAAGCATAAATCCGTCCTTGGCACGGAAATATACCGTCGTGTCTTTCTGCTTTTTGAATACAAACCGATATTCCTCTTCCTCAGCAAATCCTTCATGTTTAAAGAACATGGCATAAACTTCCGCAGTTTTTTGGAATTTGCGGCACGCCTTCTGATAATTGACGTTCTGACGGTCCCTGCCGCCGGCCGCTAAGACGTCTTCAAGGGGCGCCCGAAGCAGATTGGGCAAATAACTGCAGATATTTTTCTGGATTAACTGCCTTTGCCGCCTGGGATTGTAAACTACAAGACCGTGGTAGGCAATCTCGGCCGCTTCCTCGATCCTTCCGATGATCTCATCGCTTCGGAAGCCAATATTATAACCGGTCTTGCTGCCGAATTCCGACCACATGGTGATGCTGTCCCGGCATTTTGAGAAAGAAAGCACGAAGTATTCCCGTGGTTTTTCATGCTTGGAGTAGATAGAATCCGCGAGAAACATCTCCTTTAATGCCGGGTTTTTGATAGTTTCACGGCACACCTCTTCTATGATTCCCTGGATGTAAGAAAATTCATTGGGGTCGTTTAGAAAATCACTCTTTGTAGCCCAGAAGCAGTTGTGGTTAATGATACCGTTGATGCCGTTGCTCTTGGTATAGTGATAAAGGATGCTGCTGTTTTCGGCGCGTTTTAATTTTACCTGTCTGCCAGACATAGATTAGTTACCTCTCATGGTGTGTTATTCAAATTTGCGAAAATACTCCTTTACTCATTTATCGGCTGTTTCACTATAAAAATTACCTGATTTTTACAATTATTGAGTTTTAGGGTTTTTATTTGTATATTGTATTAGCTTGATAGGAGAGTGGTTTGATGCTATAATATGCGGAAAGAAAAGACACAGGGTAACCCCAGGCAGGATACCGTGCGGCGTCCCTGTGTGATCTGCAAATGAGGAAGGCCAAACGATCAGTAGGTGATCTCCTGAAGATAGAGCCCTTTGGGGTCGCAGGGAGCGCTTGCATCCATGCTGCCCTCCAGGATATCGTCGATGTCTTCTTTGGGGCGGGTGTAGAATCCAATGTCCAGCAGCGTACCTACCATGAGCCGTGCCATATTGTGAAGAAAGTCGTCGGCATGGATCATTATCTGCATCTCCTGGGCGGCGCTGTAGATCTCAACCTCATAAACCTGCCTTACGGTAGATTTGCTTTTCTTTGAGGAAGAGAAGTTCTTGAAATCATGAGTCCCGGTCAGGAGAATGCCGGCCTGCTGCATCAGTTGCCTGTCCGGCGTCTTGAAACAGTGGTAGGTGTATTTGCGGTCGAACACGCTGGGTACGTCGTCGATGGTCATACGGTACACATAGGTCTTGGAGGTGGCGTTCAGTTGGGCATGAAAACGGTCAGGAACCTCATCTACCCGGACGATCGCAATGTCCATGGGAAGATATCGGTTAAGGTAATGCTTCATATCCAGAAGCTTCATATCGGAGCCGGTCTTGAAATTGGCGACCTGTGCATAGGCATGTACGCCGACTTCCGTCCGGCATCCGCAGTTCAGTTCGATATCGGATTCTCCGGTCATCTTCCGGATGACTTCTAAGATCTTGTTGGAGACCGTATTGTTGGATTCATCCTTCCCAAGGCGGGTCCAGCCCTGGTAACGGCTGCCGTCGTATTCTATTGTTAATTTGATGTTTCTTAAAGCAGAAGGCGTTTTTGCGGATTTGTCTCTTTTGCGCATATTCAAAATCCTCATCTTTCTATATGGAAATATTTATAACATCATTGTGTTAAGTATATCAAATTCTATATTATAAGAAAAGGGTAAACGAAGAAGAATATTTGATAGATTCAAAAAGACCTATAACGAAAGGAAATAATATAAATGAGTGTAGAAAGCAGAAAAGTATCAGAATCCATTGTGGAAACAGTCCATATGGTCCGTCCGAATCATTTGAACGGGGCGGGACGTTTGTTCGGAGGCATCCTGATGCAGTGGATCGATGAAGTTGCGGCGCTTGCGGCGAAGCGTCATGCCCATATGAATATAACGACGGTTTCGGTGGATAATCTCCGCTTCTTAAAGGGAGCCTATCAGAGGGATGTCATTGTGCTCAAAGGGAAGATCACGTATGTGGGGCGGACCTCCATGGAAGTGAAGGTGGATACCTATGTAGAGGATGCGGACGGCGAAAGGATATTGATCAACAATGCGTTTTTTACAATGGTGGCGCTGGATTCCAACGATAAACCTGCCGAGGTGCCGCGTCTTCTGCTGGAGACGGAGGAGGACCGGCACGATTTTGAGAAGGCGAAGCTTCGAAGAGAGATGCGGCTGCTTAGAAAGGAAGAGGGATTCTAAGCATGCCGCCAGAGCTTATAGCTGTATTTTGTAATAATCAGAGGGAGGTCATTTCTTCATATAAGAAGATACCATCCGCACCATATTTTCGATCTGCTCCTGTTCTTCCTTGGATTTTCCATCCTTTAGGACGGAGAGTACCAGAGAGAATTCATCCGGTGTAAACTGAATTCCTTTTTTATTCGCGTTCGTGATCAATGCCATCATGATCGGTGCGAGAGACTTCCCGCTCTTCCCCTGAGTTTGTGCTGCCGCTGTGCGGATCAGCTCCATTTTCATTGGATCCATGTTCTGCATTGACGGGTGGTTCATCCATTCGTTCATTGTCATTGTCTCCTTTCTTGTTGCCCGTGTCGGGTTGATTCATTTCATTTTCAAACATCATGCTGTACATCTCAAACATCTCCTGCTGTTCAGGGTTCATCATGCTTTTCATCATATCCATTGGATCAAAGGAATTCGAATCCATAGAGGATCCTGACATATTCTGCATGTTCTGCATATTCTGTACCATTTCCATCATATTCATCATGCCAGACATTTGTTCCATCATTTCTTTTTCAGAAGGGTTCATATAAGGTTTTAACCCCTCCAGTATATTGGAAGGAGAGGGATCAGAAGAAAAACCCTGAAAGACTTCCATGGTGTGGCGAAGCTCCAGGAATTTGATATAGACCCCGAAAAAGCGCTGGATAGAGGGCGGAGTGTATGGAAGCAGGAGTTTTAATGTATATAGGAAGGGCGGTGTGACCAGATTATCGAAAGGTGTCATTGGTTTCGGTGGATTTTGTTCCATAAGCACTCCTTGAAATAACGTTGTAAATATATATGACAGGGGAGAGGAATTTATACATACTTGTCTGATAATGTATTACAGTTTGAAGATATGGAAAAACTAAATTGGAAATATTTCATATATTAGTATGGTAAGATACCAGAAAGGGGAAGGGAATATGGATAGGAAACTGATTATTGACGGCAATGCCGTGTACGAGATTGATGAGAATTGTATGCTGAGAAAACATCTGGAAGAAACAGTTCGGGAACAGCCTGAGAAGGACAGCAAGAAGCTGAATGAATACAAAATGAAGAGGGCGGAGTGATATACTCCGCCCGGTTATAGAATTAGCATCCGCAGTCAAAGCCGCCGCATCCATTGCCGCATCCGCCGCAGCAGAAGAGCAGAAGGATGATCCACAGACAACTGTCATTGCCGCATCCGCCGCCAAAGCCGTTGCCGCATCCGCCGCAGCAGAAGAGCAGAAGGATGATCCACAGGCAGCTATTGTTGCCAAAGCCGCATCCACATTCTCCACCAGTTCTTCCTACGCCTGATTCACAGCCGCATCCACAGTTTGTAGCACTTAAATCGCTCATATTGAAATCCTCCATTTATGATGTTTACAGTAACATAATATGCGGAGGGTTCCGATGTGTGAGAAGGAAAATCAATTTTTTATCAGTCGTTTTATAGAATGCTGGTAGAGGTAGGAATTCTTCTGCAGCTTTAGCTTGTCCAACGTGGTTATATTCTCCTTGGCATACTCGTCATAGAGGGTCAGCAAGTAGGATGTGGTGTAATTCCTGTGCTGAAACCAGGTGAAGAGAAGCCAGTTCATGATGTCCGGATACCAGTACCGCTCAGGGATGGCAGAGGACTGGAGCAGGGCAACGTGCTGCGACGCTTCTTCTGAAAGTTCGGTAAGCTCGTCAGAGTAGTTCTTATCCTTGAATAGGGCGTCGCTTTGCTGAACGATGTCGTACAGGGCGTTAGAAGCCTTCCAGTAAGCGACGAAGGCAGGATCGGTATCCTCAGGAGTTTCTTCCATATTATGAAGATCGAAGGTCTGCATGGTGGGCCGCTTCCTGGTGAAGCTCCAGTCATACTCAGAACGCTTGTCCGGGTCGGACAGGACATTGTAGGCTTCTAAGATCTCCTGCATCTGTTCGGTGGTGTCGATACCGTTGCGGATGTTGACGTCCGGGTGGTACTTTTTCGCCAGTTCATTCTTGGCAGCGGTAATGTCTTCTAAGGTAGCCTTTTCTGAGACTCCCAATATATCATAATAATTCTTGTCGTTCATTCTATCCTCCATTGATGATAAAATATGGAAATGAGCATAATTATCTTACGACACTTTCGCGGATAAATCAATTAGAAATTTTGAATATTCAAAAGGTGATATAGATGTGAATCTGTGTTATACTGGTTGTATTAGTTGGGTGATTGAGGTGATGGGCATGGAAATCGCAGATTTTAACGGATATGAACAGAATCAGAGAATGTATGGAGGAACCGCTGGGAGGAAAATGGGTATTTCTGTTGACGGGAAGGATTATATTCTGAAATTTCCGGGGAATCTGAAAGAACAGGGAATGAAGAATATCAGGCTTAGTTATTCTAATAGTCCGGTGTGTGAATATATTGGTTCACAAATTTACCGGATGTTGGGGTTTGATGTGCATGAAACGATTCTTGGTACAAGAAATGGGAAAACGGTTGTCGCATGTGGGGACTTTCTTAGGAGTGGAGAGATATTATATGAATTTGATAAGATTAAGGTAACCTTCGAACCACATTTTTTAGACTCCAGTGGAAATGAGACGAATGGAGTAGGCGTAGATCTGTACGAAATTCTTATGACAATGCAGGAACATCCATTTTTAAAAGATGTTCAGGGAATCAGGGAGCATTTTTGGAATATGTTTGTAGTGGATGCATTTCTTGGAAATCCAGACAGAAATAACAGCAATTGGGGGATTATTCTGGGCGTGGATGGTAATAAACGAATAGCTCCAATATATGATAACGGGAATTGTCTTAATTGTAAATGGGATGAAGAAAAGATGTCGGAGGTTTTGTCAGATGAAATGGATCTGGAGACAGAAAGTTATAGAGGGCGCCGGTGTATTTTTGAGATGAAAGGGAAGAAGATAAATCCGTATCATCTTATGGAAAATATGGAATATCGGGAATGTAGTGACGCTGTGGAAAGGTTGATTCCTATTATAGGGGATTTATTACCGGAAATTAGAAGGTTGATAGAGGATATTCCAGTGATATCAGAAGTACAGAAGAGGTTCTATTATAAGATAATGGAATGCAGATATGATAAGGAGTTTCTTCCAATTTATCAGAAAATTATTGCCGAAAAAAATACATATGAAACTGGAGGACAACAGAATGTACAATGATGAGAAAATAATTCTGCCTATGGACCTTCCGGAAGGGCTGCAGCGTGATTTCAAGGAATTACAGGAATATTATGACGCAGGTGACTGGCTGCAGTTTGACTTATTGTTTGAAGCAGTGGAGGCGAGTGTGAAGGCATATTATCTTGCCGGAAAAATCAGCAGAGAGGAATTGAATCTTATTTTTAAGAAATATGGAATCGCATAGCGGTAAAGAAGATATCACAGAAGAGGAGACATAAGGAATGACGAAGCAAGAGCTGGCTACGAGAATATGGGCAACTGCGAATGAACTCAGGAAAAATATCAAGGAATGCAGGGAACGAAGTCTTCCTGAACATCTTCTCTCCGGGGGAAGTGGCAGGCGGCACATCCAAATACCAGATCGCCGAACAGATTGTGTTCAACCAGCAGGAAGATACCCGAGACAGAAGAGGTGATATTACACTTTTGATCAATGGCATGCCGGTGATCCATATCGAATTGAAAGCGAGCGGCGTAGATGTTTTTGAGGCCACAAACCAGATAAAAAAGTATATACAGGAGAGGAAATTCCAGGGATTTATGAGTCTGGTGCAGGTGTTTTGGGCGATTACACCGGAAGATGCGCTGTATTTTGCGAATCCTGGGACGGCAGAGCGGATGAACTCCGCATTCTTCTTCCATTGGGGAGACAGGGACAATCATATTATCCGGGACTGGAGAGAGATCATAGACGGCGAATCCAGGATCCTTTCCATACCTGAGGCGCACCGAATGATCGGATATTATGCAATCGCTGACAAAGAGAAGGATACGCTGAAGGTCTGCCGAAGCTACCAGTATATTGCGATCAGAGCAATCGTGGAACGGGTTTCCAGGCAGAAATGGGGGGATCATGACCAGCTTGGAGGCTTCGTGTGGTGTACGACCGGCGGCGGTAAGACGATGACTTCTTTTAAGGCCGGACAGCTTATCATAGACAAAGGATATGCGGATAATGTTGTGTTCCTGGTCGACAGGAAGGCATTGGACAGTCAGTCCAAGCAGGAATATAACTCATTTGCGCCGGTTGGAAGGAAGGTAGTAGAGACTAAAAGTGCATTCGATCTGTTTAACAAGCTGGTGAGTTCACATGCCGATAATCAGATGTTGCTTACTTCCATCCAGAAGATGTCGAAGATTACGGATAAAAATGAAGAGAAACGTAAGGACGAGTTAGAGAAGATCAAACGCAAAAGGATTGTATTTATCGTAGATGAGGCACATCGTTCTCAGTTTGGTGAAATGCACCAGAACGTGAAGAATACATTCTACAATGCTCTTTTTATTGGATTTACAGGTACACCGATCTTTCCTGAGAATATGCGTGAGGGAGAGATGACGACGGAATCGGTATTTGGCAGATGCCTTGCGGTATATTCTCTTGCAACAGGAATCCGTGACGGCAATGTACTGGGGTTCTATCCTAAGGGAGAAAAGACTTATGATGATGATGTCTTAAGGAAGAAAGTTGCCCAGCGTGAGAGTAATGCAGATTCTATGGAAGATGCAAAAAAGGATCCTGAGAAGTGGAAAATATATCGTTATTTTACAACAAAGGCTCCTATGGAAACTCAACATGATGAGAGAGGAAACATCAAGAAAGACCGGAATGGACGTAATTTGAAAGGAATCGAAGATTATCTGGTGCCAAGTCAATACGATAATCCTGAACATAGAAGAAGTGTCGTAGAGAATATAATTAATAATTTTGATTCGATCGCATTTGGTGAAAATGGAACCTTATTCCACGGTATACTGGCGACCTCATCCATACCGGAAGCTTATAAATACTGGAAGTTGTTCAGAGAAATGAAACCGGAGTTACATGTGACGGCGCTGTTTGATGCGAATCTTGATACGAATTCGGGGGGAGAGTTTGTCAAGGAAGAGGCCTTGATCGAGATCGTGAAAAACTATGCAGATACATTTGGTCTGGAGCTTGACTGGAAATCAGATACCAAAGGCGCCAGATTTAAAGAAGATTTGATGGCGCGGTTGTCTCACTCAAAACCATATACGAAAATCGGAAATAATCATGACAAGTGTCTGGATATAGTGATCGTTGTAAATCAGCTATTGACAGGATATGATTCGCAGTATGTGAATGTGTTGTATCTTGATAAAGAGTTGGAAAATGATAATTTGATTCAGGCAATGTCAAGAACAAACCGTGTATATGACAATAATGAAAAGCCATTGGGACTGGTCAAATTCTACCGGAAGATCTATACGATGAGGAGGAATCTGACCGAGGCGCTGCGGCTTTATTGCCAGGGAGATTATGCCAATGTGCAGGTAGATGATATTGATGAAAATATAAAGACACTCAATCAGACTTATAAGAATATCTGTGATATTTTTGCAATTGACCATATCGATCATTTTGAGCAATTGCCAAGGTCAGACGAGAACAGACAGAAGTTCAGAAGAGAGTTCTATCGGTTGAAAAGCACACTCAGAACGGCAATGCTCCAGGGATTAAAATGGGATAATGAGTTCGGTGCGTCGCTTGATTTTGATGAGAGAACTTATCGCATTCTGACCAGAAGATATCAGGATCTTCCATCGAATGGCGGGGGCAGGGCCGGCAAAAAGAGACCGGGTTTCGACATGCCTACCAGCTTGTCGACGATCGAAATGGATAAGATTGATGCAGAATATCTGGAAGCTCAATTTAAAATAGTGACGTTAAGGGATATCAGCACACAGGAAGATCAGCTTTATAGGCAGGCGAAGGCGATCGAGGAGATCAAAAAGAATCTTGGTATCCTGCCGGCAAGAAAACAAAAGTACGCGCGACAGGTCCTTGAGGATGTAAAAAGCGGAATGCTTATTGTGGAAGAAGGCAAGACCTTTATGACATATATCCAGGAATACGCGGATCGGGAGATCAGGAAGGCGATTGAGGTATTTGTTGCTAATTTCGGAATTGATGCGGATATTTTCTATGACTTATATGTTCATACAATAGGCGGAAAGGTTGATGCGATCAAGCTGGAAGGGATAGAGAAGTCGGCAGATATCAATAAAGTAAAAGAATATTTTGATGCTAAGAACGTGCTGAGCGCTAGAGGAAAGCTGCATGCAGAGCTTAAGAGATTCATTGAAGAGCAGAAAGCGGAATCGGATTGATCATAGATAATAAGAAAGGTAGCAGTTAGAATGAAAGAAGCAGAATTAAGAGCAATTTGGATGGAAGAAGAAAAGACAGCACATATTACAGGGTGGGATTTTTCACATATCCACGGAAGGTACGAAGAAGAGAATGACCTGCCATGGGATTATAAGAGTATAATAAGACAGTATTTACGGGATGACTCAAAGATATTGGATTATGATACCGGCGGCGGAGAGTTCTTATTATCTCTGAACCACCCGTATGATCGGACGGCAGCAACAGAAGGGTTTCAACCGAATGTACGATTGTGCAAGGAAACATTACTGCCTCTGGGCATTGATTTTAAAGAGTGTGCGACTCCTTCCAAGATTCCTTATGAGGATGAATCTTTTGATATGATCATTAACAGGCATGGAAGCTTCGATGCCGGAGAATTGTATCGTCTGCTTAGGAAAGATGGAATCTTTATTACGGAGCAGGTTGGGAGTGATAATGACAGAGATTTGGTTGAAATGGTTCTTCCTGGAACGGACAAGCCTTTTCCGCATCTGAACCTTAGAGAGCAAAGGAGCGTTTTCGAGGACGCCGGATTTCATATCATAGAGGGTGAGGAAGTATATCGGCCGATCAAATTCTATGATGTCGGTGCATTTGTGTGGTTTGCACGGATTATTGAATGGGAATTTCCCGGGTTTTCCGTTGAGAAATGCTTTGACAGTCTGCTTAGGATGCAGAGGATCATAGAGGAGAAAGGGGAAGTAGAAGGAACCATTCATCGTTATTTAATTGTGGCGAAGAAAGTATAACCCGAATATTCTGGTAAAAAAGGGTTTTTTCAATGAATAAAGTAAAACAGCAGATCCATTATTGTTGTGATGATACGATGAGGGGGAACGTTAAGGGGCAGAATGTAACGGTGGCGGTGCTGGATACAGGGATGGCTGCACATCCGGATCTCAAAGGGAGGATTTTGGCTTTTTACGATTGTGTCAATCACCGTCATGGATTATATGATGACAGCGGTCATGGAACGCATGTGGGAGGGATTATTGCCGGCAATGGCGCGCTGTCTCAGGGAAGACTTGCCGGAATGGCGCCGGAAGCGAAGCTGGCGGCGGTGAAGGTATTGGATGCCAAAGGTGAAGGAGATGTGGCGCAGATTCTTGAAGGGATCCGGTGGATCAGAAAGAATTATAATCGGTATGGAATCAGAATAGCCAATATATCGGTAGGGGCGAAGCTTGATCTGGATGAAGAAAAGGAGCGAAGCCTGATACAGGCGGTGGAAATGCTGTGGGACGAGGGGCTCACGGTTATCGTGTCGGCGGGGAATTACGGGCCGGAGGAAGGAAGCGTGACCGTCCCGGGGAACAGCCGCAAGGTGATTACCGTGGGTGCGTCGGAGGAACCGGGGATGAAGAATGTCTGTTCCGGCGCCGGACCTACCAGCCAGTGTATTGTAAAGCCTGAGCTTGTGGCGCCGGGGTATCAGGTTTTGTCTTGTAACAGTCTGTATCGCAAGAACAGGATTCCTTATGTCAGAAAGAGCGGAACATCTATGGCGACACCTGTGGTATCTGGGACTGCTGCATTATTCCTGTCAAAATATCCGGACGCGGCGAATGTGGAGCTTAAGCTTGCGTTTCGGGAAACATGCGAACAGCAGCAAAGCGGCAGGAATCAGGGATGGGGATTGCTTAGAGTAGACAGGATGTTAGTAAATCAAAGCAAACATTAGTTTCCGGGGAATGGTTCCGGTGGTTTAGAACGTAAATCGTAAGCTATAAGAGGAGTTCTTGGCAAGGAAAAGCATATAAAAAGATTGTCATATAAGGGATATTGTACTAATATTGTCGATAGGGAAAGACCATGAAGCCAGGCGGCTTTACCCCTCCAGTATAGTTTGGAGGGTTTTAAGTAGTCCTCCGGACGTAAGAAAGTTTAAAGGGAAAAAGAAATAGCCGCCACTATTGCAACTAATGACGGCTTGCCTATGTTAAAGCATAGGTAGTCAAACACGGAAGGGATAGAGCCGTTTGTATGGCTTTCCCTCTGTCTATAATATAACACATCTATGAGGATGATTCAAGAATCTTTTTTGTTTTCTCCCATGAGTTGGGATTTAATCGAACAACAGTTTGACAAGAAAAAATACTTGACACCCTTCCTTTTTTATTGTATGATAGCGAAGGTGATTGAAGTGGATAAGATTCTGGAGCAGACATTGCTGTTTGATTTTTATGGTGAATTACTTACGAAGCATCAGAAGGAGATCTATGAGCGGTTCGTGTCAGAGGATCTCTCCCTTGGAGAGATCGCGGAGGAGACAGGTATCAGCCGTCAGGGAGTCCATGATCTGATCAGGCGTTGCAATCAGGCGCTTAGAGGATATGAGGAGAAGCTTCACTTGGTAGAGAAGTTCCTGGCAGTCCGGGAGAAGGTGGAGAGGATAGACGGGATTCTTAAGGAGTATCAGACAGAAGATTCGGACGAATGGATAGAGAGTATCCGCAGGATTGCCGGCGAGATTATAGAAGAGCTGTAACAGAGGAGTTTTTGTATGGCATTTGACAGTTTGACAGAGAAACTTCAAAATATATTCAAGAATCTGCGAAGCAAGGGACGCCTTACCGAGGAGGATGTTAAGGAAGCCCTCAAGGAGATCAAGCGGGCGCTTCTTGCGGCGGATGTTAATTTCAAGGTTGTCAAGGATTTTATCAAGAGTGTTCAGGAACGCGCCGTTGGGCAGGATGTCATGAACGGATTGAATCCGGGGCAGATGGTCATCAAGATTGTGAATGAAGAACTGGTGAAGCTGATGGGTTCCGAGACGACGGAGATTAAGCTGCAGCCGGGAAGCGCGGTCACGGTGATTATGATGGCAGGTCTTCAGGGAGCCGGTAAGACGACCACCACCGCGAAGCTTGCGGGCAAGTACAAGCTTAAGGGTAAGAAACCGCTGCTTGTGGCCTGTGACATATATAGGCCGGCGGCTATTAAGCAGCTGCAGGTGAATGGTGAGAAGCAGGGCGTAGAAGTATTTGCCATGGGAGAGAATCACAAGCCTGCCAATATCGCAAAAGCTGCTCTTGAGCATGCCCAGAAGAATGGGAATAATATTGTGATCTTGGATACGGCAGGGCGTCTTCATATTGATGAGGATATGATGACAGAGCTTCAGGAGATCAAGGAGACGGTAACCGTACATCAGACTATTCTGGTCATTGACGCCATGACTGGTCAGGATGCGGTGAACGTTGCGAAGGAATTTAACGAGAAGGCGGGGATAGACGGTGTGATCGTCACGAAGCTTGACGGTGATACCCGAGGCGGTGCGGCGCTTTCTGTTAAGGCCGTTACCGGCAAACCGATTTTATATGTAGGTATGGGGGAGAAGTTATCTGATCTGGAGCAGTTCTATCCGGACAGAATGGCGTCCCGTATCCTTGGGATGGGCGATGTGCTGACTCTGATCGAGAAGGCAGAGGCTGAGATTGATGAAGAGAAAGCAAGGCAGATGACCCAGAAGCTTAAGAAGAATCAGTTTGATTTCGAGGATTTCTTAGAGAGCATCAGCCAGATGAAGAACATGGGCGGTCTTGGCAGTATCATGAACATGCTTCCCGGTCTTGGCGGCATGGGCGGCATGGGTAAGATGAAGGGGCTTGACGATGAGCAGACTTCCCAGGCGGAGAAGGGCATGGCACGGATGGAGGCTATGATCTACTCCATGACTCCGGAGGAGAGAAGGAATCCGGATCTATTGAACCCGTCAAGGAAGCATCGGATCGCGAAGGGCGCCGGTGTGGATATCAGCGAGGTCAACCGGATGGTGAAGCAGTTCGGCGAGATGAAGAAGATGATGAAGATGATGGGCAAAGGCGGCAGGAAAGGAAAGTTCCGTTTGCCGTTCTGATAATGGTATACCGCGTCTTCGGCGCGTTATATAGATGTAATTTATAGAAGAATATTTTATGGAGGTGAAATACAATGGCAGTAAAGATCAGATTAAGAAGGATGGGACAGAAAAAGGCTCCTTTCTATAGAATTATCGTAGCTGATTCAAGATCCCCAAGAGATGGTAAATTTATCGACGAGATCGGAACCTATGATCCGAACTGTGATCCAAGCGCGATCAAGGTTGATGAAGAGGCGGCTAAGAAGTGGCTGAATAATGGTGCGCAGCCGACGGAGGTTGTAAGCAAGATCTTTAAGATAGCAGGCATTGAGAAATAGATTCTGAATGTAAATCTTATTTTAGAGGTGCGCGATTATGAAAGAACTGGTGGAAGTTATTACGAAGGCCCTGGTGGACGATCCTGACAGCGTTGTTGTGACTGAGAGAGAGGAGAAGAAGACGATGGTCCTGGAAGTTCATGTTGCCGATTCTGATATGGGAAAGGTAATTGGGAAGCAGGGACGCATCGCCAAAGCGATTCGTTCGGTTGTGAAGGCGGCGGCTGCCAAAGAAGATAAGAAGGTTATCGTTGATATCATGGATTAGCAAGAAGAGGGATTTTCCTCTTGGATGAAGGACAGACGTATAAGATGAACGCCTGTCCTTGTTTTCATAATAGGAGAAGAAGGATGGATGATTTATTACAGGTCGGGGTGATCACCCAGACCCACGGGATCAGAGGAGAGGTAAAGGTATTCCCTACGACGGATGATCCTGGAAGATTCGTGGAATTGAAGCATGTGATACTTGATACAGGGAGAGAGACACTGCCGTTGGAGATTGAGAATGTCAAGTTTTTCAAGCAGTTTGTGATCTTAAAATTCAAGGGCTATGATAATATAAATGATATTGAGAGATACAAGAGATGTCCGCTTCTGGTCGAACGTGAAGACGCGGTTCCTCTTGAGGAGGATGAATATTTTATCGCAGATATGATCGGGATGAAGGTTGTGACAGATCAGGGAGAGGAATTCGGTACTCTTAAGGATGTGATGGAGACAGGTGCGAATGATGTATATGTGATCGACCATCCGGTGAAGGGAGAAGTGCTGATCCCGGCGATCAGGGAGTGTATTCTGGATGTGGATATTGAGGGCGGACAGATGAGGATCCATGTGATGGATGGACTGATCTGAGAAAAGCGGCGGTACGCGATGAAGGAGCTTGAGTTATGCATTTTTATATTATGACATTGTTTCCGGAGATGGTGATGCAGGGACTTTGTACCAGCATTATCGGAAGGGCTGTGGAGAAGGGGATCTTATCTATTGACGCTGTCAATATCAGGGACTATGCTTTTAACAAGCATAACAGTGTGGATGATTATCCTTACGGCGGCGGCGCCGGGATGCTGATGCAGGCGGAGCCTGTGTATCAGGCGTATCAGGCGGTGAAGGAGAAGATATCGGCGGCAGGTCCTAAGCTGTCTTCAGGCGGTGAAGAGACAGCGGATGTTCGAGGAAGAGCAGAGGAAGGGAAGAAGCCCCGTGTTGTCTGCTTGTCTCCGCAGGGGAAGACATTCAACCAGAAGATGGCGGAAGAATTCGCCGCCGAAGAAGAATTGGTGTTCTTATGCGGGCATTACGAGGGGATTGACGAGCGTGTGCTCGAGGAGATTGTGACGGATTATGTGTCGATCGGGGACTATATCCTGACGGGCGGGGAGCTTCCGGCTATGATCATGGTGGATGCCATCTCGCGTCTGGTGCCTGGGGTCCTTCACAATGATGTATCGGCAGAGTTCGAGAGCTTCCAGGATAATCTGCTTGAGTATCCCCAGTATTCCAGGCCGGAGGTCTGGCACGGGAAGCGTGTGCCGGAAGTTTTGTTGTCCGGGCATCATGCGAATATTGAGAAATGGCGGCGGGAACAGTCTGTGTTAAGGACGGCACGGCTGCGTCCGGATTTGCTTGAAGAAGCAGAGCTTACCTGGGCAGAGAAGGAAATGGTGATAAAATTTCAGGAGTAATTATTTGGGAAAATCCCTTGTCAAGCGCTGTCAAATATGATAGAATATAACACGTTGTGAAGAAAAGAGATGGTCCTCTGGTACAAGGTATTAAGAACATCCGAATAATAAGGAGGTCACACGATGAACGATATTATCAAGAAGATTGAAGCAGAACAGTTGAAAGAGACTGTACCGGAATTCCATGTTGGAGATACCGTGAAGGTATACGGTAAGATCAAGGAAGGAAACCGCGAGAGAATTCAGGTATTCGAAGGAACTGTACTTAAGAGACAGGGAGGCGGCTCCAGAGAGACATTTACCGTAAGAAAGAATTCTAACGGAATCGGTGTTGAGAAGACATGGCCGTTACATTCCCCGAACGTTGAGAAGGTGGAAGTGGTAAGAAGAGGTAAGGTAAGGAGAGCGAAGTTGTTCTACTTAAGAGACCGCGTTGGTAAGAAAGCAAAGGTAAAAGAGTTAGTAAAATAAGAAACAGGATGAAGAGGACAAGTACATATTGTATATTGTCCTTCTTTATTTTATAGCGGATAGATCAAGAGGAATCATGGGACGCAGACGGAAGAGACGGATATTTAAAAAGAATAAGAAGAAAAAGTTTGAATTTCATATAGATCTGGGTTTCCTTGCGGGGATTGCCATATGGATCTTCAAGATAGGCGTGGTCTGCCTGCTGGCGTTTGTGTGGGTGTGGTATTTCGGACAGCAGGTCAGTACGGTGGGGGATTCCATGAAGCCGGTTCTAAGCAACGGTGATGTCGTTCTGGTGAATAGGATCGTATATAATGCCATGGCGCCGAAGCGGGGAGATATCATTATATTTAAGCCCAAGGGCAATGAGAACATACATTATTATACGAAGCGGATCATTGGACTGCCCGGGGAGAGTGTGGAGATCATTGAGAACAGGATCTATATAGACGGCGAGAAGTTGGAAGAAGAATATGAGACGACGGACATCACTGAGGTGGGGGTCGCGAATGAGAAGATAGAGCTTGCGGAGGATGAGTATTTTGTGCTGGGGGATAATCGTGCAAGCAGCGAGGACAGCCGTAATGCGGATGTAGGCAATGTAAAGCGGGAATATATCTATGGGAAGGCATGGTTTGTCATTTCCCCAAGGAAAGATTTTGGATGGGTAAAGTAAACGGGATGCGGCAACGCAGCGTGAGATAAGGAGTAAAAAGTATGCATTTTCAATGGTATCCGGGACATATGACGAAGGCAAAGCGTATGATGCAGGAGAATATGAAGCTGATCGATCTGGTGATCGAGCTTGTGGACGCAAGGATTCCCTTAAGCAGCCGGAATCCGGACATCGACGAGCTGGGACGGAATAAGGCCAGATTGATCCTGCTGAACAAGGCAGATCTTGCCGAGGAGAAATGGAACGATGCCTGGGCAGAGTATTTTAAGAGTAAGGGCTTTCTTGTGATGAAGGTAGATTCCAGGAAGAATAACGGCATGAAGCCGATCCATGGCATCATTAAGGAGGCGTGTAAAGAGAAGATAGAAAGGGACAGGAAGAGAGGAATCTTAAACCGTCCGGTCCGTGCGATGGTGGTGGGGATCCCCAATGTGGGCAAGTCTACATTCATCAATTCTCTGGCGGGCAAGGCATGCGCCAAGACAGGCAATAAGCCCGGAGTTACCAAGGGGAAGCAGTGGATCCGGCTGAATAAGCAGGTGGAGCTTCTGGATACGCCGGGAATCCTGTGGCCTAAATTCGAGGATCAGAAAGTAGGGCTTATGATGGCATTTATCGGTTCCATGAAAGATGAGATCCTGAATACAGAGGAGCTGGCAGCGGAGCTTATCGGGCTGATCGGGCAGTATTATCCGGGGGTGCTTGAAGAGAAGTATCATCTGGAGACAGATCCGGATGCCTATGTGATGCTTGGGAGGATCGCCGAGAGCAGGCATTGCAGGCTTCGGGGAAATGAACTCGACACGGAGAAGGCGGCCGTCTTGCTGCTGGATGATTTCCGCAACGGAAGACTGGGAAGACTGACACTGGAATATCCGCGGGAAATGTGGTAGAATTGGGAAGGAAAAGGAGACAGTAGCGATGACGGAGACAGACAGCAGAAACGAAGAAGAGAAGAGTATATTTGGCATTTTGGGTGGATGGATCATGTATATCGTTGTCATTATCGGACTGACCTATCTGATCATCACATTTGTGGGACAGAGAACCAGGGTCAGCGGTTCTTCTATGGAGACGACGTTGAGTGACGGGGATAATCTAATTGTAGATAAGCTGTCCTACCATTTTGCGGAGCCGAAGCGGTTTGATATCATTGTATTTCCCTATCAGTATGAAGAGAATACATATTATATCAAGCGGATCATAGGTATGCCGGGAGAGACGGTTCAGGTAATAGACGGGTATACTTATATCAATAATGAACTGCTTGAGAGTGATATCTACGGTGCGGCGGTGATGGAGTCGCCGGGAATCGCGGCGGAGCCGGTCGTGCTCGGTGAGGATGAGTATTTCGTGCTTGGAGACAACCGCAACCACAGCTCGGACAGCCGGGATCCGAATGTAGGAGTCTTGAAGAGAGAGGATCTAATCGGGAGGGCATGGGTCCGTATCTTCCCGTTTGACAGGCTGGGAGTCATAAGGCATGAATAAGAGAGAGGAAGAGAGGATTCGGAAGCAGCAGGAGAAGCTTGCGAAGGAGCGGGCAAGGCTTGAGGCAATGCGTACTTACGAGAAGGAGTACGGTATGTGCCGATATATCTGCGGGATTGATGAGGTGGGCAGGGGACCGCTTGCAGGGCCGGTTGTGGCAGGGGCAGTGATATTGCCTGCCGATTGTGAGATCCTGTATCTGAATGATTCGAAGAAAGTGTCCGGGAAGAAACGCGAAGCCCTGTATGACGAGATTATGGAGAAGGCTCTTGCTGTGGGAATTGGTATGGTAGGTCCGAAGAGGATTGATGAGATCAATATCCTCCAAGCGACTTATGAGGCGATGCGCATGGCGGTCGGCAAGCTTGGGATCCGTCCGGATGTGCTGTTGAATGACGCGGTCACGATACCTGAGATCACGATTCCCCAGGTGCCGATTGTCAAGGGAGATGAAAAAAGCGTTTCCATTGCGGCCGCCAGTATTGTTGCCAAAGTCACAAGAGACCGGCTGATGGTGGAATATGATGAGGTGATCCCGGGATATGATTTTGCGGGCAATAAGGGATACGGGACTAAGGCGCACATAGCGGGCCTGAAGGAGTTGGGAGCGTCCCCGATCCACAGAAGATCGTTTATCACGAAATTTTGTGACTGATCGGAGAGGAAAAGCGGGCGTATGAGACATGGTGGATATAGATGCAGCAAACGTAAGACGGGTGCGGAATATGAGCAGAAGGCAGGAGCGTACTTGGAAGGGCAGGGGTATGAGATCCTGGAGTACAATTACCGCTGCAGGACGGGAGAGATCGATATTGTTGCGAGAGACGGAGAGTATCTGGTCTTCTGTGAGGTGAAATACCGGGCAGACGCAGGGTGCGGGCATCCGGAGGAGGCGGTTGATACGCGGAAACAGCGGCGTATCTCGAAATGTGCGCTGTATTATCTTACGCGCCATGGACTTGCGGATCAGGCGTGCCGTTTTGATGTAGTAAGCTTTGAAGGAGAGGCGGTAACGCTGTATCCTAATGCGTTTGACTATATAGGAGGATAAATCAATGGCACTTGGGTTAAAATATAAGAACCAGGAACATATATTTGAAGAGAAGACCGTGGACGGCGTGCCTTATCTTGCTTATCCGTTGCTTGAGAAGACGGGGGCGGTCAGGCATGGATTCTCTACCAGGCTTGGAGGGGTCAGTACGGGACACTGCGCGACGATGAATATCAGCACCACGAGAGGGGACGACCCGGCGGCGGTGGAGGAGAACCGGCGCAGGATCGCGAAGGCGATCGGAGTCAGGGCAGAGGATATGACCTATACGAACCAGACCCATACCACGAATGTGGCGGTGGTGGAGGCTAAAGACAGAGGGAAGCGGTTCATGGAGACAGATGGGATGGTGACGAATGTGCCGGAGATCTGTCTGGTGACCTTCTATGCAGACTGTGTTCCGTTATTCTTCGTGGATCCGGTACACCGGGCGATCGGGCTGTCCCATTCGGGATGGCGCGGTACAGTCGGTAAGATGGGTAAGGTTACCATAGAACGGATGCGAGAGGAGTACGGGACAGATCCGGCGCAGGTGGTTGCCGCCGTCGGACCGTCGATCTGTCAGGATTGTTATGAGGTAAGCGTAGATGTGATCGAGAAGTTCCGGGAGAATTTCGACAAGGATCTGTGGCCGGAATTATTCTATGAGAAAGCAGATGGGAAATATCAACTGAATCTCTGGAGAGCCAATCAGGCGGTGCTTACGGAGGCAGGGGTGCAAGGGGAGAATATAGCAGTGACGAATCTCTGTACGCATTGTAACCCGGATATCCTGTTTTCACACAGGAGTACCGGAACGGCGCGGGGGAATCTCAGTGCATTTCTGGCATTGATTCCTTAGCGGAGGGAGGCGAAGTGAAGCATATGTAAGTAAGGAGGAGATTGTATGGTAATACCGATGCCTTCTGAAGCAGGAGGTGGAATCACTACAGCCGGTGATGTGGCGGCGACTGCCGCCGTAGAGGTCAAAGAGGTGACGCAGGATACGGTGGAGGAAGTGGGGCGCCTTGCACAGTTTATTCAGGACAGTATTCCTAAGCTGGCCGGATTTGGCGTACGTGTGTTGATTGCGCTGGCGGTATTTTTCGTCGGAAGGATCATCATAAAGTGGATCCAGAAGCTGGTGCGGCGTTCGCTTGAAAGGTCCAATGCGGATAAAGGCGTAGAGCAGTTTGTTGATTCGTTTCTGAAGGTGGGGCTGTACACACTGCTGATCTTCAGTATTGCTGCGAAGTTCGGCGTGGATACGGCATCGGTTGCGGCGTTGGTTGCGTCTGGAGGTGTTGCGATCGGCCTGGCGCTGCAGGGAAGCCTGTCGAATTTCGCGGGCGGCGTCCTGATCCTCTTGCTGAAGCCTTTTGAGGTGGGGGATTATATCATTGAGGATACGAATAAGAATGAAGGAACGGTAAAGGAGATACAGATCTTCTACACGAAGCTTAGCACCATTGACAATAAGACGATCGTGATTCCCAACGGGATGCTGACAAACAGCAGCTTGACCAATGCAACGGCCAAGGATGAGAGGCGGCTAGATCTTAAGGTGTCTATTTCCTATCAGGCGGATCTTCGGAAGGCGAAGGCGCTGATCGAAGAGATGCTTAGGTCGGACGAATGTGTGATGAAGGACGAGGAGATCAATGTGTTTGTGGATGAGCTGGCGGAGAGCGCGGTTGTCCTTGGAGCGAGGGCGTGGGTGAAAAATGAAGAATTCTGGACGACGAGATGGAGAATGCTGGAGACTATCAAGCTTACGCTGGATGAGCATGGAATAGAGATTCCGTATCCACAGTTGACGGTGCATATGCATGAATAGAGGCATACTCAGCTGTAAGGCAACTTGAAATAGGATAGATTCGTTGCTGTGAGTACTGTAGGTGTGAACAGTAACCTTTGCACCTTTTGAGAGATAATTTATTTTGCTGCTATTCTATTAAGTTCTTTAATATTAACGTTTAAAGATGACAACGTAACTTTCAATTTAACATAACGTTTGTGTATTTGTTCGTATGTTTCAAGATCGATTAATGCCGTTTGCTTTTGATATGTTCATTATATCAATCGGTGATTCTAGTACACCGAATAATAACATTCTGCGTTATATGGCTAGGAACTTATTTTTCAGTGTACTAGTGTAAAGTCTTTAGGAGTAATAAAAAAGCCATAATCCTCTGTATCTAAAGGATTATGACATCTTTTACTAAAAGCTGGAAATCGGACTTGAACCGACGACCCCTTCATTACGAGTGAAGTGCTCTACCGACTGAGCTATTCCAGCATATGGCGTACTACTCATAGCCACAAGTAGTATTATAACAAATTTCCTGATATTTGCAAGAACTTTTTTGATTAAATATTATTTTGGTCATTTTTAACAATTTTTTAATCAGTATACATTCGAAATTCGACAGGAGGCGAGATTCATGCAGTCCATTAAAGTCCAAACAGATCAGAATCAACGGGAATTGTCCGAGCACGGGACGCTGCAGTTCCCGCTGCAGATCAATCATGATCATCTGAACGATTATTCTGATCGGTATATAGGTTGTCATTGGCATGAAGAATTTGAGATGCCGGTTATTATCCAGGGAAAGATTCGTTATCAGATACAAGGGCATTCTTTTGACTTGAATCCGGGGGACGGGATACTGATCAATTCGCGTGTACCGCATACGATCATGGCTCTTGGGGATGAAGAGCCAGTTGTATTAACTACTATATTTTCACCGACATTGTTATATGGAACGCCGACCAGTGTGATCTATCAGAATTTCCTAAATCCCTACATGAATACGCCGGAACTTGCGGGGATACTGCTTCCGGAGGATGCAGTAGAAGTGATGCGCCGGATTGATGCGCTGCATGAGGAGACATCTCCGGGGGTGGAGCTCAAGATCAAGGGGATGTTGTGTAATCTGTTCTATGAGCTGCTTGTGTATCGCAGGCATCTGTTCTCTTCGGTGAAATTTTCGAACGAAGAGGCTTTGTCGCGGCTTAAGATACTCCTTGATACGATCCATGAAAATTATGCGGAGACGTTTTCGCTTACCGAATTGGCTTCCAAGATATCAGTCTCGAAGGAAGGGTGCTGCCGTTTTTTCAAAAGTATGACGGGGCAGACCATTTCCCAATATCTGGAGGACTACCGGGTATCGCAGGGGCTCATGCTCCTTCAGGAGAACAGATATTCTATCATGCAGATTTCGTATCTGGTGGGATTCGGAAATCCCGGCCGCTTTTCCGCCGCATTTGCCAGGCGCATGAATTGCACGCCCAGTCAGTACAGGAAGAAATTCATAAGTTAACAGGTACTTTGGTGTCTGTGAATACTAGTACACCGAATAATAAGTAACCAGCTATATAACTTGCCTGATTTTCCATCTGCGTCGTTTTGTCGATCGGTGTAGCGCCCACTACGCCTTATTCCTCCGCCTTGCATGCGTTATATGGATAGAAACTTATTTTTCGGTGTACTAGGAATATGCAAGTGCTCTCCGTTCAAAAATGGCTGTGATATTGTGTGGTTGAAGAATTCGATCAGAGAACCCATGAAGAGTGCTGTGATGATCGTTCCAAGTCCGGCGATTGCCGTAAGGCCATTCATTGACCCGCCGGAAACCAGATAGAATGTGCAGCCTAAAGTAACACATATCAGATCAGTGCAGATACGGACATATCTGAATGGTCCGACATGCCACTTATTTGCTAGGATCAACGCTACTCCATCGTAGGGAGACACGCCCATATCCGCGGTAAAATAGAAGGATGAGCTGATACATATGATACCGATCCCGATGAAAAAGGCTGTTATGCGTACTCCCATGGAAGGAGATGGGAACAGTTCCTGCAAAAAGCCGGTAGAGAAATCAATGATATAGCCCAGCAGGAAAAGGTTGAAAATGGTTCCAAATCCGATATAGTGACGGTCATAGATCAGCATGAACAGTAGCAGGCAGATGCTTACAGATATGTGAAGCGTTCCGAAAGGAATGGGGATCAACGCATTCAGACCTGCCATGAATGACTGGAAAGGATCGATGCCGAATGTTGCAAGCTTCAAAAAGCCTATACTTACACCGCATAAAGTTAATCCGCTGATTGTCATACCGATTCTCTTATATAAATGATTTTTATTTTTCATTGTTCTACCTCCTGATGTGTGGCCGACAGTTCAGCGGCGTTTCATTTATGATTAGTATAGATAATATGCCAAGTGAATGAAAGCCAGATTTTGCAAAATTATATACATATATTGACGGGATGGGTATTCCATCTGAAGAATAGGAGGTGTAGAGTATGACGGATAGAGAAGAGGTTCTGAGATATTGTCTGTCGCTGCCGGACACGTATCAGGATGCGCCGTTCCATGATGAGAACTGGCAGCTTGTCCGGTACAGGAAGAATAAGAAGGCATTTGCCTGGACATATAAGTGGAAGGACGGAATGATTCGGGTGAATGTCAAGGTGGATCCGCAGTGGCGCGACTTCTGGCGGCAAGCCTATGAGTCAGTGATACCGGGATATCATCAGAATAAAGAGCATTGGAATACAGTCATTCTGGACGGAAGTATTCCGGATAGAGATGTGAAGCGTATGCTTGCGGAAAGTTATGATCTCATAGTCGGGAAGAAATCATAAAATAGTCTTAATATTAAGATAGTATGTAGGCAGGAGGTGCGGGGCATCTCCTGTTCTGTGTCTTGTGCGCGTGTATCCGGCAGAAGATTTATGTGAAAAGTCTCGTGTGGCAGGGCAGTTTGAGGCATGTGCATTAAAATCGGTGCAGGCACCACCTCTCTAAGAGGCTGATCAGGGAATAGAGCAAGGTCGCCATGATACAGAGAAGGACGATACTCATTAAGAGCCAATCCATCTTAAATACCTGACTGGAATAAATGATCAGATACCCCAGTCCGTCTCTTGCGGCCAGGAATTCCCCGATAATCACGCCTACCAGGCAGAGGCCGATATTGACCTTCATGTTGCTGATGATTGCGGGAATGGAACTTGGCAGTACCACCTTTGACAGTGCGTGGAAGCGGTTGCCGCCAAGGGTGTAGATTAGCTTGATCTTACCCGGGTCTACAACGGTGAAACTGGTGTAGAGGCTTAGGATGCTTCCGAAGATGGCGACCGACATCCCGGCGACGATGATGGTAGTCTTCGTTGCACCGAGCCATACGATCAGAAGCGGAGCCAGTGCGGATTTGGGCAGGCTGTTCAGCACTACCAGGTAAGGGTCCAGGATCTCGGAGAGCTTGGAGCTGAACCACAGCGCAACTGCCACCAGGATGCTGATGGCAATTACAAGAAGGAAGCTTAAGAGCGTTTCATACAGCGTGACGCCCAGATGTAGGAAGATACTTTTATCTAGGAGCATCCCAAAGAAGCAGAGCGCGATCTTAGTAGGGCTGCTGAAGATAAAGGAATCAATGATCCCTGCCCTGGCGGTTAATTCCCAAATCAATAAAAAGGCAAGCAGGATCAATACCCGGGAGATACTGACGATTCTTTTGTGTCTGCGGTGTTTGGTGAGATATGTTTGCTGTTCTGTTGACAGATTATTCATCTGTATTCAACTCCTTCCATATAAGATTGAAATATGTTTTGAATTCCGGGGCATTGCGCCGGTTTAGCGGTGTATCTGAATCCAGGTCGAAGATCAGCGGTATGGTCTGTTTGATGGCGGCGGGTCTTCCTGAGAGTATGATTACCCTGTCTGCCAATGAGATGGCTTCTGACAGGTCGTGGGTTACGAGCAGGGCGGATTTGCCTTCCTTGCGGATGATCTGCCCGATATCGTCGCCGACAGTCAGGCGGGTCTGATAATCGAGGGCGGAAAAAGGTTCATCCAGAAGCAGAAGCTCCGGTTCTAATACCAGGGTGCGGATCAGTGCGGCCCGCTGCCTCATGCCTCCTGACAGCTCGGAAGGGCGTGAAGTCTCAAATTGCCGCAGGCCGTAGAGGTCGAGCAGGTCATGGGCGCGTTTTTTTGTCCGCGCGGTCAGCATGTGCTGGACCTCCAGACCGAGGATTACGTTGTTATAGATAGTCCGCCATTCAAAGAGTTCATCGTGCTGAAGCATGTAGCCTACGTTTGTCGTGCTCTCTTTATGGTATTTTCCGTTAATCTTGATATAGCCTTTTTCTGGTTCGATGAGTCCTGAGATCAGAGAGAGCAGGGTAGATTTGCCGATGGTATAGCAGTGGAAACAAATGGCGCCGTTTTAACCAAATCAGCAAAAGTATTCGGGGGGATGTTTGAGGATAAGGCGAAGCTTGAGCAGAGTATTTCGGTCAGGATCCGGTATTGTATGCAGAAAGCAAAGGTTCCGCAATATAAGATAGCCAGAGCGATCGGGTATGCAAACGAAACTATATCCAATTACATGAATGGTAAAATTCCTGAGGAACATATGAACGTGCATATGCTAAAGAAGATGGCGGTATATTTGGGGATGGATAAATATTATTTTTGTAATGAGTATCATAAGTTTATGGATAGTACAGATGTTCCGAAGTTTTTGAAAGAGATGAGGCGGGAAAAGGGAATGTCACAGAGAGAGTTTGCGTCTGCGGCGGATATACCGCTGCAGTCTTATAAGAAATATGAGGAAGGATGGGTGCGGTTACCGGAGAAATATTGGCGGGCGTTGATGGATATGGAAAAGGGATAGGGCAGAAGGGAGGGTGCGGAGGTTGTAGATGGTTACTGGAATCTGGAAAACGCCGCAAATTCCAGATTCCAGATATGGTTTGTTGGGAGTGTCAGAATTTTTGTGTAAGTTATTTTAAGAAATTTTATGAATACTTACAGGAAAATTCTGACACTCCCTTTGTGCTATGACAACTGCATAACCTTTGCTTCAAGTTCCTTTAATTCATCAAATGACAATGAGGGAACACAGTCCGCAATATCTTCAAATGACATTTTTCCTTTTTTAATCAATCTTTCGGCTGTTTCTATGTCTTTCTTATGTGCAAGAGTGTTTTCCATATCCTTCCAATAAGTTCTCATAATCTGCTCGTCATCAAATAAGCTCATCATAATCGTTAAAACCTCCTTTTGTTTGCCAATTAGATATTCTTTTAAGATGTTCCTATCCATGCAAATACGAATCGTTTCTTTAACCGTCTGTTCTGTCGCACCATACAGTTTTCTCTGTTCATCAAAAACTTTACAAAAAAGGATATATTGATTGATAATGTCCTCTGTGTCGCTCTCATAAATGACTTTTGCCTTTACTTCAATATCAATAGCTGCGCCGCCAAAAAACTCCTGTGATAAAGATATTATATCGGGTTTTCTGCCTTTATTGCCTGTATAGATGATATACAGTTCAGGTTTAGGGATTTTGACCTTTGTACTCTTATA